>Ga0307431_1000004_pt1 | contig 201299 bp, 200 predicted proteins | sample SalMarWE160170MG_FD_202155 | JGI IMG/M metagenome (GOLD analysis project Ga0307431, IMG submission 202155) | Salt marsh sediment microbial communities from the Plum Island Ecosystem LTER, Massachusetts, United States - WE1603-170 | ecosystem: Environmental > Aquatic > Marine > Intertidal zone...
TAATTTGGGCATATAAAGTCTGGAGTGTGGTTAAGTGTTCTTTTTCCAATCGACGCCAATGGTCATCTTCTTGCTGGTAAAGCGCAGTGGCAATTTCCTGTCGGCTTGCTTTAAGGATAGGGCGTATTGGGAGTTTATTGTAACTGAAGGGATAAGCTTCGGCCTCTAATGTGCTTACGCCAAGCAAAGGAATGTTCAAGGAGAGAGCCATTCCTTTTGCAACGCTTATTCCTACTCTCAAGCCATTGAAGCTTCCCGGACCTTTAGCCACGATAATTACTTCAATAAAGCTTGGTTGTAATTTAGCCTGTTTGAGCAGATAAGCTAGATTGGGTATCAATTCTACCGTGTGGTTATAAGTTGATTGCCAGGTTAGCTCAGATAGAAGTTCTCCTTTATTGGACAAAGCGATGCTGGCAATATTGGAAGAAGTGTCTATAGCCAGTTCCATGATTTCTCCTGGTTCAATCTTGACCTGAGTTTTTCCATCAATTTTAGGTATCGTTCACCCTTAGGTTCAAGATAAATGGAGCGTTCTGTCTCGGAATCGGGGACATAATTTAGTGATATAACTAGATTTTTCTCAGGTAATGCCGAACTTGCTTTCTCTGCCCATTCTATCACACAAACTCCATGGCCGTAGAGATATTCCTCAAGCCCCAGGTCATTGATTTCTGCCACGTGGTTAAGGCGGTAAAAGTCGATATGGTATAGGGGGAGATTGCCTCGATATTCCCTGATTATTACGAAGGAAGGACTGAAAGGATATTCCTTGATGCCCAGACCTTTGCCAATGCCCTGAACGAAGCAGGTCTTGCCAGTTCCCAGCTCACCGATGAGGAGAAAGATATCGCCTTGTTGTGCTAATTCGCCAAGGTGACTTCCTAAAAGCTGAGTTTGCTCTGGACTATGCGACTTTACTCTTAAGGGCTTCATTTTTGAAATGTTCCCAACCTGCCTTTCTGGGAGTGACGGCATTCCCCATGCTATCTATCAGAGTCACCCGTGTGGGCAGAGTTTTCTTGGTTATCTCGCCAATTACGCTCACCGGACAATCTAAAACACGCTTAACCTTCTCCATAGTAACTTTGTCGGCGGTGAACAGCAGTTCATAGTCCTCGCCTCCGCTTAGAGCCAGTTCCTGATAGCCCGGGAAATTGGCTTTAACCAAAGGATGCACAGGTACCCTATCTATCTTTATCTGGGCGTTAACTTTGCTAGCCTGGCATATGTGGTCAAGGTCAGCAATGAGCCCATCGCTTATGTCTATGGCGGTATTGACTCCCCGCTGTAGCAGGAGCTGTCCCTCTTTTATTCTTGGCGTAGGTCGAAGATGCGCTTGTCTCAAGATGTTGGTAGTTTCATTGTCAAGTCTTGTTTTCTTCTGGAGCATTTTTAGTCCCGCTGCCGAGCGACCTAAAAAGCCGGTAACTGCTATTTGTTCTCCAGGTACAGCCGTTGACCGTTTGAGTATCCGATTACCTTTAGAGAAACCTATAATGGTGATGGTGATAACCACATTAGGAGAGGAAGCTAGATTGCCTCCTATTATGGCTACCTGAAACTGGTTAGCAAGCTCTGCCAAGCCATGACAAAAATCGGTGATATTTTCCACCTCAAGGTCCTCGGGCAAGGCTAGGGACAGTAAAGCGTATGCAGGAATGCCGCCCATGGCGGCAATATCGCTCAAGTTTACTGCCAGAGCTTTCCAGCCTAATTCTTTCCAGCTAGTAACATTCAGGTCAAAATGTGTGCCCTGGATCAGGCTATCTGTGGTGGCCAACTCAACATAATCGCCGCTCTGCCAGGCAGCGGTGTCATCGCCAATGCCGACTAAAAGTTGCCGCCAGGAATCATATCGGGGATTTCGGGATTTTTCAGCGATGCGCTGTATAATATCAATTAAGCCAAATTCCCCTAACTCGGATAGCTTCATCACTTGAATTATAACATTTCAAAAGCCAGGCTGTGATGTTATAGTCATCGGGGTGTGTAAGCACCGCGATCGCGTAGAAGGGCTTGAGGTTGTTTTGTCTTTGGCTCGCGATGGCACATTAAGGAGTTATTGCTGTGAAATATGCTATTCTTGCCGATATCCATAGCAATTTAGTTGCCTTTCAAGCTGTGCTTCAGGATATAGAAAGTAAGGGCGGCACTGATGAGATTTGGTGCTTGGGTGATGTAGTGGGCTATGGACCTGAGCCTCATGCCTGTATTGAGCTTTTGCGTCAATACAAGCATATTTGTGTTGCCGGCAATCATGATTGGGCAGCTATTGGTAAAATTGATATCTCTGATTTTAACCCCTATGCAGCTCAAGCCATCCTTTGGACGAGGCAGCAACTGGGTGCCGGGGATGTGGATTACTTGCAAGGTCTTCCTCAGAAGATAATCAGGGGGGATTTTACCCTGGTTCATGGCAGTCCTCGCCATCCAATCTGGGAATACCTTGACCCAGGGTGGCTATCAACAAAGGATGTTGAGGATAACTTCAACCGGTTTGACACTAAATTTTGCCTTGTAGGTCATTCTCATAAGCCGATAGTCTTCCAGCAGGATAGTTCAAAAGATTACTCTGTGGCTAAAATTCCCAGTGAAATAAAATTGAGCTTTGAAGGCAAGCGCTTGATTATCAATCCTGGTGGGGTGGGACAACCCCGTGATGGTGACCCTAGAGCTAGCTATGCCATCTATGATGGCGAAGCTCAAATAGTATCTCATTATCGGGTTAACTATGACATAAGTGCTACTCAGCAAAAAATGCTGGAATATAATTTACCTTCGCCTTTGATTGAACGATTAAGTTATGGCTACTAGTATGATATACTATACGGATTAAAATAGTAGAGTTAGAGATGACTGATTATGAGTTAGTAACTATAGTAAGCCCCGAAGTTGAAGCGGAAAGACTGCCTGAGATTATCGAGCAGGTAGGTAAGTTTATTACTGACGAAGGTGGGGTGGTGGAATCAACTGAACAATGGGGAATACGGAAGTTAGCTTATCCTATAAAGAAGTTCATGGAAGCTAATTATGTTTTGACTCGATTTAAGCTGGAGCCCGGTTTGACGAAGAAACTTGGTGCTGAACTCAAGGCTTCAGAGGAGATTCTGCGACATCTTATAGTAACAAGGGAGGGTTGAAAGATGGCGAGTTTAGCTAAAGTAACACTTATCGGCAATGTGGGGGGTGATCCTGAAATGCGCTATACACCAAATGGTAGAGCGGTTACTTCTTTTCGTATGGCTACTAATCGTCGTTACACCACTTCTAGTGGCGAGACCAAGGAGGAAACAGATTGGTTTAGAATTAGCGTTTGGGGCAAGCAAGCGGAGGCCTGCAATCAATTTGTAACCAAAGGCAAGCAGGTTTATGTGGAGGGAAGATTGCATGCTCGCAACTGGGAAGGGCAGGATGGGCAAGTGCGTACCAGCCTTGAAGTAACTGCAAATCAAGTGCTTTTCCTTGGTAAGCCAGGAGCCGTAGCTCCCCTTCCTGAAGAGGGCGTTCCTGAGGAAGGTGAAATCCAGCCTGAGGACCTGCCTTTTGATTAATTTGAAGGAGCAGAAGATTGGCTAATTTTAGAGCAACAGGGCGGACAAGAAACTTCACCCGTAAGCCTCCAGTTTGTCCTTTCTGCGCTGGAAAGGCAACCATAGACTACAAAGATGTGGCTACCTTATCTCAGTATCTCACCAGCAATGGAAGCATTGGGTCACGGCACACAACTAGGGCTTGTGCTAAGCATCAGCGGGCGATAGCACGGGCTATAAAGAGGGCTCGTTTTTTGGCTTTGTTGCCTTATGCCCCGGTTCATATCTGGAAAACAGGCGGTGTAGGCTTGCCTGAATTAAGACGTCGCAGGAGTTAAATGCCTAAACGAACTTATCAGCCAAAGAGGCTTTCCAGAAAGAGAAAGCTCGGCTTCCGTGCCAGAGTGGCTACTCGAGGTGGCCGGAGAGTGCTTAAGCGAAGGCGGCTTAAAGGGCGGTGGAAGCTGACACCGGTCTAATTGTATGAGACGGCCCTTGGCTCTAACGAAGAAGACAGATTACTTTTCGGTTTACCAAAAAGGCAGAGTATGGAAGGGAGATATGATAGTGGTGAGAACTTTGCCCACGGGCTTAGGTTCGACCAGGTATGGTCTTTCGGTGAGCAAGAAGGTGGGCAACGCGGTAATACGCAATCGGTTGAAGCGCTTATTAAGGGAGATAATGCGGCTACAAGTGATAAAGCCGGGATGGGATATAGTATTCATTGTCCAACCTGGGGCAGCGGGTGCTGGTTATCATGAATTGAAAAGTTCGGTAGCTAGATTATTGGGGCAGGCGCAGTTGTTGATAGACGATGACAAAACGGGTAATCCTCGATTTGATTGAATTATATCAAACGACGATATCGGAAGTTACTCCGCATTCCTGCCGTTATCAACCCACTTGCTCGCACTATGCTCATGAAGCGATTGAAAGGTATGGATTTGTTAAAGGTAGCTGGTTGGCAATTAAACGATTGGCTCGGTGCAATCCTTTCTCTAAAGGGGGATATGACCCTGTGCCTTGATTATGATGCTAGATTACTGAAGTGAAGCAAACAAAGATATTATTCCTCATCGCGGTTGCTCTTTTTGGTTTAGTCCTGGCTTCCTGTGTTCCTGGTGGAGCACAGCCAGCGAAAGGATGGTCAGGAATTACCTCTAATAATGGTACCCTCTACATGGGCTCTATGGATGGCAAAATCATGGCGGTAAATTCTTCTGCTCGGACTCAGCAACTTCACTTCCCGGCGGATGGGGAGTGGGAGTATGCTATTACTACTTCTTCCCAGGGGGGATTGTCATGCGGTCCAGTATCCACTTCTGTTGCTATATATGGCACACCCGCTGTGGATGAGGCTCTAGTGTTTATCGGGGGCTATAATGGTAGAGTCTACGCGCTAAACGCCTCAGCCCGAAGCCGGAATCTGGATTTCCCTCAAATGAGAGACAATGAATGGTTCTATCCCAAGACAAGCGAGGTAATAGGGGCTATTGTGGGCAGCCCGGTGATAAGCGAGGATGCTATATATGTAACAAGTTCGAATGGCAAGGTGTATTGTTTAGACAAGCATTTTGGCGATAAAAAATGGGAATCGGATGTTCTCGTTAAAAAATTGTGGTCCACTCCCTATGTTGAGGGAAATAATGTTTATGTAAGTAGCTTTGATGGGCATCTTTACGCCTTATCGGCTGAGGATGGCAGTATAACCTGGAGTTTTGCCTCAGAGTCAAAAATAGGATTTGTTTCCTCTCCAGCAGTGTCTAAGGGAGTGATATTTGTAGGTTCCTTCGACCGCAACCTCTATGCTGTGAAAGTAGAAAGCAATGAAACATTGTGGAAATTCGCTGGAGACAACTGCTTTTGGGCTACTCCTTTAGTTAGTAACAATGTTGTCTACGCTGTATGTCTTGATGGTGAGGTTTATGCTATTGATGCTGGTAATGGCACACAATTGTGGTCTTTTGATGCGGGAAGTCCTATAGTCGTCTCGCCAATTCTGGTGGATGACTCCCTAGTGGTAGTTGCTGAGTCAGGTAATGTGTATGTCATTAACCCAAAGACGGGCATCGGCGAGCGAATTAGGAATCCAGGAAATGATAATAAGCCGACCATTAATGCGCTTGTTCAAGCTACCCTCTGTGTTCAGGAAGGCATAGTTTACATTCGTGGTCAGGATAATTATCTATATGCTCTGGATATTAAGCAAGGGGAGGTAAAGAAATTTCCTCTGGTTACCGAATAGAGGTTTTATAATCATGGTTGACCTGTGGAATCTAATTATCCTCAACCCGATGCTTAATGGGTTGATTGCGCTGAGCAGCGTTTTTGATGGCAGTTTTGGATTGGCTATCATTGCGCTCACCTTCATAGTTCGTTTGATACTCTTGCCCCTCACCATAAGGCAACTCAACTCCACCAAATCTTTACAAGGCATGCAACCTAAAATCCAGGAATTACAGAAGAAACATGGTAAAAATCAGCAAAAACTTCAGCAGGAAATGATGAAGCTTTATAAAGAGGCTGGCGTCAATCCGCTGGGTTGTTTATGGCCAATGTTAGTTCAATTTCCAGTGTGGATTGCCCTCTATCAGTCTATCATGAAGGCTTTAGCTACTACTCCCGAAAGCTTGCTGGATTTATTTCGGCATCTTTACTCTTGGGAGGTGGTGACTCGGGCCCTTCCGCTAGATAGCCATTTCCTGTGGCTCAATTTAGGAGTGCCTGACGGCACCATGATTCTAGCCATTATAGTGGGTGGCTCAATGTGGGTACAACAGAAAATGGTGACTGCTCCCTCCGCTGACCCGAGGCAGAAGTCGATGAATAGCATGATGCAGTTGATGATGCCATTTATGTTTGCTTTCTTTACCTTGATGTTTCCCAGCGGTTTGGCTCTTTTTTGGGCAGTTTCCAACGTGATTGGCATTGTAATTCAGTACTGGATTACGGGATGGGGTTACTTGAAACGGGGGGCTTCGACTCAGGTGGTAACTAAAGCCGGAGGGCAGAGTGGCATTGCAAAAAGACCTTGAAGTGGATTAACGCCGTGAAGAATTGTTGAGAAGAAGGGTTAAGATATGGATGAACTGGAGATAACTGCGGACACGGTTGAGGAAGCGACGGAGGAAGCGGAAAGGCGACTTGGGATGAAGCGAGACCAATTTGAAGTAGAGGTTGTTAGTGAAGGGAAGTCAGGAATTCTGGGTATAGGAACTGAAGAGGCTGTAATCAAGGTGAAGCCTTTACCTCCACCAGAGGGAGATTTGGTTGAGATAGCCAAAGAGATTCTGAATAAGTTGCTTGATTTGTTAGAGGTAACAGCCGAGGTTGAAGTTCTGCCTGACCAAATACCGGTGACTTTTAATATCACAGGCGATGATTTGGGTATTTTGATTGGACGTCATGGGCAAACTGTAGCCTCTTTGGAGTACATTGCTAAACTTATAGTAGCTGGACGATTAGCGGATTGGCAGCCATTTTCTATCGATGTTGGTGGATACAGGGAACGCCGCCGTAGTTCACTTGAGGAATTAGCGTTGCACTTAGCGGAACAGGTTAAATTAGGACAACGTGCTATAACTTTGGAGTCAATGCCTGCTAGGGAACGGCGCATCATCCACCTCGCCTTAGCTGAGCATCCTGAAGTGGTAACTCATAGTGTAGGTGTCGGTGAGGATAGGAAAGTAGTCATTTCACCCAAATAGAGCTAAGTTGTGTTCAAAAGGGTCAATAACAAAATAGACTTCCCTCAACTGGAAAAAGATATTCTCCGTTATTGGAGGGAACACAAGATCTTTGGCAAAAGTGTTGAGGTGAGGGAAGGGTCGCGGAGGTATGTCTTTTATGAAGGTCCACCTACGGCTAACGGCAGCCCCGGAATCCATCATGTGCTTTCCCGTCTATTTAAAGATGTTGTCTGCCGGTATAAAACGATGAAAGGTTATTATGTGCCACGCAAGGCTGGATGGGATACCCATGGTCTGCCTGTGGAGTTAGAGGTCGAAAATACCCTTGGATTTACCAGCAAGGCTCAAATTGAGGAATATGGGATAGCCCAGTTTAACCAAAAGTGTCGGGAAAGCGTTTCCAAGTATATCAAAGAATGGGAGGCATTGACCGAGCGTATTGGTTATTGGCTTGATATGGAGAATCCCTATGTAACACTGGATAATGGCTATATTGAATCTTGCTGGTGGCTTCTAAAGCAACTGTGGGGTAAAGGGCTTGTTTATCAAGGATACAAGGTAACGCCGCATTGTCCCCGGTGTGGGACATCTCTTAGCTCTCACGAAGTAGCTTTGGGTTACGAGGAGGTTGATGACCCTTCGGTTTACATAAAGTTCAAGGTTGTCCCATCATCATTACCGCGTTCTGAAGCACTGGAACAGCTTTTTAATCGCTTTTCAAGTAAGCCTGCCTATTTTTTAACATGGACAACCACGCCGTGGACATTGCCTGGTAATACTGCCCTGGCGGTAGCTCCAGATGCTGATTATTCAGTAATGGAGGGAGAGGATGACTACCTTATCATGGCTTCGATCCTTGTGGATAAGGTAGGACTCGAGGGCTATCGGGAGGTAGATAGGGCCAAGGGGGCAGACATCGCAGGCGTGCAAAAAGGGTTGAGATACGAACCGTTATTCAATCCACATGACTATGGTGTAGAAAGGGGACGGTTTAGGCAGTATCACGAAGAGGCAGGCACATGGCGTATGGCTCTTGAAGTTCAGCCGGAGGACAAGGATTTATCCTTCCCGGTTATCGATGCTGACTTCGTTTCCCTGGATGAGGGCACTGGCATCGTCCATAGTGCACCGGCTTTTGGCGAGGTGGACTTCAAGGCGGGTGAGGATAATGGCCTCGATTTCGTGCGAGATTATGTTGATTTGCAGGGTATCATACAAGGCACCTATCCCTTCGCTGGCAAGTTTGTCAAGGATGCCGACCCTCTTATCCTTGAAGACCTTAAATCTCGCGGTTTGCTCTATCGCAGCGACAGAATTGTTCATACTTACCCATTTTGCTGGCGATGTGAATCTCCTCTTCTTTATTACGCTAAGGAAGCGTGGTACATCAAAACAACGGCGGTAAAAGATAGGCTTACTGGTGGTAATGATGAGATAAACTGGTATCCTGAGTATATCAAGTATGGTCGTTTCGGTGATTGGCTGGAAAACAACGTCGATTGGGCTATCTCCAGGGAGCGCTATTGGGGGACGCCATTGAATATCTGGCGATGTGAATCCTGTGGTAATCTTGAATGCATAGGTAGCGTTGAGGAACTGAAAACAAGGTCAAAACTGACAGCTGAAAGCTACCAGTTGGAGGCTTTCAAAGATTTGCATCGTCCTTATGTAGATGAAATCACTTTTGCTTGTCCTAGATGCAACGGTGCAATGCATCGCGTTCCTGAGGTAATTGACTGTTGGTTTGATTCTGGGGCTATGCCTATAGCCCAATGGCATTATCCTTTTGAGAATAAGGAGCGATTTGAACAGAATTTCCCTGCTGATTTTATTTGTGAAGCCATTGACCAAACTCGTGGTTGGTTTTATAGCTTACATGCTATATCCACATTGCTCTTCGACCGCCCTTGTTTTAAGAATGTCGTCTGTTTAGGGCACATCGTGGATGCTCAAGGCGAGAAAATGAGCAAATCTAAGGGTAACGTCGTTGATCCCTGGACGGTAGTGGACAACTATGGTGCTGATGTGCTTCGTTGGCACTTACTTACCGCAGCGCCCGGAGAAAATGTCCATCGTTTTTCCACGCAAATGGTAGATGAGACAAGGCGGGGAGTTTTGCTTACTTTGTGGAATATCTATTCCTTTTTTGTTCTTTACGCTAATATTGACCATTTTGTTCCTCAGGAGGGGGAAAAGAATATGTCTTTTTCTCACCTGGATAACTGGATTATCTCGGAACTCAATCGGCTTATCGCTAACGTGACAAAGGCGTCAGATAATTATGACTTTACTTCAGCGGCACGTAGAGCCGGGGATTTTGTGGACGAGCTTTCCAACTGGTATGTAAGGAGGGGCAGGCGGCGATTCTGGAAAAGCGAAGAAGATGCTGATAAGTTAGCTGCTTATAACACGCTGTACCAGTGCCTGGTAACTTTGTCGAAGCTGTTAGCTCCGCTTGTCCCCTTCATTGCTGAGGAAATTTACCGAAACCTGATTTGTTCTGTGAATCAGCAAGCTCCCGAAAGTGTGCATCTGACTGATTTTCCATTAGCAAATGAAGCTAAAATTGATGATAGGTTAGACGGTGAAGTCAGATTAGCAATGAAGATAGCCAGTCTGGGTAGAGCGGCGCGAGCTAAAGCGGGCATCAAGGTACGGCAACCATTGGCTAAGGCAATTATTACATTAACGCAGGAAAGCAAAAGGGGTACTTTGCAGAAGTCTGTCGCTGATGTCATGGATGAGATAAATGTTAAGGAATTGGAGTTTGTTAAGGACACGCTCTCGGAAGACATGCCGTACTATGCTGTGGCTAATGATGGGAAATATTGGGTAGCTGTAGATACAAGGCTGTCTCCCAAACTTAAAGCTGAAGGAGTAAGCAGGGAGATTGTGCGTCATATCCAGACTATGCGTCGTGCTGCCGGATTTGATGTTGCCGACCATATTGTCACCTATTATCAAGGAGAAGAACATATTGCCAGGGTGATGAAGGATTTTGCTGGCTATATCAAGCAGGAGACCTTGTCTCTGGAGCTTACTGAGGGTTTATCGCCTGAGGGTGCTTATAATGAGAAGCATCGCATCTCAAATAGCGATGTTTTGTTGGCAGTTAGCAAGGTTGACTAGCTTTGGGGTGGTGGGGTTGAGTTTAGCACAGCATGGGTTGTCTTCGTAACTCTTCCTCTAACGAAAGTTATCTCTACTTTTTCACCAATACAGCAATCGAGTATCGCCTCCTGTAATGCTTGGGCGGTATCAATTTCCTTACCTTGGAACTTGGTGATTATATCTCCCTTATTTAACCCAGCAGCATCCGCCGGGCTTCCGGGAACCACTTCTGTAAGCAACGCTCCCCTATCAACTGAAAAGTTGTTGAGCCAAGCTGTGACCCAATCCAAGGTCTGAAGATACACTCCCAGCCAGGGGCGAATTATATATCCTTGGTGGATTAAATCTTCAATGGTTGGCCTGGCGCTATCGCTGCTTATGGCATAACCCATATTTTCTGCCCCGAGGATTTTGGCACTGGTAATGCCTATCACTTCCCCTTTCATATTTACCAATGGGCCACCACTATTACCGGGGTTGATTGCTGCGGTAGTTTCAATCAGGTTATACAGCTTCTCCCCGGAGGATAGGGTTATGGTGACATTTGATCCGCTTATAATTCCTTCGGTTACCCTCAGTCCCATGCCAAAGGCGTTGCCTATGGCTAAAACCCATTCTCCTACTGCTAATGAAGAGGAATTGCCTAAAGAAACATAGGGCAAATCTGTAGCATCAATCTTGACTACTGCTAAGTCAGTTAAGGCGTCTTTGCCCACTATTGTTGCGGAAAGCGTTTCGCCATTATCGAGAGTCACTTTTATGTTTTGGGCATTTTCAACCACATGGTCGTTGGTCGCGATATAGCCCTGCTCTCCATCAATCACAAATCCAGAGCCTTTAGCTACTTCTGTAGTTACGGAAACTACCGCTGGTTTTACCTTGGCAACTACAGCGGAAAAGTTTGGCAACAAGGTGCTTGATTGATTACTTGTGGTGGGGAAAGTCCAGTTAGGCTCAGGAGTTCCTGTGAGATTGCCAGGCGGGGGAGGCGTGAGCTCATCATGTATAGTACAGCCACTCACACCTGAGAAGATTAAGGCCACTGCTACCAGGAAAAGAATGATGTATTTGAATTTACCAGGCATGATAATAGACCTAATTTTATTACTCTAGCTTAGTTTGGGCAAGTTTTCCTGCTAGGTGACTTATTCATTGATAGGTGATAAAGTATCATAAAATGGCGCAGCTATATTTGGAGCAGCTTTTGAAGGGTATTGTAGAACCTTTGTTGCTTCTCGTTATCAGCGAGTTGCCGACGTATGGCTATCACATTGCCAAGGAGTTAGACAAAAGGAGCAGAGGTTACTTCAAGTTCGGAGGGAGCACCATCTACTCAGCGTTGCGGCGATTAGAACAGGAAGGGTTGGTGTTGAGCACCTGGCAGCAGGTTACCCGGAAACAAAAGCGGAGATGCTATGAGTTAACTGAAAAAGGGCGTCAAATTCTAGCTGAGCGATTAAGTGAGTGGCAGCAATTTTGTAATGCTACCAGCAAGGTTGTAAGTTACTAGAAGCTATCTTTGCAGTCGGAAGCAAAATAGTGGAACTACGAATTCTAGGTGCCCATAGCAATGAAGCTAAAGGAACTCGGTTAACTTCTTTCTTAATAGACGGTGTTTTAGCTGTAGATGCTGGTGGACTTACCTCTGCCCTTTCCTTAGCCGAGCAAGAAAAAATCAAGGCTGTATTGCTTACACACCATCATTTTGACCATACACGGGATTTAGTCACCCTTGGTTACAATGCTGCTTTATGGGATGGTCAAATTAAAGTCTATGCTCTATCTGAAACTCTAAACGTTGTTATTTCATGTCTTCTTGATGGCAAGATATATGCTAATCTGCTTGAATATCCCTCTAAGAAAAGACCGGCACTTCAGTTCGAGACTATTGAGCCATATAAGGAAGCAAATATGCAAGGATACAAGATTTTGGCATTACCGGTAAAACATAATACCCCTACTGTTGGTTATCAAGTTACCTCCCCAAAAGGCAAAAAGTTGTTTTACACAAGTGATACTGGTCCCGGGCTATCTGATTGTTGGGAGCATATTTCTCCAGATTTACTTCTCTGCGAGTCTTCCCTTCCAAATATGTTGGGAGATTTTGCCAGGAAAGCTGGGCATCTTACCCCACAACTGCTGAAAGAAGAGCTTATCCAGTTTAAGCAACTTAAAGGTTATTTGCCGAGGGTCATCGTTATTCATATTGCTATTTTGCATGAGCAGGAAATTGAACAGGAAGTGGCCCAGGTAGCTAAGGAGCTGGAAGCTGATGTAAACCTGGGCCACGAGGATATGAGGGTGGTGTTATAGGTTAGCCTACCTTTGGTAGCTCAGCCAGCGCCTCCTTTACTTTATCCTCAGGATACTCATAATCGTGGAGCTTGCCTGAGAAGTAATCATCATAAGCAGCCATATCAACATGTCCATGGCCGCTATGGGCTATCAGGATGGTTTTTGACTCACCGGACTCTCGACATTTCAACGCTTCGTCAATGGCAACCTTAATGCAATGGTTCGTCTCCGGTGCACTGATGATGCCTTCGCTGCGGGCGAAAGTTACCCCCGCTTTAAAGGTAGCAAGCTGGTGTTCGGCTCTGGCTTCAACAAGACCCAGGTTGTACAGATGGCAGATGATGGGGGCCATTCCATGGTAGCGCAATCCACCAGCATGTATCGGGGGTGGAATGAAGCCATGTCCCAGGGTATACATCTTAAGTAAGGGAGTCAGGCCAGCTACATCGCCAAAGTCATAGGCATATGGTCCCTTGGTCAGGCTAGGAGCAGACATAGGCTCGACATTGATGATGCGCAGGTCCGGCTTTGTCCCATCAATTTTATCCTTAACAAAGGGCAAATACAGCCCGGCGAAGTTCGAGCCACCACCAATGCAACCCACGATGATATCGGGATAAGCATCTGCCTTCTCCATCAGCTTCTTTGCCTCTAACCCGTTCACAGTTTGATGCAGCAGAACATGGTTGAGCACACTGCCTAGGGCGTAGTGGGTGTCATCATGAGTGACACAATCTTCTACTGCCTCGCTAATGGCAAGTCCCAGGCTGCCAGGGCACTCAGGGTCTTTTGCTAGCATATCTCGCCCTACCTTGGTATCCTCACTCGGACTGGGCACGCATTTACCCCCCCAGGTCTCCATCATTACCCTTCGATAAGGCTTTTGATCATAGCTAATCCTCACCATATAGACCTTGATCTCAACGCCGAAGCAGGCGCCGCCGAAGGATAAGGCACTTCCCCACTGTCCAGCACCAGTCTCGGTGGTGATGCGCTTTACCCCTTCTTGCTTGTTGTAATATGCCTGGGCTACGGCGGTGTTAGGCTTATGGCTGCCGGGAGGACTTGTCCCTTCATATTTGTAGAAAATCTTTGCCGGCGTGTCCAGAGCCTTCTCTAATCTGTGTGCCCGAAATAGCGTTGTCGGTCTCCACAGCTGGTATACATCGCGCACCTCCTCGGGTATTTCAATCCACCGCTCGGTGCTCACCTCTTGCTTGATCAGCTCCATGGGAAATAGAGGTGCCAAATCATCAGGGGTGACCGGCTTCCCGGTAGCTGGATGCAGCACTGGTGGCAGCGGTTGTGGCAAATCAGCCTGAATGTTGTACCAATGAGTAGGGATTTCTGTTTCATCAAGAGTGAATTTTGTTCTTTCCATTTTCTAACCTCCTTTCATTGTTTGCTTATTTTCACCGTTTCTATTCAGGCGCCGGCATGGCGCCATGCCTTAATATTGAACATAATCAAACCTCCTTCAGCATAATAAAAAGCCTCTCGCCAGGGGGCGAGAGGCTTAACCTTCGCGGTGCCACCCCATTTCGGTCTTGCGACCATCTCTTTTCAGGTACGGCTCAACTTAAGAGCGATACCCTGGGCTGTTAACGGTGCCCTACCGACAAAGCCTACTCAGCCTTACAGCCTTTCGGTTTGCAGCTCCCAGGTCCATTCCAGTCTTGCGCAAGTATCGGCTCACACCTTACCCGACTCTCTGCACCCCGCCTCAGACCGTACTACTCCTGTTCGCAGCCATTCGCTTATTCAGTTTTATTATATTTTATGTGGTAAGCCCACCCTTTGTCAAGAGAGGTTGGCTGGGCAAAGTTAGAGATAGGTATAACGTGTGCAAGGAAACCGTGATTTCGGTCACACGTGTTGGTTATATTATGAACAAATTGTGCCTGATTGACAAATTCCAGAATTGAGGGTAGAGTGTCTGGAATGTTTGATGAGGCGTGTGTAATGTGAGAACGGTGAAAGTCGGTGGATGTGGCACGATGTGGGGCGATCTTATCCAGCCTTCTGTTGAAATGGCTGAGAAGGCTGATGTGCACTATCAATGTTACGATTTTCTCACCGAATTTACCATGTCGTTGCTTTATCGGTTGAAGCAGAGAAGTCCTCTTTCAGGTTATCCCACCGATGTTGTGGAATGGAATAAACAACTTTTGCCCATCGCTATCAAAAGGGGCATCAGGCTTGTTTCTAATGGAGGAGGAGCTAATCCCGAGATAGCTGCTGATGAAATATTGAAGGTAGCCCAGCAATTGGAAGTGCCTTTGAAGCTGGGAGTTGTTACTGGCGATGATGTGCTTGATACTATAAAGAGGCTGCGAAAGGAAGGGATGAAATTCCCCAACACGGATACTGGGGAAGAGGATATTACCAGCATCGAGGACAGGGTGATAGGCGCTCATGCCTACATCGGTGCTGACCAGATTATCGAGGCTCTTAAGAAAGGATGTAATGAGGTAGTGGGGGGAAGGTTCTCCGATAACGCTTTATACGTTGGGCCAATGATGTACGAGTTTGGCTGGGAATATAAGGAACCTTATTGGAATAAGATTGGCGCTGCCATAACTGCAGGGCACATAGTTGAATCCTCCCGCTCGTGTTGTGGTGCGATGAGCAGCATATGGCGGGAGATTCCTGAGCCCTGGCATCCTGGTTATCCTATTATCGAGATGAATGAAGATGGCACTGCGGTAGTTACCAAAACGCCTGACACTGGCGGTTTAGTAAATCGCCAAACAGTCAGGGAGCAATTGGTCTACGAGATTCTCGACCCGCGAAACTATATAACGCCTGATGGAATTGCTGATTTGACGACACTGCGGCTTGAGGATATGGGTCCGAACAGGGTGGGGATTACCAACATGACTGGAAAACCAAGACCTGACAAGCTGAAGGTAGGAGTAGGCTTTCATGGTGGCTTTCTGTTTGATGTAACTGTTCAAATTGTCTGGCCTGATGTTCTGGAGAAGGCGAGAATGTGCAAAAAGCATTTCCAAGAATGGCTTAAGTGGGCTAATGTGCGTCCTTTAGAATGGGAGGTTCAGATTGATGGCGTTGACATGTGTTTAGGTCCCACCGTTTCCATAGATGAGATAGAGGAAAAATGTGGCAGGGACATTCCCGAGATGGGAGTAAGGTTTGCTACCAAGTGGCAGACTCGTGAAGAGGCGGAGTTCTTCAGGAAGGAGCTTGGAAGGGTTTGGTCAGTTTTTCCTGGTTTGCCATTTGGACAGCATGTTCCGCCAGCGCCCATTCGCATAATAGCTTTATGGCCAACACTTATCCCCAGGAGCGAAGTCCATCCTGCACTAGCTATAAAGGAAAGCGAGCTGTAGGAAGGAGGCAGAATGTCAGTAGAGATACCAAAGACGGGTAAGGTGCAACTAAAGGATATTTGCTATGCACGCTCTGGAAATAGGGGGGATAAAAGCAACATTGGTTTGCAGGCTATCGATTTCGATGAAAAGGTCTATGAACTGATAAAGAAGAAGGTGACCCCTGAGGCAGTGCAGGAGCATTTCAAGGAATGGAGCAAGGGTGAGGTGCATATCTATCCTATGGATAACGTGAAGGCTTTGAACATCGTTCTTGACCATGGTCTTGGTGGGGGAATGACCACCTCCCTCCGCTGGGATGGCACCGGGAGGGCAATGTGTCAGGCATTGCTGCGTATGTACATTGATGGCGATTAATAGTTTGTGACGCAGGTAGCCGAAGTTCTCCAGCCTGGCAAAGGAGTTCACTTGCCAGGTTGGTTTTCATTGAGCTTGGTATTGTAAATATCACCTGGTTAGATTTATTATTTAACCAAGATTTCGCAATATGTGGGGATATCAATGGCGGTAACCAAAGAAAAGGAACTAAATATACAATCAATTAGCGAAGGTAAGTTAACCTGGTTTTATATTGAAAAGCCCACTGCCGCTGAGGTTGAATTTCTAAGGCAGCAATTCAAATTCCATCCCCTTAACCTGGATGATGTTTTGAGCCGTATCCAGCGTCCTAAAATCGACGAATATGATGACCATTTATTTATAGTGCTGCATTTCCCGGTATTTGATAAGAAAAATCGGATAACGAGACCGAGCGAGGTAGATGTTTTTGTCGGGGAAAATTACCTTGTCACTGTGCATTGTTCTGCTGACCTTAAGCCACTGGCTAAGTTCTTCAAGGAGTGTCAGATTAATGAAGAGAAGCGGCGCACTTATTTAGGACGAAGCTCCGGTTTTTTGTTGTACCATATTCTCGATAGGCTGGTTAACTATTGCTTCCCTATCCTGGGTAAAATTACCGAGAGCATTGATAATGTGGAGGATGTTATTTTTGCCAAAGCTGTTCCAAAGACTGTTCAAGAGATCTCCGTGATTCGGCATGACCTTATCTCTTTTCGCCGGGTTATCCATCCCCAGATACGGGTAATCGAGATGCTGGAGGAGGAGGAATATCCTTTCTTTAAGGAAGACCAGGAAGCTTATTTTGGTGATATTGCTGACCATACTCGTAAAATCTGGGATGGACTTGAAGATGACAAGGAAGTCATTGACGGCCTCGCTGAGACCAGCAACTGGTTAACCTCAAATCGGATCCAGGAGATAATGCGCGTTTTGACTATTATCATGGCAATCATAGCACCAGCTACATTAGTGGCTAGCATTTACGGTATGAACATCCCCTTACCAGGTGGACTGGAGTCAGGCACTCTTTTAACTTTAGGCATTTTGCTTTTAGTTATGGCATTTATCGGTGTAGGCATGATTGTTTACGCTCGCCGCCGAAAATGGTTGTAGATTATCGATTAATTATCGCCGTCAGCGGGCTCTTTTGCCTTCCAAACTGATGAAGTTCATCGCAGATAATAATGTTGGTAAATTAGCTAAATGGCTCAGGATTATTGGCTATGATACCCTGTTTTTTGATGAGAAGGATGATGGGAAACTGATTAAAATTGCGGTTAAGGAGGACAGGACGATTCTGACCAGGGACACCCAAATTATGCAAAGGCGGTTGGTTACCAATGGCAGGCTAAAGGCTGTATTGATTAAACACGATAACCCCAAAACTCAATTGCAGGAGGTGGTTACAAAACTAAATTTAGATTATCATCGTAAACCTTTCTCTGTTTGTCTGGAATGTAACCAACCACTAATGCCAAAAAGCAGGGAGGAAGTGCGGAGTTTAGTTCCGCCGTATGTATTCAAAACCCAGGGCCACTATATGGAATGTCCAGTATGCCACCGTATTTATTGGCAGGGCACTCACTGGCAAAGGATGAGTAAGGAACTGGGGGAGCTTGCCGGGGAAGAGAAATGAAAATCGTCACCGCTGACCAGGTGAGGGAAATTGAAAATCAGGCTGTTAACTTGGGCGTTTCACTGGAAATGCTCATGGAAAATGCCGGCAACGCTGTAGCTGCACAGGTCAGGCAAGTATTGCATAGTGCTGTTGGTAAAAAGGTGTTGGTTCTGGTTGGTCCGGGCAATAACGGTGGCGACGGCCTGGTAGCTGCGCGTTATCTCCATGACTGGGGAGCTAAGGTCAATATTTGCCTTTGTGCCTCCAGGCGCAAGGATGATAAAAACCTTAAACTAGCTGTGCAATGCGGGATACCTGTTATCCATGCCTATGAAGGTGGGAGTCCAGTTGACCTGCGTGCTTCCATATCCTCGGCTGATGTCATTATTGACGCCCTTTTTGGCATTGGCAAAATCCGCCCTATTGAAGGGATATTCAAGGAAGTATTGCAAAATGTTTCTAAGGTTAAGGAAACGAAGTCAAAGCCTGTCCTGGTGGCTGTTGATTTACCCTCAGGGCTCAACTCCGATACTGGCGAAGTAGACCCGAATTGTCTCTGCGCTGACATCACTGTTACTTTTGGTTATCCCAAAATTGGGTTATTCAATTTTCCCGGTGCCGCGAAAGTGGGCAAGCTTGTCATTGCTGACATTGGAATTCCACAAGATTTGGCTCAGGATATAGATGTGGAATTGACAACCGAACAGTGGGTAAGGGAAGTTTTGCCACAGCGTCCTTTGAATGCCCATAAAGGTAGTTTTGGGAAAGTATTGGTCGTTGCCGGCTCAGTTAACTATATCGGTGCTGCTTATCTTGCCTGTATGGGTGCTGCCAGAGTGGGTGCTGGGCTGGTGACTTTGGCTACCGCTACTAGCCTTCAGCCCATTCTGGCATCCAAATTGACCGAGATAACCTATATCCCACTGCCTGAAGCTAGTACGGGGGTGATCGGTTCACAGGCAATCTCTACGCTACAATCGGAGCTTAGCAATTATGATGTATTGCTTCTTGGCTGTGGATTGGGGCAGCATCCTGAGACGGTGGAATTCGTTAAGTCTTTGCTAACTGATAGCTCACAGCTCTCAGCTGTGAGCTATCTAATTCTGGACGCCGATGCCGTTAATATCTTGGCTCAAATGCCTCAGTGGTGGCGAAAGTTAAGGCGAGATGCTATCCTTACGCCGCATCCTGGGGAGATGGCAAGATTGTTGGGAATTTCGACAGAGGAGGTTCAGGGAGGTAGGTTATCAATAGCGCAACGCTCAGCAAAGGAATGGAAGAAAACCGTTGTGCTTAAAGGGGCTAACACGATTGTGGCTGCTCCAAATGGGGAAGCCAAAGTGAATAATGCTGCAAATCCTGCTTTAGCTTCAGCGGGGACGGGGGATGTCCTCGCCGGGGTAATAGCCGGACTGGCGGCGCAAGGGCTTTCTCTTTTCCATGCTGCTGTCTGTGGGGTGTATCTTCATTCTCGAGCGGGTAAAATTGTTGCCGAGGAGCTGGGTGATGCCGGGGTAATTGCCACTGATTTGCTGCCTGTTTTGCCCAAGGTAATCAAGGCATTGAGAGAGGGTTAGCTGTTATGTTACTGGCTATTGATATTGGAAACAGCAGCATCGCCATAGGTATATTTGATGGTGAGAAGCTTAAGGCTACTTGGCGATTAGCCACAGGGATACAGCGTGAGGCGGATGAATATGGTGCTTTGTTGGTTGCCTTTCTCAAACAGAAAAAGTTGCCTATTTCGAGAATCACCGGAGGAGCAACATGCAGCGTTGTTCCACCGTTGATCCCTGTTTTTCAGGAAGTGTGCCGGAAATACCTGAATATTCTCCCTTTAATAGTTGAAGTGGGGGTTAAAACGGGGATACGCCTTCGCGTGGATAACCCCCGGGAACTCGGTTCTGACCGGGTAGTGAACGCTGTTGCTGCGCACCACCTTTATGGAGGTCCGGCGATTGTTATTGACTTTGGCACTGCTACTACTTTTGATGTTATTTCTAAAGAAGGTGATTATTTAGGTGGGGCCATTTCACCGGGAGTTACCATTTCTACTGAGGCACTATTTTCCCGCACTGCCATGTTACCCCGTGTGGAGTTAGTTCGCCCCAAGCAAGTTATTGGAAAGAATACGATTTCTGCCATGCAATCAGGTATAATATTTGGGTATATAGGGCTTGTTGAGGGTATGATTAATCGTGCGGAACGGGAATTAGGGAGTAAAGTGAAGGTGATAGCTACTGGAGGATATGCCCACCTTCTGGCTGAGGCAACATCGCGGATAGAGATAATAAATCCTGATTTGTCGTTAATTGGGCTGCGTCTTATCTATGAAATAAATGAGGTAGAAGGGCGCGAGGAGCGTCATGCTTGAAGGGAAAACAGTAGTCCTGGGAGTAACAGGGAGCATCGCTGCTTATAAGGCGGTGGATATTGCTAGCCAGCTTAACAGGGCAGGGGTGAAGGTGGACGTAGTTATGACCAAAGAGGCTACCAAGTTTGTATCTCCGCTCAGTTTTCGTGCTATTACCGGAAGGACTGTGGCAACTGACATGTTTGATGCCTCTTCGGAACTTAATGTTACCCATATTGCTCTGGCTAGCGCTGCTGATGTAGTTGCTATCGCTCCAGCCACGGCTAACATCATTGCCAAGCTAGTCGCTGGCATTGCCGATGATGTGCTGTCCAGCATGGTGCTGGCAACCAAGGCGCCCGTGGTAATAGCGCCAGCCATGGATGTGAACATGTATGAGAACCCTGTTACCCAGGAGAATGTGTCCAAGCTAAAGAAGCGTGGTTTTGTCTTTGTAGGGCCGAAATTTGGCAAGCTGCTTTCGGGAGTGGAGGGTCCGGGACGGTTTGCCAATACTGGGGAGATAATAGGTGTTATTTCTCAAGTGCTGGGTAGGGGAGGAAGCTTTGCCGATAGGCATATCGTGGTTACTGCTGGTGGCACGCAGGAATTTATTGACCCTGTTCGCATTATCACTAATCGCTCTTCAGGAAAGATGGGTTATGCCCTCGCTGAGGCTGCTCGTGATCGAGGAGCTAAGGTAACATTGATTACCGGTCCCACCTTGCTCACCAGGCCTGCTGGTGTTGAAGCAATTGATGTTTGCACTGCTGAAGAGATGCTTCAGGCAGTGGAAGGGGCTATTTCTGGGGCTGATGCTTTAATTATGGCAGCAGCGGTAGCAGATTACCGCCCCAGGAGTAAAGCCAAAGGTAAAATAAAGAAAGAAGGTGCTGGATTAACCCTGGAGTTGGAACGCACTACAGATATTTTGGACGAGGTTAAAGGAAATTTCATCAGGGTAGGTTTTGCCGCTGAAAGTGAGAATCTGGTGGAGAACGCCACACGAAAATTGCGACAGAAAAAGCTTGATCTTATTGTAGCTAATGACGTTACTGCTAAGGGTAGTGGGTTTGGCACTGATAGCAATCGAGTAACCATAATTGGTAAGGATAGCAAAGCGGAAAAGCTGCCGCTTCTTCCCAAAAGACAGGTGGCTGATAAAGTTCTGGACAAAGTGGCGAAGCTCTTGACTGAAGGGAATAAGGAACGATAACGCGCTACGCTTAATCATCCAAGATTAATAGAGACCTTGCGGAGAAATGCCTGAAATTCCTAAAGCCTATGAGCCAGGTAACATAGAGAGAAAGTGGTACAACTTCTGGCTCAAGCAGGGCTACTTTACTCCTGAGATAGACCCCAAGAAGAAGCCTTTCGTTATTATCATGCCACCGCCAAATGTTACCGGCGAGCTCCATCTGGGGCACGCTCTTACTACTACCCTGGAGGATGTGATGGTCAGGTGGCAACGCATGAAAGGGAAGCCTACATTATGGTTACCTGGAACTGACCATGCTGGCATCGCCACACAGGTAGTGGTGGAGCACCAGTTGGCAGAGCAATCGTTGACCAGAAGGGGTATAGGCAGGGAGAAATTCCTTCAACTGGCCTGGGAATGGGTAAATGACAGCAGGAAGAGTATCAACCTCCAGCATCAGATGCTGGGGGCTTCATGTGATTGGACGCGTGAGCGATTCACCCTAGATGAAGGGCCGAGCAGGGCAGTCCGCACCGCCTTTGTCAACTTGTATAACAAAGGGCTGATTTACCGCGGAGAGCGCATTATAAACTGGTGTCCCCGGTGTCAGACTGCTCTTTCTGACCTGGAGGTGGAACACAAGGAGATTAACGGGCATCTTTATTACATTCGCTACCCTCTAGCGGACAAAAGTGGTTTTATCACGGTAGCTACCACCCGTCCCGAGACTTTCTTTGGTGATACTGCGGTAGCGGTGAACCCTGAAGATGCGCGATACAAAGACTTGATAGGTAGGAAAGTGGTACTTCCTATCATAGATAAGCAAATTCCCGTTATCGTCGATGATGCCGTGGATGTATCTTTTGGTACCGGAGCGTTGAAGATAACCCCGGCGCATGACTCCACGGATTTCGAAATAGGGCAGAGACACAATCTGCCGCTGGTGGACATTATGAATCCCGATGCTACCCTGAATGAGAATGCTGGTCCTTATGCTGGTCTGGAAAGATTTGCCTGTCGGGATAAGGTGGTGGATGATTTACAACAGAAGGGTTTATTGGAGAAAATTGAGCCTTATTTGCATTCAGTGGGGCATTGTATTCGCTGCCAAACAATGGTCGAGCCCAGGGTTAGCCTGCAATGGTTTATTCACACCAAGCCTTTAGCAGAAAAGGCTATAAGGACGGTCAGGGAAGGTGACATAACTATAATACCGGAGCGGTTCACCAAGATATACTTTGAGTGGCTGGAAAACATCAAGGATTGGTGTATTAGCCGGCAACTCTGGTGGGGGCATCGCATTCCGGTGTGGTATTGCCAGGATTGTGGCGAGTTCACTGTTTCCGTGGATATTGCTTCTCACTGCTCACACTGTGGTTCAAGCCAGATTGTTCAAGATAACGATGTTCTTGATACGTGGTTTAGCTCAGCTCTATGGACTCATTCCACGCTTGGTTGGCCAGAGGATACCGAGGATCTGCGCTACTTTTATCCTGGCGCAGTGATGGAGACAGGTTATGACATACTATTCTTCTGGGTGGCGAGGATGATTATGATGGGGCTGGAGGATACTGGTGAAATACCATTCCGCACCGTTTATCTTCACGGCTTGATTCGGGACGAACATGGCGAAAAGATGAGCAAGCTACGCGGGAATGTTATTAATCCCACCGAAGCTATCAATGAATATGGTGTTGATGCTCTGCGCTTTGCCCTTGCCAGCAATAGCACGCCGGGCAACGACACAAATCTCGGCAGGGGAAAGGTGGAATCCAGCCGTAATTTTGTCAACAAGCTGTGGAACGCTGCCAGGTTCATTTTTCAAAGTGTGGATGCAACGACACTAGCAGGACAAACTATGGAAATAGAGGTTGAGCCACAGTTATTGGAAGACCGCTGGATTGTCAGCTGTCTTAACCGTGTAGTAGGTGAAGTCAACAGGCTTATGGAGAGGTTCGAATTCGGGGAAGCCTGCTGGCAAATATATGATTTTATGTGGGGCGAGTTCTGTGATTGGTATGTCGAGATTGCCAAGTTGCGCCTCCGTCCTGTAGAACCTGCAGCATCGCCTTTGCCATTTCTGGTGAATGTATTGGAAAACTCATTACGTCTTTTACATCCTTTCATGCCTTTTGTTACTGAGGAGCTATGGCAAAGCTTAAGAGCTGAGAGCTGTCAGCTGTCAGCTATCAGCATGCCTGATTCTATTATGATAGCTTCCTACCCTGTTGCTGACAGTGGTGCAATAGACCCTGAAGCGGAACGAGCCATGAATTCAGTGATAGAAATTATCCGTTCCATCCGTAATGTTCGTGCTCGGTATAAAGTGGAGGCAGCTAAGCAAATTGAAGTGAGAGTTTATGCTGATGAACTCTTGCCCCAAATTTCTTCACAAGCTGAAGCAATCAAGACGCTAGCACGAGTTAAACCGTTAGTTATTGCTCATCGGAAGGAAAGGAAGGGTGATGTGGGGCGTGCAGTTGTTCTGGTGCTCAAGGAATCCGAGGTAATTTTGCCATGGGCAAGCCTGGTTGACTTATCTGTTGAGGAGCAACGGTTGACCAGGGAACGTGAGGTGACTGAGACAAGGATAGCTCAACTCGACGCCAGACTACGGGATAATGATTTTTTGGCGAAAGCGCCACAGCATGTCGTTGAAAAGGAAAAGCAAAGACTTACTGAGCTCAGAGATAAGCTTGAGCGGGTGAAGATGGAAATTTCTCAGCTTCGTTCCTGAGAAATTTCCCTTTTTTGTTCTAAATGGTGGCACAACGACAGCAACGCCTTTTTGGTATCGCTGGCAACGCGAGACTTATCGTTACGGATTAATCTTCTCTTGAATAACCAGTAGGTGAACTCGTTGAGCTCACTTAGGTTCATAGATCTGCGTCTGAGATAACGCTTCTCCTTTTTAAACTGCTGTGCCAATTCCTGTTCACTCTCGCCATAAAGATATTGATGTGCTTCATTAATTATGTTTCCTTCGTTGATTAAACCAGCGGCTCGCTTTCTCTTGCGGATCTCTTCAGCGATGGTCAAAATGAGAAGTCTTTCCATGAAGATTCCATACAGGTAGTTGAGATAAGCTCGATATTTGGCATTACCGATCAGCTCCTTAAACTCGTCTTTGGTTAGTTCTATCGGTTGCTGATCGAAGAAGAGAAGATTAATTCGCTCTTTATGTGGAATGAGCTCGCTAACCTCCTGACATAATCTTTGAGCAAGAAGTAACCAATCGAAAGCTTCATTAGCGATGAGATAGCGGTAATGCTTGTCGTCATAATCCTCTTCAGTGCTGTCCCATAGCTTAACGGCTTCGAGTAATGCTAGATACCAGTGTTTACCCTGGGCGATAGCCTGTTTTAAATGTTTGATTGCCTCGGCATCGCTTGTGGCAAGCTTAGATATTTGTTGCCTCGCTATCGAGGAATTTACTGTCGCCATAGAATAATTATAGACTTTTAATCCATTTTAAGATAGGAGTTCACAAAATTCTCCGAGGAAAACTGTCCTTCGGTAATTTGGGCTGCAATGTCTTCACCAAAGAGTTGCTGTGCTATCTCAGCGGGAGATAGACCTTTGCTAGCCAGGGCTCTAGTGCGCTGCCCTGTTTCCTCGAGGTACTGGATGGTTTTCTCCAACATGGTTGATGGTTCAGTGATTATATATTCCGGTGCGGTAAGTAATACCCGCGGCATTAGTTCTTTGATTTTCTTAAGTGAAATTATGGTTTTCCACTGATTTTCCTCAGGTCTGGCTAACCTGGGGTGGGTGACGGTGACCAGATCCCCCGAGAAAAGCCATCCTTTATTCCTCTCAAAGAGGCAAATATGGTCATCGCTATGCCCCGGTGTGTGGATTACCTCGAATTGGAAGTGAGCTGTTTTAACGAGGTCACCGATTTTCTTTACCTGACTGGGCAATGCATGTCCCCAGATTGCTTCCTGATAGGGATACGGTTGGGGTGGTTGCTCGATTTTGTCTATCGCTGCTGGGTGAGCAAGTATCTCCAGGCCATAATTTTGTTGCAGGATGGCATTACCCCCAATATGGTCATGATGATAGTGAGTATTAACCAGGACCTTTACCCCTTTGTCTTTCAAGAAATCGGCTAGCTCCTTACCGGTACAATCAGGACCACTGTCTATTAACAGACCATCTACCAGATAGGCACAGGCGCATAAAGGAGGATGACTCTCAGGAAAGTGGCTCATCTTGATCTGGGTTACTTCTTCATAATGGGTTGTCGTTAGCATGGTGTTATCCTTTCCTGATTGAGTTTCGGCTCATCAAAAATCTAAGGATTATTTTTCTATGTTGAGGGCAGTGAGCAAGTCTGCCAGGGGCAGAGTATTTAATATATGTTGTGGCTCACACCAGGCTCGCCGCGCCATGCCGATTCCAAAGCGCATAAAATTGAGATGGGAAACATCATGGGCATCGGTCTCGATGGCAAGTTTTACTCCCAGTTCTCTAGCCCTGGAGGCATGGACATCGTTCAAATCAAGTCTGTCGGGCATGGCATTTATCTCCAGAATTTTGTTGTTCTTGGCAGCAACACGGGAAACAGTCTCCAAATCAATGGCTGTAGGTTCACGCTCGCCCAGAAGTCGACAGGTAGGATGGGCAATAATATCGACATCAGGATTCTCTACAGCGCTTAGCACTCTCTGGGTCATTTTGCCCTCGCTCTGGTGCATCGCTGAATGCACCGCAGCGATAACTACATCCAACTTTGAGAGGATTTCGTGGGGCAAATCCAGAGTCCCATCTGCTCGGATATCAACCTCGATGCCACTGAACACTTGAATGCCATCTATGTATTCATTGACCTTTTTGATTTCCTCAATCTGTTTCCTTAGCCGTTCCACATCAAGCCCGTGGGCGATGGCGCGCCCACCAGAATGGTCGGTGATGGCGATATACTGATACCCTAATTTCTTAGCCGCTAGAGCCATTTCTTCAATAGTATTATGGCCATCGCTCCAATGAGTATGCATGTGGAGGTCTCCCTTTATATCGGATAGCTCTACAAGCTTTGGGATGGCTCCCCGTTCAGCCTTCTCCACCTCGCCTTGATCTTCTCTGAGCTCAGGAGGAATATACTGCAGCCCCAGTCGGCGATAAAAATTCTCTTCATCAGCGAATTTCTCCAGCTTGTCTGTGGCGATATCGGTGATGCCATATTCGCTCAATTTCAATCCTTGCCTTCGACCTCTTTCCCTTAGAGAGATGTTATGTTGTTTGCTTCCGGTGAAATATTGAAGCAGTGAGCCAAAAGCCTCGTGTTCCACCAATCTCAGGTCGACCTGCAAACCACCGGAGACAATGGCGCTTGATTTAGTGGGTCCCTGGACTAAAACCTGCCCCACAATAGGTAGCGAGACGAAGGTATCCATAACTTTCTGGGGGTTGTCCACAGTGCCCATAAGGTCAATATCGCCCAGTGTTTCTCGAAAGCGGCGCAGGCTTCCAGCGTAAGTTAGATTTCTCACCCCGGGGACAGAGTTGAGAGCACTGAGTATTTCTTCGACAGTGGGTAAAGCTTCCCCGATGGAAATGCGTTGGTCTTTGCGGCGGGAAGCCTCGATTTGCTGCAAGATATTATTGGCGGTCTTTTCGCCAAGACGAAAAAGCGTAGCCACACGTCCATCCTTTATCGCTTGCTCCAGGCTATCTGCTGAGGTTATCCCCAGTTCAGAGGAAAGTTTATTAGCTGTCTTGGGTCCAATCCCCGGTATATCGAGGAGGTTGGTTATCCCTTCGGGAAACTCTGCTTTAAGTTTCTCGTAGTATTCCAGCTTTCCTGTTTTCACCAGCTCGGTTGTCTTTTTGGCTATTGCGTCTCCTACCCCGGGGATGTTCTTCAAGTCCTCCTCTTCGTCAACCATAATTTTTATTTCTTTGGGGTAGTGCTCAATAGCTCGAACTACCTTCTGGTAAGCACGAATTTTGAACTGGTTCTCGCCTTTAAGCTCCAGGAGGTCAGCTATATCGCTGAATACTTTGGCAATGGCAGTGTTTCTCATTATCCCATAGCCCAACGTTGCCGGATAGCTTCAGCGCCAGTGATGATGTTTTCAATAAGTTCCTTCACTGTTACTATTTTATCGGTCACTGCAATAGCCAGTGAGCCCGGGGCAAATTGCATTATCATCTCCATCTCGTTTTGGGGAAATTCGCCTGTTGATTTAGCCATCGCCTTCTCCAACTCTAGCAACCATTCCTCGTCAGGCATCGTCCCCTTCTTCTCCATCACCCTACTATATTCCTCATCGTTTTTTGGTGATGCTAAATTACGGTCTCGAAATTTAGGGTCGGTGGGGTTTCCCTTCACCAGAATCTGCTTGTAGTGGTCAGATATGGGGCATTCCTTGGTGGCCATAAATGCAGTACCCATATAAACTGCTTCGGCACCCATTGACAGGGCGGCCATAAATCCATGGCTGTCGCCGATGCCACCGCCAGCTATCACCGGGATTTTTATCTGTCTGACTGCCCAGGGGATAGCTATTAGTGTGGGGAGCTGGATGGGATTTTTAAATCCTGTCCCCTCCAGACCGATGATTACCACCGCATCTGCACCCTGTGCCTCGGCGGATAAGGCGTGCTTTACCGTGGCTACCTTGTGAATCCATTTAACGCCGGCAGCCTGCAATCTTTTGCCATATTTGTCAGCCCGATAAACAGAGGTTTCCACCACGGGCACCCCTTCATCGAGAATTACATCTATCATCCTATCTATATCCTGGCAAAGGCTTAGGGTGATATTTACCCCGAATGGCTTATCCGTTTTTGACTTCAGGCGGTGTATGTCCTCACGCAATCCCTGTGGGGTATTCAGGGCGTGTGCGGTAATCATCCCCAATCCGCCAGCTTCGGACACCGCTGATGCTAATGGGGATGTTCCAAAGCCATGAAAAGCCCCCTGAATAATGGGGTATTGTATCCCCAGCATCTCGGTTATTCTGGTCTTCCACACTTTAATCTCCTTTGCTATTTAGCCTGGTCCTCTCCCTTATCCACTCCCAATCCCGGTTGCTATACTTCGAATACTTGCCTCGTTTTGATGTTCTGTAAGACGTTATCAATTGTAGCATACCTTGTTTTATAGTTTATCCTTAATAGCATTGCTTCGTCCTCGACTGGGTGGTAATATTTACTTTGATAAACGGCATGTTTCTCGCCTGATTCCACCATCTTAGCTATATTCCATCTACACCAGTGGATATATATGATGTCCTATACGACTATGGAGGACGGAGCGAGAGTGACATCCTTCGGAAGAGGGATGAGCTTTATCTCAAGATGCTTGATCATTTAGAGTGCATCGATGCATTTGCTCCGGTGTAGGGTGTGAAAGCAATATCTGTCCTACTTGGGGTAAGATATTATAAAATTGGGTAAATATCATTTTTTGTAATACTGCCTGGAAATGAATTAGAAAGGGGATTAGTTATGGCAAGTGAAATTAAGGTATTAGCTATAGTGGGAGCGGGTTTTATGGGAAGCCAGATTGCCTCTCGAGCAGCAATATTTGGATACAATGTCCGCATGTTTGACGTATCACCTAAAGCTCTCACAAGTGCAAAGGAAAGCATATCCCTTTACACAGAGGGACACTATCAACAGGAAGGAGTTCAAGGCAGTCCCGAGGATGCACTTTCAAGGATTACCTTTCATGATAGCCTCGGTGAGACAGTGAGGGATGCTGACCTTATCATTGAAGCAGCCCCTGAGAAGCTGGAACTCAAAAAAGAAGTTTTCTCCCAGATAGATAAGCTAGCCTCGCCCCATGCGATTATTGGGACTAATAGCTCCTCGATCCCGGTATCGAAGATAGAGGATGCTGTTACCAGAAAGGATAAGGTGGTAAACATCCATTTCTATACCCCACTCACTCGGTACTACTTTGTGGATATCATGAGGGGGAGCAAGACTAGCGCCGAGACATTCTACAAGGCGAAGGAATGGGTTGAGAGCCTCGAGTGCCTGCCGCTCGTGGTAAAGAAGGAGTGTCTTGGCTTTGTGTTTAACCGCATATGGCGTGCAGTGAAGAAGGACGCTTTGGCTTCTTGGGCAGGAGGTCATGCTGATTTCAGGGATATCGATCGAGCCTGGCGTATATGGACTGGTCTGGAGTGGGGACCATTTGGTGCAATGGATGTGGTAGGGCTCGATGTGGTCTACGATATTGAAATGTCATACTACAACGATAGCGGGGATCCCAAGGATAAGCCTCCCAAGACACTCAAGGATATGATAGACCGAGGTGAGCTAGGAATAAAATCTGGCAAAGGCTTTTATACATGGCCGAATGCTGAGTTTCTTAAGCCAGACTTCATTAAAGGTGGGGAGAAAAGATAGACTCAATGTTGGTTTCACACAGTACAAACCAGATTCGGTATAAAATTTAAGAGTAGATAAAGAAAACAACGCCTCACAGAAAATCAGGGCCAGTAGCTTCTATTCTCTCCCTTATCCACTCCCAATCTGGATTTCCATGGTCGAAGAACGACTTGAAGTTATCCTTCAGCCACTCGTAATAATCATCTTCCACATACTGGCAAAAAGCTTCTACAAGCTGTTCCTTGGAAATATCCTTGGGAATTTCTATGTCCTCAAGTTCACAATCCAGGAATTCCTCAACTACATCTCTATCAAGCATCTTTTGCCTCTATCAACATACTTGTTTACCTCACGAAAACTATATGCCAAGTTCTCTTTCGAGGTCTAGGTAAGCTCTTTTACGTTCATAAAGTTCTTCCACTTTATCTAACTCGATAAATTTTATTTGGGTGCTGATCTCGTGAAAGGTTCCTGAGAGCAAATTATTTGCTTTATTAAGATCTGCTTGGGGCGCTACTAAATAAATGTGGCTGTTCCATAAGTCGAAAGCGTGTTTTAGCTTGGCAAGAGCATGGTAAACATCTCCGCCAACCTGAACTTCAAAAACATAGGTTGGTACAGAGAGCTCAACTCTCCTCCAAACAACATCGAGCCTCCCTATATCAAATGAATACTCTGGCTCAGCGATGAATTTTTGCATCCTTCCAATTTCGACAAGGGCTCTCTTAAGCTCGTCGTGAGAGGGGAGAACCTCTTTCGAGCTCTCTGGTGTAATTACAAAATCAGCCAGTGCTTCCTTAACAGCTGGGACTTTAGTAGCCTGGGCAGAATATTTTTGTGCTCCTAGGGAGGAAATTAGCTCCTTTCCAACATCTTGGCTAACTAACTGGAAGCCTGCTCGAGGCCACAGTAGCTTTGAAACCAACTTAGTAGTAGCCCATTTATCTGGAGGCAAGCACGATTCCACGTCAAATTCAAAGCGTAGAGGCCAGATGAGTTTATGTTCGTGCAATTCTTGAGGCCACAGAGGTCGGTTTTGCTTAAACTTGGTGCGAAGAACGCCATACCCGATAATCCCTCCCACTGGTTGAGTAACGTAAAGGAGCAGTACGTCATCTTCGTTGAGGCTTTCCCATAAACGGCGTTGCGTTTCTTTAAGCCCCCATATGTTTCCGTTCTTAAAAGCAACTTCCCAGTTTTGAGGTTTGCCTACTACTAGCCAATAATTCATTAATTATTTCTCCTCTAAGCTGTATCTCTGTCGAGATTCTCTCACTAAGGCAGAAATATCAAAGTTTGTTCCTGTTCTGGCTTTGATTTTCTTCTGTAATGCTTCGGCACGCTGGATAAATTTTGAGTTTCGGGCAGATTTTTGGTTCTTCATTTTATAAATTCCTTCCGCAGCAATTTTTATATTTCTTTCCTGAGCCGCAGGGGCAGGGGTCGTTGCGGCCAACTTTCTTACCGGCTATTACCGCCTGTTTCTTGCGGGGTGGCTCCTTCTTAACCAGGCTGACGCGATAGATGCTGCGGACGACATCGTGCTGGATGCTGGCCAGGAGACCATCAAAAAGAACGCCTCCTTCCCTCTTATAAACTACCAGCGGGTTTTGCTGAGCGACAGCTCGCAGACCTATCCCCTGTCGCATATCCTCCATGGTGGTAAGATGCTCCATCCATAAGCGGTCAATAACCCGAAGCATTACCATACGCTCGATAAGGCGCATATTTTCGGAGCCTATTTCCTGCTCCTTCCGCTCGTAAAGGTCAACGGCGTAATTAGTTAGCTTTTCGGTGATCTCTTTGCCGTTCGGCTGAGATTGCTTCGCTGCCCGTTCGCTTCGCTCAGAGCCCCGGCTCGCAGTGACAGAAGAAAGGCTGGCAATATCAGGTGGCGAAGGAAAGATGGTGGAAATGTCTTCACGCAATCCTGATAAATCTGGCTCACTTAAATTGTGGTTGATACGAACATCCACCAGGGTTTGAATTTCATCTGTAATCATAGACATTATATTTGCTTTAAGGTCGGCACCGCTCAGTATTTTCTTCCGTTCGCTATAAATCACCTCGCGATGCTGGTTGACTACGTCGTCATACTCAACAAGGTGTTTGCGAATATCGAAGTTATATCCCTCGCTCTGCACCTGAGCATTTGTTATCGCTTTATTGACCATAGGATGCTCGAGAGGTTTATCCTCTCCCAGCCCAGCCCAATGCATGAGCCCTCCGATGCGGTCGCCGCCGAAGCGGCGGACAACTTCATCTTCTAAAGAGGCGAAGAAACGGGAACTGCCTGGGTCTCCCTGCCTCCCTGCTCTGCCGCGGAGCTGGTTATCAATTCGCCTTGCTTCGTGATGCTCAGTGCCGACAATATGGAGGCCACCAAGCTCAATCACTTTGTTGTGTTCCTCAAGCCACTCCTGTTCAGCATGTGCTTCAGGATTGCCCCCAAGGATGATGTCCACGCCGCGTCCCGCCATATTTGTAGCCACAGTTACTGCTTCTAAACAACCAGCCTGAGCAACAATGGCTGCCTCCTTTTCATGATGCTTGGCACTCAGCACCCGGTGAGGTACGCCTTTCCTGGTTAATAAGTTGCTTAACGTCTCCGATTTCTCAATGGAGGTTGTGCCAATGAGCACCGGTCTTTTTTGTTTATGCCAATGCTCAATTTCTCTGGCAACAGCTTCAAACTTGGCCTTCTCATCTTTGTAAATCTGGTCAGGATACTCAGTGCGGACCATAGGTTTGTTGGTGGGTATAACCACCACCTCCAATTTATAAATCTTATGAAATTCCTCAGCTTCAGTAGCGGCAGTGCCAGTCATCCCCGCCAATTTCTGGTACAGGCGGAAGTAGTTCTGGAAGGTAATGGTGGCTAGAGTAATGCTTTCCCGCTGTATTTTTACACCTTCCTTGGCTTCGATAGCCTGGTGTAAGCCTTCAGAATACCTTCTGCCAAACATCAATCTTCCTGTGAACTCGTCGACGATGATGACCTGTCCATCCTTGACCATGTAATCTTTGTCCCTTCTGAACAAAGCATGAGACTTAAGGGCATTATCCAGATATCGGGTGAGGGAGTAGTTGGAAGGGTCGTAAAGGCTGGGAGCTTTAAGTAATCCAGCATTTCTGAGCATTCCTTCCATTTTGGTGATGCCACTTTCGGTGAGCGAGCATGCTCGTGTCTTTTCGTCAACGGTGTAATCGTCATCTTTCTTGAGGCGAGAAACGAGCTGAGCGAAGGTGTAGTATTTCTGGGTGGCTTCTTCAGCAGCTCCGCTTATAATCAATGGGGTGCGGGCTTCGTCGATGAGGATGCTGTCAACTTCATCCACGATGGCATAGTTAAGCTCCCGCTGGACGCACTGGGATGAATCCACGACCATGTTGTCTCTGAGGTAATCAAAGCCAAACTCATTATTTGTGCCATAGGTTATATCTGCTGCATAAGCCTCACGGCGGGTGATGGGGCGAAGCTGCCTCCATTTCGGGTCTCCGGAATCAAAATCGGGGTCATAAAGAAAAGAAGGTGAAGGTTGGTCTGGAGATTGCATGGCATTGATGGATGCCACGCTTACTCCGAGGGCATGGTAGATAGGACCCATCCAGTAGCAATCCCGCTTGGCTAAATAATCATTAACGGTGACTAAATGACATCCTTCCCCGGTAAGGGCATTGAGGTAAAGTGGCAATGTCGCCACTAGCGTTTTTCCCTCTCCAGTTGCCATTTCAGCTATTTTGCCCTGGTGGAGGATAACGCCGCCCATTAATTGAACATCGAAATGTCTTTGCTTTATCGTTCGTTTGGCAGCCTCTCTCACTGTGGCGTAAGCTTCAGGTAAGAGGTTACCCAGGTCCTCGCCATCATCTAGTCTGGTCCTGAACTCATCTGTTTTACCGCGAAGCTCGCCGTCGGTGAGTTTTTCAAAATCGGGCTCAAGCGAGTTTGTATCGGATACCAGAGGTTGAAGTCGCTTCAGCTGTTTTTCGTTAGAATCGATTAGTTTAGTAAACCAGCCCAACATTCTCTGCAAATCCTAAATTCTAATTTCCAAACTCTAAACAAATTCAAAATCGCAATGCTCTAAATTCAAAATCCTCATCCTATGGACTTTCGTAGTGCTTAGCATTGTGTGTTTAGATTCCCTCTTTGGCTTCAGCAGACTCTTACTCAAACATAGCTCCCACAGATGAGCCGGTGTGAATGCGGCGGATAGCCTCGCCAAGAAGCGAGGCTATAGGCAGGACGGTAATCTTGTCGAGTTTTCTATTCCCGGTAACCGGTATGGTATCGGTGACAACCACCTCTTTCACGGGGCTGGATGCTATTCGCTGAATAGCTGGATCTGAGAAAACGGGGTGAGTGCAGCAAGCATGAACCTCGGTAGCACCGTGCTCCAAAAGTGTGTTCACGGTATTGACTAAAGAGCCGGCGGTATCAATTTCATCATCGACAGTCAGGGCACGCCTTCCCTGGACATCACCGATGATGTTGAGGGTTTCAGTGGCATCGGCATTTCCCACGCGTCTTTTTTCCATAATGGCCAGAGGTGCGTTAAGCTTGGCAGCGAAATCCCGAGCTCGCTTAGAGATGCCAATGTCAGTGGCTACTATGGTGACGTTATCCAGGTTTTTCCCCTGAAAGTATTGGTCAAGGATTGACAGGGCGGTCAGCTCATCTACGGGTATGGTAAAGAAGCCCTGAATTTGAGGGGTATGTAAATCGATGGTGAGCAACCTGTTGGCTCCTGCGGTGGCAATGAGGTCGGCGATTAAGCGGGCAGTGATGGGCACTCTTGGCTGGTCTTTCTTATCGGTGCGTCCATAGCCATAGTAGGGCACGACAGCGGTGATTCGCCCTGCTGAAGATCTTCGGAAAGCATCGAGCATGATTAATAACTCGACCAGGCTCTTATTGACCGGTGAGCAAATAGGCTGGACAATAAACACATCCCGCTCACGAACATTTTCCAGGATTCGAACAAAGATATTCTCATTAGAAAATTCAAAAGTATCGACCTTGCCTAAAGGGATTTGGAGATAATCGCAAATTGATTGTGCTAAAGAGGGATGGGCATTGCCGCTAAATACCTTCAATTCATCCATTGTTGCCTTATTGCTGCATCGCCGGAGTGGGGAAATGTTGGCACATTTCCACAACTTCTTGGCGGGTTTTGTTTATAGTGTATTCATCGTCGGGATGGGAAAGTACATCTGAGATCCAGAAGGCGACACGTTTCATCTCTTCAGTGCTAAAGCCTCTGGTGGTTACTGCCGGTGAGCCTACTCTAATGCCACTGGTAATTCGAGGTGGCTTGGGGTCAAAGGGAATGGTATTTCGATTTACCAGGATATTAGCCGATTCCAGTACGCTTTCGGCATCCTTTCCTGTTATTCCTTTGGAGGTGAGGTCAACGAGGGCAAGGTGGGTATCGGTGTCTCCGGAAACGATGCGGAAACCATATTTTTGAAGCTCGGAAGCGAGGATTTTGGCGTTTGTTAGAACTGATTGTTGGTAACTGACGAAATTGGGCTGCATGGCCTGGGAAAAGCAAACTGCCTTTGCGGCAATGACGTGCATCAAAGGGCCTCCCTGAGTCCCAGGGAAGACAGCGGCATCAATAGCCTGAGCCAGTCCCTGTTTACACAAGATAAAGCCACCTCGAGGCCCACGTAGGGTCTTTTGTGTCGTTGAGGTAACCACTTGTGCATGGGGCACTGGGTTAGGGTGAAGTCCAGCAGCAATTAGACCGGCTATGTGTGCCATGTCAATCAGTAGCTTGGCTCCTACCTTGTCAGCGATATAGCGGAAGCGTTCAAAGTCAATTGTCCTGGGGTAAGCACTGGCTCCAGCGATGAGCAGTCTAGGCTTGTGTTCCACGGCGAGTCTTTCTATCTCATCGTAATCAAGCATCTCAGTTTTGCGGTTCACACCATAAGAGACAGGGTGATACAACTTTCCTGAAAAATTGACTTCTGCGCCATGGGAGAGATGTCCACCCTGGTCAAGGCTCATACCCATTACGGTGTCACCTGGCTGAAGTAAAGCTGAGTAGGCTGCCATGTTAGCCTGTGTACCGCTGTGAGGCTGCACGTTGGCATGTTCAGCATTAAATAGTTTTTTCACTCTTTCAATGGCCAAGGTCTCAATGGCGTCTATATAGGTACAGCCACCGTAATAGCGGGATTCCGGATAGCCTTCAGCGTATTTGTCGGTCATCAAGCAACCCTGAGCTTCGAGTACAGCGGGGTCAGCGTAATTTTCAGAGGCAATGAGATTTATGGTGCTTGCTTGCAGCTTTTTCTCTTGCTCCAGAATCTGAGCTACCTCAGCATCATGTAGGGCGATGTGAGAAATTGTTTTGACATCCATGCCTGGTGTTATCATACTACCTTCCCTTTGCCCCAGTCAATTTAAGCCGAACCTGGTTGACAGTTGAAGCTGGAAGTGATACATTCAAATAAATTAGCAATCTCATAAGGGAAGTGCTAAATGGCGGCAATGGAAGGAAGAAGAGAAACTATTTTGAAGATAATAGTTGGTGAGTATATTTCCAGGGCAGCGCCTGTTGCCTCGGGGAGCATCGCTGAGGATTACACTCTGGAGGTAAGTTCAGCCACCATTCGCAATGATGTGGTCTATTTAGAGAGCGAAGGATATATTACCCATCCTCACCATTCTGCAGGCAGCGTTCCTACTGACAAAGCTTATCGTTACTATGTAGAACTGCTCGGAAATGCACTTGACCTTGACGAAAATGAGCAAAGCTTTTTCTATCAACTATTTCGGGAAGCAAAAGACAGGATTGAGCAACAACTAAGGTTAGCGGTGTTCTTTCTGGCCAGATTTGTTCATAATCTGGCAATAATAACATCGCCAAGGGCACCGGAAAGTCGGTTTAAGCATCTTGACTTAGTGAGCTTGCAGGATTTCGTAGCCTTGCTCATCTTAGTTTTACATGGAGTGGGAATCAAACAGCGAATTTTATCTTTTGATGAAGTAATTTCTCAGGGTGAGTTGACCACCTTGTCTAACAAGTTTAATGCTATTTATGTGGGGACGACGGGCGGTGAAATTTTAGCTAGTGAACCAAAGCTTTCCCCTGAGGAAAAGATAGTGGCTCGGGCGGTAGTGGATATAATGGAAGTAGAAAATAGGCAGGAATATGGGAGGCCGTACATTGAAGGATTGCGTCTGCTACTAAACCAGCCTGAATTCTGCCAAAGTCCCAGGATAATCACTATATTAGAGCTGTTAGAGACGGAGAGTTGGCTGGCAAGCGTGCTCGGACAGCGAGTTAGCATGGAAAAGGCAGCGGTAATCATTGGTGAAGAGAATAGGGAGGAGGCACTACAGGATTTTAGTTTGGTAGTTGGTCAATATGGAGTTTCTGGTAAAGCAAGTGGTATTATTGGCGTGCTTGGTCCGAGGCGGATGGATTATTCCCGAGCTATTTCCTCAGTGAATTCTGTTTCTACATTGTTGAGCGAGTCGATAGCTGAATACATCTAGAGGGGTTTTAAACTTTGTCTGAAGAAGGATTAACTAATGATGAAACAACTGAAGCTGGTGTTGAGGAGGTAAAGGCAGAGGATATTGAGGCTCTACAGCAAGCTTTAGCGGAGCAAAAGAAAGAAGCGGAGAAATGTTTAGCGAGTTGGCAAAGAACTCAAGCTGATCTTGCTAACTACAGAAAGCATGCCGAGCAGGAAAAGCAAGAGATTCTAAATTTTGGTAATAGCACGCTTATCCTGAGTTTATTGCCTGTTATAGATGATTTTGAAAGAGCTTTTGATTCATTACCTTCTGAATCTCCTGAAATGAATTGGATTGAGGGCATTAGAATTATATATAATAGCCTTAAGGCAGCGATGGGAAAGGCGGGAGTAACTGGGATCAAGGCTAAAGGTGAAAGGTTTGACCCACATTTACATGAGGCAGTGATGGGTCGGGTAGGGGAAGAAGGGGTGATATTAGAGGAAATTCAGAAGGGTTATAGGTTGAAAGATAAAGTGATTCGCCCCAGTTTGGTAGTGGTGGGCAAGGGGAAAGAAGAAACAGAGGAGGAAAACGATGGCGAAAGCAGTAGGGATTGATTTAGGAACCACGTTGAGTGTAGTGGCGGTTATGGAAGGGGGGGAGCCCAAGATTATCCCCAGTGCTGAAGGTGGAAATCTAGTCCCTTCAGTAGTAGCGATAAGCAAGACGGGGGAACGTTTAGTGGGAGAAATAGCTAAGCGCCAGGCAGTGGTTAACCCTGATAACACTATTTTCAGCGTGAAGCGTCTTATCGGGCGTAAGTTTAGTGACCCTTCGGTCCAGGAGGATATGAAGCGTTTACCATACAAAATCACTAAAGCACCCAATGACGATTGCCGGGTGGTTATGGGGGATAAGGAGTATAGTCCGCAGGAAATTTCAGCGATGATATTGCAAAAACTGAAGACTGATGCTGAAGGTTATCTCGGGGAAAAAGTCACTGATGCCGTGATTACTGCGCCTGCTTACTTTAATGACAGTCAGAGACAGGCGACTAAAGACGCTGGCACCATAGCTGGGTTTAATGTTCTCCGCATTATTAATGAACCCACAGCATCATCGCTAGCTTATGGAATGGATAAGAAGAAGGACGAAACCATCGCCGTTTATGACCTTGGCGGAGGCACTTTCGATATCTCTCTGCTTGATATAGGGGAGGGCACTTTTCAGGTCAAGTCAACCAACGGTGATACCCACCTTGGAGGGGATGACATTGACCAGAGAGTTATGGACTGGATATGTGACGAATTTAAGAAAGAGCAGGGCATTGACTTGAAGCAGGACAAGATGGCATTACAGCGGTTAAAAGATGCTGCTGAAAAGGCTAAGAAAGAGCTATCCTCGGTGGTTCAAACAGAGATAAATCTCCCATTCATTACCGCTAATGCTTCTGGTCCAAAGCATCTTGCCATGACGCTTAGCCGAGCCAAGCTGGAGCAACTATCGGCTGACTTAATAGAGAGAAGTCTTGGTCCGTGTCATCAAGCTGTAGCTGACGCCGGTCTGCAACCAGGCCAGGTCAACAATGTAATTTTAGTTGGTGGGCAGACGAGGATGCCTAAGGTTCAGGATACGTTAAGGCAGTTTTTTAATCGAGAACCGGTGAAAGGAGTCAATCCTGATGAGGCAGTGGCTTTAGGTGCTGCGATTCAGGCAGGAGTGCTGAAAGGCGAGGTGGGAGAAATTCTCCTCCTCGATGTTACCCCGCTTACCCTGGGCATAGAGACCCTGGGAGGAGTGGCTACGACGCTTATTCCTCGTAATACCACTATTCCTACCTCAAAGAGCCAGATTTTCAGCACTGCTGCTGATAATCAACCAAGCGTGGAAATACATGTTCTTCAAGGAGAACGTCCTATGGCAGCAGATAATCGAACTTTAGGCCGTTTCATGCTCGACGGTATTCTGCCAGCGCCAAGAGGCATGCCTCAAGTTGAAGTGACTTTCGATATTGATGCTAACGGAATCCTTAATGTCAGTGCTCAGGATAAAGGCACTGGGAAGGAACAGAAAATCACTATCACCGCCTCCAGCGGGCTTAGCAAGGAAGAGGTAGACAGCATGAAGCGAGAAGCGGAGATGCATGCTGCTGAAGATGTTAAACGTAAGGAAGAAATAGAAGCTCGCAATGCTGCTGATAACCTTGCTTATACTGCCGAGAAAACGCTTCGTGACCATGGAGACAAGATACCTGAAGAGCTAAAACAGGAAATAGAAGGCAAGATAGCTGCGGTTCGTTCAGCACTTCAAGGCAAGGATATGGATGCCGTTCATAATGCCACGCAAGACCTGTCGCAGACTATGCAGAAGGTTGGTGGTGCAGTTTATGGACAGCCTGGCGGACAACCTCCCGGTGGTCAACAGGGTCCTGGTGGTCAGCAAGGCCCTGGGGGAGAGGAAGGTCCTGTTGAAGGTGAATTCCGCGAGGTATAAACGCTAGAATACCAAACGCTCACATCTATGCTAAACATTGAGGATTTAGATTTTGAATTTGTTTAGAATTCAGGATTCCTGTTAGGAGAGAAATGTCAGAAATTGAGTTAGAACAATTTGCGTTAACTGTTGATAGGATTAGACAGAAGGCAATGGAGGAGAATAGGTTACTAGATAATCCTTCTGCTGAAGAACTAAGGGTGCTTGTGGAAAAAGAACCTGCGGTAGAGAAGACAGTTTATGGTAATTTTGTTGCTGAAAGTGAGCCCAGTTCCAGGGCGGCGATGTTTACCAAGAACAGCGTTGACCATCCCTTTGGTGCAGAAGAGCTACAACTACTAGCTCAGTGTGAGCAGGCTTTGAGCAAAGAAAGGTTAATCTCCATTGACAGGATTGTCGGCAATACAGGTAGTAACACTACGGTCAGGTTGATTGTTCCCGAACGATTTGCTCATGTTGCCTATGGTGGTGGGAATCTTTATGTTCCCGTGAAGGAGGAAGTTGAACAACCAACATATGAGATTGTAATGTTCACTGATAGGGCTTTTGAAGCTAACAAATCAAAACCGCTTCCTCAAAAAGACATCACTATAAGATTGGCTATGCTTAGCGATGGCAGGGTCATCAAGATAATCAGGAACAGCAATTACATCGGTGAGTATAAGAAGGGTGTTTTTGCTGCCGAAGACTGGACTCGTAGAACTTTTGGTGACGGAATTTTCCTGCATGCTGGCTGCAGGGAAGATTACCTTCAATCAGCACATGGGGATTATAGAACTGTAAGAACATTGCTTGTTGCCTTGACCGCAAATGGAAAAACAACCACCACATGCAAGATTTTGGCCAGGAAAGGCAATGAAAAGTCGTGGCTTATCCAGGATGATGGTGGAACCCTTATGCCCGATGGTTCCTTCCATGGTTTCGAAGCGGGGGGAGTATTCGTGAAAACCGAGAGCATAAATCCTGGAAATCAGGTGGAGATATTCTATGGTCTGCTGAAACCGGAAACTCTTTGTGAGAACGTTTATGTGACTGAAGATAAGGATTTCGATTTTTACAATTTTGAAATAACATCAAACGGGAGAGCGGTTATACGCAGGAAAGATTTTATGCATGCCAGCCCTTATATTAATGTTGATGGGGTGGATAACCTGATTCTTATCACTAGGGGGCCGTTGATTCCAGCGATATCGAAATTAACTTTGGAGCAAGCAACTGCGTTGATGATTTTGGGGCAATCAATGGAGTCGTCCGCTGGCGACCCAACTCAGGCGGGGAAGATAAAGAGCGAGTTCTTCTATGACCCATTTATGGCTGGTGGTAGAGCAGAGCATGCTAACAGATTTTATGAAATAGTGAAGGGGCTTCCTCATATGAATTATTTCTTGCTAAACACCGGTGGCATTGGTGAAGGGGAACACTATCATGATGTAAGTCTGGAATTTACCATTGCGATATTGGATTCCCTGTTGAGGGGTGGGCTTGAAGATTGGGTGGATTCACCTACGGGATTCAAGGTGCCCAAGGCAGTAAGGCATGTTGACGATATATACTTGCATCCTGAGAAGCTTTATTCTAGAGTAGAGTTCGAGGAGAAGCAGAAAGAGCTGAACAAAATCAGGTGTGACACGGTAGAACAAATTGGTGGTGCTTTACATCCTGACGTAAGGAACCTCTTTACCAGAATCTAGTTCAACTTACCTTGAGGTGGACAAAGTGGCTAAATTTAGTGAACTTTTGCAACGGTTAAAAGCTGAAAGGAAGCGATTGTTACAAGAGCTAGAACAGATGCAAACTTCTCAGCAAATGGCGGAAAGGAGGGCTGGTGGCCCGTTTGGCAAAAGAGGAGAGGAGGCAAGCCAGGTCTCGGAGTTGGAAAAGAGGATGGATTTGGAGCAGATGTTGAAAAAATCTCTTGGTGAAATAGACCATGCCTTGGAGAAGTATGACGCAGGGACTTATGGATTATGTGACTCTTGTGGCAAGCCTATAGAGCGAGCCCGTCTTGAAGCATTGCCTCAAGCGAGCTTGTGCTTGAGATGCAAAGCGCGCCAGACGAAGGATGCAAGATAAGGGGCAACTTGGGCTGTTTTTGGTTGCTGCCGCTTCAATAATCGCCCTCGACCAACTGACTAAGTTATGGGTGAGGAGCAATTCAGCTTTATTGCCGCCGTCTGGAGAAAGTTTCCTGAACCTAGTGTATCGTGAGAACTACGGCTCCATTTTCGGCTTGCTGCCGGGACAAGTTTTCCTTCCTATTATTATCACTGTCATAGTGTTGGTTGCCATTTTGTTAGTTCGTCATTATTTATTGCCTAACGCCATTCTAAGCAATGTATCGCTTGGTTTGCTTTTTGGTGGCGCCACTGGTAATTTGATAGACCGCCTTCGTTCTGGCTATGTCGTTGATTTCGTTGATCTTCGGCTCTGGAACGATTTCCACTGGCCAGCATTTAATTTCGCAGATGCTGCTATAGTGGCTGGCATCCTTTTATTCATTTATTCCCTTTATCGTATGGAATTATTCGCCAGGGTATATCACCATGGGCGCACTTCCAAAGGCTAAAATGCTTCATCTCATTGTTTCCACGCCAGGCATTCGCCTCGATAGTTATTTGGCTAAGACATTCCCTCAATTTTCTCGAGCTTACTTACAAAAATTAATTGAGCAAAGCTATATTTTGGTTAATCAACGGCAGGCTAAGGCGAGCCGGAAGTTGGCTGGAGAAGACAAAATAACCATTGAATTTCCTCCCTTGCCTGCTCTCCCGAAAGCGGAGTCCATTCCTCTGAATATAATTTATGATGATAACGAGATTATTGTGGTGGATAAACCTGCTGGCCTAACCATTCACCCAGCTCCGTGGCATCCCGACCATACTTTGGTTAATGCTATTCTGGCGCATTATCCCGCCTTAGAAGGGGGTGGTGACCTGGTGCGGCCAGGTATAGTCCATAGGCTGGATAAAGATACTTCAGGGCTCGTCGTTGTTGCTAAAAATGAATCCGCTCGAGTTTCTCTGATTAAGCAGTTCAAAGGTAAGACAGTAACCAAGAGTTACCTCGTTCTGGTTAACGGGAGGGTATTTCCTGGTCGGGGGACAATCGAGTTGCCTATTGGGCGAGACCCGAGAAATCGCAAGCGGATGGCGATAGTGGAAGGAGGGAGGGAGGCAATAACACATTACCAGGTTAATCGATATTTTGGTGATTATACTCTACTTGAGGTGATGCCCAAAACAGGGCGGACACACCAAATAAGGGTGCACCTTGCCACTATTGGTTATCCTGTGGTTGGTGACCCCGTTTACGGGGTGAAATTAGCTTATCTTGGTCGGCAATTCCTTCATGCTCACCGGCTTGGTTTTTGTTCGCCGTCAACCAATCAATACCTTGAATTTAGCTCTCCTTTGCCTGAGGAATTGAAGCAAGTCCTGGAGATACTTCCTCATTGAAGCGAGATGAGGGGGTAGTATAGAATGGGGTAAACTGGGTAATATAGGTTTTTGCGATGGAAAGCCGGCGATGTAAAGGCATGAGGGATTTACTCCCCGATGATATGCGAAGATTTCGCTATATTGAGGATACCTTCCGCAATTGCTGTGTTAAGTGGGGGTATCGAGAGGTAAGGACACCTAACTTGGAATATCTCCACCTGTTTACCGCTACAGGAACACTCACTCCTAGCAAATTGGGCAAGGCATATTCCTTTCTTGATTGGAATGGGTGGAGTGGAGAAAGGGTGGTGCTCAGACCGGATGGCACCATACCGATAGCCAGACTTTATATCGAAAATCTAAGCCAGCAAGAGAATGCCAGGCTTTTCTATGTCACTGACATCTTTGCTTTCGAGCAGACGGGGAAGGAAAACAGGGAGAGGTGGCAATGTGGTGTCGAGTTCCTGGGTGGTGCTAGTCCAATGGCAGATGTAGAGCTGATATTGTTAGCCCGTGAGCTATTACATAATCTCGGCATTGGCGAGGTAGAGTTGCGGCTCTCCCACGCTGGTTTGGCGAAGGCGCTGGTTAAGGAACTTGGACTTAACCCCAGAGACGAAGCTGAGATGCTCGGTCGTATTTTGGATGGTGATTGGCAGACATGGAGGAAGGCAAAATCAAATAACCTTGAGCTGGATAGGTTTCTTGCCTCTGTGGTGAACTTTAAAGGTAAATTAACCGACTTTCTGAAGAAAGTCGAACTTCCTTCACAAGCTTCGGCGGAGTTGAAATCCAATCTTAGTGATTTCACCGGCATTGTCAGGTTGTTGGATGACTTGAAATGTGATTATTGGATTGATATTGCCGCCATACATGGCTTTGAGTATTACACTGGAGTTTGCCCTCAATTCTTCTCCCGGGGCGAAAAAATTGGGGGTGGTGGGAGGTATGATGAGCTCCTATCGCTTATGGGCAGCAGGAGCATGCCAGCTTGCGGATTTGCCATTTATGTTGACCCGGTGATAAAGATGCTCTCCTTGAAGGAGGATGCATGCAGGGAGTCTGGGGTGTTAGTTAAAGCGAGTGAAAGAACCCCGGAAGTGATGGAGGTATGCTTTAGCTTGGCTCAATCACTCCGTAACGCGGGGCATATAGTTGAGCTTGACCTGGCCGGAGGGAGGGTGTCGGATTACCGATGGGTTGTCTCTGTTTTGGTTGAAGGCTCTTTTGCCATTATTGACCGCAAGAGCGGAAAGAAACGGAAGGTCAGCTCTTTGACTCAGGTTGTTGGTATGTTAGGTGGTGTAGATTAGATTTCTATGGCAAACCAGGTAAACTATATTAAACTTGCTTTGCCTAAAGGGAGATTGCTTCCAGCCACGGCGAATTTACTTGCTGATGTCGATCTAGGCTTCAAAGGGTATACCGAGCGAACAAGGCAATATCGGCTTAAGTCAACAAACCTTCCCTACCTCTCTGCCAAGATATTTCGGGAGAAGGATATTCCTGTTCAGGTGGCGATAGGCAATTATGACCTGGGGATATGTGGACTGGATTGGATCGAAGAACTTCTTCTGCGGTATAAAGCCAGCGCAGTGGTGAAGATATCCGCTCTAAATTATGGTGACGGATATGTGTACGCCGCAGTCAGTTACAAGTCGGGAATATCTAACCTCGATGAATTTCTAGCCAGGCAACGTAACTGGCGTATAGTAAGTGAATATCCTAATTTAGCCGAAGCTTTTGCCTTAAGTGTCAGGCTGAGAAGGTTTCGGATTTTCCCGGTTTGGGGAGATGCTGAGGTTTATCCCCCGGAGGACGCTGAAATTGCGATATTAGAAGCCAAAAATAGGAAAGAATTGGAAAGGGAAGGTTTGCTTCCCCTCATGAAATTGCTCCCCACTAAAGCTATGATAATTGCGAGCCAGAAAAGTTTGAATAGTAAGGACCTGGCTTCAGTATTGAATTGCTTTACTTCCAATCTTGACAATAAGGAGTTTTCTTTATCATTTGAGGAATTAGGCAGAAAGAAGGGTTCTATTGAATCACCCCCCCGTGCCGAACTGAAGAAAGTCAGGCTGGCTTTGCCTGACGGGCATCAGCTACCACCGACGGCACAGCTTTTAAAGCGAGTTGGACTCAATTTAAGCCACTATTCTGTGGAGGCGCTGGATTATCATCCTTCGGTTGACCTGGACTGGCTTGATATCAAGGTAATCAGGCCTCAGGATATGCCAATCCAGGTAGCCAACGGCAATTTCGACCTTGCGATAACCGGCAAGGACTGGCTGCTTGATCATGTCTACCGTTTTCCCTCCAGCCCTGTGGTGGAATTATTGGATCTTGGCTTCGGCAAAGTTAAAGTCGTAGTTGCGACGACTCAGGAAATGCCGGTATCAACCATAGAAGAGGTTAAGCAATTGCTGCAGAAGGGCAAATTATCCACGCTGAGGGTAGCCTCGGAGTACATCAACATCAGCGATAAGTATCTTTGTGACCATCACATTAGTCCATACAAACTAATACCAACCTGGGGGACAAGCGAGGCTTTTCTGCCTGAAGATGCCGATTTGCTTATTGATAACACACAGACTGGAAGAACCATGGCGGAGCATAATCTCAAAATTATTGATACCCTTTGTGAATCCACTGCTTGCCTCATTGGCAACAAGGAAAGTATTGTTTCACCTGATAGGAAAGAAGAAATAGATTTCCTCATTCAAATGCTGCGAGGAGGATTATTGTGAAAAGAATCAAAGGTTTTGACCAAGCGAAGCAGATGCTTGATAGAAAAGACCCACTGGAATCCTTAGATATAGCGCTGGAGCAGCAACAGGTAGTGGCAAATATTATTGAAAAGGTACGAAGTAAGGGTGATAAAGCTCTTTTGCGCTACGCTAAGGAATTAGAGAATGCTCAACTTGATTCTCTGGAGGTAAGCCAGCAGGAGATTTCGGCAGCTTATGAGAAAGCCGATAAGAAGTTAATCTCAGCCCTCGAGTTAGCTGCTGAGAGGATAAGAGAATTCCACCTTGCTTGCTTACCAAAAGCTGGCATTATACCCATTGATCCATGTTTGGGAAGACAAGTTCGCCCGCTGAATAGGGTGGGGATCTATACTCCTGGCGGAACTGCCTGTTATCCCTCCACGGTGTTGATGACTGCTATTCCTGCTAAGGTAGCTGGTGTTGGGCAGATCATTATGGCTTCGCCTCCCCGACCTAATGGAGCTATTCCTGCTGCTACGTTGGTAGCGGCTAACATCGCTCAGGTAAATCGGATTTTCAAGATTGGTGGTGCTCAGGCTATCGCTGCTCTAGCGTTTGGCACGGAGTCAGTGCCCAAGGTGGATAAAATCTGCGGTCCGGGCAACATTTTTGTGATGCTAGCTAAGATGGTGGTTTATGGTGAGGTAGGCGTTGATGGCCTCCAAGGACCAAGCGAGATTGTGATTGTGGCTGATGGCACTGCCGCTGCATCTTTATGTGCTGCTGAGCTTCTCGCTCAGGCTGAGCATGACCCGCTGGCAAAAGTGTTTTTGATCACCACATCCCCTGAGCTGGCTGGCAAGGTTGATGAAGAAATTTCCCTCAGATTGGATAAGCTGAAACGGTCTTTTATTGTCGCTGAAGCCCTTGAGAGTGGGATGATTGTCCTTGTGGATGATATTGACCAGGCTATTGAATTGGTCAACCTTTATGCTCCTGAACATCTTTCCCTTATGGTCTCTGGCGCCTCTTCTTTGATTCCCAGAATCTACAATGCCGGCGCCATTTTCGCTGGTGATAATTCATCAGTGGTTTTTGGCGATTATGTTGCTGGTCCCAGCCATGTATTGCCTACCGGGGGAAGCGCTCGTTTCAGTTCGCCCCTGGGTGTTGAGGATTTCCTCAAAGTTACCAATATCATTTCCCTGGATGATTCCACCGCCAGGGAACTTTCTCAACCAACGATAACCATAGCTGAGGCTGAAGGGTTTAGTGCTCACGCCCAGGCAGTATCATTGCGAACAAAGCGAAGCAATCACAGGAGGTAGATGAACATAAAGAAGCTGGTGAGACCTGAACTAGTAGTAATGAAAAGCTACACTCCAATAGAGCCTGTGGAGATTCTGGAGCAGCGAGTTCGGGGGAAAGTAATAAAACTCGATGGCAATGAGAATCCCTATGGTTGCTCCCCGAGAGTTTATCAGGCTCTGGCTGACTATTCTCATTATCATATCTACCCCGACCCGGAGCAAAGGAAACTGAAGGAAGCACTGGAGGAATATACCGGCATAGCTCGTCAGCACATCGTTTGTGGTAGTGGCAGTGATGAGCTCATTGACCTCGTCTTGAGGCTTGTTCTTGAGCCGGGTGACAATATTGTTAACTGCTCACCGACGTTTGGTATGTATCCCTTCAGCGCAGAGGTTTGTGGCGGCAGGATAATTGATGTGCCTAGAAAGGATGAGGATTTTGCTCTGGACATAGCGGGTATAAAAGGAGCGCTGGATGGGAGAACGAAGGTCATCTTTATCGCTTCTCCTAATAATCCCACCGGCAACGTTATTGAGGAGCAAGAGCTAATGGAGCTCGTTGATGCTGGGAGGATCGTGGTCATTGATGAGGCTTATTTTGAATTCAGTGGGGTAACCATGGCTGGCTTGGTGCCTACGCACGGTAACTTAATAGTCCTGCGCACCTTCAGTAAGTGGGCGGGATTAGCTGGGTTTCGGATAGGCTATGGGGTCTTCCCCGTGGAAATTGCTGGCTACATGATGAGAATCAAGCAGCCTTACAATATCAACATTGCCGCACAGGTGGCAGTATTGGCTTCTTTAGGCGATATAGACTACCTTCGTGGCAATGTTCAAAAGATAACTACTGAGCGAGAGAGGCTGTTCACTGAACTAAAAGAGCTGGGATGGCTAAAGCCCTATCCATCAAAAGGTAACTTTATCCTTTGTGCAATGCTCCAACGAAATGCCAAAGAAATTTGGCGTCAATTGCGGCAGCGAGGTATCTTTATTCGCTATTTTGATACACCACGATTGAAGGATTATGTGCGAACAAGTGTGGGCAAGCCTGAAGATAACGATGCCTTGATTGAGGCCCTGAAGGAAATATGTTAAGGTGGCAGCATGCCTCTTCATCATTGTGAGCCCCCGCTGTCATTGCGAGCGAAGCGAAGGGGCAGCGAAGCAATCTCAGCCTCGCTATTCTGGTGAGTAGGATATTGATGGAGGTTTAACAATGGCTGAAAGGAAAGCAAAGGTAACCCGGGAAACTGCCGAGACAAACGTCAGGGTGGAATTGAATATCGATGGCAGCGGAGAATTTGAAGTCACCACTGGAATAAGAATGTTTGACCACCTTTTGTCACAGCTAGCCAGGCATGGAGTATTTGACCTTAAGATCTCAGCCACAGGCGCTGACCAGCATCACGTGGTTGAAGATGTAGCTATTTGCTTTGGCAAGGCATTTAACCAAGCGTTGGGGCAGAAGCAAGGCATTATCCGAATGGCACACGCTGTCGTCCCCATGGATGAAACTCTGGCAGAGGTGGCAGTGGATATCGGTGGAAGGGCTTATAACGTGACAGATGCATCCCTCAAGCGAGCTAAGATAGGTGACCTGGATGCTGATTTAGTTCGCCACTTCTTGGTTTCCTTTGCCTCTGAAGCTAAAATCAACCTTCATGCTAAAGTGCTCACCGGCATAAATGACCACCACAAAGCGGAGGCTTTATTCAAAGCCTTAGCCCGAGCTCTGGATTCAGCCACCCGCATCGACGAGCGTATTATTGGCAGGGTACCGAGCACTAAGGAGATTATCGAGGGGTAGGAAGACGTATGTAGTTCGGATCCTCCTCGGAGATCAGTTTGCTCTTCTGAAGCACTGGCAGATATGAAATCGCCAAACTTAGGCACTGTTGAACTAAAGCCAACTAATTAGTTTTCTGTTATAATGAAGTTAGATTTTAGAGGGTGCAGATATGCTGGTGAAGATAGAGATTTATTTCGATGGTGAATTTTGGTGTGCTCGGGGGATAGGAGAGGATATATTTACTCAAGGCAATACCTTGGAAGATTTATACCAAAACATTAAGGAAGCGGTATCCGTTCATTACGGCGAAATAGATGAGCCTATTACCATTTTAACTCTATCTGAAGTGAAGCTAGCAAATGCCAAAACTCCCACAAGTTAGTGGCAACGATATAGTTAAACTTCTTCAGCGTCTAGGTTATCAAATCATCAGGCAAAGAGGAAGCCACATCCGACTTAGGAAAGTTACATCTTTGGGTGAACACAACATTACTGTCTCGGCACATAAGGTTTTAGCTAAAGGACTCTAAATGATATACTTAGCAGAGTGAGCCTCTGGAATAATATTCCCAAGAAGGATCTCATTGAGAAACTGAGATGAGAGTGTCTGGTTCCTCCCATAGTGAGCCTGAATCTCGAACATGTCTCAATGGCTTGATAGCCGCTACGATAGATGCTAATGTTTAACAATCTATAAGGCTGGTATGTGAAATGGCTGGCAAATGGTGAAGGAGGTGGCAAGAACGCTCAATCAAATTAAATCTTGTGAAACAAGTTTCTAATAGGGGATTCTTTTGTGTTTAGTAGTGTTATCGTTAGAGAGGTTAGAATCGCTATCTTGCTACTACCTCCGGAAGAAGCATTATTAGGCAAAGAGAAATAAAGAAGAAAAGGAGGTTAGAATGGAAGGTAGTAAACTTTATGTAGGAAATCTCAGTTACTCTGTAAGCGAGGAGGATTTGAAGGAATTGTTTTCCAACCATGGTGAAGTTAAGCAAGTCAATGTAATTGAAGGTAGAGGTTTTGGATTCGTGGAAATGTCCAGCCCATCGGAAGCTGAGACAGCAAAGGGAGCGCTGGACGGTTCTGATTTTCAGGGACGCACCTTGAAGGTTGACGAAGCCCGCCCACCGAGAACCGGACCAAGAAGGGATAATCGAAGATATTAGAATAATCGAGAGATAAGCTAGAAACTCTATATGATAGAGTAAAACTAGTTGAGGCTAGTTTTACCTTTACTCTAGCAGGATTATATTGTTGGCTGCTGCGTCGTAGATATCTTTCAGCGTGAATATAATAATCTGATAATCCTTGCTCAGATCTTTAAAGAGGAGCAACGCTTTGTTCAACCGAAGCGGATCGAAATTACCAAAAGGGTCATCTAATAGTAAGGGAGGATTCTTGTCGCCGAATATTAATTTCACCAAGGCAAGCCGATACGCCAGGTAGAATTCATCAATAACTCCACCACTCAGGTCCTCAGGCTTAACCCAGTCACCCTTTTCGGTAGAATAAATCCAGACCTCTGAATTCTGTTTGACAACCTTTACCTGGTTATACTTGCCATTGGTGAAAATAGCGAAGTATTTCTGAGTTTCCTTTTCTAAAACTTCGTTAGCTGATGAAAAGGCATCATCCTTTGCTTGGGACATAGATTCTTTAGCTAATTCGTAGACCTTTACTCTACGTTCTTCCTGCCTTAAATTCTCTTGAAAACTTTCTAATTTCTCTTCCAGCTCAATTTGCTCTTCCACATCAACTCTGGCTGTTTTAATAATTGCTTCGCAAAGGTTTTTGTCTCGTTCAAGTTCTTCCTGTTTTGATTCCAATTTTTCGACCGTTCTCCCTAGTTCAATATATCTTTCCTGGCTCAAGGCGGTAGCTCTTATATCCTCGGTTATTTTCATCTGTTCTACCGCCAGGTTTCTTGCCACCTCAATCCTCTGCTGGTCAATTTTCTCAATGCTTCCTGTCCCTAGTTTTCCTTCTAGCTGGTTTTTATATTTCCGTTGTTCTTCTTTCCATCGCCAGAGGTCTTTCTCCTTTGTCTCAAATTCTTCCAAGGTGATGCATTTAACTTCGGTTAGCAAGCCACTTTCTTTGACATCTGATTCCTTGAGAGTCTCTTCCATCTTTTGAATTCGGTCTTCCAGGTCAGAGATTTTGGTTTCCTCTCGAGCCAGAATGCTTTTTGCTCCAAGGGCAGCCATGCCTATGACTACCAGGATAAGGAAATAAAGGGAACTGGCTATTGTGCCGATTATACCGCTTACGGATATTATTGCTATGCAAGCGATGCTCTGTTTTGAACCAAGAATCCTGTAGAATTTCCTTTTATTAGGCTCCTCTTTGGCTTGGTTTATTTCCTGTCGTCGCTTTGCTATATCCTCTTTAATATTTCTTTTTTCAATTTGGACTTCGTTTAGTTTGTTTCTCATTTCAGAGACTTGTGCTTCGTTTCCGAAGCCTTCAATGGAATTGAGGGCATCGTTTGCCTGCTTGGATTTCTCCGCCAGGGTATTTACTTCACTGAGCGATTTTGCTATCTCATTATATTTTTGTGCTAAATTTGCTATTGATGACTCCGTTTTTATCCTAAATTCATTTTTATCTAATAAGGTTTTGGCGTCTTCATACTTTTCTTTGATTTGAGCAAGCTCCTTGTTAATTTCCACCAATTCAATTTTCTTAGCCTCTACCTCCGCTACTTCGTTGCTAATTTGTTTAAGCTGGTGTGAACTATTTTCAATATCACCCTTTAATCTGGCTAATAAGCCCGGGAATCTCGCTGGTCTATCCAATCCCCTCCTAATCTCGGAAATCTTGTCATCCAGTTTTTGTATTACTTTGGAGGCAAGGATGTTTTCTTCGCCCCCGGTTACCACTTCTTCTAGGCTCTCGCTTATCTCTTTTCTGCCTGACGTGACTTCGTTGACCTGGTCTTGACGAATACAAGAAGTGTATTCAAAGAGCTTATCGGAGTTAGTTCCCAGCAGTTCCTCTATTCTCTGTGAAACCTCTCTGGGGGTGTCAAGCTCTTCTCCGCTATCTTGGTTCACCAGCTTGATAATGCCCTTATGGAAGTCTTTTTGGAGTGAATATGTGTTTCCCCTTTCCTCAAGTGCGAGATTGGTTTCAAATTTTTTAGTTGCCCCCCATGAGACATAAGCATCGAGTTCTCTGGCAATGCTTTTGGGATTGGAGAAAAGAGCGACAATTATGCCTTCAAGCAGAGTGGATTTCCCCATTTCATTGAGAGGACCCTTGACCACATTTATGCCGGGGCTAAGTTGAGCTGAGAAATTGGCGAATCTTTTGAAGTTCCGAAGCTCAATTTTGTTAAGCAGCATTATAAAACCTCTTTCCCATCGAGCAGTGCTAGACCATATTGGAGGGCATTTTCGGCATCAATTTTCTCATCCCCTTCAGAAAGTTGAATTTTCTCCTGCATTAGTTTAATGAACCTTGCCCTGATTAACTGTCCTTGAGAAGTTGCCTCGGGTATTTTCGTTAATTTGGGATGAGACTTGTCGTCTATCCTTAGGAAGAAAAAGTTATCTTCCAATTGGTTTTTGAAATCTTCGGGCTTTACGATTAGTTCTGCTTCGTGCAGTCCCTTAAGAGTCACCACCCTCACCAGATTCTGGTTCGCTCCAGTGAGAATTTTTTTCTTTAATTCCTCTAGGCTTCCAATCTCACTTGTTTCTATCTCTATTTCATCGTAATCTCGAACTCCTATCCGTTTGGATTCAATTTTGGCTTCTCCTGAATCTGAAAAGCTGACTACAAGTACACTTCCTGTTTCTTTTTGGTCTGGAATCCACTCTGGTGGACCAGGGTATCGAGCTAGTGGGTTATCTGAACAGATATAAGGATGATGCCAGTGTCCTAGCGCAATATAATCCATACCACTGGCATTGATCTCCTCTAGCTTGAAGGGATGGTCATCCTCTGATGCTTTTCCGGGGATGTAAAGCGAGCCATGAGCTAAAGCAACGTGGAACCTGGTTGACGTTGATGGTCTTAGCCCTTTCAGCGGGCTGGTATAAGATTTGTTGCTTAAATTTGGCTTGCCATATACTGTCAAATCAAGCTCGGGGTATTCCTTATAGGTGATCTCTGCTTCAGTGAAAACCTTTACATCAGGGCATATTTGTTCAAAATTGACCTTCCTGTAGATTGAAGAGGAATCAAAGGGATCATGGTTGCCAGGGATGAGGCATACAGGGATTTTGTTTTCCCCGAGCAGATTAAATTGCTCAACCACTAAATCTATATTTCCTTGGGGCTGGGAGTTTGAGTCAAATAAATCTCCGGCGATTAAAACAATATTTACCCCTTCATTTATAGCACTGGCGATGATGTTCTTAAATGTATTCTTTAATTGCTGGCGCTGCTGAATGCCCTTATTGCCCAGCATTGCGAATTTTGCTCCTAAATGTATATCGGCGGTGTGGAGTATCTTAACCATAGAATTCCTGTTCCCTGGATTTTAATTTCAAAAATAATACCACTATCGAAGGGTAAGCTAAACTGTTCAAGTTAGCAAGCTCTGATTAGGCTAGAGAAGGTGCTATAATTGCCAGGTGAAAGGAGCTGGAATATGAAAAAGATTGGTGTGTTAACCAGCGGCGGTGATGCTCCAGGCATGAATGCCTGCATCAGGGCGGTAGTGCGCTGTGCTACAAGATATAAATTGGAGGTAATAGGGATTCAGCGTGGATATTGTGGCTTGCTGGAAGGGGATTTCATAGGGTTAGCTCCCAGGTCAGTGGCAAACATCATCCAGCGTGGAGGGACTTTTCTGGGCTCAGGCCGGTGCGAAGAGATGAAGACTGAGAAGGGAGTTAACAAGGCGGTTCAGGTCTTACGCAAGGAGGGAATTGAAGGTCTGATTCCTATAGGTGGGGATGGCACCTTCCGCGGTGCGGTGGCATTAGCTAAAGCAGGTGATATAAAGGTAATTGGAGTTCCTACCACTATAGATAATGATGTTTATGGCACTGATTATGCCATTGGCTTTGATACCGCGGTGAACACCGCATTGGACGCGATAGATAAAATCAGGGATACCGCGGGGTCTTTGCAGCGCCTCTTTTTCGTGGAGGTTATGGGGAGGAACAGAGGGTTCATAGCCCTGGATGTAGGGATTGCCGGCGGAGCTGAAGATATTTTAATACCAGAAACAGAGACGAAGATAGAGGAACTTTGCCTCAGTATAAGGCGTAATCTCAAAAAGGGGAAAAAGTCAAGCATTGTGGTAGTTGCTGAAGGGGATGAGGCAGGAGGGGTGTTTCAAATTGCTCAAGAGGTGTGGGAAAGGTTGAAGCTGGATTACCGTGTTTGTGTCCTGGGACACGTACAGCGTGGAGGCTCGCCAACAGCCAGAGATAGGATTTTAGCCAGCAAACTTGGATCTGCGGCTGTAGATGCTTTAGCTGAAGGCAAGTCGGGCTTGATGGTTGGCGAATTAAACGGTGAAATAGCCCTTGTACCTTTAGAAGAAACGTATACCAAGAGAAAAAGGATGGATAGCACCTTGCTACAATTAGTGAAGGTGTTAGCTACCTAGAGATATGAGAAAGCTATCAATAGGCAAAACAAGAGGATTGCAGCAGTTAGCCAATGGAAGGGGAATAATGGCGATGTGTGCCCTTGACCACAGGGGCTCATTGATGAAGATGCTTTCCGCTGGACAATCCCAAGACGCTGGCTATCAAGAGTTGGTTGATTTTAAGCTAGACCTGTGTCGAGTTGTAGCCCCCCATGCCACCGCTATCCTGCTTGACCCCATTTATGGTGCTGCGCAGGCAATTGCCGCTGGGGTTATTCCTAAAACAGTGGGTTTGTTGGTCAGCCTGGAGAAGAGTGGCTATTCTGGCGAAGCAGAGGCGAGAGTCACCAATTTGTTGCCTGAGTGGGATGTAAAAAAGATAAGGAAAATGGGAGCCACAGCAGCTAAGCTTCTGCTTTACTATCGTCCTAATATCGATGTTGCCCCAAAACAACTAAGTACGGTGCAGAAGCTAGCTGCAGATTGTGTGGCAGAGGACATACCTTTCGTGGTGGAACCGGTAAGTTACCGAGTGGCTAATAAGGAAGCTAGCCCTGAGGATTTTGCACGGGTGAAAGGACAGTTGGTAATTGAGACAGCAAAACAAATTACTGCTCTTCCCGTTGATGTCCTGAAAGCCGAATTTCCAGCCGATTTGGAATATGAGAAGGATAAAGGCAGGCTGTCAAAGCTTTGCCATCAACTTAGCGAAGCAAGTCAAGTTCCCTGGGTTATCTTAAGCGCCGGTGTGAATTTTGAACTTTTTCATCAGGAGGTTGAGCTAGCCTGTCGGGCTGGAGCCTCGGGCTTCCTTGCCGGGCGTGCTTTGTGGCAGGAAGCCACTCAAATAAAATCCCGTGAGGAAAGATTGAATTTCCTGGAAACTACCGTGGTCAGCAGGCTTGAAAGTCTGACTGATTTGGCAAACGCTTATGGAACTCCGTGGTATGCTAGGCTTGAAGCCAGCGAGGTGGATGAAAGCTGGCATCGGCGTTATTAGATTGTTTTCTGGGCATTACCAGGGCCCAGATTAAGGAGACTTTCCTGCATCGTCAAATAATCAGGGCCATAAACCTTTACGCGAGCTTCGAGCATCTCTTCCAATGGAAGGTCAGGGTAATGACCATAGTCGTGGACATACTCAATATGTAGTTTTCCCTCCTGGTTGTAACGGTGGAAAGTGGCATTATTCTTGCCATCAAATTCCACTGGAATGATGTGATGTTTTTGACACATTTCCAGGTCGAACGCCGGTGTAGCTTTAACCCATTTTTGTCCGATATATAGCTCGCAATAGCCGTGGTAGATAAAAAGGTTACTACCATGCATCAGCTCCAGCAACTTTTGAGGGATGATATAGTTGCGTATATCAGCAAACCCAGGGCGGGCTGGGATTCCTATAGCTCGTGCCAGTGCAGCAAGGAGTATTGCCTTTTGAACGCAGTATCCCTCTCCCCTGCTCAGAGTGATGCTTGCCTTATTATGTTCAACAAGGTTGTGTAGCACATAGGGATTATACGTGATATCGTCCCTGACGAAGTAGAAAAGTGCCTTCGCCTTCTCTACATCGTTTTCTTTGTCTGCGGTCAAATTCTGGGCTTTTTCTCTCACAGGAGGAGCGTCACAATCGATTACCGGAGTTGGCTTCAGGTACATTTCCATGATTTATTCGCTTCCAAATCGCTAGTTTAATTCTTGTAAACAGTATACAAACTTTACACGAAACTGAAGTCTCGTGCTACATTCTACTGACTAACCTCTTTCATGACTATCCTGACAATCCTATTATCGAGGTCACCATGACTTAATGTGCCTGGCAATAATATCCAACGCTTCGAGTATCTCGGGAGAGGGAAGAGAGTGACCAGTTCTTATTCTGGTGTATCCATGTTTTGGCTCAGGGAAGATCCCGATGCTTCCCTTTAGACCGGGGACATCACGCTGCAACAGTCTGTCTTGGAGCCGGTAATCGAAATTGAGGCTCTGGGCTAGCGATTTATCTCCCTTCCACTCCATAGCTACCACCTTACCCCATAGGAATAAGCTTTTCTTTACACTTAGCCTGGTCTTCTTTAGTATTCGGCTCGCCGTTATGTTTGGGCTTTTCACTAGATAATCGAGGAAATAGTTTGTGCCATACTGACTGGCGGCACTGATGATATTTATGGAATCTATATTCTTATCCTGTAGGGCAATGATTCCCTCTGACCTTTGCCCTGAGGTACGGCTTGGCCCTATTTTCTCCCTTTCATTGCCTTTTTCCACCACCGAAGCCTTCACCCCCGCTTCTTTGAGATACTGGCAAAGCTCCTCTCCCTTCTGAGGTCCGGCTTTCTTTCTTCTGCGAAAGGCTAAAGGAAAGGCAATTACCACTAAAAGGGCAATTATGAGGCTGACTATGCTCTCCCAATCCATTTCTTTAGATGCGAATTTCTTTTATTATAAACATTATGGAGCTACTAAAGATAGCTCATTCGAGAGATGTTCAGCGATATAATTTACTATTTGATTAGCCGTGTCTGACTTGCGTCTGGCTTTGCAGCAGGACGGGACCTTATTCGGTGCCTGATCAGGAATGCCAGCAGGGCGATACCGGCGATAATAAAGACGCCCTCAACAATCCACCACCACGGGAATTCACCAGCTATGTTACTAGAAACGGCAAATATGCTGGTGTGAGTAGTCCAGGCGGTAATCGTGTTACCCTCTGCATCCACTTTACTGAGCAGCGGTACCCATTTCTCCCTCGTCTCATCATAGTAGGCAAAGACCAAATCCTCTTCGTTAATGCCATCGCCCAGCTCCCCCTCGTCATAATGGATTATCACCTTCATTATTGGGTCGATGGTAAGGTCAGGGTGAATGCTGAACGGCATCAGGATTGCCGAGCTATCAGATGGTGGAGGGGGAAGCTCCAACGGGGCAACGGGGTCTATCATAATCATGTCTGGGGGCTTGCCTTCACGATTCAGCATCCTCGTCCCCTCGGGAAGTCTAAAATATAGCTCTCCATTTCCTTCTTGAATGGTAAATTCCAGGGACTCCACCAGAAATCCATCCGTGGTGATGTTCCCCGAGGCAACTTTTTGCCCCATATACCCTATTTCCAGTTCTGAGAAGGATATCGTCTTGGCAATGATGGTAAACATGCCCGTGTGATTTATCCTGGCACTCAGAGCATCCAATCCACCAACACTAGTCAACTCTACCTCTACCTCACTCCACCTTGTTTCTGAGCCATAAACCATGCTCAGTGATAAAGTACCCTCAGGCACTTCAGAGTGGGAGAAGCCAAGAGTTAGCGTAGCCGGTTTGTCAAAGACCAGGTTGGAAAAGGTGAAGCTATGAATATCGCCAATTATTATGGTATTGGGTGGGAGAGTGGGTAGCTGAGGGAACACCATTATTGCTATTGCTATTTCATCCACGGGTTTGCCAGCAACGTCCAACACCTTCGTCCCCTTATCTATCTTCAGGCTGGCTGTGCCTTCAGGGTTTGTTGCCAGCATGGGAACTGCCAGACTTCCGTCCCAATTCATAGGGACAGAGGTAACCTTACCCTGAAAATCGACCGTGAAATACTTTGTAGAACCTCCACCACCTCCACTGCCTCCACTGCTTCTCAGCGTGGCTCCATGGGCGATATTGGACAAATTAGCCCAGTTGCCAGCATCATCCCCCGTTTTTAGGGCGAAGTAATATGTGGTGGCAGAAGCAAGCCCACCAACCACAAATGTTTCGTTTGAGCCTGCTGGCTTTGGTGCCGGCTCACCGCTTACTTGGGTGGCAAATCCCCAGGTTTCGTTATTGATGTTAGAGGTGGCATATCTGATATTATACTCAGCGGCAGTCCCATTGTTGCCATCGTCTCCCGGTGCGGTCCAGGTTAAGGTGAGGGAATGAGTGGTTGCAGCGCTTACTGCTAGGTCGGTAACATTTGCCGGTGGTGTGGTATCCAGCACCGTGAAGCTGCCTTCAGCCGAGTCATTGGCGCTTACGGCATGATGTGTGCAGGCCAGGGGCACTATAAGAAGGGCAAAAAGAGTGAATACAAGCCCGATAGCTTCTGTTTTTTTCATCGTTTTTCATCTGGGCCTTCAAGCAGATGAAGCTTTAGTCTTCCTTCTCCTCATCAAGAAGTATGCCCCGCCGATGATTACTGCTGCTGCTACTCCGCCAATAATGTAATAGCGGCTGTGACTGGCTGCTCCCGCAACCCCACCACCACTCACATCCAGCTGCTCCTCCAGGGTGGTGGCATAGGGCTCACCCTCCAGATTCAACTGAAGCACAAAGCCATAAGTCCCATCCACCCAGCCCCCAGCGGGGATGTAATTATATTTAAGCCCGACTCTCCCCTTCTCCAGCGGAGTAAGCGTTGCTATGGTGGTCTCCTCTAACGGAGTGCCATCAGATGTCACCTTGAGCACCACCTCAGCTTCAGAGAAGGTCTGGTAAAGATTGTTTATGGTATATACTACCTGGGCGAAGGCGAGCTTGCCGGTCTCGGTGTAGTAATTAGGAACGATGCCAAAGCCCTCAAAGCAAACCGTTTTCACAATGAGGGTTATCGTCTTTTCCTCATCCGCGGCTATATCGAAGGTCTCCTCAGCCAGCTTTTCCCCAGCGACGTAACCGGAGGCAATGAAGCTCCCCGGAGAGACCCTCGCCTCCAGTTCTCCAGTATCGCTGTAGGCGAATTCATGGTTCTGTCCCTCTATTACCTTGAACAGCCTCACTGTGCCCACTACCGGCTTGCTATCTGGGTTTACCATGTTTACCTTCACCAAAGCCGATTCACCCACCACTTTGAGATTAGCATTCTGTGCTGCAGCCCCCATAAGCTGGATGCCACTGACACCCTCCTTATAACTCTCGGCGGTGATGCTTATCTCATACTCTCCGGGCACGGCATCCTCGATGACTTTTACCCCTATCATAACCTTCTGCTGCCCGCTGGGCGGGATGGTAAAATCATCTTCGGATAGGCTGATATTGACTCCTACTGGTGCCTCGGTCTTCATCCTTACGCTGAGTTCTTCAGCGCCGTTATTGAACACCACTACGTAGATGCTTGGGCCACTAACTGATGAGCCCTGCGGAATCTCAAATGCCTGGCGGTAGAAGCTGCCAGAGAGAGCAATGCCTCCCTGTGCTTCTGCCGGTGCCGGGATAAACAGGCTTGCCAGCAGCACAAGGGGGATAAGAACGGCAAATCGTTTCACTTTACTATACATTAGCATATCTCAAATTAGTATATCTCAAATAGGTAATACTACACAAAGAAAGGGGCGAGCTGAGCCGCCCCCTTTCTTCAGGCAAAAATGCCAATTCATACTAACTTTTTTATCCGTTGGCAACCTGGTAATAGATGGTGCCAGTGTATGTTGCATCGGTAAACGGTGTTCCAAGCTTCAGCCACAAACTGTTGGTGGTGATGTCCTCGCCGTCATCATCGGTCTGTGTGCCAGTGTCATCTATGGTGACATATGTCGGCGACGCTGTCACATTAACTGCGCTAGTCAAGGTGCCGATATCATCGGCTTTCAGAGAGAACTCACCTGCGCCTGGGCTGGCCGTTGTATTCAGGGTTGCGTTGCCTGAAGCGCTTGTCCAGTTCTGTGATGCTCCTACCTTCTCATCGTAGTCGCCGTTGGCAAGATAGGTGACGCTGATATTTACTTCTTCACTGGGGTCACCCTCAGCGAAGTCCATCCCTGGACTTACGGAGCCCCAATTGATACTGCCGGTATTCATGGTGACCTCGCCGTACCACTCCATGGCGAGATCCCGGTCATCCCACATTTCCACTGGGGTGCCCTCGTCATTTACCTCACCAAAGAGGTCCCATCCAGCATTACCAGCTCCGCCTGTGCCTTCCGTGGCGACCTTGCCCACCGTGAAGTAGAATTCCCAGGTGCCTGTAGTCAGGGTCATATCTGCTGGCTTGGTGCAATTTCCCGATGTTATGGACCAAGTGGTAGCTGGTGTGCCACCAGTAGGCGATATTGACCACGTATCAGTACTCTTTACCCACTTCAGGCAGGCCAGGGTCTGTGTATTGCCTGTCTCGCCAGGGTCAGTCGCGGGGTCACTGTCGGCAGAGTCGAACACGATAGCCACTCTTACTTGCGCTGTGTCGTTGACCGTGTTGGCATCATTAACCACGATCTTGGCTTTGTACGCTGTTCCGGGGGTCATTGAGGTTACGGCGCTACCTCCTGCGGCTGGAATCACTTCCACAGAGGTGATTGTTGGGGCCACATTCCCCACTTGGAAGCTGCCTGTGGCAGTGCCTTCGTCTGCCATGACTGGCGGTGCCATTGGGGCCAATGTCAGAATAAGCACCAGCCCCAGAGCTATTCCAATTGATATAAATTTCCTTCCTTTCATTATTCTTTCACTCTTACTTAATTTCTATCTAAATCACTACAGTAACAACTATGTAACAAATTTGTTAACTATCTCTTAGGGGACAATCCCCTACGTTAGTTTATGTTACTTAACTTTAGTTATACTACCGCGCACTACGCCTGTCAATATAACTTTAGTACGTAGTACTGTTATGTCATTACGAAGCTCGCCCCCCCTCTTCGTCATTGCGAGGCACAACGTGCCGAAGCAATCTCAATGAGGCAAGATGGGATTGTTTCGCCTTTCCCCTCCCTCTAGCTCCCTCCCGCCATATTTGCCCGGGAGGATTAAGGTGAGGGTGGGTTACGGGGCAATGCAGAAGTAAAGTGTGCCGGAGTAGGTGTCGAGTGGGATGCCCAATCCTAGTGAAAGCCAGAGGTGATTGTTGTTTTCCGCATTCCCGCTCTCAGTGGTCTGAGTGCCAGTGTCAAAAGTGGTATACGATGCACTAAGAACCTGCACAGCGCCCTCAACGGTGGCATCATCATCGGCCTTCAGCGAAAACTCACCTGCGCCCGGGCTGCCTGTTGTATTCAGGGTTAGGTTGCCTGAAGCGCTGGTCCAGTTCTGTGATGTCTTCACCTGCTCATCGTAGTTGCCGTTGCAGATGTATGTGATGTTCACCACCGGGGATGTTTCGTTACTGCAGCCGGGACTTACAATTCCCCAGGAGACGGTTGAAGTTTCCACCGTTATCTCGCCATACCAGTTCATCTCTACATCCCGGAGATAATTATCTCCGGTTTGGCTGATGCTATCCGTTGCTTTGGCATAGATATCCCAATCATCAGTGCTTGGGGAATGGGTGGCTACCTTGCCTACCTTGAAGGAGAATACCCAGTTATCTGTAGTCAGGCTGTCAGTGCCATTGGAGCATCCAGCGGCATTGATTGCCCATGTTGTGCTTGCCGGGGCAAGAGACCACACGGGAGAGCCGCCTCTGGTCCAGGTGAGGATAGCACAGGTCTGGACATTGGCGGTACCTGGTGCTGAAGGGTCGGTTCCGGCACTGTCATAAAAGACCTCTACATGAACCTCATTCACATCAGCGAGAGTATCGTTATCCGTCACGGGGACGGTTATATTTGTCCACTGCTCCTGCGGCGTCATAGAGCTTGGTGAGATGGCGATGGTGCCCACAATGGGAGGAGAATTATAAGTAATCTTAACTTCCACATAGTCAGTATAAAGAGAGTCAACACTTGTGGGGGAAAAAGGGAAAGTTTTATCGGGGTCAATGCCCTTTTTTTCTAGAGCTCTTAGAAATTTGGTTAAGAACCTCCTATTAGGATAATCGAAGGTAGAGCAAGTCATTATCAAATTGTAAAGCTCTGAGTCCGTTCTTTTGACGAACTTAAACAAGCCATCTTTTTCAATTTGAGTTAAAATACTCTTAAAAGAGGAGGTTCCTTTTCCCTTCATTCTCCTTTCGGGTTGATAATAACCAGCTATTTGGATGTGATAACTTCTATTTAATGATTGATTCTCTTGCGGTAGTTGGAATAGTAATTCTGTTTGTTCATAAGGTAAAAGGAGTAACCTTTTGTCATCTAAATTGTTGATTTCCTCCAGAATGTTTTTCCCTTTATAAGTAGCCGCGGTAGGGGAAATGATATATTTAGTATAATCTACATCACTGTAGTCCACTCCAACAAAATCATAAATGTAAGTATAGGCCATTGATTCTATTCTTACTTTATTGTTTTCAATTAAAGAAAGGTCTAAGGGAAAAACCAAAGTATCATAGGTGCTAAAAATGTTTTCATCAAAGGAAGAATCGGGATAATTAACCCATTCCCCTTTATCTTTCTGAATTTGGATTTTCGGAGGAACAACTTTATATAAATTCTTTGCCCAATGGTCACCAAAAATAGTATTGTCTGAAAGGTCAAAGAATAATTCTACATTTTCTTTAGAAGTGGTTATCCAATCCACTTCAGCGAAAGAAAGAATGCCGGTTTCTGAGGCACTAATCACCAGCTTAGCGGTTTTGGCATCAGCTGGAGCTGGTGGAAGTTCAACTTCTATCCAATCTCTCAAGTTTTCTTTTTTAGAAAAATCTAATAATTGAGGATGTGAGGTAGTCCAGGCAGTTTGACGCCAATTCTCTCTGAAATTTATTCCTCCTCCCGTGTCTACTGGTAATGTTTGGTCAAGTTTACTGTCCTGTTTCAAAACCTGTTTTAAACAATCTTCTCCTCGTTTACTTTTACAGGAAATAACTGGTTGAAGGTTATTAATGGTTTGGGGGGAACCGTCAGGAGCGATAAGCACTTGTTTTGCTTGAGAATCTATCACAATCAATTTTATATCATTTAAAAAGGCAATTTCGGGTCTTTCTTCTTTAACTATAATCTTTAACTTACCATCTTGAGCTTGGGCATATTCCAAATCTTCGTAATGGTACTTTTCCATTCTTTTATTGATTAAACCTAAAATAGTCTCTTCTTCTAAAACTTCCTTTCCCTCTCTATCAACAGAATAAATAGTAGGGCACGCTCCACTTTCATAGTTTTCAAATCTAGCCCAAAGGGCAATTTCTTTATCAGTATCAATATAGTTTCCGATATTGGTGCTAATGTCTCCAGTTAGATTCACATCGGACGTAGAGCCATCGCTATCTGATTGGACTGTTTCCCAAGCCGAGTTGCTATAGTTCCAGATTAAAAGACTTAGATCATAGTCAGTTCTCACTTCATCACTGTGACCATTCCAAAGCGGGGTTATTTGGGTAACGCTGCCTTCGTCTTCATTAATGTAGAATCGATAAACTTGAGAGTCATATTGGTTGTTGTTACTAGCTTTAGCGGTTTCCCAATAATTAGAATCATCCGATTTAATATTGTCATAATTAGCAGCACTCGCAGTTGCTAAATTGCCATCATCAGGATTACTCGGTGAACCAGCCATGTCTCCAGCCCAATGACCGGTCTGAGTAAAGTTATAGGTAGAGGAAGCGGGAGAGGCAGTGACAAAAGCAGGGCCAGCTAAGAAAAAACTTAATAATCCTAAGATTAGAAAATACAGTATTTTCTTATTCATAGTTATTAGTGGTTAAAATAAATCAAGGCTGGCCTCAGAATATTCTCCTGGCTCAACTGTTCCTACGTACATTAGAAATTCAGTTATTTCTGCTTTATCAACCTCATTAAAATTTGAATTTATGAAGCTTTCTAAAACATCAGAACTTGGTTTGGACTTTATTTCTTCCCCTCCTTTACTTAAAACACATGCCTTGCTATCGAAAGCAAAATCACTGGGATATTTCACTACAAATTTATAAGTTAAATCTTCTAATGGATAATTTATATTATTAGTGAAATATGCTTTTACCTTAACTTGATTATTTTCATCCAAAGAATAGCAAAGACCAATTGGACAGGAACTAAATTCTGTTTTCCCAGTTAGAGAGTTTTCAGATCTTTCCCAGGTCCAATTCAAATCCTGTTCGTATATGCTTGAATTTTTGCCTTGATATTTCCATTCCGCGTACCAATTGGCTTTAATTTCACCCCAAACAAAATTGGTTGGGATTCTTAATTGATTCTTGGCAAGAGAATAATTGCCTTCTTGCTTATAAATTTTTATTTCTTCTTTCTGTTTATCAAAATTTATAACTAAAATTCTGCCTTGATCAGCCCCAGTCTGCCATTGGGGCAGAAAAAGGCCCAGAATGATTAAAATGCCCAATATCACCCCCAGACAGGCAAATTTTCTTATCCTTCGCTCCATTTTTTTATCATCTCGCCGATAATGCCTTCAAGCTCTCATATCTGGCATATGCATTGCAGATTTTTATCATATTGTAACACAGCTAGCAGCCTCTTCCTATGCGTATATCGAGATTGTTTGGCACTGGGATGCTCGCGTGACCCTGAAGGGGCACACTACAATTAGGAATAGCGTCATTGTGGTAAGTTTAGAGAATTCGCGAGTCTAATGCATCCCTGGCGGGACTCGAACCCACAACCCGCTGCTTAGAAGGCAGCCGCTCTATCCAATTGAGCTACAGGGACGTCTCTAATAAATTTTACTCCTTGGTGAACAGGCTGTAAATCTTGAGGTAGCGCTCTGTGGTAGCCTGGATTACCTCCGGTGGTAGCGTGGGTGGTGGGGATTCCTTATCCCACCCTGAAGCCAGCAGCCAATCACGGACAGGCTGTTTATCCAGGCTGTGCTGAAGTTGTCCAACTTTGTATTGACTGGCATCCCAGAAGCGGCTTGAGTCAGGCGTTAATAGCTCGTCAATAAGCGATAACTTACCATCAATGATGCCGAATTCGAATTTGGTATCGGCGACTATAATACCCCTGGTTTTGGCATAATCTTGAGCAAATCGGTAGATAAGTAAACTCTTCTGTTCCATTTCCGCCATTAAGTGTTCGATGCCAAGCTCTGTTATATCATCCCTGGTCAAAGGGCGGTCATGTTCTATATCACTTTTGGTGGTGGGGGTGAAGATGGGCTGGGGAAGTTCCTCATTTTCCTGGATTCCAGAGGGCAATCGAATGTTGCCAACTCTTCCGCTTTGTTTATATTCTGCCCAGGCTGAGCCAGAAAGATAGCCTCGAACGATGCATTCCACCGCGATACGATGGGCTTTAGCTACAAGCATGGAGCGGTTGGTAAGATAATCGAGATTCTTCCCCTTCAGTTCCTTCAGGGACAGGATGACATTCTTATCAATAACTGTAACAAGGTGATTGGGAATAATATGGGCTGTCTTTTCAAACCAGAAGGCTGAGAGCTGATTGAGAATCCTCCCCTTTTCAGGAACACCGCAGGGTAGCACATAGTCGAAGGCAGAGATGCGGTCAGTGGATACGATGAGGAGCTTGTCTCCTAAATCGTAGACATCTCGCACCTTGCCACGCCGAGCTAAAGGAAATGGTGAATCGGTTTGTAATATAAGAGCCATTGTTAAGCTTCACCTCAAAATACAACAAAACGGATTCAGCGTCAAGTTAGTTATGGACATTTGACATGTTGTAACCATTTTATTAATATTGAATGGTTAAAAAATTAGGAGGCTTAATCCCAAAGATAATAACTCTATGAAAGATTGAGTTGTCTTTTGTGCCCTCCATTTCATCATATTTATCACATCTGACACCATTTTGCTAGACAGCTTAGCCCCCCGCGCCGCATCTCAAGCCACGGGTGGCAAAAGGCAGCGCACAAAGGGTGTAGCCTGTGAATGAAGCTTGTCCTAGGATAACGTGCCTGAACCTGTGGAAAATCTTTGGTCCCCACGCGGATGAGATTATTGAATCGGCGGACCATGATATAACCAAAGAGGACATGCTGTCCAAAACAGGCCATGTGATTGCCGTGAAGGATGTCTCCCTGGAAATCTATGAAGGGGAACTTTTTGTGATCATGGGGCTATCGGGGAGTGGCAAGTCCACCCTGATACGCTGCATTAATGGGCTCGTCGAACCTTCAGATGGGAAGATTTTCGTTGACGGAGAAGAGGTAAATACACTTAGTGGTGTTGGGCTTAGAGAGCTACGACGCAAGAAACTGAGCATGGTTTTCCAGCATTTCGCCTTGTTTCCTCATCGATCGGTCATAGAGAACGTTGCCTACGGGCTGGAGATACAAGGCGTTGACCGTGGTGAGCGAAGTGAGCGGGCACTGAAAATGCTGGAGCTTGTTGGCCTGAAAGGCTGGGAAAATAGCGAAATCGACGAGCTAAGTGGGGGGATGCAGCAGCGTGTTGGTTTAGCTCGAGCGCTGGCGGTCGAGCCGGAAATCTTGCTTATGGATGAGCCTTTCAGTGCCCTGGACCCTTTAATACGGCGGCAGATGCATGAGGAGTTCATCAAACTGCTCTCTGTGGTTCACAAGACTGTGTTGTTCGTTACCCATGATTTGAACGAGGCTCTGAAGCTGGGCGACCGCATTGCTGTCATGAAGGACGGAGAGATCGTTCAGGTAGGCACCCCGGATGACATAGTACTGAACCCAGTCGATGATTATGTCACTGAGTTCGCTCGTGATGTCCCCAAGTCTAAAGTTCTATGGGCAAAAACTATTATGGAAGAGCCAGAGGCTGTGGTTTCAGCTGAAGTTGGAATAGAGCAAGCCCTTCAAGTTATGGAAGAAAAGAATCTTTCCCATCTATTTGTCACCGATGAGGATGGGAAACTCAAGGGAGTCGTCTCGCTCAGTGATACCAGGGATGCGGTTCAGCAAGGGAGCACGGACCTTAACCATATCATAAGCACTGATTTTCCAGCGACCAAGCCCAGCAAGATAGTCGAGGACTTAGTACCTCTAGCAGCAGACAGTGATATTCCTATAGTTGTTACTGACTCCAAATGGAAATTGCTGGGCATTATCTCACGGGGGACGCTGCTGCGGACATTATCGGAAAAGGAGGATGAGAGCTAATGGAATTCCTGAGCTTGCCTTTAGGACGCTGGGTCAACGTGGGCGTAGATTGGCTTACGGTTAACTTGGCAGTGTTTTTTGATGCTATCAGCGACGTCATCAGGGTGATCCTCACCAACCTGGAATACTTCCTGTACTGGCTTCCCTGGCCTGTGGTTATCGCTATTTTTGTACTTATTGCGTGGAGGGTAACAGGCTGGAGGGTAGCTTTATTTGTTGGTGCTGGCTTGTATTTCATGGGAGCATTGGGACTCTGGGAAGCAAGCATGACCACCGTGGCTTTGATTATTACCGCAGTGGCAATCTCGCTGCTGATAGGGATTCCGCTTGGTATTGTGGCAGCTCGCTACGACGCTGTCTGGGCGGTACTACGTCCTGTCCTGGATGCAATGCAGACAATACCATCCTTCGTTTACCTCATTCCAGCAATAATGTTCTTCGGCATTGGCAATGTACCTGGCGTGATTGCTACGGTAATTTTTGCCGTGCCGCCGGCAGTAAGGATGACTAACCTTGGCATCCGTGAGGTTCCCTCCGATGTGGTGGAGGCTGCTGTAGCCTTCGGCTCCACAGCACGTCAGCTATTGACGAAAGTTCAATTGCCCCTGGCTCGCCCTACAATCATGGCAGGGGTGAACCAGACGATAATGCTGGCTCTTTCCATGGTGGTGGTTGCTGGCCTGGTAGGTGCTGGGGGCCTGGGCGAGCAGATTGTCCGGGCACTGGGGCATGTAGATGTTGGCCGGGGAACAGAGGCAGGCCTGGCTATCCTCGTTATTGCCATAATTCTGGATAGGATTACTATGTCTCTGGGGCGGAGGAAAAAAAGAAGGGGGATCGCATGGCAGGGTGCTTGATAGTAGCTAGAAAATACGACAGTCGGGGATGTACCGTGGATTGCAAGTAGTCGTTAAGAACGTACAAAGAAAGGAGGTATTATGACAAAACAGAAACTCATGGCTAGTTTAAGCGGGTTGTTGGCGATGGTAATGATTGTTACCTTGCTATTTTCCGGGGCATGTGTGAAGGAAGAGGAGAAGCCCACTATCGTCCTCCCCGATTTTGGCTGGACCAGCGCTGTGGCAGTGGATAATATAGTGAAGCTCATTATAGAGGAGGATTTAGGCTATGAGGTGGATATGCCACTGCTTACCATTGAGGCTGCCTGGGCTGGACTTGACAGGGGAGATGTTGACATCTATATGGAGAACTGGATGCCAAATCAAATGTCATATTATACGGAATATGTTGAACAAAAGGGGACAGTGGAGGACCTTGGCACAAACTATCCAACCACTAACAAATGGTATGTTCCCAGTTATGTCTGTGACGAATATGGTATCCATTCGGTAGATGACCTTCATGGTAACGGCGATTTATTCACCATCGAAGGCGCTGGCACGGGAAAAGGTGACATGATTGAAGGCGACCCGTCATGGCGTTGCGTGGAATTGAATGAGATGAGGGTGGCTGGCTATGGATTGGATGATGAGTTTGAGGTCTCTCCGGTAGGAAGCGAGTGGGCTATGATTGCCGTGATCAAGAAATCCATTATGCAGCATGACCCCATTCTGTTCTATATGTGGGGACCACACTGGATGTTCGGTGTATGGAACGTCACCGCGGTCGAGGAACCTGAATATAGCGCTGAGCTCTGGAATGAGGAGGGAGGCGACATCGCCTGCGGATGGAATCCGGATAGTCAAGCCCGTATCATCGTGAACGGTGAGCTTGAAGACAAGGCACCTGACGTCTATGCCTTTCTGCAAAACTGGTCTATCTCAATGGAGGAAGTTAGCTCTCTGATCGTGGAGATAGAAGAGATAGAGGGGGTAAGCCCGGAGAGAGACCCGGTGGATGTTGCCAGGGAGTGGATTGAGGAAAACCGAGCTGCCGTAGATCAGATGCTTGGCAAGTGAGGACCTGGCATACTTTATAATGGTGACCAGAAGGCTTCCGCGATAAAATAGCGACACAGAGGTAAAACAAATGTCTTGCCTTTATGATGTTCGCCCCTCAACTATCCTGTATCCAGTTTTGGGGGTGTTCCAGTGAAGGTGCACTTATGGGATGAACAAAGGTCAAGAGAACAATATCGAGTTGAATATGCTCGATGGGCGAAGACTTATGATGAAGAGCTTGTCGGGGAGTGGGAGTATAGGCTTCCAGCGGTGGTCTGTGAGCTGTTCAAGAGATATGTGAAGAAAAGGGATGCGATGGTGCTGGATGCCGGGGTAGGCACGGGCATCGCTGGAGAGGTTCTCAGAAAGCAAGGATATAATGAGCTCTACGGGCTTGACCTTTCCCCCGAAATGCTTGAACAAGCGGGGAGAAAGAAGATTTATCAGGGGCTTGAAGAGATGGTGCTTGGGGAGGAACTGCGCTTTCCTGACAATCATTTTGATGCTGTGTTGAGTGTGGGCACTATTGGTCTGGCACCAAAAGAATCCTTTGACGAGCTGATAAGGGTGACCAGGCCAGACGGTGTCATAGTTTTCAGCATCAGGGTAACACGTTATGAGCAAGGGGGATTTGTGGAAAAGCAGAGGAGACTGGAGAATGATGGGAAGTGGAAGCTATTGGAGATGACTCCCGCTTTTGTAGGTCTGCCTGGATATGCTCCTGAGGTGCTGCATTACGCGTTTGCCTATTAAATCCTCTAGTCGGATCTTTCCCGTGGCACACTGCCATTTTGTGATATGGAAGCTCACAGGCTGGCATTCTCAAGCATTTCACGGAGTATTTCGCTGCGCCTGAGATGTGCTTTTGGGTTTGGTCAACCCCAATCGCTCAAAAATGCTATCCACATACTTCAAGTAATAGTTGTAGTCAAATAGAGATTCTAATTCCGCTTTGGGTAGATGGGCTGTAACCCGATTATCTGCTTCGAGAAGAGGTAGGAAGCTCTTCTTTTGCTGCCAGGCTTCCATAGCATTTCGTTGCACCATTTCATAGGCTTCCTCTCGACTTAGTCCTTTGTCTATTAAAGCGAGGAGAACCCGCTGTGAGAAGATTAATCCTTGGGTAAGCTCGAGATTACGGCGCATGTTTTCGGGGTAAACCTTGAGCTCCTTTATCACCAGGATAAGCAATGAGAGCATATAATCCAGTGCCAGGCAGGAATCAGGCAGGGTAATACGCTCTGTTGAGGAATGGCTGATATCACGCTCGTGCCATAATGCGATGTTTTCCAGTGACGTGGTGACGTATCCTCTTATTAATCTGGCCAGGCCGCAGATACGTTCACAAAGCTCAGGATTTTTCTTGTGGGGCATCGCTGAAGAGCCTGTCTGTCCCGCTTCGAATGGTTCCTCAACTTCGAGGATTTCTGTCCGTTGAAGGCTTCTGATTTCGGTGGCGAATTTCTCCAGTGAGCTGGCGGTTATAGCTAAAGTAGTGACAAATTGAGCATGGCGGTCGCGCTGGACTATCTGGCTTGAGATTGGAGCAGGGGTGAGTCCTAATTTCTGGCAAGCTATTTTCTCCACTTCTGGAGATACGGTAGCGTATGTGCCCACTGCTCCTGAAATCTTGCCTACGGAGATGATTCGCTTAGCATCCTCTAATCTTTGAGCATTGCGTCTCATCTCTTCAACCCATAACGCCAATTTCAAGCCAAAGGTAGTTGGCTCAGCATGAATGCCATGGGTGCGCCCCATCATCATGGTATATTTGTGTTCTAAGGCTTTGTTTTGTAAAACGGCGATAAGTTCGCTTATATCCTGTGACAGGATGTTAGCTGCTTCTTTTAATTGGAGGCTTAAAGCGGTATCCATAATGTCGGAGGAGGTAAGCCCAAGGTGGATAAAACGCGATTCCTCGCCAAGGCTTTCCGCCACCGATTTGAGGAAGGCAGTCATGTCATGGTGAGTTACCTTCAAGAATTGAGCGATGCGGTCCAGGTTGTAGCTAGCCTTCTTTATTTTGGTCATTGCTTCTCTGGGGATTTCGCCCAGCTTAGCCCAGGCTTCGCAGACAGCTATTTCTACCTCAAGCCACTTGTCGAACTTGCTGTTATCAGACCATATTTTTTTCATCCGGGGTCTTGAGTAGCGTTCAATCATGTTATTCTCCAGCTAAACTCTGTTTATGCTTACTATAGGCCTGTTTGATCTTGTCATATTTAATTCCCAAAATCTGGGCGGCAAGCAAGGCGGCGTTCTTGGCAGCATTTATGCCTACACAAGCCACCGGAACGCCAGCGGGCATCTGAATTACGGAAAGCAAAGCGTCTATGCCTTTTAACTTGCTGGTGGGCAGAGGAACACCGATTACGGGAATTGGTGTCCAACTAGCTAATACTCCGGGAAGATGTGCAGCATAGCCAGCGGCGGCAATGATGACCTCGGTTCCTCTTTTTTCTGCCTCCAATCCATATTTCCTCACCTTCTCCGGGTTTCTATGAGCTGAAATAACAGAGAGTTGATAATCAATTCCTAATTCTTCCAGTATGTCTATGGCAGGCTGTATCATATCAGCGTCTGTTTTACTACCGAGCACTATTCCCACTAATGGCATTTATGCCCCCTTCCTCTAACTCCCTCCCGCCTAGGGAGGAAGAATTATATAGGGAATTTTGCGGTTAACTTTATAGTTCCGCTCCCTTAAGGATAGCATTATATTATATTCCTCGCCCTTGACGGGAGAGGATTAAGGTGAGGGTGAATCTCCCTGAGAGCAATATCTTTGCGGTAATAGCAGCCTTCAAAATAAATATCAGGTAAGTTAGCATAAACCTTTTCTCGAGCTTCGGAGATATTCTTGCCCAGTCCTGCTACAGTGAGTACTCGCCCACCGCTGGTATAAATTGTCCCGTCATTGCCCAGCCTGGTTCCAGCGTGGAAGATAAGCACATCTTTTTCTGCCTTATCCAGTCCTTTTATGGGAAAGCCTGTTTTATAGCTTCCAGGATAGCCTCCCGAAGCCATAACCACACCTACACAAGCATCGTCGCTCCATTGTATTTTTAACTGGTCAAGATTGCCTTCGACTACTGCCATTAATACATCTACCAGGTCAGTTTTCAGGAGCGGTAGGGTGACCTGGCTTTCTGGGTCGCCGAAGCGAGCATTGAATTCTAAGGTCGATATCTCTCCGTCAGTGAGCATCAGCCCGGCGTAAAGAACACCTTTATAAGGTATGCCTTCTTCAGCCATTGCCTTTACCGCTGGCAACAGGATGGCATTGGTAGCCCTTTCGGCAAGTTCGGCGGGGAAGAACCCCGGTGGACTATAGCCACCTATGCCCCCGGTGTTAGGTCCCTGGTCATTATCCCCGATTTTCTTGTAGTCACAGGCGGGAATCATGGGAACGACCGTTTTGCCGTCGCTAAAAGCCAGTAAGCTTACCTCTTTTCCATTGAGATATTCATCAATTAGCACCTTATCGCCTGCTGAGCCAAAGGCTTTTGCTTCCATGATATCGCTGAGCTTCTTTTGTGCCTCTTCCTGAGACTCAGCTATAATGGCGCCTTTGCCAGCGGCTAATCCATCTGCCTTGATAACAATGGGCGTCTTTTGCTGTTTGACATATTCATGAGCTTCATGATGAGAAGAGAAGATAGCCCCTTTTGGGCAGGGGATACCATATTTGTCCATTAGATTTCGGGAAAAGACCTTGCTTGACTCTATTTGAGTGGCTGCTTTTGTGGGGCCGAAAGCTGGGATTCCCAGGCTATCAAAATAATCTACTATGCCTGAAGCCAGCGGTGCTTCAGGACCAACGACAACCAGATCAATGTCTTGCTGTTTAGCCGCTTTGCCCAGTTCTTCTATATCGGTAGGGGCAATGTTTAAGTTTTGCCCTATAGATGCTGTGCCAGCATTGCCTGGAGCGGCAAAAACCTTATCCACTCTGGAACTTTGAGCCAGCTTCCACGCTAAAGTGTGTTCCCTGGCTCCACCGCCGACAACCAGTACTTTCAATAGCAGTTACTTCCTCTTCTTGTGCTTCTTCCTATTGCTTTTTACGCCCTTTAATTTAGGTCTATGTGACATCGTCTAAAACCAAACCTGTTTACTTAATTTTTCAGCCTGAACAGGATCAAGGACACTGAGTATCTTGAGTAGTTCAGCAACATGCTCCTTTTCCTCTTCGATGATGTGTTCCAACGTGGCCACGATCTCCTCATTTTCCAGGCTCTCTATATGTTGCTGATACTGATTTATGGCTTGTAATTCCCCGATTAAATCTTCGCGAATCATCTCCAGGTCGTTTTCGACATTTTGTGAGTCATCGTCTTTGTCTTCAAATTCATAATCCATCTTTTCCCTCCTTTATTTATTCCCATTCTATAGTTGCCGGTGGTTTATTGGTAATATCGTAAACCACTCTATTGACATTAGGCACTTCGTTAACAATGCGGTCAGATATTCTGCCGAGGAGATCATATGGCAAATGAGCCCATTCAGCGGTCATGGCATCGTTGCTGTTTATCGCCCTGACAGCTATAGTATAGGCATAGCTTCGATAATCGCCGGTCACTCCCACGCTTTTGATACCGGTAAGCACAGCGAAGCTTTGCCACAATTGTCGATACAGCTTTGCTTTCTTTATCTCGTTCATGACTATCCAGTCAGCGGCGCGGAGTATTTCTAAGCGTTCTCTGGTTACCTCGCCGACAATACGAATAGCTAAGCCTGGTCCCGGAAATGGCTGTCGCCAGGTCATATCTTCAGGCAACCCCAGGGCGAATCCCACTTCCCTTACTTCATCTTTGAAAAGATAGCGCAGAGGCTCAATCAGGCTGAGTTTCATTCTGGCTGGCAAGCCACCGACATTGTGGTGGGTTTTTATTGTAGCTGAAGCCTTTGTTTCGCTAGCGCTACTGCTTTCAATGACGTCAGGATAAAGGGTACCCTGCGCCAGGAAATTGACCTTTCCTAATTTAGCAGCCTCTTCCTCAAAAACCTTGATAAATTCCTCTCCTATCACATGGCGCTTTGTCTCGGGGTCGGTCACTCCCTTAAGCCGTTCCAAAAATCTCTCGCTGGCATCTACATAAGTCACATTCATTTTAAGATTGCGCTGGAAGGTATTAAGCACCCTCTCCGGTTCCTGCCGGCGTAATAAGCCATTGTTGATGAAAATGCAGGTCAAGTTATTGCCTATGGCGCGATGGATAAGGGTAGCGGTCACTGCAGAATCGACGCCTCCCGAAAGGGCGCAGATGGCCTTTCCTTTCCCCACTTGCTCTTTAATTTTTTCAATGCTTTCGGCTATGAAGTTAGCCGACGTCCAATTGCCCCGGCAGCTACATACTTTATATACGAAATTCTGGAATATCGTCTTTCCCACTGGAGTGTGGACTACTTCGGGATGGAATTGAAGTCCAAAGATGCCCTCATCATTACCCATAACAGCAATTGGCGAGTTATCAGTATAGGCTAGAGTTTTAAAGTCAGGAGGAGTATCCAGTATTTGGTCACCATGGCTCATCCACACGGAAAAGGAGGGGGGAAGGCTGGCAAAAAGGGGACAATCTTCAGTATTCAAATACAATATGGCATGACCATATTCATGTTTCTCTCCCGGGGATATTTGGCCTCCCAGTTGGTGGGCGATAACTTGCATCCCATAACAAATGCCCATTACTGGCAGATGCTTATCATAGATGTAAGGCAGAGCTAAAGGGGCGTCGGGATTATATACACTAGCGGGGCCTCCTGATAGGACAAAACCGCGAGGATTAAGTGGCGCTATTTTTTCCCAGGGGGTATCCCAGGGCACAAGTTCACAATAAACATGGCATTCGCGTATCCGCCTTGCTATGAGCATGCTGTATTGGGAGCCAAAGTCAATTACTACTATGGTTTCTCGTTCTTTAGGAGGTAATGGTTTTGGTTCAGGTGTTGCCTGTTCACCATGAAGTTCCTTGGCAATCCCGAGGTAGGTGGAGACTTCAATATCATCTGTTGTAGGAATGCGGTGGCTTTGCTCGTTTTTCATTTCGGTGTGGATTGTGATTAATACAGTCTAGCTTATCATCATGATTAACAGGGTTTCAAGTCATATATACCAGGTTCATTGGATAATATACTATCTTTACCAACCAATATGCTAATCAAGGGGTTATGTTTGGTGTTCTTGTTCACCAGGTCTTCAGGTGCAAGGTAAGCATACTCCTGTGTGCTCAGGTTGCAATGCCCCAGAATTAACTGGAGCAGGGCCAGTGTAAGTGGTGGCCATGCAAGTTAAGGTGGCTATAGAATAAGTAATAACAGTGCTAAATACAAACCTATGTTTCCTTTTCGGGAAGCTCTTTCTTCTCCTTAAGTTGACGCCTTGCTTTCTCTAACAGTTCTTGTGTTTCCTGTTTCGTTTCTACATAGTCCTTTTCCATCTCGCTCATCATGTCGTCCAGGCCGTGTAGTGATTCATCAGCTGCTTCTACCCCATCAGCTACCACTTTCTTTTCAGTTCTTGCGCTTTTGTACGTGAACAGCAGGTAGATGAATCCCACCAAAGCTACAAGGCCTACGACCACACTGCCAATTATAATCCTCGGGTCATCAAGGGTTATGCCTAGAACAAGTAAGCCGATGCCCGCACTCATTACAGCTACAAAACCGAAGATAAGGCTGAAGAGGAAAGCTTTCCTTTGCTCAGGTAATTCCTGTAAGCCATGCTTAAGCAATGCCTGTTGTGATTTCAGGGCTATAATTTGCATCCTCTTGAGTGAATAAAGTTCTGTCAAATTGACGTGCTTGGCAATTTGATCGAAAGTCTTTTGTAACTCTTCGTTACCTGTGTCCTTTTCCATAGGTAATCGTTATCATAACACCTAGCACTTGCTGAACCAAAATTGCAAGAAGTGCCACGCCTCCAAATCCACTGGCTGGACTAAACATGGCTAAGAGAATACTTTTCCGCAATCACAGCACTCAAAGCGGTCAGAATAAATGCTCCGGATATAGCGGCTGCCACAATAAGGACAACGAAGTCTTGGGTGAGGTTGGCATCCCTTCCTCTTTCGTGCTAACCAAATTTTGAACTTAGAAAAAAGCCCCATATCAGGAAAATTTAACAAGTAATGTGAATTGAAACAAACTCCTCTGGTGTTAAATAGTTATAACCAAACTTTTCTGCTATTTCCTCATCTACCTGGTCATCACCAACATGAGTTATTTCAGCTCCCGGGTATAGCTCGCTTAACTTCCCTAAATCACTTTTAGTTAAAGCAAAATCGGGTACTATTCCCCAGCTTGTCCACTGTCTTGCCTGTTCTTCACCGCTAACACCTCCACCAGTGCCAATAACATAGCCCTTCTCCTTGAGTTTTTTCAGCATTTCAAGAGTTATAGGACCACTGGAAAGAGCAAGTGTATCGTCTCTATCAAAGCTAAATACTTTAACCATTAGGCAAAATGTTCGTGGAGGTGGTTCCTACTTTGACTTTCCAAATCCGCCTACTCGTCAGACAAAGGTAGCGTTCGCGTGGTTATCGTAATTGTAGCAGAATTGGTTTGATTCACACTACTAGCTACGTCAGTAGTTGATGCCTTGCTATTACCTGATATGAGCAAACCTACTACCACGACAACGAGAGCTAAGAGAACGAGTAATCCCTCCAGCATCACCTTAATTATACCCCTGGGTAGCTTCGCAGGGTTACCAGTCCCTCTCCGCTATCCTCCAGGCTGTATCATACCTCTGCCAGGTTCTTTGGAGAGGCCACGACTATGAAGTTTTTGTTTACGTTTAAGAAAGAGGTCTCATAGAGCAGTTTATCTTCCGACAGGGAGTAGACTCTGCTATTGGTAACTGGTATAAAATCGTACCTTGTCTGGAACCTTGGCTCAGCGTTCATAAAATCCGTGAATCTTTCGCCTTCCAGGATATAAATCTCCCCCTCTATCCTGAGTTGTTGCGTGTAGAGCACAGCCTCTACCTTGGCCTTATCCACCTTCAAGCTCATAGCTGGCCTCCTTAACTAAACGCAGTTGTCATGGTTATTATACCACTAGCAGAGTCATGTCAAACCACTCTCTCGCCAAATCCACCTGGCTTAGCTCAATTATACCCCACCAACCTTAAGTAAAGGACAGCCAAGTTTAAGGACAGCTTGAAGCTACAGGTTGCTAGCTAGGCCATATTCAGGGTTCAGTGCGAGTGGTGGCTAGGCAAGTTAAAGTGGCTATAGAATAAGCAATGACAGTGCTAAATACAAACCTATGTTTCCTTTTCGGGAAGCTCTTTCTTCCCCTTAAGTTGACGCCTCGCTTTATCTAACAGTACTTGTGTTTCCTGCTTTGTTTCTATATAGTCCTTTTCTATCTCGGTCATCATATCGTCCAAGCTGTGAAGATTGTGGCTGGAAGTGAGTGTTTCATCCTACCGGAGTTCTACATTCTCGCCCGTGGTTTATTAAGAACAGAAAAGAGGGACCCAAATGAAACGAGCTTTCTTTAAGGTAAATAAATGGATGACTAGCTTAACCGTTTTAGCCGTCACTATCCTCTTCATAGGCGGCTGCGTCCCGGCCAATCAGCCTCCGGTTATTACCAGCTTGCAAGCTGAGCGTGAGTTGGTTCTTACTCCAGGGAGTTGCCAGGTTGAGTGTGTTGCTTCAGACCCCGAGGGTGGTGAGCTAAATTATGAGTGGCATGCTAGTGGCGGGAACATCTCGGGCGAGGGAGCCACAACCACCTGGATTGCTCCTGATGAGGCTGGGGAATATGTTGTCTCGGTCAATGTGACTGATGCAGATGGTAATTGGGCTACACAATCGGTCACCATTGTTGCAAGAGAGAATCATCCGCCAGAAATCATTGATTTGAAAGCCAGTGAGGAATGGATTATACCTTCAGGGAATTGCGCGATCAGCTGCGAAGCTTCAGACCCGGATAACGATAGCTTAAGCTATGAATGGTTAGCCAGTGGGGGCAATATCACAGGCGAAGGAGATACCGTCACCTGGGTTGCTCCTGAAGACATAGGCGATTATAACATTACTGTGGTGGTTACAGATGAGTTTGGAGGCGAAGGCTCAGCATCATTGTCTGTCACAGTAGCGTTCAACAAGCTGCCAATTATTAAGAACTTAATTGTTACTGCCAAACACACATACGAACAGAAATACTTGAAGGAAATATCTGGGGTATACAAAGTCGGGAAGGGTATAAGTTATGAAATTAAGTGCACTGCTTCGGATCCAGATGGTGATGAGCTATTCTATGAATGGTCAACTGATGGAGGTGGCGTCTCTGGAAAGGGCGCTGCAGTTACTTTTACCGCACCTCTCTGGTCAGGCAAAGTTACTGTCACGATAACGGTGTCTGATAGTAACGGCGGCGCAACTACCGACAGTATAGCTTTCACGGTTGTAAGCTGCACATCATGTACGTTTTGATGGTGAATGTTACTGTCCAACATAGACCATAATGGCAATAAAGACATGCCAATAGCCTATATTCTCGCCTTGCTAGATATGGGGATAGAGGTAGGATTCGTCAGTCTAAAGAGTGCATGTGAGGCATGAGCCAAAGCTTCAGCCAATTCCCGTATGTAATCTGTATAGTCACCATGCTATACTGGCGTCAAGAAAAATGGGTGCTTTGAACGAGCAAATAGACAAAGGAATTCAAATTCTCAAGCGAGGCGGGGTAATTGCCTTTCCCACCGATACGGTCTATGGTCTGGGAGCTGATGCTTTTAATCCTGACGCAGTAGGAAGGATTTATGAGATAAAGAAGCGCCCCACACATTTACCTCTCCCCCTGCTTATCGGCGATGTAGAACAGCTTGCTGTTCTGGCTGAGCCATTGCATGAAATTGCCTTATTTTTAGCTAGGCGTTTTTGGCCCGGTGGGTTAACATTGGTTCTACCTAAAGCAGCTCATTTGCCTGATTATCTTGGCAATACTAACATAGCGGTGCGTGTTCCAGATCACCCTGTTTGCCTGGCACTTATTCAGGCAATCAATAATCCCCTGATTGGCACCAGCGCCAATATCAGTGGTACGCCCGGTGTGGTAACTGCAGGCGAGGTGACTGAACAACTAGGTAACGAGGTCGACTTTATTATCGATGGGGGTAGATGTCCTGGTGGTAGCGAGTCAACCGTGGTTGATGTCACTGGTGGAGGAGCTGTGATTTTGCGTCATGGCATTATCCCCGGGAATGAAATCAACCGAGCCTTTAAGGAATTAGGCTCATTACACTCTCATCCTTCGACAAGCTCAGGAGAGGGAAATTCACCCTCACCTTAATCCTCTCCCGTCGAGGAAGAGGAATTATAAAGAATGTCCTCCCTCTCCCGGCGGGAGGGAGTTAGATGGAGGGGAAAAGAACTATGCAAATTGCTCTGGGTTGTGACCATCGTGGCTTTAAGCTGAAGCAGACAATTATGGAATTTCTGCAGCAATCAGGCTATAGCTATCATGATTTTGGCTGTTATAACATGGAGTCGGTGGATTATCCTGATTTTGCTCAGAAGGTAGCAAATGCCGTGGCATCGGGTGAATTTGACCACGGCATCTTAATATGCAGCACAGGGATAGGAATGAGCATAGTAGCTAATAAAATAAAGGGGATAAGGGCGGCGCTATGCCATGACACTTTTACTGCAGAGCGAGCTCGGCTGCATAACGATGCCAATGTATTATGTTTGGCGGGGCAGGAGATTGAAGCTGATGAAGCTAGGAAAATCGTCAGAACTTACCTTTCAACCTCATTCGAGGGTGGCAGGCACATCCCGAGATTAAATAAAATAAAAGTTTTAGAAACAGGTTGACAAAGTTAGCCATAGCTGATATTTTCAATTTTTTAACTTTTTGAGGACAAGTTATGAGAAGTGATGTAGTAAAGAAAGGCATTGAACGAGCACCTCATAGATCGTTACTACGTGCTGTAGGCTGTTCGTCGCATGACTGGGATAAGCCGTTTATTGGGGTAATTAATAGCTTCAATAGTATTGTCCCGGGACATATTCATCTGGAATCCATTGCTGCTGCGGTGAAGGAAGGTATTCGCGAGGGAGGTGGCGTGCCCTTTGAGATTAATACTATAGCTGTCTGTGATGGTATCGCTATGAATCATGAAGGCATGAAATACAGTCTGCCAAGTCGAGAGCTTATTGCCGATTCATGTGAGATTGTAGCGCAGGCTCACGCCTTCGATGGACTGGTATTCATACCGAATTGCGACAAAATAGTACCGGGAATGCTTATGGCGGCGGTAAGGATGAACTTGCCGTGCATTTTTGTCAGTGGCGGTCCTATGCTAGCAGGAAGACTTGTTAAGAACGGTCAGGAAAAAGCAGTGGACGTCAATTCCGTTTTCTTAGCGGTTGGCGAGGCAATTAAGGGAAGCATCTCTGAAGAGGAGGTGCTGGAACTGGAGGAAATTGCCTGTCCTGGTTATGGCAGTTGCTCTGGCATGTTTACTGCTAATACTATGAATTGTCTTACTGAAGCTCTGGGCATGGCTTTGCCTGGCAATGGGACTATACCGGCGGTTCAGGCACGGCGGATTCAGCTGGCCTATGAAGCAGGACGACAAGTTATGAAAGTTCTGGCCAGGAATATTCGACCTGGAGACATTGTTACCAGGGATTCTATCTACAATGCCTTTGCTGTCGATATGGCTTTGGGTGGGAGCACTAATTCGGTGCTTCACCTAACTGCAATAGCGCATGAGGCGGGAATTTCCTTCCCTCTATCCTGGATAAACGAGATTGGCCAAAATATTCCTTACATATGTAAGTTGAGTCCAACGGGAGATTATCACATTGAGGACTTGGACATGGCTGGTGGTATTTCAGCGCTGATGCACGAATTATCGAGCTTATTAAAACTGGAGGTAAATACCGTGCTGGGAAGGTCATTGGGAGAGGTGATAAGCGGAGCGAGGGTCAAGAGCAGAGATGTAATTCGCAGTTTATCTGAGCCCTATGGCGCTACTGGGGGGGTTAGCCTTTTGTTTGGCAATCTAGCCCCTGGAGGTGGAGTGGTGAAACGGGCAGCGGTGGCCCCCGAGATGCTGGTTCACGAAGGTTCAGCGCGAGTTTTCAATAGTGAGGAAGAAGCAACAGCAGCGATAATGGGGAAGAAAATCAAAGCCGGGGATGTAGTTGTTATCCGCTATGAAGGACCAAAAGGAGGTCCGGGGATGCGTGAGATGTTAACGCCTACCTCACTTCTCAGTGGCATGGGCATGGATAAAGAAGTAGCTCTTATCACCGATGGGCGTTTTTCCGGAGCTACACGAGGTGCTGCTATTGGTCATGTTTCCCCCGAAGCAGCGGAAGGCGGACCGATAGCTGCTTTAAGAGATGGCGATATCATCATGATAGATATCCCCAATAGCATATTAGGGGTAAAATTGGACCAGGAGGAAATAGAGACGAGATTAGCCTCGTTGCCTCCGTTTGAACCGAAAATAAAGACTGGCTATCTAAGAAGGTATGCTGATAAAGTTACCTCAGCCAGCACAGGAGCAGTATTTGCTGACTAGGAGGTTCTAATGAAAAAGACCGGTGCTCAGATTTTGTGTGAAAGCTTAGTTAAAGAAAGGGTCGAGGTTATTTTCGGCATACTTGGCGGCGCCATCCTGCCAATATACGACACCCTCAGCCAGTATCCGCAGCTTCGCCACATACTTGTTCGCCATGAACAGGGGGCGGCACATGCCGCTGATGCTTATGCGCGAGTTACTCATAAAGTAGGTGTGTGTATGGCTACTTCAGGTCCCGGAGCGGCTAATCTGGTCACTGGCATTGCTAATGCTTACATGGATTCTTCTCCCGTAGTAGCCATAACCGGGCAGGTAGCCAGAGCATTTATCGGCAGGGATGCCTTCCAGGAAACAGATATCACCGGCATCACTCTTCCGATTACCAAGCATAATTACCTTGTTTCCAGCGCCGGAGAACTGGCAGAGACAGTGAAGGAGGCTTTTTATATCGCTAGAACAGGCAGGTCCGGTCCTGTTCACATTGATATGCCGCGAGATGTTCAGACGGAGGAGGCGGAATTTGTTTACCCCGCCAAGGTTAACCTGCCGGGCTATAAACCGGTATTTCAAGGTCACCCAGCTCAAATAAGGAAAGCGGCGAGGCTTATTAACAGTGCCAAACAACCGCTCATAATTGCTGGCAGGGGAGTGATTATGTCTCAGGCTTATGCTGAGCTAAGGGAACTGGCGGAGAAGGCTCAGATACCTGTGGTCAACACGCTCCTGGGGCTCAGTTCTTTCCCTAGAAACCATGTTCTCAGTTTTGGCATGATCGGGATGCACGGTATGGCTTATGCCAATATGGCAGTGCAGGACACTGACCTGATTATCTCCATTGGCATGAGGTTTGACGACCGGGCTACAGCAATCACAGGCGAATTTGCTCCCAAAGCGCGTATTATACATATTGACATTGACCCTGCGGAGATAGGGAAAAATGTCAGGGTGGATGTTCCTATCGTTGGAGATGTCAAAAATGTGCTTGGTGTGCTGAATAAAGAGGTCAACGTGAATACTCACTCGGAATGGCTCGCGACACTGAATAAATGGCAGGATGAACACCCATCGTTAGAAATCAGGGAAGGGGAAGAGGTTTTGCCCCAGTATATCATCCGTCAGATTTATGAAGCTACTCAGGGCGATGCCCTGGTGGTGACTGGAGTGGGACAGAACCAGATGTGGGCGGCACAGTATTTTCCATTTATCAAGCCAGATAGCTTTGTCTCATCGGGTGGTCTGGGCACAATGGGATTTGAACTCCCTGCTGCCATGGGGGCGAAGGTTGGCCGTCCCGATGAGATGGTGTGGTGTGTTGCTGGTGATGGTGGCTTTCAAATGACTATTCAAGAGTTAGCCACCATAGCAGCGGAGAATATTGGCGTGAAGATAGCTATTATTAATAATGGGTACCTGGGCATGGTGAGGCAATGGCAGGAGTTATTTTACGAGCGCCGCTATGCTCATACCAAGCTCTGGAACCCCGATTTTCTCAAGGTTGCCGAGGCTTATGAAATCCCTGCAGTGAGGGTAAGGCGCAGAGATGAAGTAGTTTCGGCAATATACAAGGCGATGGATTATGATGGTCCATTTCTTATCGATTTTGTGGTGGAACCAGAGGAGGGTGTTTATCCTATGGTGCCACCAGGGAAGAGTCTGTCCGAAACAATGGAATTGCCCAAACCAAAAAAGGTGTCGAAGAGAAAACCAAAAACATTGGCAAGGAGCTGAACATGGAAGCAACGAAATACACAATATCCATGCTGGTGGAGGACAAAGCTGGCGTGCTTAACAGAGTGGCCAGCTTGTTTCGGCGACGTGGCTTTAACATACAAAGCCTCGCTGTAGGAGGCAGTGAGCAACCTGGTCTGTCTCGAATGACTGTTGTCGTCCTCGCTGACCCTGCTCAAGTGGAGCAGGTCAGAAAGCAACTGGATAAATTAATTAACGTAGTCAAGATAGTTGATCTCACTAATGATGACATGGTGGCGAGAGAGCTGGCATTAATCAAAGTCGCCGCTACTTCTTCAACAAGAAGTGAGATCATGCAGATTGTTGATATCTTCCGGGCTAACATAGTTGATGTGGGCAGTGATTCGCTTATGGTGGAGGTTACCGGTGATGAGGATAAGGTGGATTCTCTGTTTGAACTTCTTCGCCGTTTTGGCATCAAAGAAGTGGTCAGGACAGGAAGGGTAGCCTTGACGCGTGGAGCTGTTGCTACACGTAGCGATAATAAAAAGAAGGGGGGCAATTAATGAAAATCCCAAGCACTAAATCCTAGAGATTGAGGGATTTGGATTTTGAATTTGTTTAGAATTTAGAAATTCGAAATTAGGATTTCTCCGAAGGAGGATTATGGCTAAAATGTACTACGATAAAGACGCTAACCTGGATTTAATTAAAGGGAAGACAATTGGCATTATTGGCTTTGGGAGTCAGGGACATGCTCATGCTCAAAATTTGAGGGACAGTGGCTGCCAGGTCATCGTTGCCGAGGTGCAGGGAAGCGACGCCTGGAAGGCGGCACAAAGTGCTGGTTTTAAGGTGGCTGGTGCTGCCGAAGTGGCCGGGGAAGCTGATATTCTTGTTATGCTTGCTCCTGATAATCTGCACCCGTCAATCTACTGTGAGTCAATTGAGAAAGAACTATCCCGGGGCAAGACGCTGATGTTCGCCCATGGCTTCAATATCCACTACTCGCAGATTATACCTCCTGCAGATGTAGATGTAAGCATGATAGCTCCTAAATGCCCCGGACATATATTGCGTCAGCTTTATACTGAAGGCTCAGGAGCTCCGGCTCTGGTAGCTGTGCAGCAGGATGCTTCAGGTAAAGCCAAGGACATTGCTTTAGCTTATGCCAAAGGAATTGGCTGTGCTCGAGCTGGAGTGCTGGAGACAACTTTTGCCGAAGAGACTGAAACTGACCTCTTTGGTGAGCAAACCGTGCTCTGCGGCGGAGTCTCCTCGCTGGTCAAAGCGGGCTTTGAGACACTGATAGAAGCTGGTTATCAGCCCGAGATTGCCTACTTCGAGTGTTTCCATGAACTTAAGCTTATCGTTGACCTTATGTATCAGGGCGGCTTGAAGTATATGCGCTATTCAGTGAGCGATACTGCTGAGTATGGTGACTATACCCGTGGCCCGAGGGTTATCGACGATTTAACCAAGGATGAGATGAGGCAGATTCTGGCCGAAATTCAGGATGGCAGCTTTGCTAAGGAATGGATACTGGAAAATCAGGCGGGGCGTCCCAGCTTTAATGCCTTGAAGCGGATAGAAGCTGAGCACCCCATTGAGATTGTGGGCAAGAAACTGAGGGATATGATGCCCTGGCTGAAGAAGTGAGGAATGAATACATGGACAAAGTTATCATCTTCGACACCACCCTGCGGGATGGAGAGCAGGCGGCTGGGGCAAGCCTGAATCCCCAGGAGAAGCTGGAGATAGCCAGACAGCTGGAGAAGCTTGGTGTCGATGTTATCGAGGCTGGTTTTCCTGCTAGTTCCCCTGGCGACTTTGAAGCTGTTCAGTTTATTAGTAAAGAAGTTCAGCGACCGATAATTTGTGCCTTATCTCTTGCCAACATTGACGCTGTGGATAGGGCCTGGGAGGCGATTAAGGAAGCAAGCCATCCTCGAATCCATGTTTTCCTTTCCGCTTCAGATATCCACCTTCTCTACCAGCTTAAAAAGGGCAGGGAAGAAATACTGGGGATGTCCAGGGAAACAGTGGCTCGAGCCAAAAGTCATGTCGATGATGTTGAGTTCTCTCCTATGGATGCTTCCCGCAGTGAACCTGACTATCTTCACCGTATGTTGGAAGCCGCCATTGAGGCTGGAGCAACCACAGTGAATATACCTGATACTGTTGGCTATGCCACCCCTCAGGAGTTTGGTGACTTGATTCAAGGCATTTTTGATAATGTCCCCAATATTGATAAAGCTGTGGTAAGCGTTCATTGCCATAACGACCTGGGCCTGGCGGTAGCTAACAGTCTCGAAGCAATACGAAAAGGAGCACGACAGGTGGAATGCACCGTCAACGGGATTGGTGAGCGCGCTGGCAACGCTTCTCTGGAAGAGATTGTTATGGCATTGAAAACTCGCCAGGATTTCTTCGGACTCACTACGGGCATTAACACCAGGCAAATCTACGAGACAAGTAGATTGGTGAGCGAAGTCATTGGCTTCCCCGTTCAGCCAAACAAAGCCATTGTGGGCGCAAATGCCTTTCGGCATCAATCAGGCGTTCACCAGGACGGTGTAATAAAGAAGTCTATAACTTATGAGATTATGGACCCGAAGTCGGTAGGCATACCTTCGAGTGTTCTAGTATTAAGCAAGCTGAGTGGTAAGCGCGCTTTTAGCGAGAGATTAGCCGAACTTGGTTATACCCTGGACGAGGAGAATTTCGCTCGTGCTTTCAAGCGATTTAAGGAGTTAGCTGATAAGAAGAAAGAGGTTACCGACCGCGATATTGAATCTTTGATAGCCGAGGAACGTCGCACTACCACCGAGGTATATCACCTCGACTATGTTGAGGTTTCTTGTGGTGATCATAGTCTTCCCACAGCCACAGTCAGGCTCATCAGTCCTGATGGGCAGAGTTTGGCCGATGCTGCCCTGGGCACCGGACCTGTAGACGCAGTGTATAAAGCCATTAACCGTATAGTGGGTATCCCCAACAGGCTTACCGAGTTTACCGTCAAGTCGGTTACTGAGGGAATAGATGCCATCGGGGAGGTGCTTATCAGGGTGGAGAGCGAGGGGGTAACTTACACTGGTCGTGGCGCCGCTACTGATATCATCGTTGCCAGCGCCAAGGCATATATGAATGCATTGAATCGGCTTCTGGTCAGCAAGGTAGCCAGGACCGGGAAGGGAAAACGCAAGTGAGCCCGTGGTTGGATATGACATTGAGGTTGCTCCTGGCTATTGCGCTGGGAGCAATTATTGGCTATCAGCGTGAGCGAGCTAGCAAAGCAGCCGGGCTGCGCACTCATATTTTGATTTCCCTGGGTGCTGCTGTGTTTACCGTGGTTTCTATTTTCGGCTTCAGCGGTGCTGTTGACCCTTCTCGTGTTGCCGCTGGTGTGGTAGCCGGGATTGGTTTCATTGGTGCTGGAGTTATCTTTCGCGGTATGGGGGAAGAGCGGGTGGCGGGATTGACCACAGCGGCAAGCATCTGGGCTAGCGCTGCTGTTGGTTTAGCTGCTGGTGCCGGGCTGTGGTTGATTGCAGTAATAGCTGGGCTGGCCACGCTGGGCGTATTGATGATCCCCAAGGTTCGTGGATAAATGGCAAGTCAGACACTCGCTGAGAAGCTCCTGGCGGCTCACTGTGGCAGGGAAGAGGTCAGAAGTGGTGAATTCATAAATGCCACTGTTGATTTAGTTTTAGCCAATGATATTACTGCCCCCTTAGCTATAGAGGAATTCCAGCGACTCGGAGTAAGCGGGGTATTTGACCCTCGAAAAGTGGTTATGGTTCCCGACCACTTTTGCCCTAACAAAGACATACAGTCTGCCGAACAGGCCAAATTGATGCGGGAGTTTGCTAAGGAACAGGGTCTGGTCTATTTTGAGGTAGGACGGATGGGAATCGAGCATGTGCTTCTTCCTGAGCAGGGCCTTGTCTTGCCCGGACAGGTTATCGTCGGCGCTGACTCTCATACGTGTACTTACGGTGCATTAGGTGCTTTTGCTACCGGCATGGGCTCAACTGACATCGCCGTGGCTATGGCAACCGGTGAAATATGGATGAAAGTGCCGCCCACCATTAAGTTCATCTATCATGGAGAGCTGTCCAAGTGGGTTGGGGGCAAGGACCTCATTCTTTATACCATTGGCGACATCGGCGTTGATGGTGCCCTTTATTCTGTTATGGAGTTTACTGGCGAAGCGATTGATGAATTAGATATGGATGGCCGCTTCACCATGGCGAACATGGCTATCGAAGCTGGGGCTAAAGCAGGCATTTTCTACGTAGATGGTAAGACCGAGGAATATCTTCACCATGCCATTGCCAATCGAGTTTCCCCTGTCATTGCGAGCCAGACTCCCCCTGTCATTGCGAGGAGCGAAGCGACGAAGCAATCTCAGTCGAACGAGGACGCACGGTATGCCGGAATCTACGAATATGATGTATCCAAAATCAAGCCCCAGGTAGCCTTTCCCCATCTCCCCTCCAATACCAGGCCTATAAGCCAGGTGGAGGAGATAACATTAGACCAGGTGGTGATTGGCGGATGCACTAATGGGCGAATTGGTGATTTAAGGGCGGCAGCAGGGATAATTAAAGGAAGAAAGATACATCCCGATTTGAGGTGTATCATCCTCCCTGGGTCGCAGCAAGTCTACCTCGAGGCACTGAGGGAAGGATTGATGGAGGCTTTTATACAGGCAGGAGCTGCGGTGAGCACTCCCACCTGCGGTCCGTGTCTTGGCGGTCATATGGGTGTTTTGGCTGCTGGTGAACGCTGTCTATCCACTACCAATCGGAACTTTGTAGGCAGGATGGGCAGTCCAAAGAGCGAGGTCTACTTATCTAACCCGGCAGTAGCCGCCGCCAGCGCCATCCTGGGCAGAATCGCTGGCCCGGAAGAAGTTATAGATTAGCTCGGGTTAAGAACCTTCTTGAGGGACTTCTTTAGAAGGGGAAAAATGAGATGAGCAATTCCTGCTATATCTAGTTACTAGCTCAGGCAACTTGAACTGTAGTGGAAGGTGGGCAGAATACAAAAAACAAAAATAGAGTTATAATTTCCACTAAGAGAGGGAGGTGTTGAAATGGCAACTCGAACTTTTACCGCGGTTCTCCACAAGGAAAAAGACCTATATGTTGCAGAATGCCCTGAAGTTGGAACAGTCAGCCAGGGGTATACCATTGAAGAAGCTATCGCTAACTTGAAAGAAGCTACAGAGCTCTACTTGGAAGAGTTTGTTTCGCCTGAAGGTACTAAGCCTCTAGTGACTACCTTTGAGGTGGCAGTGCATGCCTAAGTTGCGTAGGGTGTCAGGACACCATTAGACACGTTCATAAAAGGAGAGTGACTCGAACATTATGCCGGAAGGGAAGGATATGCGAACTAAGTTCGGATATGGGAAGTTATATGACATTTCGCCCCTTCGCCTCTGGAAAAATTTTTTATAAAAACAAAATCTTATTGCCATTATGGCGAGAAAAATGAACGAATCTGAATTTAAGAATAAACTCAAAGAAAAGATTCAAGAAAAATTAGGAAATGACAAATATGAAGTAAAAAGAGACGAGAATTTAATTTACAAGGTAGTAATTAACGAGAATCTCCAATTTGACCCCAATAACCCCCAGAACCCGAGGAGAGGTAGTTATGCTTTCCAAACAGATTTATTGATAATAAGAAAAGATAACCAACTGCCTTTAGTAGTCCTTGAAACTAAGTATGGCGGTTTTTCTACGCATGATGTCTTGACTTATTCAACTAAAGCGCAAAAACACAAGGAAATTTATCCGTATTTAAGATACGGGCTCGTGGTGGGGGGAATAAATGTAATCCAAAATAGATTTTTCACTCACAATATCGGATTTGATTTTGCTTTTGCATTAAAGGAAATTGATGATAATTTATTGAATGAGTTGGTTGAGATAATTAGAGAGCAAATAGAAAATGCAGAATCAATTTTGGATATTCTTAAAAACAAGAATCAGACGAGGAGCTTTAATACACAAATAATAATTAAAAAAACGAAATGAAGAAAAGAATGACTAAAGAAGGGGAAAAGATATTCACGGATTCGGGGAGGAACGCTTCGTCGCTTCGCTCCTTGCCTCGCGTTCGGCTCGGTCATATAACAGCGGGTATGCGGTTCGCTCATGCTCACCCAAACCATTACGGGCTTCGCATACCCGCAAAACGTTAAGCGAAACGGCGGCTATGAAGTGAAGGAGGTAAAAACATGCCACTTGATGTTGAAAAGCGTGAGCAAATCGAGGAAATCTTTAGAAAGTTCTTGCTAAATCGTGTTAAGACCGTCCGTAGGTTAAAGCTGACTGATTTAGACATCAATCCATTTCTTATTCGAATTCTCTCACATGAGTTGGGACTTGATAATTCAAAGGCTATTGCAAAATGGCTTGTTAGCCAGAGACTCGAACGAGGAACAGTTACATCGTTCGGAATAGCCTTACAGGATGCCGCTAAAGTCTTCTCTGAGGGTACTGGGGTCGAAGGAGCGGATATTCTAAAAACTAAAAAGGGAACACATCACCATATTCAAGTTAAGAGCGGCCCGAATACGATTCCAAAGGATTTAGGGGTAAGGATAGCTCAACTTTTGCGCTCTGCTCAAAGACGCAATCGTGGTTCATTAGCCCTTTATGGTATGTGTTATGGTAGCAAGGCACGTGTCAGTAGTATTGTAAGAAAATATGTCCAGGAAGAAGGCGGTGTTGACTGGATTTCTGGGAAAGAATTCTGGGAATTTATCTCGGATGACCCTCAATGTTTGGAAGAGATTTATGAAATTGCTACTAATGTCGGTGGGACATTTAAGGACCTGAAAGGACAATCTCTTTCCGAGGTCATCGAGGCTAAGATACAGGAACTAACGAAGGACTTTGAAAAAACTTATGGGAAAAGCGGAAGTAGCATGTGGGGGAAGCTATTAGAAGACAACTCATGAGGCAATAATATGAAGTTTATTGAAAAGAATTTTCCGGTACAATATCTTAATCCTGTCGCAATGGCTGAGGGAAATGCAAAAAAACCGGTTTACCAGATGCATAAGTGGTGGGCAAGAAGATTGGGTAGCGTGTTTCGGATGATAACCGTAACTGCTTTCAGCGATGAGAAGGAATCAGATGATGATATTTGGTATAAGTTCTGCAATGGCGCAAATCTTAACGGCGCTATAGTGCTTGATCCATTTATGGGTGGTGGAACAAGCATTGTTGAAGCACTTCGGCTGGGCTGCAAGGTGGTTGGGGTTGATATTAACCCTGTAGCTTGGTTCACAACCAAGAAGGAGATTGAGCCCGTTGATTTGAGTGACTTAGATAATGCTTTTCATAATCTTGAGAAGAGGGCCGGCAACTGGATCAAACAATATTATCGCACGAAATGTCCTCAGGGTCATGATGCGGATGTTATGTATTTCTTCTGGGTAAAGGTTGCAAAATGTAAATCTTGTGGCGCCTCTATTAGGTTGTTCCCAAACTACGAGCTATCACGAAGGGACCACACTAATGTTGTCTTATGCCCTAATTGCTTACAAGTTATTGAGACAAAAGGATATAATCCAAAAACAAAATGCCATGATTGCGGTGAAATATTCGACCCACGCAAAGGAATATCTGGCAGAGGCATATTCCGCTGCCCTGAATGTAATACAGAGCAGCGAGTCTTGGAAGCTATAGATAAAAATGGAGGGCGATTAGAAGTAGAATTATATGCCTTAGAAGGTTATTGCCATTCCTGTGGAAGGTTTTTCAAACGGGTCGACTCGGACGACATTGCGCTATGGGGAAAGGCTAAACATGAATACGAAAACCGGAAAGATAAGTTGCTCGTTCCTAATCAGAAAATTCCAACGGAAGGCCGGAGCGACCCTCGTCCTGTAAATCACGGTTATACTCATTTCTGGCATATGTTCAATGAACGTCAGTTATTATGTTTATCTCGTCTCCTTGAGGAAATACTGAAAATTCCTGATACCAACATTCGTGAACTAATGCTCATTGCTTTTTCAGACTGTTTAGATGCAAACAACATGTTTTGCAAATATGAAATCCAATGGCATAAGATTTCGCTTTTCTTTGGGCTCCATGCTTATCACCCAATTGAGCGACCAACGGAAAACAATGTTTGGGGCACTGAATATGGGCGCGGTACTTTTGTTAAATGTTTTGACAAAGTGCGGCGTGCTAAAGTTTTTTCTAAGAAACCTCATGAGCGATTATTATGGAGTAATAATAAGCGATTCAGTAAACGTACAGGCAACGAGCGCATTGAAGGGAATATTGTGGAGAGTTTTGACGAACTTCGTCGAGCTGATCGTGGAGTTTTGCCACGTTGTGACACAGCCGAAGATTTGTCCTTTATTCGCGACAGATCCGTAGATGCTGTTATAACAGACCCTCCTTACTTTGATAATATCCAATATTCTGAACTCGCTGACTTCTTTTATGTCTGGCTAAGACTTGGTCTCAAAGAGTTGTACCCGTGGTTTAACGCCGAACTTTCCGGTCGTCCCAACGAGATTGTCCAAAACGAAAAGATGGGGAAGACGATTGAGTTCTTTAACGAAGGTTTGGTAAGGGTATTTACCGGATGTCATCGGGTTCTTAAGGATGATGGTCTTTTGGTTTTCACTTTTCATCACAACAAACTCTGGGCTTGGGAAAGCATTGGAAAGATTCTGCTTGATTCAGGATTCTATATTTCAGCCACTCCCATAGTAAGATCAGAGGGTAAGAGTGGATTTCACTCAAGCAAGGGCAACATACGATACGACTGCGTTTTAGTATGTCGCAAAAGACCGAGTCAATGGGAAGACGTGAGTTGGTCATCCCTAAAGGAACATATCCTGAAAGATGCTATTCTCTGGACTCGACGGACTCTTCAATCAGGGATGTTGATTACCGAGGTGGATGTTTTCACCATCATAATGGGGAAAACAATTGAATATTACACAAAAGCATTCCCTAACGTAAAACATTACAATGAACTGATGACGCTCGCAGGGGTTCTGAATGAAATGAAAGATTTTGCCAATCATGTAACTGAAAGCTCTGTACCTGGACAGTCCCCGTTGCCCAAGTCCTATGCCAAGAGAGCAGAGCAACTTATATTGTTTATGAAAGAATCAAAAGGGAAGTACGAAGCCAGAAGGCGTATAGAAGTACAATGAGTAAGCTGCCGCGTCGCCTAACAGCAGACATACGGCTTCGTTTCACCTCACCCAAATTCGCCTATCGGCGAACTTCTTTTATCCGCAAGACGTGATAACATTACCGTTAATTCAAGGAGGTGATGAATATGGCTGCAAAACCAGTGGTAATTAAGTTTTTTGCTCCTGTCATTGATGCTACCGTCAATGCTTTAATGAGTGCTGTCGAGCAGAAGATGAAGCAAGGGATAAAGGAATTCATCATTGTTATCTCTTCACCTGGCGGCTCGGTTTTCCATGGCTTGAGCGCATACAATTATTTGAAAGGATTGCCTGTGGAGATAACCACGCACAATTTTGGCAGCGTCGACTCAATAGGCATTGTTTTATACTGTTCCGGTTCAAAAAGACTGTCAGTGCCTCAAGCGAGATTCTTGCTTCATGGTGTTAGCGCCCAGTTCAGAGGAGAGCAGAGTTTAGAGGAGAAGCAGTTGGAAGAAAGGCTGAAAGGACTGGCGATTGATATCGAAAACATTGCCAAGGTGCTTGCCGCAAATACAAGTAAGACTGAAAACGACATAATAAACGCCATGCATGAAAGAACGACTTTAAATCCGGAAGAGGCTAAATCCTGGAAGCTGGTGCACGAGATAAAATCAGAGCTATTTGAAGCGGGCAGCGAGGTAATTTCCATCCAATTTCAGCCACCACAGAAAGCATAACATCGGATAACGGCGTGTTCGCAGTTCGCTTTGCAAATACGCAAGACATCAGCCGTAGTTGCCTTTAAGATCGATGATATAAAGAGATAAGGCAATATGCCGCAGGACAAAAGAGCATGTACCAGTGGTCTAAGCGAGATAAGTTTCTGTATTCTGCAATCTTAATCCCTTTCTTAGTAGCTTTCATAGGAGCTGCGTATCTACTGGCGACTGTTTCAATCTATTTAACCGTTATATTCCTGTTGCTCTATACTAGCGTCAACTTCTTCCAGGCAGGCTGTTGTATTGGATGCCCTTATCGAGGTAAGTTCTGTCCTGCAGTATTTGGCATGTATCTTGCGAATTTTCTTTCAGCTACGATTTATAGAAAACGAAATTTTGAACCAGGATTTTTCAGGGTGAACGCAACTTTAACTGAAATTTCCGTTATTATTGCCTTGCTATTTCCCGTTTATTGGCTGCTATCATTGAATTGGTATTATCTCGTTGTTTTCCTGAGCCTTATAGTAGTGCACATTGTTCTCTTTTATCCCATTATATGTCCAAAGTGTGGTTACAATGATACCTGCCCGGGAGGGCAAGTTGTCCATAAGCTATTTAAAAAATGAGGTGCCAACTCCGGCTAACAGCGGATGAACGGGAAATGTTCGATTTCCTCAAATTGGCCTCTCGGCGTCTTCCTTTATCCGTAAAACGTTATATGAAATTGCTCGCCTGATAAGGAGGCATAGCAGGAGGTAAACCAAGATGTACAGATATATACTTTGTGTTGGTATTTGTGCAATCATATGGATTGTTAATGGAAGATGGATAATCCACTCAGCCAGGGAACATATAACTGGCGAAATTTATAGTCATACAGGCTTAGGTGTCTTCTTTACCCTCTTGGTTCTCGAATTAATCCTCGGCGAAGCTGGAATGTGGACGCGAGCCAATATTTCGTGGTTACAGATTATCGGCTATATTTTATATATTCCGTCTGCCTTTCTGGTTTTTGGCTCAATGATTCAGCTTAAACATAAGGGTAAATCGAAAGCTGGTGACGCATTAGCACCGCATGGAACTACTGTTGTAGTGGATACTGGCATATACGGGATTATTCGGCACCCTATGTGGCTGGGAATGGTTATCTGGTCGATTGCTTTGGTGTTGGTTTTTCAATCAATTCTTTCTATAGTTTTGAGTATAGTTGCCATTGTCTGTTTCCGAATGGGTGCCCTAAAAGAAGACGAGTTTAACGTAAAGGAGTTTGGAGATGCATACAAAGAATATATGAAAATGGTTCCTACATGGAATTTTTTGAAGGGATTAAGAAAATGATTGGCGAGCAACTTCATATAACAGCGGATGAACGGAAAATCGAAGGTTTCCCAAAATTGGCCTGTCGACGAACTTCTTTTATCCGTAAAGAGTTAGGCGATACTGGGTTGGAAAAAGATAGGAGGTAAATGATGGCAAATGACAAGAAACCTAGGGTGGAATCCGATGCTTCGTACAGGGTCTATATATGGTACTGTAAGTTTGTAGATCTCATCTGGAAGCCACAGCGGCGTTTGGAGAACTTTTCATTAAAAGAGGGAATGGCAGTGGTTGATTATGGATGTGGGCCAGGCCGATACACGCTGCCCATAGCCAAGTTAGTTGGACCGAAAGGCAAAGTCTTCGCCGTGGATATCCAACCACTGGCCATTAGCACGGTAAGGAAGAAAGCGGCTCGTGAGTCTTTAACAAACATAGAGGCGATACTGGTCGATTCCTATAATACTGGAATTCAAAGTTCGAGTATCGACCTGGTTTTATTCGTTGATACCCTTCACTTGATAGGAGATTGTGATGCACTGTTTCGGGAGATTCACCGAATACTCAAACAGGACGGCGTTCTTTTCATGGATCCAGGACATGTGGAGATGTCAAGAGCAAGAGAAATTGTGGAAGGTACTGGCCTTTTCACAATAGTAGAGTGTCGGGGTGATGACATGCTGGTTGCTCCACAAGCTCATCAAAGGGGCGAGGATTCTGGGAATACCAATTTTGTGGACGGAGCAGAACCCTGAAGGCTTGGGTCCGACAATACCTCAAGGACAAAGGAGGATAAATTGATTGGCCTTGAGAAAATAACAGAAGTAGGAGTATCCTTGACAAGCACGGAGACCGGTCTATTTGAATTGCTGAAGCTGGCAAAAGGGTCGAAATTCAGGGAGATTCTCAATATAGTAAAGTAGTCGAATGAGCCATGAGTAACATTAAGCTAAAAGGCAAAGTTCATAAGTTTGGCGCTGATGTAAATACCGATGTCATTATCCCTGCACGGTATCTTAACGTTTCTGAGCCGAAGGAGCTGGCAAGGCATTGTATGGAGGACATTGACTCTGGGTTTGTTGCCAGGGTTGAACCTGGAGATATTATTATTGCCTCTACAAACTTTGGCTGTGGTTCCTCACGTGAGCATGCTCCTCTGGCTATAAAGGCTTGTGGTATATCCTGTGTCATTGCCCAGAGTTTCGCCCGCATCTTTTTCCGCAATGCCATAAATATCGGCTTGCCTCTTCTGGAGTGTCCTGAAGCGGTCAATGGAATCGAGGCTGGTGATACACTGGAAGTTGATTTGCCCGGCGGTGAAATTAGAAATATTTCCAGAGACAGGACATTTATCGCCAGGCCCTATCCTGAATTTATGATGGGAATCATCACCGCCGGAGGACTGGTAGAATACACCAAAAGCAAGTTGAGGAGAAATCGTGTATAATTCGTCCTCGCTCAACCTCTCTCGTGAAGGGAGAGGAATTCTACAGGATATTAAGGGGACGCTATAAGGCGAGAAGGTAAGTACCATGGAATTTAATGTTGCTGTTTTGCCGGGAGACGGTGTTGGTCCTGAGGTTGTTGCTCAGGCAGTTAAGGTGCTACAGGCTGTCGGTGGGAAATTCGGACATAAGTTCCACCTTCATGCCGGTTCAGTTGGTGGCAGTGCTATGGACACTTCAGGCACAGCCTTGAGCGAAGAAACACTGAAGATGTGTAAGCAATGCGATGCAGTATTACTTGGTGCCGTTGGTGGACCGAAATGGGATAATCCGCTGGCTAAAGTCCATCCTGAAGACGGGCTTCTGGCGCTGAGGAAGGGACTGGGATTATTTGCCAACCTCCGTCCGGTGAAGGTTTCCCCCATGCTGATAAATTCCACAAGGCTAAAGCCTGAAGTAATTGAAAATGTTGATTTAGTGATAGTGAGGGAACTCACTGGTGGACTTTACTTCGGTCAACCCAAGAAACGATGGCAAGATGATGGGGTAAGACAAGCTGTTGATACCTTATTTTATTCTGAAGGAGAGATTGAGCGGATATTGCGCGTTGGCTTTGAAGTGGCACGTAGCCGCTCCAGGAGGCTAATCTCGGTGGATAAAGCTAATATTCTGGAGTCATCTCGATTATGGCGGCAAATCGCCGTGGAACTCTCTAGTGAATACCCTGATGTTGAACTGGACCATATGTTGGTTGATGCTTGTGCCATGCGGCTGATTCAGCGTCCCGCTGACCTGGATGTTATGGTCATGGAAAACATGTTTGGCGACATACTCACCGATGAAGCTTCAATGCTTGCTGGCTCTATGGGGATGCTGCCTTCAGCCAGTCTAGCGGGAATTCCCAGGGGCAGAACTTTTGGTATGTATGAGCCGATACATGGCAGCGTCCCACGACGAGCAGGAATGAACATGGCTAATCCCATCGCCACCATTCTAAGTGTGGCAATGATGCTTCGCTACTCCTTTGAATTGGAAAATGAGGCTCAAATGGTGGAAAATGCTGTGCTTGCGGTACTTGAAGAAGGCTATCGAACTTACGATATAATGGAGCAGGGTAAACTCAGGACAGGGACAAGTGAGATGGGCGATTTAATCGCCCGGAGGATAGAATGCCGATAGTGCAGCTTTATGACACGACTCTGAGAGATGGTGCTCAGCAGGAAGGGATTTCCTTTTCGGTTGAGGATAAGCTTAAGATTGCCCAAAAATTGGATGAGCTGGGCATTGATTTTATTGAAGGTGGTTGGCCAGGCTCCAATCCTAAGGATACCGAGTTCTTTAGTAGGGCAAGGGACTTAAGCTTAGCTCATTCAAGCTTAGTTGCCTTTAGCAGCACCAGACATCCGAATGGTAGCGTGGAGAGGGATATCAATCTTCAGGCACTCCTTGAGGCTGGAACTTCAGTAGTCACCCTTGTGGGGAAAGCGTGGGATAAGCAGGTGACACACGTTCTGGAAACCACATTGGCGGAAAATCTGGGTATGATTTCAGATTCCATAAATTATCTCAAGTCGAAGGGGCTGAGAGTTTTCTTCGACGCTGAGCACTTTTTTGATGGCTATAGCGCAAATCCTGAATATGCCTTGCAGGTTGTTGAGGGCGCTGCCCGAGCTGGTGCTGAGTGCATAATACCTTGTGATACCAATGGTGGCACCTTGCCTCAACAAATAGTGGCGGCTATCAAGGCAATTCAGGCAGTAGCTTCTGTCCCGTTAGGGATTCATGCCCATAATGATGGTGAGCTTGCTGTAGCTAACTCACTGGCTGCAGTTGAGGCAGGAGCGGTTCAAATTCAGGGAACCATAAATGGCTACGGTGAGCGTTGCGGCAATGCCAACCTGTGCTCCATCATCCCCAATCTAAAGCTTAAGATGGGCATTGATTGTATTTCGGACCAGCAACTGCGCAAGCTGAACAGCATTTCCCACTATGTTTCCGAGCTGGCCAACCTGCCTCATTCTGGCTCTCTTCCTTATGTAGGAGCAAATGCCTTTACTCACAAGGGTGGACTCCATGTTTCTGGTTTGACCAAGTGGCAGGATAGTTATCAGCATATCAATCCAGGAATAGTGGGTAATCAGCCCAATGTTATTGTTTCTGAGCTATCCGGGAAGGCGAGCATTATTTATAAAGCTAAGCAAAGGAAGTTGCCTATCCCTGGGGATAAGGAAGTTAAGGAAGTGCTGCACCGGGTTAAACTGCTGGAGAGCCAGGGCTTCCAATATGATAGCGCTGAGGCATCTTTCGACTTACTACTTCATCGGGTTCAACCTGGTTATCATCCGCCATTCGAACTGGTTGACTTCATGATAGTGGTGGAGAAAAGGCGTCGCGTTCCTACCATCGGTAATCAGGAGGAACCACTCTCGGAAGTCACCATCAAGGTGAAGGTGGATGACCGGATAGTGCACACTGCTGCTGAGGGCAATGGTCCAGTAAATGCCCTTGACCAGGCATTGCGCAAAGCATTAGTGCAATTTTATCCAGACCTAACTATTGTTGAGCTAACTGACTACAAGGTACGCATATTGGAGGAAACTGCAGGCACTGCGTCGCAGGTGCGCGTGCTCATTGAGTCCAGCGATGGCAAAGAGCGCTGGAGGACGGTGGGTAGTTCAACCAACATCATCGAAGCTAGCTGGCTGGCCCTGGCGGACAGCATAGAATACTGGCTGATAAAGCGGGCTGGCAAGGCAAAGAGCTGATTATCTGCGGCTAATATTAAACATAGGATAACTTTAATACTTATATATTGGCTTGGCTCGGTTTCGTAAACATATTTGAATAATTAAAGGACGGTGTTCTTTTGAGCTACATCGCATCATGGAGTGGTGGTAAGGACAGTTGTTTTGCCTGTTATAAGGCAATCCTTAGTGGATATGATGTTTCTCATCTCGTAAATTTCATCTCTAAAGAATATAGAAGGGTAAGTTTTCATGGGACAGAAGCTAAACTAATTCAGTTGCAGGCTGAAGCAATCGACATTCCCCTGTTGCAAAAAGAAACTACGTGGAATGGATATGAGCAGGAATTCAAAGATGCAGTGCGAAGTTTAATTCCTGATGGCGTAGCGGGCGTGGTTTTTGGCGATATTTATCTCCAGGAGCATAAAGATTGGGTGGAACGTGTTTGTGGAGAGTTGGGGCTTGAAGCAATTGAGCCACTCTGGGGGCAAGAGCCAGGGGGAATTCTCCTTGAGTTTATAGAAGCAGGTTTTGAAGCAACGATAGTTAGTGCTAAAGCTGATTTATTTGATGAGCTGTGGATTGGTCACAAGGTGGATAAAGAATTCCTGAGATACCTACAGGATAGAAATATTGATGTTTGTGGGGAAAATGGTGAATATCATACCCTGGTAACTTATGCTCCGATGTTCAAGGGGAAAATAAAAATAACCAGGAGCAGACCAATTATACGCGATGGTTACCGGTTTTTGGATACGCTCAAATATTCGTTTTCACGGATAGAAAGATGACATAATCCAGTCACCAGGTTATCCAAAATCGCAGGGATGGATAATGAAATTACTCGATCTGGTTCTTTGGAAATGATCCAAGCAGAGCAGTACTAATCGTGTATCGTATTGACATGTGCAGCTTCTGGAGGTATAATGTTTTTTCCCTTCATTGCTAAATAACTAGTTTTGTCCCTTTTTTGATTGTATGAGGTAGAAATGTGGTTGTATTTGGGACAGGCAAAAAATCTAGTTTATAAGACGCGCATTTAAGTGAGACTGCGAGGTATTTATGCCCTTGCAGCCTTTTTAGTTTATTAATCGTTGGCAGAGAGGGCAGGGCGTACTGCTCCCTGCAAAACTGAGGAGGGAAAATGATACGAGAAGTTAAAATCTACACCACTCCCACCTGCCCTTCAAGCCCATCGCTACCTTCAGAGATTGAAGCTATAAAGGAGGACACAAACTATGGCAATACTTTCTGCTAGTGAGCTTGTGGAAGTTGCCCTAGGGATCGAGAGGAACGGGATAGCCTACTACGGAGCGCTGGCTGAATCAACCATTGATGCCTCACTGAAAGGCACTTTCAATGATTTGGCTGATATGGAACGAAAGCACGTGGGAATCTTCCAAAACATGCTCGACTCCGTGGGCAAATATCGACCACCATATGCCAGTGAAAGTGAACAGGAATATGAGCTTTACCTTAAGGCACTCGTTGACTCCGCCGTGTTCGCTGACGATAAGGTTGCTCTTCAGATGGCGCGAAGCGCCGCTAACCCCGCTGAGGCGATCCAAATAGCAATGGGCGCAGAGAAGGACTCCATTCTATTCTACAACGAGATGCGCGACCTTGTGCCTGAGCGAGAGCGGCCAATCGTCGATGGAATAATCAATGAGGAGAAGTCCCATCTAAGGCAGCTCTCCAGTCTTAAAAAGGAATTTGCTTATAAAGGAGAGTAAAGATGCAACAAGAGGAAGCAAGGAAAATGGTGGGGATACTCCAGGACGCTATCAGGATGGAAGTGGAAGGTAAGGAGTTCTATCAACAGGCAAGCCAGAAAAGCAGCAACAGGCTGGCTAAAGAGCTATTTCAAAGGTTGGCCATTGAAGAAGATGAGCACAGTAAGAAATTTGATGAAATATTTCAAGCGCTTAAGAAGGGTCAGGATTGGCCTGATGTGAAACCGCCGTCTGCGAAAGGGAAGCAGCTTAAGTCTATATTTGCTGAAGCCACTAAAGAGCTAGGAAGCAAGATCAAAGTACCGCAGTCTGAACTCGACACTATTAAGACGGCCATGTACATGGAGAACAAGACTCACGACTTTTATTACTCCTGGAGTGAACGAAGCACCTTTCCCGTGGAAAAACGGTTCTATCAAGCTCTGGCTGCTGAGGAGCGGGGGCATTATCTTGCCCTCCTCGATTCCTACGAATATCTCACTGACCCTGTGGGATGGTTTACTGTAAAAGAACGCTGGACTTTGGAAGGAGGGTGAGCGAGTAATTAGGAGCGTCTGTATGAATGATGTTATGCTGAGCATCAGACAGTTAACTGTGGAGGTGGAGGGCAGGGAACTCTTACACAACATAGGTTTGGAAATCAAATCTGGCGAGACTCATATCCTGTTTGGTCCCAATGGTAGCGGTAAAAGTACACTACTTATGGCAATAATGGGTTTCCCTAAGTACCAGATAACCAAAGGCAAGATCATTTTCAAAGGCAAGGACATAACCGGGTTGTCGCTGGATGATAGAGCACGATTAGGAATTGGTATGTCTTTCCAGCGCCCGCCCGTAGTTCGAGGTGTAAAAACGCGTGATATGGTTGCCGCCTGTCTCAAAGAACAAGGAAATCAGGAAGATATCAACCAGTTAGCTGAGAAATCTGACCTGGCTGATTTTTTAGATAGGGAGATAAACTATGGCTTTTCTGGAGGAGAAATAAAACGCTCGGAGATGATGCAGCTGCTGGCTCAAAAACCTGAACTGACCTTACTGGATGAGCCTGAGTCCGGCGTTGACCTGGTAAATATAGCTCTGATAGGTCAACTCATAAATGAGTTGCTGGAAAAAAATTGCCCAATACGTAAACGAAAGTGTATGGGGCTTATCATTACCCATACCGGTCATATCCTGGATTATGTTAATGCTCGCACTGGCTATGTCATGCTGAATGGTAAGATAGTCTGTGAGGGAGACCCTCACGAAATTTTGGCAACTATCAAGGAAAAAGGCTATGAAGAGTGTGCTAGATGCGTGAAATAAAATCTTCCAAAACATATAGGGACAAAGCTAAGGAAGCGTCAGGTAAACCAGCAACCCTTGGCGAAGACGTAGATTTGAGCAGTTATGTTGGCTCAGCTGAAGAACAACCTTACCAGGCCGACCCGTCGAAACTTCCTGCCAAGACCAAGAAGCAGATGCTGGAGGTAGGAGTCGTTTTAGATGACGTAAGCCAAAGGTCGGGGACTTTTATCCAGATGGATAACACAGCAGTTCATAGTTCAATCAGGCAAGAAGGTATAGAAGTGATGGCAACCAGCCAGGCTCTAGAAAAGTATGACTGGCTGTCAGACTATTGGTGGCAAGCAGTAGCCGCAGATACCGATAAGTACACTGCCAACGTAGAGTTGAACCAGCATGATGGCTACTTCATTAGAGTGCTGCCTGGCTCTAAAAGCATTTACCCGGTTCAGGCTTGTCTCTATCTGACAAAAGCGCGACTGGCTCAGAATGTGCACAATGTCATCATTGCTGAGGAGGACTCGGAGCTGCACATCATTACCGGCTGTACTACTGCTTCCAGTGAGGAAGCCGGGCTGCATCTGGGTGTATCTGAGTTCTACATAAAGAGAGGAGCCAAGGTTACCTTTACCATGATACACAACTGGAACCCGGAGGTAGCAGTTCGTCCCCGCACTGGAATAATTGTTGAACAGGATGGTGTGTTCCTTAACAACTATGTAATTATGAAGCCGGTTCACTCATTACAAACGAACCCTACAGCAAGATGCGTCGGAGACAATGCGGTGGTTAGGTTTAACAGCATCCTGGCTGCGCCACCTGGGTCAAACATTGATTTGGGCTCTCAAGCATTCCTCAATGCCACAGGTGCAAAAACGGAAATCATATCACGGGCGATAACAACCGGGGGTAGTATCATTGCCCGGGGCTACATAGAAGGCAATGCCCCTGAAGTTAAAGGACACCTTGAATGTCGTGGGCTGATTTTGCAGGGAGAAGGTGTGATTCGTGCCATACCTGAGCTTAAAGGTAATCTGGCTGGCATTGACTTATCCCATGAGGCAGCAGTAGGTAAGATAGCTGAAGAGGAAGTAGAGTATCTAATGGCACGAGGATTAACTCGGACTGAGGCTACGGCCGTGATAGTCCGTGGTTTTCTCAATGTGGATATTGAGGGACTACCACCAATGCTCAGTGCTGAATTACGCCGAGCTGTTGAAGCTAGCGAAAGGGATGTTATGTAGATAAGGCTACTAGGGCAAGCCTCAGCAGATGAGCTTGAAAGGAAATAAATATAAGGAGGTGCAAATGAATTTATTGGCGTTACGCAAATTGAGGTATGGGTTGTATGTGGTTAGTTCAAAGAAGGATGATAAGCTTAATGGGCTGATAGCCAATGGGGTTAGTCAGGTCAGCGCTGTGCCAGCTAATTTTGTCGTCTCTATAAATAAGGAGAACCTTACCCATGAATTTGTCAAAGCAAGCAAGGTGTTATCGTTTGCAGTTCTCTCTAAAGAGACGCCATTGAGTTTCATCGGCCGTTTTGGTTTCAAGTCCGGAAGGGAGATAGATAAATTTAAAGGCGTGAATTCCAAGATAGGTAAAACCGGAGCACCAATAGTTCTGGATAACACGCTGGCGTATGTTGAAGCCAGAGTTATCAATGAAGCAGATCTGGGGACTCACACCGTATTCATAGTTCAAATGGTGGACAGCGATATCGTCAAGGAGGGTGAGCCAATGACCTATGACTACTATTCCGAGGTCAGGCGAGGGCCCACTTCAAAGAAGGCACCACTTTATATTGAACAGATAACGGTGATAAGGGCTGAAAAGTATCAGTGCCGCCGCTGCGGTTACATCTATGACCCCGAGGTTGGAGACCCAGATGGTAATATTCCGCCCGGGACTCCATTCGAGCTGCTGCCTGATGACTGGAAATGTCCTATTTGTGGGGCGAATAAGAACTACTTTGACAAATTAGAGAGCTCAACGGAGTAAAGAGGAACGATGGATACTAAAGTACTGCATCAGATAAATTACGGGTTGTACATAATAACCTCGACCAAAGGGGGCAAATTTAACGGCCAAATCGCCAACACCCTGTTTCAGGTGACCTCCGAACCGCCCACCGTTGCAGTGAGCATCAACAAACAGAACCTCACTCATGAGTTTATCCGTGACAGCCGTGTTTTCGCCGCCTCGATTTTATCCCAGGACACTCCCCTGAGCTTTATCGGGAAATTCGGGTTTAACACGGGAAGGGAGGTGGACAAGTTCGCTCAGGTAGACTATAAGGTGGGGGAGACCGGAGCTCCCATAATCCTGGAGCACGCCCTGGGCTGTCTGGAGTTGAAGGTGATTAACGAGCTGGACGCCGGGACGCATACTATCTTCGTGGGTAAGTTGGTAGAGGCAGAAACACTGCAAAGAGGAGAGCCGATGACCTATGCCTACTACCATGTGGTAAAGAGGGGCACGGCACCAAAGACTGCCCCCACATATATAAAGGAGGAGAAAGTCAAGAAGGTGGCTAAATACAGATGTACTGTCTGCGGCTATATATATGATCCTGAGGAAGGCGACCCCGATGGTGGGATAGCTCCGGGAACACCGTTTGAAGAAATACCGGATGACTGGGTGTGTCCTGTATGCGGGGCTGCCAAGAGCGATTTCGAGAAAGTAGAAGACTGATGGGAGTGTGACAATGATAGAGAATCTAAACAAAGAACAGTTGGAAGGGATATTAGAAGCGATACCGGTAGAAATTTCGTTCGTTGACGGGAATGATTTAGTCAAATTCTGGAACAAGCATGAAGAGAGAACCTTCAAACGACCATATTCCGTGGTTGGGAAAGCAGTTCAAAATTGTCACCCGAAGCACAGTGTGGATAAGGTAAACCAAATATTGTCTGATTTTAAGAATGGAGGCAGGGATTCGGCGGAATTCTGGATAAACCTCGGGCAGAAAAAGGTATACATTAGGTATTTTCCTGTGCGGGATAAAGCAGGCAGGTATCTGGGCACATTAGAAGCGACCCAAGATATTACGCAAATAAAGAAGATTGAGGGAGAGAAAAGACTATTGGAGTATTGAAGGAGGAGTAAGATGAAACCAACAGAGATAAAGCCAGGGATTTACTGGGTAGGAGCTATCGACTGGGACCGGCGATTATTTGATGCGCTGATACCACTGCCCGATGGCACAAGTTATAACTCATACTTAATCAAGGGTAGTGAGAAGACAGCACTTATTGACACTGTGGACTCTACGATGCCGGATGTGCTCGTAAACAATCTCAGTGAGCTTGGAGTAAAAAGCATAGATTTTGTGGTTGCCAATCACGCCGAGCAGGACCATTCCGGTGCTATCCCTCACGTGCTGGAGAAATACCCCGAGGCGAAGGTGATATGCACACCCAAGTGTAAAGGGATGCTCGTTGACCTGCTTATGATTCCAGAAGAGAAGTTTATCACCGTCAACGATAAAGAGACCATTTCGCTGGGGGATAGAACGCTGGAGTTTATCCATGCCCCCTGGGTTCACTGGCCGGAGACAATGCTTACTTACTTGAGGGAAGACAAGATACTGTTTCCCTGTGATTTCTTTGGTTCCCACCTAGCTACAACTGACCTGTATGTCAGGGATGGAGGGCAGCTCTACGAGGCAGCCAAGAGGTATTATGCGGAAATCATGATGCCCTTCCGAACTATTATTCAGAAGAACTTGGAGAAGGTGAAGGACTACGCCATTGACATTATTGCTCCCAGCCACGGTCCCATACATGATAAACCTGAGTTCATCTTGAGAGCGTATCATAGCTGGGCATTCGACGAACCAAAAAACATCGTGGTACTGCCCTATATCTCCATGCACGGCAGCACCCGCAAGATGGTGGAACACTTTGTCGGGGCTTTAGCTCAGAGAGGGGTAACGGTGAAACAGTTTGACCTTGCCGTGACCGACATTGGAAAGCTGGCGATGGCACTGGTGGACGCCGCCACGGTTGTTATTGGCACACCTACGGTTCTGGTTGGTCCCCATCCGAACGTTGCCTATGCTGCCTTCCTGGCGAACGCCCTGAGACCCAATCTTAAATTCATCTCCATCATCGGTTCCTATGGTTGGGGAGGTAAGGCAGTTGAGCAACTCGCTGCGATGATTCCGAACCTAAAAGTGGAGGTGCTAGCCCCTGTAATCAGCAAAGGATTCCCAAAAGAAGCCGATTTCAAGGCCCTGGATAACTTAGCGAGCACCATTGCAGAAAAGCATAAGGAGCACGGCTTTGCTTGATAACGTTTTACCAGAGAGGAAGCGAAAATGCCCAAAGCAATAATAATTTACGAAACTAGAAGTGGCAATACAGGAACAATGGCGAAGGCAATTGAAGAAGGGGTGTTCGATGAAGACATTCCTTTTCGAGATGGAAAAGGCGGATTTAGAGGGAAAGGTTGGAGCAGCGTTTGGCTCTTATGGATGGAGCGGTGAATCTGTCCAGATGATGACTGACACCATGAAGCATGTTTTCGGAATGAAGGTAATAGAACCGGGATTGAAAATACTGCGCGGGCCCAGCGAAAGTGGCTTAAAACAATGCCGGGAATTCGGAAGAACGGTTGTTGAGAAAGTGAGAGAAACGAAGAGTTAAGGGGCGATGGAAGTCATGCTTAGTGGATGTCCGGGAGCCGATAAAATTAAAAATCCCGTTCCTTCTTATAAAAAGTGTCCTCGATGTGGCGAGGATGTTGAGATATGGACTGATGAATTCTATGCTAAGTGCCCTAAGTGTGGGGAAATTATCCTCGGGGAAAATGTTCCTTCCTGTGTAGAATGGTGCAAATATGCCAGGGAATGTCTTGGGTTGAGGAGATATAATCGCTTGATGGAAGAAAAGAAAGTGTACGACAGATTAACTGGAGAAAGCGGTTGAAGAGGCGATGAAAAATGCTGGGGTTGCAATTGAGGACATTCTAGGGAATAACTATCATGAGAGTAAGGAGGTGAGAAAATGAAATTTGGAGACATTCTAAAAAGCCAGGAAGCTGAGGGGAAGGAAAAACATGTCCCGATAATCGAGGTCGGCAGGGGAAAGGGTGAGGCAGGTGCCGATATCGTCCATGTGGTAGTGGGTAAGGAAACTCCCCATCCCAACACCGTAGAGCATCATATTGCCTGGATAGAGCTTTATGGAGTGAAGAAAGATGGACAGGTAATAAACCTCGGTCGTTCGGCCTTTGCACCTTCCTATACTAATCCCAACGTGAGGTTTCAGGTACCAGTGGAGCAGTTCAAAGCTTTCTGCGCTCTTTCCTATTGCAACATACATGGTTTATGGGAAAACTGCGTAGAGGTGTAGGGAGGTAATAATATGTAAACAAGGTAAGTCGATGAGAGCAAAAAATGAGGATAAAGGAGGTATGGCATGGAAGAAGTAAAGGAGCAACTAATAAGTCTTCCCCGACTGGGCGAGCCAGCACCAGCTTTTGAAACTGTATCTACTCATGGGGTGCTTAAACTGGAGGATTTTAAGGGAAGCTGGCTAATTCTCTTTTCCCACCCGGCGGATTTTACCCCGGTGTGTACCACTGAGTTCATGGCTTTCGCCGAAATCTTTCCGGAACTGCAGAAGAGAGGTGTGGAGCTTCTGGGTTTGAGTGTTGACAGCGTCTCTTCACACATCGCCTGGGTGCGTAATGTCGAAGAGAAAACAGGGGTAAAGATACCATTCCCCATCATCGCTGACCTCAACAAGGAAGTTTCCCTCGCCTACGGTATGATTCATCCAGGGCAAAGCAAGACTGAGACTGTCAGATGTGTATTCATAATCGACCCCAACCAGATTATCAGGACAATACTTTATTATCCGCTGACCACCGGCAGGAACATGGCTGAGATACTGAGGATAATAGACGCCCTGCAAACGACAGACAAAAATGCGGTGGCCACCCCAGCTAACTGGCAGCCGGGTGATATGGTAGTGGTGCCGCCACCGAACACACAGGAAATGGCTGAAGAGAGGATCAAGCAGGGGTACGAATGCGTGGATTGGTATCTCTGCAAGAAGAAGCTCTAGGCGAAATAGGAGGAGAATATGGCATGCATAAGCCCGGATGGAAAACCTACCGAGTCAGGTACAAAGATGCTTCGTGCGATTAAATCAGGGCTGGGATCTGCTGAAGAAATTGCCAGTAGTGCCGGGCTTCCTTTGTTTAGAGTCAGGAGTGGGCTCAGGGAACTGACACAGGCGGGCTTAGCCAACCTGAAGGATGATAAGTATGAGTTATCATCCAAAGGGATGGAACTGGTAAGTACCTTATCTGGTTAGTCGGCTAAATTGGGGTACGGGATGAGGGAAGTAACGGGAAACCATCATGTAACCTTATTATGGTTTTACCAGCTTTGTCCTATGGCCCTTTACCTACAGGCAAAGGTGATGGATTAGCTACAAAAGCCGCCTTTTCGTGGCCAAGAAGTGCCTGACTCTGTGGCTGGCCAAGTGAGTCGTTGCATTATTGGTTATGTCAGTGCTGTATCTAAAGTAACCAAGGTAGAGAGCATTGCAGACTCAAGAGGCGGGAAGAAAGAGCAAAAACAACAGGGAGCAAGGTGGTCTAGCTAGATGGACAAAAATTTGCTTAAAAGCTCGGATTGTATAAAGGGAGGTGTCTAATGGGTGAGTTTATAGAAGTTTCTAAAATAGATGAACTGAAAGACAGGGCAATGAAAGCAGTCAATGTAGCAGGGCGTGAGATCCTTCTAGTTAAGGTTGGTGATAAGTACCATGCTGCCAACAATCGCTGCCCTCATATGGGGGCAAGGCTCTCTGACGGTATCCTAGACGTAACGACTGTTACTTGTCCCCGGCATGGAGCTCAGTTTGACCTCAGTGATGGTCATGTCATCCGATGGGCCAACATGCCAGCTCCAGTCTCGACGATTGGAAAGTTGATTAGGCGACCCAAGCCATTGACTACATATGTTGTGAAGCTAGAAGGAGAGAGCATTCTAGTAGAGATCTAGATCGCTTCACTACGGGTTATAGGTCCCTTATAGGAGGTCAATAGAAAATGAGGGTTTCTTGCAGTGCCGATGAAGTACAAGGACTCAGCCCTGAAGAGATAAAGGCTATCCTGAATAGCGATAAACATGGCGAGTACACCGGTCATGCGACAACTGATTAATGGCATATTGGAACACCCAGCCCTGACTCATCATTTGAGCCAAGTAATAGGTTAGGAGGTATAAAATGAAGGGAAACTTTGAGACAAAGCTTCAGGTCAACAACGTATCCATCGAACTTAACCCGTTCGTTGAGGAGTTTCTAGCTCGGACTGTGGCTGGTGCAGGTTCTTCGTTGAAAGGAGCTGAGAATATACAGAGGCTGGAGCTTTATCTGGAACAAGGCGATATTAAGATCGTTGTCGATGGGAACGAACTTCCCCTCACTCCCTTTCCCAAGGACGTCATCACCAATACCCTAGTTGGTTTGGTCTCTTCACTAAAAGAGGTGGGTAAAATAGACAGTTTGCAGATTAGCGTTAAGGCAAAATGACATGGAGATGGCTTAAGCCTGAGTCATGCCGGGAATCTCCATTTGTGGGGAAATTGAGTGGATATCCCGAATACGGGACTTGTATGGAAGTGAATTTGTAGCGAGACCTGAGGTTATAGGAATTGTTGAGGCGATGGTTTGCTCCTGGATGCTGCCACCCTGTCGAAGACAGCGAAGAGTAACACTAGATTGAAAATCCAGAATGCAGTTTCGCTGCTGAGTGGGAAGTTGTATGCCTAATCGGCTGATAAACGAGACTTCTCCCTATTTGCTTCAACATGCGTATAACCCGGTGGATTGGTATTCATGGGCACCAGAGGCATTTGAGAAAGCTCAACAGGAAGACAAACCTGTTTTCTTGTCTATCGGGTATTCAACCTGTCATTGGTGCCACGTAATGGCACATGAGTCATTTGAACACCCTGAAGTAGCCAGACTGATGAATGAAGTCTTTGTCTCCATTAAGGTAGATCGTGAAGAACGTCCTGACATAGACAATATCTACATGACCGTCTGTCAAATGATGACGGGCAGCGGAGGATGGCCTCTCAATATCATCATGACGCCAGATAAAAGACCTTTCTTTGCCGCCACTTATATTCCAAGGGAGGGACGATTTGGAATGATTGGTATGCTAGAGCTGCTCCCGCACATTAAGGAGTTTTGGACAACACAACGAAGCGAAGCGTTGAGTTTGTCCAATAGAATCACTACCACCCTCCAACGGGTGTCGCAGGATGCACCCGGTGAAGAACTGGATAGACCTACCCTGGAGCTCGCCTATGAGCAGCTTGCCAAACGCTTTGATGAGCGGCATGCTGGTTTTGGTGGTGCGCCGAAGTTTCCAACCCCGCACAATCTCCTCTTTTTGCTTCGTTACTGGAAGCGTACCGGCAATGAGAAAGCTTTGGATATGGTTGAAAAAACCCTCCAAGCGATGCGGCGAGGTGGCATTTATGACCACCTTGGGTTTGGCTTCCACCGCTATTCCACAGATTCTCAATGGCTTGTCCCCCACTTCGAAAAGATGCTTTACGATCAAGCTATGTTGGCTATGGCTTACACCGAGGCTTATCAATCAACTAGAAAAGAGGATTATGGAAAAACAGCACGGGAGATTTTCACCTATGTTTTGCGAGATATGACGGCACCAGAGGGTGGGTTTTACTCTGCTGAGGACGCTGATAGCGAAGGAGAAGAAGGGAAGTTTTACCTTTGGACACTGGAGGAAATTCAACGGGTGCTGGAAGGTGAAGAGGCAAGTTTAGCTGCTAAGGTGTTCAACATTGAAAAGGACGGCAATTTCGCGGAGGGGGCAACTGGAAAGAGAGCCGGTGTGAACATTCTGCATTTAAGAAAATCGCTTGGAGAGCTTGCCTCTGAGCTGAATCTGTCCCAACAAGACCTTCAAAAGCGTCTGGAATCAATACGGCAGAAATTGTTTGCTTACCGTGAGAAACGCGTTCATCCCGTTAGGGACGATAAGATTCTAACTGATTGGAATGGTCTCATGGTCGCCGCCTTCGCAAAGGGGGCACAGGTTTTTGTTGAACCTAGGTATGCTGAAGCTGTTAGACGTGCCGCAGATTTCATTCTCAGGAATATGCGCAAACCAGGTGGTCGGCTTTTACACCGCTATCGGGATGGGCAAGTGGGCATAGCAGCCAATTTGGATGACTATGCATTCCTGGTTTGGGGCTTAATAGAACTGTATGAAGCAATTTTCGATGTAAGTTACCTTGAAGTTGCTCTCGAACTGAAGGACGACATGCTAAAACACTTCTGGGATGATGATGTTGGTGGCTTTTATCTCACGCCTGATGATGGTGAGAGCCTGTTCGTCAGAAAGAAAGAGATTCATGATGGCGCCATCCCATCCGGGAATTCTGTAGCAATGCTAAACTTGCTTCGTCTGGGACGCATGACTGCCGATTTCAATTTGGAAGAGAAAGCAGCGAAAATCGGGCGTGCTTTTTCCGAAAATGTCAAGCAAGCACCACTGGCATATACCCAACTAATGGTTGCTTTGGACTTTGGCGTCGGGCCATCATATGAGGTGGTCGTTGCCGGCGACTCACAGGCAGCGGACACGAAAGCAATGTTGAAAGCACTCATGACTCAATTTATGCCCAACAAGATAGCGCTTCTTCGCCCCAGTGAACAAGAGTCACCTGATATCATTCACCTTGCCGAATTTACTAGATATCAGTCGAGCATTGAAGGCAAGGCCACAGCTTACGTCTGTTTTAATCATAGTTGCGAGTTTCCCACCACAGACATAACTAAGATGCTGGGGGTGCTCAATGTGAAATAGATATTTTAAAAGCAAAGTAACCTGCGTGAGCATAGCGAACCGCAAACAGGCAAAGTATATGATGTTTCGCAGAGCTTTCTGTAGAAGAAGGGCGTTCATCAAGTCATGCATCACGCCGGACGTGATCTGACCGAGGCCTTAAAACAAGCTCCCCATGGCCCGGATATGCTACACAAGTTCCCAATAGTGGGAGAACTGCTAGACCAAAAATTGAGTTAAGTGATAATATGAGCGCATCAAGAAGCTGGCTACAATAATTGTGGAGGGACAAATGAAAAACGAAGATATTATTGTCTTACTAAATCAGGACCTCGAAGGTGAGCATGGTGCCATTATTCAATATTTGACCCACGCTTACGCTATGGGGGAAGGTGAGATGGCTTGCGAGATTGAGGCCATTGCCCGAGAGGAGATGCGTCACCTGGACTGGCTGGCCGAGACCATAGTCAGCCTTGGTGGAACCCCAAGCCTCAAGAGAGGAGATATGCGTGTTGGCGGCGAATCAGTTTCCGATTGGATGATGAATGATGTGCGTCAGGAGGAAGACGGAATCGCCTTATACGAGCAGCACATTAAAGCCATCGATGACCCTCAGATCAACCGGCTGCTGGGGCGAATCCTTTCTGATGAAAAGTCACATCGAGGCGACTTCGAACACTTTGTGAAAAAAGCGGAAAAGGAAGGTGCTAAGGATATAAGAGGCACCCACCAGGACAAGACTACCCGGGTTCTCAACTGGGGCATCGAGCACGAGTACACCGTAATCCTCCAGTACCTTTTGCACTCCTATATGACCGCCAACGAAGATGTCAAGAAAGAAATGCAGGACCAGGCTATAAACGAGATGCAGCATCTTGGGTGGCTGTCTGAGGAAATGGTTGATGAAAAGGGTACTCCAAGGATTGAGCACATCGAGGTTGACCAATCCACAAAGACGGCGGACATGCTTCGTGCCGATATACAGATCGAGCGTGAGGTGGCTGCTGAATATGACCGCGCTGCCAAGGAGATTGAAGAGCCCGACTTGAAGGAACTTCTCAAGAGGATAAGAGACCACGAAGTATATCATGCTGAGGTATTCACCGACCTATTGAAGAAAGAAGAGGGGCAAGGTTAGTTGATTATTTCACAGTGGTGTATCAGCTAACAGCAAGTAGTATCCTGGGTTGGGGGTATGTTAACTATGGTGTGCTAATTTTGGAGAAAGATTGTTATTTGACGAAAGGAGGAGGATAGCATGTGGAGGTGTACCAATTGTCATCATGTAGAATTTACCATTGATAAACCTGAACGCTGTCCTGTCTGTGGTGCCGAGGCGGAAAAGCTCATCCCTCATGAGGTCCCAGGGGTCAAGGGGACTAAGACCTTTAAGAATCTTAAGAATGGTTTCGTTGCTGAGTCCCAGGCACATCTGAGGAACCTGGCTTTTGCCATGAAGGCTGAGCAAGAAGGCTATTCTCAGGTGGCAAGGCTGTTTCGCGCTGTTGCCGAGGCTGAAGGAGTCCATGCCTTTAACCACTTTCGCCTTCTAGGCGCTGTATCTAACACTCAGGAAAACTTAGAAAGTGCATTTGAGAGGGAGAATCTAGCCAGTAACACCTATCCTCAATTCATCAAGGAGGCAAATGAGGAGAGTAATACACACATAGCAACTGTCTTCAGTTACTCCCGCGATGTGGAACGGGGGCATGCCAAGCTTTACAAAAATGCGCTGGAGCATACGATGGCTGAAAGGGAGACCGAGTATCATGTCTGCCAGGTCTGCGGCTATGTATCCGATGGGGTTCTTCCCGATGAGTGCCCTATCTGCGGTGCCCGCAAAGAGAAGTTTAGGAAGGTGGTCTAGTTATACGAGTAGGAAAAGTTATCAGAAAGGGGGCGTGAAGTGACAAAAAGACTACAGGTCTATAAGTGTGAGATATGTGGTAATATCGTACAGGTCCTCCACGCAGGAAAAGGAGAGCTTGTCTGCTGCGATCAGCCCATGAAGCTTTTGGAGGAGAAGACAGAAGAACAAGGAAGAGAAAAGCATGTGCCTGTGGCTGGGAAGACAGATAAAGGTATAAAAGTGGAAGTGGGTTCCGTTCCCCATCCTATGGAAGAAAAGCACTATATAGAATGGATAGAGGTTCAAACGGATAAGGGAATATCTACAAAGTTTCTAAACCCGGGTGACGAACCCCGGGCAGAGTTTGAGATCGAAGGAGATATCGTTAAAACAAGAGAATACTGCAACATCCATGGTCTGTGGGCTGCCGGTAAATAGATGGAGGTAGGTTATGAAGAGCTTAAAGGGGACGAAAACGGAGAAGAATATTCTGACAGCTTTTGCGGGAGAATCCCAGGCAAGAAATCGCTATACCTACTTTGCCTCGCGGGCAAGAGAAGAAGGCTATGAGCAGATAGCAGCTGTATTTTTGGAGACAGCAGATAACGAGAAAGAACACGCAAAGAGACTGTTCAACTTCTTAGAAGGCGGATCTGCGGAAATCACTGCTTCCTACCCGGCTGGTGTGATAGGAAACACAAAAGAGAACCTGAAGGCGGCCGCAGAAGGGGAGAACTATGAGTATACGAAGATGTATCCCGGGTTCGCTAGAATAGCAGATGAAGAGGGATTTCCCGTGATAGCAGCTGTGATGCGAGCAATAGCAGTGGCTGAAAACCAGCATGAGAAGAAATACTTAGCCCTCTTCGACAACGTTGACAAGAACAGGGTTTTTAGAAGGGAAAAGATTGTGAGATGGAGATGTAGGAACTGCGGCTATATTCACGAAGGGACTGAACCGCCTGGGAAATGTCCAGCCTGTGCACACCCCAGGGCATTCTTTGAATTGCTGACAGAAAGCTATTGAACTAGCGACGCAGCCTGACCGCTAAGGTGCGGCCTGGGGCTTTTAGCTTTTCTGCATATAGGTTGGCATGGTTCAGAGGCTACCTACAGCGGCTTGCCCACGGGCATTATATACAAGGGCTTGATTTGCTCGTCTAGCTGGAGAACTTTTCTCACCTGCTCATCGTTAAAGGCGCCCACTTCCACTGTAGCTAAACCAAGAGCTACAGCCTGGAGGTGGATGTTTTCGCCCACGTGTCCTACCTCCATGTGGACATATCTTTCGCCGCGTCTGCCATAGGTGTAGGAAGTGCGGAGGTACATTGCGCAGATGATGATGTTAACCGGCGCTTCGGCGATAAATCTTTCGTCTAAGGCGGCGCTGGCTAATTCCTGCCTTAAGTCGCCTGCCTGGTGTAGGACTAGCGAATGAGTGCTTACATCATAGTGGTAGATGCCCGCCATCAGGTCATCTACAGTCTTGTTGCCCAAAACCGCGAAAATTTCCAGGGGGTAGGTAGCTCCAGCACTGGGTGCTGCTCTGACGCTTTCCGCCCCGGTTACGCCCTGCGCTGCCCAGAGTAGCTGACCTAATTGAGACAGAGTTATTGACGCTGTGCGGTATCTGCGAACTGACCTTCGTCTGGAGATGGCTTCCTCCAGCGAGAATTTGGTTTTTAGCTGGGGGGAGGGAAGTTTTGTCACGGGTTGAACCTTGTTTGGCTTAGCGCGCAGTGACATTTTTCTATCCTTTGATGGTACCTAGAGGTACAGCCATAACCACCTTCCTGGAGATTCCCGCCTGGTGAACTGCCTCAATTACCTCAGTAACATCTTTGTATGCCTGTGATGCTTCCTCAGCCAGGGAGGCGATATCTCCCGCTTTTACCAGGATGCCTCTTTCCGCCAGGTCCCTGGCAACATCCTTGCCCTTGAGACTCCTTCGGGCAGCGCCGCGACTCAGCCTCCTGCCAGCTCCATGACAGGTGGAGCCAAAGCTCTCCTCCATGGCTTTCTGAGTGCCGACGGCAACGAAGGAGCATCGTCCCATATCGCCGGGAATAAGCACAGGTTGTCCTATCTCTTTGTATCGTTCAGGGATATCCTTGTGTCCTGCGGGGAAGGCTCTGGTAGCTCCTTTGCGGTGCACGCAGACCTTGATTTTCTTACCGTCAACGGTGTGTTCTTCTATTTTGGCGATATTGTGAGCGACATCATAAACCTGTCTCATGCCGAGCTGTTCAGCGCTTTTGCCAAAGACTGTGGAGAAGCTTTCCCTGGCCCAATGAGCGATGCATTGCCGATTGTTCCAGGCATAATTGGCAGCACAAGCCATAGCGGCAAAGTAATCCTTGCCCTCTGGTGATTCTATGGGTGCGCAGGCAAGCTGTCTATCGGGGAGGTTTATTCCATACCTTGATACTGCTTCTTCCATCACACGCAGATGGTCGGTGCAAACCTGGTGACCAAATCCACGGGAACCGGTGTGAATTAGAACCAGTATCTGCCCTGTTTCGTCAATGCCCATAGCTTTAGCTATCTCGGGCTCGAAGATTTCCTTTACCACCTGCACTTCGAGGAAATGGTTTCCTGAGCCCAGTGTGCCTGCCTGTGGCATGCCCCTTTTTATCGCCTTGTCGCTTATCTTGTCGGGGTTAGCTCCCTCCAGACAGCCGCCCTCTTCGGTAACTTCAAGGTCATCTTGAGAGCCGAAACCATGTCTCACTGCCCATTTAGCTCCCTCAACCATCAATTCTCGCATTTCTTTGTGACTTGCTCTTATCTTTCCCTGGGAGCCCAATCCAGATGGTACGTTCCTGAACAGTTCGTTGATAAGCTCGTTAATTTTTGGTCTTACCTCCGCTTCGGTGAGATTAGTGCGCAGTAACCTCACGCCGCAGTTGATATCGTAACCCACACCGCCGGGGGAGATCACTCCTTCCTTGACATCCATAGCAGCCACACCGCCGATGGGGAATCCATATCCCCAGTGGATATCGGGCATAGCCATGGAGAATTTGATTATGCCAGGGAGGAAAGCAACGTTGGCAACCTGTTCCGGCGTCTGTTCCGCCTTTATGGAGTTCAGGATTTCCTCGCTGGCGTAGATCAAACCGGGAACTCTCATCCCCTGCTTATAACTTTGCGGGATTTCCCAATGGTAGTCGTCTATCCTGGTAAGCTGTCCCTGCCACGGCGCCATTTCTACCTCCTAAATATCGAAAATCACCTGTGCTTTATATCCCTTGTTGTCCTTATCTATCCGCAGCATATGATATGTAGCTGCCTTTACTCCTGTTTTTATCCTGTGCCTCGAGGGGTCAAATTTTTCCCCATAGCAGGTAGCCTTGAGTCGGGTATTGGATAAACTCTGAATATCAAATCTTTTCAGCAAAACGTGCTCAGCATCGAAAAGATAAACAAGCTCATTGAGCCATTCCACTAACAGGCTCTCTCTGTCCTCACTGGCTACTTCGAGGTCGTATTTTAATTCCTCTCTAATATTCTCCAATTCCGTTATTAAGCTGAATAGAGCTAGAGCGGCATTGGCAAAGACCTGCTTGATTTCTGTTCCATATGCGATGATGCCCACATCGGCGGTATGGTCAATGACCTCAAAGCTCTTTCCTGCAGCCTGTTTCACCACGCCAGCACCCATTCTCATTATACTACATTCCCTTTGTTGCAGTTTCGGCCGGACTGAGCAGGCATAGTGTGCCTCTTATAGTTCCCAGTTCCGGTAAAGGAAGTCCTGCAGTGCCCAAAATGTTGTTGGAAAACTAAGGTCTTTATCGGGGCGAAATAGCTTTTAGTCCCTTATAATCTTGTTAAATCCATAAAAATCCTGTATAATCCAGATAGGAGGCAAGGAATATGGAAAGGCTTATGAAGGTTGATGAAGTAGCACAGTATTTGAGGCTTAATCGGGAGGTAGTGCTTCGGAAAGCGAGAAAAGGGGAGATCCCGACGGTTAAGTTGGGAACTAGAAGTTACCGGTTTTATAAAGAGCAACTTGATGAATGGCTTAAAAGCAGAGCCACCAGCGTTTCGAGCAAGGAGCAACAATTGGCTGTTCTTGCCGAGGCTAGGAAACTCCAGGCTGAAATGGCGACTAGATTAGGCAAGCCGTTACCAGGTTCGGCAGAGGAAATTCGTGCCTTAAGAGAGGAGCGAGCCCGCCGTGCCTCTTAGAGTGTGCGTTGATGCTAGCCTGGCGGTAAAGCTGGTTGTTCGGGAATCTTTTAGCGATCAAGCCTTGGCTCTTTGGCAAAATTGGATAGAAAACGATGTGGAGTGTATTGCTCCTCCCTTTTTCCCATTTGAGGTATCCTCAGTTATTCGGAATAAATATATCAGGAAACAATTAACCGGGGAGGAGGCAGAAAGAGCCTTTGACACTTTCACCAAGCTTAACTTTATTATACTAATGCCGGAGGCATTGCTAAAAGAAGCCTGGGATATGACTAAAGAGTTAGGGCTTCCCACTCTTTATGACACTGCTTATTTAGCATTGGCCAGGCTATGTAACTGTGAATTTTGGACTGCGGATGAGGTCCTTCTTAATTCTCTGCGGGGAAAATTCCCCTGGGTAAAATGGATAGAGACTCGTCCTGAATGAGGACGACTTTGCCAGGTTTAGGGAAATTCAGGTGCTTAGTCCGCTGAAATAAAGGCCAGGAATCAAACTGAGCACGACATACATCTAAAGGTAGTTCCTGTGGCATGAATTTGCTTTGTTGCAGTTTTGGCGGGGGTGAATTATGATGGGCTGGAGGTGGATAAGCTTTTGGACAAGATTGTTTTCTATTTGAGGAATAGTTTAATATAAGATTAAGAGGCTGTCTAAAAAGTCTGCAGCTCAGCTTTGAGCAGAAAAATGGTCAGCTTCAGAAAATCGTCTTTTTAGGGCTTTTTGGACAGCCTAATAGAAATTTTTGAGGAAATCTTCTAGGACAGGAAAGGGCGGAAGCTGTCTCTGGATGAGGTTAACCATTATATAAAAGTAGCCAGAGCAATCCTTTTAACGATTGGACTACAAGGGAAAGTTGATGGTGTATATGTCGGGCTTGACTGAGCAGTGCATCGCCTGAAAGTGTAGGTGTAGGAATTATCAATGCCTTCCTGTCTGGAGATAGCACTGATTATGATTATGCTATAATTAGAGAAAGATAGATAGAGAGGGAATGCAATATACCGCTATTATCAGGGAAGCACCTGACGGATTCTACATAGCCAGTTGTCCTCTTATTCCAGAAGCCCATGCTCAAGGCGAGACCTATGAGGAATGCCTGGCTAATATCAAAGAGGCGCTTGAGCTTTGTCTTGAATATCGTAAAGAGCATGGTGAGGAAGTTCCAGATGAAATTAGCACCCAGCGAGTTACAATAACAGTATGACAAAACTGCATCCCCTCAAGGCTAGAGAGGTGGTTAAGGGACTTCAGACATCCTCAAGCAGCTTGGCATTGCCGAAGACGAGTTTTTGCAAGCTATGAGACGAAGGTAAATTTCTTAGTTTTTCACCAGCCTGCAAAATAGATTGTCCCGCCTTAATTTGGACTCAATAATGGATAACCTGCGTTGCTCCACGAAGCTGTCTCCAGGATAAGTTTGCTTTGTTTGCAGTCTTTGCAGGGCGAATGGTAGAATGCTTGACAGTAGCTATGGTGCTCAGCGACCGCACAATTAAAGAAGAGATTGCTAAAGGCAGGATAGTCATTGAGCCGCTTGACCCAAATTGCATTCAGCCAGCGAGTGTTGATATACATCTGGATAAGAATCTCCTCGTGTTTAAGGCCCGGCGTCACCCTTTTTATATCGATGTCAAACAAAGTATGGATGATGTAACCGAGCTGGTAAAAATTGACGAGGAAAAGCCATTTCTGTTGAACGCCGGCGAGTTTGTCTTAGGCAGCACGCTTGAGTCGATTGGGTTATGTGATGACGTTGTAGCCCGGCTCGAAGGGAAAAGTTCACTGGGTAGGGTCGGGCTGTTGATTCACTCCACAGCGGGATATGTTGACCCTGGGTGGCGAGGACACCTCACTCTGGAGTTATCCAATGTGTCCAAGTTCCCTGTCACCCTTTATTACAAAATGGCGATCGGGCAGATTTCGTTTCTCCGCTTGACTTCACCTGCAGAAAGGATTTATGGTTCACCTGGTTTGCGGAGCAAGTATCAGGGTCAAGTTGATCCCATGGCGAGCAGGTACTTTAGGGATTTCCAGGAGCGATAGACGATGATGTCACCTGAAGATCATATGGGATGTGCTCTCTCTCTAGCCAGATTAGCTCTGGGATATACCAGTCCAAATCCAGCGGTAGGGGCGGTAGTGGTTAAGCATGGTGCTCTGCTTGGTGTGGGACATACACAGCCTGCTGGTTTGCCTCATGCAGAGGTGATGGCGCTTCGCCAGGCCGGAGAAAAGGCACGGGGAGCTACTATGTATGTTACCCTGGAACCCTGCTGCCATTATGGGAAAACACCGCCATGCACACAGGCGATAATCAGCGCTGGCATAGAAGAGGTCCATATGGCTGTGCTTGATCCTAATCCTGTGGTCTCAGGGAATGGGGTGGAGGAGCTAAACAAAGCGGGCATTAGAACTTATGTCGGTGAACACCAGCAAGAAGCTGAGAAAATAAACGAGGCCTACATTAAATTTATCACCACCAGCTTGCCATTCTTCATTGCTAAATTTGCCATGAGCCTTGATGGCAAGATCGCCACGAGGTCCAAGCAATCCAAGTGGATCAGTAACAAGGAGGCGAGGAAATACGTGCATAGTGTGCGGCATATAGTGGACGCTATAATAATTGGGGTAAATACTGTCCTTATTGATGACCCACGTCTTACTGCCCGTGGTTGCTCTGGTAAAGGTGGCAATACAAAATCCCAGCCATTACGGATAATTGTTGATAGTAAAGGGAGAACGCCGTTAGATGCCAATGTTTTCAGGCAACCTGGCGAAACTTTGATTGCCACGGTGAAACCTATGGATGTCGAGAAAAAGGAAAGGTTTATCCAGGCTGGTGTTGAAGTACTGGAATTACCAGCAAGAGAGGGGAGGGTAGATGTGGAGGAGTTATCCAAGGCAATAGCAAAGCGAGGGATAGTCAGCGTGCTGGTGGAAGGAGGGAGTGCTCTGCTCGGGTCATTTTTTGATGACCATTTAGTGGATAAAGTTCTGGTGTTTATTTCGCCGATTATCATTGGTGGTGATGGGGCTAGAGTGGCGGTAGGTGGAAATGGAGTTGACTCCTTGATTGAGGCTCACCATCTAAGCCGGGTTGACGTCAAAAGCTTTGGCGATAATATACTGGTCAGTGGATATGTAGAAGGGTGAAGAAATGTTTACTGGCATAGTAGAAGAAATTGGTATTGTCAGGGAAGCGGACGCGAATCGCCTGGTTATCGCAGCCGAGAAGGTGCTTCAGGGGACTAAACCTGGCGACAGCATAGCGGTTAATGGGGCTTGTTTGACAGTAACTTCTTTGAATGATGATGGGTTTAATGTTGATGTTATGCCTGAGACATTGAATTGCACCAATCTTGGTGAGCTTCGCTATGGTGACCATGTGAACCTGGAAAGAGCATTGACAATGGGGGGACGGGTTGGTGGTCATCTGGTATTGGGACATGTTGATGATGTTGGGAGGGTGATTTCGATGACTCCTCAAAACGATTCAAGCATTGTGCGGATTGCAGTACCGTCAGAATTGATGTCATATGTTGCTGAAAAGGGTTTTATTGCTGTCGATGGTATTAGTCTTACCATTGTCGATGTTGACGATTTTTCCTTTTCAGTTTCTTTAGTAGCTTATACAATTGAACACACTATTCTGGGTGAGAAGAGACCTGGCAGCACAGTTAATGTAGAGGTGGATGTTATCGCCAGATACCTGGAGCGAATCAATGGAAGGGCAGGTAGAAATTTGACTTTTGACCTGCTTGAGGAATACGGATTTACAAGAGGAATACACTAAAAAGTGAGGTACGTAGTATGTTAGCTTCTATTACTGAGGCAATTGAAGATATAAAGGCGGGTAGGGTGGTGATCATCATTGATGATGAATCCCGGGAGAATGAGGGTGATTTAGCCATGGCTGCGGAGAAAGTCACTCCTGAAGCGATAAATTTTATGGCTAAACATGGTCGGGGATTGATTTGCCTTCCTATCATCGGGCAAAGGCTGGATGAATTGAGAATACCATTGATGGTTCAGCATAATACTTCAAGATACTCGACTGCATTCACTGTGTCCATTGAAGCGAAGGATAAGGTATCCACGGGGATTTCCGCTTTCGACCGGTCACAAACCATAAAAGCGGTGCTTGATCCTGATACCAGGCCCGAAGATTTGGTTCAGCCGGGGCATGTATTCCCCATTCGTGCCAGAGAAGGTGGAGTATTGGTGAGAGCCGGGCATACTGAAGCCATTGTGGACCTGGCTAAACTCGCTGGATGCTATCCTGCCGGTGTTATCTGTGAGGTTATGGATGAGGATGGGCATATGGCGAGGTTACCAGAACTTGAAGTTATAGCTGAGAAGTATAGCTTGAAGATTATCTCCATAACAGAGCTTATTGCTTATCGGCACCGCCATGAAAAGCTAGTTCAAAAGGTAACTGAAGCCAAATTGCCCACCAAATATGGTGAATTTGTGGCTGTAGCTTATAAGTCCATTGTTGACCCTGCAGAGCATATGGCTCTGGTTAAGGGGGATGTATCCGGGGATGAGGCGGTATTGGTGCGTGTTCACAGTGAGTGTCTTACTGGTGATGTTTTCGGAAGCCTGAGGTGTGATTGTGGTGAACAAATCAAGTTGGCAATGCAGAGGATCTCCGAAGAGGGCAAGGGGGTATTTTTGTACATGAGGCAGGAGGGGAGAGGGATTGGATTTCATAATAAACTTCGCGCTTATGCGCTTCAGGACCAGGGCCTGGATACCGTTGAGGCCAACATAGCTTTAGGCTTTGCTCCAGACTTAAGGGATTATGGCATTGGGGCGCAGATCTTAGCCGATTTAGGTTTACATAAAATAAGGCTGCTTACCAATAATCCTAAGAAGGTAGTTGGGTTGGAAAGTTATGGAATCAAAATAGTGGAAATCGTTTCTCTGGTGGCTCCGCCTAATCCAAACAATGTTAATTACTTGAAGACCAAGCAAGAGAAGCTGGGACATTTGCTCCATATAAAGGAGGTAGCTGATGACTAACCGTTATGAAGGAATACTGGTAGGCAAGGGACTGAAATTTGGTGTTGTTGTTTCTCGGTTTAACGAGATGATAACCACCAGGTTGCTAGAGGGGATGAATGACGCTCTGCTGCGTCACGGTGTTGAGGAAGGGAATATTGATATTGCCTGGACGCCAGGTTGTTTTGAAATTCCATTGATAGCTAAAAAATTGGCGCAGAGTGGTAAGTACGACGCCATAATATGCCTTGGCGCCGTAATTCGTGGTGGCACACCACACTTTCAATATATATCCTCCGAGGTAACCAGAGGAATCGGGCGAGTCACTCTAGATACCGGGCTGCCGGTGATACAAGGCATAATCACCGCTGATACTCTGGAGCAGGCTATTCAGAGGGCAGGAGCAAAAGAAGGTAACCGAGGCTTCCTCGTTGCTATGGAAGCCATTGAAATGGCCAATTTAGTGAAGGCTATTCAGTAACTTTGTAGACTTTGTCGCCTCGCCTCACCCTATCGGGAACTTTTATGCCGATGAGGTCGCCGAGTTTGCCGGTACTGATATCTACGCGGTCAATTTGCATGGATTCCACCACAAGTTCCATATCCGTGGTGGCGCCTTTGATATGGATCTTATCCCCTGTGTTCACCGTGCCGCTTAGTTCGATACCAGCCACTACCGGTTGGGCAAAAAAATCCGTTACCTTCCCAACTTCTACTTCTGGCATTTTTAATCACCCCCTAACAAATAATGTATATCTTTTGCCGCTGTAAATCAATATCTTGACAAAGACACGCAGTTAACCCGATAATAATCGTTAAACATGGTATAGGAGGGAATAAATCATGGCTGAGGAAAAAGCGGGACAAGAATATGCCTGGGAGGAAGTTTTTTCTCTTGATCGTTTGAAGAGGTCAATGGCGAAGCGGGTTCTGGACAGGCTGGAAAGTATCTGGCATGGTAAGGAGCCGATGAGCCCCGAGCAAATTAGTGAGATAATTAGCGATGAATGGAAGAAAGCCAAGGAGGCAGTGCGTAATTCGCCAGCGGCGCGAGATGCATTTCGTAAATACCTGGAGCGCACTGTGTCAGAACAAATAGATAAGCTGATGGAACGTGATAAAGATGAACTGGAAACCCTGGGCGTTGTGGAGAAGGGTTTATAAATTATCTTAATAAGCTGAGGGAGAGTTAATCATAAAAAGTGCCGAAGAGTTAGATGCACAGCAGCTAATTAAGCGCCTTAATCTGATAGATGAGCGGCTGGATAACATAGATTCTATAGTTACGACGCTCGTGGAAAGGATGATGGAGAAGCCGCTGGTTATGGGAATCTCATGTCCTAAGTGCGGTCAGCCCATAGAGATTGCTATAACTAGTAATGTAAGAATGCATGGCAAAGGTTAGCCTGCCGCCTGTTTCGCTACTCCTTATATATCAGAGTACAGCTCGAATTCGTAAGGGTGTGGTCTAGCTCGTAACGGGTTTATCTCATTATTCAGCTTATATTTAATCCATGCATCTATCAAGTCAGTGGTAAACACGTCTCCCTTTAATAAAAAGCCGTGGTTCATTTTCAGGGCAGCCAGGGCATCTTCTAAGGAGCTTGGCAAGGCTTTGATTTTAGTGCGCTGTTCTTCTGGCATTTCAACGATATCTACTTCAAAAGGACCGAATCCTTCAGCAGACGGGTCTATATTTTCTTCTATTCCATCAAGTCCTGCCATCAGCATAGCGGACAAAGCTAAATATGGGTTGCAGGTTGCATCCGGGGGACGGAATTCTATTCTTTCTCTCTGCTTATTCATATCATATGCCGGTATACGCACTGCGGCTGTTCTATTTGCCACAGCGTAGAAAAGGTTTACCGGGGCTTCATATCCTGGAATAAGCCTCTTATAAGAGTTGGTGCTGGGATTGGTAAATGCTAGAAGCGACGAGCCGTGCTTCAACAGCCCACCAGTATAGTTTAAAGCCAATTGACTCATTTTGGCATAACCCTTTGCATCATAAAAAAGCGAGGAATCACCTTCCGAAAGATATTGATGGACATGCATGCCGCTCCCTGCTTCCTGGAATAGCGGCTTAGGCATAAATATGGCAACTTTGCCGTTCTGGCGGGCAATGTTCTTGATAATATACTTCATTACCATCACGGCATCCGCTGCCTTCAGCAAGGTATCATGAAGGACTTCGATCTCCACTTGACCTGCGCTGCCTACTTCGTGGTGGTGGTACTTTACTGCGATGCCTGCCTGTTCTATTAGCTTGACCATTTCTGTTCTCAAGTCGAAAGTGGTATCTGCGGGCGGGATTCCATGATACCCACTCTTTTGGGGGAACTTATACCCCAAATTTGGTTCTTCTTCTCCTCCGGTGTTCCAGAATGCTTCGACGGAATCAAGGTAATAGAATGCCTGATGTATTTCGGAGGAAAAACTAATTTCATCAAAGAGATAAAATTCGAGCTCGGGACTGAACAAAGCCGTTCCTTTTTTGAGTGGGGCAAGATACTCCTCTGCTTTTCTGGCAACGTTTCTGGGATACCTGGAGTAAGGGGTAGTTCCATCAGGCTCAAAGATGTCACAAATCAGGCTCAATGTTTTTGATTCAGTAAAGGGGTCGATGATAGCAGTGCCTTTATCCGGTATTATCTTGCTATCGCCGGCAGCGACCTTCTTATACCCGGGATAGCTAGAAGCGTCTATTCCAATGCCCTCAATGAAAGTTGATTCACTTAATTGGCTTTTCGGGATGGTTATATGATGCCAGCGACCAATCAGGTCCACCACCTTAAAATCTACCATCTCAATCTTTTGCTCTTTAGCAAACTCGAGTACCTCTTTGTCAGTCGAGAACATATTTAACCTCCGTTAACTTACATTATATACATTATTTTAAATTCGTCAGAATCGATTACAGAACCAACAGAACCTCTATCTAAAGTGGCACAAGTTTAACAACCAGGATAATTGCTCACTATCAAAACATATGTTAAGGCTCAAGTCAATATACGTGAATAGTGACACATTAGCCTCCTCTTTCTGTCATTGCGAGGAGTGATAGCGACGAAGCAATCTCGTTGCTCTAATAATGGCCTTCATGTGAGATTGCCACGCCTTCGGCTCGCAATGACGTGTGGGAGGATTTGCGCAGAGCAAAGAATTGTTCGAGCCCCAAATTTAAGCTCAAAATAGGACATAATCTTCATACTTTGAGGTGTCACCTATCTATCTGAACCAGATCAGTCATCCAAATTTTTGCCGTGAATTCTTAGTGAAAAGCGTTGATAGACGATACAGGCAATAGTAAGATACAATATTATTGCCCAGCTAGGAACCTCTAAAGTATATCTTAATGCATAGAATTGAAGTTCGCTTAAAACATGACTTTCTTGATGCCAAAGGGCTTGGGCTGGTCAAGGAAGTAATCGATCTGGGAATAACAGCGGTCTCCGATATCCGTGTTGTGGACATATACTGGTTAGATGCTGATTTAACTGATGATGAACTGGAGCTGATTTGCCGGGGCTTGCTGGCTGACCCGGTAACTCAGGAATATCAGTATGACCGGGATTCCCGGGGTGGTGATGGCTACCATGTTATTGAGGTGGCTTACAATGCCGGTGTTACTGACCCGGTTGAGGCTACTATCATGAAGGCGGTGCGGGATTTGGGTATAGAAAAAGTCAGGGCGGTTAGAACAGCGAAGCGATACCTGATTGAAGGGCAACTGGACAAGCGTCGGTTGGACGTTGTATGTGACAGGTTATTGGTAAACCCGATTATCCAGCATGTGGTTAAGCAGGAATCAGTAATCTTCCCCGAAAACCCGCAGTATAGATTTGAATTACAGCGGGTAAATATTCTTGAGTTAGCCGAAGAAGAGTTCTCAAAGATCAGACAGCAGTTTGGGTTTACCGCCGACGAGCTTCACGCAATCATTGCTTACTTTCACGGACAGGAACATGCCCCCACTGATGTTGAGCTTGAAACACTGGCGCAGACCTGGTCTGAGCACTGCGTCCATAAGACATTCAAGGGGAGAATCGAGTTTGGTGACATAACCATAGATAACTTGCTCAAGAGCACTGTTATGAAGGCAACCGAGGAGATGAACAAGCCATGGTGTCTCTCCGTTTTTGAGGATAATGCCGGGGTGATTGATTTTGACGGGCAATGGGCGCTCTGTTTTAAAGTGGAGACTCATAATCATCCTTCAGCGGTCGAGCCCTACGGGGGAGCGGCGACGGGAATAGGCGGTGTTGTCCGTGATATCATGGGCACCGGCCTTGGAGGCAAGCCAATCCTGAACACCGATGTGTTCTGCTTTGGTCCTCCTGATTTTTCCTATGATAAGCTGCCGCGAGGTGTTTTACATCCACGTCGTATTTTCAAGGGGGTACGGGCTGGAGTAGCTGACTATGGTAATCGCCTGGGAATACCCACGCTTAATGGTGCGATACTTTTCGATGAACGATATGTGGCTAATCCGCTTGTTTTCTGCGGCACTGTAGGATTATTGCCCAAGAAGGTTTCCCAAATGGGACAGCAGAATTCTGGCGACCTGGTGGTGTTAGTGGGAGGTAAAACCGGGCGCGATGGAATACACGGTGTGACTTTTGCCTCCGAGCAGCTTACCGAAGAATCAACGGCTGTTTCCTATAGTTCGGTTCAGATTGGGAATCCGATTGTGGAGAAAAAGGTTATCGATGCCTTGCTTGAAGCCAGGGACCGTGGGCTTTACTCCAGGATAACCGATTGCGGGGGTGGTGGCTTATCATCGGCGGTGGGCGAAATGGCTGAAGACACTGGAGTGCGAGTTTATCTGGATAGGGTTCCGCTGAAATATGCCGGACTGTCTTATACCGAAATATGGATATCTGAGTCGCAGGAGCGAATGGTGCTGGCTGTTCCCCCACGCTACGCTGAAGAGCTGCTAAACCTTTTTGCCAGCAGAGACGTAGAGGCGGCAGTCATTGGTGAGTTTACCGATGACCGCAGGCTTCAGCTTGTTTATCAAGAAAAATTAGTCTGTGACCTTGATATGGAATTTCTACACCACGGTCGTCCGCAGTTAACGGCAGGAGCAGTATGGGAAAAACCACGGCATAAGGAACCTGACTTCGCTCCACCACAGGATTTGACTGAATCCCTGCTAAAGGTTCTTGGCTCATGGAATGTATGCAGTAAGGAATGGGTGATACGGCAATATGACCATGAGGTGCAGGGTGCTAGTGTTCTTAAGCCGTTGGTTGGCAAAGATGGGGATGGTCCTGGCGATGCCGCCATTATCAAGCCGCTCCCCGATTCTAAGAGGGGGGTAATTGTTTCCAATGGCATAAACCCGAAGTATGGAGAGATAGACCCTTACTGGATGGCGGCGTCAGCCATTGACGAAGCTTTACGGCAGATCATAGCCGTTGGAGGCAACCTGAACCGGGTAGCGTTGCTGGATAACTTCAGCTGGGGTAATACCGGCCGCCCCGAGATGCTGGGGGCTTTAGTTCAAGCTGCCCGGGCGTGCCACGATATGGCAGTGGTCTACGGGACGCCGTTCATCTCGGGCAAGGATAGTCTCAATAATGAGTTTCAATTTGAGGGCAAGGTTATCTCTGTTCCTCATACCTTGCTTATCTCTGCCATCGGCGTTATGGAAGACGTGGGCCGAGCTATATCGATGGATTTCAAGCAGGCGGGCGACCTGATTTACCTCGTCGGTGCTACGAGCAATGAGCTGGGCGGGTCTGAATACTTCAGGCTCAACGGCTTTATTGGAAATAATGTCCCCCGGGTGAATCCGCATAAGGCGAAGGTATTGATGGATAAGTTAAGCATGGCTGCAGAGAAAGGTCTGGTTAGAGCATGCCATGATTTGAGTGAGGGAGGACTTGGAGTCGCCGTTGCGGAGATGGCTTTTGCCGGTGACCTTGGGGCCACAATTCAGTTGAACTCCGTTCCTCTTGGCGAGCTAATAGACAGGGATGACTTTATACTTTTCGCGGAATCTAATGCTCGGTTCCTGGTCGAGGTGGCGTCACAGAATAAAGCTGAGTTTGAAAGGGTGATGAGTGGCATTAGTCTGGCAGCTATCGGGCAGGTTACTGATGCTGAAATGCTGGAGATATACGGACTGAAAGGGGACAGGGTTGTTAGTAAATCTCTTGGTGAGTTGAAGGAGGCGTGGCAGAGCCCGCTTCGCTGGTAGGAGAAATGAGCAAACAGGAAATCGAACTAACTGCCTATTGTGGTTTGTATTGTGGCGATTGTATTCGTTACCGGAGCAAAGCCGCTGATTTAGGCAGAGACTTGTTAGGCGAGTTACAAAATGAAGAATGGGGTAAATATGCTGAAATCTCGTCAGATAAAGCTTTTAAGAATTACGAGCATTGTCGTGAAGTTCTGGATGCAATAGTAAGACGGAAATGTGATGACGCCTGTCGAGTAGGTGGAGGATGTCCGACATTCTCCTGCAAGATTTTAGAATGTTGCCGGAAGAAAGGGTTTGAAGGCTGCTGGCAATGCGATGAATTTGAAAGCTGCGATAAGTTTGAATCATCAAAATCAATTCATGGTGAAGCACCTTTGCAGAATCTGAGGAAGATTAGAGAACTGGGATTAGATAAATGGGCGGAACACAGGTATAAATGCTATGTGTGGCAATAGTGGTTGAAGCCACAGATGCATGCAGGTAATAAATAACCTGGATTTCCTATATCAAACCGGGGGTACAGACAGGTTTCTATGGTAAAATAGCTTCAAAAGCCCCTTGTTTGGCCACATTAGACGGGGCTAATTGGAGGAACCCAATGGGTGAAAAGATAAGGTGCCATGAGTATATTATCGCTGACAAGAGCAATGAAGGTCAGGATGCTTCATTGCGAATTGAAATGGGAAATCCCGATTAATATGAAAAAAGCGATTCTTCTAATTTCAATTCTTTCTTTATTAATTGTCGGTTGTCAGTCAGGACCTTCAATTCAATACACTTATCGACCACCTGAGAATATGAATGATGGGTTAAATGTCGCCACTTTAGAGGACGTGAATATTGATTCAGTGTTGATGGAAAAGGCAGTGAATGAGATAAACCGGGGCAAATTTGATGAAGTGCATTCATTGCTTATTTTTACAGATGACAAGCTGGTATTTGAGGAGTATTTTGAGGGCCATAAATTCCAATGGGACGCCCCTAAAGCTCATGGTGAATTGGTTACCTGGGACTATGAGATGGTACATTTTGCTATGTCCGTGACAAAAAGCATTACTTCAATATGTATCGGAATCGCTATCGATGAAGGTTTTATCGAAAGCGTTCATCAGTCAATATTTGATTATCTGCCGGAATATCAGCACCTCAACACGGGGGGTAAGGATACAATCACCATCGAACATCTAGTAACCATGACTTCCGGATTAGAGTGGGATGAGTGGGGAGCGTCGCCTAACAGTGCTGACAATGACATCGGCGCCTTGTGGTTTTTTCATAGCCAAGACCCGATAACTGCAATTTTGGAAAGACCATTGACAGCTAAACCCGGAACAAGCTTTACCTATTCCGGCGGGAATATGATTTTGTTGGCAGATATCATTAAAAACGCGACGGGAATGGGCCTCGATGAGTTTTCAGAACGATATTTGTTCCAACCCCTGGGGATTGATTCGGCTCATTGGGATCAATTCGAAAATGGTGTCATTGACGGCGCTGGTGGTTTACACATTACACCGAGAGATATGGCTAAAATAGGAGTAACATTTCTAAATAATGGAGTTTGGAACGAAAAGCAAATTATTTCCCAACAATGGGTTGATAAAAGCGCCACTTCGTTTCCCGGTAACGATGGGATAAATGTCCCGGGTACTGATGAGAGAAATACCGGTTATTCCTACTCATGGTGGACTAAATCATTTTCTGATTCAGGTAAAGAAATAAATATTTTTTATGCCGCCGGCTGGGGGGGACAGTTTATCATGGTAACCCCAGAACTAAACACGGTTATTGTCCTCACCGGGGGCAATTACCATGATAAAGTACGGATATTTAGTATTTTAACAAATTATGTTATACCTGCTATTGATTAAGTTATGAATAAATCGGTAATCCAAGAATGAATGAGTAAGGTACGAACGCTGATACTATTGGCGCCGGGGACAAACTGTAATGTTGAAACTGAGGTTGCTTTCCAGAAGGCTGGTGCCGAGACATCCTTGGTCCATATTGGCGAGCTAATTCGCCGTGAGAAACGACTCTCTGACTATCACATAATGGTTATTCCCGGTGGCTTTACTTATGGCGACGATATATCTGCGGGTAAAGTGCTTGCTAACGAGCTGAGGTTAAAACTCGGTGAAGATGTAAAGAAGTTTGTTGAGAGGGGAAGGCTAATCCTGGGGATTTGTAACGGCTTTCAAATGCTGGTGAAAGCAGGCATTCTGCCCGAATTATCGAATGGAGGTTCGCCATCGTTAACCATGTCGGCCAATGATTCGGGAAAGTTTGAGTGTCGTTGGGTGCACCTGGCAGTGAACCAGGAAAGCCCCTGCGTATTTACTAAAGGAATTGCGCACATGTATTTGCCGGTTGCTCATGGTGAGGGGAAGGTAGTTGTTGCTCTTGAAAGCTCGTCCCACGTAGATGTGGCGCTCTACTACAGTGATGAGCGTGGAAATACCGATGCTGGCTATCCTTATAATCCCAATGGCTCGGCAGGGAACATCGCTGGCATTTGTGATTCTTCAGGGCGAATTTTTGGGTTGATGCCGCATCCTGAGAGGCATATTCGCGGGACTCAACATCCGCGGTGGACAAGGCATGGGCTAAAGGATTATGGGGATGGATTTCAGGTTTTCCTGAATGCTGTGGAATGGGCGGGCAACTTGTGAGGTAGTTGCCCATCCGTTAGCCAACGGATTGGGCAATAAGAGCCTGATAAATCAGGCAACTACTCCACTTTTACCGCTGTCCCATAAGCTACCATCTCGGCAGCGCCGGACATTACCATTGAGGTTACGAATCTGGTACATATTATAGCGTTGGCGCCCATCTTCTCGGCTTGCTCAATCATTCTCCCCACGGCTTCCTCTCGGGCTTGCGCCAGCATCACGGTGTAATCCTTCACTTCGCCACCAACGACATTTCGCAAGCCAGCCATAACATCACGCCCTATATGTCTGGCTCTAATGGTGCTTCCTTTGACCAATCCTAAAGTCTCCGTTACCTTTTTGCCCTCTATTTGCTCTGTGGTAACTACAATCAATTTTCCACCCCCTTAAACTTTTTTCGGTCTTCCTTCGATGTTTTAATTCTCTCCCGCACCAGTGATATCAGGAGGAGAGTAAGCCCTATAACTACAGAAGTAATGCCAATTTTAACTGCGGTGTGCAGTTCGGGGAAGGCAAGGTCAAAGAGCCAGTAGAATCCCCAGCCTATTAAAATTCCCAGCCCGATTCCCAATAAAGCGCCCCCTATTTTCCGCATTTCGCCTTTCTCCTCTTTACATTATATATATATTAACCGGATTGGTCTTTAAATCGATTGGTGATGGGCAACCTCCTGTCCCTGCCAAAGTCTCTGGGACTTATCTTTATACCCGGCGCAGCCTGCCGGCGCTTGTATTCATTCCTGTCCACCAGGTGAGCCGCTCTCATGACAATCTTGGGGTCAAAACCCATGCCTACGATCTCGTCAACTGACAGGTCATCTTCCACATACGCTTTCAGAATAGGGTCCAGCAATTCATACGGCGGCAGGGTGTCCGTATCCTTCTGGTCAGGTCTTAGCTCCGCAGATGGCGCTTTGGTTAAAACGCCGGAAGGAATCACCTCTTTCCCTGCCTGGTGGTTCTTGTATCTGGCTAATTCAAAAACCGTTGTTTTGGGCACATCTTTGAGTGGAATAAACCCTCCAGCCATATCTCCGTAAAGTGTGGTGTACCCTGTAGCTGTCTCGCTCTTATTGCTGCAGGCAAGTACCAGCCAGCCAAACTTGTTGGACAAGGCAAAAAGAATATTGCCTCTAATCCTTGCCTGGATATTTTCTTCGGTCACGTCAGGTTGGGTATCTTTGAAAGGTTCCGCCAGCGTTTCCAAATATGAACTAAAGGTTTTCTCAATGGGTATCACTTTAAACTCTATCCCCAGGTTCCCGGCTAATGTTTCGGCGTCTGATTTGCTGTCTGTCGATGTGTAACGAGAGGGCATGGAAACGCCCACAACGTTGTCAGCCCCCAGGGCATCCACGGATATAGCAGCTACTAGAGATGAATCGACTCCGCCGGATAGACCAATGACTACCTTTTCAAAGCCATTTTTGTAGGCGTAATCTCTGGTGCCCAGGATAAGTGCCTGATATATCTCGCCAGGCTCATCCAGCTTTTCCACCTGCCTTGGCGGCAAAGGCGGCCTGGTAACTGCGGGATATTCATGTGATACTTCTATCTTGGTAGCCTGTTCCATTCCCTCTTTAATCCCCGGTGCCTCTTTCCTCCGGCGGGGGTCGTGCAGCTGTGAGCGAAATACCGATTCCACGTCCAGGTCAGCTACTATAAGGTCTTCTTCAAATTGTCTTCCCCGGGCGATGATTTCGCCTTTCTGGTCAACAATTAGACTATCGCCGTCAAAGACCAGCGCATCTTGCCCCCCGACCAAGTTATTATAGGCAACGATAGCTGCATTATCGGCTGCTCTGGTAGTGAGCATCCTCTCTCTGAGGTCTCCTTTACCGGCATGATATGGTGAGGCGCCTATATTAATTAATAATCTGGCCCCGCTGTAGGCTTGCACTGCTGCCGGCCCGGTTTCATACCACACATCTTCACAGATAGTTATGCCTGTGCCAATGCCGTAAATGATAAAGACGGGGCTTTCCGTTCCTGCCTGAAAATACCTGTTTTCATCGAATACGCCATAGTCAGGCAGATAAATTTTATGGTAAACGCCGGCCAGTTTATTGTTGTAAATCACTGCGGCGCTGTTGTATATATCGCTATCGCTGTCAACGAAGCCCACTACCACTGCTATATCTGAGGTATGCCTTACTATCTCTTTGAGGCATTCCTGGTTCTGCTTGATAAACTGCGGCTTGAGCAGCAAGTCCTCAGGAGGGTAGCCGGTTATAGCTAATTCCGGGAAGGTTAATAAGTCGACTCCGAGAGCTTTCGCCTCATCGATGTAGTGCAATATTTTCTTTGTGTTGCCGCTCAAATCACCCACGGTGGAATTGATTTGAGCCATTCCGAGTCTTAATGTCTGTGTTTTCATCTCCTTGAATCAATCAGTATCTTACTGTAGATTGGCTAAAAATTCACCAATAGCCTGATTAACTGCCCGGGGCTTTTCAGCGAAGACCAGATGACCTCCTTCATCAACTATGACCAGTTTAGCCCCGTTAATCTTGCTGGCCAGGTAAGAGCTGTATTTAGGCGGAGTCAGAATATCTTTGCTGCCGCATATTATCAGGGTAGGGACTTTGATTTGTTCTAGTTCATCCATGATGTCAAATTTGTCGCAGCAAAGCATATCGTTAAGCTGCACTTTCGCCCCGTTTTCCTTTATCCTTTCCAGTATTGGCTCCTTTGCTTCGGCAAGGACATCTTTGTAGAAAGGTTTAACGAGATTGTTAAACCACTTTTCAGGGTTGGTGATGCCGTCCCCAATCATGGAAAGAAGAGCCGGGTCTACCCTCAGTCTGGCCCCGGTGCCAATAAGGATAAGTGCCGTTGTGTTTTCAGGATACTTGAGAGCATGCATCTGGGCAATAGCGCTGCCCATAGAATGTCCTGCGAGGATAGCTGGTTCATACTTATTGCTCAAGATATAATCATTCAGCCATTCAGTGTATTGTTCAATGCTAGGGCAGGGTTTGCCCTGGGGGTGTCCGGGCAGGTCTACAGCTTTAGCCTGTGGGAAAGCTTCTATCTGATAATGCCATGCCAGGCTGCTGTCTCCGGAGCCATGAATGAAAATCAAGGTGTTCATTATGATTGTCGCTTATTTTAAGCTTGCACAGCGATAAAAGTCCACCTGTTATACTGGTTCACATGATTGGTGACACTTTAACTTCCTTCTTCGTCATTGCGAGCCGAAGGCGTGGCAATCTCGGTGGGGCATGAGATTGCTTCGTCGTCCGTCGGCTGACGGACTTCCTCGCAATGACGGAAGGGGATGCGTCATTGCCAGCCCTTTTGTACCCGTCATTGCGAGCGAAGCGAAGCAATCCCAGAAAAGTCTCCTCTCCCTCGACGGGAGAGGATTAAGGTGAGGGTGAACATTCTTTACATCTCCTCTCCCTTGATAGGAGAGGATTAAGGTGAGGGTGAAACTCCCCCTCCCTCTAACTCCCTCCCGCTAGGGGAGGGAGAATCTCTTCTTCAAAGCTCAGGCTCAGCGGTAACAGAAAAGCAAAACTCAAAAGTCAAAGGGCAAAATGACAGAGCAAAGTTTAGAAATGTAGTGCGAGGCTTTAGCCTCATGCACGACCCTGAAGGGGCGCACTACAAAATCAGTATGAAGCTGAAGGCTAGAAGCTGAAAGCTAATAGCTACTAAATTAGAATTTGTTTAGGATTTAGAGCTTAGAGTTTAGGATTTAACATGGGGGTGAGTTGACCATTTCTGATGAGTGGTGTTAAATAATATGAGGGCAGCGTAGCTCAGTGGTAGAGCAGAGGACTCATAAGCCTTTGGTCACTGGTTCAAATCCAGTCGCTGCCACTTTGTTTAAGGTTGATTTAAGGAGCACCCCATGAAGGCGGAAGAAAGACTTAAGAAGGAACTTCACGATGTAGCAGTAGAAATAGATAAGGCTGAGAGGAGATTGAAGGCCCTGCGAAGACGTCCTGCGGAGGTCTCAAAGGGCAGAACAAGATTCAGATTCATCACAGGTAAAGAGCAGATGGTTGAAGCTGAGGAAGTTGCCAAGGAATTGGATGATCTGAAGCGTCGGGAACGGGAGATTCGGGATAAATTGCACTCGCGCAGCCAGTAACTTGAAATGTGTGCTGCTTACCAATGCTTATAGCAATAGTTTCAGACTTCTCCCAGGTCTTTGGTCGTGGGTTCAAATCCCTCCGCTGCCATTTTTTCTTGAAGTCCTGCGGTCAAAGAATGGTGGGGGTAGATGGAAGAAATATACTTTGAAATTTTTGAGTCGTTGCCGAGGCAAGGGCCGGGCGATGAAGAATCAACAAAAAAGGCTTTCAAAAAGCTTGTCGAATTGCCCGAGCATCCAGAAATACTGGACGTGGGGTGTGGGACCGGCAGTCAGACTATGGTGCTGGCGAAGTTGACGTCGGGTAAAATTACCGCTTTGGATAACCACGCTCCGTTTATTGAAAAGCTCAAGCGCGATGTCCGCTGGGCCGGCTATGGGGAGAGAATTAGCTGTGTTGTCGGGGATATGGCATCAATGAATTTTGCTGAAGGAAGCTTTGCTCTAATATGGTCCGAGGGAGCGGCTAACATTATGGGATTTGAAAAAGCTCTCAACGCATGGAGGCCGCTGTTGCGCCCCAACGGGTATATGGTGATCAGCGAGATGGTGTGGTTCAAGGAGGAAGCACCGCAGGAAATAAGAGATTATTTTGCAAAAGAATATCCGGATATGAAGTATTATGAACACAACTTTCCCATCGTAGAGTCATCCGGATACAAAATGATAGATTATTTTCCATTGCCGAGTGAAGCATGGTGGAAGAATTACTATACGCCGTCGGAGAAAAAACTTGTTGAAATGAGGCGCAAGCATCGAAACAACAAAGATGCGCAAGCGAGTTTTGATTCATTTCAGTTGGAAATTGATATGTATAGAAAATATTCGGGGTATTATGGATACGGTTTTTACATTACGCAGAAAAGAAGTTTTTAGATTTTCAGAAAAAATGGCCAGACCTGAATATTCTATGTGTTCCCAGCGACTGCCAAGTTCAACCAACCCCGAAAGAAAACTGGCTCTAGCCTTGACTCGCTCAGTATTTCTAAGGCCAGTTTGAGTTAGGAATATACAAACAGACCGATTAAGCCTTTGGTCGGGGGTTCAAATCCCTCCGCTGCCATTTTTTCTTGAGGTCCTGCGGTTAAAGAATGGTGGAGATAGCTTGATGTTGTAGAGGTTCCTCGAGTGGATACAATATAACCAATTCATATCCATTCTGTTTGCCTATCAAATAAGCTCAGAGCACCTAGAATATTGTCAGGCTGTGGGTTGTTATGATGCGTGCGAACTCATAGGCAATATTGTCTCGCTGACAGACTATAATTCATCATGTTTCATATATGTAAATTTTCAAATAGTCTCCCCTTGAAAGCTTACTGCTTTTCACAAAGCCCTGTAACTGATATCAAGGAACTTTTTAACATCGTGTTTTGTTTTAGTTTTTGCTGCATCAATAAGTGTAATTTTGGGCTGTTTCAAGTTGGAGAAATCAATGATGTACCACGCTCCTCCATCAGTTAACGCCCCCATATTGACTGAATTGCATCTACAGTATCTCTTTAGCTTTTTTAACTCCTTTGAAACCAAAGGATTGCTCAACTTCTTAATTGCTGAGATTGTTCCCCAGCTCTTAGCTTCCACGTAGAGCACACGAACGCCATTTTTTAGGAAGGTGTAATCTGGCCTCAATCCATGAGCTTGGGTCCACTCAAGCCTAACATGCATAGGATTAGAAAGATCCCAGCCTAAAGCTCGAAGCATAGGATCAACAAGTGCGTACCTGGCGGCTATTTCTCTACCAGGGGGTATCGTTATGCCATAATTACTCATACACTGGCATACATCACCCCACACTTTCCAAATTGTATTTAGATTGGTCACTTATTACCTCCTTAGAAGCTATTCATAGATATTAATTACCATTATTATAGAACAACTCAAGTCAGCTGTAAGCTGTTATCTTAGAGCCTCAAATTTGTATAAATCACTCTTGACCTTTTCTCCAATTAGGTTATCGTAGTGCAGGCAACAAAAAATATGGAGGAAAAGGCATGGCCAAAGAACGGAGGGGACAGCCTGATGTTTCAAAGACTGCTAGGACATACAACTCTTATGATGACTAATCGCTACTGTCAGGCGGTGGGATGTTATGATGCGGTGGGAGCTCATAAACGGTATTCACCGGTGGATAGACTGCACGGCCAATTCATTTGGAGATACTAACAGGAATATATTTCGTCCCTTGGCTGAGTCCATTGAATAAAATCATAGTTGTAGTAGTTGGGGAGAGCGGAGACGTTCTCCCTTTTTTATGCCTGTGGATTTTGGTATCTATTCCTTATCTTTTCCAAAGAACTCAATCGGGTTTTCTATGTTTATCTCTATGTCAGAAAATAAATAATCAGAAGCAAATGAATTTGGAGGCATTTTGTTAACAGTTAGCTTGTCTTGGTATCTATAAATACTTTGAGTTGAGTATGCATACAGAGTGCGATTATGAATCTGGCTGTCTGCAAGCTCATCTAGATCCTTAAATTTAACGAATATGTTCGTTCTGTATTTGCCATTGAGTTTTTCAATAAAAGTGCTAAGAATTGAAGTATCTAAGCTGTAATTAGATAAACATTGAGCTACCACAAAATCAACGGAGTGCTCTTGAACTGGGCTATCAAGAAGGAAAAATATAGAGTTGCTTGGTTCAAACCTATCTTTTATGAAAGAGTATAGTTGCAAACCTGCTTTTATTTTTCTTAACTTCAAATTTGTGTTTTCGAAAAGCTGCAATTTGCTACAAGTCTCCTGTAGTTCCTTCCTCCTCGCTAACCAGTAACCCTTAGCACCAATTAGCACCTCTTTCTCAAACTGGTCTTTGTAAGAATTGCTTATATCCAATCCTATTGCTATTCTGTCCATATAATAAGCCAAAGCAATGACCGAGCCTGAACCAGCAAATGGGTCAAGAATCACATCGTTACAGTCTGAAGAAATCGTAACTATTCTTTCGATTAGAGGGAATGGGAAAGGACATAAGTGTTTTTGATAACTATTACCCCATCCTCGAATTGGTACTGAGAACTCCCAAACATTTGATGGGGGTCTACCCTTTGGATTATACCTTTCTGGATAGGTAAGCCACCATTTTTTATAGTCATAGATGTTTCTTAACTTGTCTAAATAATATTTATACTCATCATTCTTAGAGTAGAATAGGATATACTCAAATTCGTGTTTTAAACGACCTCTGGAATGCCAGGGGATGTTTTTGGCCCTGTTCCATATTATGACATCTCGTAGTATCCAACTCTTTGAACGTGAATACTTAGCAGTATCTATCTCGTCAAGTTTCGAGTTTATGTCAAAAGGTATTGGATATAGCATACCATTTCTTTTAACCGTATCAGTTACAAGCCAAAGTGTAGCGTTATCATTAGTGACATCATAACACTGCTGCAACACGTCTACAGTATCAGTCAAATATTCTTGATATGTTTGCTTATAACCAATCTGATAATCCGGTGCGTCATAGGACTTTGTGTCATAGTAAGGGGGTGAAGTGAGCACAAGGTCAGCTTTGTCTAGATGTCGCTCTGCAAATACTTGAGCGAGATTCCTAGAATCAGCAACGAGATACTTATAATTCACTATATTATACCCTCATAATACTGAGGATAATACCTGTAATATTTGAGATAGCTCTTAAGGTCCAAGCAGTCTATTTCGAATCCAAGCTTATCAGTCGCTAATTGCTCTATAACATCATTAGAAGGTGGGGTATCCAGTTTCTGTCCAAAGTAACATATCGCTTGGTCAAGTTTTAGCTTCTCTCTATAAGTGAGTATTGGAACATCAATGTTGGTAATTAAATCCTCACCCACTTGAACAAAAGGTGAGCTAATAGACGGATCCGGTATTTCGGTTGAACGAAATATACCACCCAGCGTATACATCGGGGATGTATCCTCGTAGGCAAAAGAGAACAGCTTTCTAAATTTGATTGATTGGTGTGTTTCGTTATTCTTGAAAGTGTTTAGTAAGATGTTCTGAATAATATATGGATACCTGTCAGGTGTGATGTTGCCTATTGATTTATACTCAGCCGACAGATATTCCTTAAACTGTTTTAAGAATTGACTCCTAACGTTAATATTAGCAAAGATTCGTCTGGGAATATCCCGATTAACTGTAAGAATAAAAAGGTCATTTTCATTGCTCTTTCTTGCTACTATACCTATGTCTTCTAAGATGTATTTAGTTAGTATGAATCTTTTCCTTGTATCCGAATACTTTATCAGTTTGGAATCATAGTCGAGCCAGGCGAACCGATTCTTGTCGGACTGTGCTGGTTCAGAGTTTAGAAAATCTGTAGTAGACAAGTTTCTGAATGTTACAAAATCAAATGGTTTGTTGAATTCAAACCGTCGCACACAGGATTCATGATCTAGGGAAACCATATTGGTTATCTTCAAGAACTTGTTGAATAAAATGAAATCATAATAATAAACAGAACCTAGACCAATATACTGATAATCTTTGATATCTATTCCGAGCATGGTCTGAAGCTCTTGAAATAATTCAATGATTATCTTTCGCTCTACTTGCTTGCGGGGTCTGAGCATATAGTTAATCTTTTGAAAACTAGGTCTACTTGATGTCATCTAATCCCTCACCATCCCAAAAATATTCGAAAGTCTCTGACCCCACGTCCCAATTCGACCTCACATCAAGGATTTGCTTAACCAAGTCAACCCGCTTTTTTGCTTTTCTATACTGGATCGTTGTCTCTAAGACTTTAGGTTTCTCTTCTATCTTAGGAGGTGAAAATTTGGGCACATATTCAGCCTCTGTTAGGGTAGATTCCTTCAGGTGTTTGCTTTTCTGTTCATCTACGTCTTCTTGAACATCCTTCACGATAGTAGCGTCAGTATTATCCATTCTTCTTTGAGACCGCTCATATTTATCCGAAAGATAATCAACCAAGGGTCTTGCAACCTCACACATTCTTGTAAGTAGATGTTGGTATATCTTACTTTCCGTATTGAAGTTATTCTTTGACGTATTTACAGGGAGCTTGTAAGGTTCGTTGGTTGAAAGAAAAATTATACCTCTAAATTGGTTATAAATAGGATGATATTGAGGTAAATATGATCTTTGTCCTATCCACCCAGTATGTGCTGATGTATCACCAAGCATTACCAACCGTTTGTTCATATAGACATTCCAACCAGTTTCAACCCTCTCACGTCGTTTTCTTTTCTCTTCTATATCGCTGATGTCGAGCCAGCATATTATTTCAATGTTGATGTCGTCATACGTTTCTTCATACTTCACAGGTTTGTAGTCATCAGTCATTCTTACTGTTATTTCGTGGCCAGGAAGTATATCCTCGTTAATTATAAACTCAATTTCCTTAGCATTGATGAACAATGAATAATAGATTGATGTGTTCTCCTTGAGACTAGATTCGAAATGGGGGGCAACAAAAAGGTCTTTTGATTCGTCCCGTAGGTTAGTGATATTAATGTAGGTGTAAGGTTTGCTACCATTTAGACGAGAACTGGATGTATCGGTTAGTGGAAGATTCCAATCCTCTTCGTCTTGCATCCATTTATCCACATCTATTTTAAGTTTGCAATAGTCATTACCGTCATCAGTCTCTAATAGTATATTCTTACCAATCTTAAAGATGGACCGTTTGAGACCTATGCCGTATACCCCAATGGTTTTAGCCTGTACGCTCAGATCTATTAAGCCGAAACGGAATACCTCTTCTAGTAATTGCTTTTTACCTATACCGCCACAATAATCTTTAATCTCGAAATGATTGTCATCAAAACTAATTCGGACTTGCCTCGTATCGGTAATACCATGACGAATGTAGGAGTCAACAGCATTGTCAAGCAAATCGAATATGCCATCCCGTATAGAAATATCTCTTGTGAGGACATCAATGAACAGTTTCTTTGTTGGGTAGAAACTAACTATTTCAGCCATTTTGCACCTCAATATATATAAAAAAGCTGATGAAATACTACAACATTTGAGAATATATTATTCCATGTGGTTTGTGCGGTCAACAATTACACTCCTCTATTCTAGCTATGCTCCAGTCTTATATAAAACATAATAGGGTATAGTCCGGCGGATAATCTTAGGCTTGAATAGACCAAGGATTCACCAATCCTTTGTTCATTTTAGCGTTAGAATCACTGGGAGGTAAGGGAGATAGCAATCTGTAGCAATGGCATAACACTACACCAGGTCAGTGAGATTTGAGGATAGCTTGAAGCTGTATTCTGTTGCTGTAGGTTAGCTAGGCTTTTGTTCCGCTTCTTTGCGCTTTTGCTTGAGGGCGTCGAGACTCGCCGGTTGAACGTAGACATGGTCTAAGATTGCATCCAGATACGTAAGTAGTTGTCGCACATCTTCTTCTGAGACTACATCTGGTATGGGCTCATGTTTTGCAACATTGCCCCAGCGCCTGATTTCGTTAGCACGTTCGCACAACTGCTTTGAGATGGTTCCTTGTTTGTATAACGCTTGCAGGTCTGGCACTTTTTGCTCGCGCCATAAGGCTTCTAGCGCGATTTGACACATCGAGACACCCGCCCTATACGCACCCATTGCGAGACATAAGCAGGCTTCTTCGAACTCACTTTTGATTGGTTCCGGTATTTCTTTTGAAGCAATTTTGCGAGTAATGGGATAGACAACACGCCAATCGTCCTCACTAGCATATTGATCCTTCTCGACTACGATATGTTCACCGCACGCCCCACACCATAAAATGCCGTATTGAGTAACACCATATTCATATGGTTCAATGAAGTTAACCGAGACTTTACCACGGAAAGTCTGCAACTTTGACGATTGGTCTTCTAAGATGCCTTGAGTAGTTACCCACACAGGATTGAAAGAAGTTACGCTACCACAGGAAGGACAAATCAGTTTCATTTGGTTCCATCATGCTATGAAGACAATATCTTGTCAAGACGCATATGATACAAGACTCAATCCCTTTAGCCTAACCAAGTGAGGATTATCCATTTCTCTCCCAACCTTCCAGTCCAAATGCAAGAATTACCCGATGACATTACCAAGCCGCCTATTTCGATATCCAAACTATTTTGTCACCAGAATTACTGATATGAGACAACCTAGCGCTTATTACCTGAGCTTCATTAATTGCTTGATTTGGTGCATTCCCCCAAGGATTTCTTGTGTCTTTACTTTACTAGGTTCATGAACTATGCGATTTCGCAAAATACGCAGCCCATTCAGTTGGTCCCAGTACCAAGATTCAACTAGTTCAAATTTTAAGAGAACGTCCATCGCTTGTCGGATGGAATATACATCAGATTTCCGGATTCGAGCTTCGCTAAGAATTATATTTTCAAGGTTATGCCACATTTGTAAAAAGGTGCCGATTCCAGCAGCTCCTGCATATGAATCTGTATCAATTCTTATTTGTTTACATATCGACTCAAATTCATCATCTTGTGGATATAGAGCCGATTCAGGTATCGGTTCAAAACCTCCACCCCAAAAACTTCCTCTTCGCAATTGAAATTTTGCTATTAAACGGTTGCTGAAATCCAATTCACTTTTAGTCTCGTACTCATTTGTAATATCGTCAGTCCCAGCCAGATATCCTTCTTGGAAGTAAGGTCGTAATGCGTCTGGGGGGCATATACTTAATAATCGAACATTAACTATGTCATGTTCCGAATTAACCGAAATCCGATTGGTTACATACGGCAGACCGAAAACAAAAACATATGGATCACCCGTGTTCGAGAATATTGATGCAAAAGAACAAGCCACTCGGAGAGAATGTGTGAAATCTAGAAGTGGGGTAGGGCATACTTGATAGTGTTGGAGAATACTCCATTGTATAAATTTTCTTCGCTTAACGTCTCTATTACCATCGATGTTTCTACTCCTTAGACTATCACAAAGTTGTCGAGCAGAAGCCATCAGGATATCGAATTTAATATCCAGTTCTTGTCTCGATATCCTGTCTCCTCGATAAATACCTGGATAAAACGTTGAAGCATGCGCTCTATTTCTATAATCACGATCTTGACCTCGAAAGAATAATAAATAGTCTTTATTTAAATATGAAAGCTTAGCAACCTGATGGATTAGTTCAAGATAGTCAGAAACCGGGTATGCGTCTGCAGTAGCTACTGAGTCGCTACCAATGAAATGCCGGATTTTATCTGTTAAGACTCCCCTTATTTCTCGCATAGACTATAACACCTAAATGTTCTTTTTTATATTAACTACACTTGTATGTAAACCGTTGCCAATAAATATTATAACTATTCTTATTGATTTCAGCGACAAATATGTACCACAAAGCTATTGACCTTCTCCCAGTTCTCGTATATCGTCTCGCGCAATCGAACGAAGTAAAGGAAGCAGGCGATGATTTTGGTGTCCTGGCTGGTTGGATAGTCATAGCCAGTATCATCACGGTCAGGTTTTTCCGGTGGGAGTAGCAGGACATCACCACGTGAAGACTATACCCAGAGTTCTATACACCGACCGACGTGGTCTACTTAGATGGCATCGAATTGGCACTACTAACAGGTCAAGGCTATGAAGCACCGCGGAGAGTCGGAGTACGGAATTAGAGTACGCTCTTTTAGCTGGTCAGATCAGTGCCGCGCCTAGATAGTACGGCCAGATTACTATGGCAAGCAAAATCTTCCACCAGACCAGACTGGCGTAACCGATTGTAAATAGCCAGCCGATGAACCAAATAGGGAATACGAAACCCGGGGAGCCGCTGTGGTACCACCGTTTTACCCCATCTGTCATGTTTTCCTCCTTTTGCAGGATAATCTACTCTTGATTTGATGACTTTCCCTGCAATATCTTAACGATAAGTCTACTGGATAACAAGATCTAGTGTAGAACCTGAGAAACTTTGAGTACACTTCACCGCGTGCCAAAAAGTCTATGAAAGCTGCATCTTAAATGATTAGGCATATCGTGTGAAAACTTCGCTTCACCACTTCGATTGTGCTACAATTATTTGTGATGGTACAGATATTTAGGGACGACGATGAGGGCTATTTGGAGTGGGTCGCTAGCCATCCGGAAGGCTTTGTTGTGAATTGTGACCGTGAGCCTTATCCTAGATACCTGAAACTTCATCGAGCAACTTGCCGTACAATTACAGGCACTCCCGTAAATGGACGAAAGTGGACGGCCCTATATGTTAAAGTGTGTTCCACAAGCTTTGGCGAGCTTCAAATATTGACCAGGCACCAACCAAGGGGGCAACTAACTAACTGCCGACTCTGCAACCCCTAGTCAGGAAACACAGAGTAATGCTATCACGATAAGAATTCCAGAATTGTCTTGGTTCCTTCGTCCACTTCTTCCATGAGCATGTGACCTGAATTCTCCAGGTAAACAAGTTTAGACCGTGGTATTCCATCAGCCAGGATTTGAGCATTTTCAGGTGGAATGAAAACATCTCGCTTTCCCGCTAAAACCAAAGTTTGTGCTTTGACTTGAGGTAGCCTTTCGCATGCATCGAACTCCATTATCGCCTTTTGTTGATTTAGGAAACCCTCGATTTGAGTTGGAGCTTCAAGTATCAAAGCGACCACTATTTTTGGCAAACCTAGGTTAGTTTGGAGGAATTCTTCGGTAAACAGGATTGGCAGGAACTTTCGAACTGTTTGTTCATCCCATGAACCCTTTTCCACCACATCTTGAGCAATATCGACAAGGACTCCTTCAGCTGTGGCTGGCCACGGGACTGAGCGGCTCCCCTGATATTCCGAAGTGAGAGTAAGTTTATTGATCATCTTCTCAGCTATTTCTCTGACCCGCGGTCTATCAACCAGCTTTCCTAAAAGGCTGCTCATCCGGTTCAAATCAGCGGTATCGATGAGGATTGAATGTGGTCCGCCACAAAGGGTTGAAGACAGGATAAGCTTTTCAACCCTTTCCGGGTAATTCAAGGCGAGCTCTTGCGCTATCATCCCACCCATAGATATACCCAGCACGTGGGCCTTAGGGACATTAAGCACATTCATCAAACCAACGGTGTCCTCGGCGAATAGTCTCATTGAAAATTCCTTATCTGACACGTCGGTGCGACCGGCCCCACGGTTATCAAGCGTTATCACTTTGAATTTATCTGAAAGGACAGGCATCATCCGAGGGTCCCAGCAATTGGCGTTCCCCAGGATCCCCATTATCATCACCAGCGGGAAACCGTCGCCCTGAACATCATAATACATATTGATATCGTTTACCTTTGCCTTAGACATATAAAACCTCCTCTAATTTCTGCTGATTGAGTTACAATTTTATGACTGTATGTCTTATATATGCAACCACTCCAGTTTTGGGAATAACCAGGCTATTAGCGGCTGAGCGAACTCCTTTTCTATTATGCTTCCCTCCTTTGTAGCGTGTGAATCTACCGTTCACCGCTTGCCACTTCCACTTCAAGCAGAAGACATGCTAAGTTTGAGGATAGCTTGAAGCTGGAATGGCTTTTTGTATTGACTTTGCATGCTAGATAGTCAGCCTTCGCCGCATTGACAGGCTATGGCAACATCGTTGTAACATATAGTTACAGATATAGGATAGAAGCTTCACATTAAGAGGATTTGCTTATGGCGTGGCTGCTACTATTTGCCTAAAAAAGAAAACCCACCGTCGCCTTAGCGAGGGTGGGGAGTTAATACGCCTAATCTGAGTAAACCTCAGATTAGGGAGTTAATACACTTTAATATTATATTACTAATTAGTGGTTGTCAAGAAGGCAAAGTGACGGAAGGAGTTAACACAAACATGGAAAGAGTGATGATATTTATTGATGGAAGTAACTTCTATTATGGTCTGCGTGATGCTTTAGGCACTGCGAAAATTGACTTTGATATCTTTGACAACTTGCTGTGTGGGCAAGAACGAAGACTGGTCCATGTTCATTACTATAATGTTCGTTTACGGCAAGCTGTAGATAAACTACATTACGCTGAACAACAGAAGTTTCTTTCAGTTCTACAGTCCATTCCGCACTTCGACGTGCATACAGGGAGGCTCGTCGACAGAGAAAGGGAAGAGAATTGTCCTAAATGCGGGACCAATATTGTGTGTCATACCAAACCGAGAAGGGTGTAGATGTTTTCTTAGCCGTTGATATGCTATCCTACGCTTTTGATAATCAATATGATACTGCCATTCTAGTTAGTCAAGATGGCGATTTTGTACCAGCCGTTGCAGAAGTTAAGAGACTGCGAAAACGTGTACAGAATGCCGAATTCTCCCATCGGTTACCTAGTTACTTGTCGAAACAATGCTCAGATACAATTGAATTGACGGAAGATTTCCTAGGTCCATGTGTTATCTAGGTGACAGCATTTTCGTCTTAAAGTGTTGGTAGCTCACTCAATTTTATTTCATGCTATTGCGATTTGCCTTACACCTCTTATTTTCCTAATCTATGTTATTCTTGGAGTTCTCGGCTATAAAGGTTAATTTACTTTTCTTCTCCCTTTAAGAATAGGATAAATATTATGAATCTTCTCTTTCACGTTTACTGAGTTTATCATAAAATTTATTATATTCACTTTGGGCATAAGCCCGCTCTTGTTATCCAAACCCAAAGGCATACCCCCTCCTAATTATCTAGGGAAGGCGTCAGAAAATACGCAATAGAAAAATGGGGTTAGCGAGGTTTGAGGATAGTTTGAAGCTGTATTCTGTTGCTGCAGGTTAGCTCATAGATAGGAGAGTATTCACCATTTGCCGGTTTTGTAGCGTGCTATCCCCATAGCGATGAAACCTACACCAAGGCCAATGAGAAATGCTGCCGGCATAAGATTGAAGCCTATCCCAACGCCCAGGCCGATGATAAGACACCCGACAAATACAAGACTACCTAAGCCTGCTTGCTTACCTTCTTTATCATTATCTGCCATTGTTCCTCCTGGCGTATGGTATGCCCAATTATTCTCCGTACAGGCATTTAGACCATATCATACCACTTCTTTTCAAATTGTAGACTCTAAACACAGTCTGCTGTCTATCTATTTCTTGGTTTTTTCGTAATCCAAGTAGTAGAAACTAAAGTAACAAGCCCCACCAGATTTATGGCAGCGAATATAATGGTAGCGGTTCTGCCCCAATCGAACATAAACTCATTGAGTAAAAGACCAAGCGTGCCGATAAAAATTAGAATGAAGCTACCCAGTTTTAGAACTTCTCTCATAGACATACCTCCCAAATCTTATTGAATTGCCGTTACACCCGTAATCTAATCTCGTCTGGAGTAACATGATCTACTATAATATTGACTCCTCCTATTCTTATTTTACTCTGCCTTACAGGGAAAAACAGATTCCAGGCAAAACCCTGATACGGGAATCCCCATTTCGTTTGAACGATAGAAAACACTTTTTCAGATGGCATACCCGCGTAATAAATTAGATCTTTACCAAATCCAAGTCTATGCTTGTCACCAACCGATAATGAAACTGACCTGTCCATGATACCTCCTTTTAGACCGCCAAACCTTGTATAAACTGCCTGCAAACACTTGTCGTCCTGGGTATTATACAACAGAGCCAAATATACGGAGAAGAGCGTTCAAGCGGTGGAACGCCGCACCAGGTCAGTGAAATTTGAGGATAGCTTGAAGTCCTACGGTTTTGTCTGCTGATGTGCCATTCTAAACAGCTCTCGGTGCTTATTTAAAACATTTCACAGTTCTATTGTAGTCAGCTTGAATGACACACAGGGTATTGCACCGTATGGTATAATTTATCTAAGTACCCCCTGACCATGAATGTTATATAGCTTTAGCTAGCAGCGGACGTGTATCACCAGTCCGGGCTGCGATTGAGATAGAGAAGAAGCGAAGTCCAATAAATAAAATGGGAGGTGTGAAATGACAGCTATGAGCAAAAAAATAGTTTCCTATCTCCTGATTGTGTCGCTAATCGTTATTCCACTGGTTGGATGCGGCGGGCCCGCAGAAATCGGAAAGGACGAGGCTATCAAGATATTGGTGAGTGAAATAATACCACCTGCCTCTTCATACGCAAGGATTTCTGCCGCTATGTTGTCTCAGCCGCTCCAGCAAGGCGATGTTGTTAGCTCAGAAGGCAGTGGACAATATACCATAGAGGCCAATACCTGGTTCGTCTTTATCGATGATGCACCGGGGGCATTTTTCGCCCATGACACCAGGTATGTTTTCATAGACGCCAGTACTGGAGACTATGACGTTGCTAATGAAATGTGGCCACCCCTGATAAACAATGTGTCTATGTGGGACACCCAGAGTCTGGATAGAGGGTATCTCATCGAGCTCTATTCCGTCTTAGATAGTTCCGTGCCCATTTCGACCATTGCGAGCACAGCCCCCTCAGGTGATTACGGAGATGCCCCGGATGGGCAGGACGCCTACTACGGGGTATCAGGTCGCTTCCCCACACTATATAACACCACTAACAGCAAATTCGGTCGCCCCGGGGGGCATACCCTCAACACCGGCGAGGAGACACTGGGACTGAACGTTAGTGATGAGATAGATGCAACTGACCCTAATGACCCGGATGGAGTGCCCAATCTAGTGGACTCAGACAGCGATGAAAGAATGTACGTCATCCTGGATGGCAGCGATACCAAGCTGGCTTTTACCGTTACGGTTAGTTCGGGCGCTCCAGATGTAACACGATATGCAAATGTTTTAATCGATTTTGACCAGAGTGGAAACTGGAGCACTGGTTCCTATGGAGTAGAGTGGGTAGTGGTCAACCTGGAAGTGAATGTTGCCCCTGGTTCCTCCGAAACAATAATCACTCCAGCATTCTCCTGGGGGAACCAGGCTGTGCGTCCCTCACCAGTATGGATGAGGGTGTTGCTGTCGAGAGCTGAGGTTGATGAGACTCTGTTCGCTAATGTGGGTGGCTGGGATGGAAGTGGACGATTCCAATACGGTGAAATTGAAGACCACTTCGTTTTTCTCATGGATATGCCGCCACAGCCTGGCTTTGCCCCACGGTGGCCACCGACGCCGGGAAAACCACCGGGTGGTGATGGCAAACCACCGGGAGGTGGGGGACAACCACCGGGTCCCTCCAAAGGCCCCTGCGGCTACGACATAAACTACTACATCATCACCATTAGTGGCGGGGACAGCTATGAAGACCTGGCTAAGGGAGCGCCCATCGTACGGGAGTCCGTTGACACTATGGCGGGAGTGGCCGGTGAACAGGGCTACACATCAGTTGCCAGTCTTGCTCCTGGCAAAGCAGGGGACAGCAAGACTTCCCTGGAAAACATCGGCAAGGCGTTTGACAATCTGGCAGGTAAGGTAAAGTGCGGAGATTACGTTCTGATATATATATCCGGACATGGCAAGGAGTCCGGGGGCATTGCTCTAAAGAGCAGTAGTGGATATACGCAGCAGGTAATGAAACCCACAGATGGAAAAAACAAGGATGACAAAGACAATAGCCTGGAAGACTTCTTGGACAAGATACCTGCGTGTCCTGACGAGGACTGCAACAAAGCTGGATGCTGCTGCCACGTTTCCGTGATACTGGAATCATGCTTTTCGGGAAACTTCAACGTCTCTGGTGTAACCGGTCAGGGAAGGGCAGTAGTAGGCACATCAAGTAACACTGAGTCCTGGGCAACTTATAGTGGAGGAGGTGTTTATACCGCCGGTCTTGCCGAGGACTTAAGAGACCCCAAGGCTGATAACTCCACACCGCCTGATGGCGTGGACCCCATGGAAGCGGATAAATCGGCCACACAGAAGGTCAATGAAAACAACAAGAACCTGGCAAAACAAGGGAAAAAGCCTCAGAAGCCGTGGAACGACAATCAATGGTGTGAATGTAAGTGTCCCTGCAAGCCCGGTATAGACGTAGATAAATGGGTATGGTTCGAGCCATTGGAAGGATGGGCAGACGAAATCGACGTTGACCTGGACCAGGAGGTCACGTTCAGATTAGAGATTGAAAACGATGGAAAATGTACCGATATCATAGACCTGGAGATGGTGGATATTCTGCCACCTTGCCTGGACTACGGAAATGATGCGGTTATCTACTACAACGGCGGGGGACACGAACGCAGACCACCCGACCGGATTATAGAGGGGTCATTTGGACTGCAGCTTCGTTGGGACCTGGAAGACATAGGGCCGCTGGCACCTGGAGAAAGCATAGCCATTGAATATGATGCCATCGCTGAGTATCCGGGTGAAAACATTAACATAGTCTTCGCTGAAGCTCACTGCGCCTATGATTATAGTGTGGTCGTTTCTGACGAAGATGCAGCAATTGTCAATGTGGCTACTCCTTCACTGCCGCCCGAGGAAGTACTATACGCTTTCTTTAATGCTACTGCCAAGTGCATATCCGATGAGGGATGTAGTTGCTGGCTGACTATTTCCTTTGGGGCGGAGGACCTCACCGGAGGCGATTATCCCGTCACCAGCGTAGTTCTGGTAGTGGAGGGGGAAGTGTGGGATGATTCAGAGCCCATATCTACAGTGCTGTACCAGAAGGATGTTGGTGAAGAGGTAGGCTGTGGCGAAACCTTCTATATCGAGGTGACAGCCGAGAACGAATACGGCCTGACGGTTACTGCCCAAGACTACTTCACCACCCCTATCCCTGAAATTTGACGGCTAAAAATCAGGCAGGGGGAGGGCAGAAAAAGCCCTCCCCCTGTTTTTTCTTCATAAATTTGGGCAATACAAGCTGGCTTAGCCTTGCTATCCATGATATACCTGGTAAGGTAATTGGGGGAATCGATTTGAGGACTTCGTCTGAATTGACCTGGTTACTTTTTTTATTTCAAAGCGGATAGAACTCGTTCCGTCTCCTCTTCCAGCTCCTTCAAGGAAGCTTCGTTTACTATGGTAAAGTCGGCCATGGCGATTGGTCCACCCTTGTTGATATTCTCTATCTCTGCTTTATCTCGATTGGCTGCTTCCTCAAACGTCAAAGGTCGGGTTGCTCTGTTTCTAAGTCTCGTATGCCTGGTAGCCTGCGACGACCAGACAGCAACTGTACTGAGCCTTTCGCCATAGCGCTCCTTCAATAAAGTGTACTCCTCCCACGAGTAAAGTCCGTCCACCACGACGTTTGACGATTTCAGCGAGGCGTCAATCCTGGGCAGGTTCAATTTGGCATATGCCGACATCCCGTGTTCTTTTCTCAGTTGCTCCCTGATATGGCATTCGTTTTCCTCGTTCGGTTCCAGTCCTCTGTTCTTGATTTCTTCTTCCGTGATATCTCCAAACCTTACTTTCTTAAAGCCGCTCCTCTCAAATACTCTGGCTACTTCTGATTTGCCTGCTCCTGTCATACCAACAATTGCTACCACTTTCATTTCTCGCCCGTATCTAATAGATGGATAGCAGAATTTCCTTTGTTAACAGCATTTGCGTGACTATTATAGGGGAAAATCCCTGGCTTTGGCAAAGGTTCTTTCGGCAGGTCAATGATTAGGCCACATGCGCTCAGGCACTGCTTTGCTACTGGTGTTTACCGTACAGTGACCTAAGGCGAGATTAAGGCACAGCATGCTAGGTGTAGTCCGATGGCTGACACAAAAGTAGAGGTCGCTGGTTCTAATCCCTCCGCTGCCACTTTCAAAGCTAACAAGACAGCTCCTGATAAAAGGACTTCCTCAAATCCGCATCTGTTCTTCGCACTTAATCTATTTTCAGTTTCCCTATTTCTTCTTTTCCTTGGGCTTCTTGGGTTTTTTCACATTTTTTCTTCCCTTAGTTCCCATCTCTTTCACCTCTCCTTCTTAATACTTTCTGAAATATTATATATCTTCTAATTTTTGCCGTTTGTATTCTGCAAAGAGCAGATGGCATGCTTTGAACTATGGTTCTTTACGAGCGATTCTTGAATGCTATTCTAACAAGGGATATTTAGTGGTGTAAAGGCGAGCGGCTCGCAATGACAAGGGGGGAGACCTTCACCCTCACCTTAATCCTCTCCCGTCGAGGGAGAGGAAATCAGGCTCGCAATGACACCCCTTCTGTCATTGCGAGGAGTGGTAACGACGAAGCAATCCCATCAGATTGCCACGCCTTCGGCTCGCAATGACAAAGGGAAGGCTCAGAATGACAGGAAAGGAAGGGTTCACGCTCAGGGTGGTAAAGGGGGCATCCGGGTTGTCAGGGGCTGGCAGTTAGGGCAGAAGTAAGTGCCGCGGTTCCGCAGGGAAATACGCTCAACGGAAGCACCGCAAACAGGGCAGGGCTTGCCTTTCCTGTGAGCGACCTTGAAATCAAAATGGGCTGTGCCCAGCTGACCGCCAGGGCGGACATAAGTATCCGTGCTGGCTCCTTTTTTGGAGATAGCTGAGCGGAGGATTCTCTGAATAGAATTATGTATATGTTGAATTTCCTCGGTGGATAGGCTGTCCGTAGTCCTCAGAGGGTGCATTCGAACAGCAAAGAGAATTTCGTCGGCATACATATTGCCGATTCCAGCGATGAGACTTTGGTCGATGAGAGCCACCTTGATAGGGATGCGGTGTTTGCTTAACGTTTGTGACAAAACAGCAGCGGTGAAATCGTTCTCTAGAGGCTCAGGTCCCAGCTTGCCAATGATTGGCTCAATATTTTCCACTAGCCACACTATTCCCAGTCGTCTCTGGTCATTGAAGACAAGATGGGTGCCGTTGGAAAAGGTGAAACTCGCTCTGGCATGACGGTCAATCTTGTCTGGGTTTAATAATAATGCTCCACTCATTCTAAGATGCATAACCAGGTATCGGGCACCTGACAGCTGAAAAATGAGATATTTCCCACGGCGGTTAATGGTTTCTATTGCTTGTCCTGTTAATCTGCGGCAAAATTCTGGCACCGGCAGCTGGTATATTAATCGGCTGTCAAGAACGCTAACCTGGTCGAAGTGTTGCCCAACCACCCATGGTGAAAGCTCGCTTTTGATTGTTTCTACCTCGGGTAATTCGGGCAAAGTTCCCCCTAGTCAAGCTTGTTCCATAGTTCGGTTATCTTTTCCCGTAGTCCGGTGAAATTCCCTTCATTACGGATTATTTCATCAGCGTGTTTTGCTTTGTCTTCGGCAGGCGTCTGCGATTTGAGCCGCGCTACGATTTGGTCCCTGTCAGCTCCTGGGTATCTGGTGAGCCTTTGAAGTGCTGTGTCCGGTGAAGCTATTACCAGCCATACTTCATCTACCAACGTTGTCCAGGTAGCCTCGATCAGCAGGGTGGCTTCTAGAGCTACCACTCTTGTTCCCAGGCGGCGATAATTTTCGATCCTCTCCTTTACCAGTTGATAAGCCTTGGGGTGCACTATCTCGTTTAATTGTGCCAGTGCTTCCGGGCTGGAGAAAACTAACTGTGCCAATTTAACACGGTTGATTTCCCCGTTGGGTTGCAGCACTTCCGTGCCAAAAGCGTCGATTATCTCCTGCCAGGCCTGGCTATGCGGTTTGTAGGTTTCCTGAGCTGCTTCGTCGGCATCAATGACTGCAGCGCCAAGCTCCGCCAGGAATCGGCATACTGTGCTTTTGCCGCTGCCGATGTTGCCGGTTACTCCAATAACGACCATTCTGCTGAATTATACCCCAATTTATATTAATTTAGGTTACGATGATATAATATCCAAGGTTGTTGGTGATGGAAAAGGAGGCGATGCTTTATGAGAAGCTCCCTGGTGGTAGGGTAAGGTGTAATGTTTGCCAGTGGAGGTGCATTATTAACCCTGGTAAGATGGGCCTTTGCCGTATGCGGCTCAATCGAGATGGCACCCTATACACTCTCAATTATGGTGAAGCATCCTCAGTAGCCTCCGACCACATTGAGAAGAAGCCTTTGTTTCACTTTTTCCCCGGCACTTTTGCCTTTTCCCTGGGCACCTGGGGATGTAACTTTCATTGCCAGGATTGCCAGAACTGGGAGATTGCCTGTGTTGATATTCCAGAGACCTCTCGTTATCTATCCCCGGAGAGGGAAATAGAGTTAGCCAGGGAGTATGGCTGTGAAGGTATTGCATGGACCTACAATGAGCCCTCGGTATGGTTTGAATATACTCTGGATTCCGCCAAGCTGGCCAAGCAAAACGGTTTATACACCGTTTATGTCACCAATGGCTATCTTACTCCGGAGGCTCTGGATACTATAGGACCCTACCTCGATGCCTGGAGGGTTGATGTTAAGGGGTTTAGCGATGATTTTTACCGCAAATTAGCTAGAGTGTCCCATTGGCAGGGTATACTTGATGTTGCTAAACGAGCCAAGGAGAAGTGGGATATGCATGTTGAGGTGGTAACCAATATCGTCCCTACAATGAACGATGACGATGAGCAGCTTCGCGGCATCGCCACCTGGATTCGGGATAATTTAGGGGAGCTCACCCCATGGCATGTAACTCGCTTTTATCCTATGTATAAACTAAATTATCTGTCACCTACCCCAGTATCCACTCTGGAAAAGGCTCATAGAATTGGTAAGGAAGTGGGGTTAAAGTTTGTTTATCTTGGAAATGTTGCTGGACATGAATATGAGAATACTGTGTGCTACTCCTGTGGCAAGATGAATGTTCGCCGGATTGGCTATGACACTGATGTTGTCGGGCTTGATGGCTCTAAATGCAAATTTTGTGGCGCCGAGCTTAATTTCAGAACAGAGATGAAACAATGACGGAGGGTAGGTCTTATGGAAGAGGAGCTTCATCCTATAGTAAAGCTGGCTAAGGATACCGTGGAGAGCTATGTTCGTAGTGGCAAAATATTGACTCCGCCTGAGCAATTGACCCCTGAAATGAAGGGACGGGCAGGAGTTTTCGTTTCTATTCATAAACATGGCGAACTGAGAGGGTGCATTGGCACTTTTGAGCCTGTTAGCAATAATGTTGCTGAGGAAATTATAGCTAATGCCATCAGCTCGGCTACCAGGGACCCTCGTTTCCCGTCAATCTCAGTTTCTGAGCTGGATGATTTAGAATACAATGTTGATATTCTCACCCGACCTGAGCCCATTAAGGATAAAAGCCAGCTTGATGCTAGAAAATACGGGGTTATTGTAGAAAGCGGATTCAGGCGAGGGCTTTTATTGCCTGATTTAGAGGGTGTGGATAGCGTAGAAGAGCAAATCAGGATTTGCCGTCTTAAAGCAGGGATATCGGATGATGAGCCAGTTAATCTCTATCGCTTCGAGGTGAGGAGATTCAGGTAAGATGCAAAAAGCAAAAATAAGATTGCAAAAATACAGAGTGAAAATTAAAAAATTTGTATCTTTGGCTGGCATTTTGATTTTCAGTTTTGTGACAGGAGGTGCATTTTGGCTAAGTTTCTAATAACGCCCAAAGATACCAAGTTTTATGACCTTTTTGAACAAAGCACTGCTAATTCAGTCACTGCTGCGGAAAAACTGGTTGACCTGTTTGACAATTATGAAGATGTTGAGGCGAAGGCAAGGCAACTCAAGGATTTGGAGCACCAGGGCGACACCATAACTCATGAAATAATACAGAGAGTGAATCGCACTTTTGTCACTCCCATAGATAGAGAGGATATCGCTCTTCTTGCCCATACGCTGGATAGTGTAATGGACTTCATCGAGGCGGCTGGTAGAACAGCCGCCCTTTACCACATCGCACAACCTACCGAAAGAGCTCGACAACTAGCTGCAGTTGTGATGAAGATGGCCTATGAGTTGAATGATGTAATGCCCCGTTTACGCCACCGTGACCAGTTCAACCGGATTCTGGAACAATGCGTGAAAATTAACAGCCTGGAAAATGAGGCTGATGATTTGCATCATGCCGCCCTTGCCGAGTTGTTTGAGAGTTGCAAGGATGCCTGTGAGATAATCAAATGGCGTGAACTGTACCAGCATATGGAAGATGCCACTGACCGGGGAGAGGATGTAGCTAATGTTCTTGAGGGCATAGTATTGAAGCATGCCTGAGCCCTTAGTCCTGTTAGTCGGGGTAATTGCAGCGGCCATTGGCTTTGGTATTGCCAATGGCTTTAATGATGCCGCTAATGCTATTGCTACTGTAATCGGTACTCGGACGCTTTCTCCTCGGGCTGCCATAATTATGGCAGCCTGTTTTAATTTCCTCGGGGCAGCCACAGGCACTGCAGTGGCTATGACCATCGGTAAAGGGATTATCAGCCCCGAATTTCTGGATATGAACATCATACTTGCCGGGACCGGGGCAGTTATTATCTGGGCTGTGGCAGCAACATACTTTGGTATGCCCATAAGTTTGACTCATGGGTTGGTGGCAGGGCTAGTGGGCGCTGGCATCGCCACCTGTGGCAGCGGCGCTATCGTTTGGGGAGTGCTGGCCAGGGTAATTTCTGCGGTTGGTATCGCACCTCTCCTCGGTCTTGCCGCTGGTTTTCTGGTGATGGTAGCCATAATGTGGCTTTTCCGAAGAGCTGCGCCGGAAAGAATGCGAGGCCTCTTCAGTAATTTGCAGATTCTTTCGGCAGCCTTCCTGGCTTACAGTCATGGCAAGAACGATGGGCAGATGCCTATTGCCCTAATTGCTATGGCTTTGATGACCTATTATGGAAGTGGTGAGTTCCATATTCCTTTCTGGGTTGTTGTAGTTTCCGCAGCTTCAATTAGCCTTGGTACCTTTATCGGCGGAAGCCGAGTCATCGAGACATTGGGATTGAAGGTGACTACTTTGCGCCCTGTTCACGGATTCGCCGCCAATATCTCGGCAGCTAGCGTTATCGAGGTTGCCTCACATCTTGGCATCCCCGTAAGCACGACACACTGTATAAGCACGGCGATTATGGGGGTGGGCGCTACAAGGCGTCTTTCCGCGGTGCGATGGGGGATAGCCAGAAACATCGTGTTGACCTGGATTTTGACTTTCCCTGCCTGCGGTGCCCTCGGCTGGCTTATTGCCTCGTTACTGAAGATTGTCGCTTGAAATCTTGGATGGTAAGTTAACTAGTTTTTAATCAATGCGTTGTGCTACACAACAAATATTCATTCCTCGGGAATTTTTCCTCAGCAGGTTGTTTTCCAGCAGGATTAGCTGGCTTAACGCAGATGCCAGGGCGTGCGAAAGTTTGCCATTTTTAGGCATCAGCTTAAGTATCGCCTTATCGAGTTTGAATAGTCTGACGATTGGTCGTAGATATTCTTCTATGGAGGACAAGAACCAGAAAAGGAAGAAATCGCTGTAATATATTTGGCGGACGCTGAAGTGACACTGTGACAATAGCTTCGTTAAGTCGGAGGGGTAGTATTCTCGTAAATGTCCCAGTTTGTCCAAACGTCTCTCTAAACGTCTGAATAAGGGCGACATCTGTTTCTTAGAGTTGGGGACTTCCAGTCGAAGATAACCACCCTTTTTCAGTATCCTGGCAAACTCTTCAACAGTCTGTTTATCTCTTGGGAGGTGCTCCAGTGTGTGAGTAGAGAGAACAATATCGAATTTTGATGCTGCCAAAGGTAGCTGTGATGCCTCGCCTTGAATCAACCCTGAGCAAACGTTTTCTCCCTCTTTGTCATTGCGAGCAAAGCGAAGCAATCTCTTTGATTCGTGGAGTGCGGTACGAGAAAGGTCGATGCCAACGAAAGTAGTGTTACAAATTCTGGAAACTGCCTGGGGATATATACTGTTGCCACATGCGATATCAACAAGCCTGTCTCCTTTGCCGACTATATTGTGTGAGGCTACCTCTTTGGCGAAAGCGATGCTGTGGGCTTCACGAAACCACCCTATGAAGAAAACAGAATCTTTGGTTATTATTTCCCATAAGCCTTCATATAGTTCAGTGGAATTACTCAACTATGTATTCCTTGTAGCAGATTGGTTCTGAATTAAGGGAGCTACTTTTCCAAACATTTAGCATTGAGCCAATCTAGGACGGTAGCCGTGGCAGCTTCTTCAAGACGTAATTTATGTTTAGCACCAGGAATTATGGCTATGTCTTTAGGCTCTTTCGCTTTGTTGTAAAGTCTACGCACCTGTTCCACAGGAACTGTTTCATCGGCATCTCCGTGAACTAACAATAATGGCCGAGGTGAAATCTTATCTATCCAGCGAATTGGTAAGATGGTTTCGAAGCCTTGTCGCCACTTTTCTATTGAAGGTGGGAAATCCTTATCTCTGATGGCGCCGATTTTGCGGAAGCGCTGGATTCTGTCTGCAATACTTGTCCCGTCTTCCGTAAAGCTAAAGTCAGCGGGACAGGCGCAAGTAGTTAATAAAGATACTCGGGCGTCGTGAGCGGCAACATAGACACACACGGCAGCTCCACCACTGAAGCCAAGAAGACAAAGGTGTGTTTTATCTACCCGCTTGAGGCTATGAAGGAAATCAAGGGCAGCGGCTAAGTCTTCACTCCAGCCGAGCAAATCGAAATTCCCTTCGCTTCTTCCTGCTCCGCGGAAGTTAAAGATTAAGGTAACGAAGCCAGCAGAGCAAAACTTCTGTGCCAACATGGGGTAGCCCCTCTCAGCGGGATTGTAGGGAACATTGGGAATGCCGTGGCAGATGCATAAGGCAGGACAAAGTTTATTTCCCGGTGGAAAGTAAACCTCACCAGCAAGTTTAAGTTCACCGCTTTTTAACCAAACCGTTCTTACTTTCATTTCAAACGTAGTAGGTCTTGCCCTTCTTCAGAAAGAAGCCCATCCCAAGGCCTAGAATTAGACCCCCAAGATGGGCCTGCCATGCTATTCCTGGTAAAAAGGAAATTATCAGGAAAAGCGCAATAGCTGCCCATAGGGGAACGGGGGCAGGGATGGGAAACACAAAAACTCGTATCCTTGGTGCTATAGCTGCCAGTGCCCCCCCCAAGGCAAAAATAGCTCCTGAAGCCCCCACCCCCATTGAAAGCGGATTGGCAAGGAGAATAAATAAAACATTTCCCAGTATACCACCGAGAAAATATACTATTAGAAAGTCCCTCTCCCCTGTCAATCTCAGCAAAAAGCTTCCTAGGAAATAAAGGCTTATCATGTTAAATAGGATGTGGCCAAAACCGGCATGCACAAACATACTCGTTACTATAGTCCACGGTTGTTGTGAGAGAAGGGCAGGTGTCAAGCCCAAAAAAAGAAAGAGCCCTGGCCTTAGTAAACAAGCTATGAAGGTCAGAATATTTAGGGCAATTAGAAACAGGACAGCGTTGAAGTTAGATGGGCTGGACGTTCTCATAATTTAATACCTGGTCATTATAGGTTAAAGCTAGTTAGCAATTCAATTATTTTGAACTGGGCAGCAGACGAGTTGGTGGTATAATATGGAAACAAAGATCTTGAATGAAACTGAAACCGTGCTTTCTAGAGACCAGACTTTCATTCCTGCTTCTTTCCGTTGTGCTGGCGTTTCTGGGCACTTCCATAGCCTTTTATGATGGGGTTCTTCACCTTAGCTATTCCTTTCTGGCTTTCCTTGGATTACTTTTGTGTCATATTAGTGCAAATGTGTTTAATGGGTACTTTGATTATCGAAGTGGGATAGATTTGAGGACAAAAAGGACGCTATCTAGTGAGGGCAGTGGCATACTTCCATAATTTTGCTCATTTGCTGGGTTTGCTCATAGAGCAGTAGGCGATAGGAGTTTGGATGGCAGACAAGGAAGCATATATTCATAGGATATTCTCTTCTATAGCCGGTAATTATGATTTTCTTAACAGCTTGCTCAGCTTTAATAGGGATAAATATTGGAGGAAATTTGCTGTTTCCAAGATTGAGCCTGAAGCTGGAGAACAAGTTCTTGATGTAGCTACTGGAACTGGTGCTTTCGCTTTGGAATTGGCTAGGAAGATTGGTGAAGAGGGTAAAGTTGTTGGGGTTGATTTTTCTGCAGAGATGCTTGGTAGAGCTCGAAGCAAGCTAGCAAAAAGGGGATGCTGTAACCTCGAGCTTATTTGTGCTAAGGCGGAAGTCCTTCCTTTCCTGGATGATGCTTTTGACTATGTTAATATTAGCTTTGCCTTGAGGAATGTGGCAAAGGTTGAACAAACGGTTCGAGAAATGGCTAGGGTGTTAAAGACGGGAGGAAAGCTGCTTTGCCTTGAGTTTAGCCAACCCCAGCATAAGGTATTTAGACAGATTTATTACTTTTACATTTTCCATATTCTACCCTTTCTCGGACAGGCTATATCAAGGAATAAAGAAGCGTATGCTTATCTTCCGGGTTCAATAGTAGAATTCTCCAGCCCCCTCGAATTGAAACAGATTATGGAAAAAGTAGGGCTGGGAAATATTGTAGCTTATCCACTCACTTTTGGGATAGCCACAACTTATGTGGCGGTCAAGAAGGCAACATCCAATTGTGAAGAAAAATTGAGCCTAAAGAAAGAGAAGTAGAAAGGAAGGATGCAGTGAAGTTAAAAGTATGGTTCCTTGAGACTAGACCTCAATTCCTGCTTCTTTCCGTTGTGCTGGCGTTTCTGGGCACTTCCATAGCCTGGCATGACGGTGCATTTCATCTTGGTTATGCCTTAGTGGCTTTCGTTGGCTTACTTTTGTGCCATATTAGCGTAAATGTTCTTAATGATTACTTTGACTATAAGAGCGGCATAGATTTGAAGGTTGAAAGAACTCCCTTCAGTGGGGGCAGTGGTATCTTACCTCCTGGTCTTCTTACCCCGACTCAGACCCTCTGGTTCGGGTTGCTCTCCTTTTTACTGGCTGTGCCGATAGGCGTTTATTTTGTGGTTACTGTGGGCTGGCTGCTGCTGCCGGTGATTTTGATAGGGGCGATATGTATCCTGCTTTACACGCCTTTCTTAACCAGATTGGGATGGCCTGAATGGGCCCCCGGGTTGGGCTTGGGAACCTTGCCTATCATTGGTTTTTATTTTATTCAGACCTCCACTTATACCCTTCCAGCGATTGTAGCAGCTATCCCATCCGGCATTCTGGTGCATAACTTGCTCCTGTTAAACGAGTTCCCTGATGCAGAAGCTGATAGAGAAGCAAGTAGAAAAACATTACCTATTACTATAGGAAAGGCGAGGGCTAGTATTCTATATTCAGTTTTCACTTCAATTGTTTATTTATGGGTAATCGGCGCTGTAGTAGCAGGACTAATGCCACTCTTCTCGTTGATAGCCTTACTGACACTTCCTATCGCGGTAAGAGCTATTCAAGGTGCTATTAAATACCGAGAAGAAGTGGAACAACTAATACCAGCTATGAAAGATAACGTTCTCGTCATTCTTTTAACCCAAGTGCTCTTGGGTATTGGCTATATCCTTGCCGGGATTTCGTAACTCGGAGCTAAATTTGATTCTCGATACAATATTCCCTCAAACCATTTAGCGCAGTAAAAAATTCCCTCATCATTACATTTACAGGGTACATTCCGTTATCGGTCACATTTATTTCTCCATCTTTTTCTTGAATCAACCCAAAGAGCTTGAGGAACAATAGTTCCTTTTCCAGTTTCTGGTGTATGTTGGCGTTAAACCTTTTGTGAAATTTCTTGTTGACCAATCTCATTCCGAATAGCTTTGATAAGAGGTAATAATAAAGCAATTCGTGCTCTGATAACTTTCTCCACCGGATTATAGGTAGTTTACCTTGCGTTAAAAATTCCTCGTATCTATTCAGTGCGAATGAATTTGTATAGAAATTGCCATTAAGGAGGCTTTCCGAACCTGCTCCCAGGCCGATGTAATTGTCGAAATCAATTATGTATTCATCTATTATCCTTTCACCTTTAGAAAAACACCATGCTGTTGAGGGGAGATAATTATCGCCATAAACATCTCTTAAGATGACACTATAGAATGCCTTCTCTCTAGATGTATCTACACGGGTAAATCTCCGTTCCAAAGCATTCTCCTTATTTGGAGATGGCATCAGTGGGTAAAATGTAACTTGGTTTGCTGGTAAGTCTTTAAAGGTCTCTATATCTGCCTTGAATGTCTCGATGGATTGCGAAGGAAAATTGAATATAAGGTCGAGGTTTAAAGTATCGAATTTACCATTAGCGATGGAAATTTTCTCTTTTATTTCTTCCCCGGTGCACCATGCCCTTCCCATTGATTTCAATATTCGGTCATCAAAGCTTTGCACTCCTATGGATAGCCTGTTGACCCCTGCCTCTTTTAGAAGATTTACGCTTTCTTCATTCACTTCCCGGGGCGTGGTTTCCACAGAGATTTGCTTTACCTCAAACTTTTCCTTGAGGTAACTTATAAATCCGATTAGCTCATCCATAAGCACGGTTGGCGTTCCACCGCCGAAGTAAAAGTTGGAGAACTTGAATCCCCTTTGAATATAAAGGTCGAGTTCCGTTCTTAGATTCTTAAAGTATCTCCTTGCTTCATCTTCGCGAAATAGATATCTATTAAAACAGCAATAAGGGCAAAGACTTTTGCAGAAGGGGATGTGGATATAAAGTGAAATCTGGTTATCACTGTTTGTCCCCAGCCCTACGATTTGCGATTCATCAATTTCCTCACCGAGCTTCAGGAATTTTCTTCCTTCATAGCGAGTAATGAATCCCAGAAAATTTGAGAGCATGTTAATCAAAAAGTGTGGTAAGGCTATATGTTATGCTATCTGGAAGTAACCTACACCTACAATAATGGCGATTATGATGAAGATTATCGCCTCTGCCAGCATGAATTTTGACCTCTCAGTATAGGTGAAAGTATTAATTGCCCACAATACTGGTAAAATTATTCCTATGATTGCTATGCTTGGATTGTGAATTGAATGGATTACATCGACCCAAATTCCAGCAGATATTGCTAAACAGGCTGCGGCGACAGTATGTCTAGCATAAAGGGTTTTTATAGGATAGCCAAACCTCTCTGTTAGCCTCTCGGGGAGCAATAAGCATATCCCTGAAGCTGCTAGCCAGAAAGCGAGAAAACCAAGCGCTCCATTTAACATTTTCATCTCCTCCTTTTTGATATACTGGTTAAGCTATGTGATATAATACCGCCTTGTTATAGCTATTGACAATTATCGGTAGCAATGTAACTATGTTTAGGCAATGGCTACATAGTAATCCGATGTATAGTGGAGTCAAGTTATGCCTGAAGCTAACAAGAGAATAAGGATAGCCGTTGATGGTATGGGGGGCGATTATGCCCCTGGGGAGGTAGTTAAAGGAGCAGTTTATGCTGCGCAGAAAAGCGATATGGAAGTTATCTTAACTGGCCCACTGAGCATACTGGAAGGCGAATTGGCTAAATACCGGTTATCCGATAATTTGCCCATCAGGTGTGTTGAAGCCAGTGAGGTCATCAAGGAGGGTGAATCGCCAGCTTTAGCAATTCGCCATAAACGCAATTCTTCCATAGTTATAGCTACCAAGCTGGTGAAGTCGGGTGAAGTGGATGCGGTAGTCAGTGCTGGTTCTACGGGAGCTACGGCCGCTAGTGCCATGGTGTATCTAGACATGATTGAAGGAGTGGAGCGTCCTGCAATTGCTGCTCCTCTTAAAGGCTTGGGTCCTGATACGATAATGGTGGACATCGGAGGAAATGTTGACTGTAAACCGTATCAATTCTTATCATTTGCCATTATTGGTGCTGTCTATGCTAGAAAGTTGTTTAATATTGCCGATCCCACAGTGGGGTTATTAAGCAACGGTGCGGAAGAGGGAAAGGGGAGTGAAGCAGTGCGTGAGGCTTATACGCTTCTTAGGAATAGTGGATTGAATTTTATTGGCAATGTGGAAGGCAGCGATATCTTCAGTGGGCGAGCGAATGTTGTTGTCTGTGATGGCTTTGTGGGCAATGTGCTTATTAAGTTTTATGAAAGTCTGGGGAGTTATGCGCTGCATTTCATAAAGCGAAAGCTGAGGAAATACCCTCTGGCAGGGAGTGTAGCTAATTTGCTGTTTAATAGGATGTTTCCGGTGACCAAGTTGGCTTATGAGAGTGAAGAGGAGGGTGGTGGTATTTTATGGGGCATTGATGGAGTTGTCAGGATAGCGCATGGCGCTTGTCGAGCTCCCCACATAGCTCATGCCATAGCAAGCGCCAAGAACACTGTGGAAGCTGATATTATTGATTCCTTAAAATCGGAATTTGCCAAAGTCAGGGCAGAAAATAAACTATGAGGAGGTAACTTATGTCGATTGAAGAGCAGCTGAAGGATATTATCGCTAATATTGTCCATGTCGATAAGAGCATTATTAAAAGAGAGGGCACCTTTAAGGAGATAAATGCCGATTCGTTGGATATAGTGCAAGTACTGCTTAATGTGGAAGAGACTTTCGATATTGAGATTCCCGATGAAGATGCCGAGCAATTTCAAACCCTGGGCGATTTTGTTGACTATGTAGAACGCCGTGTAACGGCGAAAGAGAAAGCATGACACAACCTCTGAAAGGTAAGTTAGCCCTGGTAACAGGCAGTGGCAGGGGGATTGGTAGGGCTATTGCTTTGAAGCTTGCTTCTCAAGGCAGCGATGTTATCGTTAATTTCTTCCGTCGCCGTGATGCTGCGGAACAGACAGCTAAGGACATCCAGGACATCGGGGTGAAAGCTAAAGTTATCAGGGCAAACGTGGGAGACCCGGCAAAGATAGACGAGATGTTTGATGTGATTAGTAATGATTTTGGCTATCTGGATATTCTGATTAACAATGCTGCTTCGGGTGTGGGTCGCCCGGTGATGGATATAGATGTTAAAGCTTGGGATTGGACTATGAATATAAATGCTAGAGCTCTTTTGCTTTGTGCCCAGCGAGCAGCCAAACTTATGGAGGGGAGAGATGGCAAGATAGTGAGTATATCCAGCCTGGGCTCATTTCTTGCTTGGCCTACTTATGCTGCTGTGGGAGTATCTAAAGCAGCTCTGCAGGCTTTAACTCGCTATTTAGCGGTGGAGTTAGCCCCTAAAGGTATCTGTGCTAATGCTGTCGCTGCTTCTGCCGTCCTCACCGATGCATTGAAGTTCTACATAAAGGAACAGGAGGGCGCTGGCCACCTGGCAACACCAGCGGGAAGGATGGTAACTCCTGAGGATGTTGCTAACGCGGTGGCTTTCTTGTGTGGCGAGGATGCTTTTATGATAAGAGGACAGACGATTATTGTTGATGGTGGCACATCTGTGGCTCCGTTTAGTTCTCTAGGAGGTGTAAACATATGAACGTACCACAAGTTGTAGTTACCGGGGTGGGGGCTATTACTCCAATAGGTTTGAATGTGGAGGAGTTTTGGCAAGGATTGGCTGTTGGTAAGTCTGGAATTGCCCCTATTACCCGCTTTGATGCCACTGATTTCCGTGTGAAAGTAGATGCTGAGGTGAAAGGATTTGATCCTACCAAGTATATGGATTTGAAGGCAGTGGATCGCAGTCCAAGAGCAGTTCAACTTGTTGTTGGTGCGGCTAATGAAGCGGTAGCCTCAGCCAAATTGGATATGACTCAAGAGTGCCCTGAGAGAGTTGGTGTTAGCGTTGCTGCTATGGTTGGAACTGACTATATAGTGAAGCAAAATGAATTGATTAATAGGAGAGGGCCGAGAAGGGCTGACCCTCTTTTTATTACCAAGGCAAGTCCCAGTGGGGGAGCCATGGTTATAGGAATGATGATTGGGGCTAAGGGGCCTAACTCTAGTGTGAATACTCTCTGTGCTAGTGGAGTTGATGCCATAGGAACGGCGTTGAATTTCATACGCTTGGGATATGCTGACGTTATGATAGCTGGTGGTGCTGACGCTAGTTTAGACCTGGTCAGCGTAGCTGGCATAGATATCCTCGGTGCCTTATCTCGAGAGTCGGACCCACTTAAAGCTTCCCGTCCATTTGATGCTAACCGCGACGGTTTTGTCTATGGTGAAGGGGCAGGGTTGGTTATTTTGGAGACTTACGAACATGCTAAAAAGAGAGGTGCTCCCATATTAGCTGAGGTCGCTGGTGCTGCTTGGTCTTTTGATGCCTTTGACCAGACTGCTCCTGCCCCAGAATCGGAGGCTTATGCTATGAAGACTGCTTTGCAGAATGCCGGCGTGAAACCCGAGGAAGTCGACTATATCAATGCGCATGGCACCAGCACTAAACTAAATGATGCTTGCGAAACTCAGGCGATTAAAATGGTTTTCGGCGAAAATGCTTATAAAATCCCCATAAGCTCAACCAAGTCTATGATTGGGCATGTTATAATTGCTGCTGGTGCCATTGAAACTATTGCTGCGATACTGGTTATGAACAAAGGGGTTATTCATCCCACCATAAATTACGAAACTCCTGACCCGGAGTGTGACCTGGACTATGTTCCCAATGTGGCGCGCCCGGCAAAAGTGGATACTTGCCTGACTAACAGCTTCGGTTTGGGTGGGGAGAACTGCTGCCTGGTTCTGAAACGCTGTAGCGGCTGAGAGTAAGGAGCCCTTCTAATTGTGGGAGTCTAGTATTTCTTGGCAAGGAATACTCTGCTGCTGGTCAAGTTGTTCAGGAAACTCTTGAGCACAGATACATATTCGTCCGTCTCAGGGCGGTCAAACCGCACCACTTTATCGGCTATTTTCTGGCAATAATCGCAATAAGCACATCCGGATAGGCAATCCTGTTTCTTAAAGAAATCAATGAAACCTTCTAGAGCCTGGTTATCAATATAGACCTTTGGCCGCGAGTCTATCCTGGTGGTTTGTGTGCTGGCTAAGACGGGGTCAGCATGATCAATTTTTGGTTTAGGAACATACAGGATGTCATAGAGGTTTCCCTGGTATTGACGGGATGAATATGCCTCAGTGGCATTTATAATCCACTCCGAGGGCATCGCCCTGCCGGCGATTTTAAAGAAATCAATGCCTATTTCCTCGTAGAGGTGAATGTCATCAGGTCTTATCCAGCGGGACTTAATAAATTGAGAGACATCGCGGAACCTTTCCAGAGTGCAGTGAGTTACGCAGTAATCCATATAGAAGCCATTAAGCGAGTTGTGGTTTTGACTAGCGTGACCTAAAGTATCGTAGTGATAGTACTCGTAGGGACACTGGTAGAGGCAAAGGCTGTTTGTCAGTGCCCCGAGTTCACACTTCACTGCACTTCTGATAGCCCGAAGTAACCTAAAATCCCGGTTTACATTGCTGTGGAGAATGATGGAATCCGCTCCCAGGGATTCAAATAACTTAGCCCGGGCCACGCTGTTCACATGAGCTATGGTCGATATTTCCACTTTGAGGTGGGGGAACTGGCGCTTTATCAACTCCGCCAGGTAGGGAATAGCTACGGTAACGCGGTCTACTCCAGCATTACTGAGCCACTCCAGGTGTCTAAGTAGTTCGTCATGAGTATCCTCATCCCACTCCATGTTACCCATGCTCGGGGCATTTAGAAGGTAATTGAAGGTTAATCCTGCAGAGTGAGCTAGCTTGACATACTCCTCTGCCTGTTCTGCTGTTACTTGGGAAATATCGGGTCCTGACCCTCCGCTGCCCAGTATTGATGTCGGTAGAACACCGTATATTTGAATATCGGCCTTGATCTCGCTTAGAGGCGCTAGCAGCTTCCAATCCCAATTCGTTGGTATTAATAACTGCATGTTTGTCCTGCTTTGAAGAGGATGTTGATCATAGGTTTTAGCGAGGGAATAATTTATGCATGATGCATAGCATTGCGATATACTAATAATGTGCAACGAGTTTGTCAAGAGGGCAACCCAGTGTTTAGCTGGTATACTGTGAGGAGGTAATGTGAATCTAAACCAAATGCTGGAAATAACCGCTAGTGAAGTGCCCCAAAAAGAAGCTATTATCCTTGATTCTCAGAGGGTTACTTACGGGGAGTTGGATGAAACTTCTAACAGGGCAGCTAATGCGCTTATAGGGCTGGGATTGAAAAAAGGTGACCATGTCGCTATTTTAATGTCTCATCGCCCTGAGTGGGTTGTTAATTATTTTGGGGTTGTTAAGGCTGGTGGTGTAGCTGTGCTTCTGGGTTCTATGCTCAAAGCACCTGAACTTGCCCCTTTATTGCGTGATTCTGATGCCAGGGTGTTAATTACCGAAAAAAGCTTTTCCCGAATGCTTTCTTCAGTTTTGTCCAATATCCCTCTGCTAAAACATGTTATTGAATTTGATGGAGATTCCTACAACAAAATGGTGGCTAATAGCCCTTCCACGTCACCGCTTGTCGATATGAAAGATGAAGACGAAGTTTCTCTCATATATACCTCCGGCGTATTAGGGAAGCAAAAGGGTGTAGTACATACCCATGCTTCCCTTATGGGCCCCCTTAATATAATTTCCGCAGGCATAGGGCGAAGTAGAGCAGATGTGGTTATAGATCCGGTTCCTTTCTTCTATCTTTTTGGCTTAGGCGAGGTTCTTTTTGGCTCTATTATGAAGGGCGCTACTGTGGTAATCATCCCTCATTTCACACCCAGGGTTGTTCTAGAAGCAGTAGAGAAAGAAAGAGGGAGCATCGTTTTCGGTGTTCCAGCAGTGCATAATGCTTTAGCGATGGTTAGGGATGAGGTCATTAAGGACTATGACCTCGGTTCATTAAAAGTAGCTTCTAGTGCCGGGGCGAAGTCCTCTCCTCGCCTTATGAAGATGCTGGAGGATAAATTCAAGTTAACATTCTGTGAGGCATATGGCCTTTCGGAACTTTTCGTTGTCTCTGTGAGCACTCTTGATAACCACAAGCTGGGGACGGTGGGCAAGCCAATTTGTGATATTAAGATAATAGATGATAGCGGCAGGGAAGTTTCTCAAGACGAAATAGGGGAGGCTGTTTTCCGTGCTCCCTGGGTAATGAAGGAATATTACAAAGCGCCTGACCTTACCACCCAGGTTCTTAAGGATGGTTGGTTTTATACCGGAGATTTGGTCAAGATGGATGAAGATGGTTATCTTGAATATGTGGAAAAGAAATCCTTCATAATAGTGACCCAGTCAGGACTTAAAATCTCCCCCTGGGAAGTCGAGGATGTGCTTTTAAGACACCCTGGCGTAGCTGAGGCAGCCTATTCAGGGGTCAATGATGGGCGGGGAGGACAAGTCCCCACTGCTTTTATAGTGACCAAAGAGGGGCAAGGTGCTACTGCAGACAAAATAGTCAGTTTTTGTCGCCAGAACCTGGCTGATTTTAAGCTGCCCAAGAAAATTGAGTTCGTAGATAGTATACCCAAGACCGGCTCGGGGAAGATTGACAGACGGCGACTCAAAGAGGGGGTGCTGTAGACTATTGACATGAGTGGGCCCATTTGCTAACGTTGCCTAGCCTTCAGTTATCCCTTGATTATGAAGGAAATATAATTTGAAGATACTTCTTGTTTATCCGCAATATCCAGATGCCTTCTGGAGTTTTAAGTACGCTTTGAGATTCATTTCGAAAAAGGCGGCTTTTCCTCCTCTGGGATTACTCACCGTAGCTGCTATGCTTCCTGAGGAGTGGCAGCAAAAGCTCGTGGATATGAACATAGTAACCTTAACCGACGAGGACATTAAATGGGCAGATTATGTATTTATCAGTGCTATGATTGTCCAGCAGGAATCGGTGAAGGAAGTTATTGCCCGGTGTGGAGAACTCCATACTAAAATAGTTGCTGGCGGCCCCCTTTTTACCACTGGATATGAACAGTTTAACCTTGGTGATGTAGACCATCTTGTACTTGGTGAGGCCGAAGATACACTGCCCATTTTCCTGGAAGACTTGCAGAAAGGACGTGCTCAGCATGTTTATGAATCTAGCGAGCACCCCGATATAGCAAAAACACCTATCCCACTTTGGAAGCTTATTGACATGAAAAAATATGCTTCAATGAATGTCCAGTATTCTCGAGGCTGCCCTTTCAATTGTGAATTTTGCGATATTATCATCTTAAATGGGCACAAGCCACGGACAAAGGATAAAGACCAACTAGTAGCTGAATTTGATGAACTGTATCGCCAGGGATGGCGAGGCAGTGTATTTATTGTTGATGATAATTTTATCGGCAATAAGAAGAAATTAAAGGCGGAAACGCTCCCAGCGATGGTTGAATGGTCTCAGAAGAGAAAACACCCCTTCAGGTTCTTTACTGAGGCATCTGTAAACCTTGCCGATGATGAGCAGCTAATGCAATTGATGACTGAAGCAGGCTTTGATACAGTGTTTGTTGGTATTGAAACCCCTAATGAAGAGAGCCTGGTTGAATGTAGCAAGTTTCAAAATGTGAATCGTGATTTGGTAGGCTCAGTTAAGAAGATGCAAAACTATGGACTGCAGGTGCAGGGCGGCTTTATTGTTGGCTTTGACAGCGATCCCATTTCTATTTTCAAGAGTCAGATCAGCTTCATTCAGAGGAGTGGAATCGTTACTGCAATGGTTGGTTTGCTAAACGCTCCTCCAGGCACAAGACTATACCACCGACTGAAAAAAGAAAACCGCCTATTGCCAGGCGGGTCTGGCGACAATACCGATGGTTCACTCAATTTCATTCCTAAGATGAACCGTGAAACTCTTATCACTGGCTATAAAAATGTGGTAAAGACAATTTATTCGGCCAAACCGTATTATGAGCGAGTTAAGACATTTCTGGAAGAATATAAACCTCATAAAACCCGAAGGGTATGGGAAAGCAAGGTTCACTTTTGCGAGATTAGGGGACTTATCAACTCAATGTGGGTTTTAGGCGTCAAAGAGAAAGGAAGGAGACATTACTGGGGGCTTTTTAGTTCCACCTTGCTCAAGAGACCCCGCCTGTTTCCTTTATTCATAACCCTTAGCGTCTACGGATTCCACTTCCGCAAGGTTGCTGACAAAATACAGTAGCATTGCAATTTTGGCTCTGTGTTACTGGATTAACCTCGTATTACATCTTTTTATACTTGTTCCCACAACGAGTGGGCGGTTTGTAGAGTAAGCTGAGTGGGTGAAGCGACTTAGTCAATCGCCGCTGTAGAATCCGAGGTCAATAAGCCCTTGCCCGGTGTGAATTGCTGTTGGTGCTAAGCCTTCAAAAACATAAAATTCCTCACACTGAAACTGGGATAACAGCATCTTTTTTAGCTCTTCAGCTTGCTGAGGAGCCCTGGTGTGAGTTATAGCGGCGTGTATCTTTTTATTCCCCGCCCTTTCCTTAGCTACGCTGACCATTTTCTCCATTATTTGCTTTTTGGTTTTGACTCTTGCCACCGGTTTTATAACTCCCTCTGCAATCTCAAGGAGGGCTCTAAAGCTACTTACCTGTTGTGCTTCAGCCCAGGACTTAGCCTGGCATATGCGTCCTCCTTTATCCAAATAGAAAAGTGTATCTGGTGCGGTGAGGTGGGTTATTCGTTGTATTAGATAGTTGACTTGCTCCACAACCTCCTCTATGTTTTTGCCTTGTTTTGCTGCCTTAGCTGCCGCTAAAGCGATAAGCGCAAGCCCTGATCCACCTGTGCGTGAATCTACCACCTCAATCGTAGTTTTGGATAGTTCTTTTTGAGCTATTTCTTTAGCCTGCATAGCTACTGTGTATGCTGCGGTGAAACCCGAGCTCGCAGAGATATATAGGATAGCTTCACTACCTTGGCTTACCTCTTGGAAAGCGTGCAAGCATTCTCCTACGGGGAACGGCGTCATTGTGGGCAGATTCTCCTTTTTATCTACTCGGGCATAAAGGTCTTCCATATCTATTTCTGTGTCCAGGTAGTCTTTGCCATCCATGATGATGTGGAATGGTATTAAGTTGATATTAAATTTCCGTGCTATTTCTGGTGACATGTTGCTTGCTGTATCAGTGATGACTGCTACCTTATTCACAACCGGCCTCCTTGTTACTCAACGATTCATATAGTTAGCCGCTGCTGTAAAACCCAAAGTCAATAAGCCCTTGTCCGGTATGAACTACTGTCATTGGCAAGCCTTTAAAAACATAAAGTTCCTCACAGTGAAACTGGGATAACAACATCTTTTTTAGCTCTTCAGCTTGCTGCGGAGCTTTATTGTGAGTCATAGCGACGTGTATCTTCTTATTTCCCACCCTTTCCTTAGCTATACTGACCATTTTCTCCAGTATCTCGGTTTTGGTTTTGACTCTTGCCACCGGTTTTATAACTCCTTCTGCAATCTCTAGGAGGGCTCTAAAGCTGCTTACCTGTTGTGCTTCAGCCCAGGACTTAGCCTGGCATATGCGTCCTCCTTCATCTAAATAGAAAAGTGTATCTGGTGCGGTGAGGTGGGTTATTCGTTGTATTAGATAGTTGACTTGCTCCACAACCTCCTCTATGTTTTTGCCTTGTTTTGCTGCCTTAGCTGCCGCTAAAGCGATAAGCGCAAGTCCTGATCCAGCGCTGTGCGAGTCAATCACTTCAATGGTAGTTTTGGGCAGTTCCTTTTGAGCTATTTTTTTAGACTGTAGAGCCGCGTCATACCCCCCACTCATCCCTGCTGTAACGGAGATATGAATGACAGTCTCGGCGTTTTGGCTTAGCTCCTGATAGGCTTGCAGAAACTCCTTCGGAGAAGCAAATGAAGTTGTAGGTAAGTTTTCCTTCTTAGCTACTCGGGCATAGAGGCCTTCCATATCTACTTCTGTGTCCAGGTAGTCTTTGTCATCCATGAGGATGTGGAATGGTATTAACTTAATGCCAAATTTTCGTGCTATTTCCTGTGCCATGTTGCTTCCTGTATCAGTCATAACAGCTACTTTTCTCATGGTAGACTCCTTTCTGGTGCATCGCTGCCCAATATGTCGCAGTCCGATGTATTATAGGGGGTAAGATATTTTTGTCAAGGCTTGAGCCTTCGTCCAGTACCTTAACAACGCGTTACCTCCTTTCCCTATCATTGCGAGGAGCATTAGCGACGAAGCAATCTTTGAGCGAGATTCCCCAGTTACGCTCGCAACAAGGATTGCCACGCTTTGCTCACAAGGACAATGGAAGGGTTGGCACTTACGGACAGGACGGGCTTTCTACCATTGAACGAACATCGGGATCATCGTAGGTTGCCTCCCCTGGTAGTGTCATACTCAGTTCAAGACTCTCCAACACTATTGACTGTGGTTGGTATCAGTTCAGAGAGGGCTGGATGAATATGGATACCCTGGTTTATCTCTTCAGTTTTTCCGCCAGAAGTCATGGCGTTGACCACTTCTTGAATAAGCTCCGGGGCGTAGGGCCCTATAATGTGAAAACCCAATATTGTGTCACTACCTTTTTCTACAATAGCTTTGACGAAACCCTCCTTTTCCATCATTGCTTCACCCTTGGCAACATCAGAGTATTTTGTCTTGCCGACAATAATGTCGTGGTCTTTTGCGGCGTTCTCTTCATTCAGCCCAACGGATGCAATTTGAGGGTATGAATAGACGGCATGAGGTGCGGCACTATAGTCCACCTTTGACTTAGTGTCGTAGAAGACGTTTTGTACCACTAGAGCGGCCTCTCTGTTGGCCATGTGCGTAAACATCTGTTGCCCATTGGCATCTCCCACGGCAAAAATGTTCTTCTTGCTCGTCTCGAGATACTCGTTTACCTTGATGAAGCCTTTCTTGTCTGTCTCTACTCCGGTATTTTCTACTCTCAATATATCTGCATTAGACCTTCTACCCACAGCCATCATAATTCTTTGTGCCGCAAATTCTCTTCGTTTGCCTGTATTAGTATCCTTTGTAACAACCACAACGCCATGCTCGCTTTCTTTTACTTCCTCTGCTAAGGCGTTTGTATAGACTCCTATGCGCTTACTCAACTCGCTCTTCAGGAGATCAGAGATTTCCGGTTCCTCGGAGAGCACCAACCTGTCAGCCATTTCAAGAATAGTAACTTTGGTGCCCATGGCCGCAAAGAAATGCCCGAATTCGACAGCGATATAGCCACCACCAATGATTATAAGGCTATCCGGTCTTTCCTTCAGTTCCAGTACCGATTCGTTTGTTAGGTAGTCTACATTTTCCGAGCCTTTAATCGGAGGTATGAACGGGCGTGATCCTGATGCAATGAAAACCTTTTCCCCTCTAAGTTTCTCTTTCTTGACCTCAAGTAGGTAGTCACCTACAAAATAGCCTTCACCTTCATAGAAATCCAGGTTCTTGGATTGTTTGAGACCTTCTCTAATATGAACCTGGCTTTCCTGCCTACTTTGTCTCATTCGCTCCATTATGGAGTGAAAGTCTATATTCTTGATCTCTGCTTCAATACCCAGCTTCTTGGCTTCCTCTATTTCTACTATTCGGTCGGCTGTGTAAATCAGCATTTTGGATGGTATACAGCCCCAGTTAAGACAGGTTCCGCCTATTAGAGGCCCTTTATCTACTAAGGCAACATTGAGACTCTTTGATGCGGCTTCATCTGAAATAATTGCCCCAGCCCCCGAGCCGATGACTATAGCGTCGTAACTCTTCACTGTTGAGCACCTCCTTCTCTGTGCCTACCACTTTTATGTTTACGGTATGGATCACCTGTAAATATGACCGTCTCTCCTGTGATAAGAAGGTAAGGTCGTAGTCATTCTATCATGTCAATTCGATCACCGTCTTGATATTATCTGGGGTGGGATCAAGCGCATCCCTGAACATGGACGAAAAGCGCCTTGCACTGGATGCTTTACAGGTGAAAGTGATTGCCTACCACGACCACCTCGACCTTCGAGGCGTCCTCCCTACCTACGTCACCATTGAACGAACATCGGCATGATTACGTGGACATAGTTGTCCACACCGATAGGACGGATGACGCCGGGACTTGATGAGGTGGTGACTTCCAAGGCGACCTGAGCTTGATGGACGACATTTAAGACATCGCCGAGATACTTTACATTGAAGGCGATTTTAGCCTCCTCTCCCTCAACAAGTGCGTCGGCTTCGCTGATATTGCTTCCTATTTCCTCTGCCTGGGCAGAGGCGGTTATCCTTCCAGGGGTGAGTTCATTCCCGGGGGTGATGGTTAGTCGGACAATGCCGCTGGCATCGCGAGCAAATACTGAGGATATTTTGGCAATTCGCAGAAAATCATTGATGTCTATCACAGCTCTTGTAGTATAGCTTTCCGGGATAACCTGGGAATAGTTGGGGAAGGAACCCTGGATAAGCTGCGAGACTATTTGAGCATCTTTAAGCTTGAAGCAAACCTGGCTTTTCTGCTGGTTCATAGCCATTTCCACTGGCTCTTCTTGATCACTGAGAAGGCGGTTTAACTCGTTAAGGGTTCTTGCCGGGATAATTGCCGTGTTCTTCTGTTCCACTGGTGTGAACAGGTTTATTTTGTGGACTGCTAATCTGAAACCATCAGCGGCTGCTAAAGTAAGCTGGTCTCCTTCAAACTCACAGTGAACGCCGGTCAGCATTGGCCGTGATTCCTCGACGGCAGCGGCGAAAGAGACCTGCGCAATTCCCTCTCTAAGCGCATTTGCTTCGAGAGTGGTGGTTAGGTCGCCGCTTACCTCAGGGACTGGTGGAAAATCTTCGGCGTCAATGCCATTGATGCGAGCTTCAAAGCGCCCGCTTTTGAGCTCAACAGTATGGCTTTTGGCAGGGAGTGTGACCTCAACTAAGTCGCTGGGTAAGGAATTAATGAAGTCAATTAGTAGTCGGGCGGGAACAGTTATGCTTCCTTCTTTTTCCACTTTGGCGCCAATCCAGGAGGTAGTAGCCATTTCTAGATTGGTGGCGGCTAACTTAAGACGAGATGGCTCAGCGGTAAGGAGGATATTTTGAGTGATAGGTAGAGTAGACCTGGTAGCCACAGCTCTGCTCACTATGCTTAGCCCTTTGTTCAGGTTTTGTTGAAGACAAGACAACTTCATTAGAAATACCTCTTGAACAGTATACTATCAGCGGTTGCAATGGTCAATAAGTCAGTTATGGAACTGATTTAATATTTTCCTTGCCCTTTGTGCTGCTTCACCACGATGGCTGAGTTGATTTTTGAGCTCTAAAGGGAGCTCAGCCATGGTCTTGGCAAGTTTGGGAAGGTAGAAAATGGGGTCATAACCAAAGCCATTTTCCCCTTTAGCTTCAAAGGCGATGATGCCATGGCATTTACCTTGACATAATTTTAATTTACCTTCCGGCGTGGCAATGGCGATGACGCATTTGAAATGAGCAGTTCGCCTATCCCATGGGATGCCATCCATCATTGCTAATAGCTTTGTTACTCTGTCGGCATCAGTGGCATTCTTTCCAGCAAAGCGGGCTGAGTGGATGCCTGGTTTGCCCTGTAGGGCATCTACCTCCAGCCCTGAATCATCGGCGAGGGTGATAAGTTGGCTCAATTTAGCATAGGTAGTGGCTTTCATTTCAGCATTTTGTGCATAGGTATTTCCTGACTCGGTGGTAACTTTGCTTATCCCCTGTTCGAATAACGTAACTATTTGATATCCAAGGTTATCGAGAAGAAGGCGATATTCCTTTATTTTCCCGGGATTACTGCTAGCAAGGAGGAGCTTGGGCATTTAGCCTATCAAACGCTCTGGAATCTTGGAGCCAGTTTCTTCGCCACTTCAGGCATGGTGGTATATTCCATTTGCTCGAGTGGCAGACGGTGTGGCTCAAAGGGTCCCATGCGTCGCAGGAAGTCAGCAATGAGATTTGCCTGATGGCGGGCTTCATCAAAAGCGGGGTCATCGAAAAGGTCGTTGGCACCGATGAGCTTTCCCTCGGTTATTTGAAAGCCAGCAGCTATCACTCGCGGTGGACCATCAAAGCGTGTTGCCCTGGCATTGTGAAAGGGAACTGCCATAAGGGGACCGTGGTGGGAGCCTCTCATCCATCCTTCAACTATGTTTGGTGAAGCAAAAGGCTCAAGTATCTCACCTACGGCGGGGAATTTACCTTGGGACCTGACGATACAGACGGGGTCATCTTTGCCTATATACCTGCCAGCAATGAGAGCCAGATGCTGGGTAGAGCAAGCAGCGGCGATTTCATCACTTTCCTTGTGGAATACGTTGGTAACGGCATAACGACTTGGCGAGCCTAAGAAAACAAGCATATCATAAATTTCCTCAGGAGCATTGAACTTTATTTTCTTGGCTTCCATAACATCCTCCACTTCGAAGGCAAAACCCGAGTGCATGTTAGAGGCAATTACCAGCCCGATGGTATTGAATGGGTCAGCGAATATTTTATACAGTGGTAAGTTCCAGGCACCTGAAGCGGTCTTATCTGCCATAAAGATAATCACAGTTTCTGCTTGACGCTCGGTAAATTGCATTTCAGCGACACCTGGTCCCATCCCTCTGACATTCCCTGAGAAAGCATCGGCGAGGAGATCCTGCCCAGCGCCGTGAAGCTTTAGCTTCTTGGCAACCTCGGTGCATTCTACAAAGGTGTCCCAGGCTAATTTATGGATTTGTTCATTATCTTCGCCCTTCTGGTGAGTCATTATCAATTGGGCATCGTCACCACAGGCGGTGACATAATAATCGATGAGCAGCCCTTGTTTTTTGGCGCTCTCCATGCATTCCCTTGCCTTCTGCAACACGTCGGGATGAGAGCTAGAATGTCCCACGTAGCCGCCAACATCTGCTTTGATGACGCTTAAAGTTATTTCCATTACACCCTCCTTTGTTTAATAATCTATGCCTTTACGCGCTAATATCCCCTTGTCGTAGGGATGCTTTACTTTGGTCATATTAGTAACCAGGTCGGCTAATTCGATGAGCTTATCATCAGCATATCGCCCGGTGAGGATAAGCTCTACGTTTTTTGGTTTTTCCTTTATTAGCTTTATCACTTCGTCAGTGCTGATTAATTTCCAGGCTGTTGCTACATTAACCTCATCCAAGATTACTATATCATACTCATTGCTGAATATCACTTCTTTAGCCATCTGCAAAGCTTTCCTTGCCTCTTCCTTTTCGGCTTCAGTCACATTATTCGGGTCAACAAAGCTCTCCAGACCGAAGTTAGCGAATTTGATATTTGGTAGTTGGGGCAAAGCCTTCCGTTCCCCGTAAGGGAAACCACCTTTCATAAAGTAAATAATAAATACCTTAAAAGCATGCCCTGAAGCTCTGAGGGCGACACCTAAAGCGGCTGATGTCTTCCCTTTGCCATCGCCGGTGAAGATTTCTACCAGACCCTTACCAGTTGCTTCACTATTTGCTGCTGATGTGTCACCCAGTGACATTTTTCTAGTCTAACAAGGTGGAAGGTACAAATCAAGGTGACCGTTTACCTTGGCTAGCTTTAGGGATGAAGATTAGTCCTTCTTTACCATCCCCTAGAGCTTCCGTCATGTTCTGGTGATAGAGAAAAGCAGTATAGGCTGCTGTGGCAGCATCACAAAGGTTATGGTCGAATAACTCAAAGTACGGACTAAGGGCAGGCAGAAGGTTTGCTAGCCGTTGCCTGAGGAAAGATATGCCTTCCTGTGTGGTCTTCCTGGGTATAGCTTTACCAAATAAGCAGGTGTTGGTGGCGTAGGGGTAAACTTCAATGACGTTAAATCCCTGTTGGCAAAATTTGTTCTTAAGGCTGATGCCACGATAAATCAGCCCTTTGATAAATGTTTCTTTGGTTGTGGGATAGCAGGGAATCCCACGGTGTCTCAATTCCCGGTCACATTTTCTGTTTTTCTCACTGGATTTTGGCTGGCAAGGACAACTTCTTTCAAGACAACACATCCCCAGAGGTAAACTTAGAGGAGCATCGATGGCTATCACTTGTGGAGAATAAAGATTTTGGATGGTGATAACATCATCATCAGTGGCTATGAAGCCAAAATAGATGAGTTGTAATTCGTCATCCAGAGCCAGGCAGGCACTGGGTTTAGCTGTGGTGGAAGTTAGATCGATGCCGAAAAACAGTTGATGCTGCTTGACGGAGCCCGTCCTGAGTATTGCGGGATTACTTTGCTTTGCTCGCAATGACGCAGGGGAAGAGCTCAGAATGGCAGGAAGGGAAGGGTTGGTAGTGGTACGGGATTGGGTTGGCATTGCTAGTTTTTGCCCAGTCGTTTTAGTATCTCTCTGGCGGCTACTGCGCCTGATGCTGAAGCCTGGACCAAGCCTCGACTTATGCCAGTGCCATCGCCAGCAGCGAACATGTTGCCAATTTCGGTCTCCAAACAAGGAGTAAGTTTTAACTGGCTGGAATAAAACTTGACCTCTATCCCATAAAGTAAGGTATGAGGTGAGGCAACCCCAGGAGTTAATTTGTCCATTGCCTGAAGCATCTCCACTATCCCCGTAAGATAGCGATAGGGGAGAACAAAGCTCAAATCTCCTGCTGTTGCTGCTTTCAAGCTAGGCTTGGTGAGGCAATGGTCGATGCGGCTTTGCGTTGAACGCCGACCATCCATTAAGTCCCCGAATCGCTGTATCAAAACACCGCCGCTAAGGATGTTAGCCAGGCGTGCCAGATACTTGCCATAGGCAATTGGCTCGTGGAAAGGCTTGGTAAACGTCGTGCTTACCAATATGGCAAAGTTATTGTTTTTTGTTTTGTATTCTGTATAGCCAATGCCATTTACAGTGACCACTGGGTCGGGACCTCCGGTAGATTCCACGATTACCTCGCCACCGGGACACATGCAAAATGTTCTTACTCGGTCATCGAAACTGGGAGAGTAAAATTCAAGCTTCGCTTCGTATAGCACGGAAGTTAGTTCTTCCATAATTGCTAATGGGACTTCCACCCTTACACCTACATCGATAGGGTTAGAGTTGACGTTGAGCTTGAGCCGTTCAGCTTCGCTAACTAACCATTCTGCTCCTTCTCTGCCCGGTGCTAAGATCAAGTAGCGACAATCGCATCGTTCTCCATCATTGGTTTCAATTGCCTTTACAATATTATCCTCGACTATGATGGTCTTGACCGCTGTCATTAACTTTATATCTACTCGCGAAGATAGGTATTTTTTCATTGTTTTTAACGTCTGGCGACAATTTTCTGTTCCTAAATGGCGTAACTTGACAGGGGTCAGTCTGAGTCCAGCTAAGGTTGCCTGACGCTCCAGTTCGATTACTTTCTCACCTACACCATAAACCTTGTGGGGAGTACCAAATTTGAGGTAAATTGAGTCAACGTAATCAACCATGTTTCTTGCTTGTTCCATTCCAATTAGCTCTTTAAGGTGTCCGCCGACCTCGGTGGATAAAGTCAGCTTACCATCGCTGAAGGCACCAGCACCCCCGAATCCGCTTACCAGGTGGCATGGAGAGCAGTAAGTGCAATGGTCAGCCCCTCTTTGGACCGGGCAAATACGAGCATCAGTGTCCTTGCCTTTGTCCAGGAGCAACACATCAAGTCCGGCATTGGCTAGTTCCAGGCTGGCAAAAATGCCTGCTGGACCAGCACCCACTATAATAACATCATATTTTCTAGCCATCGAGATTCACTCCGGTGATCATTAAGGTAATTCGTACCACTGCTGAATTTTAAGGTTTGTAAAGCTATTCGTCAATCAAGTGCACTGAACATCTTGGTGACAAACATTCTTTCTTTGTCATTGCGAGGCATAAAGTGCCGAGGCAATCTGCAAGTTAAATCCTAAACTCAAAGCACTAAATCCTAAACAAATCCTAATATCTAAATCCAAAGTTCACCCCCCTTTTGGGCATTGGGATTTTGGTCATTTGATGTTGTTTAGTATTCCGGATTTAGTATTTGGAATTTCATCAGGGGATTGCTTCGCTCCGCTCGCAATGACAGGAAAGGGTCCTATTGCGCTGTGACAAACATGTGGGATGTACTTATCTATGTAAGTGAGCTTCTCAAACGTCAGGGTTTTCAGATAGACCCTATTGACAAGTGGCTATGCGCTGTTATATTTTGATTCTAAGCGCACCAATGTCTGATGGTTAAGTTTGAAAATCGAAGCGCTAATAAATAAAGGAGGAGGGACGAAGGATGGAGATGCCAGAGGATGAAAAGGTAGAAGTCAAGCCAACATGGAAATTAGCCTGGGGGTTATTCTGGAGGATGTTGCTTTTCTACATACCGATACTGGTGATTGGCCTGATATTGTATGCTACGGTGTGGCCACCAGTGCTGCAAAAGATAATACTGGCGCTTTTTAAATTGGTTTCATAATTGTGCCCATTAACAAGTGGGCAGGGATAACTGATTCAGGTTCTGCTCCATTTTGTGTGGGGCAGACGAGGAGGTATTGTGTTTTGTAGAAATTGTGGCAAGGAACTAATAGGGAGTCCTGAAATTTGTCCGGAGTGTGGAGCTAAGCCGATGAACGGCACCAGCTTCTGCTCTAATTGTGGTGCGGCAACAACCGAGCTCACTGAGATGTGCGTTAAATGTGGTGCTCGAGTGGCAGGAGTGGCAGCGAAGCCGATAGCAGGAGATATATCACCAAAGTCAAGGCTTGCTGTTACGTTGCTTTCTTTCTTCCTTGGGCAACTCGGTGTCCATCGGTTCTATCTAGGCAAGATTGGAACAGCGGTTGTGATGCTTGCTTTAACTATTGTTGGATGGGCTACTTTTCTATTCATTGTTGGCTGGTTTTTTCTTGGGGCTGTATGGATTTGGACTCTCATCGACTTTATATTTGCCGTTTCGGGGCGCATGAGAGACAAAGAAGGTAAACTTATTGAGAAGTGGTAGGGCCAAAAACGACAGGCTAAACAGGGAAACTTTGAGAATCTCTAGTAGACTGTATGGCTAGAGCGAATTACCGTAGTATTTAGAAGGAGGAGCTATGTTTTGTAGAAATTGTGGCAAAGAATTGACTGGAAGTCCTGAAATTTGCCCTAATTGTGGGGCTAAGCCGATGAGTGGCACCAGTTACTGTCCTAATTGTGGTGCGCCAACAACCGAGCTAACCGAGATATGTCCTAAGTGCGGTGCGCGAGTGGCCGGTAAAGCAGTGGCGAAAGCAGGTGGCACCTGGATGCCGCTCACAGCTGGGATACTAGATTTAGTTGCTGGAGTCCCTGCCTTGATTATTGGTATAGCACTTGCCGCAGGTTTGGGCGCGCTTGGAGGGCTTGGTGGTATTCCTGGGGTTGGTCTAATAATGGGTGCGATAGCTGTGCCGCTAATTATCTTCGCCATAATCGCCATAGTAGGCGGGGTTTTTGCCATTAGAAGAAGAACCTGGTGGTTGGCGCTAGTTGGCTCAATCTGTGCTTTTCTTGCCGGGCTACCTCTTATTCTCCCTGCGATATTCCTAGGGATCCCTGCGATTGTGTTTACCATCCTGGGGAAAAGGCATTTCAAGTAGGGCATAGCCGCGCAAGCACGGTTGGGAATCAGGGTAGATAATGTTCTGTAGAAATTGTGGCAAGGAACTGATAGGAGCTCCTGAAATTTGCCCGCAGTGTGGCGCGAGACTGATGAGTGGCCAGTAAAGTAGTAGAGAAAGCTGGTGGCGCCTGGATGCCGCTGACTGCGGGAATACTTGATTTGGTCGCTGGAGTCCCTGCCGTAATTATCGGAATATTATTTCTTGCGGATGCTGAGGTCCCTGGGTGGCTTAGTGGTGTTGTTGGGTTTGGTGTATTGACGGGCACAACAGTTGCGCTGGTAACTATCTTCGCGGTAATCGCCATAGTAGGCGGGGTTTTTGCCATTAGGAAAAGAATCTGGTGGTTGGCGCTAGTTGGCTCAATCTTCGCCGTTTTGTGTGCCTGGATTTTGGGAATACCGGCGATTGTGTTTACCGTAATGGGCAAGAAGCATTTCAAGTAAAGCTAGCTAAAATTCAGCAGGTTATGTGAATTAACGCGGCGACCTTTTGTTTTTTACCAGCAATCACTATCGAACGGAAGCGAAACCTGTCTATTCTAGCGGTAATTCTTGCTTTTCCTCTTGGAAGTACTTTGCCTGGCGATTCTTCGCTTGCTGCTCTGCTTTATTATCTTGCCATACTTAAATGGGTTTAGATTTATGAAGCCCTTAGCCATAATTCTCCTAAATGAAGCCGTCCTTTAGCTTAAATAGCACCTCATCCATATTCTCCCCTCTGCGTTTGCTTTGCGTTATAACTTCGTCAATTTTGTAATGCATATAGCTGTCTTTGAGGTCGTTTAGCTTCCCATAATAGCCCAGTCTCCTTCCAAATTTGAAATTGAGCTTTTCCGCATCCGGCAAGCTGAGATACTCATTTATGATATTAAGGCATTTTTGCTTGTCCTCGGGCAATTTGCCCTCCACTTCCATCAGTAAGTTGAGTATATGGTCACTTTTGAGATAGTTGGTGACTCGCAGATTCTCGATAAGAGTGCCTATCTCCTCCACCACTTCGTCCTCTGTTTGTAATTCGAAGTCGCCATCCTGTATTTTTGACCATAATGGCATGATAGGATGGACGTGAAGGCTACGTAACCTGATGTAATCGGGGTTGATTTCGTTTAGCACTTTGGCTGTTTCCATGACATGCTCGTGAGACATCTTCTTTCCCCCGAGTCCCGGCATGACGTATTCACAGAGGGAGATGCCTGATTCTACCACCTTTCTCCCTCCGTTAATCTGTTGCTGAGCAGTAACCCCTTTCTGCATGTAAGCCAGCACAGGGTCATAGCCGCTTTCAAGTCCGGTATGGATTCTGTCTAAGCCGGCAGCTTTAAGCTCCCTCAATTCCTCCAGAGATTTTCTCGCCGTGGTGTGCGAACGTCCATAGACAGTTACTCTATTCAAGCCAGGGAAGGTTTCTCTTAAGAAAGTGATTACTCGGACTAGCTCTGAAGTTCTCATAACGAGGCTATTGGAATCCTGGAGGAAGGCTGATTTACCCCCAGTGAAAAGCCACAGGGCAACATTGCGAACGCATTGTCCATATTCCGGTTGGTCATGCAGCATTGCCGCTACCTCTCTAGCACTACCACCGTAGCCCATTTTCCAGGCTATTTCGTTTATGCCATCGCTGATACCTTTTGCTTCCTCAATATCATGCTGGATTTCGCCCACTGTTCTCAGCTGAAATTTGGTTCCCTTATAAAGAGGACAAAACAGGCATCTATTCCAGGGGCAGTTTCTGGTGGCTCTTATCAGCAGGGAGTGAGCTTCGCTGGGGGGTCTTATCGGTCCAAGTTCAAAAGTGTGTGTTAGTTTCCTGGTGTCTAAGTCGGTTAACATTAGCATATCATACTGCAGGTAACCGAATTTCGCATGTCATTCCGGGTGTATCTTTTGCCTCTGATTGTGAGCAAACTGCGGCAATCTCATGTTATTGCTTCCTCGATGAACAAATCCAGGTCAGGCTCGTCTTCATCTCCTATGCGTTGTTCCAGCCGGGACATAACTTCAATCATGCGGTGGTTGACGATGTAGTTCTTAATGGTGGTATCCACCTGGGGGCAGGCCAGGACACAGGCATCACATTGGTCACAATCTGCCCCAACTATGCTTTCCAGCGCCATTGAGGTGCGTTGTTCTGTTTTATTACGTCGTGATGGCTCGCGGAATAGAACAGGGCAAATATCTATGCAATTACCACAGCCGATACACTCTTTATGCCCTCCGATATCCTCGATTATGTTTAGGGCATGACCAGGGTTAAACCCGGTTGACAGAAGACGACACCGAGCTACAGGAGGACTGTTGATATTCAGGATTTTATTTAAAGTGGCTTCGATTTCCTTGACGTCTCTCTGCTCACGTAATGGCATATTCTCCCTCTCCCATTTAAATCCAGCGTGATGTAGCATCCCCAAAAGGCGTGTAGGCAGTTGCTTCACCTAATGGGTGAAAACCGGGCACGGGCTTTTCGTGCCTGGCATAATTTGGCAGGAGCATTGGAGAAACGAGCCTTGATTCTAATCCTGCTTCCTTAATCTCATGTTGCCATTTTCTCACATGATCCAGGGTAAGCTTACCTAATTTCACTTCTCTTGCCCATTTAGCCGCTGATTTGCCTGCTCTTCTTCCAAAGACGAATAAATCCAATGTGGAGTTGCCGATAAGCCTGTTCCTGCCATGCACTCCGCCTTCACATTCGCCAGCAGCAAACAATCCTGGGACTGGAGTTGAGGCATCAGCCTTGATCATAATTCCCCCATTTTGGTAGTGCAGCGTGGGATAGACTAACATCGGCTCCTTGGTTATATCGATGTCGAACCGGGCAAACTGCCGAACCATGGCGGGCAATTCCCTGACGATCGTTCCTTCTCCACGTATGATGTCAATCATTGGTGAATCAAGCCACACTCCAACCTCCCCGGTTGGTGTGGTTATCCCTTTACCACGCTGTTTGCATTCTCGAATAATGGCTGAAGCTTCAGTATCTCGTGCTTCGAGAGGGTGAACAAACTGGTCTCCGTCGCGATTGATTACCTGAGCACTCAATGTTCTTACCTTTTCGGTAATCAGTAATCCTAAAATTTGCACCGGGAAAGCTGCTCCTGTAGGGTGATATTGCATGGTATCAATGTGGATCAGGGGGCATCCCACTCGATAAGCCAATACCAGTCCATCAGCCGTGGCACCATAATGGTTGGTAGTGGGGAAGCCTTGAATGTGAATACGTCCCATTCCGCCGGTAGCTATTACCACTGCCTTAGCACGAACTATAGTCATCTCTCCGGTTTCGAGGTTCATCAGCATTGCTCCAGCAACCTGTCCCTTGTCATCCAGTATTAACTCTATTGCTGGCTGAAATTCCACAAAATCCAGGGTTCTTCCGTGCATATGCCTTTGGCGAATTTCATCGCGAATGACCCTCATTTCCTCGAGTCCGGTATAATCCCGACATGAGTGCATTCTCCTCCTGCACGTGCCGCCCCCTGATAGCTCGTGGTATGAGCCATCGGGTTCTTTGTCCCAGTTGACTCCCAGGGATTCCAGCCATCCGATTGCATCGGGAGCATCTTTTACCAGCGTCTCCACTAAATCAGGGTCGTTTGTAAAGTGTCCTCCCCCCATCACATCCAGGTAATGAAGAATAGGGGAATCGTTTGGTCTATCTGCTGCCTGGGTGCCTGCTTGAGCGCCTATTGTGTTGGCATCGCCAAGACGTAGCTTTGTGACTAATAACACCCTGGCACCATTCTCCTCAGCAAGAAGAGCAGCTGCGCCTCCAGCTCCTCCACAGCCAATCACTAACACATCAACATCATAATCAACGTCGTCAAGGTTAACTTCGTCGGGGTTGATGCGGCTATTTCCTTCCAGCAAGTCAGCTATTTCATCAGGTGCTGGACTGCCTTTATTGGGTCCTATTTTTAGCTCACGGAGATACTCCTTTTTGTAATCAGGATGGAATTCATTCACTAAACCTTCTCTTTCAGCTTCAGGGATGCGGGAGAATGTTTCTTCCAGTCGCCTTGGTCTGGTAGCTTCCACTTTATGAATGCTTTCTTCCATGTAAGCTGGATATGGCATGATATTAATTAACCTCCATCCACTTTCTTATAGAGCAGGCTCTATTTCCCGGGTAGCATACCTGCGGCGCAACTCAGCTTCGTCAGCTTTCTTTAATTTCTCTATCTCGGAGTCGAGTTCACCCTTCTCTATCTCCTTTGTTCTATCTACATTATGCTGAGGTCTGGTAGTGAGGTGAGCCCCTCTCAAACGCCGCGCTGCCAGAGCAATGTTATAAGGTTGCAATCCCTGGGGACACCGAGCAGCACATAAGCCACACATCAAGCAATCGAAGGACTTCTGATAAACTTTTTCGATATCACCTCTTATTGCATCGGATATGAACTCCATTACCTCGAGATCCTGGGGACACGTCTTGGTGCAGTTGTTGCACCCAAAGCAGGTGATGATATCAGGGTAGAGCGTCAGTAACTTATTTTCCCCCTCTTCAGGCTTTAAATCTTCAAGGTTGTAAAGAGGTTGAGCAGCGGGGAAAAAGGGAATTTGCGTTATAACCATATTTTGCTCTACACGTGTCTGGCAGGCAAGCCCATATCGTATTGTAGGGTCATGTGTGAAATTGTAGATAGTGCCACAAGCGCCACAAAATCCAGCACGACACCCGCAACTTCGGATGATGTTGTAACCGCAATATTCTAATGCCGTTTGGATGGTAAGCCCTTCGGGAACCTTATAGCGCTTACCCGTTACATAGATGTCAAGCATTCTGATTTTCTGTTCAGCCTTTTCCTTTACCGTGGTTGTATCAGCCATCCTTGCCTCCAATTAAAGGGCTGCTTGTTCATGGCGGGCACACCAGCATTGCAAATTAACCGCCACTGGCAAGCTGGCAATATGACAGGGAAAAGCTTCGATGTGAACAGCTAGAGCAGTAATTGTTCCTCCATATCCCATCGCTCCAATGCCAAGGTTGTTAACTTGCTTCAGGATTTCCTTTTCTAGCTTAGCAATTTCTGCGTCTCGGTTTGGCTCGCCAATTTTTCGCAGCAATGCTCTTTTAGCTAACATCATCGTTTTTTCCGTGGTTCCCCCTATTCCTACGCCAACGATTACTGGGGGACAGGGATTACTGCCTGCTTCATCAACCCGGTTTACCACGAAGTCTATAATTCCCTGGCGACCCTGTGCTGGTGCCAGTACTGTTAGCCGACTCATATTTTCGCTACCGCCTCCTTTGGGCATCGCCGTAATTCTGAACTTATCGCCAGCGACTATATTGGTATAAATCATCGCGGGGGTGTTATCTTTGGTATTTATCCTTTCTGAAAAGGGCTGACGCACTATCGACTTACGGAGATAACCGTTAGCATATCCTTGACGTACTCCCTCATTTATCGCGGTATAAAGGTCGCCCCCACTTATGTGAATCTCCTGACCCAGCTCTAGCATAACAACAGCGGCGCCGGTATCTTGACATAACGGAATCTGTTGTTTAGCGGCAATTTCGATATTCTCCAGAATTTTATCCAGAACATCGCGTGCTACCTCTGACTTTTCTTTTTCTCTAGCTTGCTTTAGAGCAGCTAACACATCTTGCGGCAGGTAATGGCAGGAATGTTTGAACAAATTGGCTGTTGTCCTGGTAATATCCTCCGTTTTGATTTCTCTCATAATGCCCTGACACCTGCTCAGCTATGTTACTGCTGGGGCAATACAACCTGCCTTTACCAAGGTATCAGCTTGCTCCTTGGCGCTGAGTATCATTGTCTCGCTTTTCTTGCGAAGGGCATCACGACTGATTTTCAATCTGGCGATGCCCTCTTTCTGGGCTTCCATGCCTACATCCACTGCCTCGCGAACAAAAGCCTCAGTCTGCGCCATCGTTGGGGCGATATAATCTTCGTTTATGCCCTGCTCTTCAGCATATTTAGCTAATGATTCAGCAGCAACAATGCACATCTCGTCGGTGATCGTTTTTGCCTCCATATCGAGGATACCGCGGAAAATAGCAGGGAAGCCTATGGAGTTATTTACCTGGTTAGGGAAATCCGACCTGCCTGTGGCTACAATTCTAGCTCCTGCCTCCCTGGCTTCCCAGGGCCAGATTTCAGGAATAGGGTTAGCACAAACAAAGCATATCGCATCTTTTGCCATCCTCTTGATTTGCTCAGGGTTAATAACTCCCGGACCTGACTTCGAATAAGAGATGAGGATATCGGCCCCTTCCAATGCTTCGGTTAACCCCCCAGTTTTTCCATCAGGATTGGTAGTTTTACAGAATCTCCATTTATCAGCGTATTTTTCTTTTATTTGTTCCAGGTCTTTCCTTCCATTGTGAAGTATGCCTTTGCTGTCAACCATTATGATATTTTCAGGCCTAGCTCCGTAAGAACAAAGGAGTCTGAAGTTACCGGTATTAGCTGCCCCAGTCCCGTTAAAGACAATCTTACAATCCTCTATTTTCTTGTTTACAATCTTTAAAGCATTTACTAATCCAGCCAGCATTACCGTAGCTGTTCCCTGGACATCATCGTGCCATACGGGAATTCCTACCTCTCTCCGGCACCTATCCAGTATGTCAAAGCACTTAGGGTAAGAAATATCCTCCAAATTGATGCCAGCGAACGATGGCTCGAGCCATTTTACTGCCTGAACAATGTCATTGGGATCCTTGGTGTCCAGACAGATGGGCACGGCATCCACCCCGCCAAGATATTTGAACAACAGACACTTCCCTTCCATCACTGGATAGCCTGCCTTAGGGCCGATGTCTCCCAGTCCAAGGACCCTGGTGCAGTCGGAAACTACTGCTATGGTGTTCCATCTATTAGTGAGCTCCCCGAGTTTTTGCTCATTTGCCTGTATTGCTCGGCAGGGTTCAGCTACACCAGGGGTATAGTAAATTGCAAAATCATTGAAGTCGCGAACCTGGCATTTGGGCATTGTTTGCATTTTACCGCGATAGAATGAGTGCAATTTCATGGCATCCTGGGCAGGTTTCTTTGCCTTGGCAAGAAGCTCCTCTTCAGTTACTTTCTGCATGCTTGTTTTCCCCCTTTGTTAAAGGTGCAATGTGGGACGTCATTGTAGCATAAAGTGTTGTCTTGAGGAAGCGCGTGCTTGGTTAATTTCGTAGGAAAATGACGTTAAAAATCCCTTATTAAATTCCAAGATAAGCCTCTCTTACATCACGTGACTCTTTTATTTCCTCGGCACTGCCTTCTGCCTTTATCCTGCCTTCATGTATGATATAGACGTAATCCGACATGCTGAGGGATGCTTCCACATTCTGCTCCACGAGGAGTATGGTTAAGCCTATCTCGGCCCTCAGTCTCTCAATAGTGTCAAAGACCTCGCCAACCAGCTTGGGAGCTAGCCCCTGGCTTGGCTCGTCAAGCATTATCAGTTTTGGTCTGGTCATTAGCGCCCGAGCTATGGTCAACATCTGCTGCTCTCCACCACTAAATGACCCCGCCCTTTGCTTGGCCCTTTCTTTCAGGATAGGGAATAGAGAATAGACAAGCTCAAGAGATTCCTCCATATGTTTTGCCGCTTCTTTAGGGTAAGCTCCCATGGTTAGATTCTGGTGGCTAGTCATGCTGGCGAACAGGTGCCTTCCTTCAGGAACCAATACTATGCCCATCTCCACCTTTTTGTGAGTTGGCAAGCGGGTAACATCTTGTTCTTGATAGGTGATTTTCCCACCCCATGGCACTATCGATCCCAAAATGGTTCTTAAAGTTGTTGTTTTCCCCGCCCCGTTCGGTCCCAGAAGAGAGGTTATGGCCCCCCTTTTCACCTCAAGGCTAGGCTGCCACAAGACCTGCATCGCCCCGTATCCCGACTCAAGGCTCTCCACCTTCAGCATGTCAACCTCCTGATGGACGTCCAAGGTAGACATCTATAACCCTCAGATCACCTAGAGCTTCAGCCGTCGGAGCATCAACCAACTTTGCCCCCTGGTACATCACCATTACCCTCTGGGCAAATCCCGCCACCGCACGCATGATATGTTCCACCATAGAAACAATGGCTATGTTCTCCTCTTGAGCGGTCTCTTTTAGAAACCTAACAACATCATCAATATCCCGGGGGTGCATCCCGGCCATGGCCTCATCCATAAGAAGGAGCTTTGGCTTCATGGCCAAAGCCCGGGCAATCTCCATCAACTTTTTTTCCGTCGGTGTTAGCCTCCCAGAGGCCTTATCTCTGTAAGCCTGCAAACCGACAAGCTCAATATAATGGTCAGCCATCTCTAAAGATTCATCCACGCCAACTTTGCCACTCAGCGTGCCGAACATTATTCCAACGGCGACGTTCTCCCTAACACTGGCAGAACTGAAAGGCCGCGGAATCTGAAAGGTTCTCCCGATACCCATAGGTGCTCTTCTATATGGCGGCAGACGCGTAATGTCCTTGCCCTCGAGAATGACTCTCCCCTCCTCCGGTGTATAGACACCGCTGATGACATTATACAGAGTCGTCTTACCGCTGCCGTTAGGACCCACTATGCCGATTAACTCTCCGGCCTCAATTTCGAGGCTTACTTTGTCTACAGCCACCAGACCCCCGAACTTCTTAGTTATATTCTCTAGTTTCAATAACGCCATAAGCCTCCTATATTATATACCTTTCCCATCCCGTGCCTTTTGCCCTTCGTTTCACTAGCCCCATAATTCCCTCGGGAAATGCAACGACGATGACAATGATGATCGGGGCAAAAATGAGCAACTGGAACCCCGGCGCAATGACAGCCAGCCAATACTTCGAGAGCCCATAGATAAGCGCTCCTACTATGGGGCCGAGGAGAGTTCCTGCGCCCCCAAGCAAAACAATAATTATGCATTCTATAGTGTAATGTATTTCAAATACATCAGGGGGAAATACATAGGTCAGCTTGAGGGCCCAAGCCATGGCACCTATCATCCCGGCGAATGAGGCACTGGTTATGAAGGCTATTATCTTGTATTTGGTGACATTGATGCCCATAACCTTGGCTGCATCCTCATCCTCCCTCAAGGCGGTGAGAGCATAACCGATCTTGCCCCTCATATAATGAATGGTCACAAAAGCAGCCATTGCTGCTATGATAAACACTGCGACATCAGCCCAGACCGTCGACAGGAGTCTGGTTGTTTCTGCTCCGAAGGCTTCTGTCATGTCTCCATAGAATATGATGCCTTCCGAGCCGCCCCATATTCTTGCCCCCTCGACAAAATACCTGAAGCCCTCATTCACTCCAATAGTGGCAATGGCAAAATAGGCTCCCCTGAGCCTCAAAGCAACAGCACCTACAGCCAGCGATAGCAGAGCTGCCATGACCACTCCGAGGAGAAGCCCTATAAACATGATGCCTATGCCAAGCCCGGTTTGGTGGAAGGCGGTTATGCCTAGAGCCATCCCGTACGTGCCCATGGCCAGGAAGGCTACATAGCCAAAATCTACATAGCCCGTCATGCCCAGAAATATGTTAAAAGCCTGCCCTATGGCACAATAAAAGGCAAGTAATGCTACCATCTGCCACATCCCCGGCATAGTGCGACCAATTAAAAACATGACAAGATATGCCGCATACACAGGGAGCAAGGGATAATACTTCTCTATTTTTAGCCTCATTTTTTAGCTCCCAAAAGCCCAGTAGGTCTAATTAAGAGAATGATGAGCAGTATGACGAAGGTCAGGAATCGGGTCAGGGCAAAAGGCTCCACCCCGGGTATTAAGGCAAACAAGACATAAGAGCCGTTCTCTATGAGACCAAATATCAATCCGGCGAAGAAAGCACCATAAGGGGAGGTGAGGCCACCCAAAACAGCTATAACAAAAGCCTTCAGGGTGTAGGCTCCGCCCATATACGGGTTGATGCCCACAGGAATAAACATAGTAAGAAAGACGCCGCTCATCACGGTTATGCCGATCCCTATGGCAAAGCTCACAGCATAGCTCCACCCGACATTAACTCCACAAACCCTTGCCCCTTCGCTGTCCTCAACGACGGTTCTTATTGCAGTTCCCATCCTCGTTCTGTTAAACCAGAGGTAAAGGCCTATAGCTACGAGCACACTGCCGGCAAAAGCAAAGACTTTGCTCATGGGCATGACCGTCCATGGTAAAACTATCTTGCCTACATCCCAAGTATAGCCCCTGAACTCAGCACCGAAGCTATGCCTGATGATTTCTTCGAGGAGAATGCCCATAGCGAAGGTAGCCAGAAGCGAGGCGAGTTCGGGCGCCCTAATTAAACGCCGCATTATGGTGTAAAAGAAGACAAATCCTAATGCAATACCTATCAACAGGGCCGCAGGGATCGCTGCTGGTGGAGCTACGCCGAGGGCTGTGACCATGGCTAATGTGACAAAGGCACCCACCATGATAAAAGGTCCATGACCGACATTAACGACTCTAAGGACGCCGAATATCAGGCTCAAACCCATGGTCGCCACTCCGTAGACAGCACCTAGAACTAGCCCGTGAGTTAGATTTCCTGCTAGCAGTTGCCCGATCATGCTGTTTAACAACCCCTCTGTTGTTCTGAGCGGAGCGAAGAACCTGGCGACGTCTCGCTAACGCTCAGGGTGACGACCAAACACGATTGCCACATGAGACTTTCTTGCCCCCTAAGCTTGGTTCGTTACCATAAGACGTTCTCTAGAATATAAAAAATCTCCTCCCCGGTACCAGTTGCTATCAATACCACAGGCTCAGGGGAGGAGATTTTGGTAAGGCCGATGTTCCCACTACATCCAAACACAACCTATTACCACTCTCTCATTTTAGTTGTATGAACCTCTATCCTTATTCAGCTACTCAGGAATACACTTCTCCCCGGCAGCTATCTCGGCATAGGTAGGTTTGGGATAGCAGGGATCTCCTGTTTTGGCTTCAGCAGGCCAGATAATGACCCGTTCGCCACTTTGCCACTGCATATCCACCATCGAGTGTCCCACCTGGAGTCCTGTCTCATCAACATCCCAGACCCCGTAGAACGACATGAACTCCAAGTCACCGAGAGCGGCTCTCACTTGGTCAGAATCAACGCTGTCAGCTATCTCTATTGCTTTCACCAGCGCCAAGACAGCAGCTCCGGCTTCCGCGGCATGGTAATCAGGTATCATTTCAGGTTCCCCCAGAGCTTCCTGGAACAGTGTCACAAATTCATCCTGACTGGGACCGATCCAGTCTAGGCCGGCTGCTTCAGCTCCCTCAGCAGAATATGTGACGCCATATTCCCAGTGTGAAGGACCCATAACTCCCTCTGCTGTATCGCCTAAAGCTTCATAGAAGGCGGGCAGTGTCGCACTGGCGATTAACGACAAGGCTCTAACATCTATATCCAGGTCCGCCATCTGGTGAGCGAAAAGCTGGCCATCTTCGTAATGCCCTCCACCAAGTACTATGTCTGGATTAGCCGCCTTCAAGTCGGAAAGAAGAGGAGTCAGGTCGGTTACTCCGGCGGTATAGGTGCGCTCAAAAACAACTTCAAACCCAAGCTCCTCGGCGTGCTCCCTTGCTCCCTGCAAGACCATCCTGGCGAACTCGGAATCCTCATAAGCTAGGGCGACCCTTTTAGCCGCAGGATCGATCTGGTGAACCATGTCCAGAGTTCCCACATGATATTTTGTGCCTGGGCCGATTGTCTGGACTGCATATTTATACCCCTGCTGGAAGATTCGGTTGCTGGCACCGCCGTGATCCATGTAGACTACACCATAACTTTCCGCCACAGGAGCTCCCGCTAGGGTTAGCCCCGAGCTATAGGGGGCTATGACGAAGTCCACCTTGTCAACCGTAATCAAGCGCTCTATGAAGCTAGTCACAGCTTCCTTTTTCGATTCACAATCGTAGTACTTGTAGTCCAGCGGCACTTTTTCCCCAGCTATTTCAACCCCACCATGCATGTCGTTAACCCAGTCAACGATTGCCTGAATACCCCCGATAGCCTGTTCTCCTGCTTTGGCGTACTTTCCCGAAAGGCATACAGGGTGGCCAATTACTATCCCTGGTGCTGCTTCTTTAGGTGCACAGCCAGGTAAGGCAAACGCCACTGCCAATACCACAGCCAATCCCAAAAACAACACTAACTTAGCCTTTTTCATTTTCACCTCCCTTTGTCTTTAACCCTAATTTGATATTACATATCCCCATTTATCTACACTCATAGGCCCCCCCTTTAACAGTTTTCTAGCTATTATGAAAACAACTCTACACTTTCCATAATATTCTTTAATATTGCAATAAGTCAACGATAAGTCAACGTCTGCGGCTCTACACTTTTTAGCGTGAAAGTTTCATAAAGGATGCTGGAAAGGAGGTGATGACCTTTTGAAGAGCATATTCACTAAAATTTCAGGAGGTTTTCACACTTATTGACACGGGCATGATAAGCCTTGGAGTAAGATTTACCGGTATATTTTAGATTAATCGTTTGGCCATATAGTTGCCTTCCAGGTGATAGCCAAGCGAACGATAATAATCTCTGACTCCAACGCCGCTCAGAATAGCCAGTTTCTTGACATGAAATTCCTCGGCAGTAATCCTTTCTGCCTCTAGAAGCAGCTCTTTTCCCAACCCTTGATGTTGAGCAGCTTGCTCCTTTTTCTCTCCTAGAGGGACTTCAGCCCCAAATATATGTAGTTCCCTGACGAGAGCTTCGTTGTCATTGTGTAGCTTAGGGCTTACTCTCAGCCTTAACAGGCCAAACAAGGTCTCATTTTCATCCTCATAGGAAAGGAAGATTTCCTTCCCCTGAGAAGCATCATAGTCTAACCTGGTTAACCGTGGTTCACCGACTAGCCAACCGTCTCTCAAGCGATGTCCATATTCGCGGCAGCGGGTGCATTGACAGCGAAGGTTAAGTTCACGCATTCTGCTTTTCACGGTTTCCCTGAGCGCTAAATTACTGCAGCCAGCGATAATAAATTTGCTGGGAATATCGCGCATCAATCTGGGAACCCTGACATATTTTGGGAGCAGACTCTTGATATTAGCCAATAAATCTATCATCTGTTCATCTTCATAAGGCTGATAACGGTTATCATGATACCAGTTTTCCAGTTCGCTACCTGTTACTACAAGTGTGGGGTAAAGCTTAAGCCCGTCGGGGCGATAATATTCGTCGTCAAAGAGCTTCCGTGATAGTTCCATATCATGCTCGGGGGTTGAGCTGGGTAATCCCGGCATCCAGTGGTAATAGACTTTAAAGCCATAATCGCGCAATAGCTTTGTTGCTGAAATAACCTCTGCGACTCCATGTCCTCTTTTTGTCAGGCGATGAATCTCGTCGTCTAATGTTTGTACACCCAGTTCCACTCTGGTGGTGCCAAATTCAAGCATCCGCTTTATCTCTTCATCCTGGCAGAAGTCTGGTCTGGTTTCGATGCACAATCCTACGCAGCGATGTTTAGCAGTCTCGTTTAATTTCTGTGCTTCTTTCATGTCGGCTGAGGAAACACCATTTAAGCCATCATAGCAATCCTTGATGAATTGGTATTGGTAATCCAGAGGGTAAGCTAAAAAGGTACCCCCCATGATGATTAATTCTATTTTATCCAATGCGTGTCCCATCTCGGTCAGGGTATTTAGCCTATATTCCACTTGTTTTCTAGCATCAAAGTTACATTTTCGGCCGCGGAGTACTGCCGGGGATTCTGCGGTGTAACTCTTCGGAGCGTAGGCAGAGCTTGGGCAATAAACGCAGTTGCCAGGGCAAGGAAAGGGCTTTGCCATGACTGCCACCGGCGTTACTCCAGAGATAGTGCGAGATACCTTTTTTATCAATGTCTTAATCATTTTTTGTTTCCGTTATTTCTTTTACAAAGCCTTCAGATTTAACAAAGTTGATAAAAACTTCCAGTAACTTGGGGTCGAATTGCGTGCCGGCGTTGCGTTCTAACTCTTCGATAGCCTGTTCAAGTGATAGAGGGCCACGATATGGGCGTACTGAGGTCATCGCGGAAAATGCATCAGCTATACTCAGGATGCGGGCTTCCAGGGGGATTTCGTCGCCCTTGAGCCCTTCAGGATAACCGCTGCCATCGTAGTGCTCATGGTGGTAAAGGATAGCGGGAATGCAAGGAACTAAACCAGGCACGCTGCCTACAATACTAGCACCGAGTTTGCTGTGGGCCTTAATTATTCGCCAGTCGTCTTCAGTGAACTCGCCCTTTTTGTTAAGTATGTCATCGGTGATGCCAATTTTACCAACGTCGTGGAGTGAAGCAGCAGCGCTTATTTTAGTTATCTCGTCACTGGGTAACTCAAGGGCTTTGGCTAAAGCTACAGCATAGTAGTTAACTTTTCGTGAATGTCCATAGGTATAATGGTCTCTAGCCTCTACTACCGAGGTTAAGGCGTAAATAGCGTTTAGGCTTATGCCCACAGTCTCCTGTCTTACCATGGTTGGTGGTTGAGCCGGGCTTTTGGAATGGATGTAGCTCTGGTTTCCGCCTTTGGTCTTGGCGTAATACAAAGCGGCATCGGCTGTCTCCATAAGGGTAGTAAATGTTGTTCCGTTAAAGGGATAATGGATTAGACCAATGCTGCAAGTCAAGGTGATATTCAGGGCTTTCATTTCAGAAGCGATTTCTTTTCGAGTCCGCTCCGCTACCATATAAGCATCATCGATACTCGTCTCTGGCAAAATGATGGTAAACTCGTCTCCGCCGTAACGAAAGGCCTGGTCAGCGCTCCTGATGCTATTCCTCATAATTTCGCCTATTTGTCTTAAAAGCCTATCACCTGCGAGATGTCCATAAATATCGTTATATGCCTTGAAAGAATCGAGGTCAAGGATAAACATGGAGAAAATGCCACCATAACGAGAATGCCGGGCGATTTCGTCTTCGAGTCTTTCCTCAAAGTGACGTCGATTGAATAATCCGGTGAGGTCATCAATGCGAGCCTTTTGTTCTGCTTGGGTGTAAAGTCGGGAATTCTCGATGGGTGCAGCAATTTGTGACGCAAGTTGTTCCAGGAGTTGTAGCTGTTTCGCACTATAAGCATTGGGATGGAGACTGGCGACGATCAAGGTGCCAATACCCTTGCCTGTTACTAATAGTGGCGAGTAAACAACGGAGTGAATCCCTCCATTAACCAGGTTCTCTTCAGTCCAAAACATTCGCTGTTGTCCAAGGTCGGGCTGATACAGGCTCTTTCCATGTTTTAGCACCCATTGTGTGCCTGTTCCTTCCAGTGGTATCCTTTGCCCTGTTTGCCATGGTGAAGAGATAGTGCCTGATAATGCTGAAAAGCAAAGTTGTTCACTTTCAACCAGGGTGATTGCTGCCCAATCAATACTAATGATCTCCTTTAACTGCTGGGAGAAACCTTCAAATATCTCCTTAATATCCATGCTTGAGATTACGATGTTGGTTAAACGGTTAATGCTACTTAGCTCCTTCTCTCTTTCTTTCAATTGTTCATAAATAGATTGTCTTTCCATAATGGCAGTGATGCGGGAGGCAACAGACTCAATTATTTCAATATCTTCAACAGTGTAAAACTTACCGTTTCGTTTCTCGCCCATTGCAAGGATAGCAATAAACTCATCTTGGTTCATCAGAGGGAAGAGCATCTCTACCTCTGCCAGTTGAATATCCTCATGTTCCTTCTCGTTCATAGTGTCTAACTTAACAAGGTCTGCTCTGGATACAAAACGAGCTTCTTGCTTTAGCCAGTTCGCAATGGTGCCGTCCTGTTTCAAGTTCAATTTTTGTATCGGGTTATCTTTCACTGGAGGGTAGCTGAATGTGGCGGTGAAATCGCCTCCTTCAGATTTAGGTAGAAGCAAACAAGCTCGGCGGCACTCTACAGATTGACAAAGCAGGGATATCAGGTTGCTTCCTAATTCCTCTAGAGTAGAAACAGTGTCTGCTTTACTGGTGAGATTGAACAACTGCTGGCGGTAACCGTATTTTTCTCCTGTCAGGGTTTGTTCTACTCCCGGCCGGAGAATGGTAAGCATCCAGTAGGCAAACATAGCAACCCAAGCTGCAGCCGCTATGGCTGCTACTATAGTGGTGACGGTGATATTAAAGTCAAGAATGAGATGGAGCAGGAAGAATAGAAGGAAGTATGCTGCTACAGCGCCAAAGGTCATGATTATCCATACTAACCCGCGGCGCAAGGCAACCTTGATATCCAGCAATTGGCGTGTTACCACTGCATAGGTAAGGATGCCAGCCATGGCGAAGTTGCCAATATAGAAGATAGGATACCCCCTCCCAGCGGGAGTGAATCCCACAACAAAAGAGGTGAATAGAACAGCAAGGCCAGCAAATAGGTAGTCCATCTGATTGCGCTCCCGTGGGTCGGCTAGAATCGTCTGTCTCCGTGCCAGTAGATAAATATCCCTGCCAAGCAGGACAGCAATGATAACGAATAGGGCAATAAACCAGGTGCCATAGTCAGCGGAGACGCTAATCTCGGTAAATGTGACACCCTTCGGAAAGCCCAGCGCTGCCAGAGCAATAGTGCCGGCTAAGATGACATAAGCATAGGGTATCCTGTCTTGAGCTTGATAAAGGGAGCGCAAGAAGTAATGAAGCTGGATTGCCATCAACATTCCCAAACAGATGGCGATTTTGGCAAGAAGCAATTCATTTTGAATGAGAATATTGCTGTAAAGCAGGAAGCTGCTCAAGCTCCATAGCATGGCGGTGACGAGATAAGCAAAGAAAAGCTTTTGCCGCCTCTGCCATGGTCGGCTGTCCAGCAAGATAACCAATAGTGGGATAAAGACAATCGCGGTAATTAACGAGATCAGCGCGTAATTATTCATCCCAAAGCAATTATTAACATAAGTTCTAAGGCTGTCAAGAAGGACTAAGGTAAGCCTCAAGATATGTTGCTTGGTGGTGCATCAGGCGGTGTGTTGGATTTATTTTATCGCTTGATCATGCAGAAGGTGATAACTACTACATCCAGGAAGGCAAGTATTCCGATGATAGCCCATACCCACAAAGGTGTTGGTGGTGTTGCTGGTGTTGGTTCAGGCGCAGTCATTACCGTAAAGACACCCAGAGCTGGCTCACTAAGCGTAGGCTCAATACCCCTTACCTGCCAATAATAAGTGGTGTTCCAATCTAGACTTCCTTTATATTGGTAGGTTGAAGTGGACACTTTTTCGTTTACTATCACCAGTGTTAAAGCATCGTCGTTGGCGAGGGTAAACTCATATTCAGTGGTGGGAGGGAATCCTTCCCAGGAGAAGGTTGGTGAACGTCGCACGTTTTTGCTGCCGATGTCAGGAACAAGCAATATAGGGGCAAGATACACCTCTCCTTCCCGTGCAGAACACTCCTTCACGGTGAATTTCATTGTTGGTGACCACCGGCTGCGAATGCGTTCCCCTTCAGTACTTTCACAACTTCTTACTTTCCAGAAATAAGTTTCACCACAAACGAACTGAACTGCGCTTGACGATGGACACCAGGCGGGAGAGCATGGGGCGTCGGGAATTATATTTCCTTCCTGATGTATTATGGCGGTGAAGTCTTCATCGAGAGCTATCCACAGGTCATATTTTTCAGTGGAAGGTAGCATTCGCCAGCGAAAACAAAAATCCTCTGCCCGGCAGGTACATTTTTCACAGGGCAGTGATTCTTTCAGCGCTGGCGTGTTTGGCCAGGGAGTTTCAAGCACAAAAGCGTCAGTGTAAACCCATAAACAGCCTTTATCCTTGGAAAAGTCATAATTTTCTCTATCGATAGCCCACAACTCGACATCTTCGTTGCTAATCGCCTTTAATGACCTTGACTTGAATGTAACGTTAGGCTCTAACCCGGTCTCGATGTAATCCCAATCAGTTACTCGTATCGTTTCTAGATGAGGGGTGAGGGTACGCGCAACGCCGTCACTGTGGGCTCCATAAAGGACTTCGTCTATTTGAGCCAGTCCATGAAAGCCGCCCATGCCTGGCGGTGTATTCATTTCTTTCCATGATGTGCTTGCGCCAATGGCCCAGCGATAGATGTCGCTCGAACCAGCAGCGCTGGCGGCATAAATAAATTTGTTGCTATTAAACTCGTCATCCACGGTGAGCTGAATTTCGCCTGGCTCTGGTAAAGACTCGGTGACATTAAACATTTCCCCGCCATCGCTGGAATAGGCTATCCTGCTTTTACCCCCATTTTCAGAAACAAATACATAATTCGTGCCATAAGCAAACACAGCAGAGCCAGAATCAAGCCCGGTGTCTATGTCCCTTTCCCATTCCCAGATGCCTTCCCACAGTGTCTCATTCCAACTGCACTTGTTTAATACATCATCATCCAGGATGTACAGTAATTTATCGCTCACCACAGCCAAATCGGTGACATCGGGGCACTCCCAGACTTTCTCCCAGCTCTGCCCTTCATTCTCAGAATACTTCACATTATCGGTCTCGGGCACAGCGAAGTAAATTTGCTCCTTTTCCTCCCACTCGGGAGTGGGCCTCA
>Ga0307431_1000007_pt1 | contig 190737 bp, 165 predicted proteins | sample SalMarWE160170MG_FD_202155 | JGI IMG/M metagenome (GOLD analysis project Ga0307431, IMG submission 202155) | Salt marsh sediment microbial communities from the Plum Island Ecosystem LTER, Massachusetts, United States - WE1603-170 | ecosystem: Environmental > Aquatic > Marine > Intertidal zone...
TAAACCCCAACACAAACAAGATATATGTGGCAAATCGTGACAGTGATAATGTAACGATAATAGACGGAGTAGACAACTCAACCACTACCGTTGATGTAGGAGACAGTCCTGGGGCGATAAGCGTAAATCCAAACACAAACAAAATATATGTGGCAAATCAGATCAGTGATAATGTAACGGTAATAGACGGAGAGGAGAATTCAACTGAAACTGTTGAAGTCGGAAATTATCCTTTTTTAATAAGCGTGAACCCAAATACAAACAAGATATATGTGGCAAATTATCTTAGTGGCAATGTAACGATAATAGACGGAGAGAACAATTCAACCACCACTGTTTCCGCCGGAGTTTGGCCTCGTGCAATAAGCGTAAACTCCAACACAAACAAGATATATGTAGGGAATCAGAGCAGTGGCGACGTAACGGTAATAAACGGAGAGGACAATTCAACTTATACTGTTGCGACGGGAGAAGTGGTTGCGGCGGTTTGCGTAAATCCCATTACGAATAAAATATATGCGGCAAATTATGGCAGTGACAATGTAACGGTAATAGATGGGGCGTCGAATGTTACAACCAATGTTGATACGGGAAGTGGACCTTATGCTATCTGCGTGAATCCCATCACAGATAAGGTATATGTAGCTAATAATTACAGTGACAATGTGACGGTAATAGACGGAGAGGACAATTCAACTGAAGCTGTTTCCGTTGGAGATGGACCTTTCGCGATAAGCGTAAACCCCAACACAAACAAGATATATGTGGCAAATCGTGACAGTGACAATGTAACGGTAATAGATGGAATAGACAATTCAACTTCCAATGTTTCCACCGGAGAATTTCCCTATGCTATTTGCGTAAACCCCAACACAAACAAGATATATGTGGCAAATCGTGACAGTGATAATGTAACGATAATAGACGGAACAGACAATTCAACTGAAACTGTTGAAGTCGGGTATTTCCCTGACGCGATTAGCCTAAACCCCCAGACGAACAAGATATATGTGGCGAACAATAGAGATAGCAGTGTAACGGTGATAGACGGGCTGAGTAACTCGACCACCACTATTGCCGTTGGAATTGAACCTTATGCTATCTGCGTAAATCCTAATACGAACAAGATATATGTGACAAATAGTGATAGTAACAATGTAACGGTAATAGACGGAGTAGACAACTCAACCACTACCGTTGATGTAGGAGACAGTCCTGGGGCGATAAGCGTAAACCCCAACACAAACAAGATATATGTGGCAAATCGTGACAGTGACAATGTAACGGTAATAGATGGAACAGATAATTCAACTGTTACTGTCTCCGTTGGAAATCTTCCTTACGCGGTTTGCGTAAATCCAAATTCGAACAAGATATATGTGGCGAATTTAGGTGATGGCGATGTAACGGTAATAGACGATGCGACCAATTCGACGGTTACTGTTTCCGCTGGGTCTACGTCTCAGGCTATTTGTGCAAATCCCAACACAAACAAGATATATGTGGCGAATTATAACAGTGGTAACGTTACCGTAATAGACGAGGTTTCTTTATATCCTTCTCCACTTGCGTCATCGGTTATTCCATTTGCTGATAACGAAACAACGGACCAGCTTCCTTCTTTCACAGGAAATTCCGTCAATTCCCGAACTCCGACCAATAGTAATATAATGCAGGTTCTTTACCAGTTCGAAACCACGCAAGGTTCCTGGGAAGAAGCAACGGTTACATCGGGCGGAGGAACGTCAAATGTAGGTTGGGCAGCGACAGCACTTGATTCTCTCGTAATTGGATTTCATTCCCTGTATGTGGTCGCACTTGATAGTACATCCGGAACAATAAATATGACGGAGAATTTTACAGGTGGGATCACTCCTTATTATTTCCTTGTTAGAACACCCGGATCAGGTATTACGCTAGATGATAATCCGAAAAATCAAAGATTAATACTTTCCGTAGTTAATCCCTTTATTAATCCTGCAATAATAACTTATACAATACCCGGAAGTACAGTGTCACAACAAGTAAACTTAAATGTCTACAATATATACGGTGCTCTGGTAAAGAAGCTTGTCGATCGGGAATGTGTTCCCGGGACTCATAATGCAACGTGGAATGGCACAAATGAAGAAGGAATAAATGTTCCCAGTGGAGTTTATATCTACAATCTTGAAATAGCTGATATGAAAGCGTCGAGTAAGGGGATAGTTGTTAGATAAGTAGGGAGCAGAGAGTAGAAGGTAGTAAGTAGATATTAGTTGGCTTGTTGATTCGTTGGGTTGGATTTTTTAAACTACCTAACGATCTAACGACCTAACTATCCAACGGTTCAAAGGACTTTGGACTTATTCATCATTGACAAAAGTTTCCTTTTTTCGTATACTTCTAAAAATTAAGGAGGTTTTAAATGATATGTAAGAATATCGGAAAAGTTTTGTTAATAGTAATTTTCTTTTCAATCTGTTTATTTGTTCCTTCTCTCTATGCCGACTGGGTAACCGAGACTGTTGCCGCCGGCGAAGAACCTTGGGCTATCTGCGTAAATCCAAACACAAACAAAATATATGTGGCAAATAGTAATAGTGACAATGTAACGGTGATAAATAGAGCGAACAATTCAACCACCACTGTTGCCGTTGGAGGGACACCTCGGGCGATCTGCGTAAATCCCAACACAAACAAGATATATGTGGCAGATTATTTTAGTGACAATGTAACGGTAATAGACGGAACAGACAATTCAACTTCCAATGTTTCCATCGGAGAATATCCCTATGCTATTTGCGTAAACCCCAACACAAACAAGATATATGTGACAAATCAGTTCACTGACAGTGTAACGGTGATAGATGGAGCGACGAATTCAACAACGACTGTTGCCACTGGAGATGAACCTTATGCGATATGCGTAAATCCCAACACAAACAAGATATATGTGGCAAATAATGGCAGTGGCAGTGTAACGGTAATAGACGGAGAGGACAATTCAACCACCTCTGTTTCCGCCGGAGTTAACGCTTGGGCGATATGCGTAAATCCCAACACAAACAAGATATATGTTGCAAATTATGGGAGTGACAGTGTAACGGTGATAGACGGAGAGGACAATTCAACTACCACTGTTGCCGTTGGAGGTGGCCCTAGGGCGATCTGCGTAAATCCCAACACGAACAAGATATATGTGGCAAATCTTAACAGTGACAATGTAACGGTGATAGACGGAGCGACCAATGAAACCACCACTGTTGCCGTTGGAAGTACACCTTATGCTTCTTGCGTAAATCCAAACACAAACAAGATATATGTGGCAAATAATACCAGTGGCAGTGTAACGGTGATAGACGGGCTAAGTAATTCAACCACCACTGTTGCCGCCGGAGTTTGGCCTCGTGCAATATGCGTAAATCCCAATTCGAATAAGATATATGTGGCAAATCTGAACAGTGACAATGTAACGGTGATAGACGGAGCGAGCAATTCAACCGAAACTGTTGCCGCTGGAGTTTACCCTTATGCTTCTTGCGTAAATCCAAACACAAACAAGATATATGTGGCAAATCAGAGCAGTGGCAATGTAACGGTGATAGATGGGCTGAGTAATTCAACCACCTCTGTTTCCGCCGGAAGTGCACCTTATGCTTCTTGCGTAAATCCAAACACAAACAAGATATATGTTGCAAATTATGGGAGTGACAGTGTAACGGTGATAGACGGATCGGATAACTCAACCACCACTGTTGCAGCTGGAGACGGACCTTATGCTTTTTGCGTAAATCCCAACACAAACAAGATATATGTGGCAAATCTGTACAGTGACAATGTAACGGTGATAGACGGAGCGACCAATGCAACCACCACTGTTGCCGTCGGAAGTGCACCTTCTGCTATCTGCGTAAATCCAAACACAAACAAAATATATGCGGCAAATCAGAACGGTGGCAATGTAACGGTGATAGACGGGCTGAGTAATTCAACCACGACTGTTGCCGCTGGAGTTTACCCTTCTGGAATCTGCGTAAATCCAAACACAAACAAGATATATGTTGTAAATCATAATAGTAATAACGTAACGGTGATAAACGGAGTAAACAATTCAACTACGCTTGTTGCCGCCGGAAATGCACCTTATGCTATCTGCGTAAATCCAAACACAAACAAAATATATGCGGCAAATCAGAACGGTGGCAATGTAACGGTGATAGACGGGCTGAGTAACTCGACCACCACTGTTGCCGCTGGAGTTTACCCTTCTGGAATATGCGTAAATCCAAACACGAACAAAATATATGTGGCAAATAATAATAGTAATAACGTAACGGTGATAGATGGGCTGACTAATTCAACCACCACTGTTGCCGCTGGAGATTACCCTTGGGCTTCTTGCGTAAATCCAAACACAAACAAGATATATGTTGTAAATTATGGGAGTGACAATGTAACGGTGATAGAAGAGGTTGCCATATATCCTTCTCCACTTGCGTCATCCATTACTCCATTGACCGATAATGAAACGACAAACAGGAAACCTTCACTTACGGGAACATCCGTCAATTCCCGAACTCCGACCAATAGTAATATAATGCAGGTTCTTTACCAGTTCGAAACCACGCAAGGTTCCTGGGAAGAAGCAACGGTTACATCGGGCGGAGGAACGTCAAATGTAGGTTGGGCAGCGACAGCACTTGATTCTCTCGTAATTGGATTTCATTCCCTGTATGTGGTCGCACTTGATAGTACATCCGGAACAATAAATATGACGGAGAATTTTACAGGTGGGATCACTCCTTATTATTTCCTTGTTAGAACACCCGGATCAGGTATTACGCTAGATGATAATCCGAAAAATCAAAGATTAATACTTTCCGTAGTTAATCCCTTTATTAATCCTGCAATAATAACTTATACAATACCCGGAAGTACAGTGTCACAACAAGTAAACTTAAATGTCTACAATATATACGGTGCTCTGGTAAAGAAGCTTGTCGATCGGGAATGTGTTCCCGGGACTCATAATGCAACGTGGAATGGCACAAATGAAGAAGGAATAAATGTTCCCAGTGGAGTTTATATCTACAATCTTGAAATAGCTGATATGAAAGCGTCGAGTAAGGGGATAGTTGTTAGATAAGTAGGGAGCAGAGAGTAGAAGGTAGTAAGTAGATATTAGTTGGCTTGTTGATTCGTTGGGTTGTTGGATAGTGTTACAAATCCTTCGGATTGGTTAAATAGTTGAATCGTTGAATGGTTGAGTAGTAAAAAAAAGAAAGAAAATCTTGTGATAATCTTGTGCAATTTCGTGGTTCCTGATAGGTGTTGTGGGAGGGGTTTTAAATAACAAAATATAATTCTTTGTTGTTTTCTCTGCGCACTCTGTGTGTTTAGTTTTTCTCTGCTTGCCCTGCCTGCCCCGTAAGGAAGAATGACTGTATTGGGGTAGGGAGGAAGCGACCGTACCAGGGTGTTCTCTGTGGTTAAATAATTGTTTTTTTGACTTTTGGCTTTGGACTAATTTATACTTGACTTTCTTTTAGGTTTATCTTATTATTTTTTATATGAAAACCTTAGAAGAAATAAAAGTATTAAAGAAAAATGAAAAGAAGGCTTTAAATGAATTTAAAGCACAGCTTAAACAGAAAATCCCGGATGTAGGAATTATATTGTATGGTTCGAAGGCAAGAGGAGATTCTGAAGAATTTTCGGATATTGATTTACTGATTATTGTAGGCGAGAAAGTAACCAGAGAACTAAGAGAAAGAATTAGTCATATCAGATATGATATTGAATTGAAATATGATGTTGTTTTTGGATTGATTCTTGAAAATAAAGAATTCTGGCATTCATCATTGGCTAATGTAATGCCTTTCTACAGGAATGTAGAAAGAGAAGGTATTCTTTTGTGAGGAAAGAGTTTCTCGATCTTGTGAAATATCGGCTCGAGAAGGCAAAAAATACCTTGTCGGATGCAAAAAAATATATTAAAGATGCTACTCCCGAATCGACAGTAAATAGAATTTATTATGCAATGTTTTACGCGGTCAATGCGTTGCTAATAGCAAAAGGACTATCATCCTCCAAGCATTCTGGAGTTCGAGCTCTTTTCAATAAAGAATTCGTTAATGAGGGTTTGGTAGAGAAAGAGTTTGGTGGATTTTATTCCGAAATGTTTGACAATAGGCAAGAAGGTGACTATAAGGATTTTGTAACGTTCGAAAAAGAAGATGTTGAAATATGGCTTGGAAAAGCCACTAAATTTATAAACGTTGTTGTAAAATTAACTAACAGAATAATTAAGGAACAAAAATAAAAAGCAGGTCTATTTTTTGTAAATTCGTGCTATTATCAATTTATTGGGTTTGTTGAGTTCGTTGAGTTCATTGGGTTTTTTGGGTTAAGTTATAAAACGGTTAGCCGTGAGCGGTTGGTTAACTTTTTGTTTTTACTAAATCCTATATCCTAAATCCCAAATTCTAAATATTATTCAAATGACGTCTTCAATTCCTGTTCTTTATTGAATCTTTCGATTGCAAGTTGGATGAGTCTGTCAATTAATTCGGCATAAGATATACCGCTTGCTTCCCAGAGCTTAGGATACATACTGATTTTTGTGAAACCCGGGATTGTATTTATCTCATTTACTAATATTTCGGTGTTGTTGCGTAAGAAAAAGTCTACCCGCGCCATTCCCTGACAGCAGAGAACTTTAAAGGTTTTAACAGCATATTCTTGTATCTTTTTTATAATATCTTCGGGTAGTTTAGCCGGAATTTCTAAACTTGCAGCATTTTCATCTAAATATTTTGTTTCGTAGGAGTAGAATTCACTGTTTACGACTATTTCACCGGGTAGTGAGACAATTGGTTCCTCGTTGCCGAGTACCGAACATTCTATCTCTCTGCCTGTTATGGATTCTTCGATAATCACTTTTTTATCGTATCGAAAAGCAATTTCTATTGCTTTTTTGTATTCGTCTTTGTTACTTACTTTACTTATTCCGACCGATGAACCTAAATTTGTGGGTTTTATAAACATCGGTGACCCGATTTTTTGGGTCAATTCTTCAAAACTTGTATTTTTTATGTTTGATTTATCGAAGACTTCGAATTTAGGAGTTGGTATATTCGCGTCCCTGAGAAGCCGCTTTAAAACGTCTTTATCCATACCGACCGCGGAGCCGAGTACATCGGCACCTACGTATGGTACATTTGCCATTCTAAACAAACCCTGAATGGAGCCGTCTTCACCGTAAGTACCGTGCAGAATCGGAAATGCAACGTCTATTTTACCTTTATTTTCATTGCTCGTGATACTCATTAATTTATTTGAATTATTTGTAGGAACAAGAGCCACTTTTTCATTTGCTTTATTTATTTTTGCGAGTTTCGGATTACTGCTTTCTAGAATAAATTTCGATTTTTCGTTTAGATACCAGCTTCCGTCTTTATCAATTCCAATCGGTATAGGTTCATATTTTTCTTTGTTGATCGCATCGATTACGTTTTTTGCGGAAATTATGGAAATTTCGTGTTCTGCGGATTTTCCTCCGAAAATAATTGCGACTCTTATTTTTTCTTTCAACTTAAGAACCTCCTATTATTGGGATTGTTTCCTATTGGAATTTAAAAATTTTGACTCAAAAGTCAAGGATGGATTTAAGTAACCACAGATTCCACCCTGGTACAGTCGTTCCTCCCTACAGGGCAAGCAGATTATCACAAGATTTTTTTATTGTTTAAAACCCACCACACATCAAAACTAAGAGGAACAACAAATCACACCCCGATACAGTCATTCTTCCTTACCCCGATACGGTCATTCTTCCCTACGGGGCTCGCCCCATGGAATAGAAGTTGCTACATGATGGACTCCTATTCCACAGGGCAAGCAGGGCAGGCGAATAACACGAATATAAAAAAACAAACTTTATTTATTACATTAATAAAAAAGAATAAAATTAATTTATTTGTGCAATTTGTGCTATTTGTTATTAAAAAACAGGTGGGATGGATTTTGTTTTGACTCATGACTCAAGACTTGGTTAACCTATTAATTTAACCATATTTGGCAAATATGGTTAAATTAAATGTGATCCTGTTTGTTCTCTGTTATTGTGAAAAAATTCAGTATAAATAAATATAGTATTGACAATTATCAATACTATATTATATTAATATCAGGAGGTGAAAAAAATGGGCGCTTTAACACAAATTCTTCCGTTAGGGGGTAGTGATAAAATACCCGCCAAAGATGTCAGGGCTTTTATTCGCAAACTCGTCCAAGCTATAGGGGCTCCTGAAAGACTTCTGGCTCAAGCTGTAGCTATGTCTGAATCCCAGGTGAGTCGAATGGCTTCAAAAAAGACTGGTTCGTTCCGAGAACAGACAGTTCATCCACTAAGACGTATTGCGGTCCTTGTTGAAGAGGCTCGTAAGGTGCTAACTGATAGCGGCGTTAAACGATGGGTTAATACACCGAACCATTATCTTAACGATGTGCCTCCGATCCTTTGTCTCCGGTCCGACAAGGAACTTGAGAAAGTTTTGTCGGTTTTAGCCTCGATTCGTTATGGGTTTCCTGCTTGAATTTTTCTACACTAAAGAAACTTCTGCCTGGTATATCGTCACCTTCCAAGATATACTACCGCCTGGTGAATGTTCGCTATGCTTCCGAAATAGACGAAATTGCCCACACGGTTTTATACTCCTGGCGTTATAATCCTAAAGGTGAGTTTGCGGTTCTTTATCTCTCTATAAGTCCGGAATGTGCCTACAGGGAAATACTAAAGCAGGTTTATGGGTACAAACAATATTTACGTCCTCAGGTGGTCGGAGATTTTAGAGTGAATTTAACCAAATGCCTGGATTTAACAAATCCATCTTTACTGCAAACACTCGGAGTATCTACTGACCAGCTCATTAATCCCTCGGATTTTTCGTTGACTCAATCTATTGCAAGAGAAGCGAGAAATCTGGGCTTTGAAGCTATAATTGCTCCCTCAGCCGTTGGTGAGGATTGTAGTTCTCTTGTGGTATTCAAAGACAAATTGACTCCTCCTTCATACTGTATTCATGATGAGGAGTCTGTTCGTTCCCATCCTTAATGGGTTAGAGAGTTGAAAAGTTAAATAATTGAGTTTTAAAATAAAATAAAGATGAGATAGAACTCAAAAAATGCAAGATAACAAATTAAATTTTTCGGGGGAAATACTTTCCATTCAGCCAAGAATAAGACTGATGCGGTCTTTTGATGAATCAGCTCATACCTATTTAGGTTTTAATCTTTTTTTGAATGGGGCTATTGAAAGTATCCGAGAGGCAAATTTTGTTATTGCTATTGGGAAAGGGGCGCAAACAAAGTTTCTTTTCAGAACTGGCGACAATATTAAGGGGTTGGCTTTACCTGTTCAGAATCTCAGCCTTGAGATTGCAGGATATTACAAAGTAAGTGGACTGAAGCTTCTAAAGAGAGAAGATAGAGAAGGGAAAATTCCCAAAACACCCCCGTTTACAGGGGTTCCTCCAACTCTACAAGAATACAGAACGCATGGCTGCTATCGCTTATTCGTTAAAACATATAAGGAAAAATGCTGGCAGTGTATCTGGGGATGTCATATGGCAGTGGAGATTATAAGAGACCACTGGAAGCCCCACTTAAAGAAATATCGAACAGAGACTTTTTGCTATGGCTCAAGAGAGTGTCCTTGGTATGTCGCCGGCAGGAAAAGACAGGCGCCCGGAAGAAAACCCGGTATGGTTTATATAGAAGAAGATGATGAAGAAGAAATCTGGTAATAACGATACAATTAGTTGTTAACTCATACGGTTTTTAACTTAACCAAATTGAATTTATTTTAAACTTATATATTTGGTCAGCAGTTAGCCATCTTGACTATGGTAGGAAATGCTTTATTCTTTAATTGAATACAGATAAAAATTCTCTGCTTGCCCTGCCTGCCCCGTAAGGAAGAATGACTGTATTGGGGTAGAGAGAACTCGACCGTATCAGGGTGTTCTCTGTGGTTAATAAATCATGGGTGTGATTGTGTGGGCTCTGTGTTTTGTTTTTAAAAAAGGAGGGAGTGCTGGTAAAGCTTAAATTCAAAGAAGACTTAATCGAATTAAAACCTACTAAAATCCTTGCCGTCGCGAAGAATTATAAGAAACATATAAATGAACTTGAATTATCCATGCCCGACGAACCGAAAATTTTCCTGAAACCGCCTTCAGCTTTAATTGGTAATAATGGTGTTGTTATAATACCGAAAGCTTCAAAAAGGGTAGATTATGAGGTTGAACTGGCAGTCATTATGAAAGAGCGATGTTGGAAGATTTCCAAAGAAGAAGCATTGAATTATGTTCTTGGGTTTACGGTTTTTAATGATGTGACCGCGAGAGATATTCAGGCAAAGGAAATGAAAGAAGGTATGCCCTGGGATATCGCAAAGGGTTTCAATACTTTCGCTCCCATAGGTCCTGAAATTATACCAACGAAGGATGTTGATTGCCATAATTTAAATATATGGTTGAAGTTAAACGGTGAAATGAAACAAGATAGCAATACTAAAAACATGATATTTTCGGTTGAAGACCTTATTGTTTACCTTTCCAACATTATGACCCTTGAGCCTCTGGATATAATAGCTACCGGTACTCCGGAAGGTGTTGGTTCGATTAAAGCGGGAGATTTTGTCGAGTCCGGTATTGACGGAATTGGAGTCTTAACCTTTATTGCCCGAGATGAAGAATAGCTTTTAATATAGATATTCTTATTACTGCTTTCCATGCTGTTGCAATGCTCCTTTTTTTAACACATCTTTTCTTTTTTTTAGAAGTAAAGGGTGGTATGTTGGAGAAATCATTAAGTTTTTGATTTTTAAGAACTTGATTATGCTGGGAATAATAATTTTAATTAAGCCTTTTGATAGTAAATCAGTTCCTGCTTTCAAGTTTTATTTTTTCTTTAATATCTATTCCTTTAATGATGTATTTATTTAGCTGGTTGACGTAGGAGGAAGTTTAATATATTATAGTATGCATATTTTTAAATATATGTCAAAAATTGAAATATTAAAGTTTGGGTTGAAAGATGAAAAACATTAAATTAAAAAATAGCGTATGAAAATTGCTATGCTGGCGCCTGTAGCATGGAGAACACCTCCAAGACATTATGGTCCCTGGGAACGGGTAACATCGCTTCTTACAGAAGAATTGGTGCGTCTTGGTATTGATGTAACATTATTTGCGACACAGGACTCGATTACTACCGCAAAACTTCAGGCAGTGTGTCCTTGCGGTTATGAAGAGAATCTGAACCTTAATCCTAAAGTATGGGAATGTTTGCATATATCGTTTTGCTTTGAACAGGCTGAACAATTTGATATTATCCATAATCAGTTTGATTTTCTGCCGCTTTCATATAGTCGTCTGGTATCCACACCGGTTTTAACTACTATCCACGGTTTTTCTTCCCCAGAAATTTTACCTGTTTATAAAAAATACGATAGCACATCCTATTATGTCTCCATAAGCAATGCCGACCGTGCTCCTGAGTTGAGGTACGAAGCTACTATCTATCACGGAATTGATATAGAAAACTTTACGTTCCGGGAGGAACCTGAGGGAGATTATCTTCTTTATTTTAGTAGATTTCATCCTGAAAAAGGAGCAAAGGAGGCAATAGAAATTGCACGCTTAGCAGGTAAAAAACTGATTATGGCTGGTATAATTCAGGATTCACAATATTTTGAAAAGTATGTTGTTCCTGCTATCAAATCGGGAGATGCGAAATATGTTGGTAGTGTATGCCGGGATGAGCGGAACAAACTGTTAGGAGAAGCATTAGCACTTCTTCATCCAATAAGTTTTGATGAACCTTTTGGGCTATCGGTAGTCGAAGCAATGGCATGTGGAACACCGGTCATTGCTTTTAGAAGGGGAAGTATGCCAGAATTAATAGAACATGGAAGAACAGGATTTCTGGTTGCATCGGTTCAGGAAGTCGTTGAGTGTGTTGATAAAATCAAGGAAATCGATCGCAAAGAGTGTCGCATTACTGTTGAAAAAAGATTTACTAAAGAACGCATGGCAAGGGAATACATTCAGGTATATAAGAAAATTCTTTCGGAATATTAATATGAGTGATGTAATTTTTACTCCAATTTCAAATAAACCTTCCCCTGAAGTGGTAAAAAATCTTATTAAAGCAGAGGGTTATCTTGACGATGTCAAAAAAGGAGACTATGTAGGAATAAAATTACATGTAGGAGAATTGGGGAATAAGGCTTATGTTAAGCCCGAGATTGTAAGGGTTATAGTTGACGAATTGAAAAAACGCGGAGCAAAGCCGTTTTTATTTGATTGTAATAGTTTATACAGGGGAAAAAGATGGAATGCTGTCGACCACCATGAAAACGCATATAAGAACGGATTTACTTATGAGGCAGTGGATGCTCCTTTTCTTGTGGGTGATGGTATACGTGGCATGGATGAAACGAGTATTGAAATTGAAGACTATGAGACTGAATCTGCTTATGTAGGAAAAATAATTGAAGACATAGATTATTTGTTTGTTTTAACGCATTTCAAGTTTCACGAATTATTCGGATACGGTGGCGCGATAAAAAACATAGGTATGGGAATGGCTTCGCGTAGAGGAAAATTATTTCTTCATTCCGATATTAAACCGGATGTGATAGCTTCGAAATGTATCGCTTGTGGGGCTTGTGTGGTAACTTGTCCGAGTAACGCAATAACTATTGAAGGTACAGCACAATTGGATAAGGATACCTGTATTGGTTGCGGAATGTGTGTTGTAACTTGTAAAGAGGGTGCAATAGAATTTCAGTGGACGAATACAAGAGAATGTGTAATAAAAACTTTGTATTATACCAGAGCGGTAATCGATAAGATAGGAAGGTGTACTTATTTAAATGTTTTGACGGATATATTGCCCCATTGTGACTGTTATGGGTATACGAAGGACCCCGTTGTGCGGGATATTGGGTTTCTGTTTTCTAAAGACATCGTTTCAATCGATAGAGCTTGCGCTGATTTAGTTGACAGGGCAGAACCGCTGGAAGGAATAAATTGGAAAAGAAAAGAACTTGCAACAAAAGATAAAGTAAAAGCTCTTTTTGATATTGATTTAGATATGGATGAGTTTTTCCTGACGGCTGAAAACATAGGTCTCGGCAGCCGGGAATATAATCTTAGAGAAGTTAAAGCCTAAATCTTGATGTCTCATATGTTCTGGCAGGTAAGTGTTTTTATTGTCATAATTAGGAGGAAATAAAAAATGAAATCACTGTTTATAATTATAACTATAATTTTTTCCCAATCTCAATTTTGTTACGCGCAAACCGAAATAGATACATCAGCTCAAAATGAAATGTTACAAAAATTAGAAATCCTTTCAGCATTTAAAGATCATACCAAGCCGCATTTCTTTTTAAATACCGGAAATGAGATCGATGAAATTTCCGGATATCTTAGGTCTCCCCGGGGATTTAGTATTCACTTTTATAGCGAGAAAAAAGAAGAGATAGAAAAGGGAAGTAGTTTTGTTGTTTCACTTATTAAAGAGCCGTTTTTTGAGTTGATTAAAGAATTTGAAGATGAGTTTCGAAAAATACTGAATGGAAAATATGATGAAATAGTTACAAGGTTAAAAAACGGGGAGAAGTTTTTTCTTTTTGAAAAAGGCAAAGTTAATAAGCTTATTCTATGTGGGCAAAATAAACAGGATATTGTCGAACTATTGAATCGATTGTTGTCTCCGACATTCCAAACAGATGCACTGGATAGGGATAAAGATGGATTACCTGATTATTTTGAAGAAAGACTGAAAACTAATCCCCGAAAAATAGATACAGACAAAGATGGATTGACTGATTTTGATGAATGTTACAAATATTTAACAAATCCTTTATTAAAAGATACTGATGAAGATGGAATACCTGATAATGATTGGCACGAACGGAGGGAGTACACCTATACAATAAAAGTAAAGAGAGAAATATACCCGCCATTCAATTCAGAAGAAATGAATGATTTTTTTCAGGATACCAGAGTTATTCGAGAATCAAAAGACACCTTGATTTTTGAAACAATTTTATTTCCCGAAGCCATAAATTTTATAATACCATCATCAAAACCAATAGATAAACAAAATAAGCAAGAACTAATTCACTTTACCATGCCCTCATATTTTTGCAATTATACAAATGAAATGAAAAATGAATTAGAAAGTCTTATTCAGGAGTGGAAATTAAACAATAATTATGAATTAGTCCAGGCCTTTGCACGTTATGCAACAATAATATCAAATTCTTATCCTTATTCTTATAAGGGAGGAGTACCTTTGGAATTTTGCATTGAAGTAAATGATAAAAAAATTGATATTGTTCATCAAAAGAGTTTTGATGAGTTAAAAACAGCTCATTTTGTAACCGATGAAAGAGTTTTTAATCATTTAGCTTTTGGAGAAGCTATGTATAGAAATAGAATGCGGGGGAGTTGTAGTTCCGCCGCTATATTTTACAATACGCTTTTCAGGGTGATTAGTATTCCAACAAGAATTGTTTCATCAAATCCGATAATTAATTATTCCGATACAATGCAAATAAAATTAGCACAAAATTTACAGAATGAAAGATACAGGAACGTAATACTATCAAAGGTAAGCGGACTAAAGGGAAATTACGCAAATCATTTTTTTTATGAGATTTACATAAATGGAAGATGGATACGTTGTAACTATGATGATGTAAATATAAATTGCGTACATGGACTGGGATTATTTATTGTTGAGGACAAATTTATTGATTTTAGCGAGCGGAATTTTGCCCGAACATGGGGAAGTCGATTGGTTAATGATGAAGGTAATCCTTATGAAACAATAGAATTATCAGACCAATTACCAATACATAGAAAGTGGAAATGACAGCGTTTCTGTTTCTTGTGTTTCTGGGGTTGCATCTCAATTATTGACAAATTTGCGTTAATAAAGAAAGAATAAAACTTTGTTCTCTTTGTGATCTTTGTGGTTCAATTAATTGCGAGGCGGTGAGTTTTTTTGACTAGTGACTAATGACTATTTTGTGTGTCTCTGTGTAAGATTAGTTTTTGCATCCCCTACTTGATTCGATTCTCTGAACCTCTTGTGCATTGGCTTTAATGGGATACTCGCCCGTGAAACAAGCGGTACAGAAATTTTTGACCTTGTCATTTGAGACTGCTTCTATAAGTCCCTCTACGGATTGATAAGTAAGAGAATCGACTCCAATCATTTCCCTTACGTTCTCTTCAGATCTCTTGCAGGCTATAAATTCTCCCTTTGTCTGCATGTCGATTCCGTAGTAACAGGGATATTTGAGAGGCGGACTTGAGGACGCGAAATGGACCTCTTTTGCACCGGCATCTCTTATTAATTGTACTATTTTTTTGGATGTTGTTCCTCTTACGATTGAGTCATCCACCAGGAGTACTTTTTTCCCTTTCATAATCTCCTTCACCGGTGAAAGTTTTATTCTTATCAATTCTTCTCTTTTGCTTTGATGAGGCATTATGAAAGTCCTTCCAATGTAACGATTCTTCATTAACCCTTCTCTGTATTTCACGTTAAGTTCTTCCGCGAGGGATATGGCTACTGGTCTTGAAGTGTCCGGGACAGGTACAACTATATCGATATTAATTCCTTTTTTCCTAATTTCTTTTGCAAGGTTTTTACCGAGATTTAATCTTGCCTCATAGACAGATATGCCATCTATAATCGAGTCCGGTCTGGCAAAGTATACATATTCGAAAATACAGGGACAGTGTTTTTCTTCGGAAATTTTCTTGGTATATAATTTACCGTCAGTACTAAAAAAAATAGCTTCACCCGGAAGTACGTCTCTTTCAATATTGTATCCGAGTGTATCAAGAACAACGCTTTCCGAAACCACGCAGAAATTATTTTCCTTTTTACCGAATATTAAAGGTTTGATACCGTAAGGGTCTCTGAAAGCAAGAATACCTTTATCTTTAATAAGAGCAACGACAGAATAACTACCTTTGACTTTTTCAAAAAGTCTTTTAATTGCCTCAAATAGAAAATCAGGAGAAAAATTCGGATTTTGGCTCAATTCTTCGGAAAGAAGGTTTAAAAGTAATTCCGCATCGGAAGTTGAGATAATTATTCTTCTATTGTCTTTTTCCAATTTTTCTTTTAGAGAGTCAAAATTGATTATATTTCCATTAAATGCAAAAGCTATACCATATGGAGTGTTGGATATGAAAGGTTGGGCATTTTCTGCCCCCATTCCTCCTAACGTTGGATATCTTACGTGTCCGATGCCAATATTGCCTTTAAGGTAATTAAGGTTTTCTTGCTGGAAAGCGTCTCTTACTAAGCCTTCTCCTTTTCTAATGTTGAATTTATCCGAATAAGTTACTATACCGGCTGCGTCCTGTCCTCTATGCTGTATTATAAGAAGAGAATCATAAATGTTGCTAACTACTTCTTCGCTGCCTTGTATTCCTACTATTCCACACATTTGTTTTGTTTTCCCCTTTTTTATCTACATAACCGGTAGATTTGATTTTCCCATTAAAAACTTGTCGATATGGTGGGCTGTTTTTCTGCCTTCGGATATAGCCCATACTATTAGAGATTGTCCTCTATGCATATCACCTGCCGAGAATATTCCTTCATTTGATGTCATAAAGTTCTCGTTAACTTTTACGTTGCCGTGTTCGGTTAATTCAAGGCTTAAATCGGTGATCAATCCTTTGTGTTCGGGATGTAAGAAACCTACGGCAAGTATTACTAAATCAGCGTTAGTTTCGAATTCGCTACCGGATATTTCTTTCATAACCGGACAACTTTTTTCATCTGATTCGGAGAATTCGACTTTTGCGCATTGTAATTTTTTGACTTTACCATCTTTACCTATAAATCTTTTTGTCAAAAGTGACCAGTGACGCTCACAACCTTCTTCATGACTGCTTGAATCTTTTAGTATGGAAGGATAGTATGGCCAGGGTTCGTTTTCCGTTCTGCATTCGGGTGGTTTTTCTAAGATTTCTATCTGTGTTATACATTTTGCGCCCTGTCTCTTTGCGACACCAACGCAGTCCGCTCCCGTATCCCCGCCTCCAATTATGATGACTTCTTTATCTTTTACATCAATTAATTCGCTTACGGATATATTTTCTCCCCATACTTTTTTGTTAGATTGTGTTAAGAAGTCCATAGCAAAGTATATTCCTTCTAATTCACTACCTTGAATATTTAAGTCTCTAGGAACTCTAGAACCGCAGGCAAGACAAACCGCATTGAAATCCTTTATTAGTTCTTTAGCGGTAATATCAACACCAACAAAAGTATTTGCTTTGAATTCTATATTTTCTTTTTTCATTAGTCTTAATCTTCTGTCAAGGATATCTTTTTCTAATTTAAAATCGGGTATTCCGTACCGGAGTATTCCGCCTATTTTTTTATCTCTTTCAAAAACGGTGACCTGGTGGCCCGCTTTGTTTAACTGATCGGCTGTCGTGAGTCCCGCGGGACCGGAACCAACTACGGCAATTTTTTTGCCGGTTCTTTTTATATTTGAATTTGTTTTGATGAATCCCGCTTTGAATGCATGTTCGATTATAGCAAGTTCATTTTCTTTTATTGTGATTGCTTCATCATTTATAGATAAGACGCAAGAATGTTCACATGGGGCAGGGCATATTCTTCCGGTTATTTCAGGGAAATTGTTTGTAGCCGAAAGTAGTTCGTAAGCTTTTTGCCATTGGTTGTTAAACATAAGGTCATTCCATTCGGGAATATAATTTCCGATAGGACATCCCCAGTGGCAGAACGGAGTTCCGCAGTCCATGCAGCGTGAAGCCTGTTCCTGCGATTTATCATCATTTCGATGGATGATAACGTCTTTGTAGTCTTTTATTCTTTCTTCAGAGGGTCTAAGTTTTGAACTTTCCCTTTTTATTTCCAAAAATCCGTTTATTTTACCCATTTTCAATTCCACCTATTCAACTATGGATTTTACCCATTGTTTTAAATTTTCTTTTCTTTCGGTTTTCAATATATGTTCGTATTCCGAAGGGATTACCTTGATAAATCTTTTCATAGTTTTGTCAAAATCCTGCAGAATTTCTTTAGCTCTATTACTTTCCGTATATTTATAATGATTGTTGATTAAAGAATGTATTATTTTTGAATCATGTTCATTGATTTCTTTTAATTTTATCATTTCAAGGTTGCATTTTGATTTAAAGTCTCCGTCTATATCATATACATAGGCAATGCCGCCGGACATTCCCGCAGCGAAATTTCGTCCGGTTTTTCCAATTATTACGATTCGCCCGCCTGTCATATATTCGCATCCGTGGTCGCCGATTCCCTCCACGACTGCGTGCAGTCCTGAATTTCTGATGCAAAATCTTTCTCCGGCAATTCCTCTTATATAGGCTTGTCCGTTTGTGGCTCCATAAAAAGAAGTGTTTCCTATTATGATGTTTTCTTCTGAGAGATAAGTCGTTTTTTTGTCAGGATAAATTATTATTTTCCCCCCAAAAATCCCTTTGCCTACATAGTCATTGGACATTCCTTCCAATTCGAAGGTTATACCTTTCGCGAGAAAAGCGCCGAAGCTCTGACCCGCAACTCCTTTGAATTTAAAATGTATGGTATCGTCACGAAGGCCTTTTTCGCCGTAAACATAACACACTTCGCCGCTTAGCCTCGAACCGACCGTGCGATTGGTATTTTTTATTGTGATATTGTGTTTTGTTTTTTCTTCTTTCAAAATAGCATTTTTTGCAAGGTCTATTAGTTGAATATCTAAAATATCATCTAAATCGTGTTTTTCCGGTTTTGAATAAAAAGCTCCTCTATGATTTTTTGCCTCTGGTTTGTACAGAATATCCTTAAAGTCTATGTCTTTTGTTTTCCAATCGAGAATTTCTTCGTTAACATCTAAGAGTTCAGTATCACCGATCATATCGGTGATTTTTCGTATTCCAAGATTTGCCATAATTTCACGCAATTCTTCCGCAACGAAGTTGAAATAATTTACCAAATATTCAACTTTTCCGTTAAATCTCTTTCGAAGAAGTTCGTTTTGAGTCGCGATGCCCACGGAACAATTTCCAAGATTACAATGGCGAAGCATTACACATCCGAGTACAATCAGGGCTGCAGTACCAAAACCATATTCTTCAGCACCTAGTATTGCTGCAATTGCAATATCTTTTCCGGTTCGAATTTGACCGTCTGTTTGGAGCCGTACTCTACTTCTTAAATTATTTAAAACGAGGGTTTGATGTGTTTCGGAAAGACCAAGTTCCCAGGGTAGTCCGGCATGATGTATCGAACTTAAGGGTGCGGCGCCTGTACCTCCGTCTCCGCCCGAAATTAGAATCATATCCGCGTGACCTTTTGCAACTCCTGCTGCCACAGTTCCGACCCCTACTTCAGATACGAGTTTTACACTGATTCTTGCTTTTGGGTTTACGTTTCTAAGGTCGAAAATCAACTGATTTAAATCCTCTATCGAATAAATGTCATGATGTGGTGGGGGAGAGATAAGCGTAACTCCCGGTGTGGTATGGCGTGTTTTTGCTATAATCTCACTTACTTTGTGGCCGGGTAAATGTCCGCCTTCACCGGGTTTTGCGCCCTGAGCCATTTTTATTTGAATTTCATCGGCATGAACGAGATAGTTTGTTGTTACTCCGAAACGACCCGACGCAACTTGCTTTACTTTACTGGAAAATGAAGCCCCGTTTGAAAGTCTTTTAAAACGGGATGGGTCTTCGCCTCCTTCCCCTGTGTTAGACATACCTCCGAGCTTATTCATTGCCATTGCTATAGTTTCATGTGTTTCTCTGCTTATAGATCCAAAACTCATTGCCCCAATTGCAAAACGCTTTACTATAGAGGAAACCGCTTCGACTTTCTCTATTGGAATAGGATTTAGCGTTGAATTGAATTTCAATAAGCTTCGTAAGGTTGTTGGATTTTCGATTTGATTGTTAATAATATGAGCAAATTTTTTGTATTCTTCGTAATCTCCTTTCCGCGCTGAATCCTGGAGGAAGGCAATACTCTGCGGATTCCATAGATGATATTCTCCGTCTCTTTTCCATTGATAAAACCCACCTGAAGGAAGAATTTTTTTCATCAAGGGAGTATCCTGAAAGGCTTCTTTATGTCTGAGAATGACCTCTTTGCCAAGAGTTAATAGGTCTACACCTCCGATTCGGGATGTGGTACCCGCGAAACACTTTTCGATAACTTCCTTTCCAAGACCTAATGCTTCAAATATTTGAGCTCCTCTGTAGCTTTGAAGAGTCGATATTCCCATTTTAGATAATATCTTAAGTATTCCTTTATTAATGGCTTTTTTGTAATTACTTATTGCGTCGTTTAGATCTATTTCGATCTCTTTTTCTTCGGATAAGTATTTTATTGCTTCAAAAGCAAGATATGGATTAACACAATCTGCACCATAACCCAAAAGAAGGGCAAAGTTTTGGACTTCTTTTGCATCCGCGCATTCAACCAATATATTAACCTGTGTACGCAGTTCACTGTTAATAAGAGAGTGATGTACTGCTCCGGTTGCCATTAGTGAGGGTATGCAGGCATTTTTTTTGTTTATTCCTCGATCGCTTAGCAATATAAAGGAGTATCCGTTTTCTGCGGCTTCCTTTGCCTCTTTTATAATTCTATCCAGGGCTTTTATGAAGTTTCTTTCTGTTTCGGGATTAAAGAGCAAGGATATGGTTTTCGTTGCAAAACCGTTTATATCAATATTTTTTAACTTTAAGAAATCCTCGTTTGTAAGTATTGGTTCTTTTAGCTCCAATTTATGAGCATGGTTCGGAGTTTCTTCTAAGATATTATCTTTTGGGCCAAGAAAACTCACCGTACTCATAACTATTCTCTCTCTAATTGAATCAATCGGAGGATTCGTAACCTGAGCAAATAATTGTTTAAAATAATTAAAAATTAGTTGCGGCTGTTTTGACAGCACAGCATGGGGATGATCATTTCCCATCGAGCCAATAGGTTCTTTTCCATCGAGTGCTTTTGGCTTAATTATGGATTTCAAATCTTCCCTTGTATAGCTATTTGTCTTCAAGCAGGAAAGAAAATCTTCTTTTGCAATATCGGAGCTTTTGTTTTTCTTTTTATCCGATTTTATAGAATCGAATTCGAGTAAATGTTCGTTCAGCCATGTAGTATAAGGTTTTCTATTTGATAAGTCATTTTTTATTTCTTCGTCCTGAATTATTTCCCCTTTCTTTGTGTCTACAAAAAAAACTTTTCCCGGCTCAAGTCTTCCGGATTTTAGTATATTTTTACCCTTTATGTCCAGAACTCCGACTTCCGAAGCCATCACAACTTGACCGTCCTTTGTTATAAGATAACGGGCAGGACGTAATCCGTTACGGTCAAGTATTGCGCCAACGTGAATTCCGTCGGTAAAAGATATTGCAGCAGGTCCGTCCCAGGGTTCGGAGATACAGGCGTGATATTTATAAAAGTTTTTCAGTTTTTCGTCTAATAAATTGCTGTTTTCCCAGGCTGCAGGAATTAGCATCATCATTGCGTGAGGGAGAGAACGTCCCGATAAGACCAAAAGTTCGAACACGTTATCTATTATCGCCGAGTCACTTTTCGAGGCGTCAATAATTGGTTTTATTTTTTCTATGTCTTTTCCGAATAGAGGGCTTTTTAGAAGGCCTTCTCTTGCCTTCATCCAGTTTATATTTCCCCGGAGCGTATTTATTTCTCCGTTATGAGCAAGAAATCTAAAGGGTTGAGCAAGGTCCCAGGTTGGAAAGGTGTTTGTACTGTACCTGGAATGAACCATGGCAATGGCACTTTTTATGGATTCATCTTTCAAATCGGTATAAAAATCCTCTACCTGGTCTGTCATCAGAAGTCCTTTATAGGAAACCATTCTGCTTGATATGTTGGTTATATAAAAGAAAGATTTTTGTTTTATATCTGATGAACTTATGATGTTCTCTGCTCTTTTTCTAATAACGTAAAGGGTCCGTTCAAAATTGAGTCCATCATTTTCGCCTTTTGGAGGAAGGTCAGGGTTTCTTTGAATAAATATTTGTTCTATAGATGGTTGGGTTTCTTTGGCGCTTATCCCTATATTTGAGTTGTCTACCGGTACTTTTCTCCATCCGAGGAGTAGTTGTTTTTCTTCATCGACGACTCTACTAACAACGTCCCTGCAAAAAGAACGTTCGTTGACGTTCTGAGGTAGAAAAACAATCCCCGTTCCGTACTCTCCGGGCGACGGCAATTCTATTTTTTCCTTTTCCGTAACTTTGGAGAGAAATTCATGCGGAAGTTGTAAAAGAATGCCGGCTCCGTCACCGGTTTTCGGATCTGCTCCCACAGCACCTCGATGAGCAAGTCTGCGCAGTATTTTTAGGCCTTTTTTAACGATATCATTGGATTTTTCTCCGTTAATATTGCAGACAAAGCCTACTCCGCATGAATCATGTTCATTTTTAGGATTGTATAATCCCTGTTTTTCCGGAAACCCTCTATTTGTTCTCATTTTTTTTCTTTATTTTCATTTCTATATTAACTACATTACCTACATGTTCTATTAAATTATTATATTTTAATTCACTGACCAACGCACTAACGGACCAACTCGCCAACCATTATAATCTTGGCAAGTATTTATCAATTTCGTACTCTGATACCTGAATCCGGTAATCATCCCATTCTTTCTTTTTGAGGGCAATAAATCGTGGGAAGATATGCTCTCCCAGTACTTTTCTAACAAGTAAGCTGTTTTCCGTTATGGCGATTGCCTGACCGAGACTATCCGGCAGCGTTTCGATACCCTTTTCTTTTCTTTCGATTGGCGACAAATGATAAAGGTTTTGCTCCATTGGTTTTGGTGCTTTATATCCCTTTTCGATGCCTTCCAATCCTGCATAAAGCATTGTAGCAAAAGTTAAATATGGGTTACAGGCGGGATCAGCTGCTCGGAATTCACAGCGGGTTGCCTTTTCCTGTCCGGGCTGATACATGGGTACGCGGATTAAGGCACTTCGATTTTTTTGACTCCAGGCTATATATACCGGTGCTTCGTAACCCGGTACGAGACGCTTGTAAGAGTTTGTCGTTTGTGCGAATATTGAACAGATTTCTTTTGAATGCTTTAAAAGACCTGCTATATAAGAATGAGCGATGTCAGATAGATTGTCCTTCGAGTTTTTATCAAAGAAAGCATTTTTGCTTCCTTTGAATAAAGACTGGTGAGTATGCATTCCTGAACCGTTTTCACCGAAAATTGGCTTCGGCATGAATGTCGCGTATACTCCGAACTTGGTAGCGATTTCTTTTACAACTACACGGTAAGTTATAACATCGTCTGCCATTTTAAGGGCATCAGCATAACGCATATCCACTTCGTGCTGAGAAGGTGCTACTTCGTGATGCGAGTATTCAACCTTTATTCCCATTTCTTGAAGCGCAATGACTGTTTCCCGTCTAAGGTCGCTCGCGACGTCCAGTGTAGTCAAATCAAAGTATCCTCCTCTGTCAAGTACTTCCGTACCTTTATCGTCTTTAAAGTAAAAAAATTCAAGTTCCGGACCGATATAAAAATGATCAAAACCCATATCTTCTGCTCGTTTTAAGGCTTTTTTCAGGATATATCTCGGATCACCTTCGTATGGTTCTTTATCCGGGGTTAAAATATCGCAGATCATGCGTGCCACTTTTTTCTCATTCGGACGCCATGGCAATACAGCAAAAGTATCGAGGTCCGGCATTGCTATCATGTCCGATTCTTCTATATCCTGATAGCCTGTGATTGAGGAACCGTCAAAACCCATGCCGTCTGTAACAGCATTTTCAAGTTCGTTATCAGTTATAGCAAAACTCTTGACCTGTCCGAGAATGTCTGTAAACCAAAATCTTATAAATTTTACATCTTCATTTTTTACTATTTTCAATATATCTTTTTTTGTTTTTTTAGCCATTTTACACTCCTTTTTTAGCTTATTGCTTCTTGTCCGCGTTCACCGGTTCGAATGCGTATGCATTCCCCTAGTTCAAGAACGAAAATCTTTCCGTCTCCTATCTGTCCGGTTTGTGCTCCTTTGACTATTGCTTCTATTGTAGGTTCGACAAAATCCTGATTAACCGCTATTTCCAATCGTAGTTTCTTAAGCAGGTTAACCTCATGTATGACGCCCCGGTAGGTTTCGGTGTAACCTTTTTGCTGTCCGCTGCCAAGGGCGTTGGTAACAGTCATTTTGTAAACCTCGGCATCATATAAGGCTTTTTTTACGTCCGGCAATTTATGCGGTTGAATTAAAACTACTATAAGTTTCATTTTTACCTCCGCTTATTTAATGGTGGTGAGTAGGTTTCTTCTTCTCGCCACCATTTATCTATTCGGTTGTAAATATCTGGAAGCCTGCGTACGCTTCCATTCCATGTTCTCCGATGTCAAGACCTTTTAATTCTTCTTCTCGGGAAACTCTTAGCCCGATTATAACGTCTATGAGTTTGAATACGATGCCCATACTTACAACAATAAATATTATTACCGATAGGGAACCAAGCAGTTGAATTCCAAGTTGTTTTAATCCGCCACCATAAAAAAGACCATTGTAAGCTAAGCCCAGGCTTTTTCTCCCGAAAAACCCAATTGCAAGTGTGCCCCAGATGCCGTTCATTCCATGAACGGGGATTGCTCCAACCGGATCATCGATATGTAACTTATCAAGTAGGATTACCCCAAAAACAACGATGATGCCTCCTATAGCTCCTATTGTTATTGCAGCCCATGGATCAACGAAAGCGCATGGGGCTGTTATTGCGACAAGACCCGCAAGTGCTCCGTTCATAGCCATTGAAAGATCAGGCTTTCCAAATATCTTCCATACAGTAATCATCGCAGCTATACCGCCTGCGGCAGCTGCCAGGTTTGTATTTATCGCTACAAGTGCGATTAAACTTCCATCTCCTACATGAAGACTTGAACCCGGGTTGAATCCAAACCATCCGAACCATAGTATGAAAACGCCAAGAGAGGCAAGTGGAATCGAATGTCCTGCGATGGCATTTGGTTTTCCGTCAGGATTATATTTGCCGAGACGTGGTTTAAGTAATATTATCCCTACAAGAGCAGCAACACCTCCAACCGTATGGACCACTGTCGAACCCGCAAAATCGGCAAAGTTAAGTTCTGCCAGCCAACCACCACCCCAAATCCAGTGACCTACTATCGGATATATTAAGGCGGAAATTACGAACGAATAGATAAGATAAGCCTGGAATTTCATTCTTTCTGCCATGCCGCCTGCGACGATAGTTGCCGCTGCTCCGCAGAAAGCTGCCTGGAACAACCAGAAAGCATGCAGTGGAACATTGGCTCCCGACTGGGCTCCGGCTAAAAACCATCCTTTTAATCCCATAAAGGCATTCCCGTCGCCGAACATTATCGCGTATCCGAATATAAAGAATCCGATTGAAGCCATACAAAAGTCCAAAAAGTTTTTGGTTAGAATATTGCATGTGTTTTTTGCGCGAACGAAACCGGCTTCAACCATCCCAAAACCTGCCTGCATAAAGAAAACAAGAAACGCAGCTAAGAGTACCCAGACAGTATCCAACCCTATCGTATTTATTTTTAAAGTTTCTTCAATCATTCTTACCTCTCATTAATAATTATAGTCAATTCGACTTGGAATACAACACCTTTCTATAAACTTAATTCACCCGGGATTTTCGGGAACAGGGTTGCATCCTTTACATGCTTAATGCCGCATATATAACGGGTTATTCTTTCTATTCCAATTCCAAAACCTCCCGAAGGGGGGAGCCCCAGTTTTGCAAGTTCCAGATATAGTTTGTAGTCATTTGAATCCAGCTTCTGGCGAATTATTCTTTCTTTTATTTTATCATATTCGTTTTCTCTCATACCTCCGGAGAGACCTTCTCCGAAACCTTCGGGATATATTACATCCATGTCCAGTAAAATTCCCGGTCTTGTCGGGTCTTCTTTGTCATAAAATTCCCTCTTCCAGTCCGGAATATCTATTAGCCAGAATGGGTCTTTCATTTTCTTGGAGAGGATTACTTCAAAGTCTTTTCCATACTGATTCAATGCATCATTATAAGCAATTCTTTGGTATGGGGTTTTATGTGTCTTTAAATCTCTTCCGAAAAACTCGAGCTGTTTTCTACAATTTTTTTTGACTTCCGTGAAGACATAAGTATAAAGTCCTTCTCCGAGTTCAAGTAACTCATCTCTGCTTGCGTTTTTTATTTCGAGATCAAGCTGAGTGAATTCAAAAAGGTGTCGACCGGAGTGGGCAGTTTCTTTCACTTCAAGTCTTATGTTTGGAGAAAAGCAGAAAAATTTATCAACCCCGATTACAGCCATCAATTTATGCAGAATCATGCTCTTTGTTATTTTATATGTTTCACCGTAGTATTCGAAATCGGTTGAGAAAACCTCATGGCAAAGCGGGTCTGTTTCGGGTGATACCATAACAGCCGAGATTTCAAGGAAGCCATTGTTGAATAGGTAGTTAGCCATCGCATTCCTGACTTGAGTTTTTACAATAAGCATTTCTTTAATCGCGGGATTTGAAAACCTCTCGTGGTATTTCTTAGCCAACACTGCCTTTCTACCCTTTTCAACTTTTTCTTTAGCCATAATAGCCTCCTGTTTTGTTGAATTATTATTCTTTTATAATGCATATTTATTCAATTATTATTCGAAATTGAATTTAATGTATTTTTTATTTTTGTCAAGGCTTTAATTTGTTTTTTTTCTTTTTTTTGTTTTTGATAAAAATTTAATATTTGAATTAAAATTCATAACTAAATACAGGTATTTCGGACCAGTTGAATGGTTAAATCGTAAATTAGAATTACTATGTCAACCCCCTGATTTAATTATGCCGATTTCCGTGCTAATCTATTTCTGATCTTGTGCCTCTGAACCGCAGCCATATGTTTATCTTCATTATACTTTTCTCTTCTCTTCCATAGGGAAAATGCTATCTTAATCCATATCCTTGCAAGGCATCTTAACGCGTGATAATGACTCTTACCTTCCGCTCTTTTTTCGTTATAATAACTTCTTGCCCATTCTGATTTAGTAAGACTGCAATAAGCCAACCTGGTGATTATGTTGCGGTAAAAATGATTACAGCCAAATCGAAAAAGATGCGTTTCCCAATTACCGCTTTGCTTTGTAAACGGTACAATACCGGAAAGACTGTTTATCTCTTCCGCGTTTTCGTATCTGCTTCTATTCTTTCCGAAAATTACCATCAATCCGGGAGAAAGTGTATCTCCGCTGCCGGGAAGACTCTTGAATATCTCTGCATCTTTATCGTTTTCCGTGGTCTCTTTTAAATCGTTCTCATATTCTTTTATCTCTTCATTAAGCAATTCTATTCTCTTTATAAGAAGAATGGCTGATCTGCTTCTTTCCTGGATTACAGCAGTGTCTATCTTAACCTGTCCTTCTTTTATTGCTTTGCATATACGCAAAGCACCGCTTTCTTTATGGTAATGATGTTTCCTTAAAAAGGCTTTAATATCTTCTTTACTCAATTCCTTTGCATCCTCATAGGTTGGATATACCTTTAAGAGTGAAAGAGCAGTAGGGCAGGTTATATCGCTGAAGAAATCAAGAAACGCGGGAAAGTATTCTTTTAAATAACAGGTTAATCTGTTCGTAAGTCTTCTTTTATCATCTACAGTCTTATCTCTGTGTCTTAATAAAAACTCTATCTTCCTTATCTTATCATCCCTGGGTTCTATTTGAGTTAATCTATTTCTATCTGTCCGTACAGTATCGGCAATTATATAAGAATCGAATTCATCGTTATATTTACCGGTGGAACTATATCTCTTTCGCAAGCTTTTCATCATATTGGGGCAGACTAAATATACCTTGTAACCGAGAGTTAGAAGATATTCAACTATAGGGTCTCTTTCCCTTTCTATACCGAATAAGACATTACTATCACCATCACAGTATTTTCGCACTTTATAGATAAACTCACTAAAACCTTCCCTGTTCTTTTCTACCTCAAAAGAACCTGAAAGATCAGTGCCCTCTTTGTTGATTATTCGTGTTGTATACCCCTTGTCTTTCCAGTCAAGTCCTATAAATTTCATAATACCTCCATTAGGGGGGTTTTGATACCAGAATATCCTCGTATTGGCCCTCTAAGGGCAGATTACTATGGATCGTTTGGTATCTTATGGGATGAAGAGAGGCATTCTAAATTGGGCATTGCTCGTGCAAGGTTTTAGTGGCCTTCTCTTTATCCCTTTGTTTAATCTTTCCAACATATCCATTAAAATATAATGCCTATCTATAGTATTTCTACCTTTATATTAGGATATTTATTTTTAGTATAACATACGAGGTTTTGGGATTTAGAAAAAAAATTTGTGCTATTTGTGTAATTCGTTGTTTCTCTTAGGTGTTGTGGTTTGAGTTTTGTTTTGGCGCATGACTCAAGGCTCTTGACGTATGATTGTTTTATTGTATTGACATTTGAAATCTCTTATATATTTTTAGTAAACCAAGGGGATTCAATGTTTGAAGATTTGAAGGCTATTATTTCACGGGTTGAGGCAGATTATGCGGATATCCGCTATGAAATAAAAAAAGAGATTAAAATAGTTTTTAACGGGAAAGAATTAACAACTGTTACTTCTGATTCAACTGATGGGTATGTTTTAAGGGTTTTGAAAAATGGCGGTTTCTCATCGGTTTCTTTTACTAAAGAGAAAGATGCAGATATTGCCATTGAAAATGCGATTAACAATGCCCTACTGATTTCTGAAAATATCGAAAAACCTGTTAGATTTGCTGAAGCAGAAATTGTAAAAGATACATTTAAACCGGAACTCGATGAAGACCCAAGGGATATGGCTCTTTCGGAAAAACTTGAATTGCTTAAAGAGTATAATAATATTCCTTTAAATCACAAGAATATTGTTACTACAAACATTAGTTATAATGAGTTAATACGAGAGAAGTATTTTGTTAATACAGAGGGAAGTAAAATTAGAGAGGATTTGGTTACAAATGGAATAAGAGGTCTAATTACTTCGAGTGACGGTACTATTTTTCAGAATGTTGGATTTGGATTTGGCGGAAGTGATGGTTTTCATACAGTAAGAAATCAAGATGGAGTATTAGAAAATAAAACTTCGATAGTCCTTAAACTATTAAAAGCAAAACCCGTTGAAGGCAGAGGTTATAATGTTATTCTGAATCCTGCGCTGGCGGGTGTTTTTACGCATGAAGCCTTTGGACATTTTTCTGAGGCTGATCTTATAGAAGATAATCCCTCGATGCGAGTGAAAATGAAGATCGGAGCAAAATTAGGGAACGATGTAGTAAATATTATCGATAATCCTACAATGCCAAATCAATTAGGTTTTTACAAGTACGATGATGAAGGAGTGAGGGCCAGGCCCACACAACTCATGAAAAACGGAGTTCTTGTTGGTAGGTTGCACTCCAGAAGAACTGCCGCTGCATTTAACGAACCTCTTAGCGGTCATTGTATAGCAGAAGATTACCGTTACGCTCCAATAATAAGAATGGGCAATATATTCATTGAAGCGGGTTCTAAAAGCTTTGAAAATCTCATTTCTGAGTTGGAAGAAGGTTTGTATATTCTTAATTTAAATGGAGGGCAGACGAGCGGTGAAAACTTTACTTTTGGAGCTCAGTATGGTTATCTGGTACAAAGGGGAAAGATAACTGAAATGGTTAGGGACATTAATATTTCCGGAAATCTGTATAAAACACTTGAAAATATATCCGCAGTTGGAAATGATCTGGAGCTTTTTAAATTTGGAGGTGGATGTGGTAAGGGACAAACAAATATTCGTTCCTGTCACGGCGCGCCACATATTTTAATAGATAATGTCGTAGTTGGTGGTAAATAATGAAAGAGATGTTAAAAATTGCTGAGAAAAAAAGTGATCAAGCTGAGTTATTTTCTTTTGAAGAAAAGACAAATACTATAAAGTTCGAGAATTCGAAGTTGAAAGATATAGCCACCAAAATACAATCGGGTATAAGCCTTAGATTACAAAAAAACGGTAGAATGAGATTCGCTTATACAAAAAATCTTTATGATAGGGAAGAGTTTCTCCGTAACGCGTTGGATTCTCTTGCGGGAGGGGTCGAGGCTTCATTTGATTTTCCTCTTACGAAAAAATCTTCAGTATTGAGTACTTACGATTCATCTATAGAAAGTGTTTCGACTGACGATATTGTTGAAGAATGTAAAAGAATTAACGATATTCTTTCTTATAAAATTAAAGGCCAGGTGGATATATACGCGGCGCTTAATGTTTCCGAACTTAACATTCAAAATAGTTCCGGTTCAGATCTTAAAGAAAAATTTTCCGATTATTCATTAGATTTTAATATACTCTATCCCGGTTCCTCATCCGGAATAGGACGTGCTTTGACCGGTAAAAAGTTTGAAAAAGCGGATGATAATTATCTCGATTTTACTGTGGATATTTACAATCAATCTTTGAAGGAAGTAAAAATTAAGAAGGGCAGAATGAGAGTTTTGTTCCTGCCTGAAACGATGTATGTTTTAATATGGAGATTATTAAGAGCAGCAAATGGTAAAAGTATTTATAATAAGGAGTCACCTATTTCGGGAAAAGTAGGAGAGGAGATATTCGATCCGAAGTTGACAGTTTATGATGATCCTCTTAACGATAAGATGCCGGATGCTCGAAGTTTTGATGACGAGGGTGTTTCCTGTCAGCATTTTAAATTAGTAGAGGACGGAGTATTAAAAAGTTTCTATTATGACCTTTATTACGCTGAGAAAATGGGTGTTAAATCGACCGGACATGGTTTTAAATCTTCTGTTTGGGGTGGAGAAACAGTTTCCATGAAACCTGTACCCGCGCTTGATCATCTATATATAAAATGCGGAGATAAGAATTTAAACGAACTATTATCTTTAATGGACAGAGGGATAATAATTGCGGGCGCGCTTGGCGCACACAGCGGTAATATACCGAACGGTGATTTTTCGATAGGTGTAGATCCTGGTTTATATGTGGAAAATGGAGAAATAGTCGGGCATGTAAAAGATGCGATGGTTTCCGGTAATATTTATGAAACTATGAAAAATGTTATAGCTATCGAAGATACGTATCATCCGGCTTATATGGGTACATTTCCGGCAATATTATTTGACGACGTTTCGTTGACCGTATAAAATATTATTAAAATATTAGGGGGTGTTAATGGATTTTTTTAAGCTAAAGGAACATAATACTTCCGTGAAGACCGAGGCTATCGGTGGTGTTACAACATTTATGACGATGGCTTATATAATTTTTGTTCAGCCGGTTATTCTTTCTCATGCAGGCATGGATTTCGGTGCTGTTATGATGGCGACAATAATTTCTTCTGTTATTGCTATTCTTATTATGGGTCTTTACGCCAATTATCCTATAGCGCTTGCTCCGGGGATGGGAGAAAATTTTTTCTTTGCCTTTACTATTATCATTGGAATGGGAGTAGTCTGGGAAAAAGCTCTGGGAATTGTTTTTATTTCCGGTGTTTTATTCGTAATATTAACGCTTTTTAAAGTTAGGGAATCGATTGTCAATACGGTTCCGGAAAGTTTAAAAAAATCAATCGCTGCCGGTATAGGGATTTTTATTACCTTTATCGGACTTCAATGGGCGGGAGTTATTGAGGATAGTCCCGGAACTTTAGTTACCCTTGGTAGTCTAAATACCAATTATACACTATTATTTTTTATCGGGCTTATTATTATATTTTTCCTATACGCGAGAAAAATAAAAGGTGCGATTCTGTGGGGGATACTTATTACCGCGATTGTCGGGATTCCCATGGGTATAGTTAAGTTTGGAGGAATAGTTTCCAAGCCACCTTCCTTAGCTCCTACGTTTTTCAAACTTGACATATTAGGAGCTTTTCACTGGGAGTATATTGTCCCTATTCTGGTTCTTTTTCTTCTTGATTTTTTTGATACAGTCGGAACTTTGATAGGCGTCAGCTCACATGCTAATTTGCTTGACGAAAAAGGAAATTTACCCAGGGCAGGTCGGGCTCTGATGGCTGATGCAATAGGAACAGTTGCGGGAAGTTTATTTGGAACTTCTACAGTTACGAGCTATATCGAAAGTGCAACAGGAGTAAGTGAGGGTGGACGAACCGGGCTATCTAATATTTTTACATCTGCCTGTTTCTTGTTGGCAATATTTTTCTATCCGCTCATAAAGGCAATCGGTGGCGGCTATCAGGTTGGGAATAGTACTTTCTATCCCGTTACTGCACCTGCGCTTGTTCTTGTCGGTGCTCTTATGATTAAAAGTGTTGCAAATATAAAATGGGATGATGTAACCGAGGCAATTCCTGCTTTTTTGGTTTTAATCGGAATTCCTTTGACCTATAATATATCTCACGGGATGGCTCTCGGTTTCGTTTCTTATCCTATCATGAAGCTTTTTTCGGGTCGAGTCAAGGAAGTCCATCCGATTATGTGGGCATTGGCAGCCGTTTTTGCGGTAAGCCTTGTTTTGTCGACAAGATACTAAAGCGGTTTTTAGACCTTTGTCCTAAAAACAGTTGAATGGTTAAGTAGTAAAAACAACAAATAAAAAAAACGTCAAAATAAAATCTTGTGATAATCTGCCTGCCCTGCTTGCCCCGTAAGGAAGAATGATTGTATTGGGGTAGGGAGGTTTACCCTGTGAAATGCGAAGCGATATTTAACAGGGAACGACTGTACCAGGGTGAAATCTTGTGGTTAAATTTCTTCAGTTTTTTTCGATTTGAAGATCTTCGTACAAAATTTTGTGTTCTTTAGGAATACATTTATACATAAGGAAACCAAGTTTTCGAATTTCCCAGAGAGCCGCTTTACTCGTTCTTAGTTTCAGAAAATTCCTAAAACTGCGTGCGTTCAGTGTCATAACTAATTCTGTTTTGAAAGATTCCGGAAGAAGGTACTTTATTAAATCATTAGAAAGTTTATATTTTGATAAAAATAATAATATGTGTTTTAAGTTCTGGGCGGTTGTCTCATAAAATTTTCCCAAAACTTCGTCAGGTAATTCGGGTACAACACAATATCTTTTTACGATTTTTTTATACCCGGAAGGGCTTTCTGCCTTTTCTATATCTTTATCTTTTGTCAGATCTTTTAGGGTATATCTTGTTGAACGTACTGTGTAACTTGCCATTCTGTGACGTACAAGTTCCTGAAGTAGGGCACGGGAAACCCCTTCTATCTTAAAAGTATAGCTGCAATGTTCGAAAATCGACGTATGTTTCCATTTTATTAAATTTTGAATTAGGTTTTTATCCTTCGGCCCCATTCCATCCGAGGCTGAACCGTGGGAGGTCCTTGCCGCTGTTATACATTTTTTTATCGAGTCGTAGTCGATTAAAATAACTTTCATTTTTCAATTATATGGAGAATGCGGATAAATTCAAGGGAGGATTGCCACGAAGGCACTAAGACACGAAGATAATAGGACGCAGATTAAAAAGGATTAACAGGATATTTTGTTTGTTGTTTTTTTAACTCCCTAACTTCTCAACTTCCTAACATCCTAACAATAGATCAGACAGGATTAACAAGATTAACAGGATTTTTTTGTTGTTTTTTTTAACTCGAAACTAGAAACCTGAAACTCAAAACTATAATTCACACAAAGACACGAAGCCCTACAATACCCCTTTTATTTTTTGTTTTAACTACCTGACTACCTAACAAACCAACGAGCCAACTAAATATTAAAACATTGACAAAAGTCTTAAAAGGTAATATCTTTGCAAAAATGAATTATAATATCGATTATAATAATATCTCAGCAAATTATTCAATACATAGAAATGCGAATTCTACTGTGGTTAATCATATTTTGGAGAAGATAAAAAATAAAAATATCGAAAAAATATTGGAAATAGGGTGTGGTACGGCTGATTATTTGTTTGCTTTAACACAACAACTTAATTCCGATTCCTATGGATTTGACAATTCCGAGAATATAATAAATGAGGCAAATATAAAGAATCCGGGCTTAAATTTAAATGTTAATGATCTGGATAATGTTTTTAATTATGAGGATGATTCCTTTGATTTAGTGTATTCAATTGATGTAATTCATTATGTTAAAGATTTAAATTATTATTTTAAAGAATGTAATCGTGTTTTAAATAAAGATGGGATATTGGTCACAGTAACAGATTCCGGGGAAGATTTAGAAAATAGAACAATAACGAAATACTTTCCCGAATCATTAGAAATTGAAAGAAAAAGATATCCCGGTGTCTATAAAATAGTAAAAAACATGAAAAACAATGGTTTTAAAGGAATTGAGATAACTCATTCGGAAAAAGAGTATAAAATGAGTGAGGAAATATTCCAAAAGTTTAAAAATAAAGCTTTTTCAGCAATAAAGTTAATAAGTGATGAAAGTTTTGAGGAAGGAATTCAAAAGATAGAAGAAGATATGAAGAAGAATAAATGCTTTGTTAAAGAATTATATACCTGCATATGGGGCGTTAAATAGCAATACGGATCCTTTGGATCAGTTGAATAGTTGAATCGTTGAATAGCAAAAACAAAGAAATTCGTAGTTTTCGTGTAATTTATTGTTTCTCTTGAGTGTTGCAGGGTAAGTTTTTAACAAATAAGATAAAAAAGGTGCGGAAGGGCTTTGCGTCCTCTGTGTCTTTGTGGTGATGTTTTATCTTTCTTCTTTCAGGCAAACTGCATGATACAGGGAAGCAATAGCTATGTAAATCCACATTATAGATATAAATACACCTACAAAAAGGCAAATATAACCTGCAATAACTATTGGACCGGCGAGTAATCCCATACCAAATACTGTCCAGGCATGCCCATCTGTCATTCTCCAACTTTCTTTTATAGCGTCAATTGCAGGCATTTTTTTATCCATAACGATATATGGAACAAATATAAGCTTACAAGCAAAGATAATACCGGGAATAATCAAGAAAAGTGTACCAAATCCTATTATAAGAGTAGTTAGAAAACCGGCAAGAACAACGTTCCCGTAGTCCTTGAAAGGTGAAAATAATTTTTTTATTTCGAATTTCTCTCCCCTTGATGCCTTGAGATTTAGATAGGATAATCCAAATTGCATAGGCCTCGCCACTAAAAACACAAATACTGCGGATAAAATTGTGGCTATAGCTGCAAAGAAAATTAAAAATACTACAGAATTAGGCTCCTTTTCAAAAAAAGCGATAAAGTACATAGGGATAAAGAAAATACCGGCAAATTGCGACGTAAAGTTAAATATTAAAAATATTACAAATAGTTCAAGAAAGTTTTTCCAGAGCTGTCTCCAACCGTGACCGTAACATTCAAACGCATCTGGTTTTAGACTGTATTTTTCGGATTTTTTCACTTCTATATTTTCGTCCATCTTACCTCCTTAATTATTTAGATTTTAATGAATAATACTAATAATGTCAAGGATAAATCGCTATCAGTTGTCCGCCATCCGCTTTCCGCATAAACAATAAAAATAGGGGAGAGTTGAGTGTTGAAATTGTCCTGCTTCAGATGGAAATTGACAAACGGGTTAATTTTAATAAGTTGGGAAGAGGAGGTACGAGATGGGAAAAAGAAGAAGAATTAGCCCTGGGAAAAAAGTAGAACTTTTACGTGAACACTTAAAGAACGGGATTCCTGTATCAGAGATATGTGAGGAATATGGCATACATCCAAATGTATTTTACAGATGGGAGAAAGAGTTTTTCGAAAGCGGAATAGAGACCTTTACAAGGAAAAAAGGCAGCAGAGACGGAGTACCCGAAGAGAAGGTATTAAGAGGGAAAATAAAGAAATTAAATGAAGTGATTTCATGGCTTTCAGAGGAGAATATACAATTAAAAAAAAAGGAGAATGGGGAGATTTGAATCATCGTTGGGTAACACCTGAGATAAGGGATGATATAATGGAGACTATTTTCAATTACAGAAATAGGACAAAATTGCCGTTAAAGGAGCTTATATCGTATACAGGCATAAGCAGGAGTAAATTTTACGGATGGAAGAAGAGATATGGAATTTCGAATAATCATAACGGAAAGATGCCAAAATTTCATTGGCTTATGGATAAGGAAAAAGAAGCGATAGCAGAATATGCTCGAAGCAATGAAGATAAGGAGGGATATCGTAGATTGTGTTACAGAATGATTGATGAAGATGTAGCATATGCAAGTCCTTCCACTGTTTACAGGATACTGAAAGAAGAAGGTCTTTTAAACGTATATATAGCGAGGAAAGAGAGCAAGAAAGGCCAGGGTTACGTACAACCTGAGCGACCTCATGAGGAATGGCATACAGATATAACATATGTAAATGTACTTGGTAGTTTTATGTTTTTAATAGTAGCAATAGACGGATATTCTCGTTTTGTGGTTAAACATGAACTTAGAAAGAGTATGAAAGATAAAGATGTGTGTTTTGTTCTGCAGAAGGCACATGAGAGGTTTCCAAAAGAAAAACCAAGAATAATATCAGACAGAGGAGGACAATTTATATCCAGAGAACTAAAGAATTATCTCAGATATATAGGGCTTAAACAAACATATATCTCCGTGGGATATCCGGAAAGTAATGGTAAGATAGAGAGATTTTTCAAGACAGCCAAGGAAGAATGCATAAGAAAAAGTAGTTTTCTTTCTCCGGATGATGCAAGAAAAATAATCGATAGATATATAGAACACTACAATTATGAGAGGCTGCATAGTGCTATTGATTATATTGCTCCGTATGATATGTTAACAGGTAAGAAAGAAGAAATACTGGAGGAAAGAGAGAGAAAATTAGAAAATGCGAGAAGAATTAGAAAAGAAAATCATAAAACAAAATCCAACTTATTTGGAGAACCCGTTTTGTCCATTTTCCGTTGAACCAATACAAAATTAGACATTTGAAAATAACCCAAACACAAATATTTCGACAGCAATTTTAAGTTTAAAATTAATAATATAACTTACTAAATAGAAACAACTTAAGCCAAGTAATTTAAACTTCGTATATCGGAAATATTTAGAATTCCGTAGTGTGTTGTATTTCTGTCAAAGTTCTTTTTTTTGTTTCTCAGTAAGCTATTGATAAGTGAAAATTATTTGTTTCTTTTTCTTCTGTCGCTATCAAGTTGCTGCTGGAAGCGGCAACATTTATCTTTAGTTTTCCGAATTCGGCGCCAATTCCTCCGATTGAAAATATTTGATCTCTTTCTGCGAATGAGCTCGAACTTTTATAGGGATCATTGTAAATTCCTAACCTCAGGGCGTATTTTGATTTAATTTTGTATTCACCGCCAAGATGGATTCTAAAAACGTTCCTTATTTCACCAGAAAATTCTTTTTCGCCATCTACATAGAGGCATTTGCCTTTCCAATGAATAAAATCTATAGCGTTATTGATAGATAATTCTGGCGTTATATTTATTTTTGTACCGATGGATGCTATTAAGGGTAAAATCTCCTTTACCGAATATTCTACGGTCGTCGAGGTTTCTTTACCTTGAACAAAACCCTTCTTAATGGATGCGTCAAATCTCAATGCTTTATTGAGCTGATATTGTAAGCCTAAATTTGGCTCAATGCCAAAATATTTACCGTTTGCTAATTCTCTTTTACTAGAATCCGGTGAATTATATTCTAAATATGCATTGTATTTTTTCACAAGAATTCCTGGATTTATACCAATAGTTAAATTTTCCTTTAGTTTGTAGCTAATTATAGGATTGAAAGCGTAAAATCTTAATGCCGAACTAATTTTTGAAGAGTCTTCTGTTGGGGGTGCTAGCACTGGTACCCATGGCCTGGTATAGCTTGATTTATATGGAATACTAAATGAAAAGCCCAAAGAAATCGTTTTGTTTAAAGGAAAAGAAATTCCTAAAAACTCGGGTAGAAATTCTGAAGTTTTAAAATTAAAATCGGAACCTAAATCTAAGTTTCCATTAGTATAAACAACGCTGCCTGCAAAAGAAAGAGTCTCTACGCCACTTATTGCTGCGGGATTCCAGCAGGCATATTCTATATTTTCTGATGCGATTAGCGGGTATGGAAAATCATTAATATCATAATCCTGTATGAATCGACCAATTAGTTCTTGAGAAATAAGTAAAAAAATTATAATAACAGACATTATGTACCTCCTTTTGAAAAATTATATCACTTTTTCAATTTTTTTCAATAAAATTGGTATCTATTTTTCTCTTTCCTCGACTGTTGCTGTAATCTTGCCCTTATGGAACTCGATATCGATTGAATCTTTTTTCTTGAGTTTTAATGAGTCTTTGATAATTTTATTTCCTTTTCTCGTTATTGAGTAGCCTCGACTGAGAGTCCTTTTGTACGAGGTTGCCTGGATAATGTTTTCGAGTCCCTTAATTTTTTCTTGATTTTTGCTGATTTTTGATTTAATTTCTTTAGTCAGTTTGTCATAAAGATGATCAAGTTGTTGTTCTTTTAATTCGAATATGGATAAAGGGCGTCTTATTGCATAGCTTTTTTCTATTGTTTTTAGTCGCAATAGATAGGTTTTTATCTTTTGTGAAGTGGATTTTATAATTTTATATCTAATGCTCTCTAATAGGTTATTTATTTCTTTTATATCCGGTACGGCGAACTCGCCTGCTTCTGTGGGTGTTGCAGCGCGCTTGTCAGCTACAAAATCAGAAATCGAGAAATCTCTTTCATGCCCAACGGCAGAAATAATGGGTATTTTGCATTTAAATATGGTTTCTGCGACTCCTTCGTCGTTAAAAGCCCATAAATCTTCGATAGAACCGCCTCCTCTTGTTATAATCAAGGTATCTATGGCTCCAAATGTTTCAAAGTCTTCTATTGCGTTTATTATATCGTTTGGGGCATCATTTCCCTGAACCATTGTCGGGCGGACTATAACTTCTACGCCCGGAAAGCGTTTTTTTATGATTTTAAGGACGTCTCTAACTGCGGCTCCTTCTGCTGATGTAATAATACCAATTCTTTCAGGGAAATAGGGGATAGGTCTTTTGTTTTTTTCGTCAAAAAAGCCTTTTTTTTCTAATTTTTCTTTAATTTCTTGAAATTTAAGGTAAAACCTACCAAGCTCTCCCGGTAAAACTTTTTCTCCGATTATTTGATACTGGCTGGATCCTTCCCAGATATCAATTCTTCCGTATATTTGGAATATTCTTCCTTCTTCCAGTCTGAATTCCAATTTACTGGCTTCCCTTCTGAATATTACTCCTTTAATTACAGCATTTTCATCTTTCAGGGAGAAATAAATGTGCCCGGAATTGTGATATGTGAGATTGCTGACCTCACCCTGAATCCAAACCCATCCGATACTGGATATTTGTTTTCTTATTGTGGAAGTTATCTCGCTAACCGAGTAAATAAGCATTATTTATTCTCACACAGAGCCAATAAATCTTGTGTTTTGTTACTTCTCTTTTTAAAGTTTATACAAATTCGACAATAACATTGCAGTTGTAATACTTCCCACACCTCCGGGTACCGGTGTTATTGCCATAGCCTTCTTTTCTACAGACTCAAAATGAACGTCTCCGACCATTTTTCCGTCTTTTTCATTTGTTCCTACATCTATTACTATTACTCCTTCTTTTACGAATTTATCGTTCACAAATTCCGCCTGTCCTATGGCAACAATTAAGATATCCGCTTCTTTAGAAATATTTTTTATCCCCTGTGTTTTGGAATGACATACTGTAACGGTTGCGTTTCCAAATTCTGCTTTCCTGAGTAGTAAATTGGCAAGGGGTTTACCGACAACATTACTTCTTCCGATTATTACAATTTCTTTTCCTGCAGGGTCTATATCATAGTATTTCATTAATTCCAGAACTGCTCCGGGAGTGGAAGGGATTATAGTCGGATCACCCATTAATAATTTTCCGAGGTTGTAAGGATGCATACCTTCAACGTCCAGGTCTTTACCTATTAGTTCTATTAAATCAATAATATTTATGTTTTTGGGTAAAGGTTCCATTATAAGTATTCCGTTGACTCTTTTTGATTCTGCCATTTCCTTAAGGGATTTCTTTATTTCTTCTTCGCTGGTACCTTTTTCTAATTCCAATGTTTCAATAGATATTCCTACTTCATCAGCGGTTTTAGTAATACTTCTGATATAATAAGTGCTTCCGGGGTTATAGCCTATTCTTAATATACCAAGTTTTCGCTTTTGTGGTTGTTTTTCAAGGTTTTCAAAAATACTTTCTGTTACTACCTTACCTTTTAGAATTTTCTCCAATTTCTATCCTCCTTATAGATTTTGCCTTGCCGGTACCCTCGGCTATCTCTATTTCTACCGCATTCATTCTGATATCTTTTTTTGCAAGTTTGAATGGCTGTTCTTTATCACCCATGAATTTTTTTATTATCGGTTTTGCCTGCATGCCAATTACCGAATCAAACGCTCCGGTCATTCCAACATCGGTTATGTAAGCTGTGCCGCCGGGTGAAATTATTTCGTCGGCTGTCTGAACATGTGTATGAGTGCCGATAAGCGCTGAAATTCGTCCGTCCAAAAAGTATCTCATTGCAATTTTTTCAGCAGTCGTTTCGGCATGCATATCAATTATTATTATCGATGTGATTTTCAGCAATTTTTCAACACAATTTTTAACCGTTTCAAAAGGACTTGTCGTTTTAGGTTCTCGGGGCATAAAAGTTTGTCCCTGTATGTTGACCACAGCAACTTTTTTATCTTCTATCTCTATTATTGTAAAACCTTTGCCGGGAAAAGATTCCTTGTAATTTAAGGGTCGTATTACATAATCAAGTTTAAAGACTTCTTCAAGTTCTTCTTTTCTATCGAAAATGTGATTACCGGTGGTTATTATGTCACAACCGTACTTTTTTAATTTTGAAGCACTTTTCTTGGTTATACCGAAACCTCCGGCTGCATTTTCTCCATTTACGCAGATTAAGTCGTATTTGTTTTCTTTTTTATAGTCCGGGACGAATTTTGAGAGAATTCTAAGCCCCGGTTTACCTACGACGTCACCAATAAAGAGTATCTTCAATATTCACTCCTTAAACTAAGAACCCAATAAAGTGCTTTATCTTAGTTACTCCGCATGTTCTACGGCTCTAGTTTCTCGTATAACAGTGACTTTTATTTCTCCTGGATAGCTTAAATTCTCTTCTATCTTCTTGGCTACTTTTGTGGCAAGTTCTCTTGTTCCGTTATCTGAAACAGTTTCAGGTTGAACTATGACTCTGACTTCTCTTCCTGCCTGTATAGAGTAAACCTTTTTTATTCCGTCAAAAGATGAAGCGATTTTTTCCAATTCTTCGACTCTTCGGATATAGGCTTCTAAGGTTTCTTTTCTTGCTCCCGGTCTTGCTCCTGAGATTGCATCAGCTGCCTGCAGAAGAACCGCAAAGGGAGTTTCGGGTTCTATCTCTTCATGGTGAGCGGCGATTGCGTTAACTATCACGGCTGACTCACCGAATTTTCTTGCTGCACTGGCTCCGATATCTGCATGACTGCCCGAGTAATCTTGACTCATACCCTTACCGATATCATGTAAGATGCCGGCCCTTTTCGCTGTTTCTATGTCCAAGCCCAGTTCTCCCGCCATTAATCCCATTAAGTAAGAGACTTCCTTTGAATGCTGGAGTACGTTTTGACCATAGCTTGATCTGAATTTAAGTTTTCCTACCATTTTTACTAATTCATCTTTTATTTTCGGAAGACCAAGTTCGAAAATTGTATTTTCTCCTATTTCCGATATCCTATCTTCGAGTTCTTTTTTAGTTTTTTCTACAATTTCTTCTATTCTGGCGGGATGTATGCGTCCATCTTTAACCAGTTTTTCTAATGAACTTTTGGCGATTTCGCGTTTGATTGGGTCAAAACACGATAAAGTTACTGCTTCCGGAGTATCGTCGATGATTACTTCAATGCCTGTTGCCTTTTCGAAAGCTCTGATATTCCTACCTTCTCTGCCAATTATTCTCCCCTTCATACTTTCGGAAGGTAAGGATACTACAGAAACCGTTGAATCAGAGACGTTGTCAATTGCACATCTTTGAATCGCTTCGGTTATAATTTTCTGAGCAGAACGTTTTGCATTCTTTTTTGCCTCGCTTATAATTTCATTTTCCATTTGAATAGATTTGTTTTCGGATTCCTTTTTTACCTCTTCCAATATCACTTTTTGTGCTTCGTCTCTAGTCATCCTGGATATTGTTTCCAGTCTTCTGCTTGCTATTTCAACAAGATCTGTGTATTTTTTTCGTTTTATTAGTATTTCTTCTTTTTGTTCTTGAATAGTTTTTTCTCTTGTCATCAAGTTCTTTTCTTTCTGGGCGAGGAAATTTTTAGTTTTCTTTTGTTCTTCGTCTTTTCTTTCTAATTCTTTTTCCCATCTATCCAGATGTCTTTTTTGAGCCCGCGTTTCCTCAACAAATTCTTTCTTCTGATTTCTTTTAAGTTGTTCTAATTTTTCACGAGTTTTTTCTTCAATTTCCTTGCTCTTTATTTGAGCATTTCTTATTAACTTTTCAGCTTTACTTCCTGCTGTTTGTATCTTTTTGTCTGTTTTTAGTTTCTGTAAAAAATAACCTGCACATAGTAATATAGCTGATATTACCGCGTATAATACGATTGTTATTATCGAATTCATTTGAAACCTCTCTTTTTATTTTTTCGAGAGGCAAAGGGAAAGAAGTATTATCTAAGTTGACATATCTTTTAGTTTTTCAATCTCAAGTGCCAGTGCAAAGTACTTATCCGCGATATTTAATGCTGTCAATATTGCAATGGTATTTTCAGAAGAGTATGGTTCTTCCTCTTTTATTTTTTTACCTAATTCGTCAACAAACATTGCAATTTTTAATGCTTCTTCAGGATTTTTATCAGTAATAAAAGAATATTTATTTCCTAAGATTTTTACTTCTACTTCTTTTCCCACTTAAAGCCTCTTTTTTAGTTCTTCTTCTATGTTGTTTATCAGTTTTATTGCTTCTTTTTTCTTTTCTCTTTCTTCTTTCAATTCTTTATTGAGTTGTGCATTTTCTTGGTTCAGTTTTTTTAGTGTCTTGATGCAATTTTTTACAATATCCGATAGGTAATCAAAACCTAAATTATTCATTCTCTTAAAGTGGCTCCTATACTTTCAAGTTTTTTTGTTATCAATTTGATATCACCTTTTATTTCATTGTCTGTGAGTGTTTTCTTTGGGTTGTAAAACTCCAGTCGAATTGTCAGAGATTTTTTGTCTTTTCCGATTTTCTGAGCGTAATAAATATCTATAAGTTTAATCCGTGCTCTTTGTTTGGTAGAATGGTCTAATATGCTTTTAATTTCTCCAAATGGTGTATTCTCTTCAATTATTATTGAAATATCTCTCTTCAAAGGTGGAAACACACTCACTTTTTTAAAGCATTCCTCCTTTCTTGCTTTTAAGAGTTTTTTCAAATTGAGTTCAAAGCCAAAAACGTTATCCTTGCAAACTTCTTGATTTATAAGTCCAAACGTTCCTAAAACTTTTCCGCCCGAGGCTATACTTGAAGCTTTTTCTTTTGTGAATAACGGATTCTTACAATCTTTGAATGAATAATCTATGATTTTTATTTCTTCAAGCAAGGCTTCAGCTATGCCTTTTATGTCATAAAAATCAACTTCACGATCATTTCCGTACCAATTTTTTGATATATGTCCCGCAATAATACCTCCTATGTTTTCTTCTTCTTCATTTCCTTTAGAGAAAACTCTTCCGACTTCAAAAATCCGAACGATCTCTTCACCTCGATTAAGGTTCCTTTGTGTGTTTTCAAGAAGACTGGGAATCAAAGTGTTTCGTAGGATTTCCTTATCACTCCACATAGGATTTTCAAGATAAATCGCTTCTTCTCGTTTTTTGGAAGCCCACCCGGGTTCTATGAAAGGAATGTTAATGGCTTCCCAGAAACCCAGACTGACCATTATTTTCTTGATTTCTATGAGTTCTCTGTTTTCTGCCCACACGGGTCCGTAATTTGAGTATTTAAATCTAAGAGGTATGTTGTCGTAGCCAATGAATCTTCCGATTTCCTCAATTAGATCTTCCTCAATTTTTAAATCATTCCTATGAGAAGGGATTAAAGCTTCTGCTTCATCTCCGTTTTTACTGCTTACTATAAAACCTAAGTTTTCTAATATACTGATGCCCTTTTTCTTTTCGATTGTCATACCAAGAAGATCGTTTATTTTATTGTAAGAAAAGGGGATTTTTCTCGATAAATTTGGATTAGGATTTGTATCAATAATTTTCCCCATTATTTTTCCGTCTGCGTATTTTTCCAGGAGTCCTGTAGCATAATAGGCAGCGTACCCAACCATATACATATCAGCCGTTCGCTCAAAGCGGTAGGAAGATTCGGTGGAGATTTTCAATCTTCTTGATGCTTCTCTTATTAATGAAGGCTTAAAAAAAGCTGATTCAAGTACTATTCTTTCTGTATTTTCGCTTATTCCGGATTCTAAACCACCCATTATTCCCGCAAGAGCAATAGGTCCGTTCTCATCCGCAATAATCAGGTCTTCTTCTGAAAGTTTCTCTTCTTCTTCTTCCAGAGTTACCATTTTTTCTCCATTTTTTGCCCTTCTTACAGTAATTCCTCCAGTGATTTTGTCGAAGTCAAATGCATGAAGGGGTTGGCCGGTTTCTAACAAAACGTAGTTTGTAATATCTACGACATTATTTAAAGGACGAATGCCGCATTTTTTCAGTCTCTCAGTGATAAAAGAAGGTGAATTGGTAATCTTTATCTTGTTTAAAGGACTTGCGGTATATCTGGGACAATCTTCTTTATCCTTAATTGTAACGTTTATTTTGTTATCTGTATTTACCTTGGGAAATTTATATTCAATACTTTTTTTCAATTTTTTTTCTGTTTTTGCCGCTATTTCTCTTGCGATACCAATTACGCTGAGTAAATCTCCTCTGTTTGGAGTTATGTCGATTTTATAAATAGTATCTCCGGAAATTTTCTCGACTTCTTCTACTTCTATTCCAATTTTAGCTAGCAATTCTGCGAGTTCTTCCCCTTTGCATTTTATATCAACCCATTCTGAAAGCCAATTATAGTTTACTATCATCGAATTGCCTCAAAAACTGGAGTTCGTTTTGAAAAAATAATCTTATATCGTCAATGTCATATTTCGTCATAGCGATTCTGTCGACACCCATACCAAAAGCAAAGCCGTTAAATTCTTCATATCCGAGAGCTTTTAGGATATTCGGATGTACCATTCCTGCTCCCGCTGTTTCTATTTTACCTCTCTTCTTGCAAACCGAGCAACCTTTTCCTTTGCAAAAAGGACATTGGATCCACATTTCCGCTGAAGGTTCAGTGAAGGGAAAGTAACTTGGGAAAAATTCAGTTTTTACATCTTTTCCGAAAATCTTTTTCGCGAATAAATCTAAAGTTCCGAAAAGATCAGCCATTGATATATTTTTGTCGATCCAAAGACCCTCTACCTGTGTAAAAGTGGGGGAATGGATTGGGTCAAAAGTATCTACCCTATAACACTTTCCAGGTGAAATTATTCTTAAGGGAGGAGAAAGTTTTTCTAAGGTTCTAATCTGTACCGGAGAAGTGTGTGTGCGCAGGAGCCTTCCGTCTTTCAAATAAAAAGTATCATGCATATCTCTTGCGGGATGGTCTTTTGGAGTATTCAGAGCTGTAAAATTATAGTATTCGGTCTCGATTTCCGGACCGGTTACTACAGAAAACCCCATCTGGATAAAGATGTCCTGGATTTCCTGGGAAAGTATTGTGAGAGGATGCAGTCCTCCTAGATTAGGTTTTCTACCCGGTAGGGAAAGATCTATCCAGGGAAGCGATTTTTTTTGTTTTATGACTTCCTTTTTTTCTATAATTAATTCCGCAAGTTCGTTTTTTAGCTTATTCGCAAGTTGTCCTGCTTTCGGTCGCTCGCTAGCAGGTAAATTACCTATTGTATGCAATACTTTTGTAAGACTTCCCTTTTTTCCAAGATGCTTGATTCTAATTAATTCAGCTTCATCAATAGACGCCGCTTTTTGGATCTCAAGTTTTACTTCTTTTCCTAAGGATTCAAGATCCATTCAAGCTCTCTTTTGCCGTTTTTGCTATTTCCGAAAATACTTCAGGTTTTTGAACAGCAATATCGGCAAGGATTTTTCTGTTTAATTTAATTTTAGCTACTGATAGTCCATGTATAAGCTTACTGTAAGAGATACCGTTCTTCCGAGAGGCTGCATTTATTCTGGTAATCCAAAGTCCTCTAAAATCTCTTTTTCTTCTTCTTCTATCTCTATAAGCATGGGTGAGTGCTTTTATTACTGCTTGTTTTGCTATCCGATAAGAGTTTTTTCTCTTACTGAAGAAACCTTTTGCTAGTTTTAGCGTCCTTTTTCGTCTTTTTCTTCTTTGTACTACACTTTTATGCCTTGACATTTAAATCCTCCTTACTCCTTAGTGCATGAGTTTCTTTATCATCTTTGTATCTGCTTTTGATACGACACTGTCTCTACTCTGGCGACGGTTATGCTTTTTGTTGTGTTTTGATTGCAGGTGACTCTTGCCGGCTTTTTTGAATGATATTTTTCCTTTTTTAGACGCCTTAAATCTCTTTTTTACTGCTCCCTTCGTTTTCAATTTGGGCAATGTTTCCTCCTTTTGGCATAAGTTGAAATTGAACTCTATGATTTATTGGTTTTAGTTCTCCCTGTAGTTTTGAAATATCCCCAGTGTCTTTGAGTATTCTTTTTGCCAGTTTTTCCGCAAGTTCAGGGTGAACTTTTTCTCTTCCTCTCATCCAGATTTGAATTCGTACCGGATTATGCTCATTGAGAAACCTTGTAATATGTCTGAGTTTAGTTTCGTAATCATGAGCTTCGATTTTGGGATAGAATTTCATTTCTTTTAGAGTGTGTCTTTGCCTTTGACGTTCTTTTCTGTGTTTTTTGTTTTGTCTGTAAAGATACTTGCCGTAATCCATGAATTTGCAAACCGGTGGGTCTTCATTCGATGCAACAAGAACCAGGTCATACCCTTTGGCTTTCGCTTCTGCAATTGCTTCTTTTGTCTCTTTAACACCTTTATTATTTCCATCATCATCAATAAGTCTTACACTCTTTGCTTGGATTTTGTGATTAACGTATCTTTTGTCGCCTTTTGAAATGACTTACCTCCTCTGTTTTATTTCTTCTTTAATTTTTGATAAAATATCTTCTATCTTAAAATTACCAATATCGCCGTCCTTGTGATTTCTAACTGATACTGTTTTTGATCCGGTTTCTTTGTTGCCAATTATAAACATATAAGGAATTTTTTGGGTTTCCGCATCCCGGATCTTCCTGGAAAGTTTTTCGTTTCGACCATCTAATTCTGCTCTTATATCGTTGTCTTTTAAGGTCTTAAGAACTTGTTCCGAGAAATTAATTTGTTCGTTAGTAATGGGTAATAGTATTGTCTGAGTTGGAGCGAGCCAGGTTGGAAAATTGCCGTTGTAATGTTCGATTAAACCCCCTACAAACCGTTCAAATGAACCGAAAAGAGCTCTATGTATCATATATACCATGTGTTCGTTGCCATCTTCCCCTATATAAGTAGCCTTGAATCTACGTGGAAGATTAAAATCGAATTGAATGGTAGGCCCTTGCCAGCTTCTTCCTATGGCATCTTTGATTTTTATATCGATTTTAGGGCCATAGAATACAGCTTCCCCTTCTTCTCTTTTGTATTTTATATTTCTCTCTTTAAGAGTTGAAACTAAAGCGGATTCGGCGTTTTCCCATTCTTTATCACTTCCGGCGTATTTTTCTTTGTGAGCAGGATCACGGACAGAAAGTAAGATTTGGAAATCCTTATAACCAAAAGTTTTGATTACTTCCATAGCAAAGTCAAACACGCTCCCAATTTCTTTCTCAACCTGATCTTCGCTGCAAAAAATATGCGCATCATCCTGTGTGAATCCTCTGACTCTTAGCATTCCATGGAGGACTCCTGAGCGTTCATATCGGTAAACTGTTCCCAATTCCGCAAATCTTATCGGAAGATCACGGTAACTTCTTGTTTGTTTTTTGTAAATCAAAATGTGATAAGGGCAATTCATGGGTTTTATTACATATTCTTCATCGTTTCTCTTGAAAGTATACATGTTTTCGAGGTAAAAATCAAAGTGTCCGGAAGTTTTCCATAGTTCAGCTTTTGCTATGTGTGGAGTTCTGACAAGTTTGTAATCTCTCTTTGAATGTTCCTTTTTCCAGAAATTTTCCATTTCTTCACGAATGATTGCTCCATTAGGGTGCCATAGTACGAGTCCAGCTCCAATTTCTTCGTAAATGTTGAATAAATCCAATTGTTTTCCGAGTTTCCTGTGGTCCCTTTCTTTTGCTTCTTCGTATCGGTGTATGTAGTCAGCAAGCATTTTTTTATCAGGATAAGATATGCCGTAAATTCGTTGAAGACTCTCTCTTTTTTCGTCTCCTCTCCAGTAAGAGGCGGAAACGGATAACAATTTAAAAGCTTTAACTTTTCCGGTTGAATATAGGTGAGGACCTCTGCAAAGGTCAGTAAACTCGCCATGGGAATAGGTAGATACAAAATCATCTTTGATTTCATCAATAAGTTCAAGTTTGAACTTATTATCCGAAAAAAGCTTTTTGGCTTCTTTTTTGTTTATTTCCTTATATTCAATAGGAAAATCGTTTTTTATTATTTTTTTCATCTCGTCGGATATCTTTTTTAAATCTTCTTCTGAAAAAGGTGTTTCCTTTTCCATATCGTAATAGAATCCCTCTTCAATTGATGGTCCTATTGTTAAGTTAACGTTATGCAATTGCTTAACGGCTTGAGCCATTATATGCGAAGTTGTATGCCAGTAGGCAGAGTATGCCATTTTATCATTATAAGGGATTAATTTGAATTCCCCTCCTGCATTCAATGGAGTATGAAAGTCTATGAAATTATCATCTTTCACAGCTCCTACAAATTTATTAAAAATAGAGGGATTTGTATCCTTTAATATTTGTTTTAAAGCTGTACCTTTTTCTACTTCTAAAATAGATGACTCTTTATCTATATAAAGTTTTATCTTTATTTTCATTTATTTATATTATATATAAGAACCTAATCTTTTTCTTTTTTTTAAACACTGGGCGATAGTGGAATTGAACCACTGACCTTTTGCATGTCACGCAAACGCTCTAACCCCTGAGCTAATCGCCCATATTTTTTTATATAATAATAAGATTAAGAGTTATTGTCAACCTTTTTCGGAATTTTTTGAAGACAAAATAAGTCATGGCATTTCACTGATTTACGCCAGATTACTTGCTTTCCTTCTTGAATTCACTTATTTTTTGTAATATTTAACAATTTTTACGTTTAACCGTTCAACTTTTTTGTCGAGCCATTGACAAAATTAAGGATAAAAGTAATATACGCTTATGATGTTTAAAGTAAGGAGTGTTTGATGTTATTTGAAGTCCTTAAGTCGAAAATACATATGGCTAAAGTGACTGAAGCCAATATAGAATACGATGGTTCTATAACAATCGATGAGAAACTTGCTCGTGAAGCTGATATGTCGCCACATGAGAAGGTACTCGTAGGGAATCTTGAAAATGGTAATCGTTTTGAAACTTATGTGATTTATGGAAAAGAGGGAGAGATTTGTGTAAATGGTGCAGCGGCAAATCTCGCCAATGTAGGGGATAGACTGATAATAATGTCTTTTGTATGTACTGAGGATAGAAACTTGGCTCCGACTATAATTAAGGTTGATAAAGAGAACAAAATTATAAAGTAGAGAGTAGTGAGTAGTGAACTTCCGGACTGGATAAAGAGTAAACTGTCGAGAAAAAAGGCAGCTGAATCCTTAAAAAATCTATTTAAATCAAAAAATTTACATACGGTTTGTCAGGAAGCAAAATGTCCCAATATAGGTGAATGTTTTTCAAAAGGAATAGCTACTTTTCTCATTATGGGTAATATTTGTACAAGAAACTGTGGCTTTTGTTCTATCGATAAGGGAATTCCCGAACCTCTTGATGAAGCTGAACCGATTCGAATTGCCGAACAGGTAAGAGAAATGAAGTTAAGATATGTCGTATTAACTTCTCCGAGCCGTGATGATCTTTTCGATGGAGGAGCTGAATTTTTTTCTCGTACTGTGAAAGAAATAAAAAAGGTGAATTCGGACACAAAAGTTGAGGTCTTGATACCTGATTTTAGAGGAAATATAAATTCCTTAGAAAAGGTTGTTGATTCCGGTATTGATGTTCTCAATCATAACGTTGAAACCGTACCGAGGCTTTACCCAGAAGTTCGCTCCGAAGCTGATTATGGACTATCGCTTGAGATTTTAAAGGAAGCTTCAGGGATGAAACCTGATTTGCCTTTGAAAAGTGGTTTTATGGTGGGATTGGGTGAGAAAAAGGAAGAAATATTAGAATTATTAAAAGATTTGAGATCTGCCGGATGTAATATTGTTACTATAGGGCAGTACTTAAGACCGACTTTAAAGCAGCTTCCGGTTGACAGGTATGTTCATCCGGATGAATTTAAGGAAATTGAAAAGTTGGCTTATCAGATAGGGTTTGAATATGCTGCGTGTGCTCCGCTTGTAAGGAGTTCATATAGGGCAGAAGAAATTTTATCTTCACTCAATGCAGATTCTTCGGATCGGTTAATTAGTTAATTAGGAAATTGGTTAATTGGTAAAAACCCTGTGTCCTCCGTGTCTCTGTGTGAGATATTTCTTTTAAAAATCTTGTGCAATCTCGTGGTTAAGAATGCTATAGTATAGTCATACAAAAAAGGGCATTGAAAAGAACCTCCTTTTGCCTTATAAAAAGAGACAAAAGGAGGAACCAAATGCTTAATAAAAACTTAATCAAACAAGGTAAATATGTCAACAGGGAAATTTTGGTTGTAGGAGTAGATATTGGGAAATATACTCATGCTGCAGTGGGTACATCTTTAGAGGGTGGTTTTACAAAATCATTTTCCATTAGGAATAACCGAAGGAGTTATGAAAATTTTGAGCGTATAATGGAAGACTGGAAAGAAAGATTTAACTGCAGATATATAGTTATTGGTTTTGAGTCCACCGGTCATTACTGGAAGCCGTTAGTATATTATCTTAAGGATAGGGGTTATATTTTATCTGAAGTAAGTCCAAGTAGTACAAAGAAATCAAAAGAAATGATGGATAATTCTCCATTAAAGAGTGATCCTAAAGATGCAAGAGTAATAGCTGATCTTGTTAAACAAGGGAAAATATTAACTCCTATTTTTCCTGAGGGTAAAATATTAAGTCTTAGAGAAATTGTACATACCAGGGAAAACTTTATTAAAGAGTGGACTTCTATTTTAAATAGGCTTGAGAAAATAATGGATGTTGCTTTTCCCGAGAGGAAGGAAATAATAAAAAAAGTAGGGAATAAAACTTCTTTATTTCTGCTAAAAGAAGCCCCATTTCCTGCGGATATACTAAAGAAAGGACTAAGATGGCTTAGTAAGTATATGTGGAAGAAGAGTCGTGGTCGATATAACGAACTTAACGCAAAAAGGCTGTATAATTCAGCCAAAGAGACTGTTGGATTAAAGCAAGGGATGGAGGGTTTTCTTTATGAATTGAATGCACTGTTGGTTCGATTAAAAGAAATAAACAAAAAGATAGAGGAAGTGGAGTCAATTATAGAGAGTTATTTAGAGGATATAGAAGAAGCCAGGTATCTTTTAAGTATAAAGGGAGTAGGGCCAAATATAGCGGCTGCGGTAATATCAGAGAGTGGAGGTTTAAGTAAATACAGGAGAACGGAATCAGTTATAAAGATAGCCGGGTTAAATCTTTATGAGAGAAGCAGCGGTAAGAGAAGAGGCGAGAAACATATAACAAAAAGAGGCAGGAAATTAATGAGACAGAAGTTATATTTTACTGCTCTTCAGCAGACACATCCAGGAATGCCTCTTTATTCGTATTATCGGAGGCTTGTTGAAGAGAACGGATTAGAAGAGACAAAAGCAATAATAGCAACAGCCAGGAAATTGCTTAGAATCATGTTTGCTTTAGTTAGAGATAAAAGCGAATATAAGTGGAATTATAAAGAGAGAAAATCACAGAAGGAAGCCGCATAAGGGAGCAGAGTAATTGTTGGTGGGGGAATTATCGATTCAACACAGAAGGCTTCATAAAGTAGAAGACCTTGAGGTTAAGAAAAGTAATCCTCCACTGCTTAAAATACCGATTAAGCATTACAAGGGCTCTATAAAATTATGAGACCCTCTAAATTAGTGTTGGATTTAAGCGAATTAATGTGGGGTTACTCACTGACAATTACAAACAAGGTTATTTGATAAAAAACAAGGCAGAATGGAGGTTTAAGAAATAAATATAAGATTGACCCTTGACTTAGACAAATTAATAGTTGAGTAGTTGAGTAGTAACAAAAACAAAAAAATTCGTGCAATTCGTGTGATTTGTTGGTAGTATTATTGTTGGAATGTTAGGAAGTTAGGAGGTTGGAAGGTTAAAATAGAAAATATAAATTTAGGGGGAGGTTGGGTAATCTTGTGTGAATCTGAGAAATCTTGTGGTTCCTTTTGTTTTTTTAATACAAAAATCAATCCATTTTAATAACTTATGTTGACATTTATCCCAAGAGGCTTATAATTATATTATGATAAAGATATTTTTATTTGTATTGATATTTATTTTAGTATCATGCGAAAAGCAGAATGCAACAGAGTTAGAGATAAAGGAGGAGAGCCTTCATTCTTTTGTTCTCAGGAATTATACAGGAAGTCGACTTAAATGGGTATTGACTGCCGAGGATGCCAAAATTTCTGATACAACTATTATATATCAATTGGAGGTAGAATTCTTCGAAAAAGACTCGAAATCTTCTTCGAAACTAAGAGCTGATAGCGGATATGTTTTTCATAAAACTAATGATTTAAAAGCAATGGGTAATATAGTTATTAATTCTAGTGATTCGGTAACTCTATGGACGGATGAATTAAGGTGGTCAGAAGAAAAACAGCAGATATTTACTGATGGAGAAGTAAAATATTCTAAGGGTAATCAGATTTACAGAGGTAAGGGGCTTGAATCTGACCCGAGTCTCAAGAATATCGTTATAAAAGAAAAATTTAGTGGAGAGGTAGAATTTGAATGATCCTGTTGTTAATATTCGTTCCTTATAAAATAGAATCGGGGTCCATGCAAATAGTAAATAGAGATAGGAATATTTTTAAGAATGGCGTAGAAGTCCATTCCACCAATTTGTTTTTAAGAGCAGAAAGTGGTGTTGAAACGCAGAATTATCTATTACTAGAGGGTAATGTTTACCTTGAGAGTAAAGATTTTTACCTTACGGCAAATAAGCTTAAGTTTCATACTCCCAGCAAAATATTATATGCTATAGGTAAAGTAAAAGTATGGAGAGAAGATACTATAACGGGAGATTCTCTTGTTTTTTATAAAGAAAAGGAATCGGGCGAAATGATTGGCAGGTTCAAGTATGTATCAGATTCAATTATTGTAAAAAGTAATTCTGGAAAATTCTATCGAGACTCACTGAAACTTAGAGGTAATCCAACTTTTACTTCACCGTCAATGACTGTAAATTCAGATTTTATCAAGTATTTTCTCAAAGATTCTTCTTTTTTATTTTTATCAAATGTAAACTTTAGAGGTTCCGCTGTATCCGGTAAAGGTGAATTTTTGCGGCATTCTATCAAAAGCAAAAAATCAACTATCGCAGAATCTCCATATATTTTTCAGGAATCGGATAGTATTACAGGCGATAAAATTGAAATTGATCACAAGATTAAGGTGTTAAAAGTATATAAAGGAACAGCTATCAATAATTCAGAAAATGGAAGGAATGTAGTATCAGGTGATACTCTCAGAATATTCTATGGTGAGAATTCAATGGATAGCGTAATGGTAATAAATAACGCAAATGGTAGATTTGCTAAAAAAGAACTATAAGATAGTTGATAAGATAAATGCAAGAGATAATCTATGGGAATTTCAACTATGAAGTGGTTAATGCCATAAAAAGAATAATAACATTGGATGAATCCAAACCACTTTATGTTTATGGGCCCTCAGGAGCAGGCAAATCTTTCCTTATGAGAAAAATGAGTAAAAAGTACCCTGGAAAGAATCAAGTTCTTGAGTCGTCGGATTTTAAAAAATCGGAACCACCTGAATGTTTTGGGTATGATTTACTAATACTGGAAGATATTAATACCATATCCTCGAAGTCGACTCCGAGTGATAAAATATTTGATCTCCTTAATTATTTCATAAAAAATAAAAAACAAATAGTTTTCACTTCAAATTGTACACCTTCACGATTAAAGCTTCCGAAAGAGGTTATATCGGAGATCGAAAAGGGAGTTGTTGTTTCCATAAAGAAATTTGATAAATCTTCAAAGAGAAAAGTATTAAGTACACTTGGTAAGGACCTGTCTCCGGAGATTTTAGATCGCTTGATGGGAGATAATATCAAAACTATTAGTCAAGCTATCGAAGCGGTTGAGAAACTTAAGGAGATCGTATATATATTGAGGGAAGAGAAGGAAGAAGAAGAAACCCTTAAAATATTTGAATCTCCCAAGGAAACGGATGAATTTAGCAGTTTGTTAGATGAAGTAGCTGAAAGTCTTCCTGAAGAAATAGGCGAAATGGAAGGAGAAAAAGCTATTCGAGATAAATACCGAGCCAAAATGTATGTCTGGGAAATGAAGGGGTTTAATACAAATAGAATAAAAAAGATTATTGAGGAACCCATAAACCACATTGTAGGCGAATTTATTCTTACATGTGAATTTATCTCTTTTACTTCGGATATAAAACAGCTCGTTGATTTGCAGAAGAGATATGGCATTCTTGATGTTAAGGCATTGTCAGATAATTCATTAATAAACGAAGAAGAAATCGAAGAAATAGAAAAGGCATTGTTTGATCCGGATAGATTAGAATGGGTAAATATGCGCATAAACGAACTTGAAATGATACAAGAGAAAAACGAGGAAGAAGTTTATGATATTGAAACAAGGAAAGAGAAAAGGGAATTGTTTAAGGAAACAGAGAAACCTATTGAAATGAAAATAGAAGTAAGGAATTTAGTAAAAATATATAATAGAAAGCGAGTTGTGGATGACGTAAACCTTGAGCTATGTAGAAGTGAAGTAGTAGGTCTGCTTGGTCCAAACGGAGCTGGGAAAAGCACAACGTTTTATATGATAACAGGATTCATAAAACCCGAGTCGGGTTCTATCTATTTAAACGAAAAGGACATTACTAGTAAACCGATGCATAAAAGAGCACAATTGGGCATAGGATACTTACCTCAGGAAGCTTCAATTTTTAGAGGGCTTTCAGTAGAGAATAATCTGATGGCTATGCTTGAAATCCTAATTAAAGACCCTTCGATGCGAAAAAAAAGATTTAATGAATTGGTAAAAGAGTTTAAGCTTTCTCCTTTATTAAAAAGGACAGCTGTTAAACTTTCCGGTGGAGAAAGAAGAAGAGTCGAAATAGCGCGTGCTTTAATCCCGAATCCTAAATTCTTACTGTTGGATGAACCGTTTACTGGTATAGATCCAATAACCAGAGAAGAACTCCAGGAAATGGTTTTGGTGCTTAAAAAAAAGCATATCGGTGTTTTGATAACCGATCACAATGTACGTGAAACTCTCCAAATAACTGATAGAGCTTACTTGATGTTTGACGGAAAAATAATATTAAAAGGAAAACCAGAAGAGTTGACTTCAAACAAAAGAGCCAAAAAATTGTATCTGGGCAAGAAATTCAGGCTCTAATATTATGGATAATAGAAAAATATCATATATACAAAAGCTCCAACAGACCCTCAAACTCGAACAAAAAATGAGTCCTCTTCAGGTACTCATGATAAGAATTACACAATGTCCGCGTCTTGAACTCAAAAACATAATTTATCAGGAAATTGAAGCTAATCCTATGTTGAGTTTGGCAGAGGAGGACGAAGAAGGCGAATCTTCCGAATCTTCTTCTGATGAAAATGATGAAAAAGAAGAAGATTTTCGAAATAAAGAACTTAAGGATTTCTTTACGGAAGGTTTTCCAACCTATTTTGTTCCTTCTGAAATAGGAGAAGCCGAAAAAAGGCAAATACCTTATACTTCTCCGCTTTCCGAGCAACTGAAGATGGATTTACGGATGGAATTGTCCGATGAAAAACTGATTGAAGTCGGAGAATACATGATAGATTCACTCACGAATGAAGGATTTATGGATACTCCCCTTCCTACAATTGCAGAATTTTTCGGTATTCCGGAAATTAAAGTAGAAGAAACACTTAAAATTATTCAAGAGTGTGCTCCCACGGGAATTGCAGCAAGAAACGAGAGAGAATCGATAAAGCTGCATCTTGAGAGAAATCCTGAGAAGTCAAAATTAGAACTCAAAATCATTGATGATTTCTGGGAAGAATTTAAGAAAAAGGAAATAGGTAAGATTTCGTATGAATTAAATCTGAGTCCTTTGAAGGTTAAAAAAGCTGCAGCAAACATTCGGAAAATCAATCCGCGTTCTACAGGAGGGAACTTTGGAAAAGTCGAATATATTACTCCTTCTGTAATAGTCGAAAAAGAAGAGGAAGAGCTTAAAATTTCTATAAGTGAACCGGAGCTTCCTTTCTTTCGTTTGAATGCAAGATATCTCGAGGTTTTGCAGGCTCCTGAAAACTTTGAAAAGAAAACAATAAAATTTGTTGAAAAATGGATGGAAAGGGCTAAGTTTATTCTCCAGTCTTTGGAAATGCGGAGAAGGAACTTTAGAAAGGTAATGGAGTACATAATAAATATACAGAAAGATTTTATAGATAAGGGGGTTATGCACATGAACCCTCTTACCCTTAAAAAAATAGCAGAAGCAATCGGTCTATCAGAATCTACTATCTCCAGATATATAAAAGATACATATGTTCAGAGTCATATGGGAGTTTTTCATATAAAACATCTTTTAAGTGGAGGGGTTAGAGGAAGAGGGCAGAATATTTCCACAAATACGATAAGGGAAAAGATTAAGCGGATGATAGAATCAGAAGGGAATGATATGTTATCAGATATACAAATAAAGAAAGAGTTGGAAAAGGAAGGGATAGATATAACGCGCCGCACAGTCGCTAAATACAGGAATCAATTAGAAATTCCTCCCAAGTCACAAAGAAAAAAAGAAAGTTTGTTTTGAATTCGAAAGAATTGAAGGAGATTAGAAGCCTATATATTCGAATAACTTAGGCATGTATGGATAAAAAAACTCAATGTATTTTTGACGCACTTGAAAAAAGTCGTTCTACTTATTTAAACATAAAAGTTCTTAAGAAGAACTGTGGTAAAGGTATTAAACCTTTGTTGAAGAAACTTGAAAAGGACGGAAAGGTCGTTTCAAAAGGCAAAAAATTTGCACTTTCCGGAAAAGCCGGATACATAAAAGGAATCTTTGATGGAAAAAAAGAAGGGTATGGATTTTTGATGCCATCTTCGGATATGAAAGATCTTTTTATCCCTCCCAATGAAACCTTTACAGCCTTGAATGGCGATCTGGTATTGGCAAAAATAACAAGAAGATCAAGAGGAAGATTAAAAGCAAGGATTGAAGAAGTAATCGAACGCTCAAGGCAGCACTTCGTTGGAAAAGTTGTATTATTTGAAGGCAGATTAATGTTTCAGCCCCAGGATAAGAATATTCCGTATTATTTTGAGCTTGAGAATGCTCATAAAGCCGAAGAAGGTGATTTTATACTTGCTGAATTTGTAAAATGGACTACACCAATTCTTCCTCCTTTAGTGAAATTCTCAAAGAAAATAAGCGAAAGCAATTTATATAATATTCTAATAAAGCAGGAATACAATTTAAGTCATGAATTCGGAAAGGAAGCAATGGAAGAAGCCAGAAACTTTACTGTTCTTCCAACTAAAAGCAGAGAAAATTTTTCCTCCCTAAAAACTTTTACAATAGATCCAACTGACGCGAAAGACCTTGATGATGCAATTTCTGTTAAAAAGGATGAAAAAGGTTATTACCTTTGGGTTCATATTGCAGACGTATCAGGGGCTGTCCTGAAAAATTCAGCTGTTGATTTAGAGGCAAGAAAGCGCGGTTGTACTACTTACCTTCCTAATGAGACTTACTTTATGCTGCCGGAGGAGATAACCAAATTGTTGAGTCTGGGAGAGAAGGAGAAATCCCCTGCTGTTACGGTTTATATTAATTTTGATAAAAGAGGTATCCCGGTTAGTAAAAAATTCTATAAGTCCGAGATAAAATCAGATAAAAGATTTTCTTATGAGGAAGTCCAGGAAATCCTTGACGGTAAAAAGAGTTCGGATTTTGCCTCTGAACTTGAGGTTGCATCAGAACTTGCAAAAATCCTTTCTGAAAAAAGAAACGCTGAAGGACATCTTGACTTTTTTAGGGAAGAGGTAAAAGTCGAATTTAAAGATTCACGTCCGGCTGCTATTTATCCTGTCAGAGAACTTTGGGCGAACAGAATTATCGAACAATTCATGCTAGCTGCAAATGAATCTGTAGCTGAAAAACTGGAAAAACAAAAGACTCCTGGAATTTATAGGATTCATGAAGAACCCGAAAAGAGTGAATTGGAACAGTTTAAAAGACTTGTAGAAAATCTCGGATTCAAATTGGCATCAACTAAAAGAGAAGATTTATCTGTTTTTCTTGAAAAAATCAAAAACTCTCCCTACCGAAGAATTCTGAACTATGAATTGCTCAGATGCATGAAAAAGGCAAGATATATTGCCAAACCCGAACCGCATTACGGTCTGGGTTCAAGACTGTATACACATTTTACTTCCCCTATAAGAAGATATCCTGACCTTATTGTACATAGATTACTATTTGGTGAAACATATACGCAGGAAGAATTAAAATCAGTAGCGGATCATTCAACGGAGCAGGAATGGAGATCGGATTCTGCGGAAAAGGATATAACTAAGTTTTTTATAATGCGCTATTTAGAAGAAAATACAGATAAAGAGTTTAGGGGAATGGTAACAAATATTGCAACTGACGGAATATGGGTAGAGCTTGATGATTTTCTTGTTAGTGGTTTCATTCCTCTAAAAATTCTTCCCGGGGATAATTATAGAATAAAAGACCGTGCTCTTGCCGGAAAGCACTATAAATTTCAAATTGGTGACCTTTTGTTATGTAATATTTATACGGTTTCACCGGGTACAGGTGAACTTATCCTTGAATATTCCGGTAAGATAGAGAAGAAAAAGTAATTACAAATAGCTTTTAGCGGTTAGCTGAAAAAAACAAATAAAAAACTTTATGTGTTTTTTATCCTTTGTGTTTAATTTTTAAATTTCGGTTTGGTTGTGTGGGGTGGGGGGTATTGCTAAAGGCAAATGGCGAAAAGCGAATAGCGTTAAGTCTTATATAGATTGTGTTCTTTTATGTAATCAAGGACTACTTTGGGTAAAAGAAAATCGACGGGTTTTTCATTTTTAATTTTTTCTCTAATTTCAGTTGAAGAGATTTCTATTATTCTTGAGTTCAGAGTTTTTAATTCTTTTGGGTATTTTTGACTTTTACAATTTCTTTTTAAAACGAAAACATCTACCATCTGTAATATTTTTTTCCATTCGTACCATTTTGTAAAATCTGTTGCCTGGTCTTCACCAATCAGGAGACAGAGGTTTTTTTCTTCCTTCAAGAGTTCTTTTAAAGTATCGTAAGTATAAGAGATTTCTTTTCTTTTTGATTCCAAATCTAATACCTCGAAGAACTTTGTGCTTGAAGTAGCTAATTTCAACATATTATATCTATCTTTAAACGAGGCGGAGGTTATATCGTTTTTTAAAGGGGCTTTCCATGCGGGAACGAATAATACTTTTTCAAGAGACAATAAATTAAGGGCATTACTAGCAAGTATTAGATGCCCTATATGGATTGGATCGAAATTTCCTCCAAAAACTCCTTTCACTTTATTTCTTTCAACTTTTCCTGAGCTTTTTCTTTGAATTCTCCTTCTACTTTTTGATAATAAGAAGCTGCCAGAGAATCAAGATTATTTGAGAGAGCGATATCCCCCAGTAGAAAATTTGCCTTATCGTTCCATTTTTCACTCTGTTCAGCTACTTTTTTAAGGTATATAATTGCTGATCCGTTAATACCCATTTTAATATAAGTTTCTCCAATCTCGAGAAACTTTTGATTTTCTTTTTCTTCCGCACCCCTTTTACTTTCTTTAGCTTCCTCTAAGTGTTTTGAGTATGGGTATTTTTTAATAAATTCTTCATAAGTATCCAAAGCCTCTTGCGTAAGAGTTTGGTCTCTTTGGGGTATTGGAGCCATTTTTTCTAAACATTGAGCTTTTCTGAGAAGTGCTTTCTCGCTAAAGTTAGAATTAGGAAAGTTGTTGAGTAGGAAATGGAATTCGTTCATAGCTTCCATATAATTATTTAATAGGTAATATGATTCGGCAAAGTAGAACTGCGCATCGTCAATCCAATGACTGCCGGGATATCTATTGAAAAAGTATCTAAGATAATTAATCGTTTTTTTGTAATCTTCTTCCTCAAAGCATTTAATTGCTTGATCGAATTCCTCATCCGGAGATGTCATTTCAGGTTTTTTATTCTTTGTGCAGGAAAAGAATAATAGAAAAATCATGATAAAGTATATTTCTTTCTTCAAGGGTTATCCTCCATGTTCTTAATAATTTCAAGGGCTTCTTCCGCTTCTCTTCTAATTTTAGGTTTCGCAAATTTATTCAGCTCCAAAACTTTATTGTAATAACCGGCTGCAACGGTATATTCTTCTTGACTTAATTTAATATCACCCAGTAAGAAGTATGTATCATCTATCAACACTTTAGGCATGCCAAGAGTAATTAACTCTTTAAGGTATAATTCTGCTGAATCGTAATTTCCTTCTTTTATTCTTTTCTCAGCCAATTTAAAAGATGTTTTTCCCAGCCAATATCTTAATCGCCAGCTTGAAAGCTCTTTTGTTGCTTCTTTTAGGACATCGTAAGCTGAAACCAAGTCGTCTGTATTTATGTAGCATTGTGCTAATTTTAATCTTAAATCGCTATCCAAAGATTTATATTTCATTCCCTTTATATAGTAATCGATGCTTTGTTCATAATCTCTTGAATCGAAAAACCAGTTTCCCATTAGTATATTTTTTTCTTCCATATCAAAGTCAGGTTCGAACTCCAGTATTTTTAAATAAATCGTAACTGCAGTGAAATCTTTACCCTTTTCTGCCGCCTTGTTGCCGGCTTGCAAGAGTTTTTTTAGTGTTTTAGCCTTCCATCTTGGATCGGTATTGATCAGTCTATCAAAAGATTTTAATGCTCTTCTGGGATCATTCAGATTCAGGTAAATTTCGCCCTGGAGGTATATCTCCTTGGCTATATTTGAATTTTCCAGGAGGATTAATGCCCGGGTAGGTCTAAGTGAATGATAGTATTCAAAAGCTTTAACATAATTGCTTTCTTTCCTGCAACTTGGAATAAGTAGCAGTAATATGAAGAATAAGTAAATTTTATATTTTTTTAACAACTTCAACTATTAATTTAGAAAGTTTTGGAGCGGCTTTATTCGCCGCATTCAATACGATTTCATGGCTTACTTTTTCCATTGCGTCAGGCAGACAGATATCGGTAATTATCGAGAGACCAAGAACTTTTCTATCCATCCACCTTGCAGTTATTGCCTCTGGTACCGTTGACATGCCGACAGCATCTGCACCTAAGATTTTGATCATTCTGTATTCTGCTGCAGTTTCGAAAGTGGGCCCCTGGAGTCCGAAATAAACACCCTTTCTAATTTTTAGCCCCGTTTCAAGTGCAATATCTTCGGTTTTTTCGATCAGATCTTTATCGTAAGTATTGTACATATCTACGAATCGGGGTCCCAGACGCTCGTCATTCGACCCTCGGAGAGGATGTTCCGGGAAGAAATTAATATGATCTGTTATAACCATTATATCTCCTCTGGAAAAGAGGGGGTTAACACCACCGGCTGCATTAGAGACTATAAGAGTTTTTATTCCTAAAAAACATAATAATTTTACCCCAAAGGTGACTTTGTCCATATTATATCCTTCATAATAATGGAATCTACCATTCATAACGCAAACTTTTTTCTCTTCAATTTTTCCGCATATTAAGTTTCCGGAATGTCCCTTTACTGTAGACACCGGAAAATTTGGAATATCTTTATATGATATTTCTATAGGATTATTGATTTCTCCCGAAACATCTCCAAGCCCGGATCCTAATATAATTCCAACATCAAAATTATCAAAATCAACCTTATCAATAATATATTTTTTGCTTTCTGATAAAATGTGTGCGACTTCTTCTCTCATATTTGTTTTTTTATCCGGATTCCTTAATCTTAGAGTTTATTCCTCAAACAATTCCTGAACTTTCTTTTTTGTCTTCTCTAATTCTTCGGTTTTTTCGCTTACCGCAGAAGAATATCTTTTTTCTCTTTCTCTTACGGTTATAATCTCTACTTCTTCAAGCATTTTTAATTGAGAGGAAAGGAAACTGCGAAGTTGTATGACAAATCCATCTTTTTGATTTCTTAAAGCACTTATCTGACTTTGGAGGTCTTTTACTTTAGTGGCTGCATTTTCGATAATTTCGCTGGCTTGTAATTTTGCTTTTTGTAATATCATTTCAGCTTCTTTTCGTGCGTTTCTTCTGATTCCGTCTGTTGTTTTCTGAGTAGAGGTAAGAGTATCCTGAAGAGTTTTTTCCATCCTTTTATAATCATCTATCTTAGAGTCCAGTTCCTTTAACTGCTCGGTCATTCTTTTGTTATTCCGAATAATATTTTCTGTCTCTTTTGCCACCATTTCGAGGAATATATCTACTTCATTCTTATCATAACCTTTGAATGTTTTTCTAAATTCTTGTTTTCTCATATCTAAAGGGGTTATTTGCATAATTCCTCCTTTTATATTTGGTGGAGGCGGCGGGAATCGAACCCGCGTCCGAAATACCTGTTTGTAAGCCTCTACACACTTAGTGATTGTTTGTGTGTCGCTATTCTTTACCCAATCACAGGAGTCAGAATAGCCTGGCCAGATAATTTTTAGTTACAAAATACTGGCAAAATTGTAACCTATCTCCTTTTTATGACGCCCTTTTCCAGAGTAAGGAGAAAACATCCGGAAAGGACGAGCAGCTTAATTAAGCTGCCATGGCGTAATTATAGTTGCCATTTAAAATAAAACGCCATAGTTTAACGAGTTATGACAGCTCGGCATGCAACTTACAATCCAGTTGTAATCCGTCGAGAGCCAATTCGCCCCCATTTCTATATATTTTAACCATTTAATAGGATAAGTCAAGTCCCTCCAAGCAAATACTACGGAAATAAATATATTCATAAGATTTTCTTAATTTATTGATAAATATTATAGTATTGACAGTCAACTTTTTGTTTTTTTTACAAAAAAATATTCCATTTAAATTTGCCGTCTTTTTCTGGCAAATAAAATAGCAAAATTTAAAAAGCAGAGCCCACACCCCAGATAGTAACCACAAGATTTCACCCTGGTACAGTCGTTCCTCCCTACCCCGATACAGTCATTCTTCCTTACGGGGCAAGCAGGGCAGGCAGATTAACACAAGATTACCCAACTTTCCCCAATATTTTAAATCTGTATATATCCGTGTTAATATGTGACTATTTTTGGGTGTTATGAGGTGGGTTTTAAACAAACATAATTTTAAAAGGTGGGGTGTGTCTCTGTGCTCTCTGTGTGTTCTGTTTTTTTTTGTGTACTCTGTGGTAATTTTTTTTAATTTATTTGTATTATTTGTGTGATTTGTTGTTTCTTTTATTCATTTTTGAACTTTGATTTGTATTTTTCCATTTTAATATTTAATTTTTACATTTTAGCGGATTTGCCGCGCTACGGTTTTGACGAAATTTCTCTAATCATTTACAGCCTTGACTTTTGAGCTGAAAGTACTTATACTAATAGGGTGAGAGTAGGAAGGATATTATTATTAGATGGTGCCATAACTGAGGATCAGTTGAAGGAGGCACTGAAAAGGCAAAGGGAAATAGGGGGACGTTTAGGCGCAAACCTTATGGCTTTGGGTTATATTAATGAAGAACAGTTAATTAAAGCTCTCGAAAAAAACTTAAACGTAAAAGGTGTAGTTCTTACTGATTACCCCTTAAGTGACGAAGTTCTAAATTTAATTTCTCCGGATATTGCTAGTGCTTATGAGTGTATTCCGATAGAGCGGAAGGGTAAAATCTTATATTTAGCCATGGTAAACCCAAATGATGTTCAGGCTCAGGAAGATATCCGTTTCAGGACAGGGTATGAAGTTACGCCATTAGTAGCTTCTGAGAAATCCGTGAAAAATATTTTGAAAGAGCATTATGAGACTAAGGCTCTTGAAGATGAGGTGGCTGAAGAAATGGGTCTTGCGGAGGATTCTGTTGAGTTGATGGGGAAAGAAGAGGAAGAAGAGGGGGTATCGGCTCTTGCCGCGCAGATTGATTCTGGTCCGGTTGTTCAGTATGTTAATTTTCTTTTGAAAAAGGTGGTAATTGAAGGAGCCAGTGATCTTCATATCGAACCTTTTGAAAAGGATGTCAGGGTAAGGATCAGGGTTGATGGCGTTCTTCACAACTTTCAACCTCCTCCATGGCGTCTCCAAAAAGCCGTTGTGTCAAGGCTTAAAGTTATGTCAAATCTAAAAATACAGGAAAAAAGAAGACCCCAGGATGGAAGATTTCAAGCGCAAATTATTGGTAGAAAAATTGATTTTAGAATAGCTACTGTCCCTACTGTTTTTGGCGAAAAAGTTGGCATAAGAGTTCTTGATGCGGAAAGTATAGAGTTTGACCTGACAAAATTAGGTTTTGAGGAAAAAGCGCTGAATGATACCTATGCTGCTATAAAAAAGCCCCATGGAATTATATTGCTTACCGGACCGACAGGTTCCGGTAAAACCACTACTTTATATTCAATATTAAAAGCAATTAATAATATCGATATAAATATTTCTACAGCTGAAGATCCTGTGGAATATACTCTTTTTGGAGTTAATCAATTGCAGGTCCGGGAAGAAATAGGTCTTACTTTTGTGGAAGCTTTGAAGTCCTTCCTGCGTCAGGACCCTGATGTAATTATGGTTGGAGAAATTAGAGATAAGCCTACAACAGATATTGCCATACGTTCTTCTCTTACAGGTCACCTTGTGCTTTCTACAGTACACACGAATTCGGCGGCAGCGACAGTTACCCGACTCCTTAATATGGGGGTGGCTCCTTTTCTTTTGGCTTCAACGCTGGAGCTTATTATCTCTCAGAGATTGGTGAGGACAATATGCACAAAATGTAAAGTCCCGCTTGAGGTTTCAGACGAGGATATTCTAGAACAAGGATTTAACCCTTCCGATTTAAGAGTAGACGGAAAGAAAATTTTTCATGGTACAGGTTGTGACCATTGTAAGGATACAGGTTATAAAGGAAGGTTAGGCTTATTTGAGGTTATGGCAGTAAGTTCCGATATTAGAAAAATGATTATTGACAATAAAACATCGGATGAGATAGAAGCAGAGGCTAAAAAGGAAGGAATGAGTTCTCTGCGTGATGAGGGAATTAAGAAGATGCTTAATGGATTGACGACTATTGAAGAAATAAGCAGGGAAACACAGGTCAGGTAATAATGGAAAAACTTGGAGAAATTCTAGTCCAAGCCGGCAAAATCACTCCCGAGCAATTAAATGTAGCGCTTCGAAAGCAAAAACAAGTAGCTAAGCGACTTGGCGCGGTTCTGATAGAGGAGGGCTTCATTACAGATGGCGAACTCGCAAAAACACTATCTCTACAATTTAAGGTTTCCTCTATCGATATCAAACCTGAAGATGTCGATAGAGCTTTAATTTCTTTAATTCCCGCGGATATGGCACAGAGATATCAGGTTTTTCCAATCAGGAGAAAAGGAAAAAGATTGATTTTGGGAGTAGTGAATCCCGGTGATTTAGAAGCAGTCGATGCTGTTGAATTTAAAACCGGTTTGAAAGTCGAGACAGTGGTATTAACTTTTTGGAAGATGCAGAAGCTTCTGGATCAATTTTATCCTGTTACGAAAGCGGTGGATAGAGTAGAGAAGAAAGAAGAGGAAATGGTAGAAGAAGAATTTGTGTTTGCAGAGGAAAACCTTGAAAATATTTTTATCAGGAAATCCGAGTTTACTGATGATGGAGAAGAAGATTGGAGGGCTGAGGCTCAGGAAAAACCTGTAATAAAACTTGTTAATTATTTAATTACTTCAGCGGTACAGAAAGGTGCGTCTGATATCCATATTGAACCATATGAAAAAACTCTTCGTATAAGATTTAGAATCGATGGTGTCCTGCAGCAAGTAGCTGAACCGCCTTACAGATTGAGACATGCCATCGCTACGAGGATAAAAATAATGACCGATAGTATGGATGCTTCAGAGAGAAGGCTTAATCAAGACGGAAGGATAAAAATAAGGGTTGAGCGTAAACCAATAGATCTTCGTGTTAGTATAATACCTACGGTCTTTGGCGAGAAAGTGGTGATGAGAATATTGGATCCATCTTCTCTTATGTTGAATATGGAAGACCTTGGTTTTGAGCCGGATGCGCTTGTGAAATTTGGAAAATCCATTGCTCAACCTTACGGTCTGATTCTTGTTACCGGACCTACCGGGAGCGGTAAATCTACCTCGCTCTATTCGGCGCTTTCCTCATTGAATAAACCGGAAGTTAACATTATGACTATCGAAAATCCCGTTGAATATAATCTTAAGGGTATTAACCAGGTTCAAGTTAATATGGATATTGGTTTTGGTTTTCCGGAAGCGCTGCGTGCTTTCCTCAGACAGTCGCCAAATATAATACTCGTTGGGGAAATTAGAGAAATAGATACGGCGTCGATTGCTATAAGAGCATCTTTAACGGGGCATTTGGTTTTATCGACTCTCCATACTAACGATGCCCCCAGTGCTGTAAACCGTTTGGTGGATATAGGAATAGAACCCTTCTTGATAGCAAGTTCGTTGAATTTGATCCAGGCACAGAGGCTTCTCAGAAAAGTTTGTAAAAACTGTAGAAAAAAGATAGAACCTGATGAGGCTGATAAAGTAGGGATTTTAAAAGAGATAGGTTTAACAGCAAATGATATAATAAGTGGCGATATTTATGGGGTAGGGGCAGGATGTCCCGAATGTAATTCCAGTGGTTATAGGGGTAGAATTGCAGTAACTGAAGTTATGCCTATTTCTATGAATTTACGACAAATGATTCTCCGTGGGGTTTCTACCGCTGATTTGAGAAAAACTGCTGAGCAGGAAGGAATGCGGTCTCTTAGAGACGATGGGATCATTAAGTTGAAAAGAGGTCTTACAACTCCTGATGAGATTTTAAGGGTAACTGTTGAATCATAACTTTTAGAGAGGAGTTATTGTATGGATTATGATATGAAAGCCTTACTGGAAGAATTGGTGAGCAGAGGCGCAACCGATCTTCATCTTACAACTGCCGCACCTCCTATGTTCAGAAAAGACGGATCATTGGAAAAGTCTAATTATGCTCCGCTTTCTCCAAACGACTTAGAAAAGCTGGTTTATTCAATATTGAATGACGAACAAAAGAAAAAGTTTGAAATGAAAAAGGAGCTTGATTTAAGCTTTGGGGTACCGGGTCTCTCTCGATTTAGAGCAAATGTTTTTTATCAGAGGGGACAGGTTGCCTGTGCGGTAAGAACTATTCCTTTTAAAATCAGGACTTTTAAACAGTTAGGGTTGCCTTCTGTGATAGCCGATATGGCGAATAAACAAAAAGGGCTTATTTTAGTTACCGGACCAACTGGCTGCGGTAAATCTACTACTCTTGCTGCTGTCGTTGATAAGATAAATAGAGAAAGAAAGGTTCACATCGTTACAATCGAAGACCCGATAGAATATCTCTTTAGACACCAGAGAGCGATCGTAAACCAGAGGCAAGTTGGGTCTGATACAGATGGTTTTTCGATTGCGCTGAAGTATATACTAAGACAGGATCCTGATGTGGTTATGATTGGAGAGATGAGGGATAAAGAAACAATGGAAGCAGCGTTGAATGTTGCGGAAACAGGACACCTTACCATCGCTACATTACATACAAATTCAGCAGTTGAGTCTATCTCAAGAATTGTTGATACCTTTCCTCCTGAAAGACATGGCCAGGTTAGGGCTCAAATAGCTTTTGTTATTATCGGCGTTATTACTCAAAGTTTGATACCGAAAAGAACCGGGGGGAGAGCAATGTCGGTGGAAATTCTTTATGGTACACCCGCAGTAAAAGCCTTAATAAGAGATAATAAAACACATCAGTTATACTCAAACATTCAAGCGGGACAAAAGTTCGGTATGGTTACCATGAATCAGTCGCTTTATAAATTATATATGGACCGGGAAATAAGTATAGAGAATGCAGTGTCTTATTCCAGAGACCCGGGAGAACTTGAAGAAATGATAGCTAAAAAGCAAACCTTTGTACATTAAGGGGGTGAAAGATGCCTGATTATTTATGGAAAGGTAGAACTCCAAGTGGAACAATAGAAAATGGTGAGATTACCGCAGCAAATCCTGAAGAAGTTCAGCGAATATTGAGAGAAAGAAAGATTGTTCCAACTTCAATACGTCCTAAACCAAAGGAAATAACTCTTCCCTTTTTAAAAGGTAGAGTTTCCAGCAAAGCTATTTCTGTTTTTACAAGGCAGTTTTCGGTTATGATTAATGCAGGTTTACCTTTGATAAAATGTCTTGATATTCAAGTAGCTCAGGTTGAATCTGAAAGGTTTAAAAGTATACTTAAGGATTTAATCTCTGCGGTAGAGGGTGGTTCCACTCTAGCCGATGCTTTGAGAGAGCATAAAGTAATTTTTGGGGATTTGTATGTAAATATGGTTGATGCCGGAGAGAAAGGAGGTTCTCTAGCAACTATTCTTGCCAGGCTTGCTGAGTATCTCGAAAAAGCTGATTCTATAAAGAGAAAAGTAAAAGGAGCTATGGTGTATCCGGTTGCTATCGTTATAGTTGCTGTTGTTGCAGTTTCTGTTTTGTTGATGTTTGTGATACCTGTGTTTGCGCAGTTATTTGGAGATCTTGGGGGTACATTACCGCTTCCTACCCGTATTGTTATAGCGATGAGTGATTTTTTAGGAAAGTATTTCTTTTTTATTTTAATTGCGATTATAGGTTTGATTCTTGCCGTTAGGTATTATTATAAGACCGAAGTAGGGCATCTTCAGCTAGACTCTGTTATGATAAAATTGCCAATATTTGGTACTTTAATAAAAAAACAGGCAATAGCCAGGTTTTCAAGGACTCTATCTACTCTTCTTTCTTCAGGTGTTAATATACTTGATGCTCTTGAAATCACTGCAGGGACAACTGGTAATAAATTAGTAGAAAATGCGGTTATGCGTTCTCGAACTTCAATAGCGCAGGGAGAATCTATTGCAGAGCCGCTGAGTAAAGAGAAAGCCTTATTTCCTCCAATGGTTGTGCAGATGATTACCATAGGAGAACAAACGGGAGGTTTGGATGAGATGCTTGCTAAGGTAGCAGATTTTTATGATGATGAAGTTGATCAGGCTGTTGCCAATCTTATGAATGCTCTTGAGCCTATTGTAATAGTTTTTCTTGGAGGTGTGATAGGTGGTATGGTTATGGCGATGTATCTTCCTATTTTCAAAATGGCCCAGCAGTTTATGTGATAAAAGGATTTTTTGTGAGTCGGGATAGTAGAAGATATTGTTTATATAGAGCTATTTTATTTGTTCTTTTATTTTCCCTAATTCTTGTTTTTAGGGAAAAAGAGAAAAGTCTTCTTCCTTTACTTGTTCTTTCCACTGTTTTTATCTTTGATGAATTTTTGTTTTTTTTTCTCCAGAAGAAGCCGAAATTATATAATTTTCTGTTAGATGTAACATATCTTTCTTTTATGCTTGTTTTTACCGGGGCGGCTTTAAGTCCATTTGTTCCTTTTTATCTCCCTATAATAGTTTTGAGCGCATATTTGCTTTTTCCTATTGATTCTTTTATTGTTAGTGGTTATTCGGCAGTATCTTATGGTGTGACTGCAATTTTTTTGACGGAAAAGATCCCCAGAAATCTTATTTTGATAAGCATACCGTCATTTCCACCACTGGAAATCGTTTTGGTTGAATTTGTTGTTTACTCTTTTGCTTTTATTTTTACAGCTGCGATATCTTCTCTGGTTGTTCAGATATTGAGGGAACAACTTATCAGAGTTAAGGTTGATATTTCGGATATAGTCGAAGCTATTGATTACGGTATAGTTACAGTGGATGAACAAGGTCATATTGTCTGGAGCAATTCTAAGGCTGCAAATTTTTTTGGGACTTCCCTTTTACCGGGAAAAAAACTTTTAGATATTATAGTTGAAGCTTTTAAGAAACCTGTTGAAACAATATTAAGCAGAGAAGAGAAAAATCTGGAGGTTGAAAAAGAAGATAAGATTTTTATGGTAAGAGGTAGTGATTTATTTGATGGAAAAGGAACAATTTTAATGATAAATGATCAAACTGAGGAAAAAGAAATAGAAAGAAAGATGCAGATGAGAGATAAACTGGTCACACTCGGAAATTTTGCTGCCAATCTTGCGCATGAAGTTAGAAACCCTGTTTCTTCCATTAGAGCTTCAGCTGAGTTGATTGATACTTCTGAGAAAGTGAAAGCCAATAAAAATGAGAGACTTAAAGAACTGATAATGAAAGAATCTGATAGATTGGATTATCTGGTTGAAAGTTTTTTGGATTTTACTAAAAGTTTCAATTTAGAAAACAAGACAATTCAACTTTATAATCTAGTCGAGGATGTGATTAGTGATCTTAAAAAAAATAAGTTTTTTAATCGAAACATCAAGTTTCAAAATGAATTAAGCGAAGATGCTACTATTAAAGGAGACCATAATCTTCTCAAGAGTATATTGTCTAATCTTGGTGTTAATTCTTTAAAAGCAATGCCCAGTGGAGGAAATATGATTTTTGGAGTAAGAGAGGAGAATGGGAAATTAATTCTTTTTGTAAAGGACACGGGATGTGGTATTCGAGAAAAAGACCTGAGTAAAATTTTTTCTCCTTTTTATACACATTTTAGGGAGGGCTTTGGTTTTGGACTTCCTATAGTAAAGAAAATAATAGAGCTGCATAACTGGGATATTGAGGTTGAAAGTGTTGTAAATGAAGGTACAGAAATAAGGATTATTGTATGAATGGAAAAATCTTGGTTATAGACGATGAAATAAGTATTCTTGAAGTAGTTAAGCTTGGGTTGGAAGAAGGAGGATTTAAAGTTGATGTTTTCTCGGATCCCATAGAAGCTTTGAATGGATTTTCTGAGGGTAATTATGATGCCGTCTTGACTGATATAAATATGCCTGAAATGTCAGGTCTTGAAGTTCTTCGCCGTTGCAAGAAAATAGATCCGGAGGCGGTAGTTATACTTATAACTGCTTATTCGTCAATTGATTCGGCAATAGAAGCTATAAGGGGTGGAGCCTTAGATTATATAAGGAAGCCTTTCAGAATGGAAGAATTGATTTTACGATTAAAGGAGGCATTGGATAGGGTAAGGATCAAGAAGAGCTTAAAAAATCTGAGGGAAGAGAAACTCGAGGAGTTCAGGATTATTGGTATTAATGATAAAATGAAACAAATAAGAGAGAAAATAAAGAAAGTGGCCGGGACAACTTCTTCGATTCTTATTTTTGGAGAAAGTGGGACAGGCAAAGAATTGGTTGCAAATTTAATTCATTATAATTCCGATAGACCAGGTAAACTTATTCCGATTAACTGTTCAGCTTTTCCTTCCGAATTACTGGAATCTGAGCTGTTTGGCTATAAAAAAGGTGCCTTTACGGGTGCAAATAGTGACAAAAAGGGGTTGTTTGTTGCCGCGAATAAAGGCACTTTGTTTCTTGATGAAATAAGTACCCTTCCAATGGAACTCCAGCCGAAAATACTAAGAGCCATTCAGGAGATGAGTTTTACCCCTCTTGGAAGCACGAAGGAAGTTGAAGTAGATGTCAGGATTGTAAGTGCTACAAATGAGAATATTGAAGGACTAGTTGCTGATGGAAAGTTTAGAGAGGATTTATACTATAGATTAAATGTAATTCCTATAGGAATTCCACCTCTAAGAGAAAGGAAGGAAGATATACTTCCTTTAGTTCAGCATTTTAATAAGAAAATTTCTGAAAGATTAAATGTAAGGGAGAGAACTTTCACTGACGGAGCGTATGAAAAACTTATGAATTATAAATGGGCTGGTAATGTAAGGGAGTTGGAAAATCTCCTTGAAAGATTGATTGTATTAGAAGATTCTGAGCTGATTGATGCTTCTGCTATTCCGGAAGAATTTAGTAGTAGAAGTAAGGTTGACAGGCTGAATTTGGAAGAAATTGAGAGAAAAACTATAAAAAAAGCGTTAGAAATTTCAAAAAAGGACAAAAATAAAGCAGCTGATCTTTTAGGAATCCATCCTTCCACTCTTTACAGAAAAATAAAAAAATTAAATATGGAATCTTCTTTACAATAAGAGAGGTCGCTTTTAAATGATTTTGTTTTATTTTTTTGCTATTGGTGTTAACGTAGATTTTCAGATTGACAGAGATACAAGCTCTATTCCTTATATTATTGTAAATTATGGAGTACCTTACTCGGATTTAGTTTTTTACAAAAGTGATACTGTTTATACGGGAGAGTATCTATCTTCTTTGGTTCTGAAACAAGACAGATACCAATTGGGCGGTAAAAGTAAAAATAATAAACTTTTGGTTTATGATTATAAGAAGACTATATCTTCTGATTATTATCATAGAGATTCAATAAAAATGAAAGTTCCTGAGGGTAAGATAGAGATTACTTTGAAAGTATCGGATCATAATTCAAGTAGGACCTGGAGCAGATCGAGAGAATTAAAAGTATCCAAATTAAAACCGACAGATATTGGATCTATCAGGTGGTTATCGAATCCTTCAAGAGAAGTTGTTACAGATAAGGATACCGTCAAGATTAGATTGAATATTTTTAGCACTGAAAAAGGAAAGACAGAGCTTAAATTCTACTTTAGAGATGAGGATAAGAGAACCCTTTTAGAAAGAGATACTATTCTCCCTGATAGGAGAAATCAAAGTGTAGAAGTTATTGTACCGGCTGATAGATTTAAAGAAGGTACATATGGTTTCTTCGCAGAGGTGAAAAACATTAATGAAGTGAAAGTTGTTAAAGAATCTATTGCATTTAGTGTCTGGAAGCCCTTTTTTGAATCAGAGAGATTTGTTAAAAGAGTTAAACAAATCGAATACATTACATCTTCGGGAGAGGTAAAAGAAATGCTAACCGCGAAAATAGGAGAACGGGAAAGGTTGTGGAACGAATTCTGGGAAAGCAAAGACCCAACTCCTGCAGATGGAATAAATGAGTTTAAAATAGCCTATTTTGAGAGGGTAGATTTCGCTAATAGAAATTTTTCACGCGGTTCTCTTTTTGAGGGATGGAGAACAGATAGAGGTAAAGTTTATATTATTCTTGGCCCTCCTGATAATATAGTTGATGAACCTTTCAACCCGAGCGGAAGTGCTTATCAGATATGGTATTATTACGAGAAAGGATACAATTTGATTTTCGTTCAAAGATATATGACCGGAGATTATCAGTTAGAAAATCCTCCTCCTGAAGTTTGGTGATGATTATAATTTAGGGTATAGGATATAGGGTTTAGGGTATAGAAAAATCCAAATAAAAACTTTATCCCAAATAGTAACCACAAGATTTCACAGATTAACACAAGATTACCCAACCTCCCCAAATATTTTTTATTTTTAAACAACACAATAAAAATCTTCGTGTACTCTGTGTGTCTTTTTCTCAGTGTTCTCTGTGGTAAATTTTTTTAATTAATTCGTGTTATTTGTTGTTTCTTTGGTTTTTTTATTCGTTTTTAAACTTTGATTTGTAATTTTCCATTTTGATATTTGATTTTTACATTTCAGCGGCTTTGCTTGCCCCGTGGAATAGGAGTTTATCAGGTAGTTTCTTCTATTCCACGGGGCAAGCGCTATGTTCTCTTCAAAGAAAAATATTGACAATAAAGAGATAGTAATTACTTTACTGTTATGAAGATAGATGATGTAACTATAAAGAAAATAAAAAACGCGAAAACCGCTTTTGCTCTGACCGGTGCGGGAAGTTCGGCTCCGTCAGGAATTCCTACTTTTAGAGGTAACGAAGGTTTTTGGAAGGATAAAACTCCTTTTTCTTTGGATGCATTTAATGAGAATCCGCAGAAAGTTTGGGAGTGGCATCTTGAAATCAAAGAAATGATAAGAAAGAAATCTCCTAATCCTTCCCATTTTGCTTTGGCTAAAATGCAGAGTCTTTTTAGTAATTTCGTTGTTGTCACACAAAATATTGACAATTTACATCAAAAAGCAGGGTCTAATAAAGTTATTGAACTTCATGGTAATATATACAGAAACAGATGTAATGACTGCGGTAAGATTTTTGGTGAAATCAAAACAAAAAAGATACCTGAGTGTGATAAGTGTGGTGGCCTTATTCGTCCTGATGTGGTATGGTTTGGAGAACAGCTACCGTATAAGGCACTTATTAAAGCAAGAGGATACGCCCAGAGCAGTGAAATATGCTTTGTTATTGGTACCTCAGGAGTTGTCCAACCTGCCGCTTCGATTCCATTGATTTCTCGTGAACATGGAGCTTTTGTAATTGAAATAAATATGGAAAAGACTATTCTTAGTGAACACCTTGATTGCTCTATTTTTGGAGATGCTTCGGAAATCCTTCCCGAGCTATACGAAAGGTTATTGTAAATGTCCGGCAAGCGTTCTTTATTTTTAGAAAAAGCGGAAAAATATAGAGCTAAGTATGAGGGAGTCTTGAAGTCACTTCAGGATCCGGGAATTATTAAAGATAGAAAGGAAATAATAGAACTTTCACAAGAAAAAAAATCTTTGGAGAATATAATATTACCTCTTAATGAATATAATGATATTTTAGGAAAAATAAAGGAAGATGAGAAAATTTTAGCAGAGACCGAGGATGAAGAAATAATTATTCTTGCCGGAGAGGAACTTCAGGAATTAAAAGAGAGAAAAGAACGACTGGCGAATAAAATAAGAGCTACTTTAATGCCTGAAAATGCAGAAGATAAGAAAAATTCAGTACTTGAAATACGTGCGGGAACCGGTGGGGAGGAGGCAGCTTTATTTTGCGCTGATCTTTTAAGAATGTATTCAAGGTATGCTGAAAGCCAAGGATGGAAATTTGCGATAGTTGATTTCAGCAAAACGGAAATGAACGGCTATAGAGAAGTGATAATTTTGATTTCGGGTGCAAATGTTTTTGGACATATGAAATTTGAAAGTGGTGTTCATAGAGTACAGAGAGTTCCGGTTACCGAGTCCAGTGGAAGAATTCATACTTCGGCTGTTTCTGTAGCTATTCTTCCCGAGAGGGAAGAAGTAGAAATCGAGATTAATCCGGAAGATTTGGGGATGGATTTCTTCTCAGCATCAGCCCCAGGAGGTCAACACGTTAATAAAGCTTCTTCTGCGGTTAGACTTACGCATAAACCTTCCGGAATTATAGTTTCTTGTCAGGATGAAAGATCTCAACACCAGAATAGAGAAAAGGCGATGAGACTTCTTAGGGCTAAACTTTTTGATTACGAGCAGGAAAAAACGGATAGCAAAATAAGATCTAAAAGAAAAAAGATGGTTGGGTCCGGAGATAGGAGTCAGAAAATAAGGACTTATAATTTCCCTCAAAATAGAATTACGGATCACAGAATAAATTATACCAAATACAATCTGGACTCATTTCTTGACGGAAGGATTAGTGATTTGATAGAAAATCTAAGGGCTGCCCAAAGAGAAGAATCCGAAGATGAAATTGCTTAAAGTTCTTGATTTTGGATGTGGAGAATTACGCGATTTTAGTCTTGCGCCTGAGTTTGAAAGTTTTGTTTTTTTGGAAGAAGCAACCGGAAAAAGTAAAGAAAAAATACTTGTTTCTGAAGAGCAGATTAAAGAGGAAGATTTTTTAAAATTTAAAAATTATTTAGCCCGTAGGATTAAAGGGGAGCCCTGGCAATATATAATTGGAAGTACAAATTTTCTCGGTTTTGATATTTTTACTGAAAAAGGTGTTTTCATACCTAGAGCGGAGACGGAATTGATGGCTCTTCAGGCAGTTAGTAAATTAAAAAATTTTAATAATCCTTATATTCTTGAAATAGGTTGCGGAACCGCTGCTATTTCAATATCAATTGCGTCTGGTATTAAGAAAGCGAAGATTATTGCAACTGATATTTCAAGAAAGGCAGTTAAGTTATCTAAGAAAAACATTGATTATCATAATCTTAGTGGGAGGATTAGTGTCGTATGCGCGGATTTGTTAGGGTGCTTTGGGAATTCGGAAAAATTTGATATGATTATTACAAATCCTCCTTACATACCGGAAAAGGATTTGATGCAAATCGATGATGTTGTTAAGAGAGAACCCGTTCTTGCTTTAAATGGTGGAGTTGGAGGGGCTCAAATTATAAACGAAATATTGAAATCTTCCTTTGATAAGTTAAAAAACGGTGGTTTGATTTTTATTGAAATTAATTCTTCGAATATCCCCTATATGATAATTCCGGATGGTTTAAGATGTTTATATGAGAAAGACCAATATAATAGAATCAGATTTTTGCTTGGAGTTAAAATATGAAAATAGGTGTTTTTTATACGCCCGGTAAAAGATATATTAAAGCTGTTTTGAAAAATTTGGAAAAAGCAGCAGTTGAGAACGGTTTTTCACTTATTCTATACGATGGAGATAAGGAAAAAATTAAAGAATGTGATTTCGTTATTGCAGCTGGGGGAGATGGGACTTTTCTCTGGGCAGGTTCAATTATATACGATTTTGATATACCTCTTTTAGGTATAAATCTTGGAGGGCTTGGGTTCCTTACTGATATTAGAAAAGAGGAAATAAAGAGTGTCTTTAAAGATCTTAAGAGTAAAAATTATACAATTCAGGAAAGGTTTTTTTTGAAGGCTAATTGTAGGGGAGAAGAGAGTGTTGCTTTAAATGATGTGGTTTTTTCTTCAACCGATATAAGAGTAATTGACCTTGATATATATATAAATGATAGTTTTGTAACGCAACTCTCCGGAGATGGTTTGATTATTGCTACGCCTACCGGTTCGACTGCCTATTCATTGTCCTCAGGTGGTCCGATTTTAAAACCCGATACGGAGGCTATTGTTATAACGCCTATTTCTCCGCATGCTTTGACTTTTCGGCCACTTGTCGTAGATGAAGAATCTCGAATACTCATAAAAACTAAAGAGAAATGCCGGTTTGTTTGTGATGGTCAGAGATTAGTTACTCTTAATTCAGGGGAAGAAGTTTCTATTACAAAAAATTCAAACACTTTAAAAGTAGTGAAATTTGAAGATTGGGACTATTTTGATATACTTAGAAAAAAGTTGAATTGGGGTAATGGATGATTAAAGAAATAAGAGTTAGCAATTATGCTCTTATTGAAAAAATTGAAGTGACTTTGAATCCTGGTTTTAATGTTCTTACCGGTTCGACAGGAACGGGGAAATCCATAATCATAAATGCGCTTTCGCTTCTTCTTGGTGAGAAAGGAGACATAGCCTCCATAAGGAAAGAAGCTGACAAGGCTATTGTTGAAGGAGTCTTTTCCAATTCAGAGAAAATCAATAAAATTTTAGATAGTTACGAAATCCCCGGCGAAGAGGAACTTATAATAAGAAGAATAATTAACAGGAAAGGTGGGGGTAGGGTTTATATTAATGGTTCAATTGCAAATACCGATATTTTAAAAGAAATAGGAAATATTCTTTTTGATATTCATGGGCAGCATGAACACCAGCTACTTATTGACGAAGAGACTCATATAGATTTTATTGATTATTATGGTAAGTTAATGGGTGACAGGGAAATCATGAAAAAAAACTTCAAGTTATTGGGAAGTCTTAAGTCCGAACTTTCGGAGATTGAGTCCAAGAAAAATGAAATAGCTAATCGTAGGGATTTGTACGATTTTCAAAAAAAAGAACTTGAATGTGTGAAATTCAACACGGAAGAATATCAAGAATTAAAAGAAGAAAAGAAAAAACTTGATAATTTTGAAGAAATTAAGGAATTGGTTGAATATGCAGCTGCATTTATAAGCGATGGAGATGAGTCAATTCAAGTGAGACTTTCTGAGATTACTTCAAATATTAAAAAAGCAGGGAAATTTGATAAGTCTTTGGCAAAAATTGGTGAAAGACTGGAAGAATCAGATTTGATTCTTCAGGATGCATCTTTAGAGCTAGACAGATATAAGGATAGGCTTGATTATGATCGGATGCGGCTTTCCGAACTTGAAGATATAGTGGATAAAGTCGAAAGTCTTATAAGAAAATACAGTAAAAGCTACAAGGAACTTTTAGAAATGAAGGAGGACTTATCTACAAAGATTTTCGATATCGAATCTTTAAAAGAAAGAGAGAAAGAGTTAAAAGATGAAATAGCTAAAAGTGAAAAAAAGCTTGAGGACCTTGCCCTAATGATATCCGATAAGAGAAAAGATGTTTCTGAGGATTTTGAGAAAAGGGTAGAGGAAGAGATAAAAGATTTGGGTTTTGAGAAAGCGCACTTTATGGTTGAAATAGAAGAAAAGAAAGAAATTGATGAACAGGGTAGAGATGAGGTGAGGTTTTTATTTGAACCAAACGTAGGAGAAGGTTGGAATAAACTTTCCAGTATTGCTTCGGGAGGAGAGTTGTCACGGGTTATGCTTGCTTTAAAGTCTATTCTTTCGGATGTAGATCGGGTTGAGGGACTTGTTTTTGATGAAATCGATGTTGGTATAGGCGGAAGTCTTGCTAAAAAAGTCGGAGAGAAGATGAGAAAAATAGGTACGATGCGGCAGGTTTTATGTGTTACTCATCTTCCTTCTATTGCCGCAGAAGCTGATTCTCATTTAAATGTTGAGAAGAAAGAAAGAGATGGTAGGACTATTACTGAGGTTAGAGAAATTACAGGAGATGATAGAGTAGAAGAAATTGCCCGGATGATTTCGGGTGAGACTTCAATCGAAACCGCAAGAAAACATGCTGTTGAGCTTTTAAGTGGGAAATAACCGCAGAGGCGTAGAGTACGCTGAGCCACACCACACCCCAATAATGGGACGCAGATGAACGCAGATTAATAGGATTTGAATTGCCCCTCACTGCCCCAGATTAATTAGCCACGGATTTTCACAGTTTTTTTGTTTTTACTATTTAACCATTTTTCTATTTGACCATTTAACCTGGATTCGAAGAATCTATTTAATAGAGCTAAATTTATCACACCCCGTAATTACATTTAATTGCTTGACAAAATAAGAAATTTATATAAAATATACTATAATTAGAGTTAAAATTATATAAAAATGAAGATTTTTAAATTGAGCAGTAAATATTTTAATAGAACAAAAGGATTTCGTTCTACCCATAACACAGAAAACGTGTTGATGTATATGGAGTTAACCGGAAATGTTGAAATCAGTTTATACGACTTAACGTTGGTGTTTTTGCGATTAAATATTAGTACATATAAACTATGTTATCCAAAAAGACATAAATAAAATGCCGACAGTAAGTAGTAACAGAGAACATCATTTGGATGAAAAGTTTGATTCAAACATTTCAGACGCCAATTTCAGCAATAAGCTGTTCATGCGTCTTGTTGCAAAAGGAAAGCGCTTCGAGAATGTTGATTTTAAATATACATTTTTTGAAAATTGTTATTTGAGGAAATGCGTTTTCGACTCATGCGATTTCACTGGTTGTCGATTTATTGGTGTCAATTTTTACGGAACGAGCTTCAGTGGTTGTAAATTTGAATATGCCACGTTTGAGCGGACTATTATCGATAGTGATATCTTGGATACTGGATGTCCTGGCTGGGACAATTTAAAGTTAAGATTCGCTAGAACGCTACGCATGAATTACCAGCAATTAGGTGATTCTGAATCAGCTAACAAGGCTATAAAAGTTGAGTTGGACGCCACCAAAGTCTATTTACACAAGGCGTGGCAATCGAATGAATCATATTATAGAAAGAAATATGCAAGATCAAAATGTGCTGGAATGTTTTTCAAATGGCTTAATTTCAAAGTATTAGACGTTATTTGGGGAAATGGAGAAAGTATATATAAACTAATAATATCGATAATGATCTTTTTGATTGTAATGTCTTTTATTGATGTTATCGCATTTAAAAATATCACCCAAGTCAGTAGTTATTTGAGCTCTTTTCTGAAAATGCCAGCTGTATTTCTTGGTATATTATCACCACCCTACTACCCAAGCCTCTATTTATCATTAATATTCCTTGTAAGATTAGTAGCCATGGGCTTCTTTTTGTCTATTATTATCAAGATATTCAATAGGAGATAATTTTGCATATATACGCTTTTGGTTCTGTCTGTAGAGGTGACATTGATACTGAATCTGATATCGATCTCCTATCGATCGTTGATGGATATGACGATCGTTTTGATTCATCCACTTACTCAATATATTCGTACAATAGACTTATGGAGTTATGGAAGGAGGGGAACCCCTTTGCATGGCATTTGGCTACCGAGGCTAAAATTATTTATTCCTCAAACGGAAAGGATTTCATAAAAGATTTAGGCGAGCCGAAAGAATACATTAAATGCAAACAAGATTGCATAAAATTTTTTAATCTCTATTGCAAGGCAGTTGATTCAATTTCCTCTGGAGGTAACAGCGTAATTTTTGAAATGTCATCGATTTTTCTTGCAGTAAGAAATTTTGCAACATGCTATTTATTAGGACAACATAAGATTGGAAACTTCTCAAGACGTTCTGCACTGCAAATGAACAAGAAGTCTATACAAATCTCCAATGATACGTACAGGATACTTGAGCGTTCAAGAGTCCTTTGTATTAGAGGTACTGGCAAAATTATTAACCGAAATGAGTTTGAAAATTCTTGGGATGAAATAATTTCCATTAAAAATTGGATGGAAAATTTACTGGATGAGGTGATAGAAAATGGATGAATTTAATAACCGAATGGAAGCGCAACGAAACGTCCTCGAAGTAATTAACCGTCAGTTAGATAAAAAAGAAGAACTTTGCGGATTATCTAAAAAAGCTATTGAGAGGTGGATTGTTGCTAATCAAATAAATTCAGAAAGTGAGATTTGTAAAATACTATACACTATTTCCGAAAAGTTGTTTTTTCTTGCTAATAAAAGTCAGGAACAGATTTCGGAAGAATATAGAATGGTTTCTTCTGAGATATCAGAGCTGAAACTTGATCTGGAAAAAGCAATTGGATAACAAGCGGTTGAAGAAGGATTGGTAAATCCGCTGCGCTTCTTTGCCAACCTCTTAACCACACCGTTATGAGCCTTAGTTCCGAAAGAAAAGAAATGACAGATCAATGATTACCCGAACAGCCTTTCATCTTGATTGCCATCCAATAATTCCGGAATGTGGATTTGACTGTCCAAAATGCATACAGAAAATTGAAACCACACTTACCAGCAAGGATGGTGTCAGCACGGTTTACGTGAAAGAAGGGGCGGAAGAAGGGAAAGTCATCGTAGAACATAATCCGGCTATCGCGACCGTGGATCAACTAATTGAGACTTTGAAAATGCTGCCTTCGTTTTATGAAGGCTTCTTTATACCAACTGTGACTACATCATAACAAGAGAACAACAGGGTCGGACCTTGAAATGTGAAAAGGTTAACATTTAGTATGATAGTAACATGTTGACATAATAGATAAATTATGTAACTTAAAAAAAAATATGATAAACAATGAATCAACTATTGATTACCAGGAAGCAAAAAACGATATTAGTTTCACACATATAATTGGGTAAGAAGTATAACAGGATTACAGGAAGGCTTAACAAAAGTTTTCGACCGACTGAAGTTTCGTCGGTTAAAACTTGCCGTTAGATGGCTAATCAGAAAATGTAATATAGGAATTGAAAAAAATACTAGTAAGGAGGTTTCCTTTTTATGAATTCATTATCGGGTAACAAAGTATGGAAAGATCGTTTAAAAATAATTAAAACAGAAGTAGAAGAATTTCGCATTCTTAAATTTGGTCCAAAACAAAATAATATTTCTCAAGATGAAGAATGGTGTGAAGTGTGTGTTGACGGGAAAAATAAACGTATTAGATTCCATGATTATGGGAAACTTTATGAAATCCCTGGACTATACGAAAAATTATTTTACGAAAAATTAAAATGTTGTTCCCCAAGTGTTGTTGTGAATTTATTAGAAGATGTGGCTTCTGATTTTGGTGAAGATACCGATGAATTTAAAGTTTTAGATGTTGGAGCTGGTAATGGAATGGTTGGCGATGAGTTAGATAATATCGGTGTTGATTCAGTTATGGGTATTGATATTTTGCCAGAAGCAAAAAAGGCGACTTTTCGGGATAGGCCTAAGATTTATGACGATTATCTTGTTACTAATCTTGCAGATATGCCCCAAAAACACAAAATCAAATTAGAAGAAGAAGATTTTAATTGTTTAACTACGGTAGCAGCTTTGGGATTTGGCGATATTCCGCCCATTGCTTTCTTGAGAGCGTTTGATTTTATTGAAACACCAGGTTGGATTGCCATTAACATCAAAGAAGATTTTTTGTACGAGGATGATACAAGTGGATTTTGTCGATTAATTCGACAAATGAACCGTGAAAAACTTATGCAAATTCAGAGTTATCGTCGTTATCAGCACCGTATTTCAATAACTGGGAAGCCTCTATATTATGTAGCAATGATTGCCCGAAAATTAAAAGCGGTTCCAAATACATTGCTAAATAAATGGGATCATTAAGATTATCTACCTTTAAACAACAAAAGACTTGATATTAAATTTTAAAATTAAAAAATGTGTGGAATTCTTTGCGTTTTAGGAGACTTACAAGAAAAAAAATCACTACCTGAAACGATGTTACAGTTATTAAAGCATTGTGGTCCAGATGACAGAGGCTCGATTAAAGGAGAAAGCAATAAACCTCACGTCTGGTTTATATGCGTTTCTTGTTGGTGCAACATGGGTATGCGGAGTGCTTTTAGTCGCAATGGCGTTAACTAAATACAATACTCCAATGTCGATAATCTCTCCATTGAACTGTACCGCATGTTTTGTTACAGTACTACTTGCTCTGTTTATATTCTCGGAATGGAAGGAGACGCATGTCGCACGCCTTTTTATTGGCACCATTCTGATAGTAGTTGGAGCAATGTTGGTATCAACATCTTCTGAAGAAAGTAAAATACAAAATCCGAATTTACCTGATGACGGGTTGCGTAGTGAATGTTCCATTGATTGCAAATGATTGAAGAATAACAGAAAGAATAACAGGGGCTGACCTTAAAATAGTGAATTAGTGAATTAGTGGAAAACAAAAACAAAATTAGCCAAGGATTAACACGGATTAGCACAGATCTTTTTCTTCTATTTGGCTATTTTTTTATTTGACCATTTAACCTGGATTCGAAGAATCTACGAGGTGAATATTTATTCATTTTTTATCAGTGAAGCCCCTTGACAGCATAAAGAAAACTTATATATTCGAAACGGGTAAATTGGTGAACGAAAAAAAAGTATTAAAAAGAAACGAAAGAAATTTTGCGATGCCTGGTTCCAGGCATATTTTTTGGAATCCTACTGGAGTGTTTTTTCTTAAAAAAAGTAAATTTACGGGAGAGGTTAATATATGTTAAATAGCAGAAAGTTAGCAAAACTTATTTTGGAAGACGGTTCTGTTTTTAAAGGTTTTTCTTTCGGTTCAGAAAAAGCTGTAAATGGGGAGGTTGTTTTTAACACCGGTATGGTTGGTTACCCGGAGACTTTGACCGATCCTTCGTATAAAGGACAAATACTTGTTTTTACTTATCCTTTGATTGGAAATTATGGTATTGCTGGGGATGAGAGGGAAAATAAATTATTAAAGAATTTTGAGTCAGACAAAATTCAGGTTCAGGGTCTTATTATAGCTGATCTTTCATCCGATTATTCTCACTGGAGTGCCAAAAAATCTTTAGCGCAGTGGCTTAAGGAAAATGATATTCCTGCAATATATGATATAGATACGAGAATGTTGACAAAGAGACTACGAGAGAAGGGAACTCAACTTGGAAAAATAATTTTTAATAATGAAAAGATCAAATTCGAAGATCCAAACGAGAGAAATTTAGTTGCTGAAGTTAGTGTAAATGAAGTAGTAGAGTATAAGAAGAGTAAGAAAAAAGTAGCTGTGGTCGATTGCGGTGTTAAAAATAATGTAATAAGGGCTTTTTTAAACAGAGATATATCTGTAATAAGATATCCCTGGGATTATGATTTTACAAAAGATAAAATTAATGGCGTTTTAATCTCGAATGGACCCGGGGATCCGAAGAAATGCGAAGCTACAATAGAAAATGTCAGGAAAGCTATTTCGATGAATATACCGATTCTTGGGATTTGTTTAGGGTCTCAGATTCTTGGGCTTTCTGCGGGAGCGGATACCTATAAGTTAAAATATGGACATAGGGGTCAGAATCAACCATGTGTAGAGGTCGGGACGAAGAGGTGTTATATTACTTCTCAGAATCATGGATATGCAGTTGATTCCGCGACTTTAAAGGAGGACTGGAGGGAATGGTTTTTCAACAATAACGATGAAACAAATGAGGGAATAGTTCACATTTCTAAACCTTTCTTTGGTTCTCAGTTTCATCCGGAGGCTTCTCCCGGCCCTGACGATACTGAATTTATTTTTGATATGTTTGTGAGGACAATATGATAAAAAAGAAAATAAAAAAGGCATTAATTTTAGGTTCGGGTGCGATACGTATAGGGCAGGCAGGGGAATTTGATTATTCCGGAAGCCAGGCAATTAAAGCTTTAAAAGAAGAAGGTATAGAAACCGTTTTGATTAATCCCAATATAGCGACGATTCAAACTTCATCCTATCTTACTGATAAAATTTATCTTTTGCCGTTGGATATATATTTCGTTGAAAAGGTAATAGAAAAAGAAAAGCCTGACGGTATATTACTTGCTTTTGGTGGGCAAACAGGTTTGAATGTTGGAGCAGAATTAGCGGAAAAGGGTATACTTGATAAGCATAATGTTCAGGTACTCGGAACTCCCGTTGAAGTTATTTTAGATACTGAGGATAGAGCCCGATTTATAAAAAAGATTTCAGAAATAAATCTAAAAGTTCCTAAGAGCAAAGCTGTTGATAATGTTGAAAAAGCGATAAAGGCCGGCAATAAAATAGGATACCCTGTTATAATAAGAATAGCGTACGCTTTGGGAGGTTTAGGTTCAGGTGTGGCTTATAATGAAAAAGAGTTAAGAGATATTGCGAAAAGAGCCTTTTCCTTTACTAAGCAAATACTGGTCGAAGAATATCTTGGTGGCTGGAAAGAGATAGAATATGAGGTAGTTAGGGACTGTTACAACAACTGTATAGTGGTTTGTTCTATGGAAAATCTTGATCCGATGGGTATCCATACCGGTGAAAGCATTGTAGCTGCTCCTGTTCAGACTCTTACAGCTTCTGAAAATTTCAGATTGAGAGCATTTACTATAAAAGTGATAAGACATCTTGGTATTGTTGGAGAATGTAATATTCAGTATGCTCTTGATCCTAAATCCGGAGATTACAGAATAATTGAGGTTAATGCAAGATTAAGTAGAAGTTCTGCGCTTGCCTCTAAAGCTACAGGTTATCCTCTTGCTTTTATTGCGGCTAAACTTGCTTTAGGATATGGATTGACCGAGTTGAAAAACGCTATAACAAAGGAAACTTCTGCGTGTTTTGAACCGGCTATCGATTATGTTGTTCTTAAATATCCGAGATGGGATCTGCAAAAGTTTAGAAAAGTAAGCCTTAATATAGGTTCGGAAATGAAATCTGTGGGTGAAGTTATGGCGATTGCCAGGAGTTTCGAGGAAGTTTTGCAGAAAGCTATCCGTATGTTAGAAGTCGGTATGAATGGTGTTGTATGTAATGATATAGAATTCGATGATTTAGATCAGGAACTTGCAAAGCCTACCGACAAGAGAATTTTTGCTATTGCTGAAGCAATAAAAAAAGGATATTCTGTCGATAAAATATATAAAATATCCAATGTTGACCCCTGGTTCCTTTATAAAATAAAAAATATAATTGATGTAGAAAAACAGTTAAAAGGGAAGAAAATAGACAAGATTTCAAAAGAATTATTAAAAGAAGCCAAGCAGAAAGGATTTTCGGATAAGCAAATTGCTATTTTGACTGGTTCAAAGGAGCTTGAGGTAAGAAAGACAAGAAAGAAGAAAAACGTTATTCCTTATGTTAAACAGATAGATACACTGGCTGCGGAGTATCCCGCTAAAACTAATTATTTGTATATTACTTATAATGCTTCGGAAGATGATTTGGCTTTTGGTGATAAAAATCAAGTTGTTGTTCTGGGAAGTGGAGCGTATAGAATTGGTTCCTCGGTAGAATTCGATTGGTGCTGTGTTAATTCTGTTAATGCACTCAGAAATTTAAATTATAAAGCTATAATGATAAATTATAATCCGGAGACGGTGAGTACGGATTACGATATTTGTGATAAACTTTATTTTGATGAAATGACACTTGAAAGAGTTCTGGATATATATGATAAAGAGAATCCGCTTGGAATTATAGTTTCAGTGGGTGGGCAGATTGCGAATAATCTTGCCCTACCTTTACATAAAAATGGTGTGAAAGTGCTTGGAACTTCACCGGTTGATATTGATAATGCTGAAGACAGGCACAAATTTTCGAAGTTGTTGGATAAGCTTGGCATCGATCAGCCGGAGTGGAAAGAAGTTACTACAATTAAAGAAGCGGAAAAATTTTCAAAGGAAGTTGGGTACCCTGTTCTGGTACGCCCCAGTTATGTTCTTAGCGGTGCAGCTATGAGTATAGTTTTAAGCGAAGATGAATTAGAGGGATATCTTAAAAGGGCTTCTGAGGTTAACAGGGAGCATCCTGTGGTGATTAGCAAATTTATTACCGGTGCTAAAGAAATAGAAATCGATGCGGTTGCGAATAAAGGTGAACTCTACTGTTATGCTATATCTGAACATGTTGAAAATGCGGGTGTCCATTCGGGTGATGCGACCATGGTATTACCTCCTCAGCGTACTTATCTCGAAACGATGAGAAGGATAAAGATAATTGCCAGAAGAATTGCAAAGGCTTTAAAGATAACAGGTCCTTTTAATATTCAATTCATAGCAAAGGATAATGAGGTCAGGGTTATTGAGTGTAATTTGAGAGTCTCAAGAAGTTTTCCGTTTGTTTCCAAGTTTCTTAAAATTAACTTTATTGATGCTGCAACAAGAGTAATTATGGGGAAGGAAGTTCCTGCTCTCACGAATTCAGCTTTTGATCTTGATTATGTGGGTGTTAAAGCTCCGCAGTTTTCTTTTTCCCGGCTTAAGGGTTCGGATCCCATTCTCGGAGTTGAAATGGCTTCTACCGGTGAGGTAGGGTGTCTGGGTGATGATTTTAACGAGGCATTTCTGAAAAGTTTTATTTCTGTAGGTTTTAGAAGACCAAAAAATACAATATTGCTTTCCACGGGTCCTATTGACAATAAAGTGGAATTTTTAGAAAGTACGAAGATTCTAAAGAATATGGGATTTAAGCTTTATGCTACTAAAGGGACTGCCGAATTTATGAAGGATAATGAAATTGATTCGGAAATTCTTCATTGGCCGTCAGAAAGTAAAGAGCCAAATACTCTCAGTTATATTTCTGACGGAAAAATTGATATGGTTATAAATATCCCAAAAAATATCGAAAAAGAAGAGCTTGATAATGACTATCTTATAAGACGCCAGGCGGTTGATTTTAACGTTCCTCTTGTTACGGATTTACAGGTTGCGAAGCGTTTGGTAGAAGCAATGCAGAGAACTTCTCTTGAAGATTTGAAAATTAAGAGTTGGGATGAATATGAGTAAATTAATTGGACGCAGATGAACGCAGATAAACAGGATTTAATTTTGAGTTATTTTAGTAAAACAAAAGAAACAGTGGGGATGGGTTTTAATCTGAGTATATCTGAGAAAATCTGCGTGCTATTAAACTTTGGGTGGTCTGGGAGAGTAATCTGTGAACATCAGCCTGCCCTGCCTGTCCCGTAAGGAAGAATGACTGTATCGGGGTAGGGAGGAACGACCATACCAGGGTGAAAATCAGTGGCTAATTTAAAAAAAAGTGTTTATTGTTGGAGGGTAGTATGAATTTGCAAATACTAGAGAACTATGTTAATCATTTAAATTTAAAAGAAACTGAAGAAGCAATTAAATTAGTTAAAGATTACTTCGAAGTAGAACTTGCAAATCAGTTAAATTTGACAAGAGTGAGCGCACCTCTATTTGTAGCTGCCGGTACCGGCATTAATGATAATCTTAATGGTGTTGAAAGACCTGTTTCTTTTGATATGAAGAATATATCTGGTGTAAAGGCGGAAATTGTTCAGTCCCTTGCGAAGTGGAAAAGAATGGCTTTAGCCAGATATGAGTTTAGCCAGGGAAGCGGTTTATATACAGATATGAATGCTATAAGAAGAGATGAAATTTTGGATAATCTACACTCTATTTATGTTGATCAGTGGGACTGGGAAAGGGTGATATCCGAGGTAGAAAGAAATTTAGATTTTTTGAAAAATATTGTTAGAAAGATATATGAAGTTTTAAAAGAAACGGAAATGGTTATATATAAGAAGTTTCCTCGACTTCAACCCTTTTTGCGTGATGAAATAACCTTTGTACATAGTGAAGAATTACAGGATAAATATCCGAATCTTACACCGAGGGAGAGGGAAGATGCTATAACAAAAGAAAATGGAGCGGTTTTCGTTATCGGTATTGGCGGGAAACTTGCGGATGGCAATATTCATGACGGAAGGGCTCCGGATTACGATGATTGGACAACGCCTACAGGAGAGAATAGAAAAGGTTTGAATGGTGATATATTTGTTTGGAATCCGGTTTTAGAGAAAAGTTTTGAGATTTTATCGATGGGTATAAGAGTTAACAGGGAAGCTTTACTTAAGCAGCTTGAAATCATGGGTAATGAGGATAGAAAGGAATTGGTGTGGCATAAAATGCTTTTAGAGGGTAAATTGCCTCTTTCGATAGGGGGTGGTATCGGACAATCCCGTCTATGTATGTTACTTCTTCAAAAAGCTCATATAGGAGAGGTACAGTGTGGTGTGTGGCCGGAAGATATGATTCGGGCTTGCGAGGAAAATAATATCTTTTTGCTTTAAACTAAAAATTTAACCACAGAGTACACAGAGAAAAAAAACACACAGAGAGCACAGAGAAAAAAATATACTTTATTGTTTAAAACCAATTCCACATCCCAATTTTTACATGTAGGACATGTAGATACTGTAGTTTTTTGTTTTTTCTATTTAGCTATTTTTCTATTTAACCATTTAACTTAGAATTTGGTTTGGGAAATAGGCATAAAGATTTTTGCCTTGACAGTTAGAATATATCTATCTATAATATCAATACCAGACACTATAGCATGGGAACTGAAGGAGCATAGGAATTGATGCGGCTGGTTTATTTAATATAAACTCAATTGAAAAAGGAGGTTAGTAATGGGAATTTTATCTTGGATCGTAATGGGATTAATCGTTGGTTTACTCGCAAAATTCATCATGCCCGGCAAAGAACCTGGAGGTCTTATTATTACCATTTTGATAGGAATAGCTGGTGCCTTCGTAGGCGGGTTTATCGGGTCTTTTCTAGGGCTCGGGACGGTTACTGGATTTAATGTAGGGAGTATCTTGCTGGCTATCGGTGGTGCTCTTCTTCTATTGGTATTGTACCGGGCCATAAAGAAGAAATAACCCTCTATCCAAATCTAACATGGCTTCTGGCGGACAGCGTAAACGCTGCCGCCGAAGCCAGCCGTTATACCAAAAACTTAACCACAGAGAACACAGAGAAAAAAGAACACACAGAGAGCACAGAGAGAAAAATATATTTGTGTTGTTTCAAACCCAACACACCATAAAACTTTGTGGAACAACAAATCACACGAATTACACGAATGTTTTTATTGTTGCGAAGTTCCATATAGGGAGTCCAAAGCCGTAACCAAATCCTAAATCTCAATTTGATTGCTTGACAAAAGAATTAATCTATATAAGATATACTATGATTAGAGCGAAAATTAGAGAAAAATTTAGGTTTTCAAATAAAATGGAGTTAACCAGAAATATTGAAATCAGTTTATAAAGGCGTAAAAATAATGTGTTTTAGTATAGGTGTTATATGTTAAATGTACGATACAAATTATGAAACGATGTCAAGCTAGAACAAGAGGTGGCGATCAATGTAGAAATAATGCCATTCCAGGAACTAATCATTGCTATTTGAAGTCACATGGTGCGGATAAAACGGCATTTTTTAAGAGATTTTTTAATTTTTTAGTTAATAAGTGGATAATACTTTTGTTTACTATAATTTTAGGTATTATCCCAATTTGTTTTAATCATTACCAAAATCAAATAAATGCTAATTTTGGAATTCTAGTTGGAGAGAAAAAAGCAGAGAAAAAGATTATTGCTATTGGAGGAATTCGCATTATTATGCAAACTTCTGAGGGTGTTGTTATTCGTGATAATGGAGAACCGGTTTTGTCAATTCAAATTAGAGATGGTAAATTGTATGTATCTGTTATTATTCGAGGAAATAATGGAGATTTAATTGCAGAAATTCGTGATAATGAGTGGAAACTTAATAAAAATCAACGTTTTGATAGAAACTATAGTGATAACGCTCTCGAGGTAAGGGATAAATCAGGATATGTTGTTTTGCAGATTGTTAATTTTGGAGATGTTATACATTTTGCGGGGACATTTTATAATAATAATGGATATGCTGTTTCGTTTGTACCTTTTGAGGATTTAACTGCTGCAATTGCATTTGGCCCCTCCGTAAAAGATTTACAATTTCATATAGATCCCATATTTGAATATCCAAGCGAACTACATTTTGGTTCCTGTCCAGGTTTTAAAAAACTAGAAAATATTGTACGATCGGGAAATTCGACTTTTTATTTTGGAAATTCTATTGATATCGGAAAACATTTTAGGGCAAAAGGAAGTATTGGATTACTATAGCGGAATGCTGTGCTTCATAGGTCAATAAAAAAATATTGTTGTTTCTTTGTGTTCTCTGTGGCTTTGTGTGAGAATAATTTGTTGGGGTAGTAGGGTGGGGGTACAAATAAAAAAAGCCCGGCAGCGACCTACTCTCTCACCTCCGAAGAGGCAATACCATTAGCACTGGAGAGCTTGACTTCCGTGTTCGGAATGGGAACGGGTATGTCTTCTCCGTTATGGCCACCGAGCAATTTCATAATAATGTCTTTTTATATTTTGTCAACCCCCTTTTCTTTAGTTGGAGTTTCATGATTTATTAAACAATAATTTCTTGGGAGACAGTAATCGTAATAGTTTTCTAATATTTATAAATGGATAGTATCTATTGTCGAGTTAGAGAATCGCGAGGGTTGACCATTCATCAGGAACGCGGTCAATTTTCCCACCGAGAAAATTGCCGCTCGGCTCTCAGCCTCACTCCTATTGAAATCCAAGGCTTTCAATAGACCATGGCCGTTCGGCTTCCGAGACGCCCTTATGAACGGTCAGCCCTCGCTTTTAATGCACGCTAAAATATATGTTATACCGTGTTAATGAAAAAATCATGAAACTCCAACTCTTCTTTAGAAGTTTAACTTAAAGAAAAATCTCTGTGGGCTCTGTGTTTTTTTTTCTCTGTGCTCTCTGTGGTTAAAAATGGGATGGGGGTTTTAGAATGAATGTTCTGCCCACAAATTGAAGTACCTTCCCATTCCCGGGTAATCTCTGTCCGTGGATGAACTGCCGAAGTTTGTTATGTATTCAGTGTCCAATACGTTTTCTACATTGAGACCCAGTGAAAAATCCTTAAATTTCTTACTTATTCCGAAATCTAAGATGAAAGACTGGTCTTCTATTTTCCATCCTCCGAATGAGAACCATCTTTTTCTTATTCCCATCCATTTTCCTGATATTTCAGCGATTATCGGACCTTCGTAAGAAAGAATACCTGCAACTGAATGTTTTGGTTGGTGCTGGAGTTCTCTTTTGGAGTCATCTATTTCGTCATAACCATCAAGATAAGAATATATTAATGAATATGATAAGTTTTCATATTTGCCGTCGGCTTCTATGTCGATACCAAAAACTCTGCTTTTGGATATGTTTTGAGGAGTCCAGGTTTCATCATATGCTATTCTGTCACGTATTTCTTTTATATGTCCGGAGATCGTAATATATTTTATTTTAATTCCTCCGGTTAACGAGAGGGAATATTCTGGTTTGAGTTCTTCATTAGAGCATCCCGGATAGTAAAGATCGTATAGGGTCGGAGCCTGAAACGCGGAGCCCACAGACGCGAAAATCTCGATTGGTTTTATGATTCTACTGCCTATTGAAAAAGATGGATGTAAGCCAAAACTTCCGTACCAATCTTCTCTTACTGAGGCGAATGTGTTTATATTTTGCGTTTCATGGAAGAGAGAAAGAGCCATCCCTGCTTTTTCTTCTTCAAGTGAAAAAGAGGTTGTATCGTAATTTGATGTATATTGGTCTAACCATACCCTGTCTTTTTCGAGATTGACCGATAAAGACAACATTTTGTAAAGAAATTTCGTATTTAATTGTCCGACAATCGTTTTATATCTGGCATTTGCTGTTATTGTATCTGTTTCTTGTGTAAAGAAATCTATTACTTGATCATACTTCCAGTTATATTCAAGTATTTCTCCTGTAATAGCCGGTTCGATAAGTATCCCAAGATCGCCGTTTGTAAAAATTTTACTGTACGAGAGGTCTGCAAATTGAGTTTCCTGGTTGTCAAAAAAAGAAGTTGCGCTTGAATCTCCGAATATTGGAATCGCAGCGCTATCGGGCAGTACACCCGGTGTACCCAGGTCTTTATAACTTCCGGTAAAACTTAAATCATTCCAATTAAGAGCAAGTGCATAATGTTCGAAATCCGTATTACTCCTTTGTCCTTCGCCTTTTTCAAGATTTAAGTTACCGTTTACGCCAAATTTGTAAAACTGTAGATTTGTACCTAAAGTGGAATTGGAATTTCCCTGAAATCTTATATAATTTGTTTCTTTTCCTGTGATGATATTTATAATCCCGCCAATTGCATTGGAGCCCTGAAATACAGAAGATGAACCCTTAACTATTTCAATCCTTTTTATCGCGCTTAATGGGAATGTGGAAAGGTCGAATCCGCCTGTTTTTGGATCGCTTACTCTATGTCCGTTAAGCATTATAAGTGTGTGTTTTGGGGTATATCCGCGAACGGCTGCCTGGCTCAGCGAGCCTGGGTCTCCGTTTTCGTTTATTTTAACTCCTGCTTCTTTCTCAAGAATTTCACCCAGTTTGTCGATGGTTAGTAAATTTTCAATCTCGATTACTTCAACTTGATAGGGGAGATGTTCAAACCTGTCTGCTGTTACCGTTATTCCTTTCGATTCAAAGTACATTATGCTTATTAAGATTAATAGCATCAAACCTCCTTTTTTGTATTTTTTGGATTGTTGGGGTTAAAATAAAACCGTAAATAATACCTTGAGTAAAGACATGCCAGATAACAAAAGGCAGCCCCAGGATAAAATAAACTAAGAAGCTATTTTTAGTCGGGAAGAAAAGAAACCCTGCTGATGTAGTTAATATATCGGATAATAGTGTGATGAAGACTCCTATGGGTAAGATAATGTGTGCTTTATTCCATCTTTTTTTATGGCAAAGACCTCCAAATGATCCGATTAATATTCCTACAATTATTTGTGCCATGAGAAGAGGTAGGGGAGACATACCCATTGGATTTAGTAAACCGAAAATAAGATAAGTAAGGATTCCAACCAATGTACCGCTGCGAAGACCAAATAATACTCCTGCCAGGAAAACGGTTGAAGAAACAAGTTCAAAATTGGGTATATAAGAAAGTAAATACCCTAAACCTAAGGCTAAAGCCGTAAATATTGTTATATATGATATTTCTTTTAATTTGTCTATTTCTCTTCTCCCCTCGGAGTACTCTAAACAATAGCAGGTCTCCTGACTTATGGCCGTCCTACTCACTGCACCTTCCCGGGTAAAAATATTTACCCAGTGGTATCGGCAGTTTTCGTTGCCAAATACAGTAGCGGGGCTGTAGCGGATTCTGACCGCTTTCCCTTAACTATTCAGTTTTAATAATATTTTGTTATCGGTAAAAGTCAAGGCTTTTTAAAACAAATTTCTCACACAGAGACACGGAACACACAGAGAAAAAACAAAAAATTATATTTTGTTTATTTAAAAGCCCTACCAGAGCCACAAATTCTCCACATGTAGGACTTGTAGTGCTTGTAGGCTTTGATTGTTTTTATTGACAAGTGGCCTATTTCCCGAAAACGATAGAGTATAATATACAGTTTACAAAGTTCATTGTGAACTCTTTTTCACGTATTTTTTTAAACAAATATCGTAAGTTTTTAATAAATACAATTAAAACAAGTTGTGTGGTGGGGCTTTGTGTTCTCTGCGTCTCTGTGTGATAATAATTTTTGGGGATGGGGGTTAGCGGTAAGCCGTCAGCGATTAGAAGATCAAATCTTACCCTGGATTAGTCTGATTATATCATTAAGTACTGTCAAAATCATAAGAGAAAGAAAAATGATAGTACCAATCGTCTGAACGATTTTAAGCAATGTTTTGGGGGGAGGTTTTTTCGAGGTAAAAGTTGCTAATGACATTACAATGTGAAATCCATCTAAAGGAGGTATTGGTATTAGATTTAATACAGCAAGATTAATTGTTATTAATGCGATAAACATTAAGAGTCTAATAAATCCCAATTCCATGAATTTTTTAGTGTACATAACAATTCCAACTGCTCCTGCTAAATTTCTTGGTGAAACTTTTCTCTGGAATAGCCAGGAGAATGTTCTATAAATAAGTAAAGCAGTATGCCAACTTTGTTCCCATGCAAAAGAAAATGCTTGTGCGGCGCCTATAGTTATTTTTGTGGTCGGTGATTCTATTCCAATTGCTCCTATATTTACTATTGAATCTCCCTCCATGCTCTTTTGTTTTTCAGGTACTATCCTGGTTTTAATTGTATCCCCTTCAGATAAGAAAACAATACTGAGTGTTTCTTCTGCCGCGGGATGGATACTTGATGTTATATCATCCCAGCTGTTTATAGATTTATTTTGAATTTTTAAAATACGGTTGCCTTTTTTTATCCCTGCTTTATCAGCGGGTAAGTTTTTGTAGACATTTCCCACCACTGGAGGTCTGAAGGGTATTAATGAATCAATGTTAAGAGAATCTACGGTTATCTCGGTTTCTTTACTATCACGGATAAGTGAAATTTTAGAGTTCTTTTGTATTTTTTCTGTTATTTCATACCAGTTGGAGACTTCCTTACCGTTTATTTCTATTATTCTGTCGTTTGGCAAAAGATTGCTCGCTGTATTTGCTTCTCGTATTGTCGTTGTTGGTGTTACTTCAACGCCATTAAATAATAGCACCGATAAAAATATTAAAAATCCGAGAGTAAAATTTGCAAATGGACCGGCGAAAGCAACTGCAGTTTTTAAAAAGAAATTCTTGGAATAAAACTCATCCTCTTCACCCTTCATTTGTTCCGGGTCCATTCCTTTTATTTCACAATAGCCTCCGAAAGGTATAGCGGAGATTCTGAATTCCGTTTCTCCCCATTTGAAAAACGTAAATAACTTTGGCCCAAAACCAATTGAGAATACCGGAGCGTACATTGAAGACCATTTGGCTACAACTAAGTGAGAAAACTCATGTACAAAAACTATGACACTTAAAGCTAAAAACGCAACGATTAGTCCTAAAAACATTTACATTATCCTCCGGGCTTCAATTCTAGCCCAATTAAGTGCTTCAACGATTTCCTTTTCTCCGGGGTTCTTATTGATTTTATGCGAGTTTGTTACCTCGAGAATTATATCCATAATATTTTGAAAAGATATCTCTCCTTTTAAAAATCTGTCGACGGCAACTTCATCTGCACCTACTAAGACGGCAGGTAGAGTTCCTCCTTCCTTTAAGATCCTGTAACTCAAGGATATGAGCGGAAATTTTTCCCGGTTTATTTCTTCGAAGTTTAGAGACTCCAGTTCTGTCAGATTAAGTCTATTCGTCGGGGAATTAACCCTTTCGGGGTTGGTTAGAGCAAATTGTATTGGTATTTTCATATCCGGAATAGACATTTGCGAGATAATAGACCCGTCAGCGAATTCTACCATACCATGGATTATTGATTCGGGATGTATTATGACTTCAATTTCTTCGCACTTTAGATCAAAGAAGACCGAGGCTTCGATGATTTCGAGTCCCTTATTCATTAGAGTTGCGGAATCTATAGTTACTTTATTGCCCATAACCCAGGTTGGATGATTGAGTGCTTCTTTGGGAGTTATGTTGCTAAGGTCTTTTCTGTTGTAGAATGGACCCCCGGAAGCTGTTATTATTATTTTCTTTATATTTTTATCTGGCGAATTATTTAGTATCTGGTATATCGCGGAGTGTTCACTGTCCACTGGAACTAATTTTCCGGGAAGATTTTTTAATTCCTCTCTTAGAAGAGGAGAAAATGCTACAAGAGTCTCTTTGTTTGCTGTGCATATTCTTTTGCCGTTTTTAAGTCCCTTGATAAGCGATTTATAAGAAGATATTCCGGCTGTTGCTATTACTATTATGTCTATTTCGCTATTTTCGTATAGAAAATCTGCTTCTTCGTGTCCAATTAATATCTTAAATTTATTTTTTAATTTTTCTTCTAATTCTTCTTTATTACTCGCAAAGAATGTACCAACATATTTGGGTTTGAATTCCTCTGCCTGTTTAGATAAAAGTGAAATATTTCTTCCCCCGAATAAGGCCTGAACCTTAAAATCTTTAAGGTTTTTTATAACCCTGAGAGTACTTGCCCCAATAGAGCCCGTTGATCCAAGTATTGCAACGTTTTTCATCTTACTGCAAAGAATCGGAGGTAGTAGTATATAAGGGGGGCTGTAAAAAGTAGTGAATCGAATCTATCAAGAAAACCACCGTGCCCCGGAATTATATTTGAGGCATCTTTTATTTGTACGTCTCTTTTTATCATTGACTCGACTAAATCTCCTGTAGGCGCGATGATTCCTACTATAATGCCTAAAGTAACGCAATCAAACCATGAGAGGTAAGAAGCGTAGAGATAGTGATATATAAAGGCTGCGGCAATTGTCGCGAAAACTCCTCCAATTACCCCTTCCCAGGTCTTTTTGGGAGAAACTGAAGGGAAAAATTTTCTTTTTCCGAATTTTCTACCTACAAAAAAAGCAGTTGCGTCATTAATCCAGGTGAGAACAAAAGGAAGTAAGGCAAGGCTTGTCCCAAGACGTATTTCGATGCCGAAAATATTTTTATAACTTAAAGCTTCTAAAACCTTGGGCATTTGCATTAAAAGTATGAGATGGCTGAATAGCCATCCGACATAAATTACCCCAAATACTGTTCCGGAAAGGTGAAATATCGCTTGTTCTTTTTTCGGTCTGAACAATTCTGCGCAAGCCACAGCGATAACCAGAGATGTTATAGTTATAATTGTAAATAGATGACTTTGAAAATATGCATTTAGTCCTAAAACTAAAGAAGAGATTATTGCAAGGGATTTGTATGGTGTAAGTCCTCGTTCTCTTAGTATATCACAGAATTCATATACTCCGAGAAAAATGCCCAATTCAACGAGTAATAAAAAATATATTCCTCCGCTCCTGGCAATAAAAAACAGTGCAGGTATGAAGAGAAGTGCTGTTATCCAACGTCGAGTTAAATTTACTGAATGGTCCCGAATCTTCTTTCTCGCTTTTTATAAGAGTTTAATGCTTGGATGAAGTCACTTTTATCAAAATCCGGCCAGAGTTTATCGGTAAAAAATAATTCCGTGTAGGCTATTTGATACAGTAGAAAATTGGAGATTCTTAATTCCCCGCCGGTTCTAATAAATAGATCAGGGTCCGGCACATCGGGCAAAAACAGAAAATTTCTGAAACTTTCTTCCGTTATCTCTTTTCCTTTTTTTATAGTTTTATTAACTGCTTCAACTATTTCTGACCTGCCGCTGTAGTTGAATGCAAGTATAAGATCCAATTGATCGGAGTTTTTTGTTTGGGCTTGAATCCACAATGCTGATTTTTTTACGTCATCGGGTAGTTCTTCAAGGTTGCCCAGAAAATGAACTCTAATTCTATTTTTCTTTAATTCGTTTATTTCTTCTTTTATCACTTTAGAAAAAAGTGACATTAACCCCTCGACCTCTTCTTTCGGTCTATCCCAGTTTTCACGAGAAAAAGCATATAACGTTAAATATTTTATATTAAACTCTTGACAGTATTCAGTAACTCTTCTTACGGTGTTTACTCCGGCAAGATGACCCTGTAAGCGAGGCAAAGATTTTTCTTTTGCCCATCTTCCATTTCCATCCATTATTATTGCTATATGAGCAGGAAGATTTTTATTATCCATCAAGGATTTCTTTTTCCTTTTTTATAAGAATATCTTTGATCTTATCTGTATAATGGTCTGTTACTTTTTGAATTTCATCTTTACTTCTTAGTTCTTCATCCTCTCTTATTAAACCTTCTTTTGCCTTATCTTGAACCACTTTTATTGTATCTCTTCTTATATTTCGGAGAGATACTTTTCCTTCTTCGGCAAGGCGGTGAACGAGTTTTTTTAATTCCTCTCTTCTTTCATCGGTAAGGGGAGGAATGGGGATACGAAGGACCGAACCATCGTTGGATGGATTCAAGCCTAAATCTGATGATATTATTGCTTTTTCAATGTTATTTATAGCGTTTGCGTCAAATGGGTGAATTACGATAAGATGTGGTTCGGGAACCGCAATTGAAGCAAGCTGATTTATGGGCACTTTTGTACTATAATAATCGACTTTTATGCCTTCTATAAGTACTGGAGAAGCTCTTCCTGTTTTGATGCTGGCAAATTCTTCGGAAACTATTGAGAATGATTTTTCCATTTTTTCGATCATTTCTTTCTTGATTTCCTTATCCATTGTTCCCTCCTTTAATAATAGTTCCTATATTTTTACCCATGATTACCTTTTTTAAATTATTTTGAACTTCATTGTTAAAGACGATTAAAGGTAAATTGTGATCCATTGCCAGTGAGAAGGCGGTCAAGTCCATTACTTTTAAACCCTGGGCTAATGCATCTGTATAGGTAAGTTTTTTGTAAAATTTCGCATAGGAAAATTTATTGGGGTCTTTATCGTAGATCCCTTTAACGTTGGTTGCTTTTAATAAAATATCTGCGTTAATCTGCAAGGCACGAAGAACGGCGGCAGTATCGGTTGTGAAGAATGGGTTGCCTGTTCCTCCTACGAAAATAACTACATGGTTTTGAGTCAATAAATTCATTGCTTTATGTCTGCTGTATTTATCGCCCACAGAGGATGAAATTGGGATCGCGGATAGGATAGAGTTGGGAACTTTTTTTCGTTGAAGGGTTAAGGAAAGAGCCCCTCCATTAATTAAGGTAGCTATCATTCCCAGTTCATCGAGTTCTCCTGACGCTATTTTGTATTTAAGAGAACCTTCCGATCCTCTTAAGATATTACCTCCACCCACAACTAACCCTATTTCAACTCCTCTTTTATGTATATATTTTATATCGGAAGCAAGACTATCTAATTTTTCAAAAGAAATAGCTTCTTCTTTATCCTTAAGAAATTCTCCGCTTAACTTTATTAATATCCTTTTGTATTTAGGGTTACTCTCCAACCTGGAACCTTTGGAATTTACTTACTAAGATATTTTCGCCTATAACCGCAATTTTCTCCTTTATAAGATCACCTATGGTTATTGATGGCTCTCTATAGTATTTCTGCTCCAATAGAACTACTTCACTGTAAAACTTTTCAAGTTTGTTAACAATGATATTTTCCTGTATTTTTTCAGGTTTATTCATTCTTTTTACCTGTTCTTCATAGATAGACCTTTCTTCCTTGAGTATTTCTTCGGGTACCGATTCTCTATCTACCGAGATGGGATTATTGGCAACTATTTGCATTGCAATTTCTTTTGCAAGATTTTGAAATTCATCAGTTCTGGCTACGAAATCGGTTTCGCAGTTTAATTCAACTACGCCAGCTTTTTGACTTCCAGGGTGGACGTAAGCATATATAATACCTTCTTTTGCGGATCTGCCCATTTTTTTGGATGCTTCGGCAATTCCCTTTTTTCTCAAAATTTGAATTGCCTCCTTAATGTTGCTTTTTGATTCAATTAACGCGTTCTTACAGTCTAACACTCCTGCGTTTGTTTTTATTCTTAATTCTTTGATGAGTTTAACATCAACTTCCGAAGACACACGAACCTCCTATTATACTTATAGATTTATTGCACAAGGGATTATTTGTCCTGCTAAGCTGTTTATTCCTTATTTTCTTGTAATTCTTCTTTGTCTTTGATTGACTGTTTTTCTTCAAATCGTTTTTTCCCTTCAACGATTGCAGTTTCAATTATGTTTGTTATTAATTTAATTGATTCGATAGCATCATCGTTTGCCGGGATAGGATAGTCTACCATTTCGGGGTCAGAGTTTGTATCTATTATCGCTACAACCGGTATTTCTAGTAGATTAGCTTCTTTTATTGCAATATCTTCCCGTCTTACATCAATTACATATAACAAATCCGGGAGCTTTTCCATATTTTGAATTCCATCAAAGTGCTTTTCCATCTTATTTTTTTGCCTTAAAAGTCGACTTTGCATTTTTGAGGATAATTTTTGGAAATCTTCCTGCTCAATTTGTTCGCAGAGTTGATTATATTTATTGATACTGTTTCTTATAACGTTAAAATTTGTGAGTGTGCCACCCAACCAGCGTTCCTTAACATATGAAGCATTAACTCTCTTTGCAGTCTCCTCTAGTACATTCTGAGCTTGTTTTTTTGTTCCTACAAAGAGAAATTCTCCTCCTTTTTCTGCAATATTGTTTACTGCGCGGTAAGCCTCTTTTAATAATTCGACTGACCTTCGGAGGTCAATTATATGTAACCCATTTTTTTCCGTGTAAATGAAAGGTTCCATTTTTGGGTTCCAATTTCTTTTTTTGTGTCCAAAATGTGCCCTTGCATCTAATAGATCTTTAAATTGTAGTGCCACTTTTCCCCCTATCGTTTTGAATGTTGGAAAGCTCTTCTTGCTTTTCTGAGTCCGTATTTTTTTCTTTCTTTAACTCGTGCATCTCTTGTCAAGAAGCCGGCATCTCTTAGTGGCTTTTTATATTCTTCATTTATTTTTACAAGCCCTTTTGCAATTGAATGTCTCATAGCATCTGCCTGGCCTGAAAGGCCTCCCCCTCTAGTAACAATATTTATATCAAAATCATTTTGAACTCCAACTCTTTCAAGTGGTTTCCGTACTTCGTGGACAAAGCGGTCTGATTTAAGATATTCTTTCACCGTTTTTTTATTAACAGTAATTTTACCACTTCCGGGGAAGAAGCGAGAAGTAGCTACTGCATTTTTTCTTCTTCCAGTCACAATGACGAGTACTTCCATGTTTTATCCTCCTACCTCTAATTTCTTTGGCATCTGTGCCGCATGAGGGTGTTTTTCATCGCAATACACTTTTAATTTCTTTATTAATTTTCTTCCAAGTCTGTTTTTAGGCAACATACCGGAAACCGCAATCATTATTATTCCTTCGGGGTCTTTTTCCTTTTTTGCCTTAAAGGGAATTTCTTTTAATCCTCCGATGTAACCGCTGTGCTTTCTGTACAATTTTTGCTCTTCTTTCTTACCGGTAAGTTTTACTTTATCGGCATTAATGATGATAACAAAATCACCGTTGTCAAGATGTGGAGTGAAGTCAGCTTTATGTTTGCCCCTTAATATTGTTGCAGCTTTGGAAGCTAATCTTCCCAAAATTTCATCTTTGGCGTCTAAAATCCACCAACCCTGTTTGATGTCCTCCTTCTTTAATGAAAAAGTCTTCATTTTTTCTCCTTTCCTAATTTAATGCTTTTTTTATCTAATTATTGTATACTTCTTTGGTTTAATATATATGGAAAAGGTATTTTGTCAAGAAGTCTTTTGAAATACAAATGAATTAGTCACAGAGACACTTGAGATAGTCATGCGTCGTGGTCGTGAGTCTTGAGTTAAAGATAAATCCAACCACAATACCTAAGAGAACAACGAATCGAGCGAATAATCTTTTGTTTTTGATCTAAGACCTAAGACTTGGTACCTGATATTTAAACTTTGCCACTTGATATTTTTATTTTTTTTATTATAATAATTGACATGGACAGAAGAAATTACATGGAAAGAATGGTAGAGGAAATTTTGATCGAAATCTTTGAGGGTTATACTGAATATGCTGATATTAAATCTTATAAAGAAGAGATAATCGCTTTAGCGCTTACTAAATGCGAACCATTTTATACAACCAGTGATGTAGGGCATGCGGTAGTGAAGACAAGGATGGATAGCGCTGGTTTTCGTTCGAAAGTCACCTCTATTGTTTTGGAAGCGATAGGGCAAGTTAAAGAAAATCCCAGAAAATAAATTTTTTCCTTAACCTTTCGTTTAAATATGGATTTTTTTAACATCTATACTACCGTATATATCTTTTTATAATTAAGGATTTTTGTTATGAAAGTTGGTTTTCTTCAATTTTCACCTGTTTTTGGTAACCCTGAGAAAAACTTGGATTTTATCAAGGAAAAGATTAATAATACAGGTGCTCTCGATATACTGGTTCTTCCTGAACTTGCGCTTACAGGTTACACTTTTGAGGATTCTGAGGAAGCTTATTCTTTGAGTGAGGAAGTAGGGGGAAAGTTAAGCAAAGAATTGATAAGTATTGCCGGGAAAAACAAAGTTAGCATAGCAGTCGGTTTTCTTGAAAGAGAAGACAAGTATCTTTACAACTCAAGTATTCTTGTTGACGGAAACGGAATTATAGGAGTTTACCGAAAGGTACATCTTTTTCGAGAGGAAAAGTCCATTTTTAAGGCGGGCAATAGGGGTTTTCCGGTTTTTGAGATTGATGGCGTTAAGGTTGGTCTGCTTGTTTGTTTTGATTGGATCTTTCCGGAAGCGTCGCGAACACTTGCTTTAAAGGGAGCCGATATAATTCTTCATTCAGCAAACTTGGTTCTGTCTTATTACCAGAAAGCAGCTATTACCAGAGCAATAGAAAATAGGATTTTTATAGTTCTTGCAAATAGGACTGGAGTAGAGGATAGGTTTGGCGCAAGAAATGAATTTACCGGAGAAAGTGAAATTGTTGATCCAAAAGGAAAAATACTATTGAAAGTGGAGAAAAACGAAGAGGGAATATTTTCCGTTGACATAAACCCTGAAGAAGCCAGAGACAAAAACGTAACAGAATTAAACAATATTTTCGAAGATCGCAAACCCGAGTTTTATGAGAATTGCGGATAATCAATAGTGAATAGTGCGTAGTTAGTAGGGAGTAGGGAACCACAAATATTTTTTTAGATAGATGTATTTTTAGTTTAGTTTGGCTGTAGTATCTTTTTGTTTTTCAGTAACTTAATTTATGGATATTAAACCAACCAATTAAATCTGCGTCGTATGCTTTTTGTGATATGATATAGGGGGGGGATGATTGTAATGCTGGAAATCTGCGTTTATCTGCGTCCTATTTTTTAAATACGGCTTGAAATTTTTTATAATAATGTTAAGATTATATATAGCGGAAGGGCGGATAGTCGCGCTCTCTTTATGAGAGTGAGGAAAGTCCGGACATTGTGGGTAAGGGGGGCTCCCGTAGGGAGGCACCGTAAGGTGACGGAAAGTGCCACAGAAAATATACCGCCTTGCTTTAGGCAGGGTAAGGGTGAAAAGGCGAGGTAAGAGCTCACCGGGCTTCTGGTGACAGAAGCTGCTTGGTAAACCCCCTTTAATGCAAGACAAATTGGGTAGGTCCACTTACCCGGACCGATAATCCCGGGTAGTCGCAAAGATCAATGACTGTCTATAACAGAATCCGGCTTATAGCCCTTCCGTTTTAATTTACCGCAGAGAACACAGAGTCCACCGCACACTTTCAAATGATAGGACGCAGATGAACGCAGATTAAAAAGGATTTTTTATTTGTTTTTTTTAAAATCCCAACCCTTTACCCCGAATAATAGCCACTGATTTGTACTGATAAGCACAGATTCCCTTCACATCCCGTCTTTTATTGTTGTTAAATCAAAATTTTTTTTTAAATCCGTGCTTATCTGTGTTAATCTGTGGCTAATATTTTTTTTATTTCTTTTTCTCTAAAATTATCCATTCCTCGGAAAGTTCGGCGATTTGTGTTATGATGTTTTTGTATTCTGAGTAGTAATCCTCTGGAATTAGTTCTTTTTTCTCCGTATAATAATCCTTGTATGTAATTGATTTTTCAGCCCTTTCAAGAGAATTTTTAAACTCGACAAAAGGGTTTAAAAAGTTAATTTCTTTTGGGAGATAACGAATTGTGTAGTTCTCAGGTATAGATATTTTTATTTCGTTTTCTTCTTTATTGAGTTTTCCCCAGTAAATTGGGTACTTTCTATCTGTTGCTCCCACGGAATAAGCGGAATATTTTATACCGGGTATGTGAAATAATAAGAAGTCGCCCTGTTTTAAAGCCAAACCTTTGGCTTGATATTTTATATTAATTTCAACTTCCGCCTCGTCGTTATCTATATTCATTAGGGAAAGATCTGTTATGTTTGATCCTGGTATGTTTCTGTTTACGTAGCTTTCAATCATGTTGTTCTTATCTTCTTCTCGCATATATCTAAGGCTTTTTAATTTGAGCGCCATACTACCCAGAAAATTCATTCTTTCTTTTATTTTTGCGTCGCCTTTTTCATTAAGTTCTATTGTTCTTGAAATGGATGTTTTTTCTTTATCGTCTCCAAATAAAGGTGTTTGAATGAATTTATCTTTATTTACGGAAAATCCCATAGTGCCTTGATATTCAGGTCTTATATATCCGTATGGATTGAGTTCCGAAGAGGGGTCAAGGAATATACCCCTGAGTTTTATCAAAGCTCCATCGAATTGATATAGAGAAGGAACGTTTTCGGCTAATTCTCCCCTTGTTTTTGAACGGACTAAAACCAATTCTGCGGGATGTCCTTTCGAGATTAAAGCAGAGTACAAAAGGCATGTTTTATCAAGAGAATTCGCCAGTTTGTTTTCTAATATTTCCGCAACACTTTTAGGGTAAATGTTGGAGTTATGAGAGGGCACTCCTACAAATCTTATTAAGTCTATGATTTCTTTATATATGTCTTCTGGTTCGCTGTGTTGTGGAGTGTATTCTCCTTTAAGGTGTTTTTTAAGATTTTGAGATATTTTTCCCCAATCATCCTTGATTTCGGCTGTTATTCTTGGGAAAATATCAGATTTTGGTGGAGCATTGTCTTCATCTTCGAATGCTTCCAGCAAATCAATTTCCCACTGGAAAATTTTATTTCTTCCGGAAAATTTTAATTCAGGATCGTCTGTTTTCCAATTCTGCCAGGCTATATCAAAATTTCTAGGTGCTTCCACTCTAATAATGCTTTTAAGAGTGGGGCCGGAGCTTCCCGTGGTAGTTTCTAGAATAAATGGAAATTCTTCGGTTATTTTTCCGTAAATGGTAATTTTAATATCCAGGAAATTTCCGGGTTTTACTTCTCGGAGTGCTATTTTTCTTTCATGAGAATTCTCGTAAGGGGGTATTCGGGAATAAATAGAAGCATCTTCTATGGCGTTTTCTCTAAGGTGAAGTACGTCACCTTCTTTTGTTATAGTTCTGCCGAAATTTATTTCTATTTTTTCTTCTTTTGATCGGTAGTTAAAACTTAAATTGCCTGAACTTCTTCCTTTTTCGGAGCAAATAGCTCTGATGAGTCTTAGTGAATAGGCGTAACTGGAATCTTTTTCAATTTTAAGGTGTTTATTGCAGTAAATATCTACATACCTTTTGTCTTTGAACTCTGAAAGGTCGGTTTTTAAACTCTTCGATAATATTGGGTCTGTTATATCCTTTGTGGTTTTCCATAGATAGCCTTCTCTTTTTTGTGCAAGATCTATACTTTTAACTTCTTTTTGGGGGAAAGTAACCTTGGCATCTGATGTTGTTACGAATATTGAGTCAGGAGTTATTTTCCTGACTCTGCATTTGTATTCTTCGCCTTTTTCAGTGTATATTATATCTTCTTTCCATTCGCTTTCATTTTTTAAAATTTGCTTATTGCAAGATTGTAGAAAGATATTTGAAAAAATAATAAGTAATATAATTCCCTTTTTCATCGGTTTCCTCCTGTTAATAGCATAATCACAGGTCTTTTTGCGTAGTTTAATATTTCATTGCATAGAGCCTTATAATTACTGTATTCGGAAACTTCTATTTTTTTATCTTTTCTCCTCCAAGCGTCTTTGAATATTAAGGTGTCACCTTTTTGCGTATAGGAAGCTGTATATTCCGCGTTTTTTTCTTTCCCCGCAAATTGTTCGGGTATTGATAAGATTTTTATTTCTTTTGGTAAACATAATTTAAAGGTATGAACAATTTCTTCGGAAGTATCGTATATTAAGTCATAATTACGGTTTGAGAGAGAAAGCTCATTTTTTGTATACCTTTCTTCAAGTTCAGGAAGTTTCAATAGATATAATTCCCCCTGTTTTTTTAGAAGTTCCGGTATTTTATATTTAATTGTCATTTTTAAAGGTTTGGAGATATCATTTAAATTTTTTAAATTGTAATCCATTAGTATTGCTCCCGAAGAGACTCTTTTTGCCATCTGTTCAAACTGTTTTTTCTTTTCCTCGGGTTCGAGCCTTTCCCAATAGGCTCTTATTCCGGCTTCATAACTTCCAGTGTAGCTCGACTGAAAAGTTACGTAAGCTGAATCGTTTTTGTTTATTTTAATTGAGTATGTGTAATTTCGTCTATTTGTTTCGGGTACCGGTACTTCAATGAAGTCAATCCTTGATTTTTGCGCGCAAATTGCGTCCGTTCCGTGATCCATTGTTGCAAAAGAAGGATATCTATGGTGTTCAGAAACCGGATCCAGAAAGTAAGGGTTTTTTCCCGTTGGAAAAACTTCAACAATAGCATGATTTCCCCAGAATGATGGTATTTCTTTGATTAACTGCGGACCTGGGTAGGCATGTAAATAAACCGGGTATGCTTCAATATCAGTTGCTTTTAATAGCGTTGAGAATAGTATAGCCTTATCGGTACAGTCTCCGTATCCGTTTTCGAGGGTCTGGGAAGCTTCGTGACCCGAAACTCCGCTTGATGCAGCTCCTTTTATGGATATATATCTTATATTTCTCTGTATCCAGTGATACAGCGCGGCTGTTTTTTCTTCATGAGTAGTTAAATCTTTTGTCAAAGAATCCGCAATTTGTTGGATTTCTTCGGTTACTTTCATCCTTTTTTTCTGAAAATCGGCGTACCAGTTAAATATATAATCCCAGTCTTTTTGATTTGAAAGACGTAAAAACGGTACCATATCTTCGGTAACCGGCATCAGAGGTTCGTCAACAGGTGGCAGGGTATTATTTTTTTCGAAGATATATTCTTTCGTTGAATCAGTGGATGAAGAATTAACTATAACACCTTTTTCGTTTTTAATAACAAAATTAAAATAACTATCAGAAGGTAGTATTGTTTTTATAGACGATTTTATTACAGGCTCAGATCCTCCGAAGAACCATCCACTTGTAAAGATTTTCTTATCCCATGGGTTAAAAATTTCCTCTATGTATTTGTATTCAACAATATCTCCGACTTCTACTTCTGGTATTGAAAATGAGATTATTTTTGTTTTCCCAAAATAGATTTCTTCTGTTTTTGGTTTTGTTATTTTTATCTTGCTCATATCAAGAGATATAATTCTGCCGTCGCCTTTTATAACTCTTGCCATTTCGATTTTCGTTTTTTCTCTTTGAGGGTCAAATTGTCTTTGGAAAGTAGCCCAGGTCCGTTTGGAATCCTTTAAAACTAATCCACGAAAGTGATATTCGTTACTACGTGTTCCATCCGGGAAAAGGATGTATACTCCTTTATCAAGCATGACTACTCCGTCGAAATCGGAATATTCTTTTATTAATTTTTCTCTATCCTCAAGAACGCCTTTGATATCCTTGGGTAGCTCTCCTTTTCCTTTTTCTAAGCCTCCCTCGCCAAATATGATAGATTTGACATCACTTCTTAAAAAAACGGTATCAGTTGTGTAAATAGAGTCCTTTTTCATACGGATTGAATCCGAATTTACAATTTTACCATTATTTAATTCTATTCTATGGGGAAAAATGAGTAAGGGAATTATTAATATTAATAAAAGCGATTTTCTCAATATTCCTCCTTTTTTTAAAAGGTTGGTCTGTTGGTCGGTTAGTCCGTTGGTATGTTAAAAAAACACACCAACATACCCACAGACTAACACACTAACAAAATTAGACTTAAAACCTGTAACGCTCAACCCTAAACTCATTTTTCACTGACTATTCTTCGTCAAGGGGTGTGATTTTACGAAGTCTTTTCTGGATTCGTTTTGTTCTGTAAGCAAATACCATGACAAAAATAGAAATCATCATCATAAATATGCTTAAAACTTGTGAAAGTGTAAGATATTTAAGTATCAGAGCATTGCCTGAGTACTGCCGAAAGAAGTCGACTATAAAACGGTGAAGTCCGTATAAACCTAAAAATAGAGTAAAGAGAAACCCGTTAAAGACTTTCTTCCTTCTGATTTTCCAGAGTATCAAGAAAATTATAAAAAGATTTAAGGAGGATATAAGTTGTGTGGGAATCACCGGGAGGCTCTGCTGTACTTCACTTGAGATTAACCCTCTTTGTATGTGGTCAATATATACGGGAGGAAACCATCTTGAAGGAAAAGTAACTCCAATACAGCTGCCCGTAACTTTACCATAGCAGCAACCGTTAAGAAAACAGCCTATTCTGCCGATTGAAATAGCTATTGCAATGCCGGGTGCTGTAATATCCATGACTTTAGATAACGGCAATTTTGCCATTTTGATAAATAATGTTCCACCCACAAATCCACCAATAAAGCCCCCGTAGAATACCATTCCTCCTTCCCAGAGCTTAAAAATAGAGATGAAATCCGGGGCGAATTGATGCCAGTTTTCCCATACATACCAGATTCTTGCTCCTATTAGCATTCCAACTATAATCCACATTGAAAGGGATTGTATGACAATTGGTTTGATTAGGTTTCTCATTGCTTCTCTGTTTATGAAGTACATTCCAACAAAATATCCTATTACTGCCATTACTCCATAGGCAGGTACATGAAAGTCTTTAATTACGAGTAAATACCTGTACATTAGTTCCTCCTTTGATTATCTCTGGAGTTAAATATAAGACTATTATTTGGCATTTATAGTTACCTGTTCGCTTTTTTGTTTTTTTCTTAATTCTGATCTTTTTACAAATGTATTTGAAGGGCATTTTTCTAAAGCGGGTTCTAATAATTTGCTGTCTTTTATTTTATCCCACTGTATTTTTGCAAGTTTGCCATCCATTTGTATTATTTCATTTTCCGTTACCCTGGTGCATAGGGTACAACCAGTACAACCTCGTGAACATGCTTTTTTAACCGTTTTAGCGTCATCATAAGAACGGCAGGCGATGTATATATCCTGCTCCTTGGGAATGAGTTCGAAAAGACCTCTTGGACAGATTTTGACACAAATCCCGCAGGCTGTACAATTTTCTTCTATTACGTAAGGTAATCCTTTTTCGCCCATTTCAATTGCGTTAAAAGGGCATGCCCGAACACAGTCTCCGAGTCCTAGACAACCGTACTGGCATCCTTTATCTCCACCCATTAAGTCAAGTGCTTCACAAGTTAAAATACCGTCATAATTTGCAATTCTTTCTGCGGTATCATGATCTCCAAGACAGCAAAGTACGGCTACTTGTTCTTTTGTTCCATTTTCCGCTTTAACTCCCAGTATTTTTGCCACTTTATTTGCGACTTCTTCACCACCGGCTTTACAACCGTTTACAGCATATTTTCCATCGATTACTCCGCCGGCAAAGGCTGCACAACCCGGAGCACCACAGGCACCGCAATCAATACCAGGTAAAAGATCAAGAATTTTTTCTATTCTTTCATCCTTTTTAACTTTAAATTTTTCAGCGCTAAATACTAAAAAAGTTCCAAAAACAAGCGTTAATCCGCCGAGTAGTAATACAGGTATTAAGATTGATGTCATTAACCCTCCCCTTTTTATTAAGGTCACTTTCTTAAAAGTAAAATAAATAGAAGTTATTCATTGTCAAGAGTGGAAAGAAAATAGGTATTGATAAAAAGACAAAAACTAATTGAACCACAGAGAACATAAAGAGTACTAAGATAATAGGACGCAGATAAACGCAGATTTTCAGGATTTTTTTGTTGTTGTTTTTGCTAAATCCCAACCCCTAAATCCAAAATCCCAAGTATAGCCACGGTTCAACACGGATTTACACAGATGAAAAAATTTTTCTTAATTTAATAAAAATAAAAAAATATAGTGATGTGGGGGAGGGTATCCGTGTTTATCAGTGAAAATCTGTGGCTAATTTATGGGTTGGGGGCTGTGGGCTCTGAGGTTTTCGTAAAATAATCGCTGATTTTTTCGATATGTTTTATTGCTCTAAAAAATGCATCGGTTGTTTCGGGACAAAAATGTTTACCTTTTTCTTCTTCAATCATAGAAAATGTTTTCGAAAGAGTGAAAGGTTCTTTTCTATAAGGTCTCTCTGAAGTTAGTGCGTCGAAAAAGTCAGATAAAGCAACAATTTTTCCGGCTAAAGGGATTTTTTTTCCGGCAAGACCCCTTGGATATCCTTTTCCGTCCCATCTCTCATGATGGGTGTATGCGATCTCGGCAGCCGTTTTAATTATATCTGATTTAGAATCTTTAAGAAGTTTAAATCCAAGAGTTGTATGTTTTTTCATTATCTCCCATTCATCTGCATCTAGTTTGCCCGGTTTTGTGAGTATTTTATCCGGGATGCCAATTTTACCAATATCGTGCAGAGGGCTCCCTTTATAAATCGTCTCAATTAAATTATCATCTAAACCAAGAGTTTCTGCGATTATTTTTGAAAAAGTCGCAACTCTTTTAATATGATTTCCGGTTTCCTTATCTTTATATTCGGCAGCCTCACCAAGTACATATATTGTCTCCAACTGGGCAGATTTAAGTTCATCGGTAAGCTGGGCGTTTCTTATTGCTACCGCAGCCTGTGAAGCGAGAGATTCGGCTAATTTTTCGTCAGCACGGGAAAAAAAAGTTGCTTGCCATTTTTCTGTTTTGTTTATGAGTTGAAATACGCCTACTAATTTATTCTCCCGGTCAATAATGGGTACAGTTAACATAGATTTGCATTTGTAACCTGTTTTCTCCTCGAATTCTGTATTATGGCAGTAAGGACAATTTTTTATGGAATTTAAATCTTTTATGTTTAATATTTTTTTATTTTTTGCGCTCCAGCCGGCAATAGACTTATTTGATATGGGTAGAGAGTGTGGAGCAATCGATTCCAAGAAATTTTTTTTACTCATTTTTTCTTCAAGAGTCGGATTGCGTGAAATTCTGTATTTCAGCTTGTTATTTTTTTCGAGATAAAAGGTTCCCGCATCGGCTTTACAAAGTTTGCAGGCATCTTCAAGAATTATATTAAGTAATTTGGCGAGATCTTTTTCTGCTGATAATTTAATTCCTATTTCTATTAGTGTATCATAAGTTCTCATATATATTTATAATAGTTGAATTGAGACAATATGTCAATATTTAATTCACCGCAGAGACGCGGAGAACACAGAGAAAAAATAGATTTTGTTGTTTAGAACCCGCTCCACAACCCCAGATTAGTCTCACACGAAGAACATAAAGAGCACAAAGATAATAGGACGCAGATGAACGCAGATTTTCAGGATTTTTTTGTTGTTACTATTTAACTATTTTTCTATTTAACCACTTAACTTAGATTTGAAAAATCTACTTATGGAACAACAAATAGCACGAATTACACGAATGATTTTTTGTTTTTTTAACTAAAATAAAAGACTCACGACTCAATTCAGATTCTTCGAATATAGAAATCCAAAAAGCAAGACCTAACCCCTCTGCGCTCTTCCCAAAATTAATTGGTTGGTATATCCACAACCTAAAGTTTGCTGGAATGCCTTACAAATTAACTTTATTGCTCCCTTTATCTAACCACTGTTCGAACTTATTAGCTGTGATCAGTTCTGCATAAGTTTTTCCTTTTTGATATTTTCTCAAGTTAATTCTGTCTTTTGCTTTTTTGACTGTATAATCAATAAGTTTCTCTTTAAGGTTTTTAACATCCTTTGCTATTAATTCCGCTTTATGGGATATATGGGTTTGCTCAATGAACAAAGTATTTTCTTCGGTCTTTGATTTTACATAAACCGAACAAATATCTCTAGTATGTTCCACAAACTCTGGTGGATTTCCCCAATATATTTCTAATATGAAACCACTGTATTCTTTTTTATCAAGCAACTTTTCACTCATTTAGGAGCTCCTTTAAAAGCTATTAAGGGTTGCTATCGCTTTTCTTCATGGTCTATAAACTCCAACCAGTCCAAGTATTCTTCCCACTTTTCTTCTGAACTCTCTTTAAGTGCTGCTTTAAGATAATCTATATGGCGATATAGAGGCGCCTTTTGGGCTTCAATTATTTTAGCTACTACAAAAAAGACAACAAAAGCTGCTGCAACCATTAATGCGTATAGAATTGTGCCAAATGCGTCCATGTCCATAATACCCCCTTAAAGTTTAATTAACCTTTAATTCCCTTTCTTGTTACTATTGTTTCCAGTTTCATTCTTTTCATTAATGTATTTCGTGGTTTTTTATATCAATTCTAATATATTTTTCACAATTTATCTTTTTTTCTGCTCAACTCTTTTTCCCTAAACACTTAAGTTCTTTACTAAAGCAACCAATACCTAAAGGTATGGATATAATTATTGGAAAGAATACCACTTAATCTCGTCATAGATGAATTTAATCACTGTATTCCCCTTTTTGTCGATTACGCCCCATTTACCATCCTTTTTAACCTTAGCAAAACCTTCTGAAAAATCCTCTGCATCATCATATTTCAAGGGAATGATCACATCACCCGACTTATTGATATACCCCCCTTTTCAACCGGAGCTAAACCTTCAGAAAAATCCAAAGAAAAAGAATATTCAAAGGGAATAACCACATCCCCTGACTTATTGATAAATCCATCTTTACCGCCAACTAGAATTGCACCTTCAATTTTTTCACCCTTTCTAACCCGAGCAAAACCTTCTGAAAAATCCTCGGTCTTATCATGTTCAAAAGGGATTACAACGTCTCCGGATTTATTGATGAATCCATATTTGCCACCCTTTTCAACCAGAGCTAACCCTTCAGAAAAACCCCGAGCATAATCATATTCAAAGGGGATAACCACATCACCCGACTTATTGATATACCCACTACCCCCCTTTTCAACCAGAGCTAACCCTTCAGAAAAACCCCAAGCATAATCATATTCAATGGGAATTACCACATCCCCTGATTTATTAATATATCCATATTTGCCTTCCCTCGCCAAGCCCCCCTTTCTAACCCGAGCAAAACCTTCTGAAAAATCCTCGGTCTTATCATGTTCAAAAGGGATTACAACGTCTCCGGATTTATTGATGAATCCATATTTACCACCCTTACTAACCGGAGCTAAACCTTCAGAAAAATCCAAAGCAAAATCATATCCAATGGGTATTACCACATCTCCGGATTTATTGATGAATCCATATTTACCACCCTTACTACCTCCCTTTCTAACCCAAGCTAACCCTTCAGAAAAATCCAAAGCAAGATCATATTCAAAGGGGATTACAACGTCTCCGGATTTATTGATATACCCCCATTTATTATACCTCTTAACCCGAGCTAAACCTTCTGAAAAACGCAAAGCATTATCAAAATTATATGGTATGTTTTTCTCTGAATTTGGAGATACGTATCCCCAGGTTAAACCCTTCTTTACGGGTATAAGTATCACCTCTTCACTATTATTCTCGCAAGTGGTTATGAAAAATATTCCGCCGATTAGAACTAAAATAATTGTCTTGAATAAGATTTGTCTTTTCATTATAATTTCCTCCTTTAAAATTTAACTTATCTCCTAAAATTTTTCAATGCGTTTTCCTTTCACAATTTATCCCTGTCTTCCTTTTTATGATAGAATTGATAAGCAATTAAGGGGTTTAGTCAATACCATATTGATTTTTAAAGGAATTTTCATTGGCTAGCTATTTTAACTATATTCTTATAAAAGTTTTCCATTTTTATTTCTTTCGTCCTTTCTTTAAAATTAGGAGAAGAATATATTATTTTAAATAGTATGGGAATGTTTTTATACCTTTCAATATCCTCTATACCGAATTTCTTCTTCCCTTTTATTTTAAATTTAAAATAAACTAATGTACTTCCAGGACTAATTGGAAAGTCAGTTATAGGCGATGATTTAATTTTAGGACATACTCCGTTTTCGTATTCAAAATCAAAGAGTTTAATTTCTTTTTGAGGATAAAGATTAATGTCAGAAATCCTAACAAAGGTTTTCCTTTCTGCGTTGTTTTTAAAATCGATGTTCATGCAGAAGAACATAGAACTAAAATTTCCCTTGGTACCTGCATGTCCCTCATAAACAAAATTTGGATCAACTGTAATGCTTAGTGGTTTTTTGTTTCTTAAAAAATTTTCAATCTTTTTTAGAAAATATTCGAAAGGGATACTTATACCGACCTCCTTTTTTCAATATACGCTGAAAGTGGGGGAGATGTCAAGGGTTTATTTTCTGGTTTTATCACCCTTGACATAAAAGAAAAAGGACTGCATAATTGTAAACTACTATACTTAGTTTTTTTATACTTTCCGGGCGGGAGATTTTTTCTTCTGCCCTTTTTTGTTTCTCTTGACAAGAGAGGGAAAAGACTACATAATAAATTAAGGAATATTTTCCTTATAATATTACCTCAAACGGGAGTTTTTTGCTCCCGTTTGGTTTTTGTGCTGCCCTTGACAGGGAATAAAAAGGACTTTATATTATATTTGTCTTTTCGTTTTTTTGTTTGAGGTGTCTAATTTCTCCAGGCGGGAGCTGAAAGCTTCCGCCTGGTTTTTGTTCCCCAGTCCTTATTGGCAAAGATAAATTTGATAAACTATCTTTTTTGTGTATCAGGCACTACGATTTTTGATATATCTCTGTGAATTAAAATAGATGCTATTTGTCCAGGGCTCACATTAGTCCCTTCTTCTTTCCTATAATATCTGGCAATCGATTTGAGCTTATCCCAGTCTTCCTCAAAAATAGATATTTTTTTTCGTTCTTTTATTGTAGTTCCTATCAAAGTAGGACGACCCCCACTGGAGCGCAAGCGGTTTACAATAAATTGACGCAGATAAAACAGTGAAGCCGGACTTTGTTTTGTATCTATTCTAACTCCTGTTTTCTCTCCACCTAAAGCCCTGGCAACATCCTTAACATCTATTCTCTTTTGAGTCTTACCTGTATTTTTAATTGTTTTTGCCATCTTGCTCATCTCCTTCCTAAAAATTTATTTTAGATCATACTCGCGGATTCTAAAAAATTCACCATCAAATTCAAATGCTACTTCTCCCTGGTTTGTTTTTCGACCAAACCTATGAAGAAATTCCCTAAGCGATTTCAAATTCTTCTCAAATTTATCTGGATAAACATAGGTGTATATTATAGTGGTCTTCTCCCAAACTATATCCTCATTTTTTATTTTCTCTATAGTATCAATGTCCTTTTTTAGCCAACTCCCATCTGCCGGAGGCATTGTAGTAGCTCCACCTCCAATAACCGTAAGTAACTTCTGAGCTTCTGTAATCCACTTATTGATGTCCTTTACGCTTTTACCATCTCTATCTTTATGAGGAATATATAGAGTTAGCTGTTGCACTGAAGCAGCTTCTAATGCTCCTATAAGCTCCGCTAAATTAATTTCTCTACTGTAAGAAAACATCTTTTCTTTCTCCTTGTTAAATTTTACTACTTTTGGGGTCAAAAGTCAAGTGTAAAATTTAAATTTTTTTTAAAAATTTAAGGAATTCTACGATAATTCTATCCGGGTCAGAATCTGTAATAGATTTTTCAAAAAGCCCAGGGCGGTTATTTTTTAACCAATTATGTAGTTCAATGTGCCCCTCCTTTTGAGCAATGGACTTCAATTGTGCAAGGTCTTGTTTAACAAAAGGCTCGTTGCCAATGTTTTTTCCGTTTTTGTATAATCTTAACCAATACGCCCCCTGGGTGTGGCTTCCTGTATCCGCGTCCTTATATAATCTTATTGAGATTTTCGGTTGATCCATTTTTACCTCCTGTAATTACAGTATACGCTAAAAGTGGGGGAGATGTCAAGGGTTCATTTTGTTTTTGTTGCACACTTGACAGGAGAGGAAAAGGACTGCATAATTGTAAACTACAATACTTAGTTTTTTCATACATACTCAGAGGCAGGAGCTTTTTGCTCCTGCCTGTTTTTGTATACATTTCGATATACTGAAAAGGAACAACAAATTACAAGAATACACCCACGTACTAACTCACTAACAAAAAAGTTATTTGTGCAATTTGTGATATTCGTTGTTAAAAAAAAGGGTTGTGGGGAGGAAACAATAAAAATTTTCGTGTATTTTGTGTGTTTCGTGGTTAAATAAGTTTTTTTTAGTGTCTTTGTGTCTATTTTTGGTGTTGTGGTGGAAGTTTTAAACAACAAAAATATCCTGTAAATCCTGTTTTTATCCTGTCTGATTGATTCTTTAAATCAGTTAAATAGTTATTGGGGAATTGGTTAATTAGTCAAAAAAACTACAAGGACTACATGTTCTACATGTAAAAAATGGGGTTGTGGGAGGAGTTTTAAACAATACAAATATATTTTTTTCTCTGTGTCTTAGTGTCTTTGTGTGAGATTATTTTTTGGATGGGGGAGGAGTTTTAAACAACACAAAATCTCTGTGTGCTCTGTAGTTTAAATAGGTCTTAGGTCTTTGGTTTTGGGTTTTAGTAAAAAAAGATTCGTGTTATTCGTGTAATTCGTTGTTCCTCTTTGTTTTAGTGGGGTTGGGTTTTAAGGACACAAATATTTTTTTGTTTGTTCTTTGTGGTTCAAAAGGAAATAAAAATGTATCCGCCTATATCAAAACCGTTTTCGGTTCCGAGACCATAAATATAATCACCTTCTATTCCCACTCTTAGATTGTTCCTGATATCGTATCCTAAGTCAGCTCCAATAAAGTAATTTTCGGTACCGTTTACATAGCCGAAGATATTAGCATTTATTAATTCTAAAAAGTTAGTACTGAGTCCCGCTCTAAGGACATAATCATAATCGGATTCTAACGGATATTCGAATTCAAAAAATATTTCTTTATAGATTCCTTTTATACCTATAAAATTTGAAGAATTGTTTAAATAATGAGAATAGATCAGGGATAATGGTAAAATACTTTTTGATTGACCGAACTCTACTCTATAATATGTATCGGTTGACGCGTATTCACGCAGGTACTGCGGAGATTGGCAGTATAAATAAGCGGTTCCTGTTTTATTTAATAGAGTACCTTTTATATATAGGTAATAAATTGGTAAAAAGTAAACTAACTCTGGGTAAATTTTGTAATCGAACAAGACTGCCCCGGCTTGAATAGGATACTCTTTGTATAAAACTTTCGCGTTAAAATTTGTGGAAATTCCAGTCTGGATATTAAAATTAAGTGGATTATATCTAAAGTTGACATCGGCGACTCCTATGAGTGTATCGGAGTATACACCGGAAAAATTAAAATCGATTAAATCATATATGTTTCCCATGTTAAATTTGTAAACCGGTTTGTGTAATTCTCCACCGTAGACAAAAGCTCCGTTAGCGTAAAAAGTTTCATTAGAAGTTCTTGAGAAAATTTGTCTGGATGAGCTTTCCGCGGTAGAGTTCTGGGTAAAATTCAATCCAACTTCCAGGGGATAAAAAGTTTTTCTGCTGTAGCCAAGAAGATAACCTCCGAGATATGTTCCCCCGAAGCCTTCCGCTCGCAAGCCAATATTTCTCTCGATTATTTTTTTATCCTGAACTTCAAAGATTGGCAACCCTTTTTTCATATTGCTGACCCGGGGTTGAAGGTAATCTTTTTCGAATGGTAAAAGCTGCTTGTTTATGGTTTCGACTTTAACTTTTCTTTCTCCGTATACTTTTATTTCGGGGATCTCCAGAATATCAGCATTTAAATTGAGTTCAAGAAAGATTGAAATTGCAAAAAAAATTAAGATCTTTCTCATTTATTTAACTCGGAAATTCTGTTTTTTGCTTTTGTTGACCAGGGTTCTTCGGATCTCTCAACAATTTCTTTTAGATAATTTAAAGCTCTCTCTTTATCGCCTTTTTTAATCATTATTTCAGATAAAAGATAGAGAGATGCTGATACCCACTCACTTTCCGGATGTAAATATCGGACTTTGAGGAGTGTTTTTAGAGCTTCTTCTTCCTTTTCTGTCTCTAATAATATTTTACCTTTAAGATAATAAGCCTCTGCTTCCGAGCGTTCAAAATTCATAGCTTCTTCAAGATTTTTTAAAGCGGATGAGAAATCTTTACGATCAATTAGTATTTTTGCGATTTCTATGTATGCGAGTCCGTCAGCCTTACCTTTTAATATTAACAATTTTTCTATAGCTTCTTTTTCTTTTCCTTCTTTTTTTACACACAACGCGTACAGAAGAGATGCTTCAGGTAAGGAAGATTTAACCAGGTGTTTTTTCGCTCCAGCTAAATTTTCCGAATCAAATTCAATCCTGCCGAGTTCCATATAAGCTTTATCTTTGAATTCATCAGATTTTGCGGCTTTCTTTAAAAATTGAATTGCCTGATCTTTTCTTCCCATCTTAAGGAAGGCAAGTCCTGCCTTATAGTAACTGTCGGGTTGATTGGAATATTCGAGATAGGGGATGGATTCATTGTATTTTCCGGAATTGAAAAGGATATTACCCACAAGACCATTAACTTTATCTTCTAAACCACTTCCTTTTAATTTTCTTAACAGATCTTTTGCTTCATTTTCCATTTTAGAACTTCCGGATAAGTTATTCACTGAAAGCAGGATACCTCGTACGCCGGAAAGCGTTAATGAAGAAGCATTAACGCCTGAGCGCTTTTCTTTTGTCAGGTCAAACCCCTTTGTATAGTATTTAAATGAGGAGTCGAATTTTGCCTGGTCGAAGTAGTTATCGCCAAGAAGTAAAAAAGATTCTACTAAAATTTCAGCATCTTGAGACTTTGAAATCATCGAATACAGTTGTTCGTTAGAAGCTCGCAGGTCGTTTTTTTTCCTGAGCGATAGGGCAATGTAATAAGAACTTATTTCGCTGTAATTTGAAAGGGAAAAATTCTTTTTTATATTTACGAATTCTTCAATTGCTTTGTTGTATTCCTTATTTTCAAGAAACATCTTTCCGAGGTTGAATAAGGCTTCAGGTTTTCGATCGCCTTTTACCTGACGATAAGCGAGTTCAGTCGATTTAGAATCTCCCATCGCGTAAGCAGCGTTTCCAAGTTGAAGATATATTTCGGCTTTGCTGCAGAAATCAGGAAAGTTCTTCGACAATTCTTCAAGATTGTGAAATGCCATATCGTATCTTTTGAGTCCCATCCATGCCCATCCCTTTGCTTCAAGAACATAAGGAGTTAAATCGGGGGATTTTTCTAAATTAACTTTATCATACGATTCCAGTGCTTTTCTGTATTCTTTTGTATTTTGGTAAATATCACCTTTCAGCATATGTGCTTTATCGATCTCGCTATCAAAAGGGAATTTTTTTTCGTACGTTTCTAAAAGACTTAAAGAGTTATCAAATTCGTTTAGTTTTTTCTTCGTTAAAGCGGCTTGAAAAAGGGCAAGATTAACACTTCCTTTATCTTTTTCAACTACTTCCATAAACTTTGAATATGCTTCATTGATATTTCCCTGTTTTAATAAAATATTGCCGATCTCAATCCGTGACTCATCCCATAATTCTCCTACGATGCTATTCAAATATTTCATAGCCTTTTTGTAATCGCCGCGATTTTTATATATCCGTGCTATCTCAAAAATAGCTTCATTCCTTAGAACGGAGCTATTTTTACTTACAAGGTGTAAGTTTACAAGTGCCTCTTCGATTCTTCCTTCCTCATTTAAAGAGAGTGATTTCCAGTACATAGCGTCCAGAAAATAGGGGTCACTTCCCGATACATTGTCAAAGTATTCTATGGCTTTATTATAATTTCCGCTTTCATGTTCTATTAAACCTATTCTGTAATAAGAAAATCCGGAAAGCGAAGCATCGACAAGAGGAATCTCTTGTAAATACTGAATTGCTTTTTCTGTATTTCCGTTGTTTTCATTAATATCCGCAAGGTATGAATATGCTCGAGGGCTGTATTTGCCTTCGGGATATTTTTTAAGATATGAAATAAAAGCTTTGTCCGAATTTTTACTACTCGAGAGAAAAAGTGTTTTCGCGTAGAGAAAAGCCCCTTCTTCTTCGAACTCACCTTTAAGTTTTGAAAAAACGGATGCAGCTTTATTATAATCTTTTAAAGCCATATGAGCCCATCCTATGCTCAATTTACTGTAAGGGAGATTGGACTTAGAATAATGGTTTAAGGCTTGTTTCGGTTCTCCTTTTGCGTAGTAAGCTTCTCCCAGATATAATTCTCTTATATTTTTATCTGTAATACGGTTTATTACTTCTATTGCCGAATCGAAATTATTTAGTTTTATCTCCGTTTTTGCCCACTGGATAAGCAAATCTTCCTTTTTTGAAGGATATTTAAAAACAAATTCTTTGCTCTTTACAATTGCTTTTTCGAAACTTCCCTGTTGGTTTAATGCCTTAACTAAAAGAACGGAGGCTTCCGGAGCATATATGCTGTTTGGATAGTTGTTTATAAAATCTACAAGTTCGGTTTCCGCGAGATCATAAAGCCCATCATTGAAAAGGCCTTTTGCATACTTGAATTCTTTGACCGGAGTGAGTGACAACATCAAAAAAAGAAAATTCATCTACTTACCTCCTCACATAGAGAAACGCAATAACAGGCAATTGCTTCATTTTTACCAATGCTGCCAAGGCCTTCATTTGTGGTTGCTTTTACAGAAACGTTAGATATATCGATGCCAATAGTTTGGGCAATATTTTTTCGCATAGAAGAAATATAAGGAGCCATTTTTGGAGACTGGGCTACTATTGTTGTATCTATATTTATAACTTTTCCGGGAATTATTTTCATCGTTTGCTTAAGTAGAAATAAGCTTGAGACATCTTTGTAAGTATCATCGGTATCGGGAAAGTACGTGCCAATGTCATTTAAAGCAAAGGCGCCAAGAAGCGAGTCTATAATTGAATGTAACAGTACATCTCCGTCTGAATGTCCCAGAAGACCCAGGGGGCTTTCTATTTTGACTCCTCCTATTATAAAGTCCCGATTTTCTGCCAACCGGTGTAAATCGTATCCAAAACCTATTCGCATATTCATTAATATACCAGTATTATGCCAATATTAATACTTTAAATAAAAGCTTTTGTCAAGGGAAGTCCCTCCCCCAAAACCCCTAAAAAAAATTATTCTCACACAGAGGCACCCTGGTACGGTCATTCCTCCCTACAGGGCAGGCAGAGAACACAGAGTTTTTAATTGTAATTATATCAAACAAAACCCAACCCGACATCTTGTAATGGGACGCAGATGAACGCTAATAGACAGGATTGATTTTAAGACGTTTCAACAAAAGACAAAAAACAGTGGGGGATGGGTTTTAATCTTAATGAATCTGAGTAAATCTGTGTGCTATTAAAATTCAAAAGCCGTAACTTATTCCTGTACTTACATAAGTTTGTTCAATCGAACCGTCGGAGAATAAATGGCTATCCATTAAGGATAAATTTAATGTTAGAAAGTTCATTTTGTACGATAGCCCCAGAGTGGTAAATATCTGATCATAGTTACCCAAACCGAATTCTTCTAAGTTAGATTGCGAGGAAATACTTCTATAATCTTTTTGAGTGAAAAAACCTGTTCTCAGTGTAAAATTATTATTTATATCATAGCCCAGTCCGAAATGTATATCTTTTCTATCCACAAGACCTGCTTCGGCGGAATTGTTAGAACGTTTATAATCGAGTGATATATATAAGGGTATGAAATTCAGCTTGTAGCTAATGCCAACTCCGATTTTTGAAGGGAATATATTCGGGTCATATGTGTATTCTTCGATAGTTATTGTTTCTCTTGCCTCGGGCAGGTAAGTCAAACCAAAAGATAGATTTTCGATAGGGAAGTAGATAATGCCGAATTTAGGTCTTATTTTATTAAAGCTTGCTGTAAAAATATTAGGTTCTGTCCATGTTGAATCTGTTAAAGTATCTGCATATACATTTTCACCAAGCTTAGTTTTCGAATAAAAATTAGTATAACTCAAATCGATTCCAACGCTAAGTACATTTTTAAGCTTAAAAACAATAGGTAGCGAAAAAGTACTAATTTTCATGTTTGTATAAACATCTATTAGGCCGGTCTCAATATAACCGGTTTCAGATGTTGGATCGAGCACTGTTCCCATTATTTCTCCATAGTCTATCTTAAAGTTGTTCTCTGTTCGATAGGTTATTCCAATTTGGAAATACCGATTTACAGGTAAACCGGCGCCAACGGAAAAATTGGGATTTAAATTTTTGAATCTGATATCAAAAAGCCATTCTATATCATCTTTGTAAACGTATTCAAAATAGAGTTGTTTCTTTTTTAAAGATAAAGACGCGGGATTTATGAAAGTGCTGGATATATCACCACTGTATGCAACTCCCGTATAACCCATGCCGCAGGCCGAAGAAGATATTCTGTTATCTGCGTAAAAGTCCCAGTAACTTTCAAAGTCCAGAAAACTTCGGTCATATAATGTAGGTTGTGACAATAATAAAATAATTAAGCTCATTTCGTTAACGATAAAACATTATTTTTGTTTGTCAAGTTATTAGCAAGCAGTCTTTATTTTTACTAATCAGTTGCCTGTATATTTTCAATTGTTTTAACGTTTAAATTACCGTCCTATCTCTTTCTGGATTAAATGTTTGTTGTCTCGTACCCAGTTATAATACTCGGTTCGTTTAAGTTTGGAAGCTGCATCCTTATCCAGAACGATATTTACATAACTATGTAATTGTAAAGCAGTAGCTGTTATCTGACTCGTAACAGGTCCTTCAATAAATTGGGCGCAGACATCAGCTTTCTTTTTTCCGTTTGCTATAAGAAGTGTTTTTTTAGCTTCCAAGATAGTTCCTATCCCTATAGTAATAGCAAAACGTGGTACATCTTCCATTTTATCAAAAAAGCGGGCGTTGTCTTCTATTGTTTGTTTATATAATGCCTTTATTCGTGTGCGGCTTGCAAAGGAAGACCCCGGTTCATTAAAAGCAATATGTCCATCAGCTCCAATGCCAAGTATTTGAAGATCTATACCGCCAACTTTTTTAATCTGTGTTTCATACCATGTACAAAATTGTTCGGGATCTTTTATGTTTCCCTGGGGTATATAAACATTTTCCGGGTTTATATTAATATGTTTAAACAGGTTTTCCCACATAAAATAGTTATAACTGTTTTTGTGTAACGGAGCTAACCCCAGGTATTCATCTAAATTGAAAGATTTTACTTTAGAGAAATCCAATCCTTCTTCTTTATGTATTCTTACGAGTTCCTTGTAGGTGCCGATAGGCGTATCTCCGGTTGCTAAACCTAATACGAGATCATGCTTTCTCTGGATTTCTTGCGCAATTATTTGAGCGGATACTTTGCTCATTTCATCATAATCACGAGTAATAGTTATTTCCATAATATTACCTACTCCCCCTTTTTTTCTGATTTTGAGCTTTTGATTGTTAAAAATAGTTATTCTTTTTTGTTTGTCAACCGCACTATATGTGATATTACCAATGAATTTGTTGTTTTTTATAAATAACAATAATTAGTTTAGTTTAATTCTTCCTGGATATTAAATATTGAAAATTAAAAAGCAAAATGACTAAATTAGGTTTTAGGTCTTGGGTTTTAGGTTTTAGTAAAAAAATATAAAATCTTTTCACTTTATTCGTGTTATTCGTGTGATTTGTTGTTTCTTTGTTTTTTGAATTCATTTTTGAAATTTGATTTGTATTTTTACATTTTGATATTTGATTTTTGCATTTTACTGGTTAAGGCTTGCGGATGATAAAGGATAATCTTAACTTATCGTTTATGATAGATATTTCATTAAAAGATATACCTGAACTTCCTGGGGTTTACCATTTTAGAGATGAAAAAGAGATACTCTATATCGGTAAAGCGAAAAATTTAAAGAAGAGAATAAAAAGTTATTTTACAGGAAAGAATTCCATAAAGGAAAGTAGAATAATTGGGCAAGCAAAATTTTTGGATTATACGGCTACTTCAAATGAACTTGAAGCTTTGATTTTGGAAGAAAACGAAATAAAAGAACACCAGCCTAAATATAACGTAAGATTAAAAGACGATAAAAGATATCCATATATAAAGATAACTATAAAAGATGAATATCCCACAGTTTTTTATACACGAAAGATCGAAGATGACGGTTCTCTTTATTTCGGGCCGTATGCGGATGTAAAGGCTGTTAAAAAGGCACTAAAAACAGTTATAACAGTGTTTCCACTCAGAACGTGTAGAAGGAAGAACCTGCCGGATAAAGTTTGCCTTCAATACTATATCAATAGATGTATTGGCCCATGTACAGGTAGAATAGGAAAAGATGAGTACAGAGAACTAATAGGAGAAGTTATAGATTTTTTGCGGGGAAAAACAAAAAAACTGGAAAAAATTATCCATGAGAAAATGAAACAGTCTGCCGGGAAATTAAATTTTGAAATGGCTGCCGTTTATAGGAACCAGCTTATGAGTCTCAGAGATTTGACGAAGAAGCAGAGAATGGTACTCAAAGACAGGAAGTCAAGAGATGTAATTGGTATTAGTATTAAAGCCGGGATGGCTTGCATTTTTGTTTTTCAGATAAGAGAGGGAAAGATAATTAATACAGAGAGGTATATACTTCGTTCGAATGAAGATGTGCCGCAAGGAGAGTATATTCAGCGTTTTCTCCTCTGGAAGTATCTTAAAATTTCGTATATACCGGGAGAGATTTTAATTCCACTTGAGATAGCGGATAAGGGCTTATTAGAGCAGCTTTTATCTTCTAAAATTAAAATACCTAAAAGAGGTGACTTGAAGAAATTGAAAGAGATGGCAATGAAGAATGCAGAACTTGAATTGGAAAGAGAGTTTTTTTATCCCGCGAGAGGACTAAAGAGTTCTCTTGTTGAACTTCAGAATATCCTTTTTCTTGAAAAAATTCCAATAAGAATAGAGGGATTTGATATTTCGAATATTAGCGGTTCCGATTCAGTAGGTTCGTGTGTGGTTTTTGTAAATGGATTTCCTGTTAAGGAAAAATACAGACGTTTTAAGATAAAAAGCGTTATAGGTATAAACGATCCGGCAATGATTGGAGAAATCATAGCCAGAAGAATCAAAAGATTGATTGCCGAGGGAGATATACCTGATTTGATTTTGATTGACGGAGGAAAAGCACAGTTAAACTCGGCTATTAAAGCAATGGAAAAAATTACGTCCTTGAAAATTCCTGTGGTAGCTCTTGCAAAAAGAGCGGAAGAAATACATTTGCCGAGTGGAGAAATTATTTCTTTGCCGTTAAGATCAAATGCTTTAAGGCTGTTGATCAATATACGTAATGAAGCGCATTCGTTTGCTCTTAATTATCATAAAAAACTTAGAAGAAAGAAGCTTTCTCTTTCGGAATTGGATGAAATTATGGGTGTAGGTTATAAGCGTAAGATTACTTTAATACAACATTTCGGTTCAAAAGATAGGATACTTGCAGCGTCTAAAGAAGAAATTCGTCAAGTTTCGGGAATTGGGGATAAACTAGCTAATATTATCTATGGTTCACTTCATTGAAATAGTTGGATGTTAATTTGTTATTATTGTTATTTTCTATATCATCTGAAATATTAATAATTGATTCACCGGATACATCGGGAATTAATCTGGGTTATTCCTTTGTTATTGTCGATTCCGATAGCTTATGGTGCAAAGAGGAGCTTTTGCTGCGTGATTCGGCATACATAATAAATTATCGAAAAGGGACCCTGAGAATTATAGGAGAGTGTTCTTTACCGTTAAAATTCAAATTTTCGCATCTGGATTTTTCATTGAGTGAAACCTATTCGAGGTGGGAAAAAGGAACGCGTACGTCTTTACCTGCAGAGACTATCGGTGATACGCAACAACAAGATGTAGGTAAACTTACTATAAATGGAAACAAGGGTTTGTTTGTAGATGTAAGATCAAGAGGAACAGATATAAGCCAGAGTTTATGGATGAAAATAGGGGGACAGGCCGGTCAGTTTGATGTTTCCGGTGTTCTTTCTGATGAGAATATTCCTAAAGGTGCTGTGGTTTCAGAAAATTTGCGTGAAATAGACGAAATATTTATTGAGGCTGTTTCCGATAATATGTCTTTCAGGGTGGGGGATATTGTTACTATGGAGGAAGAAGTAGATAAAAGATTGCTTGGATTATCCTCCACCTGGGAAAATCTGTCCGGAGTAGTCGGGGTTTCCAGGGCTAAATACGGAAAAACCACGTTTAAAACACTTGAAGACAAGCAAGGTCCTTATAAAATTAATGCTGAAGAAGAAATAAGCGGAATATCGATTGTAAGAGGGTCCGAGCAGGTTTGGTTTGATGGTAGACTGTTAGGGGAGGGGACAGATGAAGATTATATGATAAATTACTCTGAAAATTCGTTAACCTTCAATCCCTCTATTTTTCTTGATAACGAATCAGTAGTTCTTGTTCTTTTTCAATATAGTGTTTACGGGGAGAGTAATATTTTCTATAAAACTTCTTTCAAGAGCAGTGATTACTCTTTTTCTTTTACAAGAGAGGAAGATTTTTCGGAAAAAGATTTAATTGAATCCTATCCTGATTCCGGTTTTGGATATCGATATGCTGCAGTGAATGTGGGTGAAGGAGAAGGTGATTATGAATTTCGGGATTCAATATTTGTTTATGAAGGCTATGAAAACGGTTCCTATGAGGTTTATTTCCAGTGGGTTGGTGAAGGGAACGGAGAATACGAATATGTTGATTCATTACATTACTTTTTATGGATAGGTAATGGTCCGTATTCGGCTAAAAGGAAAGTTCCTCTTGGGGAGGAAGATAATCTTTTTTCTATTGGTTTAAACAAAGAATTGGAAAAATTTGCTTTGTCAGGTCAGTTAAAAGCGAGAAGGATAAGGATTCCCTCCGGAGGTGAGAAAAGAGATGGCTTAAATGCAAATGTTAAGTCTGAATTTAATCCGGTTAATTTTTTGAGTTTATCTGCTAATTATTCTAAGAAGACTCCGGATTTTGTCGTTAGAGAATGGGAAGGGGAAAAAGATTTATTGAAGACCTGGGAAATGGGCAATCTCCCTTCTGATTTTTTCGAAGGTGGTGTAAAGTTAATTCCAAATTCAAAAGTAGAATGTTCCTATTTTTATGGAAAGGCTGATACTCTTCGAAAAGACAGAATGAATCTAAATTTTCAGCCTTTTTATTTTAATTGGGAAAACATAAGAGGCTATCGGCAGGATTTAAAAGGAGGATTAAGAATTAATAATTATGAAATTTTTTATAGAAATTTGAATAGAGGGGAAGATTATAGAAAAGAATTTTCCGCAGGCAGTTCGTATCTATCTGTTTTGTACGGTTTGGAGGGTGGAGATCAAGTAGATACAGCAAAGGTATATATGGCAAGAACCAATTTTAAGTATAAAATTGCATCTCTCGTCGCGTCTCAGGTATATAGAAGAAATTTGAGTTCGGGACAATTAGAAGGAATCGCAAACGGAACTTTAGATATGAATTTAATCTTAAATGCTTTTTACCTCAGAAGTAAGTTTAATGTTTCCAGGAAAAGAGCAGGTATCTGGGATAAATACTATCAGGATGTAAGACAGGGAGAAGGGAATTACTCTTATGATTCTACTAGTAATACTTATTATGTGAACCCATACGGTAATTACATTCAGCGCATTGTATATACTGGAGAAGAGAGGGATTCAAGAGAATATTCGACTAATATTTCCGTACGTTTGGAACGAATGATTTTGCTTAACGGATATTTAAATTCAACATATAGTCCGAAATTGATGTCCAAGAGCGATGGTTTGCTGAGCGTTAAATTTCCTAAAAAAAGTAAAAATAGAGCCTTTTTAAGGGTGAATTTTAAGTATAATAATGGAGAGGATTTTTTGGGAGTACAAGACCGTAACTACGGGAAGGTTAATTTGGGTTGGGAGAATAATGCCCGTGGATATAAAGAGGTTGGTTTAACGCAGCAGTGGAGCACAGAAGAGGATCGTTTTGGGGGTTACTTGAGCTTTTGGAATCAAAGCGGCTTTGAAATAAAACTTGAAGGACTTTTAACGTTCGGAGAAGATACGCTTATTTCGCCGATCATAGGATTAGGATATAGGATTTCCGGCGAAAAAAAAAGTGGGTTGATTCAAACGACAATGGGTTACAATCATTATCCTGACGGTAACGTTAATTCGTATAGAATGAACGATCTTTATCCTCCGGGATTTTTCTACGATTTAACATCTTCTATTACGTTTGATTTTACGGAGACAGTTCATTTGGTGGTAAATACGAATATTCATAAACTTAGTAACGGAGAAATATATTATAATGGGAGAATGGGTATTACAACCGATTTTTCCCCGTAAATAGTTGAAGTTTCACGATTTTTCGAACCATAATTCCTTAAAAGATAGTAATTGCAATCGTTTTGTTAGATTTGCAAGTGGATGGTTCCAATTCTCTAGTTAGAGAATCACGAGGGCTAACTATTCATCAGGAACGCGGTCAATTTCCCCGCCGAGGAAATTGCCGCTCGCTCTCAGCCTCGCTCCTATTGAAATCCAAGGATTTCAATAGACCGTGGCCGCTCGGCTTCCGAGACGTCCTTCTGAACGGTTAGCCCTCGCTTCATTCATGCTGAAATATATGAGAATCGATATGTTATAGCATTTCGACAGAAAAAATCATGAAACTCCACCGTAAATAGCCCTTGACTTATTCCTTTACTTTTGTAAAATAGAATAATGAATATTGTTTTATTTGAGGACGAAAAAGTCAGAAATTTTCACCCTATTACAAGAATGCGTACAATCGATGAGATCAGAACAGGTAGGTGGACACAAAAAGAGAGAGCGTTCCTGCAATTCAAATCCAAACCTTTAACTTATTCCACAAGAGAACTTTACGGTGATAAATTTAAAGTAGAAAACGATACGCTTTTCTTAAATGCGAGGTTGAAAGACTTTAGTTTTTTCGACAATTTAAAAAGTGATACATGTGTTGTCAATGGAGATGGAGAGGTTCTTGGTTACAGGGGTAGCAAAATTATTGAGGGGAAGAATTTTGATGGTTTTGATGTAGTTAGTAAGGAAGTACCGCTTTATAATTTTATCTGGGAAGTTATAAAAGGTTTATCGGATAGATTGAACACGGATTTAAAAGATGATCCTGCTTTAGGTGAATTATTGAGTCCCATTGAAAATTTTGTTCATATAAGAAATAAAAAAAATGTTCATGTAGGAAAAGGGGTGAAACTTGGGGAGGGTGTTGTCTTGAATGCGGAAGATGCCCCTATCTGGATTGATGACGATGTTGTTATTGAAAGCCATTCTTGTATTATAGGTCCTGCCTTTATAGGCAGAAAATCAAAAGTCAAACCCGGGAGTCTTTTGGATATTGTAGCAATTGGTGAAGTTGTTAAGTTATCGGGCGAAATCGAGGAAAGTATTTTTCAGGGGTATTCAAATAAGCAGCATGTAGGTTTTCTAGGGCATGCTTTTATTGGTGAGTGGGTAAACTTAGGAGCGGGAACAACTAACTCAGATTTGAAAAACAATTACGGTAAAGTAAATGTGGTCTTAGAGGGAAAGCGTTACGAAACCGGTATGCAGTTTCTTGGGACGATAATTGGAGATCACTCGAAAGCTGCTATCAACACTACTTTCAATACGGGTACTATTGTCGAACCTTTTTGTAATTTGTTTGGCAGGGGTTTTCCTCCAAAATACGTTCCTCCTTTTAGCTGGTGGGGAGACGGCATTGAAGAATACAGATTGGATAAAGCAATAGAGACAGCAGCTAAAGTTATGAAAAGAAGGGATGTGGATTTGAGTGAGAATTACAGAAAGAAAATTGAGCGACTTTTCGTCGAAGCTAAGGACATTAGAATAAAAATAAAATAATATTAGGTTTTTCCCTAATTCGACTATTGACATATTGGGTTTTTTTCGTATAATAGTTTTTAAGATGGGATATAAGGAAATGGAAAAGTTTCACAAAATTGTCACAGTAGAGTTGCTTTCAACCATTGACCATAAAGTAAGAGGAATTCAGCAATTCATTATAGCTCTCCGCGGGTTGATCGAAGAAGATATTCTTGATGATTTGAAAGAGGAGACGGAAGAATTACAGGCAATTTATGAGTCATTTTTAAAGCTCAGAAATTTAAATTTAGAAGAAATTGAAATAGGAAAATTTTTGGAGGATAAATATAATATAAAATCTGGTATTTCTTATGTGACGGAGTCGGACAGGGAAAAGCTTAGTTTTATTCTTGATACCTTGATAGAGTTTTGTGGGAGTGCTAGTTATAAGTTATCTGTTACTCCTTCCGCTAAGGGTTGTGTTCTTAATTTCGTTTCTCCGTCTTTTGCCAAACTATCTGTTGATGATTTTCAAAAACTTTCTAATAAAATTGAGGGATTGCCTTTTTTTGCTATAAAGAAGACGCTTAGTAGAATGGGTTGCGAGTTTTCTTTTAAAGGAGATGAAATTTCTATTGAACTTTTAAACCCCGGTGCCGAAGACGCATAGTTTAGAACTAGATACCAGGTCCCAGATTCCAGAAAAAATATTTCGTTCTATTATTGTAATTCTATCTTTCATAAATTAAATATTAAAAATCAAAAAGCAAAATTACAAATAAAAATGCAAAATTATCTATCCCTCCTAACTGCAAAAATTATTCGTTCTATTCGCGCAATTCGTTGTTACTCTAAGGTGTTGTGGCTTGGGTTTTAAATAAATAAAATAAAAAGAGGTGTGGTTGGGAATCTGTGTCTATCAGTGTCAATCCGTGGCTAATTTATTGTTAGGAAGTTAGGAGGTTGGGAAGTTAGAGAGTTAAAACAAACAAAATTTGTTTTTTTCTCTGTGTCTCCGTAGCTCTGTGTGAGATTAATTTGGTGTTGTGGGACGGGATTTAAACAAAAATATGATTTTTTGTTTTTGTTCTCTGTGTTCCTCTGTGTGCTCTGTGGTTCAATTAGTTTTTTTTGGGTGGGGAGGGGATTCTGGATTCTTGTTGCCGGCTTCTGAGTTGCACTTAATTTTCCCTTTTTTTATAAGATTTAACGCTATTTTTGCTAATTTCGGCTCAAACTGAGTTCCGGAATTTTTTTTTAATTCTCTTATAATATCTTTCGTTGCAAGTCCTTTTCTATACGGTCTTTTTGATATCATTGCGCTTAGAGAATCAGCGATAGCTAGTATTCTTGCAGATTGAGGTATTTTTTTTCCTTTTAAGCCATCAGGAAAACCTTTCCCGTCAAATCGTTCATGGTGATGAAGAACAGCGTTTAAAATTTTTTTATTTCTGATCGATGGATTTATTATAAACTCTCCTATTTCAGGGTGTTTTTTCATTATTGCATATTCTTTTTCTGTGAGCGTTTTAGGTTTCATCAAAATAGAATCGGGTATACCAACTTTACCTATATCATGTATCATAGCTGCATAGCTAAGTATTTCTTTTTCTTTGTTGGAATATCCGAGTTCGCTGGCAATTTCAAGGGCGATTTCTTTAACCTGCTTTGAATGCCCCTCCTGGTACGGATCTTTTGCCTCAAGAGCATTAACCAGAGATGTAATGGTATCTAACATCTTCTTTTCTATTCTTTCTCTTTGTTCTTTAACTTTTCTTTCTAATTCTGTTTGGTAATCTCTTTTTATTTGTAAGAGGAAATTCCTTTCTTTTACTTTTTCGAGAACTCTTCCAATTTCCTCGGGTAAGACCGGTTTAACAAGGTAATCGTATGCTCCTACACGCATAGTGCTTCTTATTATGTCGAGATCTTTAAAAGCCGTGACCATTATTACAGAAAGGTCGGGATTAATACTTAGCAGCGTTCTTGCGGCTTCTATACCGTTCATTCTAGGCATTTCGATATCGAGAAGCACGCAATCATAACTGTTTTTCTTGTATTCATTAACTGCCTCGTAGCCATCTAAGGTGGTTTTGCAATTATGTCCTTGTAGTGAAAGAATGTTTGTAAGAGATTTTAGAATTTTATTATCGTCATCTGCTAATAAAATTTCCATAAAGATATAATATTTATGTTAAGAATTTTTATAAATCAAATTCTTTACCCTCTCGAGCGCCTTTAACTTTTAATCCTCTCCCAGCTAGTTTGTTGGCTTTTTTTACAATTCCGTCTACTTGTTTATCGCTTCTTGCGGGGTCATAATGGGTCAAATAAAGTGTTTTTACTTTTCCTTCTTTTGCAAAGGCTACTGTTTGTTCCCATGAAGAATGTCCCCAGCTTTTGTGTTTGTTCATTTCCCTTTTTTCGTATTGCGCGTCGTGGATCAGGATATCAGAATTCTTTATAAAGTTCAGATGTTCTTCATATGGTACTGTTGCAATATCCTGATGGTCAAGTTCGTTATCGCTCATAAATGCGAGGGTTTTGCCGTTTTCTTCAAATTTGAAAGCGTGAGTCTCAAGAGGATGATTTGTTAATATTGAACTTATTTTAACTCCATCGATCAAAATACCTGATTTTCTTATCTTTTCAAATTCAATGTTAGCGCCAATTTTTTTGAAGGGTACCGGATAGTAAATAGATTTCATTTGTCCTTTCAGTATGTCTAATAGTCTTTCATAAGTTGGAGAAGCAGCGAATATTTTTATTGAGAAATTTGGAATATAAATAGGAATGAAGAAAGGAAATCCCTGAATATGGTCCCAGTGGGAGTGGGTAAGAAATAAGTTAATGTGATTTATTTTTTCTGAAAGTATTTCTTTCGAAAGTAGTCTCATTCCGGAACCCGCATCAATGATGATTTTTTCACCGCTGTTTATAGTGATATCTATGCATGTTGTGTTGCCTCCATACTTTACTGTATCTTTGCCGGGTGTTGGTATTGAACCTCTTGTACCCAAAAGCCTAATTCTCATATAATAATTTTAAGTAAAAATGTAGATTTGTCAAGCTCTTTATAGAGATTTGTCTTATTAAAAGGGATTATAGGGGAGGATTTTTATATTTTTTTCATCTCGGCTCTTGCCGATTAATCTTTTGCTTTTATTATTTATTAAAGTAAAAAGGGAAACCAAAAGGGTGAAAATATATAAAGTTTTTGTGAGTAGTTTTTTTTTAATAAAAGGAATTGTTTTATCCCTGAAGGGAGGGTTATATGAAAATACCGGTAAAAATTATTGTTATATTAAATGTTTTTTTTTTGAGTATATCTCTATTAGGTATCTCGGGAGGGAATAAAATGTTTGACAAGGAAGATAAAATAAAATTGCCTGAACCTCGATATAAAAGTCAAGTTTCTGTTGAGGAAGCTATATTAAAAAGAAGGTCAATCAGAAATTATCTGGATAAGCCCCTTGAATTAGAAGAAATTTCGCAGCTTTTATGGTCGGCTCAGGGGATTACGGATAAGGAAAGAAAATTAAGAGCAGTTCCTTCTGCCGGTGCACTTTATCCTCTCGAAATTTATATTATTGTAGGTAACGTATCTTCATTAAAAGAGGGTATTTACAGATATGATCCCTTCAATCATGGAATTCTTAGATTTAGAGAAGGGGATTATAGGAATGATCTTTCGCTTGCTGCACTCGGTCAATCCTGCGTCAAGAATGGCGCTGTGGATATAGTGATTGCCGCAGTTTACGACAGGATAACAAAAAAATACGGTGATAGAGGTATCGGATACATATACATGGAAGCTGGGCATGCTGCTCAAAATGTTTATTTGCAGGCTGAAGTTTTGAATTTAGGTACTGTTGTTGTGGGTGCTTTCGTTGATGATAAAGTTAAAGATGTTGTCGGTTTAAAGGAGGAAGAAACTCCTTTATATATCTTGCCCGTAGGCAAGAAGTGATGCTGGATTTTTTCCCGCTAAAAGGAGGAATTAATGGGAGTGAAAAATAGAAAAGAAATTTCGGTTTCAACAAACAGGAGAAATGAATTTGTAGACGTGACCGAGGAAGTAAGGAATGTTGTTAGGGAAAGTGGGGTAAAGGACGGCTATGTTCATCTTTATGTGCCTCATACAACCGCGGCTGTAACAATAAATGAAAATTACGATCCGTCGGTCAAGAGTGATATTTTAAATAAGTTATCGGATATAATTCCTGCCGGTGCGGGATACGCGCATTCGGAAGGAAACGCAGATAGTCATATTAAAGCTTCTCTTATCGGAAGTTCAGATTTTATTCCCGTTACGGGCGGTGATATTGATCTTGGTAGATGGCAGGGAATCTTTTTCTGCGAATTCGACGGTCCTCGTTCAAGGAAAATGATTATACAGGTTATTGAATAACAATAGAAATTATTATCATACAGAGACACAGAGAACGCAAAGTTAAAACAAAAAAATATTGTGTTGTTTGAAACCCAGTTCCAACCCCCAAACCCTAAAATTAGGACGCAGATAAACGCAGATTTTCAGGATTTTTTTATTGTTACTATTTAACCGTTTTTTAATTTAACTACTTGACTTAGATTCGAAAAATCTACAATAATAGCTACCGATTCACACGGATTTTTTTGTTGTAGGAAGGATTTCCCAATCCCGAATAAAAAAGTAGCCTTGGAGTTTAGCCCCCAACAATCAATGGGCGGGTAAAGAAATCTCGCGTTACGCTGAGGTGAAAGAAGTCGTAAAGAAAAGTTGTTTAAGGTTTTCGGGCTATAATTCTATTAACTGCGTGTCTGTGCGGAATATTACCGGAATTACAGTCAAATATTTCTTCAGTGCAATATATTATCTCCCAATCCCAGTAATATGTCATTATTTCTCCGGATTTAAATAAATATGCTTTCGTGTCGGCATCCGGTGCCTTTTTGATAAATGGCTTTTTTACAAAAACCGAAAAGGCGTTAATTCCGTCGGTGTTTGTAAAATCTTTGTAATTCTGGAATTTTTTTATTCTTTGTTCTGGAGGTAAATAATGGAGAACTCCAGTTGAAAAAACAATATCATATTTTTCATCTAATGTACAGTTTATGATGTTTTCTTTTAAAGTCTTAATTTTTACTCTTTCTTCTTCGGCATATTTTTCTGCTTTTTTGAGACCTTTTTCGGAAATATCTATCGCAAGCACTTCGAAGCCTTTCTTTGCAAAAAATATAGAATTTCTGCCTTCTCCACATCCAAGGTCGATTAATTTACTGCCGGTATAATTAATTGTTGAGATTATTTCGATAAGTTTCGTTGCTGTAGAAGATGGATTTTTGCCCCAGTAATAATCTTTCTCTGAGTATTTCTTATTATATGAATCTTCAGTTTTCATCTTTATTGTATTTAATAACTGTATTTTTTGACTACCTCAATTAGGTTTTCCATTTTCTCTTCTGGTGTGGAATTATCAAGTTCAAGTGCAATATCAATATCATTTCCGGTATTTTTTATACTATCAAAAAAACTATCAAAATCGATATTACCCTTGCCTACGGGTAAATGTTCGTCTTTTTCGCCGTTATTATCGTGAAGGTGTACGTATTGTAATCTTTTATCCATTTTCTTGACCCAATCAGAAGGAGTTAATTTGGAGAAAACATTCAAGTGTCCTATATCCATACAAAGAGAAAAAAAATCACTATTAACTGCATCACAGAGCTTGATTAGTATATCAGGTTCTTCTTCGACCAAATTTTCGATGACTATTTTAATTCCTTTTTCCTCATATTTTTTTATTTCGTTTTTCCAGAATTTTGTTGTTTCTTTCAGCCAGAAATCTTCTAACTGCCATTTTTTTATGTCACCGTCAATTCCGCTGTGCAGAACTAAAATCTCCGGTTTTAATTCTTTTACCATCTCGTAGGTAAGTTGCATTCTCTTTTTTACAGCTTCTTTAAGCAAATAATCTCTGTGTGTGTATCTGATACCTACGAATGGTCCGTGAATTGAAATCCTTCCCGAGAAATTTTCTATTATCCTCTTATGCTGTTTTATTTTTTCTTCCCAGAGTAGGGGAGAGGTAACTCCTTTTAGTCCATAGCTTTGTAGCTCAATCCCTACATTTAACTCTTCAAGCTTTGGCAGTATTTCGATTTCATTTTCATAACCTGATAAACATAAAAGAAGATTCATTTCAAAACCATGGTATATTAACTGCCCCTCAAACATCTGTCAAGGATAACGACTGAGGTTGACCGATAGTAAAGTTCAATTAAGCGAAGAAGATGGGGTTGATTTCAACAACTCAATTGTTGACAAGCTCGTTCTAATAGTTATAATTAATATACTATGAAGAGATTTTTTCTTTTGTTTCTTGTTTTAATTATCTCGTGTGGTAAGAATAAAAGTAGCGTTTACTCGGGAATTTTTACAGAAGAAAATTATCTGCTGAAAGATGAAGTAGGGGGGAAGGTTAATGTATTTAATTTTGAGGAAGGAGATAAAGTGAGCGAAGGTGATACATTAGCTATTATAGATAATAAAGAAATAAAACTTATTATAAAATCAATAGAATATCAAGTTGGAAGTTTAAAAATCCAACTTAAAAATCTGGATGATGACCTTAAAAAATCAGAAGAACTTTTCAAGGGTTCAGCAATTTCGGAAATGGATTTTGAAAGAGTTGAAAGGAATCGGGATTTGGTGTATATGGATCTTAAATCAGCAGCGGCAGCTCTTGAAGCCAAAAAAGAAAATCTGAAGAAATTCTATATAATTTCTCCGGTGGATGGTTACATAAGTTCAAAATATTTAAAAACCGGAGAGACAGCTATACCCGGTATACCTGTTGTAGAGATTCTCGATCCTTCTATAATATACCTTAATATATATATTCCTGAAGATGAGTTGCCTGCAGTTTTAATTAATCAATCAGTCAAAATTAATGTTGACGCGTTTCCGGGTAAATTCTTTACGGGTAAGGTTGTCTTTATATCTAAGAAAGCTGAATTCACACCTAAAAATATACAAACAAGAGAAGCCAGAACATTACTTGTTTACCGGGTAAAAATTCTTGTTGACAATCCAGAAGGGAAAATAAAGAGTGGTATATACGGAGATGCCTTCTTCTAATGATTTCATAGTTCAAACTTTCGATCTATCCAGGCATTTCGGTAAAATTAAAGCCGTTGACAATCTTAATCTTTCGGTGAAAAAGGGCGAGATTTTCGGCTTTCTGGGACCCAATGGTGCAGGTAAAACAACTACGATTAGAATGCTCTGTGGAATATTGCAACCCACTTCAGGGATGGCGAAAGTCTGTGGTTTCGATATTGTAAAGGAAGCAGAGCCTTTAAAATCTCAAATAGGATATGTCTCACAAAGATTTAGCCTGTATCAAGATCTTACAGTATATGAAAATCTCTATTTCTACACACATATATATAACATTTCCGGGCAAAAAGCAAAAGATAGAATAAAAGAGATGGTAGAACTTGCCGGACTTGTGGGTAGAGAAAACACAATATCTTATTACCTATCCGGGGGATTGAAACAGAGATTAGCGCTTGTTTGTGCGCTTGTTCATGAACCGAAACTTCTTATACTCGATGAACCCACCGTGGGTGTTGACCCTATTACTCGCAAGGAATTCTGGGACACTCTTAGAAGACTTGCAAATGAGGGTAAAAGTCTCATAGTATCTACCCATCTTCTGGATGAGGCTTATAAATGTGACTCTCTTGGTTTTATGCATCTGGGTAAATTGGTAGCTTACGGTACGCCTCAGGAACTTACTAAAAACGGTAAAGAATCGCTCGAGGAAACCTTTGTAAGACTTGTAAAAAATGCGTAATCTTTTAACTATAATCTGGAAAGAGACGATTCACTTAAAAAGGGATGAGCGTTCATTGATAATTGCTTTCGTTTTGCCATTATTTATGACAATTTTGTATGGATATGCGATATCCTTTGATCTTAAGAAAATCCCTACGGGTGTTGTTTCGTTCGATAAGTCCATCTATGTAGGGGAGATATTATTTTCTCTTTCCGCATCCGATTATTTCAGAACAATCAATTTTGAATCTACCAGAGAAATGTATAAAGCTCTTGAAGCGGGGAAGATTAAATGCGGCTTTGTTTTTCCATATGATTTCTCTAAAAGTAAATCCATAAAAGGTTTTTCCGAAGTGCAGGTTTTGATAGACGGAAGTGATGCCAATTTGGCTAAAAAAATACAGCAAACAGTACAGAAATTTTTCATAAAGTCTGAGCCAAATGTCCGATTTCTCTACAATTCTGAACTTCAAAGCAGAAATTTCGTGATTCCCGGGTTAATAGTTATACTTATGACTATGCTAGGAGTTATCCTAACAACCCGTTCTATAGTTGGAGAAAAAGAGCGAGGAAACTTCGAAATGCTGAGTACGACTCCCGTTAGATCACATATAATAATATTAGGGAAAATAATACCTTATGGAACAATTGCTTTTATTAATGTATTTATTATAAGTGGATTTTCCTTTATTGTATTTAAGATCCCGTTCGAAGGTAGTCTTTTATGTCTTTCTTTCTATTCTCTGCTATTCCTTTTTCCTACACTTGCACTTGGTGCGATGATTTCCTCCTATGCAACGACTGAACTTACAGCCCTGACTACATCATTTATTTCTACAATGCTTCCGTCAATTATCTTATCAGGTTTTATATTTCCTGTGGAAAACATGCCCAAATGGTTGCAGCCAATATCTTTCTTAATACCAGCAACGCATTTTTTGAAAATTGTAAGGGGTATATTTTTAAAAGGAACTTCTTTCTTCCCGCACGAATCTTTAAGCCTTATTGCTCTGGGAACTTTTTACATTTTAATTGCAATAAAAGGAGCAAAAAAGAAAATAAAATAAAATGAAAAGAATACGCCTCATTGCGATGTTAAAAAAAGAGTTTTGTCAAATAAAAAGAGACAGGAGATTGTTTCCCTTGATAATTTTTGCTCCGGTAATTCAGCTTTTCCTATTTGGATACGCTGTTAGTCTTGACATAAACGAAATACCTATAGCGATTATGAAAGAAAAGCATGATAGTTATTCTGAAGAAATCTTACTATCTCTTATGTCTAGCAATTATTTTATAATAAGAGAAAACGTCCATAGTATAGACGAGATCGAAAAAGCGATTTTACATGGGAGAGCAAAAGCTGGTCTTATATTGGGAGAAAAAGGAATAAATATACTGATTGACGGCTCTGACAATAACACTGCCGCATTGATTGAGGGATATTTTGAAAAAATCCTTTTTGAAAATCGCAACCCTTCTATAGATACCCCAGAAGTGATTCCGGTATTCAGGATGCTTTTTAATCCTGAGTTGAAAACGGTAAATTTTATGGTTCCGGGTGTTACCGGGCTGGTATTGTTAATAATTACCATGGTGCTTGCATCGGGTATACTAGTGAAAGAAAGAGAAGTTGGTACTATTGAACATATTTTTGTTACGCCTCTCACATCTTCAGAAGTAATCCTGGGAAAACTTCTACCTTTTATGATAATAGGCTTCTTTGACCTTTTCCTGGTGGTTGCAGCTGGTATTTTTATTTTTAACACACCTTTCAAAGGAAACTTTGGGTTCCTCATCTTTACTACATTCCCTTTTATACTTACTACGCTTTCGCTGGGAATTTTTATATCTATAACTTCAAAAACCCAACAACAAGCGGTTATGACAGCATTCATGGTAATGCTTCCAAACCTTATACTTTCAGGATTTATGTTTCCTATTGAAAACATGCCATTGTTACTGCAGAAATTAACTTCTATCCTACCTGTTAAATACTACATTATAATTCTAAGAAGTATATTCTTAAAAGGAGTGGGTTTAAAAATTTTGTGGAGAGAAACTGTTATCCTCTTTTGTTTTGGTTTTACTTTTTTATTCTTAAGTATATTGGCTTTTAAGAAAAAACTTTCATAATTAAGCCGTGATAATATCTAAGTACCAGATACCAGGAGCAAAGGATTATTCGTGCTATTTGTTGTCAAGTATAGCTCTTAGCTTTTTGCCTTTAGCTGTTAGTAAAAAATAATTTCCTTGACTAAATCTAAGAATGTTTTATAATGTTGGTATTCAGGTTAAAACTGTTCTTGATTATGAAATTTAAAAAAATAGAATTAATTTTATAAAAAAGGAGAAGTATACAATCCCGATTGCAAATGAATTTTGAAATGATCCGAAAAATTTTCTTTTCGATCACTACCATGCTTGTGCTTGTCATGGGACTTATCGTCAGTATTATAATTGCCACTTTACTCGAACGGACATACGGGAGTTCTGCAACAAGGCTTTTGGTGTATAATGCCTGGTGGTTTGAAATTTTATGGATTTGGTTTTCACTCATCCTTTTTGTGAATCTTATTCATTTCAAATTGTGGCAGAGAAAAAAATGGGCCATGGTTTTGTTTCCTTTCGCTTTTATGGTCATTTTATTTGGGGTAATACTGACTCGACATTTCGCTGAAGAGGGTTACCTTTCCCTTCGCGAAGGAGAATCATCTAACCAATTCGGCGCCAAACCGTTTAATTTACCATTTTCACTCCGCTTGGTAGATTTTAGAATTGAACGTTATAAAAATTCACAAAAACCTTCTCAATTTTACAGTGATGTGTTGATTGAAGACTCTAAACATAACATCGAGAAGCCTTATTCTATTTACATGAATCACATTCTTCGGTATCGAGGCTATCGTGTGTATCAGTATTCCTTTGATAAGGATGAAAAGGGAACCATTTTTTTTGTTGCTCGAGATCCCGGAACCCCTGTGACGTATGCAGGTTTTTTTCTTCTTACCATAGTAATAGCACTCGCATTTTTCCACCCGAAAAGTCGAATCCGGGAGCTTGAAACCGAGATTCGCAAATCCGTGAGGTCTCTCTCCGGTGTTATTCTTTTATGCCTTATGGGAATAATGTGTCTGGGTTCTTCGCCTTTTCATATTCAAATGGAAAAATTGTACTACCGTCTCCGGATTTTCGAGCGATTGGGCAAATGGTTTGTATTAATTACCTGTGTTGTTTTGTTGATGAGTGTGATACGATTTTGGTCTAAAAACCGATTTGAAAAACTATTTCCCGTGCCGGAAAAACTCTTTCAATGGGCAGTATGGCTTGGATTTTTAGGATTGACAATGGGATTGGGGATTCGATGGTATTTATCAGGTCATGCGCCATTAAGCAATAAATACGAATCCATGGTATTTGCAGCCTGGGCCAGTCTCTTAGCGGGAATTGCGCTAGCCCGCCATTCTCGCTTACCCATGATATGCGGGAGTTTGCTTTCAGGGATTGTGTTGCTTATAGCCCATACGCCTTCTATAGATCCTTCGTTTTCTCCTCTGCCCCCTGTTTTAAAATCCAAATTGATGATTACTCACGTATCTATTGCAATGGCAAGTTATGGTTTTTTTTCAGTAGGGACTGCGTTGGCCTTTTGGAATCTTTTGGCATTGGCATTTCCAATTTCCGGAAAAGAAAATCGTTTCCTGCGCGGAGTATCCACATGGAGCAAAATCACAGAACAGGCACTTTGGATCGGTCTTTTATTCATTACCATAGGGTGTATATTGGGGGCAATATGGGCCAATGAGACCTGGGGACGATATTGGGGATGGGATCCGAAAGAATCATGGTCGTTGATCCTTATTCTTTCTTATGCAATGGTTCTGAATCTTCGCTTCGTTATCCGTTCACATTGGGCGTATTGGCTCAATGTCTGGGCACTCTTTGCATTTGGATCCTTGCTCATGACGTATTTCGGAGTGAACCGATTTTTTTCTGGAATGCATACATACGGCGGGGAAAGAGAAGCCCAATTTCCTTTCATGGTATTTTGGATTCTCGGGATATGGATTGCATTATCGCTTCTGGCGTATCGAAACCGTAAGCGAATTTGAGAGTATTACCTTTGAGTCACAAAGGCTGCGTCTAATTCAAATAAAAGTTCATCCCTACATACATCTGCCACCAAATACATTGCGGGAATATCGGAGAGTCCGAGGGATTCTGCAGTTTCTTGATACAAGGGGAAATCACTTTTTCGCTTGAGAAATACGGTGGCTTCGCAAAGATCCAAAAAAGAAGCTCCTTCTGGATGAATGAGCGAATCCACCACTTCTACAGTATATTTCACTTGAGAGGAAATGTCTCCAATGTAGATACTTTCACCTTTTTCATTAAATGACATTCCAGTTTTTTTCCTTGACAAGATTATCGTTTTCTCTTATATTGTTTTCGATGTGGTTTACTGAATATTTACGTGAATATCATCGAATTCTAAAGGAGTAATGCTTATGAAAAAAGTAAATTTAAAGGTTTTAAAATCGCATCTCTGGGAATCTGCGGATATTCTAAGGGGGCACTTTGATGCCGCAGATTATAAAAAGTTTTATTATTTGATCGTTACACCCATTTTTTTTATTTTCTTTTATTTATGGTTCCACTTTCGAGTGGATCCTAAACTTATTTATCAATGTCAAGAACCTATCTTCTTTTTTAACGCTCGATTCTTTCATGAGCATCTCCTCTATCCAGGGGGATTGGCAGATTACATTGCTGCTTTTTTGGCGCAGCTTTATTATTTTCGATGGATCGGTGCGTTGATGCTTACAATTTTTGTCGGTCTCGCAACCTGCTTTACACGATGGCTGATTCAAAACACTGGAGCAAAAATAAAGGGAGACATTATATCTTTTCTTCCTGCTCTGTTGCTCTTGGCCTGTCATAGTCAATATGAATTTTTATTGAACTTTACCATTGGATATCTCCTTGCTTTACTATTTTCTTTTCTTTATATCCGTTTTGTGCCAGAGAATCAGGTAACTCGTTTTCTTATATATATCCTGTCGTCGCTTTTGCTTTATTTTTTGGTAGGGGGAGCGTTTTTCCTTTTTGTTCTTTTGTGTGGTCTTTTTGAACTTCTACTTGCTCGTCGATACATTTTAGGTTTCCTCATAATTCTTTCTAGTGTCGGATTACCCTATCTGGCAGCATCCTTTATCTTCTTGGTCAGCATGCGAAAGGCGTATATCTATCTCTTACCTTTTGATTATATTAATAAAAAAATCTATTTACTACATATCGCATTATATGCGTTCTATCCACTTGTATTGATTGTTCAAGATGTAATCACTTCCATGAATTTGAAGAAGGTTAAAGCTGTAAAGCGGAATCTTTTAACCTCTTTGAGAAGTCGCGTAAGGCCTCGGTTGAACATGACGCTTCAGGTTATCGTACTTATCTTTCTTCTGGTAGTAACAGCTTTTCTCTCATATGAGAAAGTACAAAAAGACCAGCTAATGGTGGATTACTATGCTCAATGTCATGAGTGGCAACAAGTATTAGAAACGATAAAGGGTGCATCCCGATTAGATTTGGGAATGATTTTTCAAGCCAACAGGGCATTATATCATTTGGGGCTCTTATCGTCGGATATGTTTGCCTTGCCGCAACTTTGGGGGACACATGGTTTGATCTTGACAGAAGAGGAGGGGTACGTCTACCCCCTCCTAAACAGCGATTTTTATTTTGATTTAGGACATATTAATGAAGCAGAACACTGGGCCCACGAGTCAATGTCAGTTCGTGGCGAAACCGGATGGACTCTTGAGCGATTGGCATTGGTGAATATGGTTAAGGGTGAACTTGATGTGGCTCATGTTTTTATCTCTAAATTAAATCAATCGTTGTTGTTTAGAAGAAATGCAAATCAATTACGCCAATTATTGAATAACAATACCAGGCTTTCACGTGATCCGAATATTCTTGACATGCGTTCTCGTATGCCCCAGCCAGGGCATGATTTTATCTCTTATTCTGATAAATCAGATGTTACCTTAGAACTCATTTTGAATGGTAACCCCTCTAATAAAATGGCTTTTGAGTACTTAATGGCTTTTCATCTGTTGAGTGGTAATCTCGGTCAGTTTGCCAATGAAATAGTACGCTTAAAAGATTTAGGCTATACTGAGATTCCCAGGCATTATCAAGAAGCCCTGTTGTTTTATATTGCTGTTTCTGGGAAGCGTAATCTTCCTTCACTTGAAGGATATAAAATATATGGAAAAACAGTAAAGAGATTTAAGAATTTTCAAGATATATTGAAAAAATTCCGTGGTGATAAAAGTTTGGCCCGTAATGAACTGTATAAATATCACAGGGACACATATTGGTTCTATGTAATTTATTATAAACCAAAGGAGCAATAGAATGAAAAAGCGGAATTTTATTATTTGTATTGGACTTTTTCTTATTATCGGCATTGGGACGGCTCTACTTTTTAATGTAGAGGATATGGATCAATATACAGAAATCGGGCGACCTCCTAAAATCGATCCTGATTATATAAATACTGTCATCCCTCCTAACATCGCCCCTATGAATTTTATCATTAAAGAGCCAGGGACACGATACTATGTACGGATTTCGTCTTCCAATGGAAAAGAAATAAGAATTTCCAGCAATAATGGTAAGATTATCATTCCAAAAAAGAAATGGACGAAACTATTAAACGCCAATCAAGGCGAGGAAATTTACTATCAAATTTATGTAAAGGATGAGGGGAAATGGCATCGGTATCAAACATTTTCCAATCGAATTGCCAAGGAAGATATTGATAGTTATCTGGTCTACAGATTGATTGATCCCATGTTCGTACAATCAAAAATCATGGGAATATATCAACGCGATGTCACAAGTTTTCATGAAAAAGCTATCTTACAAACGCGTGCATTGAATGCCTGCTACAATTGTCATTCTTTTTGTAATAAAAAGCCGGATAAAATGATGATGCATATTCGTGGTAGCAGCAAAGCAGCAGGTACTATAATAATTCAAAATGGAACGATTAAAAAAGTCAACACCACTACAGAGTTCAATAAAAACCCGGGTGCCTATCGGTCGTGGCATCCCAGCGGAAAAGTGATCGCCTTTTCGGTGAACATTGTCAGACAGTTTTTTCATGCTGTAGGATATACACAAGAAGGGTATGATAAGATGTCTGATATAATTTTATACAAAATCGATTCCAATATGGTAACGACATGTCCTGCTATTGCCAGTCCACGATTTATGGAGACCTATCCGGAATGGTCACCGGATGGACGTTATCTCTACTATTGTCGCGCTCCGCAGCCAGACTCCAGTTCGTTATTTGAAGAGATGTATAATAAAATTATGTACGATCTGATGCGTATATCGTATGATATTGAAACCGATAGCTGGGGCAAACCTGAAATTGTTTTATCTCACAAAAAGACAGGTCTAAGCGTTACGCAACCACGCATATCCCCTGATGGTAAATATTTGGCCTGTGCCATGACCAAATGGGGAACCTTTGCTATTCATCGTCCTGGAGGAGATATTTATCTGCTGAATCTCCGGACAGGAGAGTTTTATAAAGCGGATGTCAATAGTGATCGCCCTGAAAGTTATAATTCATGGTCTAGTAACAGTCGATGGTTGGTATTCTCCAGTAAAATGCGGGATAATGTTTGCACGCGGCCGTATTTCACCTATATTGATGATAAGGGAAAAGCCCATAAGCCGTTTATTTTACCGCAGAAAGATCCAACTTTTTATGATACATTTATTATTACCTATAATGTACCGGAACTTGTTGATGGGCCCATTCAAGTCAGCGGACAAGAAATTATTAAAACAGCTTTGGCCGACGGCAATAAACAGAAAGCCGTTCTTGATCCCAAAATTGATGTGGATGCTCTAACGAATGCCACTATGAAGGTCGAGAAAGAGGCTAACTATATTTTTCAATAACAATCTCTTAAAATATAAATAGAAAATTATTAATGGATATTTTTAAAAAAATTCCTTTGAAAGAACTCGGAACGGCGATCCGAAGTTTCGTATTTTTTACATTGTTTTATTTATATCTATGGCTTTCGGTGAGTAACAAACGCTGCGTCTAATTCAAATAAAAGTTCGTCCCTACATACATCTGCCACCAAATACATTGCGGGAATATCGGAGAGTCCGAGGGATTTTGCAGTTTCTTGATACAAGGGGAAATCACTTTTTCGCTTGAGAAATACGGTGGCTTCGCAAAGATCCAAAAAAGAAGCTTCTTCTGAATGAATGAGCGAATCCACCACTTCTACAGTATGTTTCACTTGAGAGGAAATATCTCCAATGTGGACACTTTTATCTTTTTCATTAATAGAAGCAGTTCCTGAAAGAAATATCCATTTTTCCTCGGGTTCTACCACACACATGGCTCGGGAGAATGCAGAGCCATATCGATAGGGCGAACGTTGACGAATCCCATAAAGGGGTCGGATTTGTATTCCGGTATTGGATCTTTGCGTGACTGCCAACAGATCCATAATTGTAGAAGCGCCTTCAGGATTTTTCCCTACAATACCTGTGCTGGCAGGTAAAAAAATCTCTTCCGCATGATCGAGATCTTCGCTCCCGAGTAATCCAAAATCTGTGTAGCATGTATTTCTTGCCAGATTAAATTCATGATACCAGTCCAGTATGTTCTCCACATAAATCCATGTTCGGACCACATCCCGGTAGGAAGCACCTACAGATTTCAAAAGGGCTTCTGCTTTACGGAACATAGTTTCTGCTTGTTTTCGGCGATTCTCTCCGTTGGATGAATTTCCTCCGTGGATGTTTTGGAATTGCAAAAACTTGGCGCCGTTTCGACTCCACATTCGTCCTCGGGGAATATTTCCCTCCCGGATGATTTTTACCATTTCTTCCCCTTGAGAAGGACGGAAAGCGCGAAGTTGAATTCCTGCAAATGGATTGCCGAAACAGGATTCTCCCTCGATATAGTTCACCAGTCCCGGATCTTCGTGAAATCTACTGCGGATCTTTTGATTTCGGATTTCGAGTAGGTCTTTATAAATCTCAATTTTCCCGAATATTCGTTCATGGATGATCTGTGCTTCCGCATTGGCTAGGATTTCAGTTACACGATCGTAAATAATCTCTGCTATGTGAATAGGATCCACATGGGGATCAGTCACTAATGCGGTAATACAGAAATAGGTATTTTGAATATCGGTAAGAAAAATTTTAAATTCTGGATTTACATCAATCGTTTGCGTAATGATCCTTGGCCTCCTTTCAATCCGTAAAAAATACAGGGCGTTGGAATTCATATAAAAGGGGAGGATATAAGCGAAAAAGAATGATAAAAAAAAGCACCAGGAAAACCAATACATCCTGAATCCAAATGGCATGGCGATATTTTACTTTTGGAAAATGAAAGTCCATTCTATCCCTCATAAAAAAAACATACAGCATCTCCTTGAAATGTCAAGGGAAAATTTCGCCTCTTACTTCTTGCACCGAAAACCGATACACGGTGGTGGTTTTATAGGTTTCTCCGAAATAACGGGGGTAGACCTTGAAATGTGAAATGAGTGATTCAATCTCTCTCCCGTTATATATTAAACGGGTTTTGAAGTTTCGAGAAGAAAAGATTCGTGCTATTCGTGTTATTTGTTGTTCCTTGCTTTGTTGGTTCGTTGGTTCGATAGGTAGTTAAAGAAACAATTAAAAAAAGGTGTGGTTGGGTAAATCAGTGTTTATCCGTGTGAATCCGTGGCTAATTATAGTTTTTTTCTTTGTGTCTTGGTGTCTTCGTGACTAATTAATTAAACTTCCAATCCTTTTTCTTCAAAAAGATAACGTTTGATTTTTCTGGTTGTGGTTTTTGGGAATTCTTCGTCTCTTATTTTTACCCTTCTAATTCTCTTAAAATCTGTTAAGTCGTTGTTTAATTTTTTTACGACTTCAGTTAATATTTTATGTGGATCTTTATCTTGGATTTTATGTTTTTCGCAGTATTTATCCAGTTCCTCGTAATTCGGATAAATGGTAGCTACTAATTCCTTGTTCTGTGTATTTGGGTTGGTTTGATATAATATAAGAATTTCTTCAATAAGAGGAGATTCGGATAAGTAAGTTTCTATTTCTTCGGGATAGATGTTTTTTCCTCCCTTTGTAACGATTACGGATTTTTTTCGTCCAGTAATATACAAATAGCCATCAGAATCTATAAAGCCCATATCTCCTGTTTTAAACCATTCTCCTTCGAAAACTTCGGCAGTAGCCGCTTCGTTTTTCCAGAAGCTTTTAAAAATTGAAGGTCCTTTTAATGCGATTTCGCCAATTCCTTTTTCTCCGGGATTTAATATTTTAGCATCCAGACCCGGTAGCGGTAGTCCTACAGATTCGTTTTTAGGAGCATTTGGCGGATTTACGGAAACTACTGGAGACGTTTCGGTCAGTCCATATCCCTGGATTATTGGAAAGCCCCATTTTTCAAACTTCTTTGAAACCCATCCAGGTAAAGCGGCACTACCGGGAACCAAAAGTTTTAAATTATCCAATCCCAGTTTCTTTCTTATCGTTGAATACAGAAAAGATCCACTTCCTTTTTTAATTTTGTGGAGAAGTGTACCAATGCCGTTTAGAGCACCAAAAAGAGTTCTTTTTGCTGGAGGAAGTTTACTGATTTCCTTTTCTATTCCCTTTATGAATTTTTCAAGGACTAGAGGTACTATTGGGAATATAGTAGGTTTCGTTTTCAGGCAGTCTTCTTTTACCTCTTTTGATTTTAGGGAGCGGGCAAGGGTTGTCCTGGCTCCGATAAAGAACGGGGCTAAAATATTAATGCTTTGAGAAAAAACATGATTTAGAGGAAGAAGCGAGTAGAATATGTCTGTTGGATTAAAATCAATAACCTGACGCATCATTTCCACATTGTTAGAAAGGTTTCCCTGTGTGAGCACGACTCCTTTAGGAGAGCCTGTCGTTCCGGAAGTATAAAGAATTAAAGCCAAATCATCCAGAGTTAACTGTGGTAAAGTGAAATCATCGATCTTAGAAGTTACTTCCGGCATTTTTAAGGGAACGCTTATTTCAATTTCACTTGTAAGTAATTCTTGTGAAACAAAAAGGATTTTAGCGCCTGAATCATTTACGAGGTGATTGACTTCTCTATACGTGAGGCGATTATCGAGAGGAACGCCTATTGCTCCTGTGAACTGAATGGCTAAGTAAGTGATAACCCACTCGGGATTATAGTTTCCGTAAATAGCAACTCTATCACCTTTCTCGATATTTTTGGATCTGATTTCATTGGCAAGAGAGAATACCAGTTCCGAGAGTTCTTTATAAGTCCATTTTTGTAATTCGCTTTCAGGGGTTAAAATCTGGAGGGCAATATTTTCCGGATAAGTTTTAACAGTTTTTAAGAACATTTGAGGAATAGGAATAACCTCTTCCGGTTCCTTTACAATTTTCCACTGCATATAAAGATTATATAGAAAAACTATTTATTTGTCAATGTGTTAAATAAAAAGATTGTTAGTCTGTTGGTTCGTTGGTTCGTTAGGTCGTGTTTTTTTAAACTACCCAACTACCTAACGAACTAACCACCTAACGCCCAAAAGATTTTGGGCAAACTAATACAGTTTTCTCCTTTTCCAGCGTAAGTATAAATATCCCAACGCAAGTCCACCTAAATGAGCGAGATGGGCTACGTTTCCGCCGCCTTCAAGCAGGTATAAAAATTCAAGTACTCCGAATATCCAGACTGCATATTTTGCGTCAATTGGGATAAGGAGAGGAAATATTATTAATTTTGTTCTAGGGAAAGTCATGCCAAAGGCAAGAAGGATTCCAAAAACTGCTCCTGAAGCTCCCACTACCGGGATTGTAGAGTTCATGTTGAATAAGGAGTATATAAATGCGGCTCCGATTCCGCAAATGAAGTAATACTTGTAGAATTCTTTTGTTCCCCATAGATATTCAAGTTCTCTGCCAAACATCCATAAAATATACATATTTATGGCGAGATGAAAGAAGCCTCCGTGTAGAAACATATACGTTACAGCCTGCCATATGTAACCTTTCATGAAATCCTTTGGGATTAGAGCAAAATAAGCAGTAATTGGTATGAGGTTGTAGAAAAGAAGTTGTATTATAAAAACTAAAACATTCGCAATTATAAGATTCTTAAGTCCATTTTGAGTTTCCCTTATATTCATATTGTCTCCTTTTTAATCAAATTCTCGATAGAGAAATTACTAGTATAACCATTTTAAAGAGTACCCCAGTATGAGCACTCCAATAACACCAAAAAGGTTTATTTTTATCATAAAGCCCAATATCAATGTGAAAATATGTAAATCGATACTGATGGGATGGAATCCAATTCGCAAAGGTGTAGTCATGGCTATTTTTACAGCACCATCAGGTAGTATCATTCCCAACAAATCGCCGATGAAACTGCCCAGTATTAGACCCAATAATAAAATAAATATTGTTAAAGGTATATTTTGCTTTAATTTGTGCAAAATTTAAACCTCCTTTTTGTCTTTGAGTATACAAGGTAAGCTAAAATACCAGTTAGGGAACCTGTAATTATAGAGGATAAAATGAAAATAGGGGAGATGTAAAAGAAAGAAACATTGGGCAGGAAAATTGTTGTGGCGAGTAGAAGTTGAACTATTGTGTGAACTTCTGCCCCTAGTATGCTTACTCCCAATAAACTGAAAGGTAGTTTGCTTTTTAAAATTATCCACATTGCAAATGTACTTAGCACCGTTCCGCTTATGGAAAATATAAATGCTGGGGCAAAAAGCCTTCCAAGTATCAGACTTCCGGTTATTGATTTCAATATTCCTATTAAAAAAGCTTCCTTAAGCCCAAAGAAAATAAGAGCCAGTAAAATAAATATGTTCGCAAGACCAAGGCGAATTCCGGGGATCGGGGTCGGAAACAGGCTTTCTACCACAAATATCACTATAGAAGCTGCGGTAAATACAGAAAGGAAGGCTATTCTATTCAGTGATTGCATCGAATTCTTTTCCCGTTATTTTTATTACCACTCTGTTTGGAATACAAATGATAAAATCTCCTTTTTTTGATATCCAACCTTTTTTTTCGCAAATTTTTAAAGGACAGGGTGAGTTTAAAATTCTTACTCTCCCGTCTCCGATTACAATTTTTGCAGTTCCAAGTTTCCCGTTAACAATAATTTCCCTATTTTGGTTCAAATGATAAACAAAATTCTTGCTTTTGTCAACACTTATAATTACTTTTTCTCCTTGATTTCTAGGAAGAAAGAAAACAGAAAGGAGAAAAAAGATTATTATAAATACATCGCCTATTTTTAAAGGACGAAATCTACTTTTCGATTGCAATTAGAACATTTCCCCTTGTTTATACCAACTATTTTTGTATGAAACCCTGTTCTTTCTACAAGTACATTCGAACAATCAGGGCAGTAAGTGTTTTCGGTTCCTTCCATAGGCGCATTTCCAATATATACGTAATAAAGATATTTTCCGGCTATTTCATACGCTTTTTTTAATGTTTCAATCGCTGTCGGAGATTTTTCGTAGTGCTGATGAGGAAAGTATCTAGAAATGTGCAGGGGTATGGCTTTGTTAATCGAAGCCAAATATTTTGCTAATTCTTCGATTTCGGTGTCATTATCACCCGGAATTAAAAGATTGGTTACCTCAACGTGTATCTTCGCGGAAGCTTTCTCAATCGTTCGTTTTGTAACCGCAAGATTCCCTTTGAGGACTTCTCGATAATATTCAGAGCTCATCGATTTTAAATCTATGTTCATCGCGCTAACAATTTCAAGTAAATCGTCAAGAGGATCTTCTGAGATCAGACCGTTAGTTACCATTACAAGGTCTATTCCTTCTTGTTTTGCATATTTTGCGGTATCTTTTATAAATTCGAACCAGATAATAGGTTCGGTGTAAGTGAAAGCAATCGAAGGAGAGTTATATTGTTTTGCTAGGTTAACCAGTTCTTCCGGTGTTATATTTGTCGTTTGTGTTTTTTTCGCCGATATGGTATAGTTCTGACAATAAGGGCATCGCATATTGCAACCGTTTGGAGATACTGAAAGAATCTCAGTTCCGGGTCGAAAGTGAAAAAGAGGTTTTTTTTCAATTGGGTCGACGGCAAGAGAGGTTGTTCTGCCATAATTCTGGGCATATAAGGTTCCGCCCTCGTTTTTTCTTGCCCAGCAGATTCCTTCTCCTCCGGGGGGTATAGCACATTCGTGGGGACAAAGTTTGCATCGGGCAATTAAATCTTCTGTTACTTCGTAATATTCCGCTTCTCTCTTATTCATAAATATTTAACTTGCTATCATCTATAAATTTATGAATATTTTTAGATGTGTCAACGAGTATAGCTTCTAAAGTATTGTTTTTTATATATTTTATTGCTTTTTTCATGTCCATTGCGACCAGAGCAGTTGTAATGCAATCTCCTTCTATACCGTCTTTTACGATAACCGTAGCCGATGATATTTCTCTGGAAGGATAACCGGTAAAGGGATTTACTATATGGTGATATCTTTTTCCCTCAATCATAAAATATCTTTCGTAATCACCTGAAGTGAATACAAAACAGTCATTGACAGTAAGGGTGCCTATTATGCCATCTGCGTCCCGGGGATTTCTTATACCGATAATCCAATTATTTTTACTTTTTTTCTTACCAACTAAAAGGACATCTCCTCCCGCGTCTATTAAAGCGGAATGGATACCGCATTCTTTTAATATGCTTTTTGCTCTGTTTAAAGCATATCCTTTTGCTGCTCCTCCAAGATTCAGGGAAAAATCTTCGGGCATTATAAGCGTATCTTTCTTTATTTTTACTTTCTTGTAATCTACAAGAGGTAGTAGTGATTTGATTTCGCTTTGAGAGGGTAGAGTAGGTTCTTTAAAATAATTCCATTTCTTAAGAATCGGATCGATTGTAAGGTCGAAATATCCTTCTGTATTCTTAGAAAAATAGAGAGATTTTTCTATTATTTTAATGGAAGTGGTATCTATTGCACCTTTTTTTATACCGCTTATTCTTAGCGAATCAATTCTTTTGAATTCGTTTTTTATTCTTTTTATTGCATTTTTTGCAAGTATGGGGTTTCGAGAATAAATTTTTCCGCTGACATAGGTGTCAAAGTAAAATTCATCAAACGTGAATTCTTTAATATTTAAGAAAAAAAGAAAAAGGACTAATACTAAAAACGTGATTATTAATATTAGGCGTTTAAAACCCATCCCAACCCCCTTTATTTAACCACAGAGAACACAGAGAAAAAGAAAACACACACAGGAGAGCACAGAGTCCCACTACACCCCAGATTTAATTTTGTTTTAACTAAATCCCAATCCCCAAATCCAAAATCCCAAAATTTGGACGCAGATGAACGCAGATTGAAAAGGATTTTTTTTGTTGTTTTATTTAACTTAAAACCCAAAAACCGAAACCCGAAACTATAATAAACTGCTGAGCCCACACAACACACCTTAATTTTAGGATTCAAAGACTTCTTTTACCTGTTCGAAAGCCCAATCCAGCTCTTCTTTAGTAATAACAAGCGGGGGAGCAAAGCGGATTACAACACTATGCGTTTCTTTGCAGAGAAGACCTTTTTCTTTAAGCTTTTCAGCGTAGGGTCGGGCTTTTTCTTTTAATTCTAGACCGATTAGAAGTCCTTTGCCTCGCACTTCTTTAATTATAGGGTTTTTAAGGCTTCGCAGCTTATTCATAAAATAATTGCCCATCGTAAGAGCCTTTCCCGGTAAATCTTCTTCTATTAGATAATTAAGAGCCGCAAGTCCTACAGCAGCTCCCACAGGGTTTCCGCCGAAAGTCGAGCCATGGTCTCCCGGATTAAAAACACCGAGTATCTCTTTTGAAGCCGCGAATACAGAAACCGGATAGACCCCTCCGCCTAAAGCTTTCCCGAGTATTATTCCATCGGGTTTAGCGTTTTCCCATTGCCAGGCGAATAATTTCCCTGCTCGTCCGAGACCCGATTGAATTTCGTCAAATATCAAAAGAACGTTATTCTTGTGACATATTTCTTTAACTTCTTTTAAATACCCTTCAGGAGGAACAACTATTCCGCCTTCACCCTGAATGGGTTCAATAAGAACTCCAGCTGTGTTTTCATTGATTGCCTCTTCTATTGCTTTAGCATCGCCGTAAGGTACAATAGGAAAACCCGGAGTCATAGGTCCAAAACCGTCCCTGTACTGTTCTTCCGTAGATAAGGAAATTATGGTTATTGTTCTTCCGTGAAAATTGTTACTCGCGGCAATAATTTCCGCTTTATTTTCAGGAACTCCTTTAACTTTGTAAGCCCATTTTCTGGTTGCCTTAAGTGCTGTTTCAACACCTTCAGCACCCGTATTCATCGGAAGTGCCATTTCCATACCGGTAACTTCGCATACTTTTTTCAAGAACAAAGGCAGCTGGTCGTTTCTAAATGCTCGAGAAGTTAATGTGAGTTTATCGAGCTGTTCTTTCATTTTTTTGATAATTACCGGATTTCGATGCCCATGATTCAACGCGGAATAAGAAGAAAGCATATCCATATATTTATTTCCTTCAACGTCCCATACCCATACACCCTCTCCTTTATTTATAATTACATCAAGCGGCTTGTAATTGTGGGCTCCGTATGTATCATCCATTTCCATTAAATCCTTAGCAGAATAGTCCATTAATTTCCTCCTTTTATTAGTATATTGAAAAAATTTTTGCATATTTATTCATTAATATGCAGTTTTTAAAATAGGTTTATTTTTCCAATTGTCAAGGGCATTTTTAGGTTTTGGGTCTTAGGTATTAGGTTTTAGTTAAAACAACATTACAATTATGGTGGGATGTGGATTCGTGTTATTTGTGCTATTCGTTGTTCCTCTTAGTTGTTTTATGGTCGGAGGTGGGTGTTGACTTTGGACTAACTAAAAAACGTATTGACATTTTGTTTGGTTTTCCTTATTCTTATTAAGAATTCAATAGTTTAATTATGAAGTAAATAATTAGGAGGTTTTTATGGTTTGTTCCAAATGTGGAGCAGAGAATCCTGCGGATGCGAAATTTTGTATTGGTTGCGGATCTCGATTTATGGGTGAAAATGAGGCTCTTCCTACTATTTCTGATGTTGAGTATGGTGTTTTCTGGGAGCGTTTCCTTGCTTATTGTATCGATAGTATAATTTTAACTCTTGCTTCAGTTGTTGTTGGGTTTATCGGTGCATTTTTTATCGGCTTTGTTATGGCTCTTATGGGTATGGAGATAGAGGAGATGGAGGATTTCTTTGTAGTGCTTTATTATATATTGGCATTCATATTGAGCTGGCTTTATTTTACAATAATGGAAAGCTCCAAATTACAGGCAACTCTTGGTAAGAAGATTTGTAATTTAGTTGTTACGGATTTATCCGGAAATAAAATTACGTTCGCAAGAGCGAATGCGAGATTTTGGAGTAAGTTTATATCCGGCATAATTTTATGTATCGGTTATATAATGGCAGCTTTCACGGAAAAACGACAGGCTCTTCATGATATGATTGCCGAAACTCTTGTTGTAAAAAAGAAATAAGTAATATTTTTAAATCGTTAATTATATTTTCGAGAAATCATATCTTTTCTTTATTAAGTTGAGGTCTATGTGTCCTTTAGTTTAGATATTTCAACTCTTCAACATTTCAACGTTTCAACAATTTTGCATTCTTGAATCTCTTGTTTTTTTTAAACCTTTTTAGTAATATCCAAATCTGTACAAAAATTAGGAGGAAAAATAGATTTCGAATACGAGGAAAGTATCAAAGACGTTTCATTTATAAAAGTGAGCCGGGGAAAGCTTCACCGTAATATTTTTACGCTTTCATGGCCTGCAGTTGTAGAGCATTTATTTTTTACCGTGACAGCGTTTGTTGATATAGTAATGGTTTCGCGTCTCGGCACTGATGCGATTGCCGCGGTGGGATTGGCAAGCATCTTGTTTTTTATTTTTATTTCTGTTTTTGCTTTTCCCTTAAGAATAACGGCACAGGCTCTAACTGCAAGATTCGCGGGAGAGGGTTCGGTAAGCAAAATAAGAGAGTCCGGCGGAAACGTTTTGTTTTTGAGTATTATTCTTGGAGCAGCTATAAGTATTCTTGGAATATTTGGCAGCGGAAAACTACTTGGGTTTATGGGTACAAGTGAAGTAGTCTATGGGCTTGGCAGTGAATACCTTAGTATCGTACTTGGTGTATCTTTATTTACTTTTGTTTATTTTGCTTCAACAGGAATAATCAGGGGAATGGGGGATACGAAAACCCCAATGTTTTTGATGGGCTTAGGTAATATTTTTAACATCGTTTTTAATTATCTTCTGATATTTGGTATAGGTGGTTTTCCCAGGCTTGAAATAACCGGAGCGGCTATTGCAACAGGGGGCTCTTATATTCTTAGTGGTATTTTGATTTTTGTTATTATCAATTTAAGAGAAAGAATTCCCGTGAAAATCGAAGATATCAAACTGATAAACAGAAAGACTTTAAAAAATATATGGAAAATAGCTTCTCCGGCTATGGCGGAATTTGCTATACGAAGGACCAGTTTGTTTTTTTTTATGAAAATGGTTGCCGCTCTTGGGACGGCTGCGCTGGCTGCGCATCAACTTACTTTAAGAATTGAGTCTTTCTCATTTATGATGGGTATTGGTTTTGGGATTGCGTCCAATACTTTGGTCGGGCAAAGTCTCGGAGCAAAGAAAGTTGATTTAGCCGATGAAAGCATAAAGAAAACTTCCTATTATGCAGTTGCGGCTATGACGTTACTTGCTTTTCTATTTGTTTTGAAGCCGGAAGCTGTATTTGCGATTTTTAAACCGGAAATTGAAGTTGAAACACTTGCAATGGTAGCGATTATAATAGCTGCTTTTGAGCAAATACCTTTAGCCTTTCTTATAGTTGTTTCGGGTGGATTGAATGGGGCTGGAGATACAAAAACTCCTATGATAATAGCTTTTATTGGGTCTATTGTTGTCAGGTTATCTCTCGCGTATTTGTTTGCTTTTAGACTTGGTTATGGTTTTATCGGTATCTGGATAGCTGCTGTTTGTGACTGGGCTATTGAGTCAATCCTTGCGATTATTGCTTTTTATAAGGGTAAATGGAGGGAAATTAAATTTGAATAAAAAAACTAATTTAACCACGAAACACACCAAATACACTAAACCCCACCACCCCTTTTAAGTTGTATTAAAAAAATACACGAAAAAAAATAATTAGCCACGGATTTACACGGATTAACACTGATTTTCCCAAGCACACCCCACCCAATATTTATTTTTTGTTTTAACTTCCCAACCTCCTAACTTCCTAACATTCTAACAATAATAGCAACAACAAATCCTACAAATAGAAAGTGAGTTGATTAATATAAAAATTTCACTATTATTGTTTGATATGAATTTTGAAGAATTCGAACAAGTTGTAAATGAAGCTTTGAAAGAAATACCTGAAAAATACAGGAAGATTCTGAGGGATGAAAGGATAGAAGTTATTTGCAGGGAGTATGTTCCAATGGGGGTAAGACAAGAATTTCCGGGGAGAACCGTTTTTGGGTTATTTGCCGGAATTCCTAAAAATAAAAAAAGGACCTTTTCTGTCCAAACACAGCCGACAAGGATAGAGATTTATAAAGAGAGCTTTGAGAGAGTTTTCGGCAGACAAATAAATAATATGATTAAAGAACAAATTTATAAAACGTTAATTCATGAAATAGCCCATTATTTTGGTTTTAATGAGGAAGAGGTAAGAGAGAAAGGATACTGATACAAAAAAATTTACTTTTTTTGTAAAAAATTTTTGTAGTAGGGGTTGACAAAGTTTTCGGATGAATAATATTCTACTATATCGACGAATTTAATATGGGAAAAGAAGAAACCTTGATTTATTAATTTTGTCTGAATGATTGAATTTTTAAAAACTCTAAACTTATATTCTAACTTAATCATAGCAATAGCTACAGTGGTATTAGCCATAATTACAGGTATTTACGTTTTTTATACAAGAAAAATTCTACAAGAAAATAAAATGATGAGGAAAGATACATATAAAATAATTGTGCAGACAAAAGAACTTGAAGCTTTTAGCTCTCTACATAAAAAATTAAATCTAGTTATATTATCCATAGCTGAGGAATTAAAAATCGAAAAAAGAATTAAGCGAATGAAGGAATCATTGCTTTTTTACATGGAGGGATCTCCAGAACAATGGGTTGAGCTCGCCGAAGATTTTCTCAATGAATACAAAAACTGCTCTATGATTTTGCCGATAAGTTTAAAAGTTGTTTTTTATGAAGCTTTTGAATCTTTATCCATACAAACAAAAAAAACTTCTACTAACCGTTCTTTCGTAACACCAAAGACTGAAGATTTTAACAATTTGCTCAGAATATTTAAAGACGTCTCTTATAAAGGACAAGAAATTTTTGGGTTGAGAGCTTTTCCTATAAGTAAGAAGAAAAAAAATAAAAGAAAGTTAAAAAATATGGAGGATTAGATGGCTGAATCTATAGAAAAATTAAGAAAAATGACAGAGGATGAACTTATAAAAAAACATGATGAGGTAGCAAGAAGTATAGTTGTGGGAACTAAACATTATCTTGATGAGTTGGCAAGACGCGATCAAGAAAGATACGCTAAATCTATTCGTCTCTATACTCGTTGGATTACAATAATGACGTTTGTTATGATGATTGCGACTGTTATAAATGTAATTATAGCTCTTAATAGATAAAAACTATTTGTACAATATTATTGTTAAAAAAACAAGTTAAATTTGTATCGTTTTTTGGTCTTTGTATTTTCATAATTTTATGTTGACAAAGTATTAGATTATTTTTATAATAATGATGTATATGAAGTTAACCAGAAATGTTGAAATTAGTTTATACGGCTTAGAAATGGAGTATTTGTGATTAGTATTAGTACGTATAAACTATGTTATACGATAAGGAGGAAACCATGCTACATAAAATTAGCCGGCTTTTATTTGGCAAAAAGGACGAAGTTCCACAAATAGACAAGACGAAAATAGAATTGCCTCGCAAACAAACCAAATTGCCGCAAGCGCATAGCTCAAATGCAGTGGACTTGTTCTTATCCTCGATAAAAGGAGTAGGGCATCCTGAATATCCAGTTTTGGATAGCCAGTATTCACCGAGCTCTCGGATTCCATGCACAGATTTAGTTCCGTTCATTTCCAAACGGATAATGGAAAGGGACATCACCAGCATCAGGATTGTAATGCGAGCCGTCATAGAAGGAAATCCAGGACTTGGAATTGGACCCGACTGGATTGATGAGAGCGTTGACAATATTCTATCGATTCCCTTCGAGAATTATGTTTCATTTACATCAGAAAATGCATCCCCCGAGCTAAAAGCGTTATACATTGTTGCCGCGAAAGGCGGAGGTGGTAGAGAGTTTCTGATCACAGAAGAAATTCCTCGGCTTATATCATGGGCTTGCATAGCCCACCAGCCTTCATGGTCAACTCAGTTGCATTCTTTGGCCAAAAAGGCGAATTCATGGATAGCTAAGATGGCCAAAGATACACTATACTGGCAAGAATATGGAAGATTTGATGTTAAAGAGGTTCCGAACGCATCTATCGAAAATGTGTTGCGGGCAGCCATTTTAACACTCACACCGGCCGCGCGCTTGCAACTGTTTTACGCAGTAGAAAGAGGGGGCGGGTCTTTGCCCGTCCTAACTAACTATCAAATACGCAGTCTCGGAATAAATGTTGAAAAGACTTCAAAAGAATTAATTGACTCTGGGCTGGTATTGTCTTCGACTTCTAAAGAAGCCATCGAATCAGCACATTCTAAACAAGAACTGGTTGAGCTATGCGAAACCTATGGCGCGACGTACAGAAAATTATGGAAGAAAGAAAAGCTTGTAGATGCGCTTCAGAAAATTGATTCAGTGGTGTTAGAAAAAATCGCAAAATCCAAGAACTTGGTATCACCAAATTACCAACGCTATCCAGACTTGAGAAATGTAGTGAGAATTGCAGATGAACATCAAGTAGGATTCAAGCTTTTATGTTTTGCATAATTTTAAAGACATCGTATAACAACCGCATCAACACGGACTGGCAATTCCGCTGCGCTCCATTGCCAGCCGGTTATGCGGAGCGTTAGGTATTAATCGAAATGATAAAGAAAAATATGATAAAAAACTTTACAAAAGCAATTGCTACAATTTTAGATAATGGTGACAGACTTGTTGAAGATGCATGCTATCTATCTGAATATGAAAGATTTCCTACTGCATATGCATTATGTATTCTAGCCCAGGAGGAGTATGCTAAAGCATTTTTGCTTTACCTTATTTCAGAAGAAGCAATTCCTTGGACACAAGAACTGCGGAGAATGCTTCACAATCACACCTGTAAACAGCTTTTATCATTAATTATTGATTTTTTGGAGCCAGATGATTTGGTTAGTTGGCTCGATAAAAGAAAAAATGAAAATTATGTGATGCCTTCTCATATTGTTGATGTAATTAATATACTTCGGCATGAAAAACTACCGAAACAGGAACAATGGGCTTGGATTGGAGACGAAGATCCACCTTATAATCAATTAGCAAGAAAGGTTGCTGACGGGATTGTTGATAAGCAAAAACAGGATGCTATTTATGTGCGACTGGGGAAAGATGGGAGTGTTGCTAGTACTCCATTACGAATTACTGAAGCGATGGTTAATGAGCTACTTGAAAAAACTCAACGATTTAGTCAATTCTTTTTTAGGTCGGATAGCAAATTTAAGCCAATAGAATCAATTGATTATATGAAGATATTTTGGATGTTTAGGCTTCTTTTCGGATTATGTACAATAGAGGAATATGAAAAACAATGGTGGGTTTAGTATTTATGGATAGTTATATAATACCTAACAAGTCAATGCACCCGACTTTTTCCTGCCGCTTCGCTCTGGGAAAAAGCGGGTGATTTCCAGTGTTGTGTACATCGAAGGGAACTACAGTAGGTTTAAGCCATCTACTAACAGGGAACTCATGTAAAAGGAGCGAAGAATGAACAAACAATCCACCTTGATAGCATCCTTGGTTTGTCTCGGTGTTATAGGCTTGCTTTCCTATGTCGCCTGGCGCTCAGTCCCGAATCTAATTGGCGTACCTAATCGTGCCAGCCATAGTGCTGCGGACCGTGCCGTGTCACCATTGAGTGAACATCAGGCCATGAAGCCCGAAAGCCAGGAAAACCTCCTGGCACGGCTCAAACGTGGCGTAGAGGAGAATCTTGCGAATGAAAGGGCGGGTCTGGAGAAGAGAAAATCAGACTCCAACCTAAGCGAGAAGGATGCCCCTGCATTTTGCAGAAGTGGCAATCGATGTCGCCAATTCGCGGAGGGCTGCGGTTATGGAAACGTTGCCTACTATCCCATCGCGATTGAGTGGTACAGTTTGGCCATTAGAGTGAATCAGAGCTATGCGGATGCATACAACGGTCGAGGCTTGACTTACTATGGAATGAAGGAGTACGCCAAGGCAGAAGAAGATTTCAAGCGGTCGATAGAGGCTGGACCGGATAACGCCAATGCGTACTATAACTTGGGAGCCCTATACACGAAGCTGGGAGATAGAAAGCGCGCGACCGTGGCCATGAGCAATGCCCAGAATAACGATCCGCTCTTCTACTATATTGAGAGGGATTACTCTGGGTGTAGTAAGCTTGCAATGGAATGGCGCCAGCGGGATCAGGACGAGAAAGCAATATACTACCTTACGAAGGCGATAGCTATGGATCCTCACCAGGAGATCAATACGCTCTATTATGACAGGGGGTACATATATTATGACCAAAAGGAATACGTGAAGGCAATAGACGATTTTACAAGGCAGATCGAAGTGAAACACGGAATTGGATGCTCAATATTCTATAATAAGCGCGGGTGGGCTTACAGGGAGTTGGGCATGAATGACAAGGCGGATGCCGATTTCAGGAAGGCAGAGGAGTTGCAATAGAGGGGTCAGGTCTTGTTTTTTGCATACAATTAATCCTTAATATTCGCTAGACTTTCTGTTTTTATACTAATCCCAAATCGACCTGGTATCTGGTAACCAAGATAACAACAGAGACACAAGGACACAGAGAAAAAAACTATATTTTTTGTTTGTTTAATACCCAGCACACACCAAAACTTAGAGGAACAACAAATCACACGAATAGCACGAATTTTTTGAACTGTTGGTCTGTGGGTCAGTTAGACCGTTGGTCCGTAAAAAACACACCAACGCACCCACACACTAACTCACTAACAAAAAAGTCATTTGTGTAATTTGTGCTATTTGTTGTTAAGAAAAGGGTGGGGTGGAGAAAAACGACAAAATTCTTTTTTGTTCTCTGTGGTTAAATATTTTGGTGTGAGTGCGTGTGGGCTCTGTGTTTTTTGTAGAGACAATTTTGCATTTTTATTTGTCATTTTGCTTTTTAATTTTTAATATTTAAATTCACAGTATGTGGTGCCCTTGACAAAAAATCAAAAGCGGATAATTTCCAAGAAAACAAGACTATTAGAATCTGGTTTAAGTTACCCAATAGTATGTTTAAACTACTGTTTTTGTTTTTTAACGGACCTTAAAAGGAGGCAAAAATGTATGAAAAAGTTTATATATTTGACACGTCTCTAAGAGATGGGGAACAGGCTCCCGGATTTAGCATGAATGTGGATGAAAAAGTTAAGTTAGCTTTTCATCTACAGAAGTTAAATGTGGACTGTGTGGAAGCCGGTTTTGCCATTGCCTCACAAGGAGATTTTGAAGCTATAACAGAGGTTTCAAAAGCTTTAAGAGGTCCGGAAGTAGCCAGTCTCGCCAGAGTAAAAGAAAAGGACATAGACCGTGCCTGGGAGGCTCTCAAACATGCTAAAAAAGCGCGTATTCACGTTTTTATAGCCACATCCGACATCCACATGAAACATAAGCTTAAAATGGAACCGGATGAAGTACTTGAATCGGCAATAAAAGGCGTTGAATACGCCTGTAAATACACGGATAACGTGGAATTTTCCGCAGAAGATGCAACAAGAACAAAACCGGAATTTTTGGCTACGGTTTGTAAAGCTGTAATAAAAGCCGGTGCGAAGGTTGTCAATATACCAGATACTGTTGGGTACACTACACCTGATGAATTTTCTAAACTGATAGGTTATTTGAAAGATGAAATAAAGAACAATGCGAGAATAAGTGTACATTGTCATAATGACCTTGGTCTTGCAGTAGCTAATTCACTTGCGGCAATAAAAGCGGGAGCCAGACAGGTGGAATGTACAATTAACGGTATTGGAGAACGAGCGGGTAATGCTTCCATAGAAGAGATTGTAATGATAATTAATACAAGGAAAGATCTTTTTAGCTTTCGAACTGATGTAAATACGAAACACATATATCCCACAAGCAGAGCTCTTTCTTTGATTACCGGGGTGCAAGTTCAACCAAATAAAGCTGTTGTTGGGAGAAATGCTTTCGCGCATGAGGCGGGGATTCATCAGGATGGAGTACTTAAGGAAAAGAGTACTTACGAGATAATGAAACCTGAAGATATCGGGTTGCTATCCAATAAATTGATACTCGGAAAGCATTCGGGAAGACATGCTTTCCGAAATAAGCTTGAGGAACTTGGATATCAATATTCTGATGATGAAACGAATGAACTTTTTAAGAAATTTAAAGATCTTGCCGACAAAAAGAAAGAAATTTACGACGAAGACCTTGAAATGCTTGTTGCGTCAGAACTTTTTACGATGGATCAGAAATACAAACTGCTTTCCGTTAATTTCTCCGGTGGCACTGACGTAAAGCCTTCTGCTACCGTTGAAATAAAAGTTGACGGGAAGCTTTTCAAGGAAAAGGGTGTAGGAGACGGTCCTGTAGATGCTGTGTACGATGCAATTCGAAAGGCTGTACCGGATAAAGTTACCATTACCCGGTTTAGCATTAGCGCGATAACGGGTGGTTCAGACGCTCAGGGAGAAGTTACGGTTTATATTGAGGAAGGAGAGGTTGATTCTGTCGGAAGAGCTGCTAAAACTGATATTGTTATTGCGAGTGCCGAAGCTCTTGTAAATGCTTTGAACCGTCTTGCTTTAAAGAAGAAAATGAAAGAAAAAGACGAACACGGAGTGTGATTATGGGACATACTATAACGGAAAAGATACTTGCGGTACATTCAGGTAAAAATGAGGTAAATCCAGGTGAGCATATTGTCGCGAATGTAGACTTTATGGTTGCAAATGATGTTACTGCGCCAATAACTATTAACATACTTGAAGATATTAAAAATGCAAATATAAAGAATGAACAAATTGCTCTGGTTCCCGACCATTTTACGCCGAATAAGGATATTAAATCCGCTGAAAACGTAAAGAAAATGAGAGAATTTTCAAAAAAGCATAATGTTAAATACTTTTTTGAAACCGGAAGATGTGGGGTAGAGCACTGTATGTTACCCGAAATGGGATTGGTTGTTCCCGGTGATCTCGTAATTGGAGCGGATAGTCATACCTGTACGTACGGAGCTCTTGGATGTTTTTCAAGCGGCGTCGGAAGCACCGATCTTGCCGGAGCTCTTATGACAGGCAAAATATGGCTCAGAGTTCCCGAATCCATCAAACTTGAGTATACCGGTGAATTGAAAGAATGGGTTTACGGTAAGGACTTGATACTTATGACGCTAAAGGAACTTGGAAATATTGAGGCTATATATAAATCTCTGGAATTTACAGGGAGTACGATTTCGAATCTAAGTATTTACCAGAGATTAACAATGAGTAATATGGCTGTAGAAGCCGGAGCCAAAAACGGCATATTCCCGCCGGATAGAATCACCGAAGAATACGTTAAGGATAGAGCAAAAAGAAGTTATAAAATGTACCAGAGTGATGATGATGCGGAATATTCCGGTATGCGTAAATTCGACGTTTCGGAACTTGACCCTCAAGTTTCCTTGCCGCACTTTCCTTCTAACGCGGAAAGTATAAAAAACATAGGAAAAATAGAGATAGACCAGGCGTTTATCGGTTCCTGTACGAACGGCTGGTATGAAGATCTGGAAATTGCCGCTAAGATATTGAAGGGAAAGAAAGTAGCTCCCAGTACAAGACTGATAATTATTCCTCCGACACCTGCAATTTATATGAAAGCCCTTAGAAACGGATTACTTGAGATTTTCGGGGAGGCAGAGGCGGTAATCGGTCCTCCAACCTGTGGTCCTTGTTTGGGCGGTCATATGGGTGTTCTTGCTGCGGGAGAGAAAGCCGTAGCTACGACTAACCGTAATTTTGTAGGAAGAATGGGGCATTACCAGAGCGAAGTTTATCTCTCTAATCCTGCGGTCGCGGCTGCTTCTGCTGTTGCAGGCAGAATTGTACATCCCGAGGAGGTGTTGTGATGGATGAAATAAAAGGTAAGGTGTGGAAATTTGGGGATAATACTGATACCGACTTGATAATCCCTGCACGCTATCTCAACATGACGGATCCAGGGGAGCTGGCGGCACATCTTTTTGAACCGGTTCGCGGAGAACATTTCGATGAAATAATCAATAAAGGTGACATCGTAGTTGGTGGCGATAATTTCGGGTGCGGTTCTTCAAGAGAACACGCGCCCATTGCTATAAAAGCAAGCGGTGTATCCTGTGTTATAGCTAAAACATTCGCCAGAATTTTTTACAGGAATTCTTTCAACATAGGTCTTCCTCTGATAGTCCAACTTGAGGCAGCCGAGGAGGTCAAAGAGGGAGATACTCTGGATATTAATCTCGAAGAAGGGCTGATAAAAAACGAGGCTAGCGGTAAAGAATATTCTTTTCCATCGTTTGAAGGCATGATGGTTAACTTGATAAAATACAAAGGCTTAATGCCTTATATTTTAAATGAAGGTTATAAATAGTATTAATGAGTAGAGAGTAGTGAGTAGGGAGTAGTTAATATAAAAAAACAAAAAACTCCGTACTCTTTGCTTGCCCCATAGGGAGGAATGACCGTATCGGGGTGGCTTTGTGTGAGAATAATTATTTTAAATATAAATATTTAAAGGAGGGAAATTGAGAAGTGATGCAGTAAAAAAAGGTGTGGAAAGAGCGCCGACTCGTGCGCTTCTTTGCGGTTGCGGTTTCGATCCTATGGACATCGATAAGCCATTTGTCGCGGTTGTTTCTTCGATTACCAATATAATTCCAGGGCATGTTCATTTGCGTGATATTCAGGAAGCGGTTATTAACGGTATTTATGCCGGTGGCGGAGTTCCTTTTTATTGTTCTGTTCCGGGTATATGCGATGGTGTTGCGATGGGGCACAGCGGAATGAGTTACAGTCTTCCTTCGAGGGAGTTAATAGCGGATTCTGTCGAAACATTTGTGAACGCTCATCAGCTTGACGGTATTGTTCTTGTAACCAATTGTGATAAAATTACTCCGGGTATGCTTATGGGTGCGGGTCGACTGCGTTTGCCTACGATAGTTGTGACCGGTGGTCCTATGCTTAGCGGCAGATATAAGATGAGAAAACTTTCTCTTGTCAGGGATACTTTTGAAGCAGTTGGTGCGTATCAGGCAGGAAAAATTTCGGAGGAAGAGTTGTATGCGCTTGAGAAAGAAGCCTGTCCGGGTGCCGGTTCCTGTCAGGGTTTGTATACGGCTAATACAATGGCATGCGTTACTGAGGCTCTAGGTATGTCTCTGCCGGGCTGCGGGACTGCGCTGGCAGTTTCTGCGGAAAAAAAGAGAATTGCATATAGATCGGGAGAGAAAATAGTTGAACTTATCAAGGAAGATACAACAATTGACAAAATAGCTACAAAAGAAGCTTTTGAAAACGCTATCCGTATAGATATGGCTCTTGGAGGTTCTACGAATTCAGTCCTTCACATACCTGCGATTGCGCATGAATTGGGTGTTGATTTACCTTTAGAGGTTTTTGACGAAATAAGTAAAGATACGCCGAATATAACCAAAATTAGACCTGCGGGAGAGTATTTTATGGAAGATTTAAATTACGCGGGTGGGATACCGGCGGTTTTAAAATCGCTTGAATCAAAAATAAATGATTGTATGACAATAAGCGGTTTAACGACAAAAGAAATAGCCGAAAGTGCCGAAATTTATGATGATGACATTATAAGATCAATTGACAATGCTTATGGAAAAGAAGGAGGAATTGCAATTCTGAGAGGTAATCTTGCCCCTGGCGGAGCTGTTGTGAAGCAATCTGCGGTTGATGAATCTATGATGTGTTATACCGGGAGTGCAAGAGTCTTTAACTCAGAAGAAGATGCTAACAAGGCTATTTTAGGCGGTAAGATTAAAGCTGGCGATGTTGTCGTGATTCGTTACGAGGGTCCCAAAGGAGGACCTGGTATGAGAGAGATGCTGAATCCTACTGCAGCTATTGCTGGTATGGGGCTTGAAAAGTCTGTCGCGCTTATAACCGATGGTCGATTTTCAGGAGGAACAAGAGGTCCGGCTATCGGACATATATCGCCTGAGGCATCTGTTGGTGGTCCTATCGGATTACTTAAAGAAGGCGACAAAATCAAGATTGATATTCCGGGCAGAAGGATAGACGTTTTAATAGATGACGCTGAGTTTGAGAAGAGAAAAGCAGCTTTTAAACCTGTTAAGAAGGATATTCCACGCGGTTATCTGCAAAGATATTCTAAAATAGTCAAGTCGGCAGGGGATGGGGCAGTATTTGAGTGATCGAAGATCAGTATATTAGTTAATTAATTGATTGGTTAATTAGTAAAAAAAATAAAAACTCAATGTTCTCTGTGATTAAACTTTTTTTGTTAATAATTTCTTAATCTTAGACGGTGGTCTGATAATATAAACAACCAGTGTGAAAACTGCTACAAATACAGTACCTGTGCGAAGAAAAAGCTGATTTACATCGGGATATACCAATTTTTCTATATAATGAATGATAAATGAACCCGGATAAGTAGTTTCCGGGTTGTATCTTACTCTTGATAAGTTTTCAAGTATAGTTAGAGGACAAAATCTTCGCAGGAGCGTCAGTATTCCAACAAAGAGTATACCTGAAAGGTGGAGGGTTCTAAATAGCCACAAATCAAAGAAATTTTTCCGGAAAAACCCGAAAATTGTCAAAAAAAATCCCAGCAACATAAAAATTATCCAGATGAAATGTATTACAACAATTATATCCGCGATTATCTTATATAACATACGGGGGTTTTGGATTTGGGGATTGGGATTTAGTAAAAACAAACATTTTTTTATTCGTGCTATTTGTGTAATTCGTTGTTCCTCTTAGTTCTGGTGTGGGTTGGGAGTTTTAAAACACAAAAAGGTATTTTTCTTTTTTGTTTTCTGTGTGTTTTGTTGTTTTTTCTCTGTGGTCTCTGTGCCTCTGTGTAAGATTATTTTGAGTCCTTTTTTTTATCATCGTAAAGAATCGTCACATAAGGAAGTTCACGGAAGAGATTAGCGTAATCCATACCGTATCCCACTACGAATTTATCTGGAATTTCAAAACCCACATAATCAGCCTTGAATTTATTTACTCTTCTTTCCGGTTTGTCAAGAAAAACACAGGTTTTTATAGAAGCCGGATTTTTCTTTAGAAAGTATTCCTTCGCAAAAGCCAATGTTCTTCCTGTATCCAGAATATCATCAACAATTAAAACCCATTTGTTTCCAATATCGGTTTTAATGTCTCTTAGCATTTTCGGTTTCCCTGAGGATACTTTCCCCGAACCGTAGGATTCAACAGTAATAAAATCCAGGGATGGGTGTATATCGTAAAGATTGAATAGCCGTAATAAATCCGATAAAAATATAAAACTTCCTTTTAAGATACCTATTACAATAAGTTCTTTACCCTGACTGTCTTCCGCGATCTCTTTTACCAGCTCCTTTACGCGAGACTTAATTCTGCGTTCACTTATTAGAGTTTTAAACTTCATTCCTTTTATGTTTTCCATATTTAGTAGTATTTTCTATCATTTTAGGATTACAAATATAAATGTCAAGAGTGTATTCCCAACTCCCCATCACAATTTTTACCACAGAGACACCCCGATACGGTCATTCTTCCCTACGGGGCAGGCAGAGAACACAGATAAAAAAAATAATTGGACGCTGATAAACGTAGATTAACAGGATTTAATTTTAAGTTGTTTTAATAAAAAAAAACAATGGGGAAGGGGGTTAATCTGAGCATATCTGAGTCAATCTGCGTGCTATTAATCTTTGTCTAATTTTAATCCGTTACTTTTTTCCAGATTCTTTTCAAAAAAGATTCTCTGCCGGAGCCAACCTTGTAGTTTCGATATCTTACGGGACATTTTTTATAATAATCCTGATGGTAATCTTCGGCTACGTAGAATTCCTTAGCCTCTTTTATTTCGGTTACTATAGGTTTATCGAATTTACCGGATTTTTCTAATTTCTTTTTTGATTCATCCGCTATGTTCTTCTGTTCTTCATTATGATAAAATATTGCCGTTTTGTATTGAGAACCCTTATCCGCGAATTGTCCTGTCGGATCGGTAGGATCTATCTGCTGCCAGAATATTTCTACGAGCTCATTATATGTTATTTTTTTGCTATCAAAGGTTACCTGTACGGCTTCATAATGTCCTGTTTTACCGGAAGAGACTTCCATGTAGGTAGGTTTTTCGATTTTTCCGCCCGTATATCCAGAAACAGCCTCTTTTACACCTTCTAATTCATCGAAAGCCGATTCAATGCACCAGAAACAGCCGCCGGCAAAAGTGGCTTTTTCTAAAATTTCTTTTTCCATTTTTATTTCTCCTTTTTGGCTCGCACCTTTGGCAATTGCCGAATAAATTAAGGTCATTACTATCAAAAAACCAATTACATTTTTCTTATTTAAAATCATTATAACTCCTTTTTTTATTGCAGACCTTCTTTTAAGGTAAGAAGTTCCAATAAAAAAGCCCCTACACGATTATTGGTAGGGGCTCAATAAGCGGAGTGATATATAATCTAAATTAAGCTTTACCTGCAGAACCTACAACGTTTGTATTCTTGTCTTTATACATATTTATTAAAGCTTCACGAGAGGGTCCAAGATACTTTCTTGGATCAAAATCTCCCGGGTGTTCCGTAAGATGTTTCCTGATCGCTGCTGTCATCCAGAGTCGACCATCCGAATCGATATTTACTTTACAAACATTGTACTTTACTGCTTTCTGTAGCTGTTCTTCGGGAATTCCTACGGAGTCTTTTAGGGCTCCTCCGTTGTCATTGATTATCTTTATGGCTTCAGGCGGTACAGAGGAAGAACCATGAAGAACTATCTGAAATCCGGGTATTCTTTTTTCTACTTCTTCGAGGATGTCGAAGCGCAAGGGTGGTGGTATGAATACGCCGTCTTCATTCTTTGTGCACTGTTCAGGTTTAAATTTATTTGCCCCGTGAGATGTTCCGATTGAAATTGCAAGAGAATCAACCCCTGTTCTTTTTACGAATTCTTCAACCTCTTCCGGTTTAGTGTAATGTGTTTTCTCCGATACTACATGTTCTTCTATTCCCGCAAGGACTCCGAGTTCGCCTTCAACAGTTACATCGTAAGGATGCGCATAGTCAACGACTTTTTTAGTTAGTTCTACATTCCCGTCGAAAGGTAGGCTTGATGCATCAATCATTACAGACGAGAACCCCGATTCAATACAAGATACACATAGTTCAAATGAATCACCATGATCAAGGTGCAGGGCTATAGGAATTTCTTTTAAGCCCTTTTCATTAGCCATATCTTTCATCATCTCGATGGCTCCCTGACCCAGATATCTTAATAAAGTTTGATTGGCATATTTTCTTGCGCCTTTTGATATCTGTAATATTACAGGAGATTGTGTTTCTACACAGGCGGTAATTATTGCCTGTAATTGTTCCATATTGTTGAAATTGTAAGCAGGAACCGCGTATCCGCCATTGAGGGCTTTGCCCATCATTTCGCGGGTGTTAACAAATCCTAATTCTTTATAAGATACCATAACTTTAGCCTCCTAATTTGAAGTTTTAAATTTTAGAATTCGAGCTAAGTTAATATAATAAAAAAACAACCTAATGCAATGTTTTTTTTAAGCCTTACAAAAAATTAAAGAATTTACACCTTGACTTATTTGTCTGTTTTTCGTAAAATTAAAATGCATACACGAAATATCGCTATCGGGCAAATCATTTTTGTTGAAACTTCTTGTAATTTATAAGCTATGTTATTGTTTTTAAAATTTAAAAGTATTAGGAGTTTTTAAATTTATGAGTAAACATAAAATAAAACAGTCGCATGTTGCCTTTGTATCAACTTATCTTCCAAGGGAGTGCGGTATAGCTACGTTTACAAATAATCTTGCCGGAGCAATATCTGCTTTATACGGGATTGACTTAAAGAAAAACAATGATATAGACATAGTAGCATTGACGGATTCGGAAAAAGAATACAATTACGATAACGAAGTGTGTTTTGAGATACGGGCTCAGAATAAAACAGATTATCTTAAAGCGGCTGAATTTCTTAATATATCTGATGTAGAAGTAGTTTCGGTTCAGCATGAGTTTGGAATTTATGGAGGCCCCGATGGCAAATATGTTTTGTCGCTTTTAGAAAACTTAAAAAAACCTGTAATTACAACATTACATACTATATTGGTAAACCCATCAGAAGAACAAAAACGGATTTTAGAAGAGATCTGTAAGCTTTCCACAGAAGTTATTGTGTTGGCGGATAAAGGATTCGAGTTGCTGTCTAAAATTTATGGAGTTTCCAAATCTAAAATAAAAAAAATACATCATGGAGCACCTGATGTGCCTTTTATAGACCCTTCATACTACAAAGAGGAATTTGATATGGAAGGACATCTTTTGCTCTTAACTTATGGTTTACTAAGTCCAAATAAGGGATTAGAAATTGCGATTGATGCTTTGGCTGATGTTGTGAAAGAATTTCCTGAAATTATTTATATAATATTGGGAAAGACCCACCCAAATATAAAAAAGCGGTTTGGCGAAGAATATAGATTTTCGCTCAAAAATATTATAAATAAAAAACATCTTGAGAAAAATGTGGTATTTCACAATCGCTTTGTAACCCTTGATGAGTTGATTAAATATCTGGTGATGACTGATGTATATATTACTCCATATCGTTCGGAACAACAAATTTCATCGGGGACTCTATCCTATGCAGTTGCATGCGGAAAGGCTATTATATCGACACCTTACTGGCATGCCCGGGAACTTCTTGATAAAGAGCGTGGAATTATAGTTCCTTTTGACGATGTAAAAGCAACATCGGAAGCTATTAAGGAGCTATTTAGAGATGAAATAAAGAGAGACAAAATAAGAAGAAAGGCGCATAAATATGGCAGAAAAATGATTTGGTCTGAGGTTGCTTCTTCTTATGTCGATTCATTTAAAATGATAGCAGGAAAATATAGATCCGGAAAGAGAAAGAAAGTTTCTGTTAAAAAAGATATAAGTATAAAAGTCCAGGATTTGCCTGAAATTAACTTGAACCATCTAAATAACTTAACCGATGATACTGGTATTTTTCAACACTCCAAATACTCAATACCTAACAGGAATTATGGGTATACAACAGATGATAATGCAAGAGCGGCAATCGTGGCTCTGAAAGTTTGGGATATTTTTAAAGATGATTGCGTATTACCTCTACTTGTAAAATACCTATCGTTTTTATCTGATTCTTATGATCCGGATAAGGAAATAGTCAGAAATGAACTGTCTTTTGATAGAAGATGGCTTAAATCAAAAGCTTCAGAGGATCATCATGGTCGTTTGGTCTGGGCTCTTGGAAATTTAGTATCTCATCCACCCAGAGAAGAAATAAGTCATTTTGCTATAGAACTTCTATATAACTGTTTGAAAAAAGTTGCATCATTTTCTTCGCCTCGGGCCTGGGCTTTTTCCATTCTGGGTATAATAAAGTACCTTAATAAATATCCCGGGGATAAAAACGCCCGAAAACTTAATGATCAGCTTGCGAATAAGCTTATTGATTTATTTAAAAAGAATTCCTCAGATGACTGGATCTGGGGTGAGGACGTTGTATCCTATGAAAATGCACGTTTACCACAAGCTTTACTTGAAGAAGGACGCTTTACCGGTAATAAAGAAATGGAAGAATGGGGATTGAATGCATTAAAATGGCTGATTGATATTCAAACCAATAAGACAAATGGATATCTTTCGGTAATAGGCAATAAAGGATGGTTGAAAAGGGATGGGGAAAAAGTAAAGTTTGATCAGCAACCTGTCGAAGTACTCGCTTTAATTGATGCATGTTATGAAGCATATCTTTGTACTGGAGATGATTTCTTTCTGGATAGGGTTGATTGGGCTTTTAGATGGTTTCTGGGACAAAATGCGCTCGAAGAGAGTTTGTATAACTCAAAAACCGGTGGGTGTAAAGATGGATTGCTCCCCACGGGGGTAAATAAAAATGAGGGTTCCGAATCTTTGCTTTCCTGGTTGTTATCATTGTTAAAGATGTACGAAATTGCAGCTTTGTAATATTAAGAAAAGAGAATACGGAAAACAAGTTAAATAGTTGAATTGTCTAATGGTTAAATTGTAAAAATAGAAGATAGAACGAAAAACAAAGAGAAACAACGAATAACACAAATAACACGAATTTTTTTGCTGGTATCCGAGACCTGGTAGCTGGTTCCTAACAATTACCGTGTGAGACAAAAACAGAATCACCTGCTGATACAGTGTTTGCAGCGTACTGCAGGGTTGCAAACGCAGAATCTACAGATTCTCCGTTATTTGCTGTCGCTACCGCTGTTGGAAACATAGTAAGTTGATGCAAACATAGGGATCGAAATTAATAATGATAATAAAGAAAAGATATATTTATTCATAATATCCTCCAGCTAAGGATTATAAAATTTTAATTGTAAGTTGTAAATTTAAAAATTCCTCCACTCAATATAAACATAATATAAAAACAAAATTTCTCAATCGCAAAAAAATAAAAATCTCGGTCTTCCTTTTTGTTTTAAGTTTGTTGGTACCATATATATTATAAAAATTTTTACGTCTTTTGTAAAAGATTTTTAAAGTGGGAGTTGACAAACTGAAAATATTGAGCGATATTATTGTAAAGTGAGGAAATGAATATGGATAGAATGGAAATATGTGAGTGGATTGGGGTAGCCGGGCAACGCTATACTTATTCTATTTACGATTTGCCAGCAAATTTTGCTCATGGTGAATTTGGAAATTACATTTTTGCGAAAAAAAGTAGTGATGGGCAGTGGATTCCGATTTTTATAGGTCAGGGAGAGCTTGGTGTTCAAGTCGGTGAGGATCATCCTCAATTAAAATGCATAAAGGAAAAAGGAGCTACCCATGTTCATGTTCATGTTAATGACAGTGAGTGGGTAAGGGTGTCTGAAGAACAAGATTTATTAGAAAGTCATTTAAACGTATATGAGCCTTATGCCTGTAATCATAAAGAAGAAGAAGGAGAAGAAGAAGAAATGGGGGAAGAAACAATCTAGGAAAATATTAGGTTGTGGGATTTAGTTAAAAACAAAATTAAAACCGGGGTGGTGGGTTGCTTTCTGTCTTTGTGCCTTCGTGGCAAATGAAGTACATACCTTGACAAATTCGATATAAATAACTAAATTTTTAATAGGAAATTTTACGGATTCAAGGGAGGAAAATTTGAAAAAATTGTTTCTTTTAATTTTATTGTTTTTGGCTGCTTGCAGTTCGTCTCAAAAAAATATTCACGGTAAGGAACATATAAAAATCACTACTGAAAGAGGACAAGTAATTGAGACTGACACTACATCAAATTATATATTATTTGATTATATAAATTTATTAACAGGAGACGATTATTATTCCCTTCTTGATAGTATTCAAAATAAACAATCATTTGATTTTTTTACTTTAAGAATGGCTTATACTAAAACAAAATCCTATAATCCTTATGATATCAAAATTGATGTGTGGAGGAAAGAAATAAAAATAAATATTGAAGAACAAAATTTTCGGAAAGCTCTCGAAATCGCAGATAAAATTTTAAAGAAGAGGTACATAGATATTAAGACACATTTATACTGTGGCTATATTTATGAACATCTTAATGATACAACAAAATCTGATTATCATTATTATATTTATAACGGTTTGCTGAATTCTATATATTTTTCCGGTGATGGAAAAAGTGCAAAAACCGCTTTTATCGTAATGGAAATTTCTGAGGAATTTGATTTGATGAAGTGGTTAAAATTAAAACATTCAAAACAATCTTTGATGGTTAAAAACGGATATAGCTTTGATATATTAAAAGTTTATGATAATAATAAAGAAACGGAATTATTTTTCAATATTTATCTGGCTTTAAAGCGTTTTTCTGAAGAACTTGATTAATTGAAAGCCAATTCGCACCTTTGATAAATTCCGGTAAATTTCTATTATAAAATTAACATACGGAAGGAAGGAGAGAAGTATGTCATTAGTAAAAAATCTTTACGCTAAGTACCTTTATCAGAAGGGACTTAACGCACAAAAAACAGGTAAGTTCCCTATGGCGGTTGGTTTAATGGAGCAGAGTTCAGATGTTTTGTGGGAAATGATTTCGGAAGGTGAAGACAAATACGAAGACGAATACGCTCGAACGAAGATGAATTTAGGGTTGATATACAACAAAATGGGAAATGTCGATGATTCGATTTGCTCATTTCAAATATCAATCCTTAAATTAAAAGCTCTTGTTTCTAAAGGTAGAGTAGATCTTCTTGATGATTTGGCGAAGGCGGAGACAGCTTTTAAACATTTGTATGGAGGGGGTGGGACGACTACTTAAGATGTAGTTTTTTCTCCGGAGTTATATCTCCGGACTTTAAAGTCATAATTTAAAAAGCAATAAATGGTGTTAGACGGTGGTAGCAGATTAACTATCCGACAATTTAACGGTCATAACCAATGGGTTGACAAAAAACGTATATGAGAATATGATACATACCAGTTTTCAGTTTTTATACTTTTAATATTACAGTTGAATATTTTTTTGTTATGAAGAGAATAAGAAGAACCTGAAAAGGGAGGATAAGAAAAATGAAAACTTACAGAATAGCAGTGATACCGGGCGATGGCACAGGTCCTGAAGTGATAAGAGAGGGATTAAAGGTATTAAATGCAATTCAATCCAAATTTAACTTTAAGTGTGAAACGATGGAATATGATGTGGGAGGGGAGAGATATTTAAAAACCGGTGAAGTTTTACCTGATTCCATTATTGGGGAATTGAAAACTTTTGAAGCTATATATCTGGGAGCTATTGGTCACCCGAAGGTGAAACCGGGTATTTTAGAAAAAGGAATCTTGCTTAATTTACGGTTTGCACTCGACCAGTATATAAATTTAAGACCGGTAATTCTTTACGATAAGAGATTTTGCCCTTTAGCGGGTAAAGAAGAAAAGGATGTAGATTTTGTTGTGGTAAGAGAAAATACCGAAGGATTATATTGTGGGGCGGGTGGTTTCTTAAAGAAAGGTACTCAAGATGAGGTTTCTATCCAGGAGAGCATCAATACATATAAGGGAGTGGAGCGCTGTTTAAGGTTTGCTTTTGAGTACGCAAAGAAGAGAAACAAGGAAAAGAAAGTTACATTGTGCGGAAAAACTAATGTTCTGACTTTTGCTTTTGATTTGTGGGAGAGAACTTTTTACAAAGTTGCCAAGAATTATCCCGATATAAAAACCGATTATGCTCATGTTGATGCGACTTGTATGTGGATGGTAAAAAATCCTGAGTGGTTTGATGTGATCGTTACCGATAATTTGTTTGGTGATATTATCACCGACCTGGGAGCGATGATTCAGGGAGGTATGGGTATAGCTGCCGGTGGAAATCTTAATCCGGAGGGTGTTTCTATGTTTGAACCCATTGGTGGAAGCGCGCCTAAATACACCGGTAAAAACGTTATCAACCCTTTAGCGTCGATATGCGCGCTTTCTTTGATGCTTGATGCTCTGGGTGAAGTAAAGGCAGCGGAGGCAGTTGAAAACTCGGTTAAAAAAGTCGTTAGAGAAAAACTTAAAAGTCTTTCTGCCGGGAAGATGGGATATTCAACTTCACAAGTCGGAGATCTGGTAGTTAGTAATTTGACTTGAGTCAAAGGCCGACCGCCTACGGCTGACGGCAGAAAAATTTGTGCTATTCGTGTGATTTGTTGTTCCTTATAGTTTTGGGGTGTGTTGGGTCTTGAATAACACAAGAATATTTTTTCTTTTTGTTCTCTGTGAGTTTTTTTCTCTGTGCTCTCTGTGGTAAATATTTTCTTCTTTGTGTCTTAGTGCCTTCGTGGCTATTTACGTCCTCAGGGGTTGACTTTTTAGTAACTTTTGTTATAGTTTTCAAACTAAAGGAGTTATATGTTTATGTTGGGAGTAGAATTGGGGATTTTAAGTTAACGTATTGGTTTTACGAAAGCTCTAAACGAGATACTTCTTATCTTTCTGTCAAAATTTTTCTTGAAGACAAAATAAAAAAAACATCATCTCTTATTTTTTTGAGAGATAAATTCTTTTTATTGAAATTGTTAAAATCAATGTATGTTTTTGACTTGAAATATTACGTACAAGTGTTATTATGAAAAACATTAAAGAAACTAAAGGTTATATGATTTAGGTTTATAAGTCATAATGATGTTAGGAATATAATTTTTCAATTTGCAGGAGGTATTTAGAAAAATGAAAAAAGATAAATCGGAAAAAAAGAAATTAAGCGGGGCTGAAATACTTATTAAGTCCTTAAAGGAAAATAAAACAGAAGTTATTTTTGGATATCCTGGCGGTGCAGTTATAGACATTTTTGACTCTTTGCATGATAGCGATATAGATTTCTATCTGACCCGGCATGAGCAGGGAGCAGCTCATGCGGCTGACGGATACGCCAGAGCTTCCGGAAAGTGCGGAGTTTGCATTGCAACTTCCGGTCCGGGAGCTACAAATCTTGTTACCGGTATAGCGACTGCGCAAATGGATTCTATTCCTCTCATAGCAATTACCGGTCAGGTGCCGACAGCCCTTATTGGTAATGAAGCCTTTCAGGAAGTAGATGCCACGGGTATAACCAGAGCCATAACCAAGCATAATTATCTGGTTAAAGACGTTGATAATCTTGCTCAGATAATCGATGAAGCATTCTACATTGCAACTACCGGACGTCCCGGACCCGTTTTGATTGATATTCCTAAAGATGTTCAGAAAGAAAAAACTTCCAAAATCGATAGCAAAGGCGTTAATATACCGGGTTATAAGCCTACACTTATTGGTAATTTAAAACAGATAAAAAAGGCAGCGGAATTTATTAATAAAGCAAAAAGACCCGTCATATACGCTGGGGGAGGGGTTATTACGTCCGGTGCTTCGGATTTATTGAAAAAGCTTGCAGAAAAAATAAATACGCCCGTTACTGCCACATTGATGGGGTTGGGCGCTTTTCCTGAAACACATGAGCTTTCTCTTGGTATGTTGGGAATGCATGGTACTCAGTATGCAAACTATGCTATAATGGAGGCGGATCTCATAATAGCTATAGGAGCACGTTTTGATGATAGAGTTACCGGAAAGATTTCCGAGTTTGCTCCTCATGCTAAGATCATACACATAGATATTGACCCGACTTCGGTTGGAAAAAACGTTAGGGTTGATATACCAATTGTTGGTGACGCAAAGCATATTTTAAAGGACCTCGAGAAAGCACTTGAACCTAAGAAACATAAAGAATGGATAAAAGAGATCGACGCCTGGAAGGAGGAATTTCCTCTTAGTTATAAGAAAAAGGCAGATGCTGTCTCTCCTCAGTATGTGATTGAATCTGTCCGTGAAGTTACAAAAGGTAGAGCGATTATCGCGACTGAAGTCGGACAAAATCAGATGTGGGTTGCTCAGTTTTATAAGTTTGATAAACCTCGTACACTTTTAACTTCCGGCGGACTGGGTACAATGGGGTATGGGTTCCCAGCTGCTATAGGTGCAAAGGTTGCAAGACCGGATATGCCGGTTTTCGATATTGCCGGTGACGGTAGCATCCAGATGAATATTCAGGAATTGGCAACTGCAGTTATAAATAACATCGGAGTTAAGATTATTGTTTTGAACAACGGTTTTCTCGGTATGGTTCGTCAATGGCAGGAATTGTTCTATGATAAAAGATATGCGGCAACGTGTCTTAGAACCGGAGCGATAAATCCGAGTAAATGCAAAAAAGACCAGGAAAGTATTGAATATACACCGGATTTTGTTAAACTTGCGGAAGCTTACGGCGCAACCGGTATAAGAGTCTCAAAAAATAATGACGTTAAAAAAACGATTAAGAAAGCATTAGAAACAGATGGTCCTGTTATTGTTGATTGTATAATCGATAGTGAGGAAAATGTTTTCCCGATGGTTCCTACCGGCGCTTCACTAAGACAGATGATGGGAGGTATGGCATAATGAAAAGAATTATTTTTGTTCTGGTTGAAAATAAATTCGGAGTTCTTGCAAGAGTCTCGGAGCTATTCAGCAGTAGAGGGTTTAATATTGAAAGTCTTTCTGTGGGAGAAACACTGGATGCGAATCTTTCCAGGATAACGATGGTTGTTGACGGAGATGATTATATTTTTGAGGAGATAAAGAAGCAATTGAATAAGCTTATAAACGTTATAAAAGTTAGAGATTTCACCAATTTGGAACATGTCGAAAGAGAAATGTTGTTAATTAAAGTGAACCTTTCAAGGAAAACCCGTGCTGAGCTTATTGAAATAGTGGATATATTCAGAGCAAAAATTGTCGATGTTGGAAGAGATACGATGACTGTTGAAATTACGGGTAAAGACAACAAGATTCAAGCCTTTGTTGAATTGGTTAAGCCTTTTGGTATTGTGGAAATTGTAAGAACCGGAAAGATAGCAATTGCCAGGAAAAAAGGAGGAGAATAATGGCTGAGATTTATTATGATAATGATGTAGATCTGGATATCTTAAAGGGTAAAACTATAGGTATTATTGGTTACGGAAGTCAGGGGCACGCACAGGCTCAAAATTTGAGAGATTCAGGATTGAATGTTATTGTTGCAGAAGTTGAGGGAACAGATAATTATAAATTAGCAAAAGAACATGGTTTTGACCCGATGACTGCAGATGAACTTGCTTCGAGAGCTGATATCGTTGTTGTTCTGGTACCCGATGAGATCCAGGCTAAAATTTATAAACAGTCTGTAGAATCTAATTTAAAAGAAGGAAATGCTTTGCTTTTTTCTCACGGTTTTAATATTAGATTTAAGCAAATTGTCCCTCCCGATTACGTAGATGTTATAATGGTTGCTCCCAAAGGTCCCGGGCATCTTGTTAGAAGTGAATATGAAAAGGGTGGGGGAGTGCCGAATCTTATAGCTGTAGAGAATGACGCCAGCGGTAACGCTTTCCAGTTAGCTCTTGCTTATTCAAAAGGAATTGGCGGAACAAAAGGGGGATCAATAAAGACAACTTTTCCTGAAGAGACAGAAACCGATTTGTTCGGAGAGCAGGTTGTTCTTTGCGGAGGTGTTTCCGCTCTTGTCAAAAAGGCTTTTGAGGTGTTAGTTGAAGCGGGCTATCAACCGGAAATTGCATATTTTGAATGTATGCACGAACTAAAATTGATCGTGGACCTTTTTTACCAGGGTGGTTTGAGCTACATGCGTTACTCCGTAAGTAATACGGCAGAATATGGAGACTTTACCAGGGGTGAGCGTATTATTTCTGAAGATACAAAGAAAGAGATGAAAAAGATACTATCTGAGATAAAGGATGGATCTTTTGCAAGAGAATGGATTGAAGAATCCGCGAAAGGAAAGCCGAATATGCAAAAATTTGAAGAGAGGGATAAAAATCATCCAATCGAGGTTATTGGTAAACAATTAAGAAGTATGATGGATTGGATAGACGATAAAGTGGTATGAAATTAGGTGTTAGGTCTTAGAATTAGAAGGTATTTGAAATTTGTGGAGGATGCAATGAAAAAGTCCGAAAAAAAATCGAAGGATGAGAGTAAAGAGAACGAAAAAACAGTAAAATTATATGATGCAACGCTCCGTGAAGGAGCGCAGGCAGAGGGTGTTTCTCTTTCCTCAACTGATAAGTTAAAGATAACTAAATTACTTGATGAGCTGGGAATCGATTATATTGAGGGCGGATGGCCGGGTTCCAACCCCAAGGACGTCGAATACTTTAAAAAAGTCAAAGATCTGAAATTGGAAAACGCTCGAATAGCAGCTTTTGGTAGTACCTGCCATAAAGATACAGATCCTGCAAAAGACAATAACATTAAAGCCCTGTTGGATTCCGGGACTCCTGTTGTGACAATATTCGGAAAAACCTGGACTCTTCATGTTAAAGACGCTCTTCGTGTAACATTGGATGCGAATCTGAAAATGATTGAGAAAAGCGTGAAATATTTAAAGTCAAAAGAACGCGAAGTAATATTTGATGCGGAACACTTCTTTGATGGATATAAAGCTAACTCTGAATATGCGATGAAGGCTCTCAGCGCTGCTGCAAACGGCGGGGCAGATGCTTTAGTCCTTTGCGATACAAATGGCGGAAGTCTTCCGCATGAAGTCAAAAATCTAACTGAAAAAGTTAAATTGAAATTTCCTGATATGGTTATTGGCATACATACGCACAACGATTCGGGGACTGCTATGGGTAACACCCTTGCAGCGGTGGGGGCCGGTGCAACCCATGTACAGGGTACTACAAATGGATATGGTGAAAGGTGTGGTAATGTGGATCTTAGCGCATTGATACCGAACCTTCAATTGAAGTTAGGAATTGATGTTTTGCCACCAGATAATCTGATTCATTTGACACGGGTAGCAAATGCAGTGGCGTATATAGCGAATCAGCCGCCTCCGTATCGCTCTCCCTATATCGGTCGGAGCGCATTCGCTCATAAAGGAGGAATTCATGTATCTGCTATGCGGCGGAACCCTCTTTCTTATCAGCATATTGATCCAAAGTTAGTAGGTAATGAATCGAGGGTCTTAATCTCTGAGCTTGCCGGCAAATCAAATCTTCACAGTAAACTCGAAGAAATGGGAATGTCCGGTAAAATTGATAACCTCAAGGAAATATTGGATAAAATAAAAAATTTAGAGCATAATGGTTTTAGTTTTGAAGGAGCGGAAGCTTCTGTAGAATTACTTTTACTTCGTTGCAAGAAAGATTATTCTCCTCCTTTTAAGATGTTGGATTTTACAGTTGTTGTTGAACACAGAGAAAAAAGAGGTATCTTTGCTGAAGCTACGGTAAAAGTACTGGTAGGGGGTAAAGTTTTTCATATGGCAGCTGAAGGAGATGGTCCGGTTGATGCTCTATATATTGCATTATCTAAAGCGCTAAGGGAGGGACATCCTCTCATAGAAAAATTCCATCTTGCGGATTATAAAGTTCATATTATAAATAGCAATAAAGGTACAGGTGCCATTACAAGGGTTATGATCGATATGCAGCTTAATAATAAATACTGGAGTACGGTTGGTGCTTCTACAAATATAATTGAAGCAAGCTGGACAGCGCTTTCTGATGCTATGGAATATGGGATACATCTGGAGGAGCAGAATTGAATATAGAGAGAGATTTATCGGTAATATTCAAAGATAAAGAATGGTTCAGGAAAACTTTGATAGGGGGTATTTTTTTAATGATACCTCCCTTGTTTATCTTCTCTTTTGGTTTTATTGCTCGATTTATATACAATCGCTTAGAAACAGGTAATAAAGAACTCCCTTCATGGAATAATTGGGGTCTATTGTTTTTGAAAGGATTTGAGTGGGGATTAATAATCTTATTTTACTTTGCCGTTCCGGTATTATTTTTATCTTTATTGCCGGGATCTGTGATAGAATTTCTGGTAAATCCCAGGTTTGTAATATCCACTCTAAATCTTAGTGGTTTTTTTGTATTATCATTTTCGTTTCTTTTAAGTTTTATTGTGATGTTTTTTCTGCCGATGAGTCTAATTCTATTTTCTGACTCCGGGTCTTTTATTGATGCAATAAGATTTCAAAAGATATATCAGCATATTAAAAGCAAGCTTTTGCCTTATATTATTGCATATCTTCTAATGGTTCTGCTTCTGGGCTTTGATTTCTTTTTGCATATTATCTTGAATACTTATGTCTTTCACCTTGGTTTAATACCGGCCTATTTTTTATTTGTTTGGTTGGGATTTGTAATTCTACTGATTTCTGCTTCTTTATTTATCGAGAGTTTTTAGTTTATTGATAAATGTTTTAAGTGAACGGGTACGGAACAGTTTTTCGGGAATTTTAAGTTCCCATTTGTTACTATCTTTTTCACTAACCGTTAGGTCTGCTTTTCTGATTAATGTATCATCTTTCAGGAAAACGGTTAAAGTGTAGATATTTTTTTTCTCTATGATTTTTAATAATTTAGAGACAGAATCCTTCTTACAGATTGATTCACCTCTGATCTTTTTTAATTTTGAAAGTGAGAAATTGGGAAGTGTTATGGTACTCTGTATTTTAAATTCTCTAATTCGAAAGCTTTTCTCGATGTCAGCTTTTTTCTGGAACATCATATAGAAAATTTCTTTTCCCTCTTTTCTCCATCTTTTTTCGTATTTAGTGGAGAAGTGATCGGACAGTTCGTCTGTCCATCCTTTTTGGAATAAGGATTCCCAGAGATGAACCGCAGCCATTTCTTCAAGTATAAAATCTCTATAGAAATTATCATCAGTCGCGATGATTATTTTTCCTTTATTTGTTGAACAGGAAGCTGCTATCGTAAAAAATTCTCTATCTAGTAGTCTGTTCTTGAAATGTTTTTTCTTTGGCCATGGATCCGGAAAGTTAAGATATATATGCGAAAGTGATTTCTCCGGTATTAGTACAATAAAAGCGGCTTTGGCTTCCAGGCAGACTAATTTGACGCTTGGTACATTTACTTTTTTGATCATTTTTTTAGCTCTTCTGAAAGATTCTATTGCGTAATCGATACCAAAAAAATTTCTCTCAGGATGAAGGTTGGATTTCTTAACGAGAAAATCACCATTCCCGAAACCAATTTCACAATCGACGGGATTATTGTTTTCAAAAACTTTTTTCCAGTCTACAGGTTTATCTAAATCTCTCCAATTCAATCCTATATCCATATATTTAAGTTAATTCAAGCTTTCGCTTTGTCAAGGGTTTGGGATATAGCCACAAAAGCACTCAGATACAAAGAAAAATTTTTATTTAACCACAAAGAGTAGGGAGTAAGCGCAAAGAATAAAAAGACAATACAATAAATAACGTATAGTGCTATGAAGTTAAGTTCCAAAGCTCTATTATATTTACGGAGTCACTCAAAATTTGGAAATATTGACATTCTGAATAAAAGTAATAATATATTGATGTAGCAAAATAATGTCGCTTGCAAGTAAGAATATTAACGGCTGAGCCTTCAAAATAACCTACTCGGCAACAAGTAAATTTGTCTAGGATATGGAATGAATAATGAAAAATAAGGAATGATATTGAATGACTCAATTTACATTTCAAGCCCCTGTTAAATTAAATCAGATAAGACCTTGACGTATATTAGGTTAACCAGAAATATTGAAATCAATTTATATGGTTTAACAATGGAGTATTTGAAATTAGTATTATTACGTATAAGATATATTATGTGAAATGAATGGAGGAATGGTTGTCATAGAATCCTATAGTTTGAAAAAAAGAATAATTTTTTCAATCATCGCAATACTTCTGTCTGCGTTTTGCGTGTTATTTTTAGGCGAAGCATATGTTCGTCTTACTAAGGAGTACTATACGCCAGAAATTATTAGGACGAGATCTATTCAATATTCGCCATCACTTTTTGCTGTACATGTTTTTCCGCTTAAAGAACAAAATATTGAAAAAGAAGGATGGTTTATCAATTCTAAAGGTTATAGAGAAAAAGATGACGAAACAATAAGAGTGATAGTCTATGGTGGTTCAGCCGTCTTCGATCCAAAAGTACCTAACGGAAAAGACTGGCCTTCAAGACTCGAAGTCATTCTCAAGAAAAGGGGTATAACAAATATAGAGGTTATCAACGCTGGAATTCCAGGACATGCAACGTTTGATTCATTCGGAAGGCTCTTCACAGAGGGGCATATTTTTCAACCTGATTATGTCATTCTTTACAATGCATGGAACGACATAAAGTACTTCTCTTTTGAGGAACCGCTTTTACGAAAATTAAAACCTTATAACGAATCAGATGATTTTCGTATAAGGTACCGAGGTAGATTGGATCGGATGTTGTGTAAGTTCTCTCAATTATATGTACATTTAAGACACCTATATTATAAATGGAAATATCACGTTGGCAGCGAGGGGATTGTTAAAGAAAGTGAATGTTATAGAGAGGTTCACGAACTCGGTTTAAAGCAATATCGACTAAATGTAGAAATGTTTGTTGATCTTGCTAAGAATATTCACGCAGTCCCAATTCTGGTAAAACAAGCGCGATTAGTTTCTCACGATAACACGGATGAGGAGAAATCAAGAATATGTTACAAATTTCAAGGAATGCAACATCAAACACTTGTGAATGCATTTGAAAAAACTGATGATATTATTGTAGATGTTGCTAAATCAAAAAATGTTCCAATGGCAGATCCATCGAAACAAATGACAGGGAAAGGTGCATATTTCTCTGACCATATCCATTTAAGTGAAGCAGTATCCAAAAAACTGGCAATGATAATGTCAGATTACTTGTTTACACTTATAAAATTTCAGTAGATAAGCTCATTTTAAAACACAAAGGCACTAAGACACGAAGATTCTAAATCGTTAGTTCTTTAAAGATTTCCGACCCAACGAACCCAACATTAAAATTAGTACCTGGGACCCGGTACCTAGTACCTAAAAATTGCCACAGAGATACAGAGAGCAGGAAGTCTTAATTTTTGTTTTTTTACTAATTAACTAATTCACAAATTGACTGATTTACTGAACCGAAGGTTCTCACTTCTTCTTAAGCCAGTTTATTATAACTAATAATACAAGGGCGCCAACGAAGGCTGTTATTAATGAACCTATAAGGTCGCCATGTTGAATCCTTAACGACAATGAAATACCTAACAGGTCAAATAAGAATCCTCCTATTAAGGATCCGATACATCCGACAATAATATTGCCTAAAACGCCATATCCTTTTTTTCCTTTCATTACTTTGCCTGCAAGCCAACCAGCCAGGGCTCCGATAATTAAAAACCATATAATATTCATACTTTATTCCTCCTTAATTTTACCAGTAATGATGTACTGATTCGCGTATGTATTCATCATAAATATTCTTTACCTTTTTCATAGTTTCGTCAGATAGGGGAGATAGATCTGGAACAGAAAAATTCTCTTCTGCTTGTGATGGGCGTTTTGCGCCCGGAATGGTGCATGTGACGGCATCAAACATCAAAATCCAGCGTAAAGCGAACTGCGTCATGCTCATTCCTACGGGACATATTGCTTTTAGTTCTTCAACGACTTTTAATCCTGTATTATAATCAACCCCGGAGAAAGTCTCACCACGATCGAATGCCTCACCGTTACGGTTAAAAGCTCTATGATCGTCGGAAGCGAAGGTTGTATCAGTTTTTAGTTTACCGGTTAGCATTCCAGAAGCAAGAGGTACCCTTGCAAGTATGCCTACTTTACGTTTTTTTGCCTGTTCAAATAGAAGTTCTGAAGGTCGATGACGGAACATATTGAAGATTATTTGTACGGATTGCACGTTGGGATATTCTATTGCCTTTAATGCTTCTTCAACCTTCTCTACGCTTACACCGTAATAGCGTATTTTTCCTTCTTTAACTAAATCATCAACTATTCCAAAAACTTCGGGCATATAATATACTTCTGTAGGCGGGCAGTGCAGCTGAAGTAAATCGATAGTTTCCGCACTCAGGTTTTTCAGACTTCGTTCGATGAAAGCTGTGAGGTTTTCACGATTGTAACCCTCTGCGGTATGAGGATCAAGTCTTCTACCGGCTTTGGTGGTAATATATATAGTTTTGCTGTGTTCTTTTCGTAGTTGTGATAGCAGTCGTTCGCTGTGACCATCGCCATAAACATCGGCGGTATCAAAGAAATTAACCCCAAGTTCTACTGCCCGGTGCAGAGCTGCCAATGATTCGTTGTCCTTTACAGGTCCCCAGGTTCCGCCAATTGCCCATGAACCAAAACTCACCGCCGAAACTTTAAAACCCGTACGCCCTAGTTCTCTGTATTGCATTATTTGCCTCCTTATACTTAAAGCCCTTTTCTATCTGCAAAAAATCCTATGTTCAATAATAAAGAACTTATTATTAAAAAATCAATCTTTATCAATCTGTTTTAAACCACTCAATTGCTTTATCGATCTTTGTAAAGACTTTTATATTGTATCCCTTGTTGACAGCGACGTTTTCCAGAAATATTTCATCAACGTTAGTACTAGAGTAAACGAGAGCTACCTTATGGGGGGTATTTTTCATTTTTAAATCCGTATCAACCGGCACAGTTCCTATCAAAAATGTATCCGTCGTTCCACTAATAATTTTTGCTTGCCTCATATCTATCAAAAATCGACAGCAACCTTTTTCATTATGATAGTTACGGACAAACTTTTGCAGTGTTAGGGAATCATCGGGGCGACGAAGCTTACCCTTAACACGAATAATACAAATTTCATTAACTCCATCAAACTCAGTGGTATAATCCATTTTCTACCTTACTTATCATATTTAAATCATAATAAAAATCTCATTATTACGAAGATAGTATTTTAGATTGTTCTATTTCGCTCAGTTTCATGTGTGCCTGTAAACCCCCATAAAGTCCAAACAGGGCAAATAAATGAAATCCGATGCTCATTTCATCAAAATAAGTTTATTGGTTTTAAAAACCTTTCCGGCTTCAAGACTGTAGATGTAGACCCCAGCGGCCAAACCTTTAGCGTTCCATTCGATGTTATAGTTTCCCTTCGTTAGCTGTTCATCGACCAACGTTTCAATTTTTTGACCCGAAAGATTGTATATTTCAAGTGAAACGAACTCATTCGAGGGAATAGCAAACTGAATGGTTGTACTTGAATTAAAAGGATTGGGATAATTCTGATGCAGAGTGAAGCCATTAACGATCATTGATGAATCAATATTTTCTTCAGTTATACCGGAAGGATCATAGTTAGATACTAATTCTATACCTTCGTCTTCGCCAAGGTTTCGCGAATATTTCATTTCGTTTGCATCATTCCAGTGTTCATGAACTCCAAGACTCCAGGGGATAGGAGTTTCATCTCTTTCCGGATCATAATATGGAATGCTGTCGGTACGGTTTGCCGAATCGGCAGCTTGGTGCAGGAAGTCATCGACCCCGGCATATCTGGGAAAAGGACCTTTATATGTGCCGGTGGGATTACCTTCGGTTGGATGATCTTCGTCAAACTCCTGATATAAAAAATCAAAACCAACAGATTCTATGGCAACCGGATCCTGGGAAACGAATATCGAGGATGTCCAATCATTATTAAATGGCGCCATTCTCCACTTAATCGGAGGATGTGCCCAGTTAGTCGAACTCCATATTGCATCAAATATATATAGAATCGTTTTACCGCCGAGATGTTCATGCCCCATAATATCCACAAAACAGCGATATACTCCATATTCTCCGTTATCGACAACTCCATTTCCCTCTGTAGAGGGTAAACTATAATGCCAATGGTTGACATTACCGTGAAACGGCACAAATGTCCCGAAATGATTTTTGCTTGAAAGAGATATACCTGCTCTATGATGTTTTTTGAATACCGGTATATTAATCATATAAACTGCTTCAAGATAACATTTTGGTAGGTAATCTTGTACTTCACCATCACTGGTAAATATTTCAAAAGTATCCGACTGTTCTATTGAAGTACGACCATTACCGTTTCCCCAGTATTTAACATCGGGGAAAACAGAATGTAATTTATCCCAGTATAAATCCGTAAGTGTTTTTCCAGGATCACCAATACTAATGTCTCCCCCAGCGACTCCTACTACATTTATTAATTGGTTCAATACGGCAAGGACGATTTGAGGGGATGTGTCAATTTTGTCACTACCGTAAGAAACACCGGCATTTAAATTAATTTTGATAACGATTTTCTCCCCTGTTGCGTAGCCGACATCTCCTCTTTCATGAGTTTGATTATAATGATGAAATACAGCGTTCCATGCCGCGGAGTCAGATGCTTCGTCTGTTAACATTTTTAATGCGTCAGATAACATGGTATTTACCACTCCTTGATTCGTATTATCCTCTTGCCACCAATAATCACCCAAGGTATCGGCACAAGTCTCATCTGTCGCGTCAGGATCGTAAATCCAAGCCACACGACCGGGATTTATACCTTTTCCTTCACCCATTGGCTGATTTGGCCCTTCTAAAATAGAAGACCGGAAGTTTGCGTATACTTTTTCATCTGTTTTTAAAAATGTAGATATAAATAAAACCGAACCTACCAATAGTGAAATCGAAAATAAAATATATTTCGATTTATATAGGTATTGTTTTGCTTTTTTAAATAACAGTAATGAAGAAGTAAGTCCTAATAGATAGACAACAAAAGATGAGGCGAGTGGTGCTGCTACTTTCATACATGGATAACTTGCACGACTTGGTTTTGGAATAACGCGAATTAAGAACCAGATAAGTGACAATAAACCAATAATTGGGAAAGAAAACTTTTTAATCATTTTTTTCATCATATTATTCTCCTTTTTGGGGTCAAGTCCCTTTTTTTCTGTAAAATTCATTGAGCCACCAATTCCTTATTCAACTCATATTCTTTTTTTGTTCTTTGTAGTTCTTCCATAAATTCTTCTTCTGATTCATTTTCTTCAAGAGAGT